>JACCDI012005373.1_pt1 | contig 634007 bp, 543 predicted proteins | sample 7442791 | NCBI WGS metagenome assembly JACCDI01 (sample SAMN15323434, study PRJNA562643) | freshwater metagenome | isolation source: river surface water | place: USA:Blue River Watershed | collected 2017-08-15
GATTGCTCACTCCTTACTTTATATTTAGTTGCGGGGACAGGACTCGAACCTGCGACCTTTGGGTTATGAGCCCAACGAGCTACCACTGCTCCACCCCGCGATTTTTAGGACTGCAAAGATAAAGTAAATTTATCAATAAACAAGAAATATATTTTAACTCTTATTCAAAATGATTTACTTTTGTTAAGTATCTAGTATCCATTTTTATGAATTTCAAAACTATCATTTCGCTAAACTTTTTTATTTTACTTTTTACTTTTAATTCTAACGCACAATTTTGGAAATGCAAGAAGAGAAAGAATGTAAAAACGGAATTAATTGAAAGTGCAAATCCAATCATTTCGAAGAATTATAAAGATGTACGGAATAAATATGATAAGCTGTTTACGGAAATTGACTCATTAATTGATTTATACCAAACGATTGAAGTCAACAAAAAAATTGAAGAAGTTTTGGCATTGGCTCAACAAGAAAATGAGCACGGCTATTTATACAAAGGCATTTTGTATCAGTTTGGAAATAAAGATTGGGGTGAGGATGACATAAAAATAGTTCAATGGAACTATTTAGATTCAATTACAAAAATATCTAAAATACCCATTCAACCCTTTTTCTCACTTTTAAAAGCACAGTTTTTGGCAGAGATTTTTGAAAATAAAAACTTCTACTTCGGCAATGAGCTTATTTCGGATGACCAATCGCCCAACCCCAACAATTGGAGCAAAGAGTTATTAAACAAAGAAATTAATCAATATATAAACCAAGCATTGTTGTTGGGAAAAGGCTTACAAATGGAAAATAATTTGAATCCGATTTTTGAGAATAAAAGTGATTATGATATTGAATATGCTTTAGAATATGACATTGAAACAACAGTTGAACAAACTTTGGTTTTAAAAAGTATTGATATATTGAGTAAAATCGCTCTCACTTCTACATTAAAATACCTAAGCCCTGATTTAAAAACTATGGTTTTGCCTGTTTCGGATTTTACAAAACATGATTTTACCAGCAATGATGATCCAAAAAATGAATACAGAATTTTACAATTGTATCAAGTTTTATTAAAAAACTACCATATTTATTGGGACTTAAAACGTTTGGAATTTGTAAATACTAGATTTAATAAAAACAAAGAATATCTTGAAGCTCTTAATCTACTTTATATAAAAGAACTTGAGCATGCAGAAAGCAATTTGATTGCTGTAGTGATTGCAAACCACTTAATAGAAACCAACAAAAAACAAGCACATGAGTTGTTAACTTCAGCTTTAAAAAAACATCCAAATTACTCTCAAAATACTTATATTGAATTAATTATAAAAAAAATTGAAAGCATTAGCTTTAATGCAAGTGTAGAAAAAATCATTACACCCAATCAAAAGTTTTTAAGCAAAATAGAATATAAAAACTTAAACTCTATTTTCGTTTCTGTCTTGAAAATGGATTATAAAAAATTTTATTTGGGTATTAATGACTTTGATGAAATGTACACAGAAATAGATGATTCATTATTTAAATCCTTAATTAAAGAAATGCCTAAAATACAAAGTTACCAAATAGCGTTGCCAAACTTTATGGATTTTAATTTACACTCTACTGAAATTAGACTAAATGCAATAGATAAAGGTACTTATATGTTAATTTTTACAAAAAATGAAAATTATTTAGATTCAGCAATTTTAGGTTACAGTAAAATATTTGTTAATGATTTTTTGGTGATTGAAAAAAAAGATAAAAGCCATGTAGTTGATGCTCAAAATGGTAATTATTTAGAAAATGTAGGATATACAATTTTTGAAATAAATTACAACAATGGTAAATATCTAAGTAAAATAACAAATAGTAATACATTAAAAGATGGTATAATTGATATTCCAGAAAATAAAAACAAATCCTTTTTAATAGAATTAAATGATGGAACTTACTATATAGAAAAGTATTCTTCCTCTATTTATAAATTCCAAAAGGAAAAAGAAAGCACTCAATTTAAGTTATTGACTGACCGTAATTTATACCGACCTGGGCAAACGGTCTATTTTAAAGCCATAGCTTATAAAAACTTGGCAAAAAAAGTTATTCCTAATGAAACCTACACCATTGTTTTAAAAGACAATAACTATCAAGAAAAAGGCAGAATGCAATTAAAAACAAATGCCTTTGGTAGTATTAGCGGTCAATTTGAGTTGCCAAAGTCAGGCAGTGGATCGGGCAATTTTCACATTGAAATTATAAATCATACATCACGTTGGTTTAAGGTCGAAGAATATAAATTACCAAAATATAGTGCCGAAATTTTACAACCTCAACAAGCTTATAAAATAAACGATCCAATAGAATTAATAGGTAAAGCAGAAGCTTTTGCAGGCTATGCCATTCAAAATGCAAATGTTTCATATACAGTAACAAGAAAGGAAAAAATATTTTATTGGAATTATTGGAACAGATACATGCCTTCGCAACCTACTGAATCATTGGTTTTGGCAAATGAAAACACTAAAACTGATGATAAAGGCACTTTTAAAATTAAGTTCAAAGCTTTGCCAGATGACACAAAAGACAATAAAACGTTTTATGATTTTGAAGTCAATGCCACCATCACAGACCAAAATGGTGAAGTTAAAACTTGTCAATACGCTTTGACTTTATCAGAAATTGACAGAACGATTTCAATCAATGCAAACCCTAATTATATCCTAAAAGAAAGCATTGAAATTGATTATCATTTAAAAAATCTGCATGACAAATCGCTTCCTTTTACTGGCAAAATTGAATGTTTTAAAATCCAATCAAATAATAAATTACAAAGAAAACGATTGTGGGTAAATCCCGACACAACATTGATTTCGGAATTTGAATTTCAAAAAGATTTTAGTCACTATGAGGCTTTTAAATATTTGCCGAAATTACAATTGATTCACACACAAAATTTTGAAAACAATATACAAAACAAATGGGCTGTGCCAAAGCAATTATTGAATTCCTCCGGCGAATATATTTTCAGGATTAGTGGTAAAGATGGTAAAGGCAACCCAATTGTTAACGAAACCAAAGTGACTATTTTACCCGACAAAGCAGGACCCTTTCAATTGAACCAAGCTTTATATATTTACAGTGTTAATGGATTGACTTTTGAACCAAAACAAACTGCAAAAATTTTAATTGGTGGTGCAGTAAACTCAATGGTTCAAGTGAAAATTAGCAGCAATAGAGGAGTCATTTTAGAAAAAAACATATCCATCAAAAATCAATTAGAATCAATAGAAATACCAATTATTGAAAGTGACAGAGGTGGCATTGCAATTTCAGCGTTTACAATCAATGATTATAGAGATTATAAACAAGAATTATTCATCAATGTGCCATTCAGCAACAAGAAAATCGATGTGCAATTGAGTAGTTTTAGAAGCGACATTGAACCTGGCAGCAAAGAAAAATGGAAACTAAAAATCAAAGGACCTGTAAGCGAAGTTTCCAAAATTGAATCAGCTGTTGTGATGTATAATCAATCAATGGAACAAATCTATGGACAAAACCAATGGAATTTTAATCCCTATTTGCAATTTAGAAACAACAATCAAATTAAGGCAGAGTTTTTAGTTTCATATTTTGTAAAAAAGAATGAATTTGAAAATTTTAATTTTGTTATTTATTTAAAACATAAAACTATCAATTCTATAGAAATTGATTATTCACAATTTAAAAAAGCAGGATTTCGTAATGATGGACTTATAACAACTTCAACCACTAAATCTGAAGCATTTGAAGAAGGAGAAACAAAAAAAGAAGAAGTTTTTCAAGGCTTTGTGAACAAGATTTTAAAGTTGAAAGTCACTAAAACCAGTTCCGTTTCTAACAATCAAAGCCAAATCAACACCCCACCACCAATCCGTAAAAACTTTAACGAAACGGTTTTTTTCTATCCACATTTGTATGCCGATGCGCAAGGTAATTTGGAATTAGAATTTACTGTACCTGAGGCTTTAACACAATGGCGCATGATGTTACTTGCTCATAGTACTACTATGCAAATTGGATATTTGGAACAAAGTATCACGACCTCTAAAAAAGTGATGGTGCAACCCAATATACCTCGTTTTTTACGTCAAAATGAAACCATTGTCTTAAGTTCTAAAATTGTTAACACCACTTCTTCGCCTATTCAAGTGGACGCTAAAATTGAAATCAAAAATCCTGAAAATGGCAAAATATTCGATTGGTGTAACAATGCCGTTCAAAAGATTAATGTAGCTGCAAATGGTGTGGCGCAAGTCAGTTTTAAAGTCAATATTCCCGATTATATTGGTTTGGCTAGTATTTCAATTGTAGCTGCCAATCAACAGGTGAGCGATGGCGAAGAACACACTTTACTTGTGGTTAGCAACAGACAACTCATCACAGAATCTATGCCTATTACCATTCGCAAAGCAGGTGTTCAAAATTTAGAGTTTAGCAGTTTGAAAAACAACAGCAGCAATAGTCTCAAACATGAAAAACTTTCGGTAGAAATGAGCGAAAATCCTGCTTGGTATGCCATTCAAGCATTGCCGTATATGATGGAGTACCCTCATGAATGTGCAGAACAAACTTTTACCCGTTTATATGCCAACAGCATTGCAATGTATTTAGCCAATTCGAGTCCTGAAATCAAAAAAATATATGATTTATGGGTTCAAGAATCAAAGAAAAACAATGGTTTTCAAAGCAAACTTTCTCAAAATCAAGATCTAAAATCGGTATTGCTAGAAGAAACACCTTGGTTGAGAGAAGCCAACAATGAAACTCAAAGAATGCAGCAATTGGGTCAATTATTTGATATCAAAACAATGAACAATGAACTGGAAAAAAGTTTTGATAAACTTAAAGACATGCAAATGGATAATGGCGCATGGGGCTGGTTTAAAGGCATGTACCCTAATGAATATATTACCCAAACCATTGTGATTGGTTTTGGTAAAATGAATAAAATCGGTATCGATATTTCTAAATATCAAAACATGATTAATAAAGCTATGGATTATTTAGACCAAGAAGCTAAAAAAGATTTTGAACAATATAAAATGAACCCTACTGAATCTTTTTTACCAAGCAATTTACAATATCTGTATTGCAAAAGTTATTTTCCAGAAATTGGATTCAACAATCAAAGTGAGGTAGTGAATTATTACATCAACAACGCTGAAAAAACTTGGCAAAAATCTGGTTTAATGAATCAAGCGCAATTGTTGGTGGCATTAAAAGTATTGAAACCAAGTTCAATCGTTCCAAAATTAATTTACACGGCATTTGAGCAAAATGCTAAAAACAACCCTGAAATGGGAATGTATTGGAGTAGTAATGTTAGAGCTTGGTATTGGCATGAAGCTCCTATAGAAACACATGCTGCCATTATGGAAGCATATAAAACAATGGATAACAAAATGGCTATTAAAGAACTGCAAATTTGGTTATTGCGACAAAAGCAAACCCAAAGTTGGAGCACAACCCGAAGTACTGCCGATGCTTGTTATGCTTTGTTAAGTAACAATACTTTTATCAATAATCAACAATCTGTAGTGGTTTCTATCAATAATAAAGATATAAAACCTCAACAAAAACAAGCAGGCACAGGTTATTATAGAGAAAACATTGAAAAAAATGACATACAAAACAACAGCGGCAATATTAAAGTAACAGCAAAGACTGATGATTTTGCTTATGGCGCATTGTATTGGCAATATTTTGAGGATTTAGACAAGATTAAATCAGCCGCAAGTGGATTAAGTATCACCAAAAAAATATTCAAACTAGTCAATACAGACAAAGGGAAAGAACGGATAGAAGTTATCGATACTTCGTTTTTAAAAGTAGGCGATTTTATTGAAGTAGTTTTGGTGGTAAGTTCAGATAGAAATTTAGAATTTGTTCACATCAAAGATGGCAGAGCGGCTGGCACAGAACCAAGGGATGTGTTGAGCCAATATCAATGGCAAAATGGCATTGGCTATTTTCAAAGCACCAAAGATGTTTCAACTAATTTTTTCATAGATCAAATGAATAAAGGCGTCTATCAATTGTCATACATTTTGAAAGTGGAACAAGCAGGCGTTTTCAATTCAGGATTAGCAACGGTACAATGCATGTATGCGCCAGAGTTTGTTGCAAATAGTAAAGCAGTGATGTTAAATGTGAAGTAAACTGGTTTGTTAAACAATACTCGTATTCAAATTAAATTGAGCAGGTGAAACTCTAACTAAATTTTGAAGACAAAATTTTACTGAGACCTGTTTTGAACTTGATTCAGGATGATTATTAGCTCTTAAAACAATCCTAACCCCTTTTCCTATCAACCAAGGGTTCCATGACAGGAGAGATAAGATAGAGAATAAATGCGATAGGAATAGACAACCAATTAACAAAAAAGAAAGAAATAATAGCGACTATAAAAATGATTAAAAGCCAAAGGTAAGATTGTCCTTTCTTAAATTTTAGGGCAGGTAATTTCAATTCACTAACCAATAAATAGGAAACTAGTAAACAATAAATAGTGAATCCAATTTCATTTGAAAAAATGAAATCTTTGAAGGGATGGTCAATAAATATCCAAGAAATTGTGAGCATTGCATTAAAGGGAGTAGGGACACCAATAAATGAGTTTGTTTGTCTAGTATCAATATTGAATTTGGCCAAACGAAATGCAGACATTAATGCAACTAAAACAAAACTATAAGACAAATAAGGGTGTTCAAACGACACTAAAGCATTTAAAATTAGAGCTGGAGCTAAACCAAAAGTGACCATATCTGCCAACGAGTCTAATTGTTTTCCTAAAGCGCCATCAACTTTAAGTAAACGGGCAACAAAACCATCAAAAAAGTCGAGAAATGCAGCAAGAATTATTAAAAAAGCGGCCATTTCAAGTTCAAATTTGAAAATAGAAATGATAGCAAACAAGCCACAAGTTAAATTACCAAGGGTTATTGAATTAGGGATTTGTTTTTTTACATTCACCATGAACATTATGCAAACCTAAAGTTTTTATATGGAATTGCATTAATTTTTTTCAAACATTGAATATTGGTTTTCAAAAACTATTTTCATTTTAAAATTGTTAAGGATTAGGTTTTAATTTATATTTGCCAAAAAATAAAAAACGATGCCATATTTATTTACATCAGAATCCGTATCAGAGGGACATCCCGATAAAATTGCCGATCAAATATCTGACGCCTTAATTGACAATTTTCTTGCTTTTGACCCCAATAGTAAAGTTGCTTGTGAAACATTAGTAACGACTGGTCAAGTTATATTGGCAGGTGAAGTTAAATCTCATACCTATTTAGATGTTCAACAAATTGCTCGCGATGTAATTGAAAAAATTGGTTACACAAAAAGTGAGTATATGTTTGAGGCTAAATCTTGTGGCATTCTATCTGCAATACACGAACAGTCTGCTGACATCAATCAAGGGGTTGACAGAGAAAATAAAGAAGACCAAGGCGCTGGTGACCAAGGAATGATGTTTGGTTATGCAACAAACGAAACGGAAAATTACATGCCTTTGGCATTAGATTTATCTCATGCTTTGTTAAAAGAGTTGGCAATATTAAGAAGAGAAAATAAAGAAATACCTTACTTAAGACCTGATGCTAAATCACAAGTAACTTTGGAGTATTCAGACAATAACAAGCCTATTAGAATTGATGCTATTGTTATTTCTACACAGCACGATGATTTTGTAAAACCGAAATCTGATTCTAAATCAGACAAAGAGGCAGCAAACAACGAAATGTTGGTTAAAATCAAAAGTGATTTAATTTCAATCTTGATTCCAAGGGTAAAGGCAAAATATCCTCAATATGCCCATTTATTCAACGATAATATTACCTATCATATAAATCCTACAGGTGTTTTTGTTATTGGTGGTCCTCATGGAGACACAGGATTAACAGGCAGAAAAATTATAGTAGATACCTATGGTGGTAAAGGCGCACATGGTGGAGGGGCATTTTCTGGAAAAGATCCAAGTAAAGTTGATAGAAGCGCAGCTTATGCAACTAGACATATTGCAAAAAATTTAGTGGCAGCAGGTTTATGTGACGAGGTTTTAGTTCAAGTTTCTTATGCTATCGGTGTTGCTAAACCTACCTCTATCAATGTTGTAACTTATGGTACAAGCAAGGTTGCAATGACAGATGGTGAAATAAGTAAAAAAATAGAGGAAATTTTTGATATGCGTCCTTATTTTATTGAGCAACGCTTGAAATTAAGAAACCCAATTTACAGCGAAACTGCAGCCTATGGACACATGGGAAGAACTCCTGAAAAAGTAAGTAAAACTTTCCGTTTGCCAAACGGTGAAGACAAAACCGTTGAGGTTGAATTATTTACTTGGGAACAACTTGACCATGTCGATGAAGTTAAAAAAGTATTTGGATTAAATTAGTATTTCTAAACTTTCTTAGCCAATTGAGACACCAAAAACACAAGGTGTTTTACCTATAACTATATCTGATTTCTTCCATTCTTTAATAGGTTTACATTGAATGTATTCATTTTCACCTGTAATGTCTTTTGCAATTAGCAAATAGGTTTCAGGAGATAAATGTTGAACCAAAAATTGGAAAGTTTTATCATTTCTATAAGGCACTTCAATAAAAAGCTGTGTCGTTTTAGCACTGTCTTTTTCCAAGTTTAACAAAAAAGGCTTGAGGGCATCGGATTGGATAGGTAAGTAGCCATTGAATTTAAAGTTTTGGCCATTAAAACCGCTCGCCATTAAAGCCAACAAAATAGAAGAGGGGCCAACAAAAGGTTTAACTTTTACCCCCAATTTATGTGCAATTCGGACCACTAGATTGCCTGGGTCAGCAATACAAGGTAATCCCGATTCAGACATGACCCCAATGAAATGGTGTGTTTTCATAAGTGATTCAATATCTTGAAGTTGCTGCTGAGGTTGATGCTTGTCTAATTCAAATATGGTTAACAAATCAATATCAATAGAAGAGTCAATTTTTTTTAGAAATTGTCTACAAGTTCTTGCATTTTCGACAAACCATAGCGTAATAGATTTATACTGATTTAAAACCGAAGAAGGAATAACATCATGCATCGAATTATCAGCAATAGAAATTGGGAACAAATACAATGTGGTTGTGGGATAAATATGCATAACTTTTTGAAATATGGTACAAAACTCGTATATTTGTCATTTATAACTAAATATTTTTATGAAGAAATTATTGTTTTTAGTTTTATTTCTAATTTGTTCAAGCCCCATGTTCTCGCAGCCCTATGGAAATGAGTGGATTAGTCCTAACCAAAAATATTTCAAAATTACGCTCAACAACACAGGAATTTACCGAATAGATTATTTCAACTTGATTAATGCTGCCACAGAAATGAGGCTTGATTTGTCTACTGTGAATCCTAGAAAATGGCAAATTTTCCACAATGGAGTAGAAATACCTATCTATGTGGCCGGAGAACAAGACAATATTTTTAATAGTTCCGATTTTATAGAATTTTACTCGACACCTAATGATGGGAAATTAGACAATGGTTTATACAGCAATCCTGATTTTAATGCCAATCCTTCAAGGAGTATAATCTCGGACAGCAGTGTATTTTACTTAACTTTTTTGCCAGCAAACTCACCACAAAACGGACTTAGGTTAAAAGAATACAGAAATACAAATTTCAATTCTTTGACACCTCAAAATTATTGTTTGTTTACAAGCAAAGTTGGGTTTTACAACCTTTATAACTACGGAAAAGGATTTTCATTACAAGGTTCGCAAACAGTTAATCCCGAGTATGTAAAAGCAGAAGGATTTGTTGGTTCTTATTTTGGTTCAGGAACAAGTATTCCAGCATTTCCAGCTACTGTTCCTACTCCAAATGCTTCACTCGAAGGGCCAAACCCACAGTTAAGCTTCCAATCAATTGGCGCTAATGATAATGTATTGGTTAGTAATGACCATCATCTAAAAGTGAATATAAGCAACGATAATGTCTCATACACCACTGTTTTTGATACTTTATTTGATGGTATAACGGTTATAAAAAAAGAACTCGAATTTAGTAAAAATCAAATTGGCAATGAAACTTATTTTAGATTTACACCAGAATTTATAACCGGGGTTCCATACCAAGCACATGCATTGGCATATATCAATATTAAATATTCTAGAACCCTTGATTTAACTAGTAATCATCAACGAAATTTTGAATTAGAAGGTTCAACTAATCCCCGTTATTTAGAATGGACAAATTATAATGCAAGCAAAAATAGACCAATTATTTATGACCTTACAAGTGGTTACAGAGTAAGAGGTGAAAAATATGGAAGTGACAATGTTAGAATAATATTACCATCAGGAAATACTTCAAATTATTACCTAACAGACAGTACTGATATTACCTTTTTGACCGCTAATCAAATCAAGCCAGGAATAAGTTATGAATCCATAGATGACAATAGTTTTATAGTTTTTGATTCACGTCAATGGGTTAATAAAAATAAATTTTTGATGATTACCAACAATTCACTTGTAGGTAAATACACAGGAGATTTTATTCAATACAAAAGAACAATAACCAATACGAGTCCTGCAGATTTAGTAACCGTTCAGCAGCTATACGACCATTTCTCATACGGAGTACCACATCCATTGGCTATTCGTAATTTCCTTAGATTTTTAGCGGAGAGTGGTGACACAACGTTAAAATTTGTATTTTTGGTTGGGCGTGGTTATCAAACAGATTATATTAGACCAGCCAACAGATTAAGAGACAATATTGTTCCATCCATTGGTGTTCCTGCTTCGGATAATATGTTTGCCACCTCTATACTTGGTTCAAATTTATCACCATATTTTGCAATTGGTAGATTAACGATAGACCGAGCCGTACAATTGGGGATATATTTAAACAAAGTCAAAGATTTTGATGCTAATTCAAATGAAATTTGGAAAAAGCATAATTTACATCTTGCAGGAGGAGAAGACGGGTCACAAGCAATTAATTTTACAAACCGTTTAAACAGTCACGCCAATTTTGTAAAAGCTCAACCATTTGGTGGATGGGTAACTACTTACACCAAGTCAAGTGTTGGAATAAGTGAGCCATTTTTAAAGCAAAAAGCAATAGATGTTGTTTGTAAGCCCGAAGGAAATGGGGTTCAATTTGTAACTTTTTTGGGACATGGTAGTGCGAATGTTGCAGATGTGGATATTGGGGATACTTTAGAATACTATAACAAGAATAAGTATCCTATCTTTTACTTCAATGGTTGCAGTATAGGTAATCCATGTATTGGACCACCTAACAAAAATGTTAGATTATCAGGCGAGCGGTTTATAAACGCTAAGGACAAAGGAGCGATTGCTTTTATTGGACAAACTGCCTTATCAGAATTAAATCACGTAGACAGGCAAAATCGCGAATTATATCGATTGATATATTCGAGTAAATACAATGGAAATTATACGATTGGAGAAGCCATCAAAGACATGTTGGGTGTTACTGGAATAATTTCAAATGAGTTAAACAGTATTCAATCAAGAATATTATTTTTACAAGGGGATCCTTCATTAAGGCTTTATCAACCTTCAATCCCTGATTATGAAATTTCCGACAAATCTGTTTTTCTATATCCTGAGGATTACAGTGCTGTTGCAGATTCGTTTGCGGTAGCTGTACCAATAACCAATAAGGGGAAATATGTTTCAGACTCAATTTCTATAAGAATAGACAGAAGTTATCCCAACAATTTTATAGAAAAAACATACTTTTTTAAAGTTAAGAGTATAGCGAATACAGATACTGTTTATTTGTATATTAAGTCAAAAGATGCAGCGAGTGCGGGAATTAATAAATTTACCATAACTATCAATGACGATTTCGCCATTACCGAAAACAACTATACCAATAACAGGGCAATCATTTATCCGTTTATTCCAGGTAATGGGGTTAATTTGATATACCCCAAACGTTATGACATAGTTTCAAGACTCAATAATGACAGTGTAACATTAGTGGCTCAGGCATTAAATATTTTTGAGCAAAACTATCAGTTTGTTTTTGAGATAGACACTTCACATTTATTCAATAGTCCATGGAAAAAAGCGGATAGTTCTTCTTCAATCATTGGTCATTTAAGAAATTGGAAAGTTAAGTTAATGGGCAATAGAGACAGTATTGTTTATTACTGGAGAGCGAGAATAAATACAGGTAGTATACAAGGTGGGTTATGGACAGAGCGCAGTTTTATCCATATTTTGGACAACGAGGCAGGTTGGTCACAGTCACACTTTCCTCAATTTTATCCAACGAGTTCATTGTTCAGGGTAGCTTTAAATCAAGACTTAAGGAAGTTTGAATTTTCGCCAACATCAGAAAAGGTTTATGTTACGACAGCATATACAAAATTCCCAAATTTTGGAATAAAAAAGGGTGGGTATGCCTCTACGTCACTCAATCCTGGGACTTCAAATGGTATGATTGCAATATTATTTGATAAAAATAGTTTGGAGCAATTTCAATTAAATAAAATATTTAATACAGGTAAATATTGGGGAATTTATTACTATGAAGAAGCACTAAAAGCTTATAATCTTGGAATAACAACTTTGGCTTCTCAAGATCTTTTCAATGAATTTGTAGATTCCATTCCTGAAGGTACTTATATTGCTATGTGTAATGTTGACAATGTAAGAAGATCACAATGGTCGGAAGCTACTAAGGCTTCATTCCGAAAGCTAGGTTCTAAACTAGTGGATAGTTTTTATTCAGATAGATCTTCTTATGCGATGATTGGTAAAAAAGGAGCTCCTCCAGGATGGGCAACGGAAGACACTGGTCACTATTTTAGCTCTGCGCTCGACCTTAGTCTTATAGAAATAGAAAAGGAAATGATCGGTAAAAGAAACAAAGGGAGTATCTCCAGCGAATTAATTGGCCCAACTTCTGAATGGGGCGCACTACACTTCTGGACAAAAAATGAAGAACCCATTTCTCAAGATTTATTCAATATAGAAATTCATGGCATCAGCAAATCAAATAATGATACCGTCTTGTTTTCTAATATAACAAGTAGTCCGTTTGACCTCAGTTCTATTGATGCTAGCCAATTTCCTTCAATATACCTCAAAGCCAATTTTGAAGATACAAAAGACTATACACCACCTCAATTAATGCATTGGCGAGTAACCAATAAGGAGGTGCCCGAAGGAACGCTTAACCCAACCTTAACTAGTAATGTTTGGAGAGATACTCTAAGTCAAGGCGAAGCATTCAATTATGAAATTGCGTTCCAAAACATCTCTAAACTGTCATTTAATAAAAACCTACAATATGAGGTAACTATTTTTAATATTGACAGTAAAGATACTGTTTTCAAATCTGTAAGATTATATAATGATAGCCTAAAGCCTAATCAATTCTTTAAAATTGGGGCATCCCTTAATACTAAAAAATTGAAAGGTAGATATGCCTACTCAGTTAAAGTTAATTTTGATATTTTTAATAAACCTCTTCAACCAGAATTAACCATGACAAATAATTCGGCGGTTAGATATTTTTATGTTGAAGAAGACAGAATTAACCCACTTCTTGATGTAACTTTCGACGGAAGACATATCGCGAATGGTGAAATAGTTTCAGCAAATCCAATTATTACAATTTCAAGTAAAGATGAAAATAAACTAAATTGGCAAACAGATACAGCCGGGATTATTATTTGGATGAAAAAACCAAATGAAACTGACTTTAGATTGATTGATTTTGATAGTTTTGGGGTTAAATATTTTCCTGCAACTTCTGCATATAATCAAGCTAAAGCAATCTTCTCTCCGCAAAATCTAGAAGATGGCATTTACACACTAAAAATTCAATCTAGAGATGCCAACGGAACTGCTGCAGGTACCAGCGAATACCTAATCAACTTTGTGGTAATTAATCAAGCTAGTACAACTAATTTTTACCCTTATCCTAATCCTTTCACAACCCAAATGAAGTTTGTTTTCACGCTGACTGGAAAGGAAATTCCTGATTACATTAATATTAAAATCATGACCATCCAAGGCAAAGTTATTAAAGAACTAAATAAGGATGATTTGGGTGACATTAGAATTGGTAATAATATTACTGATGTTGTTTGGGATGGAACCGATACTTATGGCGATAGGCTCTCTAACGGTGTTTATTTGTATACTGTAACAATTAAAACTAATGGTGAAGAATTGTCTCAATTGGAAAACGATAATTTGAGTAATCAATTAAATGCAGACAAAGCAAACAATAAATTATTTAAACATTCCGTTGGTAAGATAGTCTTACTGAGATAAATACAACAATATATGAAATTTACTTCTCCTTTATTCCTATTGGCTTTTTTATTAATGGGATTTAACAATCCTAGTAATACTGACGCAACTTATAAAAGCTCAGTTGATTACATGTATGAACTGCAATTAAATCAACTACCTCAAGTTGTCTTTTGGAGAAAAATTATGAATCTTCATCACGACAGTTGTCTTGTTAATATTCATAAAGAAAGAAAAATATTAACCACCGCTTCTTACCGTAATTGGACTTCTTTACCCAGTGATATTAAAGCACAAGTTTTGGATAGTTTCCGAAGATTGAACGGTTATTTAGATTCTCCTAAAATTGTTGGTACTCAAGGGAAAAAGTTTTTTTATACCTTTGAAAAAATTGCACCTAAGGTGCCTGATGGAATGAAACAATTTGAATTAAATGGGGTAGATCCTTGGTATGCTAAAGCTATCCTTTTAATTGAAAGTCCTAACCAATTGCAAAAATCAACTGCTGGTGCTTATGGGCCTTTCCAATTAATGCCTTATGTTGCTCGTCAATATGGACTTAAAGTTAATAAATATACAGACGAACGAGCCAATTTCAATCGCTCTGCTTATGCCGCTAGTCAATTAATCAAAAATATTTGTATCCCTTATGCCAAATCAATGCTCTTGGAAATTGGTATTGAATCAATAGATGAGGATGATTTATGGTTTAAACTTTTTGTTATGCATGTATATAATGCTGGAGCAGGAACTTTAAAAACGGCTCTCAAATCTATTCCAGAGCCTAAAAAAGAAATGGAGCTTATAACTCAATTGTGGCAAACTAATGCAGGAAGATTTCAATCTTCTTCGCAAAATTACAGCCAACTTATTTTAGCCGCTTTTTTTGAGTACGATGACAGAGTTGAACGCTTAAATACGAGCAGTAATTAAAGTTTTAATAAATACTTAATGTTTTTGTAAACTTGAGTGTTTTCCATGATTCCTCTAAATAAATGTGAACCGGGGCCAAAAGCATAGACAGGAACCATTATTCCTGTGTGATGACCTGTAGAATAGTGTGGTTTTATCTCTTTGTTTTTTTCAGAGCCTTCTATCAATGACAATCCTCCGGTTTCATGGTCGGCCGTTACTATCACTAAAGTATTTTTATTTGATTGGGCATAGTCATATGCTATTTTAACTGCTTTGTCAAAATCTATTAATTCTGAAACAGTGTAATTTAAGTCATTATTATGACCGCCCCAGTCTATCTGACTGCCTTCTATCATTAGAAAAAAACCATTTTTCTTTTGGTCAAAATATTGAATTGCTTTATTAGTAACATGTGCCAACCAATTCGACCTAAGTTGTGCTACAGGAGGATGAATACTGTCATTGTAAAACCAAATGTATTTTTTTTGAGGGTCAAGAGTTACAGATTCGTGACCATTTAAAATGGAATACTGATTACTAAGTAATTTTTCGATATTAAAATAGGGTTTTCCTGTTCCTGCCAAAAAATCTATCCCTTTATCATAAAAATCATTGGCTATTTGTAAGTGCATTTCTCTATTTTTTTGATGCGCATAAAAAGAAGCTGGTGTCGCATGGGTGACACTACTTGTTGCTATTAATCCTGTTGCAATATTTTTCTCTTCAGCTAACTCAACTATTGTTTTTAATGGAAGTGTATCCACTCCAACTCCCACAGCGCCATTGTATGTTTTTTCACCTGTACTAAAAGCAGTAGCACCTGCCGCACTGTCTGTGATGTAATCATCAGCAGAAGCTGTTTTTAAAAATCCAATGTCATTGAAAATATCTAAAGTTAACCCTCCATTTATAACAGATGCAGCACAAATTTGAGCTAGACCCATTCCATCTCCAATTAGTAAAATAATATTTATTGGAAATTTACTCTCCGATTTTTCTACTTTTCTTAGACTATTACAGTTAATAAATAAAAGACTACAGGCTAAAAAAATAGATAATATTTTTAATGATAATTTCATTTTGCAAATATCAAACTTTCCTTTAGTAACACAATCGTGTTATTTTCAAAAAAATTCGTACACAAACGTACCATTTTTGCCCTGTTAGAAACCTACTTAATTTTTTTAATTATACATTTGTTTGAAATAACTACAAAAATGGAAACTTTGAATTATTGTAATGAATGTAAAAAACTATTAAATGGGAGAAGTGATAAAAAATTTTGTGATGAGGGTTGCAGAAATAATCACAACAACAGGTTGAATAGTATTGCATATAAAAATGTAAAAAATATCAATAAAATCCTCAGAATAAATAGAAATGTTTTAAATTCTCTCTTACCAAACGAAGACAAAACCACAGTAAGTCAGAAAACACTATTAATACTTGGTTTTAACTTTGAATACTATACCCACACCTATCAAACAAAAGCTGGAAATCAATATTACTTTGTTTATGAATATGGTTACTTAAAACTTGAAAACAACAGGATTATGATTGTCAAAAACAAGTCAATTTCTCAATAAAACTAAAAAAATAGCTATTTGACCACCCTATTACTCATTTATATACACTCTTTTTACCCTTTGGGAAATGGAAGTAAGTACCTCATAAGGAATTGTATTCAGGAGAGTGGCAATATTCGTAATGGGATAGTCCTTTCCAAAAAGTAATGCAGTGTCACCTTCAGAACAATTAATGTTGCTCAAATCTACCATACACATGTCCATACATATATTTCCTATAATGGGTGCCACTTTGCCGTTTATGTAAAAACAACCTACTCCGTTGCTTAGTTTTCTATTAATACCATCTGCATAACCAATCGCTAATATGCCAATTTTTCGTTCATGGTCTACAATTCCTTTTCTTGAATAACCAACACTCTCATTTGCCTTGATGGTTTTAATCTGAGTAATAGTGGTTTTTAATGTAAATACAGGTTCTAATAAGTGCGATTTTGTTCCACTTGGATCAATTCCATATAACCCAATACCCAAACGGACCATTGTTTGTGTGTTGAATTTAAAACGACTTATTGCAGCAGTATTACTAATGTGTTTTTCGAATGAATAACCAACATGTTGCTCTATTATTCGACAAGCATTTTCGAATAATGTATATTGTGCTTGTGTAAAATTATCGTGAATAGACTCTTCGCTCGCTGATAAATGAGAAAAAACACTGGCAATTTTCCAGTTTTTTAAACCAATAATTTCTTCACATAATTGAGTGATTTCATCCATTGAGATTCCTAAGCGATGCATACCTGTGTCTAATTCAATATGTATTGAAATGGGTGCATCTCCAATCAATGGTATTACATCGTAAATTTGTTGAATACTGTATATTACCGGTTCTAATTTGTATTGAAGTATATGCAAAATACTTTCTGCATCTACATTCAAAACCATAATGGGAGTATTTATTCCACTCTTCCTAAGTTCAACCCCTTCATCTGCAAAAGCAACGGCAAAATAATCAACCTTGTGATTGAGTAATTTAGCTATTTCATAACTGCCACTTCCGTATGCAAATGCCTTAACCATTGCCATCATTTTTTGATTTGGTAACAACTCTTTTTTATAGACATTTAAATTATGTAATGCCGCATTCAAATTAATTTCTAATACTGTTCCGTGCGACTGTAACTCAAGTTTTTTAGCTATTTTTTCGAATGCAAATAATCGAGCTCCTTTTATTAAAATACCTTCATTCTCAAAATGTATTGTTTTAAAATTCTCTAAAAATGTATTAGTATCTATGTAAAATTGTGAGCTTGGAATGGCAGACTGAAAAAGTGTTTGAAACTTAATAAAGTTAGGTCCTATTCCGATGATTCTTTGAATTTGTTTTTCTTTAAGTAGATCAGTTAAATGTTGAGTTAGTACTTCATCATTTAATCCACTTTGTTGAATGTCTGATAATATTAAGGTTGTTTTAGCGTAGATGTTTTGTTGTTTTAAAAAAGACAATGCCACACTTAATGCTTGTAAATCATTGCTATAAGAGTCATTTACAACAATACAGTTATTAATCCCTTTTTTTAACTCCATCCTCATACTTATTGGTTTTAAGCTTGAAAAAGATTCAGCTTTAAAACAATTGTATTTGAGGCAAAACAACCAACACAAACAAATATTTTCAATAGATATGTCATCCTTAAAAGGAACGGTAATCGAGTAGTTTTGATTTTGATATTTGGCATTTAATGTTACGCTTTGTTGTTCTGTGATTTTTGAAAAAATATTTAAATCAGCGCTCTCATTATTATAATCGAAAGTAATGGCTTTACCATTTAATTTCGAAATAATTTCGGTATTATACTTTGTTATAACGTATTTTGAGTTTTCGAAAAGTATAATTTTTTCATTTAGTTTTTGATTAAAATCATCAAATCCTTCATCGTGGGCAGAGCCCATGTGCGTTAATATTCCAATATTTGCTTGAATAATAGAAGATAATCTTTCCATTTCTCCTTTTTGCGAGATACCGGCTTCAAAAATAGCAAGTTCATGTTCTTCATTCAGCTGCCACACACTCAGTGGAACCCCAATTTGACTGTTATAGCTTTTCGGGCTTGCGCAAATAGAAAAGTCTTGTGCTAAAAGTTGTAATAACCATTCTTTAACAATTGTTTTTCCATTGCTTCCGGTTATTCCTAAAACAGGAATACTAAATGACTGCCTGTGAAAACGACTAAGATTCTGAAGGGCATTTAAAGTATTTTCGACGACTATAAAACTAGCATCAGGATATAAGTGCGTATTAAAGTCAGGTTCTACAACAAATTGTTTAACTCCTTTATGGTACAATTCATCAATATAGCGATGTCCATTGTTGAATTTTGTAGAAATGGCAAAGAATATAGTGTGCGATGCTTGCGTAAGATTTCTGCTGTCTATCAGTAATATCCAATTGTGCTCATTATCATTTCCAACTAATTTTCCATTTAGTTCTTTCGCTATTTTTGACAATTGGTACATGTGTTTACAAATTTGATAAAATAAATGGGAAAATTAAATAAAGTTTAAACTTTTTTCTTAAGTTCGCATTTATCGATGTCACAAGAACTAAAACAAAAGCTTGGCGTTTTTTCTGCAGTAATGGTTGTGGTTAGTGCCATGATTGGGAGCGGTGTTTTCAAGCAGATTTCCCAAATGAGTCACAACTTACAAGACAGTGTATGGGTTCTTGTAGCTTGGGCATGTGCCGGATTAATTACTTTGATGGGTTCATTAAGTAATGCCGAAGTGGCAGGAATGATTGCTAAACCGGGCGGGCAATATGTGTATTTTCAGACCATGTATGGTAAGTTGTTTGCTTTTTTGTTTGGTTGGGCCTCATTTTCAGTCATTCAAACAGCAACTGCGGCATCTGTAGCTTTCGTATTTGCAGAATCTGTTAATAATTTAATTCCATTACCACAAGCCTCAACATATTTGGCAAATTGGACTTTAGTTTCTATTTATGATTTTGAATTACAGCCATTTAATAACTTAGGAGTAAAATCAATAGCTTGTTTATTAGTCTTAGTTTTATCAATGATTAATTACCGCGGCATAGATTATGGCGAAAAAATAAGTAATCTATTTGGTTCAGCGATTGTTTTGGGTGTGTTTTTTATTATTGTTTTTTCATTTGTAATGGGTGATAATTCCATACAATCACAGTCGAGCCAATTTAAGGATATTGATTTTTTGCCAATGTTTTTTTCTGCAATGTTAGCTGCGTTTTGGGCTTACGAAGGATGGAATAATGTAGGTTTTTTGGGAGGTGAAATTAAAAATCCAAAGAAAAATATTCCAATTGCATTGGCATTAGGCACTACTATAGTAATGGTGTTATACGTATTTGTAAATGCTGCTTTTTTTAAATTAGGTAATATTTCGTTCTACAATCAAATTTACCAACAAGACAATCAAGTTGCAGCTATTGCAGGAATAAAGCAAGTATGGGTTATGGGAGGGCTTTTTATTTCAATACTAATAATTGTCAGCACATTTAATAGCACTAACAACAGTTTAATGACAGCACCACGTATTTATTACGCCATGGCCAAAGATGGTTTATTCTTTAAGAAAGCGGGTGTGTCGCATCCAAAATTTTTAACACCACACAAAGCCATATTGTTGCAACTGTTCTGGTGCTTGGTATTAATTATTAGTGGAAGTTTTAATATGTTAACAGAAATGTTGGTTTTTGTTGCCTTTATATTTTATGGTTGTGGCGCTTTTGGTGTCATCATATTAAGAAGAAAAATGCCCAATGAAAATAGACCATTTAAAGTGCCACTGTATCCTATTATACCTCTAGTTTTTACACTATTTAGTGCATTTTTGGTTTACTATTCTATAGTTCAGTCGCCTGGATATGCTATTATAGGGTTGATTTTGGTCGTTTTGGGTGTCCCATTGTATTATTTCTTCAACCATCAGTCATCCCCAAAATCTTAATGCTTACACACCACAGTTGTTTTGTCATTGAATCAATAGCGAAAGCATTGCATCAAAAAATTCAGCATTCTAAACTTATCGATTGTTTCAGTAATAGTCCTAATGAATTAATCATTTGTTTTGAAAATACAGTTGTGAAATGTAATTTTTTTAATGGAGAATTATTATTTGATATTGATGAACAAATGATAGGGAAAAGTAGATTGTTTAAACCCCAATTTACTGAAGTAATAGACAGTTCCGTTGAATCGGTCATTACGCATCCTTTTGACAGGAGTTTTCATATTCAACTTAGTAATAATTTCCTCCTTTTTTTTAAATGTTTTGGTAGAAAGTCAAATGTAATGTTGATTCACAACAATCAAACGATTGAGCATTTTTGCAAACACATAGAAACGGATATGAATTTTGTGTTTAACGAGAATTCAGTGAATAGGCAACTTGATTTTGAGCCACATGTTTTCACTGAGTTGTCTTTATTCAAAAAGAAATACTCCTTTTTGCCCGAAACTTTATTTTATCAACTACACAACAATCCAAGTGAAGAAATATTCACAAATGAAGTCAATAAACTAAGGTCTATCAAAGGGTTTGAAATAGATGAGAATACTAACTTATTTATACCAGCCGATGATAAGAATAACGTTTTGGAGGTATTTAGTAAATGGACAAGACAATTTATAGGGAAACAAACTTATGAGCAGCAAAAAAGTGAATTACAACAACAAGTTGAGAAAAAAATTCAAGAAAAAGAAGCTTATTTACAAACCAATCAAAAAGCATTAGAGTCTCTTAAACTTCAAAGAAATGATGAAGAGATTGGTCATATTATTCTGTCTAATTTGCATCAAATAAATCCAGATTTGTCAAAACAAGTTTTACTAGATATTTACAATCAAACTACAATAGAGGTGCCGTATGACAATAAGTTAAATGCTGTAGAAAATGCTAATAAATATTTCAGAAAATCGAAGGGAAGGCCTTATTTATTTCAACAATTAAGCAGTAAGATAGACAAAGCCCAACAGCAATTGGATCAGTTGAGGCTAACTAAGGAAAAGTTGCAAAATGCTGAAAATTTAAAACAACTAAAACCCTACAAAAAAGAGCAAAATGCAACAGATTCTATTCAAGATTTGCCTTATAAACTCTTTACTATCGACGATTATTCCATATTAGTTGGTAAACATGCTGAGAGCAATGAAAAGTTATTAAACTATTACAGTGATAAGAATGACATTTGGCTACATGCCAAGGATGTAAGCGGTAGTCATGTGATAATAAAAGTTAAGAAGGGTAAAGAATTACCATTGAAAGTGATAGAAAAGGGAGCATCTTTAGCGGCTTACTATTCAAAAAATAGGAAACAAAGTTTGGTTACGGTTATGTACACCCTTAGAAAATTTGTACGCAAAATTAAAGGTGCAGAAAAGGGACATGTAACGGTCAGTAACGAAAAAACTTTACTAGTAAAGCCTGACAAACAATAGCTTATTTTTTTAGCCCATCAAGAATGGCTTTTTTTGCCTTTTTGGCGGCTTCTTGTTTGGCTTTTTCTAACTCAGCTTTAGCTTTTTCTTCAGCTAATTGTTTTTCTAAACGAATTTTTTCTTCCAATTTTTTCTTTTCCAAATTCGCTCTATCAACCGCTTGTTGCTTAAGGTTCATCAAAGAATCATTGACTCTTTGTTTTTGAATTTCAGCTCTTCGTTTTGCTTCATCTTCCAATGCTTTTTTACGTTGTTCTGCTTCATCTTTAAGTTGAGATTTTACATCATCTACAAATTTCTTTTTGGTTTCTGCCAAACTTATTTTAAAAATTGGTTTAGCAAAGAATCCAGATATAAGTACATCAACATTCACAATATCACTCAGTTCTAAATTAACGCCTTTGGAACGTGCTTCTGATGTGAGTGAGTTGAGGGCAGTATTCGCTTCTCCAAAATCTTTCCTAGGGATACTCAATTTAGCAATGTATTGAATGCTTTGGTCTAAAGCCGAAAAACCACTTATCTTAGCATTTGCACCCGGCCATAATGCCATTTTTAAACTGTCTAATAACACCTTGCCATTGTCAATTTTCAATTTAAAATTGAGGTCTTTTAGACTTAAGTTGTTTAATTTGGTAATTTTTAACTCACTTGCCAATTGGTTTAGTAACGGCATGTTTTTTAAAGAAGCGCCTGAAATTCCCATTTGTAGTTCACCGGTTACGGTTGGGTAATTGACACTTAAGTCTTTATTGAAATTATTTTGTAGTTTAATTTGCGAATTAAAAAGACCCTGAGTGTATTGGGCAATAGGGGCTAATTTTTTGACAATATCGAAATATTGGTAGGTTTTAATAATGTCAAGAGAGCTTACATTAAAGTTGATATTACTAAATGGAAACTGAGGTTGGTGCGAATCGTAAACACCATTTAAGGTCATTGAACCACCCAATAATTGAACGGCTAATTGATTAAACATTAATTGTTTTTCTTTGATTATCATATCCCCATTTAATTGGGTTAAAATAAGGTTGTCGTAAACCAATTTATTGATTTTTGATTTAAGAGTAAAGTCTAAATTTTCGGGAATATCAAATGCTTCTAAAGATACAGTGTCATTAACGGTTGGTTCTTTCACTACTTCATCATCTGTTAGAAATTCGTTGGCATTAATGTAGTTGGATTGTAAGTTGAATTTACCGGTTAGTAATTCATCTTTAGTGAAATATGAGAACAAATTATCTAAATAACCAACAACTGCAAAGTCGCTCATTCCAACCGTTCCATTCAAGTATTTAATGTCAACTTTTTGAGGAGAGAAACTCATTAATGCATCTAATTTAGTGCCTTGTTTCAGCATTTTGGGGTCTTTGTATTGGAAATTTTGAGCCATTAAGTTCCCGCTTGCTTTGAATTTATTGTAATTTGAATTTTCAATGTCTTTGGTATATCCGTCAAACTGTAAATCACTGGTAATTTTACCCGTTATCAATGTTGAATTGTCCAACGGAATAAAATCCCTAAACTCATCCAGTTTTAAGGCGCCTTTTACAAAACCTTTGATATATGGATTAGTCTCAAAATTTTTGGCAAATAATTGAGCATTAAAAGGTTCTCCTGCCATTACCATGTCAAATCTTTTAAGGTCAATAACTGTAGCATCTGAACCTCCTGTTGGGTTGTCGATATTTAAATTTACAAAGACATTGTTGAGTGATTTGGGTAAATCGGGGTATTTGAATTGACCATTGTCAATGTCTATTTTTAAACCAAAGCCAGGCATTTGAGTATCTGTCATTTTGCCTTTAAAATAACCGCTTAAACCTAATTTTCCATTGGCTTTTAGGTCTTTAAAGTTTGATGAATAAACGCCAGGAACTAAAGATAGAAATGTTTTAAAGTCTGATTTTTTGGTATTAAAAACAATATCAAAATCCATGTCATTTTCATTCATGTCAACATAACCTTCACCTCCAATATTTAAATCATTAAGTAAAATATCATTGTCAGAAAAAGTAAATTTCATGTTTTTCATGTCCATGTTTAAATTGGCTTTAATGGCGGATTTAATGTTGTATAAATAACTAACACCTCCATAATTCATAGTCAGTTTTTCAACTTCAGTAATGGTTTCTAGTATAAAATTATCTTGATTGAAATCTCCTTTTAAGTCGTGGTTAAATTGGTAAAGTGAAGTAGAAAAACCTAATGATTCGTCACTGTATTTGAGTATACCTTTTTCAATGCTTAGCTTTTTAAGTTTGATGTCAAACATTGAACTCGTGTCACTGTCGGTTGAAGTGGTATCTGGAATTGTAATATCCCAATTGCTTTGCCCATTTTTAAGCACCAAAAGCTTTATAAAAGGTTGAGTAAGTGCTATTTTATTGATTTTTATACTCGAGCCTTTGAAAAAGGACATCAAGTCAAGTTGTGCATTTATTTTAGAAAGATAAACCAAAGTATCACCCTTAAATGAATCTTTTCCTACTATACTTACTCTTTCTAAAGTTAGGGACACATTTGGAAAGTTTTTGATTAAAGAGAGTCCAATGGCATTTTCATCAAAGTTAAATTCAGCATTTAATGATTTATTGGCTTCTTTTTTAATGCCTTCAATTATTTTACCCTTAAATAAGAAAGGGGTAGCAATTAAAGCAAACAGAATAACAATCAGAGTTATACCTGTAATTTTAAGTATTTTTTTCATAGAAATAAAGACAACTAAGTCTAGTACAAATTTAGTGCTAAACTAACAACATGACTTACATAATGATATGAAATTATTATCTTATTTCAATATTGAAGATAACAAAACCTTTGATAAGATCACCATTTCCTTCAGTATCATTGTAAGCAAATTGAATTTTATTTTCTCCATTTACAAACAAGGAAGCATCAACTTCGGCCACACAATAGTCAATTTGGTTTGGTTTGCCATTGCTTTTTATAGGAACTGCTTTGTTGGAGTTGTCGTTTATAATGACATAAGCTTCGGAATTACTGTCTATACCTTGTGCTAGTAAATAAAGATTCACTTTGGGAGGTAAAGCGGCACGGTTGATATTGATTCCAAAGGGAGTAGAGGCAGATTGATTTGGATTTTTCCCTAACTCAAAGACAAATGCACTTTGGTAAGATTTTGGTTTGGCCTTATTCCAACTAAACACTTTAACTGCACCATCAGCACAAGCCTCAAAGTGGTATGTAAAATTTTGTTCTACAAATTGTTTGGCCCTAGGATCTGTTAATGCATTGTCAAAATAATAATCAGCCAATAACCAACCACGAGGATTGTTTTGAACCGTTTTAACTAATTGTTCAAAAGTATAAGCGCTTTTTTCTCTTTTGTCTGAAAGGTTAGGGACATATTTTTTCTGAGCTGCGTCATAGTGCATTTGGCGAAACCAAACTACGGTATCTAATTGCAAATAAAAACTTGGAGCTTGTTGAACGGTTGCCATTACAACATCCCCTTTTTGATACTGTTCTTTGATAAATAAACAGGGTTGTTTCCAGTTAACAAAGTGAATTTCAGAAATTTCTTTCGGAACAATATTACCATGTTTCTCTGTTTTTAACATTTCAGAAATATCTTTTCTTTTGCTAACCCCTAAGCTTAAAAAAACAAATAGAATTAGCATAGCATTTTTGTAAGAAATATTGCTTTCAGAAAACGATTGACTCACAGATTTGGCAGCAACAAACGCAATGAAATAAAGAGTATAGGCTGCACTTATCATAAATACAGGATAAATATAAGTTAGGTATTTGGCATGAACTGGCTCTCTAAATACGTAACTCATAAGCAGGAATGGAACTACAAAAGTAGAGATTAGGAAATAGGATAGTTTTCGGTTTTTGATAAACGAAACAACAAAGCCAATCCAAGCAAAGTATTTCAGACCCTTGAAATCGGTATTGATAACGCCTAAGTACACGTCTAAAGATTTAGAAGAATTTTCACCAGAAAACTGTACCAATACTTCCTTCATATTTGGTAATATTAATGTGGCAATATTAGGAGGTAAGAAAAGCTCTATTATTGGACGCATTATTTGATTTCCAAACGGAGTAAGGAGCAAAATAATAGCGGTGATATTGAGTACAAATAACAGGTTGTAAGCATTCAATTGCCAAGGTTTACTTTTTTTTGTTACCCAAGAATCTATAGCTGCCAAGGTGCCATACATACCCGCAGAAAAAATAAACAAGAAACATATTAATTGACTCATCATAGAAAGTGCGAGTGCCAATATTACCCAAGGAATATACTTTGGGTTAATCCCAAATTTCGACAATGCATTTTCTGTTTTTGATTTGGACTCTAAAAGCAACCAAAAAACCAATAAAAGCGGCATATAAAAAGTAGCCACCATACCATAAGGACGGTCAACTCTACTCCAAAAAATAAGATACAGTGAGACAGTACAGAACAATGCTGCCATTAAACCAACTCTGAAATTGGCGATTTTTTGACCTAATACATACACAGTTGGGATTAGGGCGGCACCTAAAAGTGCAACAGGAAAACGCATTGCAAATTCAGTTTTCCCTAGTATAAAACTAAATAGGGTATTGAACCAAGTAAGCAAAATGCCATTGTTTTCACCATGCTTGAATTTGCCATTGATAGCGGCAATAGCATGCATGTACTCGTCGACCCAAAGGGATAAAAACCCTATGCGGTATAAACGTAAAAATAGGGCAAATACTGCCAAAATTATCGCAATTTTGAGTGCGTTTTTTTCAATAAAAGAAACAGTCGTTTTAGTTTTAACGTTTGTGTTATTTTTAACAACAGGTTTTTTAGGAGCTGTTTGTTTATTCATGATTAATTAACAAAAAATCTTTTAACAATTAGAATGAGTGTTTTTTTGATAGTTCTACCGACATTCATTTTACTCATACCACCTTTTTGGTCGTATCTTAATATGAGTGGGGTTTCACCGAACAATAGTTTTCTTTTTCTTAGTTTTAGTAATATGTCGACCAAAGCTTGAAAACCATCTTGGTCGAAAAACCTGTCGCCATATTCATCCATTGCACTTTTAAGCACATCGGCACGAATAGCTCTGTAGCCGCATGTGTAATCTTTAACACCTTTGATAGGGTAGGTTATTCTAAAGATAATAGAAGCTAAAATGCTTAATAATTTTCTATACCAAACCAAACCAATAACCCTTGCACCCGGTTGAAATCTTGAGGCAATAACAACATCATGTCCCTCAATAATCATTCTCATGAGTCTTAAAATAAGTCCAGGATTATGAGTAGCATCAGCATCCATAGTAATGATGATGTCATTTTTATTAGAGTCATTGACAGCCCTGTATAATCCATCTCTGATGGTGGCTCCCAATCCTTGATTAACCTCGTGAACAATTAGTTCAATTGGCATAGTCTCAGACATTTTTTTAACTATTTCTTCGGTTTTATCTCTACTGCCGTCGTTTACCACAAATACCTTATAGTCAGTTTTGCTGTCATTTTCCAATGCAAATTGTATCTGCGAAAGGAGGTCGCCTATGTTTTCTTCTTCATTGTATGCGGGTAATACAACTAATATTCTTCTTGAAATATTGAATGTCATTTATTCGAAATAGTTTTTTAAAGATTTAACTTTATCGTAGTTTTCTTTGTACCATTTAATGGTTTTTTGCAACCCTTCTTCGATATTTACTTTCGGTTGATAGCCCAATTCTGAAGCAGATTTGGAAGTATCAGACACTCTGTCTTTTACTTTGTCCCATGCTCTAGCGGGTTTAAAAATAATATTAGACAAAGAACCTGTAGCTTCTTTTATTATTTCCGACATTTTTAGGATTTCAGTTTTTGTTCCTGTACCACCATTAAAGATTTCTCCGTCTTTGTTTGGTCCAAGTGCCGCAGAAATCATCAAATCAATAAGGTCATCCACATAGGTAAAATCTCTGGTTTCTTTTCCTGTTCCTGTAATGATTAAGTCCTCATTGTTCAGTGCTTTTTCAATAAAATTAGGAATTACATTTCGGTATTTTCCAGCCAATTCATAAGGGCCATAGGTATTAAAAATACGAATAGAAACGGTAGGGACATGGAACAGATGAGCGTAATATTGGGTGTACAGTTCGGCTGTATATTTATTGATAGAGTAAGGGGTTTCCGAAGGGTAAATAAAAGTATTTTCATCCATTTGTTCGGCAGTGCCATAAACACAACTGCTACTGGCATAAACAAATTTTTGTAAACTTTTGTGAGATTTTAGTATTTCCAACAAACCAACTGTTCCTACAATGTTTGTTTGAATGTCACTGAATGGGTGGTCGACAGAATTTTGATTTGCAAAATGGGCTGCTAAATGAAAAACATAATCAAACTCATGTTGATTAATTACAAAGTTTAGTTTGTCCATTTTATCAATGTCCATTCCCACAAAAACAATGCGCGGGTCATTAGGTAAAAACACAGACATACCCGAGGATTGATTGTCCATAATGAGTATTTTTGATACATTTTCGGACAAGAGTTTTCGGACCAAATTGTTACCAATAAAACCGGCCCCTCCGGTTACAAGTACTCTTGCGTTTTTAAGCGTTGCTTTTTCCATACCTAAATTGGTTTCGAATCTAATTTAAAACCTTAGGTTTTACAAATTTATTTAACCTTCCGCAATGATGTGTTGTTTTAATTCATCAATTTGCTTGTAGATACTTTTGAAGAACTGATTTCTTTGTTTTTCTGAGACCCCACTTACCAAGGTCGATTTAGCCAAAATATTGTTCAACCATTGTTCATTTTGTTGATTGAAATTAGCATTGGTGGTTTGCATAAAATTAAACGAACTGTAACTGATAAATGAGGCCGACACTTGTTTGGATTTTGCCAAAATACAATTGGTGCCAATCATTACGTCACTCAGATAAAACTGCAATTTAGTGGAAGTCATGCTATCATTTTGATTGAATTTATAACCCATGTCACAGTTTTTTTGGATTAATTGAATCATGGATTCTAATTGGGAAATGATTTCCAAAACGCTTTCTGTTTTATCAAAAAAGCCAGCGTCATAATAATATTTAATTTGTTTGATGGTGCTAATAACCGTTTCATTGGTCCAAACCTCTGTTGAATCTATGGTTTGATAGGTTAAAAATATCTTTTTAGCGATATTAACGATTTCCTCTGGTAAGTCAATCTTTTCGTAATGTTTGTATTGGAATTCAGAGACATTCATCAAGGATTTCAACCAATATTTGATTTTAAAATCCATTAATTGTGGAAACCCAAAGTGATAAAAAACAGGAATATCCTCAGCTGCAAAGGTAATATGGACATCTTCCATAGAAGCCAATCTTTCAAGATTGGTAAGCATATTATTGAGGTAAGAAAGATAAGATTCGGTGTCGCTATTGAGGTGATTTACTGTGAATGATACCACATTGTTCAATTCTGTATTCAACGATTCAAACGGAATTTTAAAATATTCAACTATTTTAGAAGTTTCATTCAATGTATAATCTGTTTCATTTCTTAGCCTGCGGTAAGTGCTGTCCAAACTGATGTCTAAAAGTTCGCTTAGTTCCCTTGCCAATGAAATATTAGCAGGAATGTGATTTTCAAGAATTTGATTAAATGTTTCTTGGAAATTTTTTGCATTTTTTACTTTCACACTCATATTGCTTTATTGTTTATTGCAAATTTATTGTATTTCATAATCATAACTAATTTTTTTTAAAGTTTTTAATAATTATAATGCATTGTTAATGAAGTATTGAATTATTCACTTTGTAAAAAAAATGAATGGGGAATTACTAAGCTTGATTTTAAATGTAAATAAGGATTGGGTCTGCTGTGGTTTTTATATTCCTCAAGTTTTGTTATTTTTGTAAAGATGTTAAAAAAGAACAAGATTATTTTTATAGCTATTTTTTCGTTGTTATTGTTTGCCTTTAAAGCAGCGGATGATTATTTCGAAATTAGTAAACAAATGGAAATCTTTGGTTCCGTTTATAAAACCGTAAACCGCGATTATGTAGATGATGTAAAACCAGGAGATTTAATTAAAGTTGGTATTGATGCTATGTTAGCCTCTCTTGACCCATACACTAATTTTTACACAGAAAGTCAGGCAGAAGACGCCATGATGATGCGAAGTGGAGAATACGGTGGTTTGGGTAGTCAAAGTGTAAAAAGAGGAGATTACACCTACATTACCAATGTGTACAAAGGTTTTGCAGCCGATAAAGCGGGGTTAAAAATAGGAGATAAATTATTGGAAATTAATGGAAAAAGTTTCATTGGTAAATCGTCAGAAGAAGTTGGGAATGCCCTAAGAGGCGCTCCAAATACTAAAGTAACTTTGTTGGTTGAAAGGAATGGAGAAAAAAAACTATTAGAGATTTTCAGAGAAGAAATTAAGGTTAAAAATGTCACTTATTTTGGATTGGTTAATCCCGAAACGGGTTATATTCGTCTCGACCACTTTACAATGGGTGCAGGTGCTGAGGTAAAAGAAGCATTGTTGAGTTTAAAGAATAAAGGAATTAGTAAAGTAATACTTGATTTGAGAGACAATGGAGGTGGTTTGTTACACGAAGCGGTAAACGTTGTGAATGTATTTATTGGTGGTGGTGAGTTGGTGGTGTATTCAAAGGGACGTTCAGCTGATGCAAGTAAAAATTATAAAACCCTCGATCCTGCTACAGATGCCACAATTCCTTTGGTTGTGCTGGTGAACAATCGTTCTGCTTCGGCAAGCGAAATAGTATGTGGAGCTATACAGGATTTCGATAGGGGAGTTGTAATAGGAGAAAATACTTTTGGTAAAGGATTGGTTCAAAATGTAAGACCCTTAGTGTACCGAACTCAAATGAAAGTAACTATTGCAAAATATTATATTCCGTCAGGGAGATGTATTCAAGAATTGGATTATAGCAATAAGTCCAAAGATGGCAAAGCACAAGTAATGCCCGATAGTTTGAAAAAGAAGTTTAAAACAAAAAACGGTCGTGAAGTATTAGAAGGAGGAGGTGTTCAACCTGATATAGAAATCAAAAAAGAAGATAAACCCGAAATTGTAGACTTACTTGAAAAAAGTTATTTGATGTTTGATTATGCTACAAAGTTTGCTTCAAGCAAAGAGTCTATTCCTTCTGCTAGTCAGTTTGTGCTTACCCCTCAAATGTACGATGAGTTTGTTCAATTTGTAAAAATGCAAAAGGATATTCAGTCGAGCGAAACGGAGAAACAGTTAGAACAATTGAAAGTAAAATTAAAAGCTAAACCCAATATAGAGTCCATTCAATCATCAATTACAGCAATAGAAAAGTTTTTGTACGACTATAAACTACAAGAAATACAAAAGCATCAAACTAGCATCAGTCAATTGTTAGCCGAAGAGATTGTTAGGCGTTATGAATATCAAGAAGGTGGTTTTATTCAATCCTTTAAACACGATCAATACATCTTAAAATCGCTTGAAATATTCAATAACTCAATTCTATATCAGCAAATCTTAAATAAGAAATAATGGATTATTTGTCATTGCTATTTTTATTAGGGGCGGGTGTTTTCGGCGGAATATTATCGGGCTTGTTGGGTGTAGGTGGTGGATTGGTTTTTATTCCTATAATACAATACATAATTCAAGATAAAGTAGCTCCCGGAGACATTGTTTCATATACGATTGGCAATAGTTTGATGATTATTTTTATAGTTGGCTTGTCGGGGTTTTTAAAACAAAGGCAATTGAAAAATACAGACACAAAAGCCACTATTTATACAGGAATTGCCGCAGTTTGCTCTTCCTTACTTGTAACAGCATTGCTTAATATTTTTGAAATTAACGATTTGTCTATTTTTAAATCGTTTTTCACATTGGTTTTAATTGTGACAATCATTCGGGTACTTATTGGGCAATTTTCTAAAAATAAAGATTCAGAAGTTTTAAATTTACCACCCTATAAAAAATTCATCCCTGCGGGACTTTTTGCAGGAATAATTACATCATTAACAGGTTTAGGTGGAGGGGTAATAATGGTACCTTATTTTAACAAAATATTAAAACTTCCCGTTCGTTTTTCTACCGGTTTGTCATTGTCTGTTATTCCTATCATTGCTTTACCACTCATCATTTATTACATGGTTCAAAAGCCAGTTTTGTTGGTTTTTCCTACCTTTCAAACTGGTTTTATGATGTGGGTAGCCATTATTCCATTGGGTCTGTCGGCAGCAATATCAGCAAGATGGGGTATTATTCTGGCTCAAAAAATGCGACCTTCAATTATTTTGTTTCTCTTTTTGGCTTTTTCACTGTTTACCCTTTTTAGAGTACTTTTTTTTAAGTAATTATTACTTTCAATGTAATGTTGAAATCCTTATTTGAGAACTAATTTTTCCTGAGCTTAGCCTAAATCCAAGCTTCTTGTGGTGGCGACTAACTTCTATTGTCTAATCTTTTGCGAGGAATTTATTTTATCAATTGCTTCTTGTTTGTTATCTTGGTTAAGAGACTAAAAATATTCGGAAATTAATTCAAAGAGATGCCAGAGGCAAAGGAATTATACACTCGCAAGATGCGAGCGTGAACGGGGGAAGTTAATTCAATGAGATGCCAGAGGCAAAGAAAGGAATTTGATACTCGCAAGTTGGGAGCGTGAACGGGTTTACGCCTTCAAGTTTATCGATTATTGTTTGTTGATTTTGAAGGTTTGGATATTGTATTGGTCAATGATTCTAATTAAATAAGCACCCTTAATTAAGTCGTTTAGTTTTAAGGTTAATAATAGCTCGTTATGATATTGGTGATACACAATTTTGCCATCATAGCTCATTATTTCTACCAAGTACGATTTTCGGAATGGTTCTAACCGATTAAATTGTAGTTGCAGTAAGTCATGGAATGGAATTGGGTAAACGGTAACTTGTTTTTCCGGTTTATTTGAACTGCATTCTCCAAGCTCTGTCTCTGTCAAATCGCCATTTCCTATTCCCCTTATTTGATAGTCGGAAAAAGTGTTATTGATATTAAATACATAATTAGAAGCCCCCATTGTTTTTATACTTTCTATGTAAATCCAATCGTTGTTGAATAAGCCATACAGCGAAAGTTGATGGTATTTATTGACATATTCTTCCTTTAATTGAACAGTTACTGAATTGTCGGAACATTTTACATCAACTTCATCCAAACTCAATGAAGTGCATGTTACATTGTGAATGCTTGTATCTAAAACAAAACAATTGTTACTAGGGTTGGTAATAGTTAATACCATTTCAAAAGTGCCGGTATTGGGGTAAACAACTAAACCTGGATTAATAAGTCCACTTCCAACACTATCATTAGGATTTCCGCCTTCAAAATTCCAAGTATAGATATAATTTGAAGGGTTTAGGTTTGTACAACTCCACAATAATGAATCGTTGCAAAAATTATAGCTTAGATTAATACTTTCCTGAACAGGTAAAGACAAAGCGCTAATGTTTAAAGTATCTTTAACAATACAACCTGAAAGTGTGTCTTTTATTGTAAGGTATTTAGATTCGTTGCCAGTTATAGTTGTTGTAAGAGTTGGAGTTCTAACATTATTAGGCATCCATAAGTAGCTTGTGTAACTATTGTTTTGTGATGGTAAATAGCCTAAAGTTACTGTGGTATTTATGCAATACGAAGTATCAGAACCTACATTAGAAAGCGGGATGGAATAACTTATGGTATCAAAGAGGCCTTGACTTAAGTTGAAATATGTGCCACTATTGTTCACTTGTAGTTTCATGCCACGAACCATATATACATTGTTCCCTGTCAATGGAAAACTATCGGTAAAGGTTTGATTTGCAGTTGTGCCAATTTCTACAAAGGTGCTGTCTATGTGTTTTGCTCTAAATATAAGATATTGGTTTACCGCTGTATCGGTGGGTTCTGTCCAAGACAATTTAAACCTTTGATTACAACTGTCTTGTTTTACAACAAAATCAGAGATTGGTTCTACAACATTCAAACGGGTTGTTGGGTCACCCATAAGAGCGGGATGTATTTGTAAGTAGCTAAAAGCTGTAGTTGGGTAAAGCAAATAGTTAGCAGTTGTATCATAATTATACTGAGTTCTCATGGTGCTATACCCAATGGTTTCACCCAAACCCATGTGATGAAAAAACCAATGTGGTCTGCCCACCCAAAAGGAATTTAATGCATGACCTTTGGCCGCCAATGGAGCTCTCAGAAGATTATTGGTATTGTCCCAATCGCCAAAATAACTGCCAAATAGACCTGTAAATACTGTTTTTAATTCTTGGGTTGAGGACGCCATCTGAGACGTATTTGATACACCCGAAGCACTGGAATATCCACCTGCACCAAAACCATAACTCCATTGGTAAGATTTTGTATTCAAAGTGCTTAAATAGTCGAGATTAAAACAAGAGTCTTTGTTGATTAATGGCGCAGTATTTCTGTAGGCATTACCAGCAAAATGTTCGTCAATATTGGGATAAGGGTAATTTAAAAGACCAAAATTGTCATCTATTAAGCATCTTGGTACAGTGGAGAAATTCAAATGCTTGTAATCGTGGTTTTTCTTAAAATAGCGTCTCAATAGTTCTCTTTCTGTTTCTGTGAATGATGTAAAATTGGATAAATCTATTCGTCCTACCCCTAGTTCAATTAATGTAGGCAAGGATGTTTGGTCAAATTTTCCATCAGATGGGTTGTTGTTATTCGCCGCTCTAGCACCTGCGTTATTGGTTACCGAATTGTCGGTCCAGCTGGAACTGTTTACATCACCATAGTAAACATCGGCAGGCCAAGCCCCTTCGTGACTGGGGGCAGAAAAAGTGGTGTGTCCATCGGGAGGAAATAGACCCGAAGAAGAAAAGTTTCCAGAGTATGGAACTGCAACATCACCAATTAAACAAATGCTTTTTAACTGAGTTGGATTTGCGTTGTATTCGCTTACAATGAATGACTTAATCGTTGATACACTGGTGTTAGGAGACACCCACAATACCTTGGTAAACCATCCGTCGCCTGTCAAATCATTTCTGAAAGTCCTTAAATCATTGGCCAAAAACACGCGATGTGTACTGTCAATTATTAATAACAGAGTGCCCCGTTGTTTGATAGGTAAAACTCTGTGGCCAGCATAAATATAACCCTGAACTGAGTAGCCATCTCTGCCTGTATCTTTTTCAAAACGGTATTCAAAATCATTGCCAGTTGTAACAGTATCACTAAAAGTAGTGTCATTCATATTGAGGGTGCGATATGCGCTTCCCCAAGTGTAGGCGGTTTTTGATTTTCTGTAAACCCTTTGTGTCCGAGCGGTAGGAGGGGGATTTTTCCAACGAAAATCCAAAATTGATGTTGATGAATTATGAACTCTTGATGCACAAGAAACCTCTAAGTTATAATCTCTTATACTTATACTTTGTGAATCGACATTTGTTAGTACTAATTGTAAAAAACAAATCAGTAGGATTTTTTTCAAGAAGTTGATATTAGTTAGGCAAATTTAATCGTTTTCCTATTACTTGTTGCCACAATTAAATCACTTCTATTTGAAGTTGTATTGTTTTAAGTACAAATTTGTAAGGGTGTCTTTATCAATTTTCTATGTCCATTTTATTATTCTTTGCATTTTTTGTTTAAATTTGTAAGATGAACAGTCTTAAAATCATACTAATTGCTATAGTTTCTCTCGGATTTCAATCTCTTTTTGCGCAAGCTACAAGAATTGATATTAAATCGCCCCAAACCCAAACCAATTATCTAAAAGGAGATACTATTTTTATCTCTGCAGAAGTTAGTTCTGATGCCGCTTTGCATGATGTAAATGTTGTAATTACTTCTGAAAATGATAGTAATATGGTATTTTTTAATAAAAATTACCATACCCACGGTTCTCGTCAAACGATACAACTTATGTACATTTTGACTCTTGTAGATAAAACCAATTTGAGATTGATGATTTCAACCTACGACCATGGAAATGTACAAACTGCCAAAAAACAAATGATTGTAAGATGTAATTATCCTAATGATAAAGGAAAGTTTGATTCGAACAAACCCTCTAAAAAGGGAAAAGTCAAAAAAGAAAAAAAACCTAAGAAAGCGAAAGGTAAAAAATAGAAAAGATTGACATTTCTGTTTTGGGAAATAGTTTAACTATTTCGGTTTTTAAGTCTCTTTTACAACCCACATTCCATTGAGATTTGTACTTATAATATTGTTATTAGCTTTCACCCAAAGCGCACTCGCTACTCATATTGTGGGCAGTGAAATGAATTATACATATCTCGGTAACAGGCAGTTTAGAATTGTTTTGAAATTGTATGTCGATTGTGTGTTTGGTCAACCGGGCGCCATTAGAGACGATGAATATGCTAGAATTGGTGTTTTCTCAAAAGACAACGACAGTTTAATGAATGGTTTAAGTTTTATGATAAAACGAAAACCACCTGTTAGGGTTTCCAAAACCAATTATAATTGTATAGCCATTCCACCAAATGCCTGTATTGATGCTTATGATTACGATACCGTTATTACCTTGCCCCAACATAAAGGGGGTTATGTATTGTCTTTTCAACGATGTTGTAGAAATAATACCATCAAAAACATTATTTCACCCCAATCTACCGGTGAAAATATTTGGACAATAATCAATGATTTTGACTCAATAGGGAACAATAGCAGTCCTTATTTTAAGCAATTGCCTCCTAATTTTCTGTGTACCAATGCCCCTTTAATTTTCGACCATTCTGCTACCGATGCCGATGGTGATAGTCTGGTTTATGAGTTTTTTCATCCTTATACTGGTGGAACTCAATTTAATCCAAGACCAAATGTTGTTGATTATGAATCGCCCCCCTTTAGTCAAATTGTCTATGAATCAGGATATGGTTTTACAGATGCTATTAATTCCCAACCCAAAGCTACTATCAATGCTAAAACAGGTGTTCTTAAAATTACCCCAACCTTAAATGGTCAGTTTGTAGTAGGAATAGTGGTAAAGGAATACCGAAATGGAAAGTTAATTGGGTTTACTTTTCGCGACTTTCAATTCAATGTTCAAGAATGTGTTTTTGAAACAACTTCTGCATTTACATCGCCCGATATTAATTGTGATAAGCAAGTTGTGTTTAATAATACCAGTCAAAATGCGACTCGGTTTTTTTGGAACTTTGGAGACACTTCTACCACCGCAGATACTTCGAGCGACAAAGTAGGGCGCTATACTTACCCTATTATAGGCGACTATAACGTAACTTTAATTGCGACTAATGGAAATTGTGTTGATACCATTATAAAAACAATAACCATTTATGATAAAATAGATTTTAAATTACCCAATGATACCTTTTTATGTCAAGGGGTTAATTACCTTATCAAACCCAATCAATTTTATGACAAAACACAATACAATTGGTCAAATGGTTCAACAGATTCTGTGATAATAGTGAGTCAAAAAGGTTTGTATTGGCTCAAAATGCAAAGAATAAATTGTGTTTTTACAGACAGCATTTATATTGATTTGGACAGCCTCCAAGTCCGATTGGTTTTGGATAGTTTACATTGTAATTTAAGTAGTTTTGATTACACTGGAAGTGTTCATGCTAAAGGGGCTTTTAAAACACTTAATTGGATGTCTACACCACAACAGTTTCTCCCCAATTCTACCGATACCATTGTAAAGGTAAAGCAAGTAGGAACGGTAACAGTTACGGGTGTTAAAACCAATGATTGTAGTTACAGCGAATTGATAGAAATTCCAGATTTCAAAAAAAGTAATACCATTAAAATTCCGAATGTATTTACACCTAATGGCGATTTAATAAACGATTATTTCCCCGAACAAAATGCCAAGTATTTGTATGATTTAAAAGTTTATAACCGTTGGGGTTTGTTGATGTTTGAGTCGAGCAATAAGCCTTGGGATGGCGGTTTGGCTTATGATGGGGTCTATTATTACTTTATAACCATAAAGGATTGTGAATTACAAGAGCAAATTCATGGTGTAATCCATTTGATAGGAGACTAACTTTATTTACTTCTCATTGCTTCTACGGGTTGAAGTTGCCCAGCTTTGTAGGCAGGAATAAATCCCGAAAGTAAACCGATAACGGTTGAAAAAGCAAGTCCAATTAATACATTTTCTTTGGTTACTAATAGTCTAAAGTTGGATTCAAACTGACTTTCTATAATGACATTTAATAACATAGAAAATCCAAATGTAATTAATAATCCAATGATACCACCCATGACACTCAATAACACAGATTCTGTAAGAAACTGAATGATAATAAATTCATTTTTGGCGCCTAAAGCTTTTTGTATTCCTATTATGGCTGTTCTTTCTTTAACCGAAACAAACATAATATTAGCCACTCCAAAACCACCAACGAGTAGCGAGAACAATCCAATAACTAATCCAAATTTATTAACACTTTTAAAGAAATCGCCAATGGTTTCAGTCAAAAAGGAAATTCTGTTTAGTGAAAAATTATCGTCTTGCGAAGGTTTCAATTTTCGGATGGTTCGCATCGTTCCTCTTATTTCCTCATTCACTGCTATTTCATTCACATTCTCTTTCACTTTGATAATCAGCTTTCCGCCTCCTTTTTTACCAGTTGCATATTCTAAAAAACGAATAGGAACAACCATTTTGTCATCAAAATCTATATTGATTAAATTATCGCCTTGAAACTTAAAAACACCAATAACTTTGATAGGTTTGCCAAAAGCGGTAATGGTTTTTCCAATGATATCTTCATCAGTGGCTAATCCCTTGGCAACATTTGCTCCAATAACAGCAACTGCTAATCCATTTTGGTCTTCGTAGGGGTTAAAAAACCGCCCTTTTTCGAGTTCTATTTCTTCTATTTTTACAAAATCATAAGTGTAACCATCCACGGTTATATCTTCAACCTCATTGTTATCGTGTTTAATCGTCGACCTAGAGGAGTAAGAATAAGATAGCGCCTCAAAAAAATGATTAACCGGATATTGTTTTAGTGTTTTTAATTCTTCCAAATTAGAGTCAGGACGCTTTAAATATTCCCACCAAGGGTAATCGCTGCCACCGCCACTCCATTCCCATTTGTCTATATAAATAACATTTTTACCCAAGGATTGAACACTGTTTTTGATATTTGCCTCTAATGAATCAACAAGAGTAAAAACTAAAATAACTAAGAAAATACCAATGGTTATGCCAATTACAGATAAAAATGAACGCAGTTTGTTACTCAATAGTGATTGAACTGCAAACTTTGCACTTTCATTAACAAGTCGGTAGTATAAGGTCCATTTGTTCAAAGTAGGGCAATTTTAAGTGTATTTTAGCAATTATTTAGTTTCATTCGATAGAATCTTTGAATTCACACATCAACGTTTTAGTAATTTGAAAACATAAGGGCCTGAATTTTCACTTTTCACAACTAAAGTATAAATGCCGTCAGCAATAGATTGAAGGTTAATTTGATGGCTGTTAATATCGGTAATTTCAGATTGATGAATGACCAAAGTGCCCAATGTATTGTAGATAGAAATACTTGCATTCTGCATTGTGACATTTCCTTTGAATGTAATATAATCTTGACTTGGATTTGGGTAGAAAAATAAATTATTGGTGTTGTAAAATGCATTAACTCCCGCATATTGCAGTGCCAATAATACAGCCTCATAAGCATTTACTTTACCATGTCCGTAATTGTTGTTTGGGGTAGTGCCAGTCCATTGATCTTCTGTGGCAGTTTGTTCTAAAATTTCCATGACTTGATAAGCATTGAGATTGGGATTTGCCTCAAGCATTAAGGCCACTATGCCGGTTGCATGTGGAGCCGCCATTGAGGTTCCACTCGAGGCTACCCAATATTGTGTATCTCCTCGGAATGTAGTTTTTAATAATGTTCGGTCACTCATCCAAGGTGCCATTTGCAAGTTGTTATAAGATGAAGGAACATTAAATCCTGGTGCAACAATGTTGGGTTTTATACGACCATCCACTGTAGGTCCCCTGCTAGAAAAGGAGGCCAAACTGCCAGGAAAAGCATAAGCTGAGTCATTCACTAACTTGCCTTTAATATTTGTAAAAGAAGAGCGTGCAGCAGAGGCTCCAACAGAAATTACAGCTTTGGAAGTGCCGCCATTTTCGCCTGCGGTGTAGTTGGAATTTCCTTTGATAAAGGTGTTTTCGTAATTCCATTTTCCCCATTTATTTGTGAATGAACCGCTTGTCCAATCTCGCGCCGCACCGCTGTTCCAAGCATGAATTTCTGACGAATCTGAGGTAATATTCACCTTAAAAATATAAAGTCGTCTGTTTGAACTTTCTGCACTTAAGGTAATGTTAGGTTTGTTATTAAGTGGATAATTAGCTTGGTTTTGGAAGGAAATCTCAAACAGATTATTTTGATGAGATAAATTGTAAGAGCGGTTGATTTCATTTGAATACACATAGGGAGTTTCTCTTACTATTTGTAGATTGGTGTCTATCACTTGAACTTGAATACCAAAACGGCTGTTTTTACTTCCCCAAAAATCACAATAAATACTCTCACGACCGCGCCACTGTCTATTGTTTTCGATAGCAAGGGTGGAAACAGTATCCTTGTTGAATTTGTAATTTAAGTGCATTGGATTTTCGCCATCATTGCCATTGGCGCCAACAATTATTTTACCATTGCCTACCAATTGTTCTGTGGCAATATCGAACAAACTAGTGCCATCATGAGGGCCTGTATGCATACCCCAACTTAAATTAATGACGGCCGGTTTGCCTACTGAAGCGGCGTAGTCAAAAATATATTTATAAGCATCGATAATACTTGGATTAGCAATGACATAATCACCCAAAGCACTTCCCCTAAGAGTATCGTTGCTATATTTAATACTTACAAATACTAATTCAGCCTCAGGTGCTACTCCTCTATATTGCCTATTAGGCGTTGAAAAGCCACTACCTGCAGCAATGCCCGCAACATGGGTTCCGTGACTACCGTCAAGGTCATTGGCATTAATTATTGCAGTAGAATCCGTATATAAATTGCCATAGTTGTAACCTACAGGAGGTGTTCCGCTTTGCCCTTGATGCCAAAACCGAGAAATTCTTGTTTTTGTTCCGTCTTTATTGAAAAAATTAGGATTGTTGTTTTGGAAACCAACATCTACAATTCCTATAATGACGCCTTTACCCTCAAAGTTTTTTGGCATTCCATTGTTGCTACCATTGTTAACTTTGTCAACACTGGTAAAGGTTCTTTCTATGTCGTTTAATGGACGAATATTGACACCAACCAGTGCTTGTTCCATGTATAACACCCCTTTAGTTTCTTGAATTACTTTGCTTAAGTCTTCAGCAAAATCTATCGTTAATATAGATTTTAAACGGCTATTGATGTGAATGTCAAGATTCTTAAAACTGCTTTCGTTAAAATGGCTGTCTATCAGTATCAAAGCTTGTTTGCGAACAACTGGATTGGTTTGGGCGCTACAAACATTAACGAGCAATAAGGCAATTAAAAAAAGTTGAATTTTGAAGATATTAAAAACCATGGTATTCGCCTGTAAGTTTATGTAAGAAAGTAGAAGCTAGTAATTTAACTCTTTCAAGAGCAATGGAAGCATTGGGTCCACTAAACATTTCATTGGTGGTGGCGGTAAAGTAATTCAACCATTTTTCGAAATGAATTTTTTCCAAATTAAGAGGGATATGTTTTTCAAATACATTGGTTTTGTAACCCTCCTTTTCGAGCAATACAAACGACCAAAACGCTACTATTTTAGGCATGTGTTCCTCCAAATTCAAATGAGAAAATTTTGGAGAGGTAATGGGGTCGTTTAATAAGTGTTTATAAAACGCAGTTTGCCATTGGTAAATATCGTTTTCGGTTTCAATGTCTTTGAGCATAGGTTAAAACACAAAAATAATTAATAAGTACTGAATAATATAGAAAAATATTATTATCATTGCTATGTCTAATGCGTGAGAGTAAATTTGTAGATCAAAACAAAGAGAAATGGCAACAAATCGAACTTGAATTAAAGCAAGCTCAAAAGAACCCTAGCAAGTTAAGAGCTCAGCTAATTCAAATTACAGATGATTTGTCGTATGCACGAACATACTACAAAAATAGGTCTGTGAGAATTTATTTGAATGGTTTAGCTCAACTCATTTACCATTCTATCTATAAAAACAAGTCTAACGTTTCAAAGTCGATTTATGATTTCTTTAAAACCGATGTACCTAAAATTGTTTATTACGGTCGTAAGGAAATGTTGCTTTCTTTTGTTATTCTTATTGTTTCGGTTCTCATAGGGCTATTTTCCTCGGCCAATGACGAACAATTTGCACGTTCTATTTTTGGGGATGATTATATCAATCAAACCATTAAAAATATTGAAAAAGGAGATCCATTGGGTATTTATAAATCGAGCGATGCGTTCGGCATGTTTGTGAATATAGCTACCAATAATCTAAGGGTTTCGCTGTTTGTGTTTTTGTTTGGACTCCTTTTTTCCTATGGTGCTATGGTATTAATGATTCGCAACGGGGTAATGTTAGGGGCCTTTATTTATTTCTTTTATTCGCGAAACTTAATTGGGGAATTTAATCTAACAGTATGGATGCATGGTAGTATAGAGATTTTAACCTTGGTGATAGAAACACAGGCAGGAATGCTTTTGGGTAGGGGTTTGCTTTATCCCGGAACTTTGAGCAGAAGCAAAGCTTTTAGCGTTTGGGGAAAAAGAGGTGCAATGTTGTTTTTAGCAGGTATTCCCTTTATCGTGTTTGCCGCTTTTGTTGAATCCTTTTTAACTAGATTTACAGAAATACCAGATGTTTTTAGAGCCTCTTTTATTTTACTATCCATTGGTTTAATGGTGTTTTACTTTGTTATTTATCCATACAATAAATTTAAAGATGTGAAAGATGTTGATTTGGGGGATGCTGACTATAAACCGGATGAACCTTTTGAGTTTGATAAAAATACAATTTATTCAAATGGTCTTATTTTTATGAAGTCAATTGGGTTTTTTAAGAAATACTTAAATACAATTTTGGTTTCTGTTCTGCTTAGCTCTGTATTGTTTTTTGTATGTATCGCAGTATTTAATTTCAAGGAAACTTTGAGCCAATTTCAAGTTTTGTCCTTAGATATAGATGATTTAGACCTATATAATTTAATGAGTAAATTAGGGGCTAGTTATTCTAATTTTGGAATATTGCTGAATAGCAGTGAAAGCTTCATTCAATATATTCTAATGTCTGTATGGCAGTTTGGATTGTTATTCTTTATTAGTAAAAAATTATTCAAGGAATTCGACATGAAGGCACCAAGCCGGAAAGCTATTAGTGCTCTGGTTTTAATGGTGTTATCAATCAATTTGTTGTTGCTTTTAAATGAATCAATAATACTGCTTGTATATCTGTTTATGTTTCCAATGGCATTGTCTGGAGTCTTTATTTATTTAATGTTTCCTGACCGTTATTCTATAATGGGAGGTATAAAAATGGTATTTCAAAGCGGACTTATCAAAACTCAATTGTTGTCTCTAACTATGGCATTTATTTCAACCATTAGTTTTGTTTTGTTAATGTCTCCTATTAGTTTTTTGATGGTTTGGGTAATCGAGCTAAATGTTCAATTGTCTCCTGAAAAATATACGTTATTGATAAAAAGTATTTTGTTATTGCTGTTCATATTTATTTGTAGTTTGCTTGTGTCTTTTCAAATTGTACAATTAGTATTGAATGCATTAAGTATAAGAGAAATAAATACAGCAAATGGATTAAAAACAGCCATTAGTAAGTTAGGTAACACCAAAAAGGTATACGGTATAGAAACAGAATGAAGGTAAAATTGTCTATTTTGATTTGTGTTTTATGGTTTTGCTTGCCTTCTGCAATTGCAAATACCATTGAGCTAGACTCCTCTCGCAATTTACGTTATGCCGAAGTTTATGAGTCAGCTTTAAATAAGTCGGAGTGGAAAATAAAAGCGAAAGATTTGCAATTTGAGGAAGATACAATTGTCAAAAATAAACAAAAACCAAAGGAGTTTAAGTCTAGAACCAGTTTTGATTTCACCCCTTTTAGGTATTTCTTTTTGTTTTTAGCTATTGCTTTATTAGTTTGGGTTTTGTACCTCATTATTAAGAATTTTAAAAGCAAAAACATTGTAAATAAATCCCCTTTTTTATATAGCTACGAAGCTCCTGAAAAGGAAGAACTCATGCAATTACAAATAAATGAGCTTTTCAATGATGCTGTAGATAAAAAAGATTTTGCATTGGCTTACCGATTGAAATATTTGAATGCGCTCAAGTTATTGGTGTTAAAGAATATTATTTTATATAAAAAACACAGTACCAATTATGAATTGATGTTGCAAATAAAGCCTAAGGAAATTCAATCTTTGTTTAATAAATTAACTTTTAATTTTGATGGCATTTGGTATGGAGAAATGAAGTTAACAGAAGAAAGTTTTAATGAATTAATAATTGTTTTTAATCAATTTGAATCACTAATAACAACCCATAAATGAAAAGAGATAAAGCCATATGGATAACTTTGTTAGTGTTGATTTCAGCAATGTTGCTTTTTATTCTTTTTCGCAAAGAAAATGAGAAATTTAATTGGTATAAAACATTCGAAAGTACAACTTTACATCCCTACGATTTTGGGGTGTTTGAAGCCCTAATTCAAAAGGGAGGAAAAAACAAATTTACAAGTGTTAAAGAGTCTTTAAATCAATATTTAGATACAAATAAATTGGGTCAAACCTATTTGTTTGCTGGTAATAATTGTTATCTGCGTGGCACTGAGATAGACTCCTTGTTGTCTTTTGCTAGAGTTGGTAATCAATTGGTTTTTATAACCGAAGGTATTCCGGAACAGCTACTAAAACAAGCGTTAGCAGACGAAAAAATTCAATTGGAAACGTATTTCCAAAATAAGGTAAGTGTCAGTCTAAATCAAGCAGCCTCTTTGAAGTTCAATGGTAAAAATTTATTTCAATTCAGAAGTTTTAATAAAGACACTACAGAAAATACCAATTGGAACTATTTTCATTTTCCTAGTAATAATTTGTTCTTTGAATATGTTCAACCTCAGTATGATATTTTAGGTACGGTGGATTCTAATGTGAATTTTATAAGAATATATTATGGTAAAGGGGAGATTTATGTGCATTCTAACCCCCTTTTGTTTACAAATTATGCAATGCGGAATGAACGTGGTTTTGAGTATGTTAATCAATGTTTAAATAGCATTCAATTAAACAATGTGTTGTTTGATTACAGTGCAAGAATTTATAAGAAAGAAACAGACTTATTAATGAAGCAATCTGAAACGCCTTTGTCTTTTATTTTAAGTAAACCTGCATTAAAATGGGCTTGGTATTTAAGTTTGTTGAGCTTAATCCTCTTTTTGTTTTTTGTTATTAAAAGAAAACAAAGAAAAATTCCAGTTCTTGAACAAAAGAAAAACACCACAATGGGTTTTATTGAAACATTAAGTGCCCTTAATCTGAGTCATGATAATTCCTACCAAATGGCAGAGCAAAAAATGCAATTATTTTTGTATTTTATTAGAACAAAATTAGGTATTGCAACCCTGGATATTCAAGCCGAACAAGTAAAGCATATTGCCAAAAAATCCAAAGTCAATGAAAAAATAGTAGAACGAATTTTCGATTATTATTTTCAAGTCATTGATTACAAAAAAGAGAAAACAGACAGTACTAATTTAATAGAACTATACAACAGAATAAATACTTTTTACAAACATTATAACAATAACCAATAGTATGGAACAACAAAATGAATGGAGCCAATTAGAATCGGGAAGAGAAGCTTTGGATTTGCAAGCATTACAACAGCAAGTGGAAGCTATTCGACATGAAATACATAAAGTAATAGTGGGACAAGATGAACTTATCAATTTATTATTGGCAGGTTTATTTACACGAGGCCATGTGCTTATAGAAGGCGTTCCCGGAATAGCCAAAACATTGACCGTGAATTTACTTGCTAAAACACTGAATTTGAATTTCAAAAGAATTCAGTTTACCCCCGATTTAATGCCCGCCGATGTTACAGGAACTAGTGTTTATAACACCAAATCCAATGATTTTGAATTTAAAAAAGGACCTATTTTTTCCAATATTGTGTTGATTGATGAAATCAATAGAGCCCCAGCCAAAACACAAGCTGCCTTGTTTGAGGTAATGGAAGAACAGCAAGTAACTATCGATGGATTAACCTATCAACTTGAATCGCCATTTATGGTAATGGCAACCCAAAATCCTATTGAACAAGAAGGGACTTATAAACTACCCGAAGCACAACAAGACCGTTTTTTGTTTAGGGTTAAAATAAATTACCCTAGTCTGGAAGAGGAAATTGAGATTATCACTAGGTTTGAAGGAGATTTTAATCAATTAGCCATAAAAGAGGTTAAGCAAGTCCTTAATTCTGATGCTATTGTTAAGTGCCAAACTTTAGTGGAGAAAGTATTTATCAAGGAATCTTTGATTAGATATATTGCCGAAATTATACACCACACCCGCAATACCAAGGATTTGGTTTTGGGAGCTTCTCCACGAGCTTCTATGGCTATAGTGAAAACAGCCAAAGCACTCGCAGCTATTCAAGGTAGAGATTTTGTAACGCCCGATGATATTCAATATGCAGCATTTCCTGTGTTAAACCACCGCGTTATATTGTCTCCAGAAAAAGAAATGGAAGGTTTTGATGTAAAATCTATTTTACAAGAGTTGTTTCTGAATATTGAAGTGCCTAGATAAAAAATGAAACAAATCAATAACATCTTTATTGGGAAACGATTTTTTATGCTTTTATGGGTTGTTATAGCCTTGTTTTGCATTAGTTTTGCCTTTAAACCTTTGTTTTTGATTTCCGTCTTTTTAACGTTCGCCGTCTTTTCACTTTTATTGCTCGACTTGCTATGGATTTATAGCAAATGGGTCATGGTTCAAGCACTTAGAAAAACATCTCAATTGCTTTCACTTAACGATGACAACCACGTGGAAATTGTGATAAGAAATTTAAGCAATAGAAAATGGACCGTCGAGGTGATTGATGAATTGCCGTTTCAACTCCAAAATCGCGATTTTTTATTGAAATGTTCTTTGGCAGCATACGAGAACAAAGTGTTAAAATATGTTATAAAACCTCTAAGTAGAGGGGTTTATGATTTTGGGAATATCAATCTGTTTATTCAAAGTCCATTAAAGTTAATCCAGCGCAGAATTGTGGTAGAAACCCAACAGTCGGTGCCGGTGTATCCTAGTATTATTCAAATGAAGAAGTTTGAACTCTATACTTTTTCAAAAATATCAAGCCTTTATGGTATCAAAAAAATGCGCAGAATAGGCCATAGTTATGAATTTGAACAAATAAGAAATTATGTAAGAGGCGATGATGTCCGTCAAATTAATTGGAAATCGACAGCGCGAAATCAAAAGTTGATGATTAATCAACATGAAGATGAAAAATCGCAACCCATTTATCATGTCATTGACAAAAGCAGAACCATGTTACTGCCATTTGAAGGCTTAAGTTTGTTGGATTATTCAATCAATAGTGCCTTAGTTACCAGTAATGTTGCATTAAAAAAATCAGACAAGGTTGGATTATTGACTTTTTCTGATGTCATAGGCACGGCTATCAAAGCCGAACGAAAAGTAGGGCAACTTAATCAATTGTTAGAAGCGCTTTACAACCAAAAAGAAAGAAATTTAGAAGCTAACTATGAGCTAATGTATCACAGTGTCAATAGATTAGTAAAAAACCGAAGTTTATTGTTTCTCTATACAAACTTCGAAAGCACTTACAGTATGAAAAGGGTTTTGCCGATTTTAAAAAGACTCAATAAACAGCATTTATTAGTGGTTATTTTCTTCGAAAATACGGCTATCTTGGACATGAGTAATAAAGAAGCAATTGATTTAAAAGGAATATATACTCAAATAGTGGCTGAACAAACCATTCACGAAAAGAAAATTATCGTCAATGAACTTCACAATGCCGGTATTCAAACTGTGTATACACGACCACAAGATTTGTCACTACAAACACTCAATAAATACCTTGAATTGAAGTCGAGAGGGTTGATTTAGTGAATAAGGCCGCATTGAATTGATGTAAACCATTGTTAGTAAAGTTTCATGGTTTTAAGAGAATTGATAGTATTTTTCTTTTCTTTATTGAGGAAGCGTTTAATCTGAAAATAGACTAGATTTAACAAATATGGAATTGCAAATATGTCATTATGTCATATTTATTTTGTAGTTTTGCATTCCCTATGCAAGACGAGCTAATTTTATCCAATAATCAAACCATTCCTAAGACCGATAAAAGGCAATTATACATTGAAAGCTATGGATGTGCTATGAATTTTAGTGACAGTGAAATTATTGGATCTATAATGTCAGAGAATGGGTTTGAATATACTAAGGATGAGTTCAGTGCAGATGTTATTTTTTTGAATACTTGTGCTATTCGTGACAATGCGGAACAAAAAATTAGAGACCGTTTAAAACATTTAAGAAACAACAAAAGAAAAAATTCTGATTTAATTATTGGTGTTTTGGGTTGCATGGCTGAAAGATTAAAGACTAAATTACTAGAGGAAGAAAAATTAGTTGATATAGTGGCTGGTCCCGATTCTTACAGAGATTTACCCAATTTGGTGGCCGAGGTTGAAACAGGAAATAGGGCTATCAATGTTTTGTTGAGTAGGGAAGAAACTTATGCCGAAATCTCGCCGTTAAGATTAAATACCAATGGAATTTCTGCTTTTGTAAGCATCATGCGTGGTTGTGATAATATGTGTTCTTTTTGTGTAGTTCCTTTTACACGTGGAAGAGAGAGAAGCAGAGACCCACAAACCATATTGGAAGAAGTGAAAATACTGGGTGACAATGGTTACAAAGAAATAACACTTTTAGGGCAAAATGTAGACAGTTATTTGTGGTTTGGAGGCGGTCCAAAAATAGACTATAAAAACGCAAGCGATGAACAAAAAGAGAATGCAGTTAGTTTTGCTCAGTTACTCGAAAAGGTAGCTCTTGTTCATCCAAGTATGCGCATCAGATTTAGCACTTCGCATCCTAAGGATATTAACGACGATGTGTTGCATACTATTGCCAAATACCCCAACATTTGTAATCATATTCACCTGCCTGCACAGAGTGGAAGTACCCGTTTGTTGGAAGCCATGAACAGAACCTATTCTAGAGAATGGTACTTGGAAAGAATTAATAAAATTAAAGAAATTATACCAAATTGCAGTATCAGTTGTGATATTATTGCTGGGTTTTGTTCAGAAACAGAAGAAGACCATCAAGCGACTTTGTCATTAATGGAAGAGTGTAAATTCATCTTTAGTTACATGTACAAATATTCGGAACGACCGGGAACGTTGGCACAGAAAAAGATGCAAGATGATGTGCCTGAAGAAATTAAATCGCGCCGTCTAACTGAAATTATCGAGTTACAAAGTAAAATCTCTTTAGAAAACAATCAGAAGATGATAGGTAAAGTGGTGACAGTGTTAATAGACAGTGTTTCCAAAAAAAGTGAATTGGATTTATGTGGTCGCAATGATCAAAATAATATTGTAGTATTTCCAAGGGAAGATTACCAATTAGGAGATTATGCGAATGTATTGATAGAGAGAGCTACAGGTACAACATTAATAGGTAAAGCTATAAAATAATGCAATTACAAAGTATAAAAAATAGGTTTGAAATAGTGGGGAATTCACCTGCTTTAAACCACGCATTAGAAACCGCAATAAAAGTAGCACCTACAGACATGAGTGTGTTAATTTTAGGCGAAAGTGGTGTCGGAAAAGAATCGTTTTCGAAAATAATTCATGCACAAAGTGCCCGTAAACATGCCAACTTCATTGCAGTAAACTGTGGTGCAATTCCGGAAGGAACTATTGATTCTGAATTGTTTGGTCACGAAAAAGGTTCATTTACTGGAGCTACAGATGCCCGAAAAGGGTATTTTGAAACCGTTAATGGAGGGACTATCTTTTTGGATGAAGTTGGCGAATTGCCTTTGGGAACTCAAGCCCGATTGCTGCGTGTGCTCGAAAATGGAGAATACATTAAAGTGGGTTCTTCAAAGGTGTTAAAAACCAATGTCAGAGTAATAGCAGCCACCAATAGAGATTTGCTCGAAAGAGCTCAACAAGGTAAGTTTAGAGAGGATTTGTATTACAGACTTGCGACAGTACCCATTAGAGTGCCGAAATTGTCTGAAAGAAAAGAAGATGTTTATTTGCTGTTTCGAAAGTTTGCAAGTGCATTTGCCGAAAAAAACCATGCCCCTCTTGTAGGATTAACCGAGGAAGCGCAAGAATTATTGAAAAATTACACTTGGCCAGGAAATATTCGTCAATTGAAAAATGTGACGGAGCAAATTTGTGTCTTGGAATCAGAAAATAACCCAATAAGTAGCGAAGTTCTTGGCTATTATTTGCCACGACCAGTTTCTAATTTACCGCAGTTGGCTAATTCTTCAGAAGGACAAACGCAAGGATTCAGTGAACGTGATATTTTCTATAAGTTCCTTATTGAAATGAAAAAAGATGTAAGTGAACTTAAAAGAATAGTGATGGGATTGATAGAGAATAATTCCAACCGTGAGGAGTTTATCAAAAAACATCAGTCAGAAATAAACCATGTGCTTTACAATCAAGAACCAGATTTTGAAGTTGCAGAACAGAAACCAGCCATCATTATTCCATCAAGTACAATTATTGCGAATAATAAGGAGAGTTTTATAGAGGTACAACCATTGGACGACCATACACTTGGTTCGTTAACAATTGCCGACCAAGAGTTGGAAATGATTAAAAATGCATTAAAGCGAAATAAAGGAAAAAGAAACCGAGCGGCCAAAGAACTTGGCATTTCAGAACGTACCCTTTATCGTAAAATTAAACAGTATAATTTAGAAGATTTTTAATGAAATATAAAGGATTAGTTTTAGGACTTATTTTATTGAGTTTGTCTGCTTGTAAGTCATGCAAGTACAGCTTGTCGGGGATAAACATTCCCGCAGATGTTAGCAACATTAGCATTGCCTATTTCAATAATCAAGCTAGTTTGGTCAATCCATCTATCAGTCAAAAGTTTACAGAACAACTGAAAGATAAATTTATGAGAGAAACCTCATTAGCGATTGTTCCCCAAAATGGAGATTTCAAAATTACTGGGTCTATAACTGATTATAGAATTCAACCATCAGCAACGACAAATACTACAGAAGCTGCCAAAAATAGATTTTCCATGACCGTGAATGTCGTGTTTGAGTGTCCTAAACATAAGGAAATGAATTTTACTGAGCAAATTACTAAATTTCAGGAGTTTAACGCTACAGAGAATTTCCAAACTATTGAAAATAGATTGTCAGACGAAGTAAGTACTCAAATAATTCAAGAAATATTTAACAAAGTAGCTTTGAAGTGGTAATGGACAGCAATAGAATAATAACGCTTTATCATCAGCCTGGATTAATGAATTCAGAGGATGTTGATGGGCTAAAAATGATGATTCAAAAATCACCCTATTACTATTTGCCTTATGTTCTTTTAGCTAAATTTTATGTCAGTGAAAATGAACAGGAGTTTGACTTTTACCTCCGTCATGCTGCTATAAGAGTCAATAACAGAGAGGCCTTATATCATTATATTCATCAGAATGAATCGCTAAAAAGTGAAGATAGTATAGAGGTGGTTTCAAATAGTAATGCCATCGATAATTCAGCAACGATTACAACACAAGAATCTGAAATTATTGAAGATATACATAGTGTCGAAGAAGAAACGGCAACAGAAGAGTTACCTCAAGTGGAGGAGAGTAAATTGCCTGTTAATGATTTGGAGGCATTTTTAAGAGAGGGTGAAGAGGCATTGCCCGAAGAGGCTGAAATTGCTGAAGTTGAGCTTGTACAACAAGATACCACAGAGGAGATTGAAGAAGTTATTTTTGAATTGCGACACAATAATGAGGTTTCAGTTACAGATGAATTCCCATTGACGGAAACAGAGGGATTAGAATTGGTAGAAACTGAATTTACTTTCTCTGCTCAACATCAACAAATTGAGGAAATAACAGAAGTAAGCTCTTCAGACAATGAAACGGAATTGGAGATGGAGCTTGAGCCTAAAAATGAGTTCCAAGAAAAGGTAGAGCTTGAGCAAAATGAGATGCCTACAATGGCAGAAGAATTGGCAGAGGAGTTAGCTGTTGATATAGAAGTGAGTGAAAAAAGAGATGATTTAGCAGAAGAGGAGATAGCAGAAAGTAAAGAAATTCAGATTGAAGAAACAGAAGAGGTGATTCAAGAGACAGAAATACAAATTGAGCATTCTGAAATTCAAGAAGAAGAACAGATTGAAGCTGTAATTGATTCTCAAAAAGAATTAGAAAAGTATTTAGATTTAAGAAAAAATCCAATTTATAATTTAGAAGTAGAGCTAAACAGTAAACAGAAAGAAAGAGAAACTGCTACTTCTGAGAAAGATTTTTTTGCTTGGCTCAAGCAGCCTAAAGGAGCTTCAGAAATAGTTGAAAAACCAATTGAAGAAGAGTTGGAAACCGTTGACAAAGTTGAAGAAGAGATAGAAGAAGACGACATCATTGCTAGGTTTATAAAAAAGAATCCTCAAATTTCGAGACCTAAGAAAGAATTTTACAATGCCGAAAACATGGCAAAGAAAAGTGAAGTTTTTGAATTGGATTTTGTAACAGAAACATTAGCCCAACTATACCATCAACAAGGAGATATTAGTTTGGCAATAAAAGCATACGAAAAATTAATTTTGCAAAATCCTTCAAAAAAGGCGTATTTTGCATCCCTTATAGAAAATCTTAAAAAAGAAAAAAAATAAATTATGTTAAGTATCATATTAATAATAGGCCTAATTGCAGCCGCTTTAATTATTGGAATTATATTAATTCAAAACCCAAAAGGTGGAGGATTAGCCTCTAATTTCTCTTCAAGTAACCAAATGTTTGGAGTTCAAAGAACCTCAGAAGGTGTTGAGAAATTGACTTGGATTTTTGCGGCGGTTATTTTAGTAGTTTCTTTAGTAGCAAGCTCATACAACGGAGCTTCAACAGTAGGTACAGGAAAAGTAGAAGCTAAAGATGCTAAAATTAACGAATTAATTAATGCACCAGCGGCTAAAGGAAATGCAACGCCAAGTGCACCAGCAACACAACAGCCAGCTCAGCAACAACCAGTTCAACAAGCCGACCCGGCGCAACAACAACCTACACAATAAGGTTTATAAATAATTTTTATAAAAAAGGCGATTATTTTAATCGCCTTTTTTTATTAGTCTATGGCGTATGCCAATCCAATTTTAATATTTTTGTTAAATATTTTAGCGTCTTTGATGCCATTTAAGTCAAAGGTTTTTAAACTTAAATCAGGTTGTAAGTTAATCCCAAACTTACCTTTTAATAAAAAAGAAAAGTTGTTTTGTAAATAGTATTGACTCCCATTTGAAAAGGAACTTTTGGCATCAGTAAACATAATGTCATAACCAAGTAAACTGGTGTAGCTTAACCATTTATTAATTCTTATTTTAGTGCCTAACACTACCCCAGTATTAAAAGCATCAATAATATTTTTTGCTTTTGCTGTTGGAGCGCTATAAAAAGTTCTTGAGTCTAAATTGATTCCTATTCCTAAACTAAAATCATCTCCTTTTATAAAGTTTATTCCATAAGTTGCGGTAAAAACAGGTAGGTCCAAACCATATACTTTGTTGGTGTCATTAAAAACACTTGAATCTTTACTTCCATTCAATAAATAACGAACAAGCCAAGTGGCATCCATTCTGAAAAATTTGTCTTCTTTAAAATGAACGTAGTTGAATGACAACCCTGAGGTATTAATATTTTTCCCTCTTTCTGTAATCGTTTTTGGAACAGCACCTGCTTGTAAAAAATTGAGAGATGTAATGCGTTCTTGAGCAGAAACAGTGGTACAAATTCCAAAAGCAAAAATGAAAACAATACATTTTATAAAGAAGTTCATCGGTGAATAAATGGATTTAAAATTGATTCTAACGGGTTTCATTTAATTTATTCTACAAATGTAGAACTATATGATTAAACGTCAATACATCATTTGTATTATTCAAATAGTTGAGAATTTAAAAATGGATATTCTTTTTGTTTAATGCTTTAAATGTATCTTTGCCAATGTCTATGAAGTCTTTTAAAAGAACCCTTGTGACAGCGGCTTTGCCTTATGCAAATGGCCCTAAACATATTGGTCATTTGGCTGGTGCCTATATTCCTGCTGATATTTATACCCGTTATTTAAGAAATGCGGGAGAGGAAGTGTTATTTGTATGCGGTAGTGATGAACATGGAACCGCTATCCCTATTCAAGCTCAAAAAGAAAATACTAGCCCACAACATATTATTGACAGATACCATCATTTACTAAAAGAAAATTTTGAGAAACTTGGAATCTCATTCGATGTGTATCACCGCACAAGTGACGAAATACACCACCAAACAGCTCAAGAGTTTTTCTTGAATTTATATGAAAAAGGCTTGTTTAAAGAAGAGATTTCGGAACAATACTTCGACGAAGAAAAACAAACCTTTTTAGCAGACAGATATATCAAAGGGACTTGTCCCAATTGTGGTTTTCACAGTGCGTATGGCGATCAATGTGAAAAGTGTGGTAAAGCTTTAAGCCCTAATGAATTAATAAATCCTGTTTCTACACTTTCTGATAAAACCCCTGTTTTAAAAACCACTAAACATTGGTATTTGCCTTTAAATGAATACGAACCATGGTTGAAAGAATGGTTACTCGAAGGGCATAAAGACGATTGGAAAACCAACGTGTATGGTCAAAGTAAAAGTTGGATTGATGGCGGTTTGTCGCCTCGTGCCATGACGCGCGATCTTGATTGGGGCGTAAAAGTGCCGATTGAAGGTGCTGAAGGTAAAGTGTTGTATGTGTGGTTTGATGCCCCCATTGGCTATATTTCTGCCACTAAAGCTTTTTTCAAAGAATTGGAAGAAAAATCATTTCACTATGCCTACCCACAAAATTCAATAATCAAAAGTGGTCAAGCAAATGATTGGAAAAAGTGGTGGCAAAATGATGACAGTCGTTTGATACATTTTATAGGAAAAGACAATATCGTGTTTCATTGTATTATTTTTCCAGCTATGTTAAAGGCTGCAGAATCCTATGTATTGCCAGACAATGTACCTGCCAATGAATTTTTAAATTTAGAGGGAGATAAAATGAGTACAAGCAGAAAGTGGAGTGTGGAAATGGAAGATTATTTCAAGGAATTTGAAAACAAAGAAGATGTTCTGAGATATGTATTAACCGCTATAGCACCAGAAACCAAAGATGCAGACTTTAGTTGGAAAGATTTTCAAACCAGAAATAACAGTGAGTTGGTTGCAATTTTAGGCAATTTCATCAACAGAGTGATGGTTCTGTCTCACAAGTATTATGAAGGGGTAGTGCCTGTTGCAAGTAATTTGTTAGAGATAGACCAACAATTAATTAAGGATATTCAATTATTCCAAGAGGAAATAGACCATTCTATTCGTCATTTTAAGTTCAGAGACGGATTGTTTGCACTGATGAACATAGCCCGTGCTGGAAATAAATATTTGGCAGAAATGGAGCCTTGGAAATTGGTAAAAACAGATGAAACTAGAACGGCAACAGTTATGTTTAATGCCATTCAAGTCTGTGCAACCTTGTCTTGGTGGATGGACGCTTTTATGCCTTTTTCTGCTCAGAAATTACGAATCCAATTGAATACACAAAAAGACAATTATGTGAATAATAGCTTTGTTCAATTGCAATCAGGACACACATTAGGGCAAGCGGCCCATTTATTCAGTAACATAGAAGATGATATTATTCAAAAACAAGTGAAGCATTTAGAAGAGTCAAAAGCAATGGTTGCAACTACAGTAATAGAAGCAACAGAAGAGCCTCAATCTGAATTAAAACCATTGATTACATTTGATGATTTTAGTAAAATAGATTTAAGAGTAGGCACTGTTTTGGAAGCCGAAAAGGTTGAGAAAGCAGATAAATTATTAAAGTTAAAAGTAGATTTAGGTTTTGAACAACGCACTATTGTTTCGGGGATTGCTTTGCATTTTACACCAAGTGAATTAATAGGGCAACAAGTGTGTGTATTAGCGAATTTGGCCCCACGTAAAATTAAAGGGATAGAAAGTAATGGAATGTTATTACTTGCTGAAAATGAAGATGGTTCTCTTAAACTAATGCAACCGGGAGGCGCTATTGTAAGTCCAGGTAGTAAAATAGCTTAGTTAATATTTTATTTTACTATTAATTTATTTCTAAATTAAATTGTGTTAGTTTTGTGCATTCAATGAAAAGAAGCGAAAAAATATTAAATGCACTTGGTCAAGCCTATTTCACTTTGTCAAGTAACAATAGTCTGGAAAGTTCCATAACCAATGTATTGGGTATTTTAGGCAAAGCAACAAATGTTGACAGGGTATATATTTTTCAGAATTTCAAAAACAGTGATAATGAGGAAATTTTTTCACAAAAATATGAATGGACTAAAGAGAATATAAGTATTCAGATAGACAATCCTGAATTACAAGATTTGCCTTGGTCAATTTTTGCGGATTTGCATTTGGTTATGTTAGAAAGAAAAACATATAGTGCAATAGTAAAAGATATAAAAGATGATTTTTTCAGAGAAACGCTGCAATCACAAGAAATAAAAGCAGTTTTATTCGTTCCTATTTATTCAAATGATTTATTTTGGGGCTGGGTTGGTTTTGACAATTGTCAAACTGATGAAACATTCACAGAAAGTCAACAGGATGCATTGTTAGCACTTGCATCTACAATTGGAAATGTTATAGCGATGCAAAAACAACAGGCTGAAATTCAGTTGGCAAATGACCGTTTGAAAACAGCATTAAATTCTGAAAAGGAGGTTAATAAGTTAAAGTCTCGTTTTGTGACCACCGCTTCTCACGAGTTCAGAACGCCACTTTCTACCATTTCAGGAAGTACAGAGTTAATGGAAATGTACATTAGTGAAATACCTAATTTGAAGCTTGCAGAGAAATACGAAAAACATATAGACAGAATTAAAAAAGAAATTAACAGGATGGTCATTTTGTTAAATGACACTTTAATTTTAGAAAAACAATCTTTAGGTAAGTATACATTTAATCCTTCTCAGTTTTCACTCTCTTTGTTCATGTCTAATTTCATAAACGAATATTACGCAAAGAAATTAGAAGACAAACGAATTGTTTTGAAAATGCCAAAATCACCTTTAGATATAAAGAGTGACTCGCAAATTTTGACCCACATCGTATCTAATTTGCTCGACAATGCTTTAAAATATTCAGCAGAGAATACTACAGTTAAGTTAATCGTTGAGCCGTTTACTTCAGAAATTAAAATTTCAATTGTTGACCAAGGAATTGGAATTCCAGAAGAGGAACAAGTGCATTTGTTTGAAAGCTTTTTCAGAGCATCGAATGTGATAGGAATAGTAGGAACAGGATTGGGACTTACAATTGTAAAACAGTTTGTGGAATTACTAAATGGAACTATCACTTATTCAAGTGCTTTGAACAAAGGATCTGAATTCAGCATTACATTGCCATTTAAACACTAGTTTTTAAGTTTTAGTTTCCAAATATCACCTGCCTTATTTTTCTTTTTGCCTACAATGCCTGAGTGTTCTAGGTTTATTAGAATATTCTCAGCTTCAAGGATATTAATTTCTAAAAGATATGAAAATTCATGAGCAGTCATACTTTGGTAAATATTAAATAATTCAATAGGTTGACGCTTGGTGTTGTTTTTTACAGCCAATGGATTTAATTCTAGAATGGCTTTTTCCATGACCTCATATTCTTGATAGCCTCTTAATGTTTTTTCATCACCAAATTCATTTTTAAAGATAAAGGTTGGAAGCGTATGGATTTTGAGTTCAGAGGCATATTCAAGGTCATCATTGAATTTTTTAATTGCATTTAAGTTCATGTCCTCTTTAAGTTTAATAACATCTAAACCAACCTCCTCTGCCGTATGTAATAGCAAATCTATATCTGTAATGTTTTTACTTTCCAAAAACAACAGCTCTTTAATCCTCCTGTGAAATTGGTAGGCTTTTAATTTGTTTTGCATTTGTGCAGCCTTAATGCTTATTGAGGGTGGAAATGACGATGACAAAGGAGAATTGATCCAAATATCTGGAGACAAAGGCATTTTTTGTGATTTAGAAACCTCTTCCCAATAGTCAGCGGCATCAGACGGTTGTTTAATGCGTCCCATTTTACCTTTTAACTCGTCCCAACTAGGGAGAAGACCGCCTAAAAGGTATTTTATTTCAAAGTACTCACCATATTTTAAGGACAATTTTCTCAGTTGAGGTTGAACTATCCAACAGGTAGAGCAAACAGGGTCAGTGAAGTATGAAATTTCTATTTTTGAGTCAACAGGGATTTCTTCCTCTTTTTTAAGATTCTGGATAAGAGGAATTTTAACGGTATTGTTAGTGTTGTCTAAAAAATTGTTTTTTATTTCCCTGCCTAGTGAAATATGTTCTTTGATTCTTGGCGCTCTTGTTTCATAAAACTGATTAAATGCACCACTAATAGTTGGGTTTTGTTGAAGTAAATTGGACAGTGTGTATGCATCAATAAGGGCATTAGTTGTGCCTGCACTTGTAAATGGTAAAGCGACGTGTGCAGCATCTCCAATTAATATGACATTGTCTTTGTGAAAGCTAGGTAACAAATCAAAATCTGTAGATTGCCATAAAAAATTCTTTGAAAAATCATTAATTGACAGAAGGTTTTGAACTTCTTCAGGGAACTGTTCTAATAGTGATAAACAGTGGTTTTTGATAGATTCTGGTCCGTCAAATTCAGCTTTTTGCAACCTAACATCGTATTGTATATACCAAACCATCTCATCATTTGAACATGGAATATAGCCAAAAGCAATACCTTGTTGTAAGCAGTTTATTTTATTAAAGGTATGTGGTGATTTTTGAGTTAACTCCTTATTTTCAATAATACCTACAATTTCTCTAACTTCGGTTTTAGAAAATTCAACCTCACCAAATAGACTGTTTCGGACTTTTGACCGAACACCATCTGCACCAACAAAAAGGTCGCCATATTCAATGTCACCATTCTCAAATTCAACAGCAACAACACGGTTGTTTTTGTATATAAAATTTTTAAAACTGCGGTCAAATTGAATGGTATCCTCTTGTAAAAAATCATTGATAAAGGAGAGTATGTCACACCTTTTCATGCAAATCCATGATTCTAATTCTGTATTTTGTAACAGTTCATTGTCAGCTTTTTTGAGCTTAATTTCATCGATAATTTGTCCAGGAATTTCAATGTTAGGATTCGTTAAGGTTAGTTTTTGCAAAATATCCATTGCATCAGGATGCAATAAAAAAGCATGACCTAACCTTTGGTTTTTGGAACTGCGTTCATTTAATGATATTTGATGCCCTTTTTGATGTAAAAAGGCACCTAATGCCATGCCTGCAATACCACTACCTAAAATCACTATTTTCATAACTCATTAAATGTAAATTGTATCCTTTGTAAAGCTTCTGTTAATATTTTTTCTGAAGTTGCAAAACTCAATCTGATGTGTCCTTCTGCTCTTTCGCCAAACCATTTGCTTAATCCCGGAACAACAGCTACATTCGCTTTTTCAAGCAGCAATTGATGGACTTGCGATTCATTCAGTCCTGTTTCACTGATATTGGGAAATACCAAATAACATCCTTGAGGTGCATTGCAATGAATTCCATTTATTAAATTGAGTTCATTAACACATAAATTTCTCATTTTGCCTAAATGCTCAATAAATGATGTTAACCAATAGTCACATTCATTTAAGGCGCTAACAACCGCAACTTGAGCTAAGACATTACAACCATTTACAGTTGAGTTGTGCTCCGATTCATTTAGTATTTTGGTGAATAAGGCTTCATTTGGCGCTATAACACTACCCACTCTTAGCCCAGCTAATCCATACGATTTGCTATATCCTGTTACAATAATTGTTTGATTTTTAATTGCCTCATTAATAGAAGCAATACTTTTGTATTGAAATGGCTCAAAGACAATGTCACTCCATATTTCATCCGATAAAATGATGAGATTATGAGCAATAGCGATTTCACCAATTTGTTTTAATTCATAACTGTTCAGAACTCTACCCGTTGGATTGATAGGGTTGCAAATGCAAATCAGTTTTGTTTGTTTATTGATTAATGATTTTAATGCATTAATATCCAAATTTTCATTGGGATTTAATGGAATAGAAAAGGGGACAACTGTAGCATTGGCAGCCTTAACAGAATGGGCAAATAAAAAATCACAAGGATTAAAAACAATAGCTTCGTCACCCAGAGATAGAAAAGTTTTGCAGACGGCATACAAGCCATAAGCAGCACTGTTTACTGCTAACACATTTTTTGGGTGAACCTCAACTTGTCTTTTGTTTAAATAATATCGCGCTACTGCTTCACGAAACTTAGGGATTCCCTCAACAGGTGCGTACGAAAAGTAACGGTCTCTTGCATATTTTTGTATGGCTTCACTTATTTCTGGTGCACAAGGAAAATCGGGATCAGCAGCCGTTAGTGGAATAACTCCTTCGTTATGAGTGGCCCACCTTAAATTATAAGCTCTCTCTTTTAATATCTCTAAATTAATGCTTTCGTTACTAAACATACACGTTTAAGAAAATTTGTGTTATATTGTGATTACAAACATAAGGTTTGTTGTACTTATTTTTAATAGAATTTAATGAATATTTGAGTAATTCGATATAAATTAAGTAAATCACTAATAGTTTTATTTTCAAACAATTTTGTTAACAAGCTTATATACAGATAAATATATTTGAATTTCAAAAAATAAATCAAGTTAAAAAGTGTTAATAATTTAATATTTAATAATATAATATTTATTATATTTGTACTGTTAAATATGGTAGAAATTGCTTGTTTTTGGGTTTATTGTCCTATTAATTCTGTTTAAGAAAACTTAATACAAAGGTAGGATTTGGATAGAAAAAGATAATTTAAGGCAAAATTGTAAAAATTTCTTCTTGTTTTATCTGTTTTCTTAATCGCCACTCATTGGGAAATAAGTTATTAATTCTGTTCCCCGCAAATTTACCCAACCCAATAGGAATGTTTTTATAAGTTAAGGTTACATACCCTTTGCTTGAACTGGAATGTGGAATAATTTGTTTGCCGATATATTGTATAGCTTGTTCTAAACTTAGTTCAATACTTGGCCAACTTTCAATATTAAAGTGTTGTGAAAAAACGAGCTCGCCCGAAGGAATCATCAGTTGTTGGTTTTGTGTTCCAACACCCGTGCCTACTTGAATGATTTTTAATTGTTTTGAAATCTGTTTGTAAAAATCTAATAACTGTGGTTTTGCTGCCGAAATTTCATTTCTGAATTTAAAAAAATCAACGTCATTATTAATCAATTGTTGCCACTCAGAACTTACTTTTTCTGTTTTTATGGAGTTGTCTATTCCACTGTCATTACTTTCTCCTGAGGTCTCTGTTTTTTGAAGCAATGCAATAAAAAATCCCTCGCCTTGATGCGTGTGTGGCATCATTTGGTATGAACTTTCTATCTTATTTTCAAAATGAAAGGGAACGGATTTAAAACCATTTTGTTCTAAATAGTCAACTTGTGCTTCGTTTTCTCCCGGATTGTAAGTGCATGTGCTGTAGATAATAAATCCACCTTCTTTAACACATTTAATAATTTCTTGAAGAATCCTTTTTTGTCTCAACTCACAAGTTTGAACATTGTCAACAGTCCATTGTTCTGTCGCATTAGGGTCTTTTCTGAACAAACCTTCTCCGCTGCATGGTGCATCAACAACCACAATATCAAAAATTTCACCAAGTTGCGAAAAATCACGACTGTCGTTGTTGCAAATAATGGTATTGGGAAATCCCCATTTTAATAAATTTTCTTTTAATACTGAGACTCTTGTTTGGATTACTTCATTGCTTAACAAAATATCATTGTCATTGAGTAACGATGATAGATGTGTGGATTTCCCTCCGGGTGCAGCACATAAATCTAAAACCTTTAAGTCTGTATCAATGAGTTCTCTAATTTTAGCAAAGGCTTGTTCTAAAACCATACTCGAAGCCTCTTGAACGTAATAGGCTCCTGCATGCCAAATTGGGTCAGATACAAATAACGGTCGCTCAGGTAAATAATAGCCTGTGGAACACCAACTGACTTTTGAATAATTTAACTCAGTATTTAACTTCTGTTTGTTTATTCTGAATGAAACTGGAGTTTCTGTATTTAACGCAGCCTCAAATTCCAAGTAAGCTTGTACTCCCAACTGATTGAGAAGACGTTCTTTAAATGCATTTGGCAACTGAATCATGACCTACGTGCTAATGTAATACCTAGTAAAATTAATAACATACCTGATACCTGAAATAAACCAATTGGTTCCCCATCCAAAATACCCCAAAAATAAGCGAATATAGGTATTAGATAAGTAACAGAAGCTGCAAAAATAGCAGTCGTTTTTTTAACTAATGTGTTAAAAACTATGAGTGAAATGGCAGAACCAATAACGCCTAACAAAATAATGTATAAAAGTGGTTTTAGCGATTCTTCTTGCATGGCCAAATTAAATGCACCTGTCTGTAAAGCCATTATTAAAGCCGGAATTGAAACAATACTCAAAGGAATCATGCTGTTTACTATTGCAGTATTGTGGCTTAATTTAGATTTGATAATATTAACATTGATACCATATAAAAAAGCTGCTAAAATTACTTTAGAACAAGGAATCAAATAATCTATTTCAAACTGAAACCCATCTTTGGTTTTGGAAAAAATAAGTAGCAATGAACCCGCTAAGCCAATGATTATTCCTATGGCTTGTGATACCTTAAACAGTTGTGAAAACAGGACGACTCCTGTTAAAAGCGCAAAAAATGGAGTCATTGCATTCAAGGCTCCCGATAATGAACTTGGAATTTCAGCACCTGCACTCGCAAATAGATAAGCAGGAATTAGGTTTCCTAATGCGCCTGATAAACTTAAAAACAACCAATCTTTTTTACTTAGTTTTCTAAATTCTCTTACAAAGAAATAGGCGCCTACACTTCCTGCAAATACTAGTCTCAATGAGGCCAATTGGAAGGGTGTAAAAGCAACTAATCCCTTTTTCATTAGGATAAAAGAACTGCCCCAAACAAGTCCTAAAAAAAAGAGCGTCAAAAACATTTTTAAGTCAATTTTCACGGGCGCAAAAGTACTCTTTTTCTAATCATTCAACTTTGAATATTTTGCTATTCTTGTATTTTTATATTTTGTGTATCTTTACCACTTTACAATTATGCTTAAAAAATTACTTTTAGTATCTGTTATTTTTGCTTGTGCTCAAGTGTTATTTTCTCAAGCTCAATTTTCTCCCGCAACCAAGCGTTTTTTGTTTGAATTAAAACAATCCAAACCAGCCAAACGCAACGACAATATTGTGCCTAATGTTCAGCTTATCAATGAATATGCCTTGTATTATAAAAATCAATCTTATTATATTGGAGCCCTTTTGTTGGTGGAATCTTCTAAGTTTAATTCCAGTGAATTAAGTGCAAAAGGAATTACAAATTTTAATCAAAAAGGCAATATTTATTCTGTTAGAGTGCCTGTTCAATTTTTGGAATCTTTGGCCCAATTAAGTGGCGTTTTTTTGGTTGACATAGGTGACCCATTGTTCCCCGATTTGGAAAATGCTATAAAAACAACCCGAGTTGACAGTGTTCATAGAGGTTTAGGGTCATTGCCACGTGCATACACAGGAAAAGGAGTTGTTGTAGCCGTTATCGATTGGGGGTTCGACTATACTCATCCCATGTTTTATGACAGCACTCTTACGCGTTACCGTGTGGTTAGGGCTTGGGATCAAAATAAATTATCGGGTCCTCCACCCAATGGATTCGATTTTGGAACGGCTTATGAAACCCAAGCTGATTTATTAGCAGCTCAACAAGATACATTGTATGTTTTTGGTCCCGGCTCGCATGGAACTCACGTCGCAGGAATAGCAGCTGGAGGAGGAGCAGGTATTAATTTAATGGGAATGGCTCCCGAAAGTGATTTAATACTAATCTCCCTGAAAAGAGATGCTCCCTCATTGATTGATGCCTATCACTACATCGAACAATATGCTCGCAAAGTGAATAAACCATTTGTGGTAAACATGAGTTTTGGTAATCATTTGGGTCCTCACGATGGCACAACGCTTGAAAATATCGGAATTGATGCCTTTGCAGGTAAAGGAAAAATATTAGTAGGCTCTGCAGGAAACAATGGGGATGCTAATTTTCATATTCAACAAGCCTTTAAATCAAGTTTAGATACTCTGAGAACAATAGTAAATTTTACAACTTTACCCGACTATTTCGGACAAACCTTATCGATGTGGGGCTCCAAAAATTCTTCGTTTTCGGTTCGTTTAAGTTTGCTTAATAACCAAAGAAGAAGCTTATTGACCTCCACGTGGTTTTCAACTTTAAAAGACACTGTTTTTAATCAAATAATAGGGAATAGTAATGGCGATTCTATTGAAATGCGATTTACCATTACCAATTCTTTTGTAACCAACCAAAAACCTAATATTAGAGTTGATATTAGAAAGAAAGGGAATTTAAAACTATTGCTTGAAGCAGTAAGTAATACAAATTGCGATTTGCATGTATGGAACAATGTTAGGCTTTTTAATCGTTATACCAATTGGGGAGTGCCTTTTACAGCCGATTTCAATAACACTAAACCTGGAAATACGGCTTACGGTGTAGGAGAGCCCGCAGGTGTAGGTAAAAATGTTTTAACGGTTGCTTCATACCGTTCCGAAGTTTCTTTACCGAACGGACTGACTTTTTATGGTCAAATTTCAAATTTTTCAAGCCATGGTCCTACCGTGGATGAAAGAAGAAAACCCGATATTGCTGGTCCCGGCCAATTGGTCATTTCATCTATTAATTCTTTCGACCCCAATCCCGGAACAATAGCACAAACAACCCAATTTAATGGCAAGAATTATCAGTTTGTAGCTTTTTCAGGAACATCTATGTCGGGTCCAGCTGTGGCTGGAATTGTTGCACTAATGCTCGAAATGAATCCAAACTTAAACCACACTCAAATAAAAGAAATAATTCAAGAAACAGCAAGATTGGACAAACATACGGGTCCAATAGCAGATACAGGATCATTGATATGGGGTAGGGGTAAAATTAATGCCTATTCAGCACTTCTCGAGGTAAAGGATAAACATATTGATTTAAATACAAGAAATGTATTTCCCAATCCCTCAGCACAATATGTATCATTCTCAACAAATGAAGCGACAGAATTAGTTGTAATTAATGCGAGCGGAAAACAAGTAATTTTTAATCAATATTCCCAAATTTCCGCAATGCAAACATTGAATTTAAGAGAATTGCCCGATGGAATTTATTTCTTCAAATTTATAACCAAATCGGGAGTGTCTGTTGTAAAATGGGTTAAATCGAGCGGTTTTTAACCTTTAATATTTAGGCTTCCCATTAATATTTTATGAGATTGGTTTAAAGAGTAAGTTTCTTTTTTCTGTGCCAATATTGACTCCATTTTAGCTGTATTGCTATAGTTTTCGGGATGGTATAAATGGTACTGTATGGCGTGATTTTTAATTTGCAATGAATGAATGCCACATTGTTCCAAACGCCAATTAATATCAGTGTCTTCGCCAATACCCGGTTCGTTATATTGTTCATCAAAACCACCCACTAATTCTATGTCTTCTTTTAAAATACTCCAATTGCAACCCCAAAAACCACTTTTTTGTTTGGGTTTTAAAAAGGGCAAGTACAAAGCAGCATCTATTCGTTTGCATTGATGAATAAGACAGTTGAACAGTCCCAAACGTTTGATTGAGTTTTCCTTAATTAGTTTGTCTGACAATGATTTGGATAGCATCACCCTTCTGCCAAAAAGCACTTGTTTAGGTTTCTTGAATTTCAAGTGTGATTTTATAAAATGGGGGTGAAGAATACAATCACCATCAATGAAAATCAAATAAGGAGAAGTAGCGTTTCTAATAGCAGTATTCAGTATTTTACATTTCCTGAATTTCAAATCCTCTTGTTGAATATGCTTTATTGTGATATTTGGATTAGGGGAAAAGCTTTTTATGGTATTTTTCATTTCCGTGCTGTCATTGTCTTCGGCAATAATAACTTCGACAGGGTCATTAAAAGACTGTAAATTAATGCTTTTAAGGATTAATAGCAAAGCCTCAGTGTTTTTATAAACCGATATAATCAGACTTACAGAAGGTGTCATAGATACAATAGCAATATTAATTTATTTTTTATCATTTCTATAATTCAATCGTATTTTTAATTCAAATGGTAAATCAAATTGTGCCGATTTTGGTTTCGGCCAATCCAAGTTCACCAACAACAAACAAAAAGCCAATTGGATATTCGAGAACATTTTTAGTGAAAATGAGCAAAAGAAAAACATCGGCTTTGGAACAAAACAGTTCATTTTATCAATAATTACGGAGTGACATTTTCGTAATTAAAACGGTTCAATATTTTTAATAAAGAGATAGGGTCATCTGTTTGTATAATGTCTGGTTTTTTGGCAAGTAATTCTTTGTTTTCATTAAAATTAGCGGGTGACCACAACATAGTTCGTAAACCTAAATTATTAGTGGTTTTTAAATCAGAAAGACTATATGATTTATTAGTTGAGATGCCAAAAAAGTTATTTTGTTGAGCTATTAAATATGGCAAGTCATCGCCATTAGAAAATAAAAACAAAGGATTTTTTAATCCCATTTCTCTTGCCATATTTAAAGTGTTTTTATTTGATTCTAAAAATACAGATTTTTCGATATTGTATTTTGCGCATATATTTTTAATTGCCCTAAGAAATGCTTTTTCGTAATTGCTATCAGTTGCTTTGTTAAATTTAATGTCTAAACTAAAATAGTAATTTTGAATGTTATCAATTGAACTAAAGATTTCATCTAATGAATTTAATTTCACTTTGTTTATCGACCTATTATAAATGCAGTTTTTAATTTCAACCCAATTTTTTTCAAATATCTTTCCACTACAATTTGTTTGAGATTCTAATTCATTGTTGTGATAGGCAACTAAAACAGAATCTGCGGTCATTTGAACGTCTATTTCTGAACCATCACAACCAATGTCAAGACATGTTTTGACCGAATAAAAGGAATTGATGGGCCATGAAAAGGCAATCCCCATTCCAGAATGACCTAAAATCATTACCTTGGATTCCATTCGTGTATTGTCATCAAATGTTTCGTTTTTGCATGAAATAAACAATAAAATGAGTATTATTATTTTATTAAAATTCATATGAAAGATTGATCATTGAAATAAGCCATGTGCTTTGATTTTGGCTAAACCAGTATGATTTAAATGGTTTAATAATTTTGACATTGTCCTTATTTATAGAACGGTATGTGTTAATTATTAAAGCCTGTTTAATGTCGAAATACATGTTTTTGTAAAGTTTAATTTTAAACGAGAATTCAGGTCCCAAACCAATTCTGTTTTGAATGATATTTGTAGTGTTGACAGTATGTGATGAATGGCTTTTAAAACTTATTTTTTTGTTAAAAATATTCCAATCCAAAATCAAACCCGAATAAAGGAATAACTTATTGTTTCTTGATTTTAAAAAATTGTAATGCAAACCTTCAAGGATATGAAAACCTGTGGTTAAAACTTTCGTTTTATCTTCAAATGGACCTCCATTAGCTCCAAAAAAGTCATGAACTTTAGTGAATTGATAATTGTCATACATGCCAAAATCTAAATGCGTATAATGAGAAAATTTTGGTTTAAAAACCCTCTCATATTCTATGCCTAATCTTATTTGTTCTCGTGCATCAAATACAGTGTAATATAAGGATTGTAAATCTATTTTAATGGCATTTTTTTTAATGCTATCTGTTTGAATTCCTTTGGAATGTAAGTTTATATTAGTTGAAAGTAAAAGGATTAAAATCAAACTTTTCATTAGTGTTAATTAGTCTAAGCTTACAATAAATGCGAAAACAAATATAAATAAAAGATGCAAATTTTTACATTACCTGAATTCACAGCTTCAACGCCTTGTTTTAATTGATTATTTTTAGGATGAATCTTACGTTGAAGGAATGTAAAAATTTGCAACAGTTTATTAAGTGCTGAAAGAATTAATTAATAATAACTTAATGTTATTTAAAGAAGAATCTAATATCTTTGTTTTATTGAAAAAAGAATTTACATACATAGTGATTGCTTTCCTTTTGTTTGGCTTCAAATGTGCTGATGAATTATACCGTCCACCATTTAGTTATGTGGTTTCTTTTCAAACAGGTATTCAAAACACTACAGACGAATACAAGTCGGTTTATACAGTTAAAAAAAATGATACTAACTCAAACAGTCAAACCAACCGATTTGCGCTCTATACAGATTCTCTGCACTTTTTAATACCACCCGATTATTATACGGATTCAATCTATTTGTGTTTTGAACACATTAATACCACTATTGATACTGTTGGTTTGTGCTATAAAAGAAAACTTTTCATCAAAAGGGAATACTCCAAACAAGCTTTTGATATGGATGTGTACGATAGTAAAATTTTTTATTTATCGAATAGTTTTGATAAGGATTCTAGTATCATCAATAGTGACAACACTTCAACTTATAATGGCAATATCAATATTAGGATTTATAAAAAATAAATGAATAAATCTAAATATCTAATCTTGTTTCTATTGGCTGTTAATTTTAATAAAAATTGCGATGCACAACTCCCAAGCGTCAATATTCCTTTGGTGCATCATCATTTTTTAGGGTTTGATATGGCGCAATTTAATTATTTAGTAAATGACCATCCAAGGACATTGCATTTTGGTGTTAATTATCAATATAGACCGGTGCGATTTCTTTCATTAAATACGGCTTTAATTTATAACCATGTTAATTTTGTAAGAAAAAATGAATATCGAAATCTATATGACTACAATAGCAAAGGGTTATGTTTCAAATATGGTTATGATTTCAGTGTAGGGATAACGAGAGATAAAAGAACTAGGTTGTTTATTGGTCAACAATTTGGTGTTTTAAGGTACAAAGAATCAGGAAATATTGATTTGAATACGGTAATATGGGGAAATTTAAATTACCAAGAATCATTCTCTCAACAACACAAAACTTATCACGCATCCGAGCTTATTTTAGGATTAAAAACAAATGTTAAGAAAGTACATTTAATTTTTCAGTTTTATATTATGTCGAACAATAGCGATAAGAAAGTTTCCTCACACGACGAAATAGCAGAAGGATATAAATCTATATTTTTACCCGGCTATGGATTTAGAAGAAATGGTTTGAACTTAGTTATTGGTTTTTAATTGCTGAAATTTTGAATTAAATAGACCTCTAAAGGTTTTTCTAAAAAAGAAAGTTACAATTTTTTAATCTTTCTAGCGTTTTATAACAATCATGAAAAAGATTTTATACATACCCTTAGTGTTAATGCTGTTTGTGTTAGTATTTGCAGGGAAAAAGTATGTTTTTGACAATAAAACAAAATTAGAATACCAAAATGGAGATATGATACTTCAAACCAATACATCTGGTCAAGGTTTGGCTATTCAATTGGCAACAAACTCAAAATATACCCATATTGGCGTCTTATTTAAAGAAAACAATGAATGGATGGTATATGAAGCTGTTCAACCTGTACAAAAAGTAACATTAAGCGAATTTATATTAAGAGGAGAAAACAGTCAATACACCATTTTGAGACTAAAAAATGATTCGTTAGTGAAATTGGATCATGTTACCCAAAAAATGAAAAACTATTTACTAAAACAGATTGACAAAGATTACGATTGGGTATTCAATTGGTCTGAGGAAGAAATGTATTGCAGCGAATTGGTGTATAAAGCCTATTTAAATGCTGGTATAAAAATTTCAGACACCAAATTATTAAAAGATTATAAATTAAGTCACCCCATCGTTCAAGCTCAATTAAAAGAAAGATATGGCAACAACATTCCTTTGAACGACACTATGGTAGCACCCTCTGATATTGCAAATGGAAATCGATTAAAGGTTGTTTTTGATAATTATTAGATTCAATATCAACTTTTTAAGATTTTCTTATACAAATAAAAACAAAATCACTAAGTTTGTTTAGAGTTATGTTTAAAACAACGTTGATATTTTGTTTGATTTGTTATTTAAATGGTTTTTCTCAAAAGATTAATCCAAGCGGAATTCAAATCTATAGCGGCATAAATTCCAATAGAACTTATTTACAAAACAACATGTATCAATTAGGGATACATAGAATTACTTCAGATAGAGTTCCAATAGTGATAGGCGTTGAGTTTAACTACCACAACTCAAAAAAACAATTTGAGTTAGCGCCAATTGGCAATTATGAAATTAAATCCAAAGCTACTTTAATTAATTATAGTTTTGGTGTCAACTCATTTAGAAAAAGTAAATTTAACTTATATTGGGGTATATCCCTCAACCATGTTTTTTTTAATAATAAACTTATAACTGATAATGAGAAAATCAAAGAATTAGTTAAAGGCGACTATCAACAAGGATTTGCAAGATTATCATTTTTATTTAAACCACAATTTTACATCAATGATTATTGGGCATTGTATTCAAGAATCAATTTTTTAAAAGTTAAAAATGGCGATGCAAATTTATATGTTTCTCTAGGTTTGGCTTATTTAATCAACGACAAATGAAATATTTTATCATCATATCAACTCTTTTTTTATTTGTATCATGTATAAAAAAATATGATACCACTTTGCCAAATGGCTACCCTTTTGATAAGAACATTCAAGAATAAAAAATTATTGAAAATAGTTCTAGTAAATTTAAAAACACCAATGCAGTAATTGAATCTTATGATTCTTGTGTAACCTATAAATTATCAAATTTTGATACCACAAATTGCCCTTGTAAAAACTTTGATTTTAGTAAAAATGTGATGTTTTTGGAGTTTCATTTAATGGTTGGTGTATATTCTGCAAAATTTTATCCAAAAGGATATATCAACTACAGAAACAAAACCTTTGGAGTAAATGTTAGAAAAACTTATGAAATAGCCAGAAACTGTGGATTAAGCTCTTGTTATCAAAATTTTGCATATACTAAATTAATATCTTTACCCAAGTTTGAAGGTTTTAAACCGGTGCTAGATGTAGAGCTTTGAGTGTAATATTATATCTTAATAAGAGTTTTCATCAACAACAAACAAACGAAAAGTCAATTAGATATTGTTGAACTTTTTTCACGACGAATGATTATAATACCAACATCGGCTTCGAATGTTATAAGTAAAGTATTAGAAGAAACTAAATCGAATTCTTTTATTGCTTCAATTGCTTTGGTTTAGGTCCAAAACCAAAACCAACATGAAACATAAATATGGAATTAGCCAATCCAATAGGTTTTCCTTCTGAATACAATTTTGGCAATGAACCTATTTCAAGTCCAAAAGTTACTGAATTTCCTGAATTTAGCATACCCCAATTTTTTTCAAACCCAAATCTGTAGCCAACCATAGCCTTATTTTCAGGCTTTACAAAACCTTCGGTTACTTGGCTATAGGTAAAACTACTTGAAGATCCAGAGAGTCCGTCATAAATTGTTCTTTCGACAACATAATTTGTCTTTAAACCAAAAGTAAGCATTCCATAAAGTCTAGAGGTTCTCCAATAAGCTCTTGATGCACTTGTTGCTGTAATTTTATAACTTTCTACTTTGTATAAGCTAGCCCCTATATTAAAACTTAAGCATGAAAAATCCATTACCCGAAAAGATGTATCGCCATTATTATTATCAGATGCCAAACTTTTTAACCGCCCATTGGTAGCATATTGAATATGCCCTAGCCCACCATCTAATGATAAGTTTTTTTCCATAATTCTTGGTAGTGAAGCAGTGTAAACTATGTTATCCACATAATCTACTGCAGTTTTTTTTGTTTGAGTTTTTGTTTTTGTTGCCAAAATATAATGATTCATTAAACTCCAGTCGTGAGCTAATTTTCTGTTTTCCTCATTGAAACTTTCTTCAACATTTCCATCTACTCCTTTAGAATATGGCATCGTAATATTAGCTTTTATCATCCATAATTTGTTTATTTTATAATGTGGACTTAATTTAAAACTTAATGCCTCTGCATTAAAGGACATTAAACCAAAAAATTTACAGTCAATACCCCATTTTGGCAAGTATGCTGGATTATCGTAATCAATGGTAATTTCTTTGGTTTCTCCATTGTTAAAAGTTAATTCAATGGTTTCTTGGGCATAAGAATTTAAAAAAAATCCCGAAAATAATAAAAATAATATTGCTTTAAATTTCATACGACAATATTAGGCGCTAAAAATAGGTTGAACAATTTAATATATTCACTTTCTAAAAAAATATTCTTAATATGATACAATTGCATTCTTAAGGGTTCAATTTATTAAAAAATCATAGTGCTTTCAATCTTAAGCTTAAAAAAATCAAAGTTTTTTTTCTTCTCTAACTGAAGATTAGCGAGGTTTAGGCTGTTTAATATACTTTGTAAAATGCAATCGAGACGCAAGCATTTTAATTTGCTCTTTTATTTGTTCTTGATAATTTATATTGTGTGAGGTATTATCATTGTTAAATAATTCCTCCGCTCTCGCTTGCATATTGTGAGTGAGTTCCCAAAATGCTTCTGGCAACAAGCAACAACAATAAAACGAAAAGTCAATTGAATATTGGTGAACTTTTTCACGAAGAATGAATATTACACCATCCATCGGCTTCGAAAAAAAACCAATTTTTACTTAGAATAAAAATCAAAAATCTAAAATCACAAATAATGAATCCCTTTCACCATTGTGTGGTTGATATTCTCTGCTAAACAGACATCAACTTTGAATTAGAATAAAAATCTAAAATCAAAAATCACAAATCAAAAATTAAAAGTCCCTCAACTCTTTCAATCCTCTCTCTAACTGCTCTCTGCCCAAAAACTTATCTTCTAAATCCTTAGCCAATGGCACAGGCGTATCCAAACTGCCAATGCGTTTTACTGGCGCATCTAGGCTTGTAAAGCAATGCTCGCTTATCCATGCGGCAATCTCTGCACCAATACCGCCAGTTAAGGTGTCTTCGTGCAACACTAACACTTTGCCTGTTTTCTCAACAGCCGTTTTTACTGCTTCTTTATCCCATGGCAACAAGGTGCGTAAATCTACTATTTCTGCATTGATATTTAAGTTTTTGCAAGCTTCTAATGCCCATTGAACACCCCAACCGTAAGTGATAATGGTTAACTCATCGCCTTGAGCTACGGTTTTAGCTTTGCCAATTTCTATTGTGTAATAATCGTCAGGTACTTCGCCTTCTATGCTTCTGTACAAGTTTTTATGCTCAAAAAACAACACCGGATTAGGGTCGTTAATAGCGGCGCACAACAAACCTTTGGCATCATAAGGATTGCTAGGATATATAATTTTTAATCCGGGTACATGAAAAAACCAAGCCTCTGTACTCTGACTGTGAAAGGGTCCTGCACCAACGCCTGCTCCTGTCGGCATTCTTACCACCACATCGGCAGCTTGTGCCCAACGGTAGTGACTTTTGGCCAAATTATTCACAATTTGATTGAACCCACAGGTTACAAAATCTGCAAACTGCATTTCAACAATCGCCTTGTATTTTTTAATCGCCAAACCATATCCCGCACCTAAAATAGAGGATTCTGTAATAGGCGTATTTCTTACTCTCGCTTTGCCAAATAACTTGTAAAACTGGTCTGATATTTTAAAAACACCACCATATTCAGCCACATCTTGTCCCATCAACACTGTGTTTGAGTGGCGTTCCATACTTTGTTTTAAACCATCACTGATGGCATCCACAAGACGTCTTGTGCTAGTGTTACTGGTTTCAGGCGCAATGATTTCTTGAGTATAGGGCGCATACACATCGTTTAGTTCTTCTTCAATATCGGCTACAATTTCTGGTTCGGCAAATACCGCTGCCAAATCATCGTCCATGCCATGCTTCAACTCGTCATAAATTTGTGTTTTAAGGGTTTCGTTTAATATCCCCTCTGACATCAAATAGGTTTCATAATTGCTAATAGGGTCTTTTTTACCCCATTCATCAAACAATTCTTGAGGGACATATTTGGTACCGCTGGCTTCCTCGTGACCTCTCATTCTAAACGTCATGCATTCTAATAAAATGGGGCGAGGGGAGTTTCTCATGCTTTCTGATAACTCAGTTGCTTTATTGTAAACCTCCAAAATATTATTACCGTCTACTTGATAAGCCTCCATGCCATAACCTATTCCTTTGTCAATAAACTGCTTGCATCTGAACTGTTCGTTACTAGGCGTACTTAGTCCGTAACCATTGTTTTCTATTAAAAAGATAACTGGCAATTGCCACACTGCAGCCACATTCATGGCTTCGTGAAAATCGCCTTCGCTTGTGCCACCATCTCCACTGAAAACGACACTTATTTTTTTGTCGTTGTTAAGCAAATGTGCCAAAGAAATACCATTGGCTACGCCCAACATAGCACCCAAATGTGAAATCATTCCCACAATGTGATAGTCGTTTGTGCCAAAATGAAAACTTCTATCTCTTCCTTTTGTAAAACCGCTTTTTTTACCTTGCCATTGAGCAAATAATTGTCTGAAAGGTACTTTTCGGGTAGTAAAAACCCCTAAGTTTCGGTGAAGTGGTAACACATATTCATCGTTTTGTAATGCCATGGTAACACCCACAGAAATAGCCTCTTGACCAATGCCACTAAACCATTTCCCGATTTTACCCTGACGCAATAAAATCAACATCTTTTCTTCAATAATTCTTGGATAAAGGATGTTTTTATAAAGCTCTAATAAAGTTTCGTTGCTTAATTGTTTTCTGTTGTAATGCACAGCACAAAAGTAAGTAATTTTTAAATTTGAAGCCTACAAATTAGCCCATTATTTTCCAGTGTACTCAAAAGGATTGTCTGTCCTCATTTTTAAGACTATTTGCAAAGGTTTTTTGCTTACTAACTGAGGGTTTGATAGATATATTTTCAAATCTGGCTTTTGTTGCCATTGTTGAGGATTTAATACATCTTTTAATTTGATGCTGTAAGTCTGTTTTTGACTCAAATTCATTGAACGCCAATCAACTCTTAGGTTGTTTATAAAGGTTTCTATCACCAATTCATTGTCTATGGTTTCATTGTCTACTTTTTGCCAATCGAGGTAGTAATAGTGATTAGGAATAATGGAGTGAATTGGAATCGTTACCGGAACTTGTGAATTCGAAGAATCAAAGGTAAATGTCAGTGTTTTCTCATACAACAGTTGTTGGGATTTGGCTTTTTGTAAAACCACAAATTCATAGTGTAAATGGTAGTCTTTCTGCTTAATGTAAGGGAAATATCGACCGATACTTGCCATGTTTTCGGCTTGTAAGTGGTTGCAGATTACATAATCATATTGCATGATTTGGGAACTGTCCAATGACTCTGTTTTTTCAGTGTATTGGCAATCAAAAGTTTGCTTGGTGAGCTGTAAGTATAGTTTGAAATAATTGGAATTTCCTTGCCAATAAGTGCTGATTTTCTTTCCTGGATTCTGCTCTATAAAGCTGTTATTTGAATTAATAAAAGCTTGCATGGGTTGAAAAAATCTGTTTTGAATAAAATGTGTACTGTAGTGCAAATGATGGATTAAGAGAATAAAACTAATTGCAATTCCTGCGATTTTAAGTTTTTTGTATTTCAATGTTTCAATCCCATTTGCAGCAAGTAAAAGCAGGAAAGGGGTCGAAAAATACAAAGAAGCAGATTGCAAAACAGGAGCCCTTAAAATGGAATAAAGATAAATGGTAATGAGAGGGACACCCCACAAACAAAGTAAAATCACTCTGTTTTTAAAGTGTTTTTTTATTTGCACAAGTGCCAAAATAATGAACAGAGAAAATAAAACAGTGATGGTAGTGGATTGATTGAAAAGTTGCCAATAAAACTGATTAAAAAATGTCCAATCGGGTTTGCTCAACCACTGCAATCCGCCATAACTTATTTGGGTTAAAGTTATGGGTAAATGAGGCAAAAACAACAATGAACTAAGAACTAAAACACCAAATAGTTGTATTTTTTGTGATTGATTGGATTGAAAGATTAGGTAAGTAAATAGAATGGTTACGCTTTGTAAAAAACTAAAATAATGGGTGTAGAAACTAAGTGTGGTTATAATAGTAATGAAGAATAATCTGCCCCATTTTTTTGATTTTTGATTGAATAAATGAAGGTGATAAACAAGTATTAAATTGAGCATTAATCCCAATGAATAGGGACGAGCAACACTTTGTAGGTATAAGAAATATTCCAAGCTTATAAAGAAAATACCGGCAAGTAAAGCAGTGTATATGCCAAAGTATTTAACCCCAATTTTAAACAAATAAAAGGTACATACAAGAGAAAAAAGTATAAAAGGAAATTTAACAGTGGCAATAGAAGCCTCACAAAAATTCACCAAACTCCACAATAAAACTTGAACCAAGGCTGGATGACCATCTACCACAACTCCTTCATTTATTAATTCACTGAAAGTTTGAAATCGGCAGCGATATAGTGCGCTGAGTTCATCGTGACTAATCGCAATATTTGAAAAGTTATAAAACAATAAACACGCTTGAACAAGCAATAACAGCGTTAAAGCAATTGATTGAGGTTTTAAAAAATCAATTTGCCATTGTTTCATACATGCAAATAAAAAACAAATGCTTTTCCAAACCTAACTATCTTTGTATTTTTGTTGAAAGTATATGCAAGAAATTATAGATGATTTTAGAAATCCGAATGAAATTAAAAAGAATGATATTTTTTTTAACACGCTTTTATGGATTTTTGTTACAGTTTTAGTAATCGGTATCATTTTCAAAATACTACATTGGCCGGGGGCTGATATCATGATTTTTGGGAGTGTTTACATGCTTACGGGATTTTTATTTTCTTTGCTCATTCGCCGAAAAAACAAATGGCTGTTTAAGGGATTTTTATTCGCATTAATTCTATTGGTTCATGTTTTTTTAATCAATCAATGGTATTCGTTTTCGAGTTTAAAGTTGGTAGAAATGGCCCTAACATTTTTTATTATCTCATTTCTACTAGGATTGGCTATTTTAAAGAAATAATAGAGGCTTTTTAATTCTATTTAATCCTATCTTTGCACCTCTTTTTTAAATGAAAGTCAGGGAACTTGTAGAGGCTTTCGGGCAACATGATCAAATTATTGAGTTTTTGGAGCAACGCAAAAACAACGGGCTTTCTATTGCCAGTTTTGAAGGGTTGTCAGGCTCCTCTTTGGCAGTAGTTCTTGCTTCTATTTTTCATCAAACTCAACAAAATATGCTTGTTTTGGTTCCCGAAACCGAAGAAGCTGAGTTTTTAAGAAGCGATTTAGAACATTTAATTTCTGAAAATGATGTGCTGCTTTTACCCGATAGTTTCAAAAAACCTTTCGATTTTGAAGAATTAAATACGGAGCAAATTCAGCGCAGAACTGAAGTAATTTCAAAACTACAACATGCTTTACATCCCTACATTGTAGTTGCAACGCCTGAAAGTATCTCTGAAAAAGTAATCAGCACAGCACAGTTGAAATCTAACTCGTTTGAAGTTAAATTAGGCGACCTGCTTGACTTAGAATTTCTGTCAGATTTTTTGGATGAAAATGAATTTGAAAGAGAGGATTTTGTGTGTGAACCCGGACAATATGCCATCCGTGGTGGAATTGTAGATATTTACAGTTTTAGCAATGATGTGCCTTACAGAATTGTATTGGATGGCGACCAAATTGAAAGTATTAGAACCTTTGATTTGGAAACGCAATTGTCTATCTCCAACATCGCCTTTTTAACCATAGTTCCCAATATCCAAAGCAGCAGTATTGCAGGCGAAAAAATATCAATTTTTAAATATTTTACTGAAGAAACTATTTGTGTACTCAAGCATTTTGATGACCAATACCAATACCTTCAGAAACAATGGGAAACCTTATTGTCAGAAAAAATAAGACCTGAAAATTATCTGATTACACCCAATGAAATAAGAGCCAATATTACCCAAATAAAAACAATAGTAGAAGTAGGTGCTATGAGAAGTTTTAAAACGAAAAAATCGTTTAAATTCAATACCTCACCGCAACCGCTATTTCAAAAGAATATTGAAATGTTACTCACTCATTTACAAGGAAATGAGCTGAAAAATATTAAAAATTTAGTTTTTAGTGAAACGGGCAAGCAGATAGACCGATTGTTAACCATTATTGAAGACCGTCAAAAACAAATCAATATTGTTCCTATTTATCATGGTTTGGCCGAAGGATTTTTGGAACACGATTTAAAATTAGCTTGTTACACCGAACATCAATTGTTTGAGCGTTACTACCGTTTTAAAACCCAAAAAAGAGGTTATTCCAAAAGTACGGCAATGACCCTTAAGGAACTAAGTGAGTTGCAAATAGGCGACTTCGTAACCCACATCGACCATGGAGTTGGTAAGTTTATGGGCTTGCAAAAAACACAAATGAATGGTGTGTTACAAGAAGCAGTTAAAATTGCATACCGCGACGGTGATTTGCTCTTTATCAATGTTAACTCGTTACACAAAATATCGAAGTTTACAGGCAAAGATGGCACACAACCTGCCTTGCACAAGTTGGGAAGTGGTGTGTGGGAAAAGCAGAAAGCGAGTACCAAAAAGAAAGTCAAAGACATAGCGAGGGAGTTAATTGCTTTGTATGCCAAAAGGCGAGCACAACCAGGCTTTGCGTTTGCGCCAGACACCTACCTTCAAGTGGAATTAGAGGCCTCTTTTTTATATGAAGACACGCCCGACCAAGCCAAAGCAACAGATGAGATAAAACGTGACATGGAAAATACCAAGCCCATGGACAGATTGCTGTGTGGTGATGTGGGTTTTGGTAAAACAGAAGTAGCCATCCGTTCGGCCTTTAAGGCAGTGGCAGATAGTAAACAAGTGGCGGTTTTGGTGCCTACTACTATTTTGGCACATCAACATTACAGAACATTCAAAGAACGTTTGAAAGGTTTGCCTGTCAATGTGGATTATATCAACAGATTTAAAACCGCAGGGGAACAAAAGAAAACCATACAAAAAGTAAAAGATGGTCAAGTTGATATTTTAATCGGAACCCATAGAATAGTGGGTAAAGACCTTAAATTTAAGGATTTAGGACTATTGATAATAGACGAAGAACAAAAGTTTGGAGTAGGTGTTAAGGATAAGTTAAAAGAAATAAGGGCCAATGTAGACACGCTAACCCTAACAGCAACTCCTATACCTAGAACGCTGCATTTTTCATTGATGGGAGCAAGAGATTTGTCGGTCATTAATACGCCACCACCCAACCGTTTTCCAATCAAAACCGAGTTACACACCTTTGACAAAGAGCTGATTAGAAAAGCGATTAAATACGAAATTAGTAGAGGTGGACAGGTTTATTTTGTTCACAACAGAGTTAAGGACATCTATGAATACCAACACATGATAGAACAATTGGTTCCGGGTGTTCGGGTTGCTATTGCGCATGGTCAAATGGATGGTTCCGAATTGGAAGATGTAATGCTCCGTTTTATGGAAGGTGATGAAGATGTGTTGATAGCCACCACAATTATTGAAGCAGGCTTGGATATTACCAACTGTAACACCATTATTATCAATCAAGCGCACATGTTTGGACTAAGCGACTTGCATCAAATGAGGGGTAGGGTTGGTAGAAGCAACAAAAAAGCGTATTGTTATTTGTTGTCACCGCCACTAAACACGCTTACCTCGGATGCTAAAAAACGTTTGAGCACTATCGAAGAGTACAGTGACTTGGGGGGCGGTTTCCATGTGGCAATGAGAGATTTGGATATTCGTGGTGCAGGTAATTTGTTGGGTGGCGAACAAAGTGGCTTTATTAGCGACATTGGATTTGACACCTATCATAAAATATTAGATGAAGCCATTCGTGAATTAAAACACGATGAGTTTAGCGATTTATTCAAAGATCAAATAGAAAGCATAAGCAGTAGAGACTGTCAGGTTGATACGGATTTTGATATGTTAATTCCCGATACATACATTCGCAACATGGCAGAAAGACTGAGTTTGTACACAGAGCTAAGCAAAATCGAAAATGAAGATGCGCTCACTAAATTCTCGGATATGTTGATAGACAGGTTTGGAAGATATCCCAAAGAAGTGGGCGTTTTATTGGCTTCGATAAGGGTAAAATGGATTGGAAAATCATTGGGATTTGAAAAGATTGTGCTCGAAAAGCAAAACATGAAAATCTATTTTCCGGCTGATGAGAAAGCTGCTTTTTATGACAGCGCCGCGTTTTCTAAAATACTACAATACATAGCAACACAACCTGCTAAATTCGAAATGAAACAAAGTAGTAAAACTATTATTTTATTGGTAAAAAGCATCAAAAACATCCGTGAAGCAACCGAATTTATGGAAGAGTTAAGTGGCTTGTATGTATAGCGGATACTAATATCATTTTTTCAAAAAATTGCTTACAGGAATGGGTTAAAATTCAAAACTAACACCCATGTAATTTCAAAGTGAATACCCGTGTAATTTCAAAGTTAGTACCCATGTAAATTCAAAGTAAATACCCGTGTAAATTCAAAGTTAAATTTCATAATAATGTTAAAATCAAGTTATTATGAGGTTTTTTAGAAAAGGTAAATAGGCTCAAAATTTAGTTAAATCAAAAACTTTAGTTCACACAGGTCTTCAAAACCAAAAGCGAACTAATGGAGAGGTTCGCAGTTGGATAGATATAGCAAAAGACAAAATCTAAAGGCAAGGAACCATTTGCCCTTACATATTTCTTCTGTATTGACCGCCTACTTCAAACAAAGCATTGGTGATTTGTCCTAGCGAACACACTTTACAAGCGGTCATTAAAGCCTCAAATAAATTGCCATTCTGTATAGCCACCTCTTGTAAATGTCTCAATTCCTTTTGCGACTGTTCTTGAGAACGTTCTTGAAGCAATTTTAACATGTTAATTTGGTATTGTTTTTCCTCTTCTGTAGCTCTAATAACCTCTTTTGGTAAAACAGTAGGAGATCCTTTGCTGCTCAAAAAAGTATTGACACCAATAATTGGAAATTCGCCAGTGTGTTTCAGTGTTTCGTAATACAAACTTTCGTCTTGAATTTTACTTCTTTGGTACATGGTTTCCATGGCACCCAAAACACCACCACGCTCAGTTATTCTGTCAAATTCTTGCATCACTGCTTCCTCTACCAAGTCTGTCAACTCCTCAATGATAAACGAACCTTGAATAGGGTTTTCATTTTTAGAAAGACCTAATTCACGGTTAATAATCAACTGAATAGCCATGGCACGTCTTACTGATTCCTCGGTAGGTGTTGTTATAGCCTCGTCATAAGCATTGGTGTGAAGGCTGTTACAGTTGTCATAAATGGCATATAAAGCTTGTAAGGTTGTACGAATGTCGTTAAAGTCAATCTCTTGAGCATGTAAACTTCTACCACTCGTTTGAATGTGGTATTTAAGCATCTGACTGCGCTCGTTTGCACCATACTTTATCTTCATGGCTTTTGCCCAAATTTTACGCGCTACTCTTCCAATAACTGCATATTCTGGGTCGATACCATTGCTAAAGAAGAATGATAAGTTAGGTCCAAATTCATTAATATCCATGCCTCTACTTAAGTAATATTCTACATAAGTAAAACCATTGGCCAATGTAAATGCCAATTGAGTAATTGGGTTGGCACCGGCTTCGGCAATATGATAACCACTTATAGAGACAGAGTAAAAGTTTCTAACCTTGTTTTTAATAAAATAGTCTTGAACATCTCCCATTAATCTCAATGCGAATTCTGTTGAGAAAATACAGGTATTTTGTGCTTGATCTTCTTTCAAAATATCCGCTTGAACGGTTCCTCTAACTTGTGAAAGGGTGTATTTTTTTATTTCTTCGTAGGTTTCACTTGGCAGGACTTGGTCGCCAGTTACCCCTAGAAGCATCAAACCTAATCCGTCATTTCCCTCAGGCAATGGTCCTTGGTAGCTTGGTACTTCCTGACCTTTTGCTTTGTATATATCAGCGATTTTTTGTTTGATACTTTCTTCCAAACCATTTTGTATGATGTATTTTTCACATTGTTGGTCGATAGCAGCATTCATAAAAAAGCCAAGCAACATTGGTGCAGGTCCATTAATAGTCATGGAAACAGACGTTTTAGGGTCGGCCAAATCGAAACCACTGTATAATTTTTTGGCATCATCAAGGCAGCAAATACTAACCCCAGAATTACCAATTTTACCATAAATATCAGGTCTTACATGAGGGTCATTTCCGTACAAAGTAACACTGTCAAAAGCGGTAGACAACCTTTTGGCAGGCATTCCCAAACTTACATAATGGAAACGGCGATTGGTACGTTCAGGTCCGCCCTCACCAGCAAACATCCTTGTTGGGTCTTCGCCTTCTCTTTTAAAAGGGTAAATACCAGCAGTGTATGGAAATTCGCCTGGAACATTCTCCTGTAATTGCCAACGTAAACGGTCGCCCCAAGCCTTAAATTTAGGCATGGCAACTTTGGGAATTTGTGTGTGACTTAAACTTTCAGAATGGGTTTGAATGCGAATTTCTTTGTCTCTAACTTTAAAGATATAAGCTTCGTCTTTGTATTTGTTTGCTAAGGTATCCCAGTTGTTAATTAAGTCGTGATTTTCAGGACTAATTTGTCTTTCAAGCTTTAGGATTGCTTGTTCAATTGCTGATACTAAGTTTGGTTCTGTTGAGGCCATAATGGTTCAGCAAAATTAAGCATTTTGATGAAATAATTAAAATATACGATTTTAACGATTTTATCTACTTCGAAAATTAAAAATAACAAAAATTAACAATGGAATATTAGCACCCCAAAAATTGGTAATTATTTTTTCTTTACGCGCTTTATGCACTTGTTTTTTATAAGCATTTTGATAGATTTCCGACTCTATAAGCGGGCTTACGGGCATGTTTAATTTATCAGCATTTGGTGTTTTTGAATTGGAGAAAACAGAAGCAACTGCACCGATTACAGGACCAGTTAAAAGGGTTGTAAAAAAAATGCTATTTCCCAAACTTTGAGAGCTATAATTAAGTTGAGCATGCGTTCTTCCCATACTGTCAAGTTGATGACAACTAAATTCCTTTAAATCAATTTGATTTAAAGGCAAATGGATAAAAGAGTCGTAATAAGTATTTGTATTGTTTTTAAAAAGTAGAATAGTTTTTTCGTTTTTAATAAGTGAAATGGTCTTTAAAGGGACTTTAAACACAGGGCCTAATGTGTCATTAAAGTAAACATATTCAATTTCATTGTTTTCATTTTCAGCAACCAGTATTTTAACTTTTACGGAATTACCATTTTTAAACAGAATAATATCTTGGGCAAAGGTTTTTTGACAGATAAAAAACAAAAGAAAAACAAAAACAAGTTTGGTGTATTTTGACATAGTTTATAATATATATTTCAAATTAAAGGAAATTGGTTTTAAAAAACAAAAAAACAGGATTTGGGTGAAGAGATTTTTGTAATAAAAGGTTTTAAAAAAAATAAAATTATGCCATTATTGGTCTATGCTCAGCCGAGATCAACAACAACCAGTTTAATGCTTGCTTGTCGTTGGTCTAGGCTAAGCCTAGACCAACAACGGCTTTAATTAATGCAAACAACATTTAAAAAATTATGAATATCAATCTTATAAAATCAGAAAAAGATTATCAACAAGCATTGATGAGATTAGAGGAGATTTTTGATGCATCAAAAAATACGCCAGAAGGAGATGAGTTAGAGATTCTAGGCCTTTTAATTGAACAATATGAAAATGAGTATTTCCCTATTGATTTACCCGACCCAATTGAAGCCATTAAATTTAGAATGGAACAAATGGGATATACTCAAAATGATTTGGCCAATATCATTGGTTTAAAAAGTAGAGCAAGCGAAATTCTTAACAAGAAAAGAAAACTTACCTTAGAAATGATAAGAAAATTACACAAAGGTTTTAAAATTCCAACAGAGGTGTTGATTCAAAACTATGAGTAATTGTGTCATTATTGGTTATCTCGGCTGATCTGAAACTAAAAACGGCATTGAACTTTAACCTTGTACTTCATCAACCTCAGGAGGAGCACGAATTGAAAATCATCGAAGATAAACCCCGCCTATCATAAATATGCTGTTAGCTGTAGTTGTTATCATGCGTCTTATCTGTAATTGTCGAAATTTAATTTGGTTGGTAAATAAAAGGTTCCAGTGAAATATTGTTTGAACTGATCAATCCCTCCGTCAAAATGAATACTGCCTGTAGAAGCATAAACAAAGCCTGATTTTGCAGCTGTATTGTCTTTGAGTTTTATGGTCAAAGTAATATGTCCAGGTTTAAGAAAAAGTCCACCTGCATATTTTGCTTCTTTAAGTTGTTCTTTTAAGGTTGTCAACTCCTTTGTGGTCAATAAATGTGTGCCGCTAAAATTTGTTACTGTAATGCTTTTTATATTATCAATTGGGAAAATTGAATCTAACAAATATTCTTTGTCCTGATTTGTATTTGCTGATTCACTCGGCTGACAAGCAAAGGATATTACTACAAACAAAATACAAATTGTTATTAATGGTGTTCTCATTTTCTTGCAGGTTCTTAAAGTATCAATTTATTCTTAAGTTGTCAGGTCTTTTGCAATTACACATAACGTTTTTGCGCTTGGCGAAGGTGGGGATTTTTACCATCTCGGCTGAGCCGAGATTGATGCGGAGTCCGCCATTGGCGGATGATTAACCTCCGCCGCGGCGGACTGCGGAGCACTGAACCGCCACTTTTGGGTAGGTGCTGTTGTCAATTATCATCCCCCGTTTTCTTCGCTTTGCTTCAAAACCCTTGTAAAATAAGCATTTAAGCCACTTTTCTATTTCAATCAGGTGCAACAAAATGTACCAAAAAGCTTGGTTTGTTGTACCCAATGTTGTACCTTTGTACTCAGTTGCACCGCATTGCACAACCCTGTAAATAGTTAGATATGGCATCAATCAAATTAATACTTCGCAATGATAAAGTAGGTAAAACAGGTGAAGCACCTTTGTACCTCCGACTTATCAAAGACCGCAAAACAAAATTCATTTCTTTAGGTGTACGCTTACAGCCTAATGAATGGGACGAAGATAAGCAAAGAGTAAAAAAGAACCACTCAAATTCAGCACGTATTAACGCCTTACTGGCTCAAAAGGTAGCAGAAGCAGAAGGACAAGTTGCCGACCTGGAGAGAAAGAAATCACAGCCATCAGCCAAGAAATTAAAGGAAGCCATCAAAGGCAAGGCAGCAACAAACTTTTTTGAGTACAGCTATGCAAGATGCGAAAAGCAGAAAACAACCCTATCACCTGCAACCTACCGCAACTACACCAAGTATCTCAAAAAGTTTGAAACCTTTATGGGTACAACAGAAGTCTATTTTGAAGATATTAATGTGACCACCCTCAAAGATTTTGCGAACCATTGCTCCAAGAATTTAGGAAACAACAATACCACCATTCACTACTCATTAACTATCCTTTCCATAATGTTCAAGGATGCACAGCGAGAAGATATAATTCCTTCAACCTTGTACCCCTTTGATAAGTTCAGAGTAAAGAAAGACAAAGGCAAACGCAACTACCTCAGCAAAGAGCAGCTTGAAGCCCTCACCGCTTTAGCAGTACCGCAGACAGGCAAGGCACAGGTTTGTAAGGATATGTTTTTGTTTGCTGTTTATGGTGGTGGTTTGCGTTTCGGTGATGTAATAGAATTGCAGTGGAAGCATTTCAACAGCGAAGACAACCGCATTACCAAAGTCATCCGCAAAACAGGCAGGCAGCACAGTTTCAAGTTGGGCAGTGTGGCCATTGAAATACTTGAAAAGTACAAGAACGCAAACAGCCAACCTGAAGATTTCATTTTTCCAATGTTGGAATACAGCGACCAATATTTCAAAGACAATTTTTTCAGGTCAAGAGAAACCGAAAGGCACAACGCACTTTGCAATTTCCATTTGAACAACTTTGGCAAAACGCTTGAACTTCCTTTTTCTTTATCGTTCCACCTCAGCCGTCACACCTTTGCCACCAGAGCATTAAACAATGGTATGAGAATTGAGCACGTTTCAAAATTGATGGATCATTCAGGCATTGGCATTACACAGGTGTACGCCAAAATCATCAATGAAGAGTTAGACAAGGCAGTAGATGAATACATAGGCTAAAAACATTATTTTTCAATCATATATGGCAATATTATCAGACAATCAAATAAACACCTATATAGACAAGCTGCTCAACTTCGTTGAGAGCTTGCCTATGGGCGACAATGGCAAAGCATACATCAGAGCCAAAATCATAGTTGATTTTTTAGACACTTGGCAGTTTGATGATGAAGCCAATGGTTTCACTATTGATGAATACCTTGCTAATCCTTCAAATCCTCGTTTTACAGACGTTCAAACCACCTACGGCATACGAAACACCACCCAAATTGAAAGGTGGTTAGAAGGCTTTAAAACAGCCCTAAAAAGGTCAAGGGGAATGGCATTGGAAAAGCAGTTGAAGGAATTAGATAAAATTCATCCAGCCCTCAAAGCTGCAAGGCTTTCAAAAAGCCTGGCAGCCATTACCCGAGCAGAACTATTTGAGAAATACGGCATTCAATCCATCAAAGACCCGGAATGGAACACCCAACTCAAAGAAATATTAGGTGCAGAAATTAGCTTTTCAAAAGAGCAAGCCGAACTACTCACAAAAGCACCAAACCCATTGCAACAGCCCAACAATGATGAAGAAATTTTTATTGTAGAAGAACTTGAAAACCGTTTGGCAATTGAAGCAGTGGAGTATAAACGGAAAATTGACAACCTTTGGGAAACCCACAAATTCGACCCTACCTATTTTGACAGCTTTATTTCAGGACCATTACTCAACGAGTTTTCAAAGTCAATCTATGAACGCATCCGACCTTTGAACAATCAGGAAATAAACAGATACCTCAATTTATCCCTGCAACAGTTCAAAACACATACACCACCCAAAAGGCACAAAGCTTTTTTGCTCAATTATCACAACACCTACTGGTACCCGAATGTAATGGAGTACAAGGAGAATGAATATGATGCAAAATATGCCACCCACGTTTGGAAGCACTACAATAATCACTTTCAAACATTCAAAGACACATTTCAGAAAATCTATGATGATTTCAAGGCAAGTTTATCAGGTACAACGGAAACAGCCAAGACATCAATTTCAGACGATAATTTCAGAATCTTCATCAATGCTTTAGAATACAATTACCCAATCGAGAATGCTCCGGTGAGTGCTTACCACCAATGGAAATACAATCTTTCCTATCTAAAGAAAGAAGTATTAAACAATCTCATTCACCTTGACCAAGATGCAAGAAAGCCATACATCAACCGATTGAAATTTGAGCTGAATGAAGAATTGCAGCACTCTCAAACAACAAGGGAAGAATTAGACAGGCTTTATGATAAATACGAAACCAGTGAAGAACAATTGCTTCGCAATCGTTCCTTTGACAACCCTTTGCATATTGCTATCTATGATGAACCGCCAAAGTTTGAAGATACTTTTGAAGAAGGTTTTAACCCCGATACCGAAAACATCCAGTTTACTTTTTACAATTTCCATTATGGCGAAATAATCAGAGAAGCAATCATTTTTCTGAATGAACAAGCTTTTGAATATGGATTTGGTACTAAAGAAGAATCACCACCGCCATCCATCAAGACAAAGCCTTCGGCTTTATCTTTCAAATACATTAACCATACAACAGGTTCACAAAACTTAACCGACCTGATGAACTCATTAAAGCGTTCCGCTTTAATTCACAAAGACACATCACTTGCCAACTTCAGAAGCGTATTTTCAGAAAGAGAAGTGGAACAAAAAATCATCTGGACAGGCAATATATCCGAATTGGCTCACTTCATCAAAACCCTGCACAACACAGCCAAGAAAGTACACGATACCAAGCAGAAGCAGTGGGAAATTACCATCAACTGTTTTGAGTTGGCAGACGGCACAGAACTAACCAAAGACAAACTCAGAACACAAAAAGCACCTGCCCGAGCATCCATCATTGAAAAGGCAGTCAATATTCTCTGATTTGCACTCTACACCTTACAGAAAGTTTTAAAAATCTTTCATCCCACATCAAACGCCAGGCTTAACAGCTTGGCGTTTTTTATTGCATACTCTACACTCTACACCTTGCTCTAAACCCTTGTCAGCAAAGAGTTTTAGCCTCTCCATACTGCCCAAATTTGCTTCCGAAATCATTCATAAACATCAAAATTTTAAAAGTAATGGAAGCAGTAATCTTACCGAAAGAACAGTATCAAGAACTGTTAAAGCAAATGGACGAAATCAAGTCCGTTCTAATTGAAAAACAGAAAGACCCTAAAGATGTATTTCTGGACAATCAAGAATTTCTACAACTGATGAACATCAGTAAACGCACCGCCCAAACTTGGCGTGACGAAGGCATTATTTCATTCTCACAAGTAGGCAGCAAAATCTACTACCGAATGAGTGATGTGCAAAAGCTACTCGATAGCAATTACAACCAAGCATTCAAAAAGAGAAAGTAAAAAGTTTAATAACCCTGTAAAAAATTAGAAAAATGGCAACAGCATCAATATTTCAGAACTATGTGCATTTGGTAGAAAACAAGGCACTAATCATCATCACAAAACAAATTCAAGAAGGTAATTACAAAGAGCAGGTTGAAGCAATTCGCAAGCTCATTGCCGAAGGTCAGGAAAAAGAAGCCGACAAACTCAAAAAGCAACTTCCGGCATTTACACCATCAGGCACTTTTGACAATGGCCGTAAGGCTGAATTGCTAACGCAATACAGCGGATATGTTATTTTGGATTTAGACAAGCTAAACCCAACCGATTTAGAAAGGGCAAAAAGTTTGGTCGCTTTAGCTCCCTACACTTTTGCCGCTTTTATCAGTCCAAGTGGCAATGGCTTAAAAATCATTGTACCCGTAAATAGCACATCAGAGCATCACAAATTAGCGTTCCAGCAGGTATGCGATTATTACGAACAAGCTTTGCAGCTTGTCGTTGACCCATCAGGCAAAGACGTTTCACGCCTTTGCTTTATGTCTTATGATCCTGATTGTTACCGCAACATCAATGCAGAACCGTTCAAGGTAAACATTGAGCAAGAACCCGAACCCAAGAAAAAGCAAGAACCACCAAAGGGAGAGCAGACCGAACCCAAAGAAGAACAGCCAAGCAATGAAGAACAAGACTGGTTAGAAGTTTTCGGGAAATGTGTTGACTTTACAGACCGCAAATCTTCCTATTCAGATGGCAACCGAAACAACTATGTGCATCTATTATCTTGCAATTGCAACCGTGCCGGAATACCTCAATACATTGCTGAAGGCTATATTTTGCAACACTTCGACCTTGACCCACAGGAAGCCACCCCAACCATCAATAGTGCATACGCAAATAATGTAGCAGACTTTGCAAAGTTTGCAAACTTTGCAGAAACCAACGAAGCAACAGCACAATCAAAAGACGAGCTTTTGATGAATATGCCCTTCATCCCTAATGAAGTGTACAAAGACCTGCCCGAAATTCTCAAAATCGGCTCTGCCGTTTTTGAAGACCGTAGGGAAAGAGATATTTTCCTCACAGGTGCATTGAGTATCATTAGTGGTTGTATGCGTAATGTAGTGGGCTTATACCGAGCCAAAGAACACTATGCCAATCTGTTTGTGTTCATCATTGCCCCTGCCGCAAGCGGCAAAGGGTCAATTACATTTGCCAAAAATTTAGGCGATAAATTTCACGATAAGTTAGTAGCCGAAAGCACCGAGAAGCAGAAAATTTACAAAATAGAGTTACAGGAGTACAAGCGTAAAATCAGCGACAAAAAGCAAGATACTTCAGAATTAGAACCACCCGAAGAGCCACCATTCAAAGTATTGTTTATCCCTGCCAACAACAGCAGTGCAAGAGTTATACAACACTTAAAAGAAGGAGACGAACAAGGCATTTTTTGCGAAACAGAAGCCGATACGATGGGAGCAGTTCTCAAACAAGATTGGGGCAGTTATTCCGACTTGCTTCGCAAGGCGTTTCACCACGAGCACATTTCTTACAGCCGAAAAACCAACAAAGAATGGGTTGAAATTAAAAAGCCACGTTTATCCGTAGCATTGGCAGGTACACCAGGGCAGGTTGAAAATTTGATTAAGTCAGCAGAAGATGGCTTATTCAGCCGCTTCATATTCTACACCTTCAAATCTGAAATTGTGTGGATGCCTGCAAGTGATACCCTAAATGGTATCAACTTGACAGAACACTTTGAGCAACTTTCTGATAAGGTCCTCAACTTCGTTGAGTTCCTTGAAGGCTATGAATCCATCAAATTCAAACTCACACCAGAACAATGGGACAAATTGAATGTGTATGGTGATGATTGCCTCAATACATTGGCAACCTTCGTAAGTGAAGACCTTTCCAGTACTTCCAAGCGTTTAGGGCTTATTCTTTATCGTGTAGCAATGATAATTACAGCACTCAGATACTTTGACAATGGCGAACTATCACCGGAATACACCTGCACAGATGAAGATTTTGAGATAGCCTTAAAACTGGTAAAAGTTTACCAAGAGCATTCCGTTTTTATGTTCAAAGAACTACCCAAGCAAGCTACAGTTACCGACAAATTGCTAAAGCAATTATTCGATAAGCTCCCTGCTTCATTCCGAAGAAAAGATGCAGTAACCCTTGCCGACAGTGTGTTTGGTATCAAAGAACGAACCGCAGACCTTTATTTATCTAAGTTGGTCGCTTTCAAGTGGATTGAGAAAACCCGCAATGGCATCTATCAAAAAATCAAACAGTAAAAGCAACTTTGCAAGTTTTGCAAAGTTTGCAACCTTACTTTCATTTTAATCACTATATTTGCCCTTTATAGGACAAGTCAATAAAAGGTATAACCAATGCTCGGAGAGAAACTCAAAGAATTAAGGGAATCAAAAGGACTTTTGCAAAGGCAAGTTGCTGCTGAATTAGACGTTGACACCGCCTACATCAGCAAGATGGAAAACAACGACAAGCCAGTGAGTAAATCACACTTAGAAGCCCTTGCAAAAGTTTATGATTTACCCGAAAGTGAATTAATGCCGTTTTGGTTAGGCGAAAAAGTGCTTCACGTTTTAGAAAATAGTGAGTTCAGCATTCAGGCTTTAAACCTTGTACTGAAAAATATTAAAGATGTAAATGAATAACCTTACTCCATATCACGCTAAATATTATGCCTATGAACTCACCAAGCGGAGTTCATCAGACAGTATGCAAAAGTTAGCTTCAACTTTGGTGGATGCTCAGGTTGACCTTAATCCTCATCAGGTAGATGCTGCCTTATTTGCGTTTCGTTCCCCGTTATCAAAAGGGGCTATTTTAGCGGATGAAGTAGGTTTAGGTAAAACGATTGAAGCAGGGTTAGTTATTTCTCAGAAATGGGCAGAACGCAAAAAGAAGATTATCATCATTACACCTGCCAATCTTCGTAAACAGTGGTCACAGGAACTACAAGACAAATTCTTTTTAAACTCCGTTATCTTAGAAGCTAAATCATTCAATGAGTTTATCAAGAAAGGCAAACTCAATCCTTTCGACCAGCCGGATATTATTATTTGCTCCTATCAATTTGCAAGAACAAAAGAGCCTTATGTAAAACTCATACAGTGGGATTTGGCAGTAGTGGACGAAGCACACCGATTGCGAAATGTGTACAAGGCAAATAACAAAATTGCAAAGTCAATCAAAGAATCATTGCTTGAAGCTCCCAAAATCCTATTGACAGCAACACCACTGCAAAACACATTATTAGAGTTGTATGGCTTGGTGAGTATTATTGACGATTATTCATTTGGTGATTTAAAGAGTTTTAAAACACAATACAGCAGGGTAAATAGTGGTGCAGATGCCGAGACTTTCATTGAATTGAAAGAACGACTAAAACCCATTTGCAAAAGAACACTCAGAAGGCAAGTTTTAGAATACATACGATATACAAACAGAATAGCACTGGTAGAAGAATTTTACCCTACGGAAGAAGAACAACGCCTTTACGATTTAGTAAGCGATTATCTGCAAGCAGATAATCTTTATGCACTTCCTGCAAGTCAGCGTAAATTGATGACATTAATTTTGAGAAGGCTTTTAGCCTCCTCAACTTTTGCTATTTCAGGTACTTTAGAAGGGTTGGCAAATAAGTTAGAAAGCATTGTAAAAGAATCCGAAACAGCCAATGCAGAAGATGTTTTTGCCCTCGACTTTGAAACCTATGATGAATTAAAAGACGAGTGGGAAGGCGAAGAAGATGAAGAACAGGAGAAAGAAAAAAAGACCTACACAGCACAGGATATTGAAAACATCAGGACTGAAATAGATTCACTCAAAGAGTTTGAAAAATTAGCCAAGTCAATCAGGCTTAATTCTAAAGGCGAAAAACTATTTACAGCCCTTGAAAAAGGCTTTAATGAAATGGCTCGTTTGGGTGCTCCAAAGAAAGCCATCATTTTTACCGAGAGTACCAGAACACAACTCTATTTAAGAAACATATTAGAAGCAAGGGGCTATGCTGATAGAGTTGTATTGTTCAACGGATCAAATACAGATGAAAAATCTCGAAAAATTTATGCTGATTGGGTTGCTCGACACAAAAATACTGATAAAGTAACAGGCTCAAGAACGGCTGATATGCGAGCAGCTTTAGTGGACTATTTCCGTGATGAAGCGGTAATTATGATAGCCACCGAAGCAGCAGCAGAAGGTATCAACTTGCAGTTTTGTTCTATGGTTATCAATTACGATATGCCTTGGAACCCTCAACGCATTGAACAGCGAATTGGAAGATGCCACCGTTATGGGCAAAAATATGATGTAGTAGTGGTAAACTTTCTGAATAAAGCCAATGCAGCAGATGTGAGAGTATATGAGTTGCTCCGTGATAAATTCCAATTGTTCAACGGTGTTTTTGGTGCTTCTGATGAAGTGTTGGGAAGTATTGAAAACGGTGTGGATTTTGAAAAGCGTATTGCCCGGATTTATCAAGAGTGCAGAACCACAAAACAAATTGAAGAAGCATTCAATGAATTGCAATCCGATTTAGAAAGCAATATTTCAGATGCAATGCAACAAACAAGGCAAAAGCTTTTAGAAAACTTTGACGAAGAAGTACACGAAAAGTTGAGAATCAACCTGCAAGAGAGTAAAGACTATCTTTCAAAATATGAATCTTGGCTTTGGAATATCACTCAATTTGCTCTCAATAGCAACGCAGATTTTGCAGCAGACGAACATTCATTCCGTTTGTTGAAAAACCCATTCAACGACCTTAAAATACACCCTGGACCTTATCGGATAGGGAAAAACATTGATGATGCTAATGTGTACAGAATTGGCCATCCTTTGGCACAGCGTATTATTGAAGAATGTAAGAAACAAGAATTGCCATCAGTTGAATTGACTTTTGACTATTCCAATACCATCAAAAAAATATCCACCATTGAACCCTACATTGGCAAGTCAGGCTATATGCTTGGCAGGGTGCTTTCGGTTACTTCTTTTGATATAGAAGAGTTTGTTCAACTATCAGCCATAACAGCAGAAGGCGAAACCATTACGAAAGATGTTTGTGAGCGTTTTTTCTCTTTACCTGCAAAAATTTCAAGCAACAATAACATTGTGCCGGAACAGGTTTCAGATGAATTAGAAAACAATCTAAAAGCCCATCAATTACAAATAATTGACGAGATAGGTCAACGCAATGCCAACTACTTTGAAATAGAATTAGAAAAATTGGATCTATGGGGCGAAGACAGAAGAAACTCATTGAAGATAACTCTGAAAGACCTTGACCAGCAAATCAAAGAAGTAAAGAAACAATCAAGGCTTGCTCCCAATTTGCCTGAGAAGCTAAAATTGGAAAAAGAACGTAAGAAGTTAGAAAACGAAAGAGATACCGCTTGGCGTGAATATGATGGAGCAGCAAAAGAAATTGAACAGAGCAAAGACCGATTGATAGAACAGATTGAGCAAAAGTTACAGCAGCAATTGGTAAGCAACGACCTTTTTCTAATTAAATGGAATGTAATCTAATGGCTATGAACGAAAACATACAAAAATTGGCAAAAGACATTGAAGCCAAACTTAAAGAAGCCAACCTTATTTCTGATAAGGACAGCAGGTTTGCCAATAACCTGGCAACAGGCAATTTGAAAGATACTGATTGGAAAGTAGCATTAGAAGAAGTAATAACACAACAAGAACAAGATGAACTAAAAGAAAATGAAGCTGAGTAAACTACATATATCATCATTTAGGGGTGCTACCAAACCCGTTGATATTCCTTTCGAGAAAGGAAAGAATATCACTATGATATATGCTGAAAACGGTAACGGTAAATCCACCATTGCAGATGCTTTAATCTGTTTGCTCACTTCCGATAAAGGCTCAATAGACGATAAATCAGGTACAGAAGCAAGGTTTATCAAATCATTAGATGCCACAAACGCCAAAATTGAATTACACACCGATAGTGAAATATATTCAGCCACACTTTCGGGTACTTCAAGAGATTTTGTTAAGTCAAACCACGAATCAATACCGGAACTTAGATATTTAAGGCGTTCTCAAATAGTTGATTTGCTTAACCGAAAAGCAACAGAAAGATATGAGAAATTAAAAAGTTACATTGATGTTTCAGGGCTTCTTAAATCTGAAGAAGAACTTCGGAAATTAGTCCGTGATACCATTAGTGAAGTTGAAAATTTGGTTTCAATAATTGAAAACTCAAAAACGACTTTAGAATCCATTTGGCTAAAAGAAGAAAGTCCAATGGGTGATGTTCTGGTCTGGGCAAAGGCTGAATCCGAAAAGGATTTAACCAAAGAAGGTAATCAATTAAAAGAAGTTGATAATCTATCAAGACAATGGACTGCAATTCAAAATAAGTACAATGAAATTCAGCAATCCATTAGAGCTTTAGGTGTTGCACATAAGGTTCACAATGCTGCATTAGAAGCATTGCAGAAACTACAAGAGAAAAACACAACCAGTAATTCAGATTTATTAACTCTACTCACACAGGCTAAAAAATTCATTGCAGGACAACCAACAATAGATGCTTGCCCGGTATGTGACAATAGTATTGAAAAAAATACGGTGGTTAAATCATTAGAAGAAAAAATCGCTTCAATGAGTGCCATTGGTGCAGCAGCATTAGCCGTTGAGAAGGCAAAAAAGGATTGGGATGCTAAAGTAGCCATTCAGAATAGAGCTGTTCAATTATTCAGCAACTTACTTATCAATTATCGTAATGCAATAGCAAAATACAAAACAAGTGTTCCTGAAATAGCATTGTTCATAGATGGCATATCTACTGATATTAAAACAAACTATCAATGTTATCAAGATAACATATCTCAGTTATCTAATCTTTCTGAAAGAATTGAAGCCGCTAAAGAAAAATATACCAAATCCATCAATCAGCACAATTCAATAAAAGAACAGTACAAGTCTGTAAGTGAAAATTTAAAACTGTTTGATAGAAAATCCAAATTATCACAAGCAGCAGAGAAAGCTTTGGACATTGTTGAAAAAAGCAGAAAAGAGTTTTACGATAATGAGTTGTTGTCAATTTCGGGTGATGTGGAACGGATGTACCAGCTTTTACATAAAGATGAAGGTCTTGGTGGTATTAGGTTGTTTCTGAATCCACAGTTTAAGCAATCGTTAGAACTTCAAGCGAATTTCCATACTGAAGAAGGTATCACCCCTCAATCTGTTTACAGCGAATCCCATCTTGATACTTTGGGCATTTGTATATTTTTGGCTTTAGCCAAAAAATACAGCAAAGGCGATACAATTCTTGTGTTGGATGATGTGGTAATGTCCGTTGACCAAAACCATTTAGATAGATTTATAGACTTATTACACACCGAAGCAGCACACTTTAGCCAAATTGTAATTACAACCCATTATGGCCCTTGGCGTGACCGCTATCGCAACAATAGAGCACCATCAGGCGATATGCATTTTTTAGAATTACGGAAGTGGTCTAAGGAAAACGGTATTAGAGTAAAGAACAGCAAAATTGCATTAGACGAACTCAAAGAAATGTTATCAGATGAAGACAAGTTTCACCGTGAAAACATTTCCACAGCATCAGGTCGCATATTGGAAAATATGCTTGATTACCTCACTTTCTTATTTTCTTCAAAATTGCCACGTAAACCAAAAGGCGATTATCAGTTACACGAATTGCTTACCGGATTATCAAGCCAATTGGTAAAGCTGTTGAAAGTAGAACATTTGGCAAAAGACGAGCAGGGCAAGTATGGTGATGTAGTTAATACAATAGAGTTGCAGCCAATTATCGACAAATTGAAACAACTAAAAGCAGTCCGAAATCAAGTCGGTGCACATTTTAATTTTGACGGCTCATTAGTCAGTGATGATGATGTTACAGAGTTTGGAAATGCAACAGTAGAATTTGCTGAATTGATAGTATGCCCCGTAGCGGGTTCATTGCCTGATAGAAAACCATCAGGCTCTTATTGGGAAACAAGAACTGGTTCAATAAGGCTTTACCCTTTAATTGACCCAAAATCATAAAACAGAAAAGATATGTCAGAAATACAAAAGCAAGAACTCACCTCAATGAATATAGCCGAAGAGCAATTGAGAAAGCTAAAAGAACTTTTCCCTGAAGCATTTACCGAAGGGCTGAAAGTAGATTGGGATAAACTACGCCTTACTTTGGGGCAAAGTATAGATGTTGGCAAAGAACGCTATGGAATGAACTGGCCGGGCAAAGCCGACTGTTTTAAAACCATACAGCAGCCAAGCATTGCTACGCTTATACCTGCAAGGGAAGAAAGTGTTGCCTTTGACACAACCGAAAACCTATTTATTGAAGGTGACAACTTGGAAGTATTGAAATTATTGCAAAAAAGCTATTTGGGTGCATTCAAAATTATATACTTCGACCCACCATACAATACAGGTAAAGATTTTGTTTACCCAGACGACTATTCAGAAAATTTAGACACATACCTTGAATATACTGGTCAAGTTGGTACTGATGGAAAGAAGTTTGGCACAAACACAGATACAGATGGAAGGTATCATAGCAAGTGGATGAATATGATGTATCCACGTCTTTTCCTTGCAAAAAATTTGTTAGCAAATGATGGTGCAATTTTTATAAGTATTGACAATCACGAGTTTGACAATTTAAAAAAGCTTTGTGATGAGATTTTTGGAGAAGAAAACTTTATAAGTTGTGTTGCCAATGTAAACAATCCTAAAGGTCGTTCAGACGATAAATATATTGCCACTTCACACGAGTATTTATTAGTTTATAAGAAACAAGATGTTGTTTTTGCAGGTTGGAAGCCAGAAGAAAAGGTTACCAAAAGATTCAATAAGTCAGATGAAGATGGGCTTATATATAGAGAAATTGATTTAAGAAAAACAGGTGATGGCGACAGAAGAACCGATAGGCAAAATATGTATTACTACTTTTATTACAACCCATCAACAGATGAATTATTTCCAAGTAAAGAAAGAGTATTTAAAGATGGTTATATTGAAATTGTTCCATTGCGTGCTGATGGTACAGATGGTAGGTGGCGTTGGGAGTTAAACACAGCTTTGAAAAATATTGAAAAACTAATTGCTCGTGAAATGCCTAACAGGGGGATTTGGGGCGTATTTGAGAAAGATTTTTTAGATGATAAAACATCCGTAAAACCAACTTCGAGTTGGACAGATAAGGTTTTTAATAGTGAAAGGGGTACAGAACAATTTATTGAACTTGGTTTTAAAAAGGAAGTATTCCCAAAGCCTAAGCCCATTGGTTTAATAAAGAAGATTCTTGAATTTGTAGTTCGCCCAACAGATAATGATTGTTTAATGCTTGATTTTTTTGCGGGCTCTTGTTCTACTGCTCAAGGTGTTTTAGAATTTAACGCTGAAAATGAAACCAATGTAAAATTTGTTTGTATTCAGTTGCCTGAAAAAACCCAACCCACTGATGATGCTTTTAAGGAAGGTTTCTCAACAATTGCTGAAATCAGTAAAGAGAGAATTAGAAGAGCAATATCAAAAATTAAAGAAAGAGATTTAAAATCCTCCGAGTTGTTCAAGGCTGATATTAGCAATGTTGATTTGGGTTTCAAAGTATTCAAACTATCAAAATCAAACTTCAAAATTTGGGATAATACTTTAGAGAAAGAACCGGAAGTTATTCAGGCAAAATTGTTTGAGCATATACAGCACATATCACCCGAAGCAGAGCAAGAAGCTATTTTATTTGAGTTGTTATTAAAATCAGGTTTCGGGCTTACCACACCCATTGAAAAACTGACCTTAGCAGGGTTAACAGTGTTCAGCATTGCCGAAGGGCAGCTATTAATATGCCTTGAAAAGGAACTCACCCACGATTGTATTAAAGCAATGGCTGAAATGCAACCTACAAGGGTTATATGCTTAGATGAAGGCTTCAAAGGAGAAAATGCAGATGCACTAAAAACCAATGCAGTTCAGATAATGAAAAGCAAAGGTGTTGTAAACTTTAGAACCGTATAGCCTTATGAAGTTAAAGTTCGACAGCACCCAAGAATATCAAATACAAGCTGTAAACAGCTTTATTGATTTGTTTGATGGACAACCATTGAACCAAGGCGACTATACCATAGAAATCAATGCAAAGGCAGAAGCAGGGCAGCAATTAAGCACCGTTCAAACAGAGTTAGGTATTGGCAATCATTTGACCCTTACAGACGAAACACTGTTCAAGAACTTACAAGCCATTCAAGAAAGGAATGATTTAGACCCAACCACCGAAACGGAATTTCAGAATAATGGCTTCAACTTCTCCGTAGAAATGGAAACGGGCACAGGTAAAACTTACGTTTACCTGCGTACCATATTTGAATTGAGCCAAAAGTATGGTTTCAAAAAGTTCATCATTGTTGTACCAAGTGTAGCCATCAGAGAAGGCACACTAAAGAATATTGAAATTACAGGAGAGCATTTCAAGGCACTATACAACAACATAGAGTTTGAGCATTTTGTCTATGATAGCAAAAAAGCAAATCGCCTTCGGCAATTTGCCACCAGCAACCAGTTGCAGATAATGATTATCAACATTGATGCTTTCAATAAGGAAACAAACATCTTCAATCAGGAACGCAACCAATTAAGCGGTTTCAGCCCAAGAGACTTTATCCATTCAGTTCGCCCTATTGTATTGATAGATGAACCCCAAAGTGTGGACAATACCCCAAAAGCACAGGAAGCCATCAAATCTCTAAATCCTTTGTGCATATTCCGTTTTTCTGCTACGCACAAAAACTTGTACAACCTTGTTTACAAGCTCGACCCAATCAAGGCGTATGAATTGCGTTTGGTGAAGCAAATTGTAGTTGCCTCAGTAGTTGGTGCAAATGCTCAAAATGATGCTTACATCAAATTGATGGAAGTGGACAACAAAAGCGGAATAAAAGCAAAAGTTAAAATACAGGTTCAAGACAAAGGAAGTGTAAAAGAGAAAGATTTTTGGGTAAAGCAAAATGCAGATTTATATACCTTATCCAATGAAAGAGAAGCCTACCGTAATGGATTTGAAGTTTTAGACATCAGTTGTGAACCAGGTAATGAGTTTATAGACTTTACTTCAGGTCGTTTGTATTTAGGTCAGGAAAGGGGTGGTATCACAGATGATCTGATAGAAGTGCAAATCAAAAATACCATCAAAAAGCACTTGGATAAAGAGTTGCAATTAAAAGGTAAAGGCATTAAAGTATTGAGTTTGTTTTTTGTTGATAAGGTTGCCAACTACCGTATCTATGATACAGAAGGCAAACCTGCCAAAGGCAAGTTTGCTGATTTGTTTGAACACCATTACAGCGAGTTAATCAAGTTGCCGCAATACAAGGAATTAGATGTTTTCCCGGTTGATAAGCTACACGATGGGTATTTCTCAGCAGACAAAAAAGGGGTATTCAAAGACACCAACGGAAGCACACAGGCAGATGATGATACCTACGCAAAAATTATGCGTAACAAGGAGCAATTACTTTCAATGGACGAGCCATTGAAATTCATCTTTTCACACTCTGCACTTCGTGAAGGTTGGGACAACCCGAATGTGTTTCAAATTTGTGTTTTAAGAGAAGTAGGCAGCACAAAAGAACGCAGACAAACTTTAGGTCGTGGGCTTCGCTTACCAGTGAATGCAGATGGCGAAAGAGTAAAAGACGACAACATCAACAAACTAACTGTAATTGCTCGTGAAAGCTATGCAGATTTTGCAGCAGGGCTGCAAAAAGAGTATGAAGATGATTGCGGTGTAACCTTTGGCAAAGTACCTAAAATTGCCTTTTCTAAATTATCAGTTGTTGTAGATGAAGAAGAAAAACCATTGGGCAGAAAAGCCAGTGAAGATATTTGGGCAGAATTAGTAACCAAAGGTTTTGTTGATAGCAACGGTAAAATACAGCCTGCATTCAATCCTTCTAAAGAAGGATTTTCATTAGGCTTATCTGAGCAGTTTGCAGAACAGGAAGCGGAAATAATCACAGTCCTACAATCGTATCAGTTAGAACGTCACATCAAAAAGGATGAAGAACCCAAAAGGCTCAAAATCAACAAACAGATATTTCTCGACCCCGAGTTTGAAAACCTTTGGAATAAAATCAAGCACCGAACTACCTATCAAGTAGATTACTCAACAGATACCTTAATTGCTAACGCAATTAAGTCCATTACAGAAATGGATAAAATTGAAGCGGTTAAAGTGTCTTACAGAGAAGATTTAGTTGGCATTGAAAAGAAAGGTGTAACAACTACCAATACAAAAGCCAATGAGATAAAAATTGAATATTCAGGCATTCTGCCTGATATTCTTGCGTACTTACAAAAGGAAACTGAACTCACAAGAGCCACATTAGTCAAAATACTTTCAGGCAGCAATAGAATAGCAGAATTTGCCATCAACCCTCAAAAGTTTATGGATGCAGTAGCCGGAATTATCAATCGGGAATTACACAAGTTAATGATTGACGGCATTAAGTACGAAAAACTAACAACAGGTCAGGTAGAATGGAGTATGCAGTTATTCAGAGAAGAAGAATTGAAAGACTACTTTGAACAATGTTTGCAGGTGCAGAAATCGGTGTACAATACAGTTATTTACGATAGTGAAGTAGAAAGACGTTTTGCCGAAGAACTGGACAAGAGAGAAGATATAAAGCTATTTGTAAAGCTACCCGGATTTTTCAAAGTAGAAACCCCAATAGGAACATACAACCCCGATTGGGCAATCGTAAAGCACTATGATGAAACCATCTATTTAGTAAGAGAAACAAAGAGCACCAAAAACTTTGAGAAGCTCCGCAATTCAGAAGCAGACAAAATTAAGTGTGGCAGAAAGCATTTTGAAGCCATCGGAGCAGACTTTGATGTAGTAACAAGTTCAGCAGAAGTATAATGAAAAGAGCATCAAGATATACACCCATACAGCGTATTGAACGAAACCTTCGGTATTCGTTCTCCTGTATGATATGCTTGATGTTTTCTCCCAACCACACAAAGATTTACCCTTGGTGGCAAATCATCGGTCTTTTGGGTTTCATTTGTTTTATGGGTTATATGGTTTCAATTTCAAATTAATTTCTTTATGTTGAAACCATTTGAACTTAAAAAAGTAACATTAATTACAAAGCAATATACCACTGATGGGCATAGTCCTTTTCTTGTTTTAACGGAAGATTTTGAGCAGTATGTTTTGAAACCACCGCTAAATTCGAATGACAAATCGGCAATAGTTCGTGAATTTATTTGTAACCAATTGCTAAATATTTGGCAAATTAAAACACCACCAGCAACAACCCTTTGCTTGTCAGATGAATTACTAACATCGGATTTTGTTAAAAGAAACAAATCACTTCAACAAAACAGTACTTTTTTCGGCTCATTTTATGAACCTAATTCAATTGATTTGCAAAAATTCTTTGGTGCATCTTCAAAAGTTGGTCAACGTAAAATTGCGAATATTGCAGATTTACTTGATATAGCGTTATTTGATATTTGGGTCGAGAATGACGACAGGAAACCGTCAAACAACAATATTATCCTAAAACCTGTTAATAAGTCTTTTCAAATACTACCCATAGACAATGCCTTGACTTTTGCTTCAATGAGTTTCGAATCCCTCAATCCTGAATACGTATCTTTTAGTGACAATGACTCCATATTATTCAGCCCATTAGGCCTTTCTGCGATTGGTCTTGCAAAGAAAAACAGAGATTGGGTACAATTAGCACAAGAAAAGTTTTATCTTTGCACCCTGGAAGCGGAAAGAAGTTTTCAACAAATTTGTGACTATTTACCAACAGATTACGGTTTATCAAGCCAAGAAGCAGGTTGTTTGAAGTCTTTTCTTTTTAATCCTGAACGCAATAAAAAAGTGTTTGAACAGTTTAAATACATAGTTTCAACAGCAAAATAGTGATGAAGACGTTTTATAGTTTAATAAAAATAGTTCCTAATGAAATGTCAGGTGATTCCTTGACAATAGGACTTATTTTGTCTTCTCCAGATGGTGTTCGTTTGAAAATTTCAAAGGCAAAAAAAGTTTTTGCAAAGTCAATTGTAAATATTGATGGTTCACTTATAGATTTTATTGAACGTGAAATAGTAAGTAAGATTAAGGAGCAAAACAAAGTACTTTCATTAAGCAAAAATTCACTTTTTGAAGCATCAACTTTTCTATCTTCAGATTATTTTCAATACTTAGCAAATTATAGCAATGGTTTATTGAAATTTACCCAACCATCATTTATTGCAGACAATATGGATGATTCTAAATTTTTGAAATTATTTAGTTTGTTTGTAGATAACTCAGATGAAACTGTTACTAAAAAAGATGATTCGATAAAGAAATACGAAAAAGCTTTTTACGATAAAGTAAATACTAACCTAATAGAAAAGGTAAAAGACAAAGTTCACACAAGAGAAGCAATTAGTCGTAAAGTTGTTCCAACTCTCTCTAATCCATTTGAAATTGACTGTATAGGTCAAAATGGCGTGTTAATTGGGGCAAAATCACTTCCCTTCATTCAATCTAAAGAAACGATTTACAAGAGCCTAAACACTTACATAAGTGTTATTGCTCATTTATCTGCCACTTACAAACATTCTTTGGAAAAAAATAAATTCTTTTTGATTTCAGATCAACCGGCAAAAAATTCTCCAGCCTTTAATTTGTGGAATGATTTGTATAAGAACGAGAACATTGTCAAAGTAATAAGTTCAGCCGATAGTGGTGAAGTTGCAGAGCTAATTGAACAAAGTGGTGCTACTAAATTCATCAAATAAAAGCGGTGTGGCAGAGCCACGAGTTTAATAACGGGCAGTTCCGCAGGGTTTTTCCCCCAGCCTAAAAAAATCCCCGCCCTTCACTTAAAATGAAGCGTTCAGGGCTTGCACGGTCTTTTTTTAGGCTTCCGCACAGCCAACCCTTCTGTTGTTTTTTTCTGTCACACTTTTTGCAACCCAACGCACATAAGGCACAAAGCCATCCTCGTTCCTGCGGTGGCTTAGCGCCTTGCCAACCCACAAAAGCAAAAAGACGTAGGGTACTCCAACCACCACCACCGTACCCACTTGTGCCAGAAAAAAAACAACCCAAAGCTACATTAACATAATGTGGCATTATGGTACATACCACAAGGGCTTCACTACGCTACGGGGACAAGCCCTAAGTCCCATAATAACATTATGTTAAGTAGCCGCACATAGCCAACCCGCAACCCTGCTTCACTGCCCGAAAACCACAATTCCCCACCACCCTTTCAGCGGTGCAGGGGATAAGTAAAGCATAAGTTTGTTTATTGCCAATGTGCTTGCGGTAGGTTCATTCATTACAGCTCCATTACGTTTCAGCGTTTCGCTATCGCTACACGATCTTCCACTACATTACGCTTCCATTCATTTCACCCACCTCAGCACCCCACAGCAAGAGTGGCTCATTCTCTACACTACACAAACCCCACGCAATATTCCATTTCGCAACTCCGGCTACTTGCCATCACACAATTGCAACTTTGCAAGGTTTGCAATTTCTGCAAAGTTCAGCCCAAGCAATAAGTAGCCGAATGTTGCTCCATTCCATACCCATCCCAATTGTTCCGTTTCGTTCAATCACCACACTTGCTTTTTCCCACCGCACTTTTTTCATCGGTATGCTTTACTTACCCCTGCGAAGTGTTTACCCCATTGGAATTGTACCATCATTCAACATTCCGTTTCAATATTTACGTTTCCTACTTCTAAGCAAATAATTAGAAGCCTCCTGTTCGATTTCAGCAACCGTTTTCCTTCTCGATGTCTTAGACCCCTATTTTTTGGATAAAACCGTTCGAAGAGTTTAGGTCTATTTCCTCTTTTTGCGGTTGAGTTTTCTTAGGCATTTGGAACAGAAATGATGGATGGGAAGAAGGAGCAGATTCCTGTTTTAGAACCTGCTCCATATCATTTCCGTTCGTCAGACTATTCCTGACGGGTTGCTCTCCAGCATTGCCCGTTTCCGCTTTGTCTGACTTAGCAAAAATAGCGTTTTGATACATATTCCATTTCTGTTGTGGTGTAATTCTTCCCAGTTGACCATGTTTCCTTTCGTTGTTATACCACTTAAGATGCCTGGCAAATGCAGTTTTAGCCTCATAGAAGCCTTCAAATTCACAACGGTCTATCACCTCAGTTTGAACAATACTGTGAAAGGCTTCTATATATGCGTTTTCCTGAGGCGTGGCTATGTGTGTAAACTCCTGCTTTGCCTGTGAGCTGGCCAAAAAGAGTTTTACATCGTTTGCGATAAACTGAGAGCCGTTGTCGTTTCGCACGGTCACGCCTTTAATGCCATATTCAAGGTTTATTTTTCTGAATATGTTGATGACATCAATTTTGCGGATGCTGCTCTGAAGTATTTGTGAGATTGCCTTTCGTGTAAAAACATCCAGTACTGTCAGCAAGTAGTAATTACGCTTTTCACCATGAACATAAACGTACTTGATGTCGAGGCAAATGCATTCCATGGGATATGTGGCTTCAATTCTGCGGTGTTTTACAAATGTGCGTTTACCACTTGTTCGTATTACCTTTCCCAGCAGAAGGTTGTTCTCATCCATCAGCCGGTATACCTTTTTGTGGTTGATGCGGTAGTTCATATCGCGTAAATCAGAAGTGATGTTATGGTAGCCGTAACAGCAGAACTCCCGTTGTAAAGCCAATTTAATGTCTTCCACCACAACTTCGTTGCTTACACTGCAGCCGTCCGTTTTAAACGTGTGGGTACTGGGTTTTACGCCTCTTTTGCCCTTGGTAGGCCGGTAATAGTAAGTACTCGGCGCAAGGCTCATCCAACTGCATAGGTCGCTTACTTGCGCTTTTGCGCTATAATGTTTTACCACGGCTATCTTTTCTTGAACTGGATAGGAGTTTTTTTTAAAAGCTCAGACTTTACCTCAAGCTCCAGAGCCTGTCGGGCAATGATCTTCTTTAATCGTTCATTTTCCTCCTCAAGTGCCCGTTTCTCAGGGTCAACCCTTGGATAAGAAGCCTTTAAGCCGTTAACTCCTTGTGCTAAATACTTCTTCTTCCAGCGCTGAAATAACGAAGGAGATAGATTATACTTCCGGCAGGTAGCTGTCTGTCCCTCACGCTGTCCTTCCTGCAAAATAGACAAGCGTTCCTCGGGGCTGAATGATCTCTTTGTTCCCATCAGATGATAAATTTAAGCAGACCTAATCTGTTTTTAAAAATTTATCCAGCCTTTTTGGGGTCTAAGACATCGATTGACTAATCCAATCATCAATTTCAGACCTTTTAAAATAAAGGCGTTTACCACGTTTAGCATTGGGTATTTCCATCTTATGAACCAAGCCATAAATAGTTTGAACTGATAAGGTTAAGTATTCAGCCACCTGCTGAACATTCATCAATTCATTAGCATAAGCCACAGGCATAATCTCAACCTGTTTACCTGTTTTAATTTCATAAAGCAATCGTTCAATTGCATCTAATCTTTGAATGATTATTTCAAACGGATTTTCCATATAGTTTGAATTTTTCTACAAAAGAAAAACAGTATTCCGTTACTCAATAAACATAATCGGTCAATAATGAAGTGACGAACATTTAATTCAAAAAAATAAAAAGGAAAGCAAAGATAGGGTGGCTACGCACAAGCCCACGCATAGGGCAGTAAAGGTCAAGCCCTACGGGTTTTGCAAAAAAAATCTCCACCCTACGGGTAGTATTTTTTATTGCAAAAACCTTGACAGCCCTGCCATAGCCACCCTTTTTATCGGCTTTCTTTTTCTTTTTTTTTTCCGTTTTTTTTTCTGTTTTCTTTTGAAAAAATGTGCGAAGCGAAGCGAGCAAAAATTTAATGGCTCATACTATGCAATCGCTAAACATCAAATCGCACAGGCTCGGAAATGAATATCCAAAGCCTCATTTTTTCATCCTTAACAAAGGAAACAACAGCGGAAAGCCTTTGACAGCTCCCTGTCCGAATTGCTTCGTTATCCAGTTCGATAATGAAGAAGAAAAAGAGCAAGTGTACTGGCTGCTTTTCGGCTTGTGGCGTTCCAAAGCATTTCATCAATTTCTTAGGGGTTCGGTTATTCCGTTTGTTAATCTCAAAGATGTTAGAGAATGCATCCGGGCAGGCTTCCAAAAGGCAATAGAAAGCCCTGAGCAGTTCAAAAAGTCAGTTACCACCCTCAGAAGCTTGGAGCAAATGGAAAGCCAATACAAGCAAAATTTGCTACTCATAGAAGAAGCCAAGCGGATTGTGTTTTACAGGTACATTTTGAAGCGGTGAGCATCCCTCACCGTTTCCACCATATCCCGACCATAAAGGGAGCATAAAGGCAATATGAGTGCAATCATTATGAAAAATGATGCAAAAAGAAAACCCCGCCAAAAATTGACGGGGCTTCTTTGTTTAATAACCCTGTAAAGTTATTAGAAGATGGTTTGAATTTTCAATGCATTACCCGAGTTGAACAGATAGAAATCAGATCCAACTTGCTGATAAAACTCAATACCAACACTATTCAACACACTCACGTCAGCCGTCATAGTAGGCGACCCCGGAAGGGTAGCAGTGATTGTGGTTGAAGTTGTGATAGGTGTTGCCAAATCAAGGTATGCAGAGTAAGCCACATCAGACAATTCATTCAGAGCAGCGTTAACAGGCTCATAGATATTTGATGTTGAATTGTACGCATAGTCAGAAATAACCGAAATAGCGTTTATCAATCTGAAGTGAGTTGCACCGGCAGGAGCATTGATGAAGTTCAACGGATTGAAAGCTGCAACTGTCAAAGCTGCACTATCACGAGCAACGGTGTTGGATAATGCGAACGGAGCATAAAACACACTATCAAAGCTGATATTTCTATTAAAGTTCAACCCATTCAGGTATTGACCTTGTGTAGATACCAGGATAGCACGATAACCCCTTGCTTCGGTTTGGTCTTCCAAGTTGATTTTTTTCATTATTCCAGTTAAACGACCTGTTAACTGTGGGTCACTCATTTGCTTCATCAGTTGAGCAAGCCCGACACGAACAGATTTTGCAGCAGCTGCACAGCCGCCAAATTCGTTCATATTTTCACGGGTTCTCTCAAATTCTGGAGCCGTTTTTACTTGTTCACCTGTTGGTCCTCCAATTAAGCCAGCGAAGTGGCCAGATAAACCTTTGATTTTGAAATGGCGAATATCGCCTAATGTTCCTTTGTACTTTAATGGTCCTGATTGACGTGCCATAGCTTATAAATTTTTGATGGTTTCTAATTAAAAAATTTACTGTAAATTTACGCCATAACTAATTGATAATCAAGTTTTAAAGTAGTGCAAAACAATGTATATCAGTGTAAAAGAACAGCAGATTTTAAAAACACATCTAAAAGTTGCCAAAGTGGTGGACGGAGATGGAATAATTGTAACCAATTTATTCAACAAGCAAGAAGAAGAAATCAGGCTTTTGGGTATTGATGCACCCGAGTTGAGAATGTGTGGAAAGTTAGATCAGGATGAAAGAGAAACCCATATAGCCGGGCAGCTATTGATGAAAATGGGGAGAATGGCTCAAAAGTTTATGATTGAAGTTGTACCACCCGAAACCAATATCACGATAGCACAGGAAAAAGAGAACCTAACTGATGCCTATGGCAGAACCCTTGCTTATGTTTATCTGCCTGATGGCAGATGCCTAAATGAAATAATGGTCGCAGAAGGCTATGCAAAGCCCTACAATCGCTTTTTTTGCTCCGAGCTACCCAAGTATCAATTATTAAGCAACACCGCTAAAATCGAGCAAAAAGGCTTATTTTCGCTACTCCAAAACTGGTAAAAATTTCCTTTTGATTTGTTGCACCTATGTTGTACCTATTTTGGTATAACAATTACAAACTATTATAAATCAATTACTTATTAAATTACTTGCGACAAGGTGCTGTTACCACCAGTACTTGTTAGTATTGTAGACAAAATTTTAAATTCTTTAGGTGCATCATATTTCATGCTTTAGTCAGTTGTTTTAAACGGCCTTGAAAAGATTGGAAATAATTTCTTTTAGTGGTATCATTTAGAAAAGAAGCAGCTACCATTTTTTCAACTAAATCTGATTTGGAAATCATCAATGCCATAATTTTCTGAAAAGTCTTTTCACTGATTTCTGCATTCTCTGCTAGTTTAGCAAATTGTAAACCGATTTTGCCTTGGGCTAGATTTCTAGGCAATAGACCATCATCTAATGCAAAGTCTTTATCTTCTATATGGATACAGCTATTTAGTAAGTCATAAGCCGGGCTCAGTCGATAATCTCCAAAGGGTGTTTCTAATATAGAGAAATTTTTAAAGTGTGCATCTCCATTTGAAAAAAGATAATTAAAGACAAGTATTCTTAAAAGTTTTGGCGCTTCTATCTTGTAAGTTGTTAAATAGTTGCGCATTAATTCAAATATATCTAAATAATTCCCGAGATACTTGTAATGTTCTCCATGTGTTTGCGGGGTTCTTTTTGCTAAAGAAGCAAAGTCATCTTGAGCTAATTTTGAACCATCCTCTTTTACATCAAATCTTTTTGTGATGTATGCAGGTGTGCCATCTTTAAAAAATATCAATGCATTTTCTGCAGTCTCTATTCCATAAACCTGACGGGCAATTTGCATGGTCAGATGCTCATTGGCAGGCATTTGATCTGGCTTTTTACCGGCACCTGGAATTGGTTTCAGAATATAAGTCCCTTGTTCATTTTCATTAATAAGCCTTAACTTGTTTTTGTCAAGCAATACAGAAAATTTTTCTTGTACACCTGATATCGACATGCGATTTCGATTCTCTTCAAACATCTGATTAGTTTCTGGGTTGGATGCTGGAGAATCGTAAGGCAAAACATGATGCACCTTCTTGCCCTGAAAAACTCTATTCAAAGCTGTTCTGCTATATGTATTAAAACCTTCAGATAATGTGCCGGGACAATATTTAATTTCTGGTAAGCTCATTAATTTTTTAGTTTAATAATTCTAACGGCACCTATGCTGTCATTTTTTGCAGTAGTCATAAGCAATCCGAAATAGTCCTCTCTGTCGATTCTATTTAATTTGCATACCACTTGCTTATTAGAACCTTCAGGAAGCATGCTGTAAAAAAATGGAAACAGGTATTTAGAATGAAATTCTTTTTCGTTTTTAGGTAAAGTTAGACTGATGCTTTGCCTATCGTTATTGGCTACCCAGTCTTCGTGATAACGAAATGAAAACGAACCATCATCGTGTTGGGTCAAGATACCCGCTTCTTCATTTTTGAATAAAACTTTGGCTTTTCTCATTTCGTATGCGTCACATTTTTAATTTTTAGGCAAATCTCCATGCCCAACACATCAGATATCTTATGTAATGTTGACAACGTAGGATTTCCTTTTCCGCTTTCAAACTGTTTTAAAGTTCTCAATCCAACACCTGATAGTTCTGCCAACCCCTCCTGTGTTACTTGTAGTGCTTCCCTACGTTCTTTTATGGTTTTTATTAATTCTGACAAGTGCATTATAAAGCATTATTTCATGCAAATGTAATACTAATTTTTAAAACTTCAATAAAAAGAGCAGTAAATAGCACTATATTATACATGTCTTGGTTTTTCTTATGTAATTGCATTGAATAGTGCATCTTAATGCACTATTATTTGAGTATGAGCATTTCTCTCTGTTTTTGCAGTATTGGTGGTAACGTTTTGCGGCCTGCCGCAGTTGGCGGTTGCGAAACGTTTAATTGTCTTGCTAAGATAAATAATTTACGGAAACGAAATACCCAAACACTGAATAGTAGCGCCAATTGCTGGCACGACCGATGTTACCTGCTGGCTTTCTGTCCGCTGTTGATTTAGTATCCAAATTCTTCAAAGTTTGCTTTTTCCATTTCTGTCCAACTTGCCCAATATGATTTACCTGTCGAACCTGCACCGCTTGGGTCAATTGCATAAAAGTCAGGTATTACTTCAAAACGTTTTTTCGTTTTAGTTTCAGTTAAGAAATGTGTCAAACATTCTAACATTTTGTCGAAGGAAGAGAAAATAATTTCGCTCAATCCATCCAAGTCGCCACCATATTCGTGGTCATAAACTCTAATAGGAAAATCTTTCTTGTCAGTAATGTCTCTTGTATCAAATACTAATGGTCCTGCGTCATTCCCTTCGTCTGCAAATGGAATGAGTCCGAGCGGGATAAGTTGTTCTGGGATGTCCCAGTCAAGATTGTCGATTAATTTCTCCAACGGTTTTGTCGGCAAAGAATGTGGAAGTCTTATTATTGAACAGTCACAGTCTGCGAAAAAATATCGTTTATGCCATTCAATAAAGTTGTCTGGAAATGTGGCTTTAAATTTTGCTTCTACTTTTTTATAATCGTCCATAGTCAAAGTCCCTGGAATAAGTTTCCATTCATACCAACCGTCTTTGTCAACCGCTGATTGCATTATCTCTTTCGGAACCTCGTCAGTATAAACAGACTTCATTCCGGTTGTCCAATATGCTTTGAAAAATTGTTCGATTCTGTCGGTCATTGCTGTTGTCTTTTAAGCTTGCAGGTAACGTTTTGCAGCTACCCGAAGGGCGGGTCTTTTACCACAAAACTTAATTTGAAAAACGAATGTTCGAGCCACCTCAAAACTGTCTTTGGAAAACGAAACCCCGCCTTTTGGGTAGGTGCTGTTACCAGCTGGCGTTTGTAAGCCTTTGTTTCTGTCCATTACTAAGAAATTGATTTAATAATAACAAGTATTATTGTCATAACAAAGGCTCCAAATGAAAACCATGAAGCACCCATAAAAAGTGCATATTTTTGAACGCATATTTCCGCGTTATTAGTAATTTGATTTCCAAAATCCTTTTCTGCTTTCGTTAATATACAGTTATGTTTGTGTTCAAATAGTTTAACGAATTGATCAGATGAAAGATTTGCGATGTCTTTAAAAAACAGCGCATTTAAAGTATCTAGAGAATTGATAAATATTTGGTCGTCCATTTTTTTATAGAAACGAAAACCTTTATTTACAACTGGCAATATGGTGTAAAGACAAAAACAGCTTGAAACGCTAAACAAACTAATAAGCAAACCCTCAAAAGCTTTCAAGTCATTGCCAAAAACTTGTTCGCCCTGAATAACACCTAAAATACAAGCGATATTTAAAGCCAATAGTCCTGCATTTTTAGCTTCAGCAAATTTCAGCCAATCACTGATGTTGTTGAATGTATACTTCAAATCTTCGTTCATAATGCTATTTCATTTATTACTGACCAATAAATTCCACTACCTATTATTTTTCCTGAATATTCTTTTACGATTAAATCTTGATAGCTCCACATTTTTTCTGTAATATCTTTTCTGGTTGGATTAGCTTTTGCATATCCTTGCCACACGGCTTGTGTCATTAAAATTGGATCACCTTTGTGCTTAATCTCCTTCTTTTCAAACTTCAACATTTTTCCATTCAAAGTAGTAAGACTGCCGTCTCCTGAATATTGAAAAATAGAGTTGGCGAATTCCTCTGGGGTCATATCGACAACTTCAATTGTAGATAACTCTAATGGCTCATTGGGAACACGTTCAAAATCGCCTAATCCAAAGCTTAAGAAACCTGTACTCCCTTTTCTACGCCATGCTTTAGGATTGCTTGGATGTCGCGTAACCCTAAAAATAGTTTTTACCGTTTCTTTATTGGCAACATCTGTCAACTTTGATGCAATGTTTGCCGCATTTCCAATCCAAACAAGATTTTTATGGGTAGCTCTTTCCTTTCCTTGCTTAGAAATTCCAGTCTTAATAACTTTCATTTCTCCGAAGTCTATGCCAATTCCGACTTTGAAATCAAAACCCTTAAAATGTTTATCAATAATTCTTGATGAAATTGTATTGATTGAAATGGCAGTATCTACTGCATTAGTAAAGCAATTTTTGTTTGGAAAAACCACCATTACTCTATCGCCAATAATGTTTCTTACAATTCCGCCATGGTGTTGGGCTATATAACTTACACTACTTACAAATGCACTGTAAAGTCGTGCCATAACTTCTTTAGAATGTGTTTTGCTAAGTTCTGTTGAGTTTCGAATGTCGGCATATAAAATACAGGTTTCAATTAGTTTTGCTTTTTTTACCTTCCCACTTTCAAAGGTTAATCCTGGATCTTCATCATTTGGTACAAAATCAGATTGAGTCTGCGTCAGTTCAAACCCCATTTTCACAAGGTCTTTAACATCTTCATTAATTTCTATAAACAGGTCTTTTAATGCCATCGTTGTTTTGTTCTATTCGCTTGCTGGTAACTCGTCTATACACAAAAAAACCTCCGTATAGACACCCTAAATAGGATGGATATGCGAAACTTTGTCTCATGTGTTTCAGTTTTCCATCTACAAATTAAAACTATTCACTTCAAATCACCAAACTACAAAAAAACCTGCTTTTCAGCAGATTCTTTTTGTTATGCGAAAATCAAGGACAAATCACTATTTGATAACATTATTCGTCTCGGTACAGTTTGGATAACCAAAGACTTCAATATAATTTCACATTAAAGGAAATTGGTTTTAAAAAACAAAAAAACAGGAATTGGGTGAAGAGATTTTTGTAATAAATCGTGAAAAAAAATAAAAATTCCCAAATTGGGAAAATTGTATTATCTTTGATTAGTAATTGAGAATAATAGGTCAAAAAATATTAATAAAATTTTGGGAAATTCACCCTGATTGTGAGCAACAACTCAAATCATGGTTTAAAGAGACTAACAAAGCAGAATGGAAAAATTTGAATGAAATTAAAGGGGAATATCCAAGTGCTAGTATATTGATTAATAACCGTGTAGTGTTTAATATAAAAGGAAATAAATACAGATTAATTGTGAAAATTAATTTTGACTATGAAATGGTTTGGGTAAGATTTATTGGCACACACTCTGAATATGATAAAATTAATGCAAACAACATTTAAAAAATTATGAATATCAATCTTATAAAATCAGAACAAGATTATCAACAAGCATTGATGAGACTAGAGGAGATTTTTGATGCATCAAAAAATACGCCCGAAGGCGATGAGTTAGAGATTTTAGGTCTTTTAATTGAACAATATGAAAATGAGTATTTCCCTATTGATTTACCCGACCCAATTGAAGCCATTAAATTTAGAATGGAACAAATGGGATATACTCAAAATGATTTGGCTAACATCATTGGTTTAAAAAGTAGAGCAAGCGAAATTCTTAACAAGAAAAGAAAACTTACCTTAGAAATGATAAGAAAATTACACAAAAGTTTTAAAATCCCAACAGAGGTGTTGATTCAAAACTATGAGTAGTTATTTGATATTTTATGCAGAGTCTAAATCAAACTACTTTAATGCTAAACCATTTACAAATACCTATTCGAAGAACTTCAGCATATTATTTGGCAATACCTTGTTAGTAGTAGGATTTTTTAGTTGAATTTAGTCAATTCCAAGTCCCTTTTCCATAGCTCGCCATTTTTTCCCAAATTCTACTTTTTCCAAAGCAATTTTTCGTTTGTCTTCTGGTAAACATTGAATGCAATTTGGATATTGAATGCCTTTATAAAATACTTTGCAGTTAGGGCACAACTCCAAATTATTTAAGTCATAATTCGAAGCACACTTTTTGCAAGCAGTTATCGAGTCTTCAAATGAAAGGTATTTAATAATGTTGTCTAAGTATAGTAAAAAGGCTTCTTTCTCAATTTTTTCAGAATTGTCTGATTTTGTTTCGTTTCTTTTAAGCCAATACATTATCTGTTTTAAGTTTAGTTGATTTTTCCATTTGTCTTTTGATACAAAGCATTTGTCTTTTACCTCAATTGATTCTTCATTTTCATAAAAGATTGCAATCAATTTTTCTATTCTAATAAAGTTGGGGTCATTAAATTCGTGGTGACACTTGGTACATAAAAAAACTGGTGTTTTCGTCATTCTCTTGTTTGGCTTTCTGCTTTCGCATTTTGGACATAAAGGAATTGGTAAAAAATCATAATTCTTTGAAATATATTCAAGGAAATCGCTTTGTTTAAGTGTTGAATTATATTCTACTAAATCAGTCGTATATTTTCTTGTAATTTCATTTTCGTATTCATTGTATTTTCTAGGGTGTGAACGATGTTGAATTGTCAATGTTTCTTTGCTGATACATATTTCGCATTTATCCTTCAAAAATTTCTTACGTCTATCTTTCCAATCTTTAGTATGCCAAGAACGGTTTTCAAAGTTCACGCCCTTCCAGTAAAGTTCTTTCGCAAGACTTATAGAAATTTGGTCATTAGCAACCTTTTCTCTTAATTCTTTATGCTCTTGAAAAGTCAACATAGATTAAAATTATTTTTGATGTAAGGTGTCACAATTTTCATCTAACGGGATTCAGATATACGCAGGCAGGGTTTTACCACTGAACTTCCTACGAAGAACTGAACTTTAAATTTACTACTTATCTGTCCTACGAAGCACGAAACCCCTGCTTGCGTATAGGTGATGTTATCGCTTCGGTGTTCTTTTTCGTCCGCTGGGTTGTAGGTCGTTTTGGTCGTGAGGTTCAACAGACAAACTCTTTGCCAAGCTTTGTTTACAGTGTTGGTTTGTGTGGCTTGGCAATGTGCGTGGTTCTGAAACATTGGCATTAGTCTAATTTTATATTAAGTTCATTTAGTAATTCTAATTGTTTCTCTGAAAGTTCATTATTTACATATGCTCTCTTTGTCCTAGCCAAAGATTGATAAAGGTTACTTTGAGATTTGTCTTTTCCTGCTTTTGGATAACCCCCATTTTGTTTTATAAAATCAGCTATTTCTCTTGCCTTACTTGCCCATTTTGTAAATCCATCTCTGCTTGTTTCATTTTCAAATTTGTTTAAATCAATTCCAATTTTTTTGAATTTTTCTAGTCGCTCTTTCGGGATTTTGTTGTCTTGAAAAGTTATTCTTTGATTAAAAAACCAACGATATAAAAGATTATGTTCTCCATTAATCATTGAGGGAAGCGAGAGATTGCCATTTGAATCAATATGCTTTCTAAGTTCATTAAAATTTTGCTCCCATTGTTCATTATTTACATCTGCCTTTGCCCAATGAAACCCAATTGATTCAAGTTTGTCTATTTGCCATTGATGCAAAGGTTTTCTTTTACCGCCTGAAGCTGTACCTGCTTGGGCTTGGCGTTGAGCTTGACACCAATTATACATTTTGCCGTCTAAACCTTCTGCACCAAATTTTGGCCAAACTCCATTTTTGGTTTTAAACGACCTTACGTTTTCAAACATTTCAATCCATCTAGCTCGTTCCTTTTCTTTTCCTTTAAAGTCAAGGTCATATCCGATTGATTGAAGTGATTTAATGTGTTCTTCAGAAAGTCTTTCGTTCTTATATTGTGACCTTTGATAGCCAAGCCATGAATGATAGTCCTTTTGAGTTGTTCTTGTAGGTAATTTACCATTCTTACCTATCCATTCTTTGATTTTATCAAATGTTTGTTCCCAAGTTTCAAAGAATCGGTCAAGTTTAAGTTCTTCTACTTTTTTATTCTGATAATCCGACAAAGTTCCTTCTTCATAGCTCTTATGGTGTCTAAAAATCCATGAGTAAGCATTTCCCCCGAGTTCATCTACAGAAATAGAATTCCGATTTTCTAATTTATCCTTTATTTCTTGCCAATATAGAGTCCAATTATCTGTTTTGCCTTCAAAATTAAAATCAAGTTCAGCCATTTTTTCAAACCAAAAGTTACCCAAATCATTTTTTCGGTATCTGGTTCTCATAATTTGGCAAAAAATATAAAGTTTACTTTCAGTAGACTCTCTATTCTCCCTATCATATTGAGGCCATTTTGTAGGGTTTTCTTGTCTGAACTTCATAAGTTGGTTAAATGGTTCAAACCATTTTTTCCTACTTGAAGGGCCTTCAAATTTTTTGTCAATCAAAAGAAAACGCCTTTTTTGTTCTTTAGAAAGAATTTTGTTTTCTCCAATGTAATTGTTTTGATACTTATACCATGTAACTAATTCGTCATCATCAATTCCTTGGCAAGGTGGAAATACATTGTCGTTTGAATATTCTTGAAATTGTGTGAACATCCTTTCCCATTTCCATTCTACAATACTCCAAACAAAATTTATAGAATGTAATTTGCGAAGTTCTTCATTCTTGAGCGTGCTGTTTTTCTTTCTATTTCTTTGGTTAGCAATCCAATTGTATAAATCTTTATCATCCTTTTTACTCGGATATTCTTGATTATTACTTTCCAAATATTTTTTAAGATTCAAAAACCATAAATCCCAATTATTTGAAGACTTCTCAATAATTTGGTCAAAAAGCGAATTTCTTAACTTTTCTTCAAATCCTTCTAAAATTATTTTGTCTTGTTCTTCTAAAAAACTAGAAGAAATAATGTCAATCTTGTTTGATTTTCGTTTGCCTTTTCCAAATGCGATAAAATTTATTTCATCTTGTAATCTTTCATCTTGGTCGCACAAAGAACGAATTACTTGGAGCAAATTTTTAAATGAGCCTGAACTGATTGAGTTTTCTACTTCATCCATCTTTGCATGATAAATTGGAACAACGATTAGACCTAATTTCTTTCCTTCCTTTTTCCGTAAAGCTCTTCCAACTGCCTGAACTATGTCAACTTTTGAGTTTTTAGGGTCACAAAAATAAACTAAGTCAATTGTTGGCACATCAACGCCTTCTGTTAAACATCTTGCATTAGAAACAATTGCTCTTTCGGAATTTTTAAATTCTTCAAGAACCAAGTTTCTATAACTTGTCGGCTGTTCTCCGCTAACCGAGAAAGTTTTTGTGTTAGGAAATAACTGTCCATGTCTATTTGCGAATTCTTGAGCTAGTTTTACTCTTGAATGGAAAGTCAAGCCGTGATTAGCATTATATTTTTGCATTACACGCTCAAGTGCATAATTATTGGCTAATTCATCGATAGAAATATTTTTATCAACGAATCTTCTTTGATCAATATATTCTTTGAGTTCGTCACTATTTACACCGATAGCCACAATTTTATAGTCAACAAGAATTTCTTCTTCTATAGCATCTTTAAAAGTCATTCTATGAAACTCATAACCAAACGTGTCTGGGTCATTCATGTCATAGGCATACTTTAAATCATCTCCAAGTTTCTTTTTTAATGATTCTTTTACAATTCTAGGTGTCGCAGTCGCATATAATCTGTATTTTGAAGGAATAATATTGTTATTATGAACTAGGCTGAATTTATTATTTCCAACACCTGCCGTTTTATGAGCTTCATCACAAAAGGTAAAATCAAACTCAAAACCTATCTCTTTAATTGCGTTAGCAATAACTTGCAAAGAATGATATGTTGAGAAAATTACTTTCCCGTCAATCGGTCTTAAAAGAAAGGATTTAACATATTCAGAATCGGTGGTAACTCTTGTGTCTATTTCATATGTATGAGTAACTAAAGTATCGGTGGTGTCTTTATCAATGTCTGTCTCAGAGCATACGCATAGATACTGATATATATTCTTTCTTTGTTTTAACCATTCATTTTTTATTTGTCTTAACAAAGCGAGAGAAGGAACAAGAACCAAAGTGTTTTTGCTTTGTAGTCTCTCTTTAATCCAAAGTGCTGTAAATGTTTTACCTGCACCACATGGTAAAATCAATTGTCCCCTAGATTCTTCACCTTCTGTGAACCATTGTGTACACTCATTTATTGCTATCTCTTGATGAGGAAGTGGGTTGTATAACTTTCTTTCGACTGGTTGATTTTGGGTTAATAAACTGTAAATGGAGTTGAATGTATCCTTTTCGATTTCATTTAAGTTGGCAACTCCGTAAAAAGTGAAATTGTCATGCCTTGTTTTTGAAACATTATCTAAGTCAACTGCATTAGAAAAAACTATGTACCCATTGGCATTTGGACAAAAAGCAAAAAGGTTGGCTATTTTATCTGCTGACCAATTCAATTTGCTAGACTCATCATTCTTGTATTTACATTGAACAACAAAATATTGGTCTTCTATGTCTTGAAGTACCAAGTCAACCCCGTAATCTTGTTTTCCTAAATTGAGTTTGTTTCGAACTTCAAGCGGAGTTTCTTCAAACAGCCATACATTTTTAAAATTGTCTTTTTCAGTTGGAGAAACAAGGAAGTAGAGTTTCGTGAACACTTCAAAAATCTTACCTGCCCGAGTGTCTTTCTCGGCTGTTTCTGGTGAATGAACATTGTACTTTGATAGTTCGGGTTTCAGTTCTCTCCATTTAGCTTTGTCTTTAATCAGTTCTGTCAATAAGTTCTTGTACTTTGTCATTTTCTTTTTGTGCGGTTGGCTTTTTACACTAAGCGATAACTCGTCTATACACGAAATAAACCTTCATAAATCCACCTTAAAAAGAATGGATTTGCGAAACTTTGTTTCATATGTTTCAGTATTACATCTACAAATTAAAACTATTCACTTCAAATCACCAAACTACAAAAAAAACCTGCTTTTCAGCAGATTCTTTTTGTTATGCGAAAATCAAGGACAGATCACTATTTGTTGAAATTATAAACATCTGCTTAGTAAACACCCTCCCAATCCATCGTTTTCACAATTTTAATACTTTTATCAACCGAAAAATTTAAACTTGTCTTCGGTATTCAAAATAGCCTTCACCTAAATGGGTTTATAAATCAAAAGTCTCTTAACCCTTTCTCTTTCTGTGGCTTACAATAAATGCAATAGAATTGTTAAAAATATATTAAATTCGCACAATATTATGGCATATCGTTGGACAGCTTTCCCAAAATTGAATGATAAAAAAATTGAATTGCTATCCCAAGCCATCAATGTTTCAAAACCTATTGCTACGCTGCTTATTCAACGAGGAATTGAAACTTACGACGAAGCCAAAAAATTCTTTAATCCTCAATTAACCGACCTGTACGACCCGTTTCTAATGAAGGAAATGGATTTGGCCATCGAGCGTATTAATTTAGCTCTGGCTTCTAAAGAAAGAATAATGGTTTACGGTGATTATGATGTGGATGGAACCACTTCTGTTGCCACCGTTTTCTCTTATTTTAGTAAGTTTACTGCCAATATCGAATACTATATCCCCGATAGATACAAGGAAGGTTACGGTGTCTCTAAAATTGGAATCGATTATGCCGCAGAAACCGGTGTTAAACTCATTATTGCGCTCGACTGTGGAACCCGTTCTATCGAACTAATTGATTATGCCAAATCTCTAGGCATTGATTTCATCGTGTGTGACCACCATTTACCCGGTGATGAATTGCCCAAAGCAGTAGCTCTCCTTAATCCCAAACGTGCCGATTGCCCTTATCCTTACAAGGAATTGTCGGGTTGTGGTATCGGATTTAAACTGATTCAAGCCTTTGCCCAAGCCAATGATTATTCGTTTGATGAGGTTTGTAAATACTTGGATTTAGTAGCTGTGAGCACTTGTAGTGATATAGTTGAAATTAAGGATGAAAACAGAGTGTTTGTTTTTCATGGTTTAAAGAAAATAAACGAAGATCCTTGCATAGGATTACAAGCCTTACTTCAAAGTTACCAAATTAAAAAAGAATACGAAGTGTCGGATATTGTGTTTGGTATTGGTCCTAAAATTAATGCTGCAGGTAGAATTGCTGATGCCAAATCATCGGTTAAACTTTTAATTGAAGAAGATTTTCATCAAGCCTTGTTACATGCCAAAACCTTAGTTGACAACAATACAGAACGCAAGGATATTGACAATGATATTACCAAAGAAGCACAGGAAATTCTCGAGAAAAGTGTTGAATTAAGGGCCAAAAAATCGACTGTTTTGTACAGTGAAAATTGGCACAAAGGCGTGATAGGTATCGTCGCCTCTAGGTTGATTGAAACATATTACAAACCAACCATCATTTTTAGCGAAGTGAATGGTATGTTAACCGGTTCTGCCAGAAGTGTCAAAGATTTCGATGTTCACGAAGCCATCGGTGCTTGTGGCGATTTGGTCATACAGTATGGCGGACACAAATATGCAGCAGGACTAACCATTAAAAAAGAATCTTTTGTGGCCTTTGCGGAACGTTTTGAGGAAATAGTAAACAACAATACCACTGAGCACTTGTTAACCCCTGAAATCGTTTATGACTTGGAAATTGATTTTAAAGACATTAACATGAATTTCTTTACTGTTTTAGACCGATTTAAACCTCATGGTCCCGGCAATATGACCCCTGTGTTTAGAACCAATCATATCAAAGATGCCGGCAGTAGAATTGTTAAAGACAAGCATCTGAAATTAGGTGCTTATCAATCAGGTGTAAAAATGGATGGCATAGGGTTTAACTTAAGTCAGGTTTACGATTACATTGAGGAAGGCAATCCATTTGATGCGTGCTATTCTATAGAAATGAATGAATACAAGGGATTCCGTAACTTACAACTAAAAATTAAGGACATCAGAGCCTCTGAATTGTCATAACTTAAAGACAGATTAAACAATGATTTTAAAAGCAAATAATCTTGTTAAGCAATACAAACAAAAACGCGTTGTAAATGATGTTTCTATTGATGTAAAACAAGGAGAAATAGTAGGATTGCTTGGTCCAAATGGTGCCGGTAAAACCACTACTTTTTATATGACGGTAGGGCTAGTAAAACCTGATGCAGGACAAATATTTTTGGATGATGAGGAAATTACCCATTTGCCAATGTACAAACGTGCTCAAAAAGGGGTGGGATATTTGCCTCAAGAAGCTTCTGTTTACAGAGATTTGACGGTTGAAGATAATATTAAAGCGGTTCTTGAACTGACCAAGTTGAGTAAAAAAGAACAACATGATAAATTGGAAAGTTTACTCGAAGAATTTAGTTTGAACAGAGTTCGCAATAATTATGGTAAAGTGTTGAGTGGTGGCGAAAGAAGAAGAACAGAGATAGCAAGAGCGCTGGCGACAGATCCCAAATTCATTTTGTTAGACGAACCCTTTGCTGGTGTCGATCCCATTGCTGTTGAAGATATTCAAGGGATAGTTTACAAATTAAAAAACAGAAATATAGGAATACTCATTACCGACCACAATGTGCAAGAAACGCTAAGTATTACGGACCGTGCTTATTTGTTGTTCGAAGGTAAATTGTTGAAACAAGGTACAGCCGAAGAGTTGGCAGAGGATGAGATGGTAAGAAAAGTATATTTGGGCAAAAATTTTGTGCTTAGACGTGCAGAAGTAACACAAGGAAATAACTCAGAAAAGTGAAATATTTATTAGTTGGTTTAGGGAATTTAGGACCTCAGTATGACAATACTAGACATAATATTGGGTTCAATGTGATGGATATTTTGGCCAAAGATTTACAAATAGAATTTAGTTTACAAAAGCTAGCCATAGTAGGTGAAGGCCGTTTAAAAAACAAAGAAGTGGTTCTGATAAAACCTACAACTTTTATGAATTTAAGTGGTAAAGCTGTGCAATATTATATGCAACAATATAAAATTCCACTCGAAAATATTTTGGTAGTAACTGATGATTTAGCCTTAGAGGTTGGCACTATTCGTCTTCGTTCTAAAGGGAGTCATGGCGGTCACAATGGGTTAAGAAATATTGAAGAAGTGCTACAAACCCAACAATATCCTCGATTGCGTTTTGGTATAGGAAGTCAGTTTGATAAGCACAGACAAGTAGACTTTGTTTTAGGGAAATGGAAAGACACCGAACTCCCTTTGGTAGTAGAAAAAGCAGCACAATCTGTATTGGCTATTAAATCTTTTGTTTTGGAAGGTTTAAGTAACGCTATGACTAAATACAATGGATAATTTATTTAACTTAGATTTTAGTGTTCGCGATTACGAACTCGACTTGCAAGGCATTGTGAATAATGCGGTTTATTTGAATTATTTAGAACACGCTAGACACGAATTTTTGAAGTCAAAAGGACTCGATTTTAACGAATTACACCTGCAAGGATATGATGCCGTAGTGGTAAGGAGCGAAGTAGATTATAAAAAATCATTGAGAAGTGGCGATGAATTTACCGTTGAAACTTATGTAAGTAGAGAAGGTCGCCTTAGAATCATTTTTCATCAAACCATACGCAAAAAATCAGACCAATCTGTGGTGATAAAGGCTCAAATATTCGCCGCTTGTATTTATAACAACCGTCCCATAGAACCTTTGTTAATATTAGAAAAATTGGGCTTACTTGCTTAAACCCATATTACGAATTAGGATTAGTTATGAAGGTAAATGAATTCTAATGCTTATTCTGGCTTAAAAGCTTTTCCAACCTTGGGCACTTAGTTTGTGCTTAATGTTAGATTTACTAATCATGTGAATGCCTTCTTGCATTGCCACAGCATGACCAATAATACTGATTTCCATAGTGCCTTTTATTTTTTCGTAATCGGTTTGCGAAATGGTAAAGAGTAATTCATAATCTTCGCCACCATTCAACATCGCTACCGTTGGGTCTAAACCAAAATCAATAGCTCTTTGGTAGGCGATAGGGTCTATCGGAAGTTTGTCTTCGTACAGCGTAAAACCAACTTGACTGGCATCAGACAAATGGTGCATTTCAGAAGCCAAGCCATCGCTAATATCAATCATTGCAGTAGGTTGAATATCGAGTTGTTCCAAAAGGGCAACAATATCGATACGCGCTTCAGGCTTTAATTGACGTTGAATGATGTAATCGTTGCCTTCCAAATCTGGCTGAAAATCGGGCTTTTCAAGATAAATTCTTTTTTCACGTTCAAGAATGTGTAAGCCCAAATAGGCAGCACCTAAATCGCCTGAAACAACCAATAAATCTCCTTCTTTTACCCCATTTCTGTAGGCAATTTTCGATTTGGAAACTTGTCCAAATACAGTAATATTAACGACCAATCCTTTGGATATAGAAGTGGTGTCGCCACCTACCAAGTCAATTTGATAAGCCTCGCAAGCTGCCATTAGTCCAATGTATAATTCTTCAATGGCTTCTAATGAAAACTTACTACTCATGGCAATACTTACCACAATGTGGGTTGCTTTACCGTTCATAGCAGCAATATCACTGACATTGGCAACCACTGCTTTGTACCCCAAATGTTTCAGTGGTGTGTACATTAAGTCAAAATGAGAACCCTCTACCAACATATCCGTAGAAATCAGCTGATAAGCATCTCCCAAGTCAATAACAGCAGCATCGTCGCCAACCCCTTTTACGGTAGAATGGTGGTGGATTTTAATGTCTTTTGTTAAATGTTTTATTAAACCAAATTCACCTAATTGATTCAGTTCTGTTCGCCCTTTATTTTCAAACATAAGAAGGTGCAAAGTTAAGGCATATTCATGTAAATAGGATAAACCTTCATTGGGTAAAAAAAATTAATAGAATTAAAACATAATAAAATGCTATTTTTTTATGAAATTCGCGCCACATAATTAACCATGAAGAAAATTCTAAATTTCTATATATTATACCGTTTACAAGTTGTTGCCTTGATTATTGTATTGGGCGTAGTTTCACATATTTGGGGCGACCCTATTTTGGCTTGGATTCTTTACTTTTTAGCATTATTGTCTTTAACCTTACATTTTACTATCGGTACTATGCGTTTGGTAAAAGACGCTGTTGAAGAGGGAAATGTGGACGATGCACTGATGTATATAAAAAAAATTAAGTATCCTAAATTACTCATAAAACCAATTCGTTCGGCTTATTACATGTTGCAAAGTACTTTGAACATGGCAGGCAATGATTTGCAAAGTGCTGAAGACAATATCAGAAAAAGTTTAAGTACTAAGTCGAGCTTAACCGGCGATATGAAAGGCACTAATTTAATGCAATTAGGATTCATTCAGTTGCGCCAAGGCAAAACCAAAGAGGCGAGATTAACCTTAGTACAAGCAGTAAAAGCAGGCATACCAGACAAAGAAGGATTGGCAAGTGTTTATTTGCAATTGTGTTCATTGGAAATCCAACGATACCAAAACAAAGCAGGTAAAGAGTATTTCAGAAAAGCCAAAGCGCTAAACCCTAAAGGCAAAGAAGTGGTTGAGCAAATCAAGTTGATGGAAAAAAACATCGCTAGGATTCCTGGGTAGGTTAAGCAACTTATCTTAACTTTATGGTGTCTTTCGATTATGAAGACATTATTTACTTTAGTTTTACTAATCGGCTGTTCTGTAATTAAAGCTCAAAATCCATTGATTTTAGGAGGGGGTATCCGTTATGATGCCTTAGGGAATAATCAATATAAAATAATAGCAACCATTAACAGAAGTTGCGAAGGGGAGGCTCTTACATCATTGCCCTCAATATCGGTTTTTTCGGGAAATAATAATTTTTCTGTGCCTTGTGTTAGAACTGCAATAAACAATATCAGCACTTATTGTCCATCTGCGCAGCCTTGTAATATCGCCAATGCAATTAGTAATCCAGGTCTTGAACAACACGTTTATGAAGCACAAATCGATTTTAACTCAAGTACTTATGCTGTGTTCAAAACAGTTGGTAATTGTATGGTTTATTTCGGGCTCAGTTCAAGCAAAAGATCGGACAGTATTAGTAATATTTCCACTAATAATTTTTATGCTGAAGCCATGATTAATTTATGTGCGTTAGGTAATTCTCTTAGTAATACTTCGCCTAAACAAGCATTGATTAAAAACATAGATGTTGCTCAAAATGCACCTTTTATCTTTGTGCATGACGGTATTGATTTAACGGATAATGATGTTTTAGATTTTGAACTTATTGCGCCATTAAGCGCCCATCAAACCAAAGAAACTTACAACGGTAATTTATCAGATACTATTCCGATGACTCCTTTTTGTCCGCCCAATTTTGAAGTTGTAAATTGCAGGCCATTGCCAAATGCAAAGCCACCAAGAGGTTTCTTTTACGACAAAAAAAGTGGTAAATTATACATCACGCCAACCCGAAAAGAAGTGGCTGCATTATGTGTCAGAATGAATGAATACAGAGAAATAAATGGCAGTTTAGAATTGATAGGATACAGTTCTGATGAATTTGTTTTTAATGTTAGGCCATTTTTCAGTAACAATCCACCCTCTATTATAGGAATTAATAGATTTAATTTGTGTGAAGGAGATTCTATAAATTTTCAAATTGCGACTAATGACGACATTTCTTTTCCTAATCAAACCGTTGCTGATACCACAAGTTTAGCCTGGAATTATGGCATACCAGGTAGTCATATCACCACAGTAAATCCTGCAGCAAGAGAAAAAACATATAATTTTAAATGGAAAACCAAAATAGGTGATGGAAAAAAAGAACCCTACCGCTTTGTTATTCAAGTTAAAGACAATCAGTGCCCAAGTAGTGCCTATGTTTATCGTGATTATGAAATTTTGGTTTCACCCAAGCCAAACGTAAATATTGCAAATAGAATAGAACAAGTAAATACTTTATATTTAGTTTCAACAGGCGCTGCTACCAATGATGAGTATAGATATAAATGGTCAGTTCGTAACTCTAGTGATTCATTATTGTATGTTTCATTCAACGAAAAAGATTCTATTTTACTACCCCAAGCAGGTCAGTATTTTATTGATTTATTGGTCAATAATCAGCCCAATAATTGCTCAAGTCAGTTCTATGATACAATACAAGTTAATTACAACTTAAATCTAGCACAACACCTTTTAAACAAACAGATCCGAGTGTATCCCAATCCAGTTCAAAACACATTGTATATTCAAAGTGCCGATGCCATAGAATCCATTCAAATTTTAGATAATTATGGTAAGCAAGTGTTGAAAACTGATTTTGTTAATGAAATCGATGTAGAACGTTTAGCAAGTGGTTCTTATTTTATTCGTTTCAAATGGAAAGAAGGCGTTTATAATTATCATTTTATTAAGAATTAAATGATGATTAAATGATGATTAAATGATGATTAAATGGGGTTTAAATAGGATTTAATTAATGTTTTTTAAGAGCCGAGACCAAAAAAGGCAAAACCTTCTATATTTTGAGGCATTTAATTTTAAATTTTTTTCTATTAATGTAATGTTTTGATTTGCAGTAATCTAACCACATTGTATTTTTTAATTCTTTATTATCAATCCAAAATACATTGAATGGTACTAAGGTTTTGGGTGACCTTACTTTTTCAAAGTATAATATATTTTTACCCGAATCTCTGGGTGGAATTCTTAGAGGAAGATTTAATTTACTAAATAATTTAAATTGATATAATTCAATATTTGAATCTAATTTATTGTCCTTAAAACTGCCATTTAAATTGGTAAAATAATGGTAAGAATAACCACCTTTCCCTTTTATAAATATTATTTTATTCGTACTGTAATCAAATGATTGGGATAAATAATAATTTTCAAAATAGTTAAAATTTCCTCTAAAAACAACAATAGGATTTATTGTATCAATGGGGTTTTGCCATAAATCTAAAGTGTCTGAGAATAATAGATTTGAACGTACAACAATAAGAAAAATAACAATGGCTTTCATTTATAAAGTTTTAACAAATGACCTGAATATTTTAAAGAGAATGATTTCATATTTATGGTTAGTTTATTGTTGGTGATCTCGGCTAAACCATGAGCAACAAAGGCATAACATCAATGTTAGGAAACATTCAGATTCAACATTAGGTTCTTTCTTGCTATTTCAAATAAATAGTGATTGGATTGGCATATCCTGAAAACAATGGGTTTAGGATTTTAATGCTATCTATTAAGATCATATCACCAGATTTTAAAATGGATTTAAAATAGTCCTTTCTGTGTGAAATAAAATTGATATTATTGGTACTAAACTCAGCAATTCCATCAATTTTAAATACTAATAGAACTCTAAATTCTACTATTTTACTAATTGCACCATTTTCTTCTTTTATTGTTAATCCGTTTTGAGACAAAAGGTCTTCTAGTGAAACAGAGTCTATTAGGTTAAAATTACCAAGGGTTACTAAAGGTTTGCCAAGTGTTTCTTGAGATATTATGGGCGTTTGAGCATTGATTTCAAGAATTGAAATTCCAATAAAGAAAACAAAAAATATTTTTAATACTCGATTTTTCATAAACTTATATTTTAATTAATATAACAAAACTAAACAAACAAATCCGAATCCCAAAAAAAAGCCCTGAAATAATTTTCAGGGCTTTTTTTGAGTATATAATCTTAGAAGGTTATTTAACTTCTTCGAAACTTACATCTTCAACATCGTTTGATTGCGAGTTGTCGTTGTTTGGAGTTTCGTTTTGAGGAGCTCCTTGTTGACCTTCTTGCTGTGCAGCATACAAATCTTGACTTGCTGCTTCCCAAGCTTTGTTAAGAGCTTCTGATGCACTGTCGCATAAAGCCACATCTCTGCTCTCATAAGCGGTTTTCAATTGTGCTAAAGCATCTTCTATTGCTTGTTTTTTGTCAGCAGGAAGTTTGTCGCCATAATCTTTGATGTTTTTTTCTGAAGTAAAGATTAATGTATCAGCAGCGTTTAGTTTTTCAACTTCTTCTTTTGCTTTTTGGTCAGCTTCAGCATTTGCCTCTGCTTCTTTTTTCATTTTCTCTATTTCTTCTTTGCTCAACCCGGATGAACTTTCAATTCTGATTTTTTGTTCTTTGCCAGTTCCTTTGTCTTTAGCACTTACATTTAAGATACCGTTAGCATCTATGTCGAAAGTCACTTCAATTTGAGGAACACCTCTTGGTGCTGGCGGAATACCATCTAAATTAAACATACCAATGGTTCTGTTGTCTTTTGCCATTGGGCGCTCACCTTGTAATACGTGCATTTGTACACTTGGTTGGTTGTCACTTGCAGTACTGAATGTTTCACTTTTTTTGGTTGGAATAGTTGTGTTTGACTCAATTAATTTAGTCATTACACCACCGTAGGTTTCAATACCCAAACTCAAAGGCGTAACATCTAATAACAATACATCTTTTACTTCTCCTGTTAATACACCCCCTTGAATGGCTGCACCTAAAGCAACAACCTCGTCAGGATTTACTCCTTTTGAAGGAGTTTTGCCAAAGAATTTCTCCACCGCAGCTTGAACCGCAGGAATACGTGTGCTACCACCTACTAATATTACTTCTTGAATGTCATTAACTGTTAATCCAGCATTTTTAAGTGCAGATTTACATGGAGCAATCGTTCTTTGAACTAAATCATCAACCAATTGTTCAAATTTTGCTTTAGACAATGATCTTACTAAGTGTTTTGGAATACCATCTACCGGCATAATGTATGGTAAGTTAATCTCTGTTGAAGTAGTGCTTGACAATTCAATTTTTGCTTTTTCAGCTGATTCTTTCAAACGTTGTAATGCCATAGGGTCTTTGCTTATGTCTAAGCCACCATTTTCATCTTTAAACTCTTGAACTAACCAGTCAATAATTTTTTGGTCAAAATCATCACCACCTAAGTGAGTGTCACCATCTGTTGCTTTTACTTCAAATACGCCATCACCTAATTCCAATACTGATACGTCATGTGTTCCACCACCGCAGTCGAAAACTACAATTTTCATTTCAGCATTTTTCTTATCTAATCCGTATGCCAATGCCGCAGCAGTTGGTTCGTTGATAATACGTCTAACTGTTAAACCTGCAATTTCACCAGCTTCTTTAGTTGCCTGACGTTGTGCATCGTTGAAATAGGCAGGAACTGTAATTACAGCCTCTTTTACTTCAGTACCTAAGTAGTCTTCTGCAGTTTTTTTCATTTTTTGCAAAATCATAGCACTGATTTCTTGAGGAGTGTAAAGTCTGTCATCTATTTTCACACGTGGTGTGTTGTTGTCACCTTTTACAACCTCGTAAGGAACTCTACCTGTTTCTGCTACAACTTGGTCGAAGTTGTTACCCATAAAACGTTTGATAGAGAAAATAGTGTTACGTGGATTGGTAATTGCCTGACGTTTTGCAGGGTCACCAATTTTACGCTCACCATCTTTCATAAATCCTACGACAGAAGGCGTGGTGCGTTTTCCTTCACTGTTGGCTATCACAACAGGTTCGTTTCCTTCCATTACGGAAACACAACTGTTTGTGGTTCCTAAGTCAATTCCAATTATTTTACTCATAAAAATTATTTTTTCGTCTTTTTATATTGTCTTTGTTCCAAATAAAATGCCACTTATTTTTCTATGACAAAAGTTCAACTCTTGCACAATAGTCACTTCTTTTGTGTCACAAAAAGTGCCAAAAAGTCCTTTAATTGAAGAAAGAAAGTAAATTTTACAGCGCCTTATCTTACAAATCCAAGCTGCTTGTAATCGTTGTTGTTGGCAACTAATGCTCTGGTTGTGCTTGATAATGCAATTCGGTCTAAAAAGATAGAATATCTGGAGGCAAATATGCCAATTCCATTTTGAATATTACTGTACTCGGCCTGTTTTTGTACAATTCCGATGGATGGCGACGAAGATTGTATGTAATTGTCTATTTCGATATTACCGCCCACTATTTCCATGCTACATGGTAAAAATTCTCTATACACGCTGGCATCTACTTTAATGTCATTAAGCAATACATTGTAAAAACTAATACCCGGAATGATTGAGGTAATCTGCTCGTTGCCTTTGTCTCCTGTGGTTCGGTATGACCTCAATATTTTCCATTTAATGGTTTTAAACACCTTTATATTGGTGTCCGCTTTGTTAACCTCTAAATAGTTGATATTAAAAAAGGCATCGAATACTTTGCCATTCAAAGGAGATAAAAATCGTAACTGAACATTGGCATTGGTCGGGAAATTAATAGACCTTGGAATTAATGGGTTTGGAGAAATAGGTGATTGTATAAAAAAATCTCTAACAATGTTGGTTGTTGCGCTTATTTTTTTCTTTGATGTGGGTAATTCAAACTCTATTCGGTAGCTGTAATTTTGGTTCTGATTGAAAGGGTTTCTGGAATAAATACGCTCATTGGTTGCATACAAATAATTGGGAGCATTGGCAAAATAACCACTGTCTTTGGGTAAATTACTCACTTTGTATAACGGGATTCTACGGCCAGTTTCTTGTTCTATGATAAATGGGGCTAAGGAGTCAAAATACAATGAATCAGAAATTTTCGCCACATCCGAAGCTTTGGCATTTGGGTTGGTAAATACTTTGTTAATTTTGATGTATTGAGTCACTTGTGAAGGATCTAAAATACCGTAAACAGAAGCATTTTCCTCGTAATCTGATAAAACATCCAAATCATTATCACAACTGTTAAGTAGCAGAATAGCAGTGAAAAGGAACAAAAAATTAAAACACACGTTCTTTGTCATAAATAATATTAACTTTGCTTTTTTTAATTAAGCAAGTGCAAAGATGAAGAAATTATTTCTATTTTTAATTTATTTGTGGTGTTTTTCTGCATTTGGGCAAGAAGTTAACAAGGAGTTCAAAAAGACTGTTTTCAACGAACAATTTGACAATACCGATAAATGGAATACCACTTTTAATACTGACAACTTATTTTTAGGTCAAAATGGTTACTATGAATTATTTAGACGCTCAAAAAAGTCGGGATATTATCTTTTGCCTTCTACGACAGATATTTACAGTTCCTTTCAGTTGGAATGTAATGTACTGTTTGGTCAACACAATAATAAAAAACAAAGTGCAGGGGTGCTCATGATGGCGTCTTCTGAGAGTAGCGGAGGTATTTTGGTTGAGATAAATCAAAAAAGGGAATACAGGATTTTAAGGTTAAACAAAGACAAGCAAGTTGCGATTCATTCTTCAGGTAATTCTTGGGTTAAGTTACCCTCGGTTATTACCAAATCCGAAAATACAATCGTGGTAAAAACTTACAATAAGGTTTACGATTTGTATATCAACTCGGTTTTTGTAACCACATTTACAGACATTGAACTGAACAAAGGAAAAGTAGGACTTTACATTGGACCTGATAGTAAAGCAAAGTTTGATTTTTTAAAACTATATCTCGAAGAAAAAGTAGAATTAAAAGATTTAGAAACCAATACTAGCAAGGAAGAAGAACAGGCATTTACTCAAATTATTATTAAGTTGAAAGACCAAATAATAAGAAAGGATAAAGAAATAGACGAATTAAAAACTAAACTTAAGCTGAACAATAACCAAGCCTCTCTCAGACAAAATGATACTGGTTTGTTGAATTCACGTAATAGATTGCAATTTCGTGTTACTGAATTGGAGGATGAGTTGGATGAAATGAGTTTTAAATTAATACAACTTAAAGAAGAAAATGAACGCTTGAAAGATTTTAAACAAGGGGTAGAAAAAGGAGATGAGAATGGCGATATTATAATTAACCTAACCAATATGGTTAGCAATCAAAAGAAAACCATTGATGTGCTGACTTCGCAAAATTCAATTCTAAATCAAGAAAACAACAGTTTATTTATTGAATTAAAAGATTTAACAAAGACACTCGATAAAACAACCAATCAATTAACGACTGAGAAAGAAAAAAACAGTCTGTTGAAACTAGAATTGGACAGTATGAAGCGATTGAATTTGAAATTGCAAGATTCAATTAATCAAAAAAATCAGTTAGAAAATACACCCAATCAAGAGCCTAAAAAGCCATTGACAGAGGAAGAAATTCTAAAACAAATGATAGAGAAAGAACGTGAAGAACGACGCAAAAAATTAGAAGAAGAAAAGCAAAAAGAAGAGCAAGGACAAGGGCAAATTGAAGAATAAATGATATTGGTAAGTTCGATATTGTTAAAGCTTTTTTCATTGAACGACTCCAGAGTAAATGCCATGGCGTTGTGGCCTTTTATTATTGTTAAAACAACTCAGTTGCGCTCCAACAAGGCCTTAATTAATCACGAAAAAATTCACCACCGACAACAGTTGGAATTATTAATCTTTCCTTACCACATTTGGTATTTTTTGGAATATGCCTATGGTTTACTAAAACACAGATTCAATCATGATTTGGCCTACCGTTCCATCAGTTTTGAGAAAGAAGCCTACACCCATCAGGGTCAACTTGATTTCTTAAAAAACCGTCCTTTTTTAAACCACCTTAAATTTTACAAATGATTCAAGTCAATAAAGTTAAAACAAAGTCAGAAATAGATTCAATTTTTAGTATCCGAAACCGGGTTTTTGTGGTAGAACAGAATGTAGATGCTGCAGAAGAGTACGACGAAGACGATCAAAAATGCACCCACTTTATTGCTTATTACAATGGAGAGGCATGTGGAACCGCAAGATGGCGTTTTAAGGACAAGGGGATTATTAAATTAGAACGTTTTGCCGTTTTAAAAGAATACAGAAATACAGGAGTGGGAGCAGCATTGGTAAAAGCCGTGTTGCAAGATTTGCCGTATGCTACTAAAGTGATGCTACACGCCCAACTTCATGCCGTTCCTTTTTACGAAAAAATGGGCTTCAAATGCTACGGTCCACAGTTTGAAGAAGCGGGAATTCAACACTTTGCGATGAGTTATTTCTTTCCCGAAGTTTCCGGAGGTTAATAGTTGTTACCTAAAGGTTCACTTAGGATGTCATTCTTGAAAAATTTTAAACTTCAAACGGACCATCTTAAACTGCGATTTACAGATTTCGAATAAAATAGAAACAAAAAATACAAAAAAGATTTATTTTCGCTGTTTAATAATTATCAAAATATGTTGAAAGGAAAAGTTGCCTTAATAACAGGCGCAAGTCGCGGTATAGGAAAAGGAATCGCAGAAACTTTTGCTAAAAATGGAGCTAATATAGCTTTTACTTTTGCAAGCTCTGTAGAAAAAGCACGTCAATTTGAAGCCGAATTATCTGCACAATACGGTGTTAAAGTGAAAGGTTATCAAAGTGATGCTTCTAATTTTGCTGCTGCACACGAATTGGCGGATGCCATTATTGCTGATTTTGGAACCATTGATATTTTAATTAACAATGCTGGTATTACCCGTGATAATCTTTTAATGAGAATGACCGAAGAACAATGGGACGAAGTGATTAACACCAATTTGAAATCAGCATTTAATTTAACCAAGGCTTGTTTAAAGACATTCTTAAAAAACAGATCAGGCAGTATCATTAACATGACTTCAGTAGTGGGTGTTACAGGTAATGCAGGTCAGTCCAACTACAGCGCAAGTAAAGCGGGAATGATTGGTTTTACAAAATCTATGGCCAAAGAATTAGGCAGTAGAAATGTGAGATGTAATGCCATTGCTCCTGGTTTTATTGAAACAGAAATGACAGGCGCTTTGAACGAAGATATCAAAAAACAATGGGTAGACACTATTCCTTTGAAAAGAGGAGGTTCTACAGAAGATGTTGCCAATGTTTGTTTGTTTTTGGCAAGTGACATGAGTGCTTATGTTACTGGACAAACCATCAGTGTTTGTGGTGGTATGTTAATGTAATAAAAAGTGGCACTAGACCAAGAATATATTGAACCACAAGAAGACAAGGAAATGTCTTTCTTCGACCACATAGATGTTTTAAGAAAATATCTAATAAGAAGTGCTTATGCTTTGGTGATAATGTCCATAGTGGCATTTATCTACATGGATTTTATTTTTCACGAAGTCATTACTGGTCCTATTAAAAATGATTTTTTGACTTACAAAATGGTGTGTAAGTTCTCTCACTATTTTTATAATTCAGACCAATATTGTTTTCAGGAACTTAAATTTGATTTGTTAAATACCGAAATGGCAGGTCAATTTATGATGTCATTTAAGTTGGCCTTTATAGTAGGAATTGTGCTTTCAATGCCTTTTATTTTATACCAAATTTGGTTGTTTATTAAACCTGCTTTAACTGTCAAAGAAAGAAAAAATACACGAGGTTTCGTGTTTTATACCACTGCTTTGTTTTTTCTTGGAATTTCATTTGGGTATTATGTGTTGTGTCCCATCTCGGTAAATTTCTTTTTCAACTATTCACTGAGTCCCACCATTAAAAATTTCATCAGTATTCAAAACATAGTGGCTTTTGTTAGTTTATTGGTTTTAGGAACCGGTTTGATTTTTGAATTGCCTATATTAATGTATTTTCTAGCACGTATTGGGTTGATTTCATCAGCGTTTTTAAAAAAATACCGAAAATATGCCTTTGTAATTATCTTAATCGTTTCGGCCATTGTTACTCCTCCTGATGTAGTGAGTCAAATTATATTAACAATTCCATTGTATTCCCTTTTCGAGTTAGGGGTATTAATAGCAGCTCGAGTAGAACGTCAACAAAAATTAGAACAATAAATTCCATGATACAAAAATTACATATTGGTTGCGACCACGCAGGATTCGATTTAAAACAAGAATTAATTAACTTTTTGGGCAATCAAAATTATGAACTAAAAGACCACGGCTGTTTTTCTAAAGAGTCAATGGATTATCCAGATGTAGTACATCCCTTAGCAGCTGCTGTTGAGTTGGATTCACAGTCACTTGGAATACTAATTTGCGGAAGTGGTAATGGAGTATGCTTAACTGCAAATAAACACAAAGGAATTAGAGCGGCATTGTGTTGGTTGCCCGAATTAGGTGCTTTGGCCCGTCAGCATAACAATGCCAATATCCTGTGCTTGCCTGCACGTTTTATAAGTACAGAACAAGCCAAAGAAATTGTTTCTGCCTACCTCAATGCTGCGTTTGAAGGTGGAAGACACCAAACTAGGGTTGATAAGATTGCTATTGGTTAATAGTTATTAGTTATTAGTCCCGATAGCTATCGGGAAATAGTTATTGGTTAATAGTACCGATAGCTATCGGGAAATATTGTAGTAGTTAATAATTAGACAAGACTAGGCTCAGATTCCTATTTTTAATTCACCCCTTTTTGTCTTCCCCAGAATGGCTCGGGAGTGGTTAAATGTTCCAGCGCACTCTGAGGTTAACTTCCCAAGCTCGAAGAGCATCTCAGTTTTCTCTCATTAACTCTCTAAGGGGTCCTTTGTGCTCTCCCGAATGACTCGGGAGTGTTTTCTCAGTGATCTCCGTGGTTAATTCTCGTATTTACCTTGCGTCCTCACGAATGGCTCGGGAGTGGTTAAGGAGTAATAGCTAAAGTAATATTTTTCAAATTATATAGAAATTATAATTATTTATTTTACTTTCGTAGCTTATTATTTATGAAAAAAATTATACTTTTTTATGCTCTGTTTCTGAGCATATTATCAATTTCTGCTAAGAATGTTGATGTAATGAAAGCCCAAAAGGTTGCTTTTAATTTTCTAAGTCATTATCACCAAATTTCAAGTGTTAATGAATGTAAATTAGTTTACACTGAGTCATCTAAATCATACAATTCTTCTAGTCAAGAACAAGCAGTCAATTACTTTTATATTTTTAATTTTCAAGATAAAGGGTTTGTTATAGTTTCTGCTGATGATATATTAACGCCTATTTTTGGTTATTCTGATCAAAATAATTTTACAACAAACGACATGCCTGCTCAAGTAGTAAAATGGTTGGAAGGATATAAGGAACAAGTAAGATATTCTATTGTCAATAACTTAACTGCAACTACCTTAATAACTGAACAATGGAATGATTTGTTGAGTGGTACTTTACCTGTAAGCGTTGGAACAACTACTCCTAATTCTCCTTCAAAACGTGCAAGTGTCTCTCCACTTTTAAGTACAAAATGGAATCAATCTCCTTATTATAATGCGTTATGTCCACTAGATAATGCATCAGGGCAAAGAACAGTGAGTGGTTGTGTTGCTACAGCTATGACACAGGTGATGAAATACTGGAACTACCCAACTCAAGGTACTGGGAATCATACCTATTCTCACAGTAAATATGGTAATTTATCAGCAAATTTTGGTGCTACTACTTACAATTGGTCATCTATGCCTAATACGGTTAGTTCTACAAACAATGCAGTTGCAACATTAACCTATCAAGTTGGAGTGAGTGTTGACATGAATTATGGTATTGGTTCAACGGGTGGAAGTGGTGCTTATGTTATAACTAACAGAAGTCCTATAACACATTGTGCTGAATATGCATTGAAAACCTATTTTGGATATAAAAATACACTAGAAGGTGTAGAAAGGGTAAATTACTCTCAGACAGATTGGATTAATTTATTAAAAACGGAGTTGAACTCATCAAGGCCTATAGTATATGCCGGTTTTGGTGGCGGTGGAGGTCATTGCTTTGTTGCCGATGGGTATGATAATAATGATTATTTTCATTTTAACTGGGGTTGGGGTGGTAATTCAGATGGTTATTTTAATATAAATGCACTTAATCCTGGTGCACTAGGTACTGGTGGCGGAAGTGGAGGATTTAACAGTGGTCATCAAGCAGTTATAGGTATTGAGCCACCTTCAGGTGGTGGAGGTTCTGCTGATTTGGATATGAGATTGTATTCAACCCTCAACTTTAGTAACTCACCAATAACTTATTCAAGTAATTTTTCACTTTCTGTTGACTTAGCTAATTATGGCACAGGAAGTACACAGAATTTTAACGGGGAATTAGCGGCAGCAGTTTTTAATTCTAGCAATCAGTTTGTTGCTTTTATTGAAACCAAAACAGGCGTTAGTATCGACTTCCTTAAATATTTACCAACTACCTTCACATCCTCTGGAATTAGTGCTATGACTCCAGGAACTTATACAGTAGGTGTGTATTACAAAAAGACAGGAACTACTGATTGGAAAGCATTTAGCAATGGGAATTATCAAAATTTTGAAACGATTACTGTAGTAGGGGACGACCAAAATCCACTTAAACTATACGCTGCAATTACCACAGACCCATCTGTTTTGATTCAGAATCAAACTTTCGATATTAAGTTTGATATTGCCAATTTTGATGTCAGTGATTTCTCAGGAATTGTCTCAGTTGACTTACACAAGTCTGATGGTACATGGATAAGAGAACTGAAAAAAGTTGAAAATTTATCATTACAATCGGGGTATCATTTCACAAATGGATTAACCTTTACAATTGATGGTGGTTTGTCTGACGAACCTGGAACTTATCAGCTATTCGTTTGGTCTAAAAAAACAAATGGTAATTGGGAATACGTAGGTTCTGGGAATTACTCAAATCCAGTAAATATTCAATTAACTGCTCCAGGGCTTTTAGCTGATATATATGAAAATAATAACACTTCAACTGTTGCATACAATTTACCTATCAACTTTAACGGAAATATTGCAAAAACTTCAACTGTTGGGTCAAATTGCCACAATGGAACAGATTACGATTATTATAAAATAATATTACCAGAAGGATATCAATACACAATTAGTCCAAGATTAAACGATGCGTATAAAGCTAATGATGGCAAAACCTATACTTTAGATGCTGTTTTTTCATATTCAACCACAGGAACTTCATGGTCAGACGCTTTTGATTCAGATTTGCCTAATAGTCTGATTGTTAATGGTAATACTACATTGTATATTTTAGTATCACCATACTTTACGGGTGACATAGGAACCTATTTATTAGATTTAAGTATTAATAGAACCCAAATTTCAACAATAGTTGATGAAAAAACCATTGAGTCTGTTAAACTTTATCCTGTTCCTGCTACAAGTCAGTTTTCTATCACTTGGTCAGATTTGAAGATTCCTGCACAAACTATCGATATTTTTGATGTATTAGGTAATAAAGTTGAAACACATAATGTTGAAAATCAAATTTCATTGAATATTAATTCTAAACATTATTCAGCAGGGTTGTATACTGTCGTTATTAACACTAATGAAGGCGTATTGATTAAAAAAATAAGTATTGCCAAATGAGAATTTTTTCAATAGTCTTAATTTCTGTCATATTTTGGGCTTGCCAATCTAAAAAGAATAAAACTTTGTCATTTGAACCGCAATTTATACCCGGGCCTAGCGCAATTGTATACAAAACTAAAAACAATTATAATGATTTAGTGGCAGTGATATTGTCTGATGACAAGTCTGAAATTATTTCGTATCCAGCGCCATCTGATGTCAAAAAAGAAGGTTACAATCCCAATCCAACAATTCTAAAGAATGGTTACTTGTTGGATAATAGAGGTATAAATCCCAATGTGGCTTTTATAAATCTAACCTATCAACAATATGGTGAACTAAAGGAAGTGCCAACATTGAAAAAATTATTCGAAATGATTGTCGACAAAGACCCTCTTTTGGAAATGTGTAATTGTGGAAATCGAGATAGTATTCTAAATACTGAAGCTAAATTGAATTATTTGATTACGAAAAACCTTCTTAATGACAAGTGTAAGAAAGTAAAATAAGCTATTCAAGCTGAGTTAATGAATAATATATTTGTATTTCAAATATACAATTGTAACATTGTAATGGAGTAATTGATTCAATTATGCTTTAACAATGCCACAGATTACCAAACTTTCTGAGATTATATCTGAAATAGACGAACTTATCTATGGTAATTTTTCGGGTAGAACATTTTGGATAACGGCTGAACTTTCTGGGGTAAAAAAATACCCAAGTAAACGCTGGTGTTTTTTCGATTTTATTGAGAAAAATGAAAAAGGAGAGAGTCTTATTAAAGGGGTAAGTTGGGCCAAAAATTACCATACTATTGAGCTGTTTGAAAAAGCTACAGGCACTGAATTTAAATCTGGGATCGAGATTACTTGTAAAGTTTCGGTTACATTTTACAAAGCCAAAAGCTACGCACAACTCGAAATTATTGAAATAGATTTTGCCCATGCAATAGGACAATTGGAATTAGATAAGCAAAAAATTCTTAGCACCCTCCTCAGCGAACACACCGGTATTCAATTAATGCAAGATGGCAGATACCAAACCCCCAATAATTGTCTTCCACTTCCAAGCGTCATTCAACGGATTGCTTTAATAACAGCCGCCAATTCTGACGGTCAGCGTGATTTTAAAAACATCGTTCTGCTGAATGAATATGGTTATAGTTTTAGTATCCATGAGTTCCTAACCGTTATTCAGGGTAACAATGCCTCGAATATGATGATTGAAAAACTAAATCTTATTGAAAAAGAGGCTTATGATATTGTTGTTATTGTTCGTGGTGGTGGTTCTGATGCCGATTTTTCTGCTTTCAATGAGTATGAACTTTCCAAAACTGTCGCTCTTTTCCCTATCCCAATTGTAACAGGTATTGGTCACGATAGAAATACTTCTATTGTGGATTTAATGGCTCGCCAACTAAGAACACCAACTGAAGTGGGTAAGTTTGTCATTGAAAAGAATTTAAGTTTTGAGTTCAAAATACAACAATTACACGACCGTTTTTTTAATGCTATTGCTAAAGTAGTTGAGAATAGAAAAAACACGCTTGAACATTTAAAACAAAGAGTAAAAAACTTAAATCCAAGTACTATATTGGAAAAAGGATATGCCATAGTTAAAAGCAATGATAAAATAATAACCGATGCTCAAAACATTAACTTGAACTCTGAAATTGAGGTTTTATTGAAAAATGATATTATCCATAGTACCGTAAATAAACTAACAAAAAATGAAAATGAATCTAAGCTTTGATGATGCCTACAACGAACTAAAAAGTTTGGTTGAACAAATAGAAGACAGTAAAATTCAGGTGGATACACTTGGCGAAAAAGTAGCCCAAGCAAATGAGCTAATTAAGTATTGCGAGGGGAAACTTAGGGGCATTGAGAAGCAGATTAATGAAAATAATAATGAGGATTAAAAAACCTTAACATTAATTAATCAAGCCGATGGTCGATTGTGATTGAGCTCAATCGTGGATATGACCACAATTTGGACATGTAATTTTGTCTTTGTGAATGGTAACCTTCAAAAACCCTGATGTTAATATAGAAGTAGGGATAGCGAATAGCAACCAACCACTCATTCCAATAATGCCACTAATAATTTTACCAAACGGAGTTAAAGGAATTACATCGCCATAACCTACTGTCGTAATACTCGAAATAGTGAACCACATGGCCGAAGTTATATTTTTAAACACCTCAGGTTGTGCCTTGTTTTCAGCAATAAAAATTAAACATGAGTAAAAAATAAACATGAAAAAAATCATTGTAAAACTGATAAGCAATTGTTCTCTTTTTAAATAAAAAACTTGTCCTATTACCTTAAAGGCATCCAAATAGCGAATTGCTTTGAACAATCTAAGTACCCTAAAAATGCCAAATACATAAAAGTAGCTGTTATAGGACGATAGAAAGAAGTAATACATGGGCAATAATGCCAATATATCAATCAACATTAAAGGAGTAATTGAATATTTTAATCGCCCCTTTAATGGATGTGAATAGGTTGTTATTTCAACACAGGTGTATAGCCTTAGTAGATATTCAAAAGTAAAAAAGACAATAGTTACAAATTCTAAAAACAATAAGACATGCGTGTAGTCTTTTTGTATAATATCGAATGTTTCAAGTAATAAATTAAAAGAGCTTAAAATGATTAAGCTAAACAAAATAAAATGAAACAAACGGTTGAGAGGACGTTTGCTTTTATGGTCGTCAATAATATGAAATATTGCTTTTCTGAGCGAGTTTGTATTCATATTACTTTAATTTATTTGAAAACGAAGTCTGTTACTGATTCGCTTTTTTGTGGTCAGCCAAAAATTTTGCCAAGCCAATGTCTGTTAATGGGTGGTTCAATAATCCCAAAATAGCATCCAAAGGACAAGTTACTACATGAGCACCTGCTTCTGCCGATTTGACAATATGCAATGGATTTCTAACAGAAGCTGCCAAAATTTGTGTTTTGTAATTCTGCATTGAGTAAATATGAGATATTTGAGAAATTAAATCCATACCATCCCAACTAATGTCATCCACTCTTCCTATAAAAGGAGATAAATAGGTTGCGCCAGCTTTTGCAGCTAAAATTGCCTGACCTGCAGAAAATACCAAAGTGCAATTAGTGCGAATACCATTAGCTGTAAACCAACTAATAGCTTTAATCCCGTCTTTAATCATTGGTACTTTTACAACAATATTAGAATCAATTGCAGCTAATTTTTTACCTTCATTTATCATCCCTTCAAAGTCTGTAGAAATAACCTCAGCACTTACATCTCCTTTTTCTACAATATTGCAAATGTCTTTGTAATGTTTAAAAACATTGTCTTCACCAACAATACCCTCTTTGGCCATTAATGAAGGATTGGTTGTTACACCATCAAGAATACCAAGGTCTTTTGCTTCTCTGATTTGATTTAAATTAGCTGTATCGATAAAAAATTTCATGTCACGAAAATAATAGCTCTTACTTAGGTTTCAAAATCAAGTTTTAAACAGATTTTTAAGGGTTTACATTTATGGTGATGCCAATAATGTTAAAAAGCCCAATTTGATTTGATAGATTGGTCTAATATGGGCACTACTCTGATTTGTAATGTACTTATTAAAAATTTAACTTAATTTTGCAATCTATAATGTGGGAAAAAATTGCTAATTTTATACTAAGAAATAAATATTTCATTCTTGGATTTATTGTCATAGCCTCTGGTTTTATGGCTTACAAGGCAACGCAAGTTGAATTGGCTTATAACATGCAAAAGTTAGTGCCAAAAAATGATGTTGAACTTGTTGATTATGAGAATTTTAAAAAGGAGTTTGGTGACGATGGAAACAAGCTGATAATCGGTTTAAAGTCACCTGATATTTTTAAAGAAAAAGTATTTAATGACTTGTATCACTTAACTTCTGAAATTGACAAAATTAAAGGGGTTTACGACGTACTTTCTTTGTCAAATTTATACCAACTGACCAAGGTAGACTCTATCAAACGCTTTGTTTTAACACCTTTAATTACCCGTCCTCTTAAGCAGCACGAAATAGACAGTGTTAAGGAAATTATGATGTCTATGAAATTTTACAAAGACTTGATTTTTAACCAAGATTCAAATGCTAGTATCATTGTTGTAAGCTTAGACAAGGATTTATTGGACACCAAATACCGAACACAAATTATAGATTCCATTGTTTACCATGCGAATCAATTTTCAAAAAACAACAATATTGAATTACATTACAGTGGTCTACCTTATGTTAGGCATACGCTTTCTACAAAGGTTAAAGACGAATTGGGCTTTTTTACCTTTTTAGCCCTTTCTGTTACTGCTTTGCTTTTTTGGGCATTTTTCAGAAGTGTTTCTAATTTGCTAGTTGCACTTTTTATTGTGTCTTTGGCAGTAATTTGGAGTATGGGATGGATTAGTTTGCTCGACTATAAAATAACATTATTGACAGGTCTGTTGCCCGCAATTATGATAGTGATAGGGATTCCTAACAGTATCTATCTCATTAATAAATACCATGAGGAATACCGTTTGCATCAAAATAAAATTAAAGCTTTACAAAGGGTTATTTCCAGAGTAGGTGTGGCTACTATTTTAACCAATTTAACCACTGCAATTGGTTTTGGTGTGTTTTATTTTACTGACACTTTACCTCTCAAACAGTTTGGTGTCGCTGCTTTTTTGAGTGTAATGTCCATTTTTGTAATTTCACTTACCATTATTCCTATTTTATTTAGTATTCTAAAGCCACCAACAATTAAGCAAACAAAGCACTTGGAGAATAAATATGTGCTTAAAATGGTCAATTGGATACATTACATGGTATTCAATAAAAAAAGAAGAATCTATTATTTTACCGTTTTATTAATCGTGATTTCATTTTTTGGATTCTTAAAGTTAAAACCTTTGGTATTTATGCTTGATGATATCCCTCATAAAGACAAATTATATCAAGATTTAATTTTTATTCAAGACCATTTTAAAGGTGTAATGCCATACGAAATTGTGATTGATACCCGTGAACCAGATGGTTTGAAAAATCCAGTAACTCTACAGAAAATTTACAAATTGCAAAAGAAGCTCGAAAACCAAGCTGATTTCTCAAGAGCTGTTTCTGTGGTTGAAGTTTTAAAGTTTGCCAACCAATCCTACAATGACGGAGATCCTAACTATTACCGTTTGCCTAACAATATAGATTTAGCTGAAATTGCTTCTTATATTCCGCAAAATCAATCGAATCAAAATATGCTAAAATCAATGGTAGACAAAGATTTTAGAAAAGCAAGAATAAGTATTCAAATGCGTGATGTGGGTTCAGAAAAAATGGAAGAAATCAACAAAGATGTTAATGAAATAATTAAAGAAATTTTTCCTGAAGAAGATTATGATGTAAAAGTAACGGGGACGTCTATTATTTTCTTAAAAGGAAATAAATACCTAGTGAATAGTTTGGTTCAAAGTGTAATATTAGCCTTCATTATTATCGCTTTATTGATGGGTTTATTGTTCACCTCATTCAAAATGATATTCGTTTCATTGGTCCCTAATATTATTCCTTTACTTATTACTTGCGGACTAATGGGGCATTTTGGTGTACCACTAAAACCATCCACTATTTTGGTTTACAGTATTGCATTTGGTATAGCCGTAGATGATACTATTCACTTTTTAACCAAATTTAGGCACGAACTTAAGAGAAGTAAAGGTTCTGTTAGTTCAGTATTGTCTAAAACCGTTAAGGAAATGGGTCAAAGCATGATTTATACATCTGTTGTATTGTTCTTCGGATTTATCATTTTTACTTTTTCCAATTTCCAAGGAACCGTTGCTTTAGGTTTTTTAACGGCATCCACTCTATTAGTTGCTTTATTTAGTAACTTATTTGTGTTGCCAGCCTTGATTCTAAGTTTTGAAAAAGGCTTAAATCCAAAAGACGAACTTAGTGAAGCCGTCCTCGAAACAGATGAAACAAACGAATAATTTATCATTAATCCCCACCAAAAGCACTTCCTTTGCCTTCGACTCCGCTAAGGGAACTCTTAGAGTGAAATACCCCTAAACACCTAAACGAATAAACAACTAAACGAATAAACAATTTAAACCTCCTCAACCATTTAAACCATTTAAACCACTAAACAACTAAACAATTAAAATAAACATGAGTAACCATAAATTCAATTCCGAAGAAATAAAATTCTTAGCAGGACCTCAGTCAAGATTAAAAGATTTTTTTTTCACCATAAAAGTCGTTTGGGAGTTTGTAAAAGGATTCAGGGTTTTACACTTTGTAGGGCCTTGTATTACAATATTCGGTTCAGCTCGATTTAAAGAAGACCATCCTTATTATGTACAAACAAGAGAATTGGCAGGGAAAATAGCTAGGACTGGTTTTACGATTATGACAGGTGGTGGGCCAGGCGCAATGGAGGCTGCCAATAGAGGGGCTAAAGATGTAGGAGGAAGATCTGTTGGTTGCAATATTGTATTGCCATTTGAACAAAGTCCAAACCCTTATTTAGATAGATTTACCAACATTAAATATTTCTTTGTTAGAAAAGTATTGTTACTTAAGTATTCTTACGGACTTGTGGCGGTTCCCGGAGGTTTTGGAACTTTAGATGAGTTATTTGAAGTGCTCACTTTAATCCAAACTACTATGATTAAAAAGTATCCTGTGGTTATTTTTGGAAAAGAATATCACAAAAATTTGATAGCATACATGGATACTATGATTGAAGAAGGAACCATAAGTGAAGAAGATAAACATCTGTTTTTATTGACAGATAATGTGGATGAGGCAGTAGAATTTATTGTAACTAACACTATAGAACCATTTGGATTAAAGCCAATCACCAAAGAAAAATGGCTTTGGGAATAAAACAATTAAAAACAATACAAAAATGATAAAAAAACCAGAAGATTCGTACACCATAATGAATGAAATCGTTTTGCCAAACGATACCAATACGCTTAATAACCTTATGGGTGGTAGATTGTTACATTGGATGGATATTGCAGCAGCCATAGCAGCGCAAAAACACAGTAACAGTATAGTTGTGACCGCAAGTGTGGATGGCGTGTCGTTCAAAGAGCCTATCAGATTAGGAGATGTAGTAACCTTAGAAGCTTATGTAACGCGTTCTTTTAATTCCTCCATGGAGGTGTTCATCGAAGTGTATGCTCAAAATATACCAAGAGGTGAAAAATACAAATGTAATGATGCATACTACACTTTTGTTGCTTTAGATTCAAGAAATAAACCCATTGTAGTGCCAGGATTAGAACCACAAACTGAAGCTCAAAAAATTAAGTACGATGGTGCTTTAAGAAGAAGACAAGTGAGACTTATTATGGCTGGTAAAATGAAAAAAGAAGACGCTGCTGAATTGAAAGCGTTTTTGATTGAGTAATTTACTCCCAAGCACAAATAATGCCTCCAATCAATGCGCTAGATATTATCCAATAGCCTGCATGGATTGCTATGTATTTAAAACTTCTTCTTTCATACAAAGCATTTTGAACAACAACAGGCGTTGCGAAAAATAGACCTGCTAATAAGCCGTGAAAAAGACCATGACCAAAGGTTCTATACTTAGAACCATAAGCTATATCATTGCCATTTAAAAGTAATTGAATTTTTGCACCAGGTTTCATTGCTTCAGGAATGTCTTGTAACAGTGAAAATAAACTGTATTGGTGAACAACCATAAAGTTGATTACAAAAGCAATGAAAAAGGAACATAAAAATGACAAAATCATGGTTTTAGTCATGTTGAAATCCTTAGACATACTCTCTTGTGTAGCCCCTATCTCTTTCATCCATGCGCTGCCCATCACTTTAGGATGATACCATGTAAATCCAATAGGGAATGTAACAAAACTTGCCACAAAAATGGCTAAAAAATTGATATTCATATTCGTGTAATTTGGTACAAAAGTATTGGTTTTTTGAAAATTTTGAATATCTTTGTTTTTAAAATATGAAATCTATATCATTAATTGTCTTAAGTTTAAGTCTGTTTTTATTCAATGCTTGTCAGTATGAAGATGGACCCTCTTTTAGTTTGATTTCCAAAAAATCAAGAGCCGCAAATACTTGGGTCATCAACCAAGTTTTTGAAAGTGGAGTTGATAAAACAGACGATTACAAAAGAGCCTATGTGGATTATAAAGTTGTAATAGGAAAAGACAACTCATACACACTAACCTATAGGCCATTTAATCTAACAAACTACCAAGAAAATGGTGCTTGGAAGTTTTCTGATGATAAAGCTAAAATTATCTTTACTCCCAAAGGGACCTCTCAACAAAATGAATGGAAAATTCTAAGACTGAAAAATTCTGAATGTTGGGTGATTCAAAGAGTCGATGGAAAAGATATTGAGCTCAGAATGAAAGATTAATGTGTTTGAAACGCATTATATTTCATTTTTTTCTTGTTTGATTCAGTTTATTTTTTAACTTTGACCTCCTTAAAACAAAAAATTAAGAGTCGCTAACAAGTAAAATATTGATTTGAATTGAAAAAAATATACCAGTTATTCTGTTTTATTCTCTTTCTAATTCCAATATTGATACATGCTCAGGGCAATAGGCTTTCTATACAATGTTCACCTCCTAAGAAACTATCAATTTGCGGAATAAATGATACCGCTAGTGTTCAAGTTTTTAACATTACAGGCACTGCTGTGAATTCTGTTAATGTGGTATTAAACCTTCCTCCAGGGGTGCTTTACAAAGCTGGAACCGTTGTAGGCTCTGGGATTTCGGAAAGTAATATTACAAATCTTAATCAACCCGTTTTCAGTGCGCCCAATATTGGGGTTGCTCAAAATATTAAACTAAGAGTTACTCTTACTTCAAACTGCGATTTATTGCAATTTTTAAACTCAAGCAATGTGCCTGTCGTCAATGTAAGGGTTAACTACACAGGAAATTTCGACATCGGCTCCTCAAACCCTTTCGCTGTTAATGTGCCATCAGCACAATATTCTAGTATTACAAATCCAAATTTTGTGGGAGATATTAATTCTAAGTTTGGAAGAATAATCACAATCGGTAATTTCGGAAAAGGTCCCTTAAAGGAACTTAAGCTAAAAAGAATAAATGGCAAAGATGTTCAAATTTATAAGGTTAATAATGGGGTAAATAGTTTTTCAGGCGATACCGTTTATACCACTTTCAATGGTTCTCATTTTGTAAAAATAGGCAACAATGATTCTTTGCTCGACCAAAATGAAACAATCGAATTAATAGATTCGTTGCTTATTAAAGGGTGTAAAAACCTTACTACAAGTTACGAATTATCATGGGGATGTAATGGTAAAACATGTTTAATTTCAAAAGCCAATAATTCAGCAAGTATAAGTAATAAAATCCCCAATTTAAAAGCAATTCCTTTTCCATCTTATCCAACCTGTTACAACAACAATAGACACAGTTCTGAGTTGAGAATTACAAACATAGGCTCAATGGTGGCCTCTGCAAACAGAGTAAGTATCAATCAATATTACACGTTGATGAGTCGTTTGGATACCACTACTTTAAAAATAAAAGTAGGATACAAAGGTTCATGGACTCTGCCTGTTATTGACAGTTTGGTTTATGGATATAACCTAGGGTCATACAGTTGCTTGGGTTCCAACCCAATTACTTTCTTCAGGTTTAAATCACCTGATTTAAAGCCCGGAGATACTTTGTTTATTAGATGGGAAACGTTTTCGTGTATGCCTGGAGTGTGTGAGAATATTTACATGAACTATAACAGTTGGCTTTACTCTGCAACCTACCAAGACCAATGTAAAAATAATTTACAACTAGCAGCAGCTTGGGGTCGCAGTTATGACCAGCATTATTTTGCTTCGTCCACTTTTGCCCCATCCGATTTAATCAACAATCAAGTTGGTGAGTTCAGAACTTTAATTTCTTCTGCCAGTATATTAAGAAGAACATCCTCTGCAGTTTTTATAGTTGATCTCATTTTACCTGCCGGCCTCAGTCATTCCAGACTCAAAAAGGATTTATATTTTATTAATGCTGAACTATCAGCACAATGGAATCCTGACAGTATAGTTAAAATAGGAGATACAATTCGTTCCTACTTTCCTAACAATATTCCAATCAGTTTGGTCAATGCAGAATTGGTTTATTACCTCAAAGCGGATTGTTCACAAACAGGGGCTAATGGCAATAAAACTATTCAACTACAAATGAAGTACAGTCCAGATAAATCATGTACTAAAAGGGAATGGTTTTATCTAATTTGTCAGTCAACACAACTCAAACTACACTGTTATTCCAATTGTAATGGCGGAATGATGTTTAAGAATTTTTCTGTTCAAAGAATTAATTTTGGCAAACCAGATAACAATAACGATGGTTTGCCTGATAATTCAGGGAATTTGGATACCCTAAAAATAAGAGAGGAGAGAACTTTATTCGGAGATACAGTAATGGCTACTTATACAGGAATTGTAAGAAGAACATCTACTATCGCAACATGGCGACACCTTTTTGCGGAGTCTAATATTGGATATGGTCGTTTTTTAACTTTTTTAAATGCCGAAATTACTGTTTATCGAGGTGGAAATAGTCGTATGAATTGTATCCGAAATGCCAGTGTTAAAGCAATTTCAGGTGTCAATGCTTCATTTAAAGTGGACTTAAGCTTGGATTCCCTTGGTTCTTGTTTGCCACAGAATTTTAGATACGTTAATAACGACAGTATTGTAGTTCAAATAAAATTCAAAGTCACAGAAAATTTAGGTGGAAATGCCATTATTCAAAATTTTAGTAACTTATTTTACCTAAGTAATGTTGCCAATCCTACTAGTAATTCTAACAAATTTCAATGTGATACTTTCTCTGGTAAAACAATATTAACAGGATACTATTACACAAACTATGGTAGGAATGATTTTAATGTAAATAACTGCAACGTAATTGGGGTTTCTAATAATTATTACATAGGAATAGGTCCTTGTTGTTCTAACTACGGAGGTAATAATTATTTCCCTTACGAATACAGAAGTTTTTCTAGACTTAAAGCTATTCGTTTTTATACCCCACAAGGTTACAAATACCGAAGTTCCTATTTGAATCAATACAGAACTGCTGGTTCTAATAAAACAGCTCTTGAAGTTAAAGATACCATCAGACCTATTAATGCCCAAAGTTATCCTTTGGTATTTGATATTACTAAGCATTTTAAAGATTCAGGCGGCGTGTTCAATTACAGCGATGATGCTTTTCATGGCGTTTATGCTGCATACCTTGAACCTACATGCGAAATTCCATCAACTGCCCCTCAGGTTATTAAATACGACTTTATATTCGAAAAATTAAACTCCTTCGGGGTTGGTTTTGATACGATTAAAAGTGCGTCGCAAGATGATTACATTCAGTACAATCGTCCTGTTGTTTCTATTAAACCTCTTTCTCCCACTATTTATGCTGCACAAGATACCGCAGAGTGGGAGGTTAATTATACCAATCTCTCAACTTCTTTTAGTAATTTAAATACATGGTTTGCTGCTGACAATTCAGGACCTGTAAAAATTATTCAAATAAAAGATGCAGTCAGAGATACGTTAATGCCTGTAAAAAATGGCGTATTTCGTTTGGGAACTATTGGGTTCAATAACACCCGTAGATTCAAAATTAGAGCCACTTATAATACCTGTAACAAGGATAGTGTGATTTTGTATTCCGGATGGAACTGTGGCGGTTACCCCACTGATATTGCCAATTTTAATTGCCAAAAAGACCGTATTCCCCTTTATATCGAACCTCAAAATACCCAATTCCAAGTGGGTATAACAGATTCTATCACCACTGCTGATTTGTGCGGTCAAACCCCATATCAATACACGCTCGAAAACATCGGTTCTACAACTGCCTATAATACCAAAGCAATTGTTACACTGCCGATAGGAATGAATATTGTAAGCGGTTCATGTTACATTAAATATCCTCATAAGTCGTTTAAACAAGCTATTTCAAATCCTACTTTGGTCAATGGTACCACTTATGAATGGCCTCTGAGTTCCATTAATAATTTATTAAGTCAAGGTTTTAAAGGGGTGTCGGATACCAATCGCAATAAAATCATTATTTACTTTAAAGTTCAAACCGATTGCGACTACTCTTCAGGAAATTATATTCGTGCCAGCGCCAAAGGAAATATTAAATGTGGTGAACCTATTATTACCTACCCTGGTATTAGTAATTCATTGAATATTAAAGGGGTTACTAGGCCTTATTTTACTCTCGTAAAAGTGCTTACGGATTCTATTTTGCCTTGCCAAAAAAGCACGAAGGTTAATGTTAGAATCATCAATTTAGGGCCAGATAAAACTGGTATTGAAGACAAATACCAAGCGATATTAATAAAAGGAATGGTGTATGATTCTACTCTTTATCAGTCTATTTACAATGCCCCAAATCCATCGCTTACTAAATTCAGAAATATCAATGGAGCAACCGAGGTTGAAATGAGCTTAAAGTCGGGAATAGTTCCCGGTGATAGTATGGAATTCAACTTTGGATTTTTGTCCAATAGTGAAGATTTAAGTTGTGGTTCGCAAGATTTATACAGTCAAGCTGCTGTAAAACAAGAAGTAAAATGTGTGGCAGATAATTCACTTTGTAATATCAATGTTATTACAGGAAATAATTTGAGTAAACCCAATGTTTACAAAGGTTCTTTATTGCTTCAATCTTTAAAATCTAGTATTCAATCGGTGAACAGCGATTCGGAATTTTTAAATCTTCAATTCAATATCAGAAATGTCGGAAACAATATTTCTAATGCTAATTCTGTCGTGTTTAAATACATTTATGACCAAAATAACTCAGGAACTGTTGATCCATTCGATTTTGTGGTTCATACCGATACTCTAAAGTCAGCCTTAAACAGAAATCAATCCGCATTTATCAATAAATCTGTAAGGGTGGCTGCAGGTCAATCATGTAATTTATTCGTGGTTATCGACTCCTCTTCATGTTCGTGTAATTTTACCTTTGCCAAATTCCCCGTTCCTATTTTAAGAAATGCTGGTCCCGATATTCAATTGTGCAGTAAGTTAAATACAACAATAGGAATTGATTCAACCAAAGGGTTTAAGTATTTTTGGTCGCCTAACTTGTATCTCAGCAATGAAACTAAATCAAAAACACAATTCAATGCACTAAATGAAGACACCGGTTCATTAAAAATATCTTATGTGCTAACAACTAACAGAGGAACTTGTAGTTCTAAAGACACCATGGTTGCTGTGGTTTATTCGTTGCCTAAGGTTACCATGAACCAAAGAGACACTACAATTTGCCAAAATAACAAAGTGAGATTAAGCGCAAAAGCTTTTCAAGGAAATGGAGCTTTATCGTTTTTATGGACCCCAAATGCTGGACTAAATAACTACACCAATAATCAAGTAATTGCAATTAATGACACAAGCAGAACTTATAAAATTACAGTTACTGATAATAAATCATGTAAAGTGTCTGATACGGTAAGATTAACTGTAAAATCTTTGCCTGTTGCCGCATTTACATACGTTCAAAAATGTCAAGGAGAACCTGTACTATTAATAGATTCTTCAAGTATTTCAAATGATGTTATCAATTATAACAGATGGACTTCTGCACCATCAGATACCATTAATGCGGCTCAATGGTTGCTCGATTTGAATAATCAAACCAGTGCCTCTGTTAGGTTGGTCGTTTCATCTCCATTTGGATGTAAGGATACTCTTGTCAAAACTGTAAACGCTTTCCCTAAACCAATAAGTCGTTTTACGCTTTCCAATGTGTGTTTTACTGATTCTGTCTCTGCCAATAATTTAAGTCAAATTGCTTCAGGTACTATCAATACTGTTCAATGGATAACAGGTGATGGTAATGTAGTGAATAAACCCTCTTACCGCTATTATTATAATACTGCTGATACTTTTGTGATTGGATTGGCAGTAAACAGTAATTTCAATTGTAAAGACACCAGTTATAGAAACGTAATAGTGCACCCTCGCCCAACTGCTGATTTTTCAATTAATAATGTGTGTATTGGAGACAGTTCTCAATTGTTACAATTGTCGCAAATAAATAATGACAGTATTGTTTCTTACCGATGGAATATTAATAATGAGTGGATTCAAACCAATGAATTAAATTATTTATTCCCAAAAGACACCCAATTTACAGTGAAATTGGTGGTAAAAAGCACCCAAAATTGTATGGATTCTATCCAAAAAACAGCTTGGGTTTATCCTCTTCCTGTTGCTGATTTTAAGGCTGATCCAGTTTGTGAACTTACGAATTCTAAAATAGTAAACCTGTCTACTATTACTAAGGATTCTATTCTCACCTACAGTTACTTATTGCCAGATGCAAGTACTTATTCAACCCGAACTTTTACTCACCTTTTCAGTGTAGGTGATACTTTTGATATTCAATTAATTGTTAATTCAGTAAGAGGTTGTAAGGATACAATTGTAAAGCCACATATCGTTTATCCTAAAATAGTTCCCAACTTCACATTGCTCGACCATTGTTACCTCGACTCTTTGCGAATTCAAGACAATAGTAATTATGTAAATACTAATATTGCGAAATGGCAATGGTATTTTGGTGGTGATTCCGCTCAAGTACAAAATCCAAGATACCAATACAAACAATGGATACTAAATACACCTGTAATATTAAAGGTTACAAGTGCTGAAAATTGCGCTTATCAAGTTCAAAAAAATGTCAATGTTTACCCATTACCTCAAGTTGATTTCTCGGATACCAACCGCTGTGTAGACAACCAATTTAATTTTACTAATCGCTCTAAAATAGATTGGGGAAACATAACAGATTACACTTGGCGCTTTGGAAACTATATGATAGATACCAACACGAGTCCTTACCATCGTTTCCCTGCAGCAGGTGATTTTAGTGTTAAATTAACCGCAATTAGTAATCAAAATTGCATCGATTCTGTTATTAAAACTATAACAAGTTATCCGCCTGTTGTGGTGAATTTCGAATCTCAAAATGTATGTATAGAAAATCCAATACTATTTAAGGACAGTAGTTTAACACCATACGCCAAAATAATAGAATACAAGTGGCAGATGGATGACGGAACAGACTATTCAATTAAACAGCCTATCCACTTGTATAATTCAGCAGGGAAGTACAATGTCAAATATCAAATAAAAACAGATTACAATTGTTTGTATGACACGACCAAGCAAGTAGAAGTTTATCCTAAACCAAGTGCCTTGTTTTCTCTTGACAAAGGGGTAGGTACTATTCTAGATCCTGAAATTACAATTACAGATTTAAGCAATGGTGCCGATACATTATGGTACGATTTAGGGGATGGTACTAAGTCAAGTTTAAGAAACTTAATGCACTTATACCCCGACAGTGGTCTTTATTACATTAAACAATATGTTAGAACACAATTCAATTGCAACGATTCATTTGTTCAAAAATTAAGAATTAAATACCTGTTTGTGTTTAATGCGCCAACTGCTTTCTCGCCCAATGATGATGCCATTAATGAAGTGTATGAACCGGTAGGAATGGGGATTAAAAATTATGAAATGAGTATTTTTAACAGATGGGGGCAGCTTATCTATCAAACCACTGAAGGAAAAGGATGGGATGGTAAATTTCAGGGTGACTTTGTGCAAGATGGGTATTACTTGGCGGTATTCAAAGTCAAGGATTTTAGAGGGATAACCCACTATTTAAAATCAAGCTTTATACTACTGAGGTAAGTTATTTTGAGTTGAGTGATTGCCAAAACAAATCCGCTTGAAGATGCAACATTTCTAATCCGTTTTTTGCCTTTGCCCCATGTGTCATGAATAGTTCCATTGTAGGTGTAATTTCAGGATTGTAAACAAGGTCATAAAAAAACATATCAGCATTTATAGCTTCGTAGGGCAAAGGAAGTATTCTTTCACTGTTATTTAGTGTGCCAACAGGTGTTGTGTTGATAATAAGTTGGAACGATTGAAACAATTCGGAACTAAGGTTTTGATAAGTAAATGAACCATTTCTACTAACAATTTGAAAAGGGATATTAAGTTTATTTAAAGCATATTGAACCGCCAAAGAAGCGCCACCATTGCCACAAATTAAGGCTCTTTGTGGGCTGTTAGGCATAGCATTTTTTAAACTTAAGTAAAATCCCATCCAATCCGTATTAATGCCCTTAAGATGGAAAGTATCCTTATGGTTTCTTTGGATGATTAAGCCATTTACAGCGCCTATTTGAAGGGCCTCTTCGTCAATTTGTTGACAGTATTGAATAACTGATTGCTTGTGAGGAATGGTAACGTTAAGGCCAATTAAATCGGGATTTTCCCTGATGATTTCAGGCAGTGTATGAATAGAAGCAATGGGAAATAGTTTGTATTGCCAATCGTTAAGCTGTAAAGATTCAAATTTTTGGGCAAAATATTGCGGTGAAAAAGAATGCTCTAAAGGATAGCCGATAAGTCCAATACTTGGCATTATTTTGAATCTATAATTTCCGAACTTTTATTTTTATGCTTCATTTTTGCTCTAATAACTTCTATAATGATAGGAAGAACAGAAATGCCTATAATAGCAAAAATAACGATTTCAAAATTGGTTTTAACAAATGGAATATTACCAGCTAAATAACCTAGAACCGTTACACCACCCACCCAAAGAATAGCTCCTAAAATACAATTTACAATGTATTTTTTGTAAGTCATGGAACCTGCGCCTGCCACAAAAGGGGCAACAGTTCTTACAATAGGAACAAAACGAGCAATAATGACGGTTTTGCCGCCATATTTAGCATAATAAGCCTCTGTTTTTTCAATATGTGAACGTTTGAGAAAGAGTATTTTTTGTTTGCTTTTAATTAAGTTCCCGAAGTATTTCCCTACAAAATAATTGGTGTTATCGCCAAGTAATGCCGCTAAAATAAGAAGTGGAATAAGAATGGCAATATTAATTCCTCCTTGAGAAGCCGCCAATGCACCTGCCGCAAAGAGAAGAGAATCGCCTGGTAAAAGTGGCATGATTACAAAACCTGTTTCAACAAAGATTATCAAAAACAAAATACCATAAATCCATGTGCCATATTCCGAAACCCACAATTCTAAATATTGATTGAGGTGTAGCAAAATATCCAAGCCACTTTTAATTATTTCCATGGCGCAAAAGTAATGAAGTATAACAAAATATACTTATTTTCGTTGACTAATTATGCGAAATTATCAAAAAGTCATCGGTTTATTTCTTTTAGCATTTATCTTTCTAGTAGGAATGGAGTCGTGCGGTGGAAGCAAAAGAATGGGAAGTGGCAAACAAAAGAAAAACTGCAACTGCGGTTTTTAGTAATGGCTGACTTAAATATCTTTAATTAAAAACATCGTTGTTTTCTAAGATACTCAGGTAATTGTAATACCGGCTAGCGGATATTTGTTTTTCTTCTACTGCTTTTATTACGGCGCATTCTGGCTCGTTTAAATGAATACAATTGTTGAATTTGCACTTCTTCATGTATTCTCGAATTTCAGGAAAGTAATGCCCAATTTCTGTTTTTTCAATGTCTATAATGCCAAAATCCCTTACACCAGGGGTGTCAATGATAGCAGTATTGTCGTTTACAAAAAATAGTTCTGCAAAAGTAGTCGTGTGTTTCCCGCGGGAGTGCATCACACTGATAATGTCGGTTTTTTGAAAGGCCTCAGGAATTAATTGATTCAATATTGTGGATTTACCAACACCCGAATGACCACTTAGTAATACGGTTTTGTCTTTTATAATATCGAGTAATACATGCTGGGGTTGTAGGGAATCCATTTGTGATGAACAAGCCACACAGCGATATCCTATTGTTTCATATAGGTTTTTTAGAAAATGATAATAGGCTATTTCCTCATCGGTATATAAGTCGTATTTATTGAAAACCAACACAACGGGAATATGAAAAGCCCCTGCCATAACCAAAAAACGGTCAATAAATCCTAGTGATGTTTTAGGTTGGCTGATGGTAACTATCAATAACACCATGTCTATGTTTGAGGCAATAATCTGACCTTGCTTGCTCAGTTTATTGCTTTTTCTTATCATGTAATTGTGGCGCTTGTGTACATCCGTAATGACGCCATAGGTTTCATCACCTCCGCTTTCCAATTCGTACTCTATGGTATCGCCAACGGCAACAGGGTTAGTGACTTGTAGGTCTTTTAATCTAATTTTACCTTTTATTCTTGCTTTTAAAAACGAGTTGTCTTCGGTTTTAAGATTATACCAACTACCAGTCGATTTTATAACAAGTCCTTTCAAAGTAATTTTAAAATATTTTAGAACAAATCAGTTTCGTAGCATCGCTTTTTCCCATGGTATAAAAATGTAATACAGGGACTTTGGCATCTATCAATTCTTTGCATTGTTGAATACACCATTCTATGCCTATTTTTTTTACATCTTCATTGTTTTTGGCTTGTTCTACTTCATCTGTTAAAGCATCAGGCAAGTCGATATGGAACAATTTAGGCAGCAATTGCAATTGGTTTTTGGTCGTTAGTGGTTTTATCCCTGGGATGATAGGAACATGGATGTCGTTTTCTCTGCATTTTTTCACAAAATCAAAGTATTTTTGGTTGTCAAAAAACATTTGAGTAACGATAAATTCTGCACCAGTTTCAATTTTCCTTTTCAGAAATTTTAAATCTGTTTTCATGTTAGGAGCATCGTGGTGTTTTTCAGGATATCCTGCCGCACCTATACAAAAATTAGTAACATTGGCATTGGTTAATTCCTCGTCGATATAAATGCCGTTATTCATGTTTTTAATTTGATGAATTAAGTCGAGCGAGTTTGAATTTCCTGCATTTTCGGGACTAAATACATTTTCATTTTTGGCATTATCACCTCTCAGTGCCAACACATTGTCGATCCCCAAAAAGTTTAAATCAATCAGTGCATTTTCGGTATCTTCTTTGGTAAAACCACCACAAATAATGTGTGGAACTGTGTCTATTTTATACTTATGCATTACCGCAGCACAAATAGCAACTGTACCCGGCCTTTTTTTGGTTGAAACTTTGGTAAATGAACCATCGGGTCTCTTTTTTTCAACATAATCTTCGCGGTGGTAGGTAACATCAATAAATGATGGTTTAAATTCCATTAATGGATCTATTCCTTTGTAGATACTGTCAATGCTGTCCCCTTTTAAAGGAGGAAGAATTTCAAACGAAAATAAGGTCTTTTCGGCCTGTTTAATGTGATCAATAATTTTCATTTTAAAATTGAATGTTTAATTGAATGGTTTCACTACCTCTTTTTACGGTAGCTATAACTTTATCACCCTTGTCGAATGATGCTAAGGCACTCATATAATCTCCCATCGAATTAATTTCATAATCTCCAAGTTTGATAATAATATCATTGGCTTTCATGCCAGCAATTTGTGCAACACCTCCCATGTTTACACCATCTGCTTTTACACCCAATCCATCAAAAGCATAATCTGGCATAATACCCAATTTTACCTTGAATGACATGCGTTTGCTTTCCTCGGCCTTAGTTGGGGTAAAGGTAAGTTGTTTGTGTTTTCTGATGTTTAACAATGTATTTAAAGTGATGTCGTATACCATAAATAGACCATCGTAGTTAATTAAATGTTCGTCATCACTTGGCTTATGATAGTCGTGGTGCTGTCCAGTAAAGTAATGCAATACAGGGATGTTTTTGTAATAAAAACTGGTATGGTCGGAACTTCCTGTTCCCGATTCAGAGGTTTTGATTTTTATTTGAGTCGTATCTGTTTTGATGCTACTAATAGCATTGTTCAACTCAGGGGCAGTTCCAATACCATAAATCATCAATGTTTTTTTGTTAGAATCCAATCGGCCCACCATGTCAAAGTTTAACATACAATGAATGTCTTTGAGTTCTATAGTTGGGTTATTTACAAAGTGATTCGATCCCAATAATCCTTGCTCCTCACCACTAAAGGCAATAAATAAGTAGTTGAATTTTTTTAGTTTTTTAGTTTTTTTGATTTTGCGCATCAACTGCAACATCATAGCAACTCCACTTGCATTGTCATCGGCACCATTGTGAATTTTTCCGCTTTGAGGATCTCTACTTCCGCCATATTCATTGTAACCCAAGTGGTCTTGGTGAGCACCAATAACAATGGTTTTAGCTTTTTTGTTATTCATAAAACCAACCACATTGTGCGCAGTGGCATTAAGTTGAGCTATTTTAACATGGAAACTAACTGTTTTTCCATCTAAAAAGAGATGGGTGAATTTGTTGGCAAATAATACAGGAATTGGTCCGGGCTTAATATTTCTGTCAAGTAATCCTGAAGGTTTTTTGGCAAGCGTATCCGCTTGAACAAATATTACAGCTCTTGCACCATACTTAATAGCAGTATTTACTTTGTAAGATAAACTTTCATAAGGACTGTATTCTGAGTGTGCTTGGCCTGATTTAGGGCTGCCCAATTTTATAATGAATACTTTACCCTTCATGTTGTTACTGTCCAAGTAATCGTTGTGTTTTAACTGAGGCGCCACAATCCCATATCCCGCTTGTACTACTGGATGGTCGAACAAACTATCAGTATTGCAACTGTATGACAAAGGGTAAAAATCACCAGTTTGTGGACGTAATCCAAGAATCAATTCCTTGTTGTCTCTTATACTCATTGCATAAGTGTTGGTGTTTAATCTCAGTTGAATGATAGAAAAGTTTTGAAAGAACAAACCTGAATCTCCTTTAGGTACAAGTTTGTTTTTTTTGAATTCGTCTGCAATAAACAAAGAGGATTTCAATTCACCGCTTGAACCAGTCAATCTGCCTTCAAGTTGGTCGGATGCCAAGTAGGTAATATCTGATTTTATTTGCGCAACTACTGTTTCTTTTTTCTGAGAGAATAAAGCAGTAGAGCCAAAGGTTGCCAATAATAAAGTTAAATAACGCATGTTTTGATACATAGTTGCAAATATAAGTTCGAATAATAACAATTTAAACTTTGTTTTGATTTACCTAGATATTGAACAGTCTAAATTTTGATTTCATTAGGTGAATAGGGTAATCTGAGCTGATTGTTTTGGGATTCGTAAAATTACTATTAAATTCGCAGCATGACTCACAAAATAGCGCCAAGTATATTATCTGCCGACTTTGCCAACCTTCAAAGAGATATTGAAATGATTAACCAAAGTGAAGCCGATTGGTTTCATGTGGACATTATGGATGGTGTGTTTGTGCCCAATATTTCATTTGGTTTTCCTGTTATGGCATCGCTTCAAAAACATGCTACAAAACCTCTAGATGTGCATTTAATGATAGTGGAGCCCGACCGTTATGTTACCCGATTTGCTGACTATGGTACCCATTTATTGTCTGTTCATATCGAAGCTTGTCCTCATCTGCATAGAAGTATTCAGGCAATTAAACAAGCAGGAATGAAAGCGGGAGTGGCTATTAATCCACACACCAGTATTCAACAATTGGAAGATGTATTAGGGGATATTGATTTGGTGTGTTTAATGAGTGTAAATCCTGGTTTTGGTGGTCAGTCTTTTATTCAAAATACTTACCGTAAAATTGAGAAATTAAATGAAATGAAACGTCAACATAACCTAAATTTCGAAATTGAAATTGATGGTGGTGTAACGTTGCAAAATTACAAACAATTAATAGCCGCAGGTGCCACAGTTTTGGTTGCAGGTAATACCGTTTTTAACTCCGAAAATCCAAGTGTCACTATTTCGTCTATCAAACAATAATTTGTAATTACCTTCGTTAAAAGCATACCTTTGAAACTCTGGATAATTAATATTTTTTTGTTTTTTGCCATCACTAGCAATGCCCAATCTACCATTTTTGGCAAAGTTTATAATGCAAGAAATCAAAAATTATCTGGTGTAAAAATTACTAATTTAAGCAGTCAGTCGGTTGTTTTTTCTGACAGCTCTGGAGCCTATAAAATTCCCTATCAATTGGGTAAAAAAAACACAATCAAGTTTGAATTAATGGGATACAATGACAAACTTAGTAACATTCCAAAACTGTATTCTGATGAAAATTTCGAACTGAATATTGTAATGGGTTCTGATACAGTCGAAATCAGTGGGTTTACCAAATCGGTCAGAAAAGAGGAGGTAAATGGTACTATTTTAATCATAAAACCCATGGATTCACGCCCAAGTATTACGGGTGATTTTTTGGATTATGTAAAATCTTTGCCTGGTGTATCCTCAGGAAACGAATTGAGCTCACAATACAACGTAAGAGGAGGTAGTTATGATGAAAATTTAATCTATGTCAACGATATAGAGGTATATCGACCACAATTGGTAAGAAGCGGACAACAAGAGGGTTTAAGTTTTGTGAACCCTGATATGGTCAATAATTTGGTTTTTTCTGCCGGTGGTTTCGAAGCTAAATATGGTGATAAACTTTCTTCTGTGCTTGATGTCGGTTATCGCTCTCCAACTAAGTTTGCCTCGGGTTTTCAAGTAGGAATTTTAGGGTCTTCTTTTTATACGGAAGGCATATTAAAAGCCAAGAAAAAAGTAGGTAGCAAGGATTCAATAAGAGCGTCTTTTCTTATAGGCGGACGATATAGAGCCAATAAAAATGTGTTGAACTCTTTGGATGCTCAAGGCTTGTACTTGTCTAGATTTGGCGACTTACAATCGCTAATGACTTATCATTTCAACCGATTTACACGTTTGGAGTTTTTGGTTAACTATGCCCAAAATCGTTTCAGGTTTGAACCCGAATTTCAAGAAACGTCTTTCGGAACGTTACAAAGTGCACTCCGTCTAAGAATCGGATTAGATGGTCAGGAAATAGTGGATTATAACAGTGTAATGGGGGCTTTGTCTTTGGTTAAAAATAAATACAGAAATGAAATTAAATTCATCGTTTCTGCCTATACTTCTTCGGAAAAAGAACATTTTGATATTCAAGGGGCTTATGAAATTTATGATGTAAATAATAACATTGGTTCCTCTGGTTTTGGTACTGTAAGAAATTTGTTAGGCCTTGGTTATTTTATCAATCACGCCCGAAATGACCTCAATTTTAGCGTTATAAATGCCAGTTTACAAGGCACCAAAAAACTTAAATTATTTAGTCACAACGCCAAATGGTTATGGGGTGTAAAATACCAAAAAGAAATTATCCAAGATCGTTTTAAAGAATGGCGTTATAATGACTCAAGTGGCTACAATATCAATCCTTTTACTGCTTCATTAACTGAAGTAAAATTAGTGGAATACATAGCCTCTAGAACAAGTATTACAAACGATAGATATTCTGCCTTTACTCAGTTTCAACAAGGCTTTGGTAAGTACAATCAGTGGTCTGTAGTGGGCGGGGGTCGCTTTTTGTATTCTAGTTTAAATGAACAATCTTTGTTTTCGCCCCGTGTTCAGCTTTATTTTGAGCCGAATAAACCTTATAATGCTAAGCAATCTGAAAGTAGTAAAGATACAGTTATTTATAAGAAAAATATATTACTTAAAGCGGCTTTTGGTTATTATTACCAAGCGCCTTTTTACCGTGAAATGCGTCAGTTTAATGGTTTGGTAAATACCAATCTAAAGGCACAAAGAAGTATTCACTCTGTGGCAGGAATTGAATTTGGATTCAAAAAATTTGGACGACCATTTAAGTTTTTTGCCGAAGGGTATTACAAACATTTGGATTACATGGTCCCTTATGTTTTGGACAATGTCAGAATTAGATATTACGGCGATAACACGGCCCGTGGATATGCCACAGGTATTGATGCTAGAATTAACGGTCAATTTATCAAAGGACTCGAAAACTGGTTTACGCTTAGTATTCTTAAAACAGATGAAATAATCAGATATATGAATCAGGACAGCGTTATTACCGAAAGTGCTTCTCTGCGCCGACCAACAGACCGAAGGGTAAGTGCTTCCGTAATGTTTGAAGACGAATTGAAAACTAATCCCGATTACAGAATGCACCTAATGCTCAATTTTGGGTCAAGTTTGCCATACTATTTAGGAGGTAGTGCTCGTTATATTGAAGCGTACAGAATTCCTTCTTACAAAAGGGTAGACATAGGGTTTAGTAAAATGATAATTGGCGGAAAACGCACCAAGTTAAAACCTAAAAACATTGAAAAATTATGGGTAGGGGTCGATGTTTATAATCTTTTGCAAATAAACAATGTTATCTCTTACATTTGGGTTAAAGATTTTAATAACAATACCTTAGGGGTTCCTAATTATTTAACGGGAAGGTTGTTGAATGTGAGGCTTGTTGCAAATTTTTAAAATAAACACTTAGGGTTTCCATAAAACCATTAATTTTGCTCTTAAATGTTTACTGGAATAATAGAAACTGTAGGAACCATTTCCGCTATTGATAGTCATCAGAATAACATGACTTACACTGTTCAATCTTCATTTAGTAATGAATTAAAAATTGACCAAAGTGTGGCGCACAATGGTGTTTGTTTAACAGTTATTGAAGTCAATCAACATGAACACCAAGTGACTGCTATTAAGGAAACTTTAGATAAAACGAATCTTAAACATTGGCAAATAGGCACTTTGGTAAATTTAGAAAGATGCATGCCTGCTAATGGTCGATTTGATGGTCATATTGTTCAAGGCCACGTTGATACCACTGCTGTTTGTACTCATATTCTCGACGAGAATGGCAGTTGGAAATACACTTTTACTTATCAGGGCGATTATATTACTGTAGAAAAAGGCTCCATCTGTGTCAATGGAACAAGCTTAACAGTAGTAGATAGTAAAGACCAATCTTTTTCGGTTGCAATAATTCCTTACACTTACGAAAATACGGTTTTTAAGCAATTAAAAGTGGGCGATTTGGTGAATATTGAGTTTGATATTTTGGGCAAATACATTGCCAAAATGATGGCAAAATAAAACTGAAATTAACTGAATTTCGCCATTCAATTTATTTCCTTATTTTTGCCCTTTACATATCAAATAAATGGCAAAATTTTTATTAATCATTCTTTCAATTTTTTCTGTTACGGCAATGGCGCAATCCGATGTGCCACACATTCATTATCTCGCTGATCCTGATGCGGCAGAACGCAATCACAGTGTTGATATAACTCACATGCGTGTGGAAGTTAGTTTTGAACCAACCCTTGCGCAGGTCAATGGAAAAGTAACACACCAATTCACAACTTTACAAAATGGCATAGATACTTTGTTTTTTAATGCACCCGGTATTCAAATATTATCTGCAACATTAGACAATACTTCATTGGCTTTTTACTCAAATAAAGAAGGAGTGGTTGTTAAGTTTGCTAAGGCTTTAAATTGGGATGAAAAACACCAAATTACATTTACGTACACTGCCAAACCCAAAAAAGGAATTTATTTTATTGGTTGGAATCAGCCAGAAAATACAGGAACGCCGGATATTAATTATATTCGTAAACAAATATGGACTCAAGGGCAAGGTATTGATAACAGACATTGGATACCAATGTACGACGACATGGGCGATAAGTTTATTACCGAAACAGTAACCACTATGGCTAACCCATACAAAGTGTTGTCAAACGGGAAACAAGTTTCAGTAAAAGACAATGGCAATGGAACATCGACTTGGCATTATGCAATGGAGAAGCCACATGCAGGTTATTTGTTGATGTTGGCAATCGGTAATTACGAAATTAAAGCCACCACTACCAAACGTGGAACGCCAGTTCAGTTTTGGTATTACCCTGAATTTAAAGACCGTGTTCATTACACCAGTTTACATACCGAAAAAATGATTGAACATTTGGAAGATGAAACCGGTATTCCTTATGCATGGGGTTCTTATTCTCAAGTAATGGTTCAAAATTTCTTGTATGGTGCTATGGAAAATACTTCAGCTACTATTTTTGGAGATTTTTTTACAACAGATGCCCGCGGTTTTAAAGACAGAAATTACATGGGGGTCAATCACCATGAACTTACCCACCAATGGTTTGGCGATTTAATCACAGCCCGTGGTGGAAGTGATGTGTGGTTGCAAGAGAGTTTTGCTACTTTTTATCCTAAATTATTTTTCAAAGAATTGGAAGGGGATGATGCCTACCAATGGGGGGTTAGGGGCGAACACAATTCGGCTTTAGCGCAAAGCGAAAAAGACCATTTCCCAGTAAGACATACCAAAGGGGGAACGACTCGCTTGTATCCTAAAGGAAGTGCGGTTTTGAGTATGTTGAGACACCAATTGGGAGATGATAATTTCAAACGTTTTATACAACATTATTTAACCGTTAATGGGTTTAAAAATGTGGAATCTTGGGATTTTCAAAAAGCACTAAAAGATAAATTAGGGATGAATTACGATTGGTTTTTTGACCAATGGATTCACAGAGGTGGCGAACCGCATTTTGAAGTAAGTTATTTGGCCAATAAACAAACTGTAAATTTTGAAATCAAACAAGTTCACCAAACGGATGGGCATGTTCGTTATTTTAAAACACCTGTAGATGTTGCTGTATATTACAAAAACGGAAGTATTCACAGAACTACTATTTGGGTAGCAGACAGTGCTATTCAAAACATTGCTATAAAACACCCTGGCTCAGATATCATAGATTTTGTATTGTTTGATGAAAGAAGTAATGTGATGAAAAAAATGACATTCAAAAAATACAATGATGAACTGTTTGCTCAGGCTGCAAAAGCAACTTATATGATTGACCGTTATGATGCCGTTTTGGCCATGAAAGATATTCCGTTGAAAGACAAACAAGCGCTTTTACAAGCAAGATTTGCAGCAGAAAAACACCATGCTATTAGAGCTGAAATTGCCAAACAATTGGCTAACCAAAAAGGCTTAAATAAATGGTATAAAAACATTGTTAAAGATAACAAAGCTGAAGTTAAAAATGCATTTATCCAAGCAGATACTAATGTTGTTGAGACAAAGGAAATTTTTGAAATGTTGTTAATGGATAGTGCTTATTCAGTGGTTGAAAATGCTTTAGATAAATTGATGAAAAGCAAAGCAATTAGCGATAAAGAAAAAGCAAAATTCTTATCAATAACTGCTGCAGTTTCTGGTCAAAATAATAACGTAAGAGTTAAATGGCTCGAACATGCTTATAAATTAAACGAAGGAGACAAAAGCAGAGAATTACATCAAGCTTCTCTTACAAACTTAATAAGCGCCAATTACGAATTCAGAACACGAGTTGCGGCAGGTGGGGCTTTAAATAGATTAGGGATTTGTAACCGAGAAATTGTTAGCCATTTGATAGATGCAGTGTTGACTTACAATTCAAGATTGGCAGGTCCATGCGCCGGCTATCTAAAAAACATGAGTAAAAAGTCAGAAAATCTTGAAATGATTAAGAAAGCAACAGAAGGTTTGAATGAAGAACAATTGTCTACTCTAAAACAATACGGAGTAATTAAATAGCATAAGATTGTTTTAAAATAGTTTGAAAAGCCACAGTAAAATGTGGCTTTTTTTTGTCTATGTCTTTCCTATAAACCAACTTTCCTTCAGAAAAGTGTTAAATTTTACATTTTTTCCTTTGAAAAAGTGTAATTACGCCTACAAACCATTCTTATTTTCGGTCTAACTGAGGTGAACAACCATTTCAATATTATTGCTTTTTCATCATATAAACCATTATAAAAAGGCTAAAAAATCAATTATATCAAACAAAATCTTAACTTTGTGGTTAAATATTTATTTATCAATAAGTTTTGGATACGCAACAAACCTCTGAACGCAAAAAAGACCACATTGAGTTAGCGCTCATTTCTCAAACGCTACAAAATGATACCCGTTTTTATTACGAACCTTTTTTAGCTTCACACCCTCATAATAACGCCATTCCTGTGAGTAATATCGCTGGGAAACAATGCTCATTGCCTTTGTGGGTGAGTAGCATGACTGGTGGAACCCAACAAGCAGGCACTATCAATCGCAATTTGGCTAAGGCTTGTAATGAGTTTGGTATGGGAATTGGTTTGGGCAGTTGCAGAATTATCCTCGACAGTGACACCTATTTCGATGATTTTAATATCCGCCCCATACTAGGGAACGATTTACCACTGTTTGCCAACCTTGGTATAGCCCAAATCGAAGAAATTTTGGAAAGCAAACAAACCCATAAAATCGAAGAATTGGTAAAAAAACTTCAAGCCGATGGGTTAATCGTTCACGTTAATCCATTGCAAGAGTGGTTGCAACCTGAAGGTGATATTATCAAAAATCCACCCATCGATACTATCAAGCGTTTGTTGGATATTGCCAATTATAAAATAATGGTGAAAGAAGTTGGGCAAGGGTTCGGTCCACAATCGCTCATGGAATTAATTCAACTTCCTATCGAAGCAATTGAGTTTGGTGCTTTTGGAGGGACTAACTTTGCAACACTAGAACTACACCGTCAAAATGAATTAACCAAAGAATTGCTTCAACCCATTACCTATATCGGACACACCGCCTCAGAAATGGTGGATTTTGCCAACCAAGCTGTTCAAGAATTGGGTACAAAAGCGCTTTGCAAACAGTTGATCATTAGTGGGGGAATTAAATCATATTTAGATGGCTACTATTTGATGCAAAAATCAAAAATGAATGCCATTTATGCCCAAGCATCCGGATTCTTAAAACACGCGACTTCTGAGTATGAAGAATTGCAGACCTATTGCCAACTTCAAAAGAAAGGACTTGAAACGTGTTATCAATATTTAAAAATAAAATAAGCCAAAATGACTGTAATTAAAGGATTTTCTAAACTAAGTAAAGAAGCAAAAATTGAGTGGATTGTTGCCAACTATTTGAATGGTGACGAACAAGCCATTTCTTTTTTGAAATCATATTGGCATCCTGATGCACCAACTCAAAAATTGCACGATGAGTTTATCGAAAATACCATTACCAATTTTTACTTGCCATTCGGTATTGCCCCCAATTTTTTAATTGATGGTAAAATGTATTGTGTGCCTATGGCAATCGAAGAAAGTTCGGTGGTAGCAGCAGCAGCCAAGTCGGCCAATTTTTGGTTGAACAGAGGCGGTTTTCGTACCCAAATTATCAGTACCGAAAAAATTGGTCATGTTCACTTTATTTGGAAAGGCGAAAATCCTACAGATTTATTCAATTTCTTTGAGTCAGTAAAACCAACTTTATTCGCCAATACCAATCATATTACCAAAAACATGCAACAACGTGGTGGTGGTATTTTGAATTTGGAACTTATCAATCAAACGGATAAAGAACCTCATTACTACCAATTGAAAGCCACTTTCGAAACCTGCGACAGCATGGGGGCTAATTTTATTAATTCGGTATTAGAAGAGTTTTCAAAGATTTTAAAAGAAGAAATTGTTCATTCAACGGTTTTAAAAGAAGAAGATAGAAACATCGAAGTTATTATGTGTATTTTGAGCAATTACACGCCTAATTGCATTGTAAGGGCAGAGGTTTCTGCACCTGTTTCTGAGATGACAGAAAGTGGAGACGACGACATGACAGGGGAGTACTTTACAGAGAAGTTTTGCAGAGCCGTAAGAATAGCAGAAATAGAACCCTACCGTGCCACCACACACAACAAAGGCATTATGAATGGTATAGACAGTGTGGTATTGGCCACAGGCAATGATTTCAGAGCGGTAGAAGCTTCAGCACACACCTACGCGTCACGTTCAGGAAGCTATAGCAGTTTAACCCATGCAGAGGTAAAAGATGGTATTTTTCGTTTTTGGTTAGACATTCCTTTGGCATTAGGTACTGTAGGTGGATTAACCAATTTGCATCCTATGGTAAAATTTGCTTATAGAATGTTAGGCAATCCGAATGCGCAAGAATTAATGCGAATTACCGCCGTAGTTGGTTTAGCACAAAACTTTTCAGCCTTGCGTTCTTTGGTTACCTCAGGAATACAAAAAGGACACATGAAAATGCACTTATTAAACATCCTCAACCAATTGGAAGCCACAGAAGAAGAAAAAGTAAGAATAGTAGAACACTTCAAACACAATGTAGTAAGCTACAGCGCTGTTGTGAATATTTTTAAGACAATTAGGGGCGAAGTTAAGAGTTGTTAATTAAGGGTTTCTAGCATCTAGCTCGATTCTGTGCTTTATGCCTCATCCTCCTTTCCTTCTCCAAAGGAGAAGGATGATGGTTTCACGCCATTCACCGTGAGGTTTATATTTAAATTACTTGCTCTCGCTAGCATCTTGCTAGTGATTCGGTGCTTTGCTTCTGGCATTACCTTGCTTTTTTGTCACCTTTTTTGTCACCCTTCGAGAGCTACTCTCACGTGACTAAGCTCAGCCTAGTGGATGACAAAAGGGCAACGCTGAACTGTGTGAAACAAATAAACAATTAAACAATTAAACAAATAAACATCTAAACCCATTAAACCCATTAAACCCATTAAACCTGCGCTATGCCTCTGGCACAAATAACCACTAATTTCTATTTCCTAACCCCTATTTCCTACCTCACCACTTCCACCACACCTTTCACTTCATGTAGAATATTGTAGAGGTCGCGGATTTTGGCTTGGTAGATGTAGACACCTAACGGGATGTTCGTGGGGTGCCAATCTTTGTTGGTGTCGTTGGTTTTGAAGAGGCGCTCGCCCCAGCGGTTGAAGATTTCAAGTTGGTATTCCTTTGCAAACGCTTTTTGCTCTTTGGATAGCCCAAAGGTTTCGTTGATGCCATCGTTGTTTAAGGTAACTACATTGGGCAAATAAAACACGATTTGCTCTAATATCGGCACTTTTTGTTGTGCGGTATCAAAACATTGTTTGTCTTTGTCGGCTATAAGAATGATGGTATACAAACCGGTGTCTGAAAACACTATTTCAGGGCTGGATTCTGTGCTTGTTTGGGTGTTGGTTTTGGTAAAAAACCATTCGTAACCAGTGGCATTAGTGCTTTGGTTGATGAATTTAAACTTGTATTTTAATTCTCTGCTGAGGTTAGCATAAGTAAAGTTCGCAATGGGGCGTTCTAGGATACTGAAACGGATGCTGTCTCTGCTTTGGCATAGGTTGAGGTCGGTGGTTTGCAGCTTGATTTCGTAGTTGCCCGTTTGCGGAAATTTGTAGCTTTGGGTGTTGTTGTTGACTGCTGTGCCTTGCGGTGACCAAGTGTATTGATGGTTGCCATTGCTTTGTACTTTTACTATTGTACTGTCACCTAAACAGAGATTTTCTGCGGTAAGGGTGGTTTGTGGCTGTGGATTGATGGTTATGGAAATAGTGGTATCGCTTTTACAAATGCCATCTGATGCTGATATTTCAATGTTATAATTGTTGGCTTGGGTGTAAGTGTGGAATTTCGTACCACTCATTTCGTTGTTATCGATGTTACCATCGCCCCAGTTGATGCGGTGTTGGGTATTGTTGGGAATACTGCTGATTAATAATTCTGCGCTTTGATTTTGACAGAGACTTTCATCTTTTAGTTGAGCAAAAAGGATTGGATTGGAATAAATCTCTATTTGTTGACTTTGCGTGTCTTTGCAGCCGTGTTCGGTGCTGGTGAACAGTTTTATTTCGTAGCTTTGCGCTTGGCTGTATTGATGGGTTTGATTACTGTACGCTTCTTCTACCCCATCGCCCCAAGCAATGGTTTGGCTTTGGGTATTGGTGTTGCCAACTATGTTTGCCTGAATTTGATTGCTTTTTAGACAAGTGTTTGTTTTGAGAATTTGCAGGCTGTTGGTGTTGGTGGGATGCAGTTTGATTTGAGTAGTATCTCGTTCGGTGCAAGTGATATTATATTGAGAACCTGTTGCACTGATTTCTATGATAGTATTTTGGTGAATAGATTTTTTATATTGGTTGGGATTAGTTTGTAAAATGCCATTTTCTCGCCATTGAATATTTTGGTATTGCACATTACTGGAAACAAAAAACACTAAATTTACAGTATCGCCTTTACAAACCGTTTGGTCGTTGTATTTCACAGGAATGATGGGATTGTTGTTTTTTAAAGTGAAACTATCTATGGCAATGCAGCCGTTTTGGTTTTTGTATTGAATTTTATAAACCTGTGGCGTTAGCAGGGTTTCTATTAAGTTATTGCTGATGTTGTGCAACCACAAAACAGAATCTTGTAAGGCGTTTGGTTTGGCAGAAACACTGATGCTTTGCCCGATACAAACGGCAGTGTCTTTGAGTTTTTGAATATTGTATAATGGAAATGTTTTTTGCTCAAAACTATCTGTTGCTATGCAGCCTCTGTTGTCTGTGATGCTGAGTTTTACTCTAAAACTATCAATGGCTTGGATACTAAAAAAACTATCTATTGAAGTTTGATTACCCACTTGCCAGAGGAATTGCAAAGGTGTTTCCACTTCAGCTTTTTGGGCGGTATAGGTAATTGTTTGCCCTTGACATACTTTGCTTTGTGGTGTGACAGAAATTTTGGGCGTTGCATAAGGCAATTCGATAGAATCTAAAAAAGTACCGCTGCAACCATGTGGTGTATTGGTGGTTTTAAGGCTGATGTACCATTTGCCTGATTTGGGCAAATTAAAAACAGCATCAGAAAACGATGTTGTGAGTTTGGTGCCGCTTGTGTGGGTGAGTGTCCAATCGTAATTGTAGGCGTTTTCATCGGGCTTGGTTTTTACTGCTTTAAGTTCTAATCTGCCACAGTTTTGCAAAGTTTTTTGAATAGCAAACTCTGGCATTTGAACCACATAAAACTCGCAGGAACGGAATTCTAATTGCCTTGCATCAAAATATCTTTTTTCAGCAAGATTGATATTAAATATATAAGGATTTTGCCAATGTTGTAATTGATTGGGTTTCCAAGCCAATTTAAGCTCTATATCATTAGTTCCAGTTTGACTTTCCCAATAATTTGCATGAGGTATATTGTGATAAACTTGATAATCTATGGTATCAGGAATGGTTTGGTTAACAGCCATAGTATCCCGTAATCTAAAGGTTAAAGTATCAGTTTGTTTGTTGATGCATTGGTATCTTCGATAAGGCAAGTTTGTTACAAATATTGTTTTATTTGAGTCAAAATATTCAACAATAGAGATATTCGGTCTAATATGAGAACTAATTTGTCTATTTTGTGTTGATACTAAAACTAATTTATTATTTATATCATATTTATAGCTTTTAATTTTTACACAAAATAATTGAAAAAAAACATTAATGTTTGATCTATGAAATATACAAATACCTGTAATTGGATTCAAAAAAAATCCTTGAGGTGGATTTAGGTCTGGGCGAGGTGAACATGGTGAATTGTTATTTCTACAATAACAATTTATTGGATAACTATTACTATAGCCATTTATGTAAGGCAATGAATCTCCATTTGGAAACAGCTTTGGTGTTGACATTTCATAAACTATACTATCAATGGAGTTTTTAAAACATCCAAAATCAATTTGTTTTGTACCAATAGTTCCATCAATTCTCACAAAATCTGTTGGATGAAAATTTCTTGGAATAGAAGATATATCACCTTTTTTCCATTCAAAACATCGGTTGATTGAAAAATAACAATAATTTTTATTTACATTACTTCCATTTGATGTTGGAAATGAATTTCCAACACCAACTCTGTATTCTCCTAAAAAAACAATATCTACATAACAAGCATTTAGTTTATTTAATGTATCTTTTATTTTTAAATCTTTAAAATCTATTAATCCAGTATATTTAAAAATTGTAAACTGACTAATATTTGAGCAACTACTTTTAGTAGAGCAAATTTCTGTACCCCAAGCTTTCTGCTCTTTTAAAACAAATACACTATCTAATAGTGTTATAATTCCACTCACAACCTTTACTTTGTTATAAAATATACTTACAAATGCAGTGTCAGGAAACATATCACTTGAAATAACTTGTGCATTATTTCTATAGGAATAAAAACTAAACTGTAGTCTTTGGGTATCAATCCACTTATATTCACTTTGATAGTCTGTCCATGTTGCAGGACTAGGATTTCCATTCAAATTCTGAGAATATATTAATTTATAACCTATAAAAAATATTAATAATAGAAAGTATTTATTCATACATTATTAATTGCATGAATTTTGATTTAAATTCATATCATTTTTTTGAATAATCAACTCAATTGTTGATTCGAAAGCTGGAATATTAACTGTTGGATTTTCACTTTTAGTTAAGGTTGTTTTATACATATCTCTATAAAATGGAGAACATTCTCCACCATTTAAAGAAGTAATTAAATGCAAATCAAAAACAGAGGTATTGGGTGTATTAATGTCTGTATCATAATAACCTACCATACCCCATTGTGTATTGTTAAAAAAATCCATGTATTTTAAGCCCATTTCTGGCACAAAATAAGCTTTGTCTTTATCAGTAAAAATGGTTTTCATGTCTTGTTGTTTATGTTTGCACAAGCAAAATTAGTAAAATATTCTATTTAACAAAATTTAGTTTAAACTTAAGACACAGAAAAACAAAATCGCTGCACAGCGTGAAACAATTAAATATAAAACATTTTATCTATTAAACCTTCCAATAGCTATCGGGACTTCCTTTTCACCTGCTCTCGCTAGCATCTTGCTAGTGATTCGGGGCTTTGCCTCTGGCACATACCCCCCTAAATCCTAATTCCTCATTCCTGCAATCCAACCAATTTGCTTAACCTCACTTAAATCATTATTTTTGCACGTTCAATGGAGTTTTATAGTCATGGTAAAATAATGCTTTCCGGGGAATATGCGGTGCTTTATGGTGCTACATGTTTTGCTTTGCCTACTAAGTTAGGGCAGAAAATGCAAGTTACTTTTACGCCTTCCGAGGAGCAACATTGTATCCAATGGCACAGTTACGATTCAAGCATGAACGAATGGTATTTTGCTGAGATTCAATTACCCCACTTTTTTGTAACCCAAACCAATTCCAATGACGTCTCCATTCAATTGTTTCGTTTTTTGAAAAATGCCCAAGTCTTAAACCCAGATTTTTTGCAAGAAAAAGGCGTTTATATAGTGAATAATTATTTGGAATTTGACAAAGACGATGGTTTTGGAAGTAGTTCTACATTAACTAATAACATTGCACTTTGGGCCGATGTTAATCCATTTTCATTGCATTTTAACGCTTTCAAAGGCAGTGGTTTTGATGTGGCAGTGGCATTAAATGGTCAGCCGCTTTTATACACCATGAATGGCAATCAACCGCTTGTTGAAATTGTTAATTGGCAAAAAAACTTTACCGATAAGTTGTTTTTTGTTTATCTCAATAAAAAACAAATCAGTAGAAATCAATTGTCTGCTATTCAACATCCCATAGATAAAACTCAAATTGCACAAATCTCTAACATTAGCAAACTAATAGCTGCCAATGAAGATTATTATGAATTTTGCTTGATGCTTGAATTGGCTGAAAGTGAAACGTCACGCCTACTGAACCGACCAACCATTAAACAAGAATTGTTCGCCGATTTTAAAGGAAGTATCAAAAGTTTGGGCGCTTGGGGTGGCGATTACATTTTAGCAACTGGCGACAATACCGAAAACTATTTTAAGCAAAAAGGGTTTCATAAAATATACACCTACCAAGAACTGATTAAAGAATGAATTATCAAAAAATAGAAGTAGTAAGCAGATGGCAAAGCCCGTCAAATATAGCCTTAGTAAAATATTGGGGTAAAAAAGGACTGCAAATTCCTTGTAATCCCTCCATTAGTATTACCCTAGATAAGGCTATAAGCGATACCAGTATGCAGGCTATTTATGATGAGAATCAAAACGAATTGAGCTTTGATTTCTATTTTGAAGATTCCAAAAATCCCGGTTTTGAGGAAAAGTTAAAACCTTTTTTAATCCATGCACAATCTTATTTTAAATGGTTGCAACATTACCATGTAATTATTCATTCTAGCAATACCTTTCCACACAGCAGTGGTATAGCATCTTCGGCCTCTGCATACAGTGCTTTAGCTTTAAATTTATGTACATTGCACGAAGCCATAACAGGCGAATCTTTGCCTCATTTTTTCCAAACGGCTTCTTTTTGGGCAAGAATAGGATCGGGTAGTGCTTGTCGCAGTGTTTATGGCGGTTACAACGCTTGGGGAGAGTGTAAAAGTATAGCAGGAAGTCATGATGAATATGCGGTGAATATAGACACTGAAGTACATCCACATTTTAAAAACATGATGGACAGTATTTTAATCGTTGAAAAAGGGAAAAAAGCAGTTTCGAGTACTATGGGACATGCGCTTTTAAAACAACACCCCTTTGCTGAAAAAAGATACGAAACGGCCTATCAAAACATCGATTTGTTAATGACTATTTTAAAGAGTGGAGACATGTCTGCATTTATTCAATTGGTAGAATCTGAAGCCTTAATGTTACACGCTTTGATGATGAGTTCACCAACTCCTTTTATTTTGATGAAACCGCAAACTTTGCAAATTATTGAAAAGGTAATAGACTACAGAAATCAAACAGCTGTGAATGTCATGTTTACTCTAGATGCTGGTGCCAATGTGCATTTGTTATATCCCGAAATGGAGAAAACAAACGTGCAGAATTTCATTGCCAATGAATTGGTGCAACATTGCGAAAATGGTTTGTTTTACGACAATAAAATTGGAACTGGTCCCTCCCTCATCGTTTAATTTATTTGAAACCAAAAGTTGCCATAGTAGGAGGCGGTCCCTCAGCTTTAATGCTGGCAGCTACTCTTGATTTTCATAAATTTGAGCTAAGTATATACGAGCAAAACAAAACATTAGGACGTAAATTTCTGGTGGCAGGTGATGGTGGTTTTAACCTCACACACGGGTCTGACATAGAATTGATGAAGCAACAATACCATCCTAGGGGTTTTTTGGACAAGACTTTAGAGACTTTCTCAAACAGTGATTTAAGAAATTGGTTGCGCTCGTTAGGTGTAGATACTTTTGTAGGAAGTAGCAACAGGGTGTATCCTATCAAAGGTATCAAACCCATTCAGGTGTTGAATGCTATTCTTCAAAAATTAGAAGAAAACAAGGTGAATATTTGCACTCAAATGCAATGGAATGGTTGGACGGAAAATAATGATTTGTTGTTCAATGAAACAGAAGTTGTTAAAGCCGATATAGTCATTTTTGCATTAGGTGGTGCCAGTTGGAGCGTAACAGGTTCTAGAGGAACGTGGTTGCCTTATTTCCCAAAAAAAGGAATTGCAACTTTACCGTTCCAGGCGTCTAATTGTGCTTTTAAAGTAGACTGGCAATCAGAATTTATTGAAAAATACAATGGCTTTCCACTCAAAAATATAAGTTTAACATTAGGAAATCACAGTGTAAAAGGAGAGTTGGTTGTAACAAAATTCGGACTCGAAGGGAATGCCATTTATGCCTTAAGCAGAGCGATTCAAAATGAGTTAAAGCAGCATGGACAAGCAACAGTTTATTTGGATTTAAAACCTATGTTTGAGCTTGAGCAGATTATAGAAAAATTAAAACAAGTTAAGTCAAAAAACACAAGCGAAGCACTTAAAATTGGCTTGAATTTCAGCCCAATGCAAATTCAATTAATCAAGCAAAGTATTAGTAAAGAGGATTATGTTGAAATAGATAAATTGGCCGAAAGGATTAAATTATTGCCAATCTCTTTGTTACATGCAGCCCCGATAGAAGAGGCTATTTCTACAACCGGTGGCATTGCGATAGAGGAGGTAGATGATAATTTTCAATTGAAGAGAATGCCCAATCACTATATTATTGGCGAAATGCACGATTGGGATGCTCCTACAGGAGGTTATTTGTTACAAGCATGCATGAGCATGGGAGTGGTTCTTGGAAAAAGGTTGAATAAAATAATGTAGGGTTTAATTCGAGGAGGGATTTTATGCTTTGTCTGTTCCGAAGCCTCGGAACTCAGCTGCACGGGAACTTTAAAAAACATATACTTAAAGAAAAATGAAAATTTTGTTTTTAAGCGTAATCTGTGCGGAGGTGTCCACGAATGGCGCGAAATTTCAATTTGACAGCTTGGGGAGCAGGTGTGTGAGTTAAGGCAAATTGAGATTTTTCATTCGTGGTGGGCTTTTTGCTTACTTTTTTCCCATAAAACCACGTAGTCGCAGCGAAGCTAAAGTAAGAAAAAGATTAAAAGTAAATGAAAATTTTGTCATAGAACCGTATTAACCAAGGAGAGTTTTCGGATAGCTTTTGGGAAAAAGATTCATGATGATTATTCTCTATTATTGGTAGACGCCATGCATGGCGTCTCTACCTATATTCTTTCGCTTTACGGCGTCAAACAATTAACAAATACTTCCCTAGATTCTGAATAAATTTTGAGGAAAAAATATTTCAGAATGACAATCGAATTATACTATTAAAAACTTTATACCCTCTAGACAATCACGCTGCACGGCGAGAAACACCCTTCGAGAACCCCTTCACGTGACTAGGCTCAGCCTAGTGGGTAACACAATTCAATAAACACCTAAACACCTAAACACCTAAACACCTAAACGAATAAACACCTAAACGAATAAACAATTAAACAGTTCAATCAAACAATTCAACGAATAAACAAATCAATCAAACAATTTGTGAATGAAAGTGTTATATTTGCAAACCTCTTTTAAATGAATATTAAAGATTCTTTGTTTTACGCCAAAATATTACTCTTCGGGGAGTATGGTATCATTGAAGATTCAATGGGACTTTCTATCCCCTTTGATAAATTTAATGGTCAGTTGAAAAAAGATGGCCGTAAGGATGCTTTTGCTATTCAGTCGAACCTTGATATTAAAGTGTTTTTCGATTATCTTAAATCTTTAGAGTCGCAGAATGTATTAACTAGTCAATTTGATTTTGCTCAATTTGAACAAGATATTAATGAAGGGCTTTATTTTGATAGTTCTATTCCTCAAGGTTTCGGAGTAGGTTCAAGTGGTGCCCTTGTTGCTTCTATTTACGACCGTTATGGTCTTAATAAAATTGTGGTAAACGCACAACAAGATGGCGATGAAATTCTGAAATTGAAACAAGTGTTTTCTCAATTGGAATCTTTTTTTCATGGAAAAAGTTCAGGTTTAGATCCATTGATTTGTTATTTAAATCTACCTGTACTCATTCAGTCGAAAACAAAATTAGACACCGTTGGTCTGCCAACTCCAAATGACAATGGTAAAGGTGCTATTTTTCTAATGGACAGTGGCACGACAGGTCAAACTCAAAACATGGTTTCTATTTTCTTAGAAAAATGTAAAAATGAAGGGTTTAGAAATTTAATCAAACACCAGTTTAAAAAGTACAACGATGAGTGTATTCATGCGTTTTTAAATAAAGATTTCAAACCGTTGATGAGTTCTATTAAGCACTTATCTCAATTGGTATATGATAATTTTTCTCCTATGATTCCTGATAACTACAAACACCTTTGGAAAGAAGGTATAGAGAGTAATTCGTATTACCTTAAATTGTGTGGTAGTGGTGGAGGAGGTTATATTCTTGGATTTACCCACGATTATGAATCGGCTGTCGAAAAACTTAAAGGACAGAAGTTGCAAGTTATTTACACCTTTTAATTAAGCTTATGACAGATTCAACATCCTCTGTCAACAAGCACACTTTTGCACTCAAGTTGATTGCCTTATTTTCTGTAGTAAGGTGGTATAATATTCTCCTGACAGTTTTAGCTCAATACATCTCCGCTTTCGTGTTTATTCGTCATTCACACGGTTCCTATTCCCTTATACTAACTGATTTTAAATTGCACGGTATAGTCTTAGCTTCTATTTTTAGTATTGCTGCGGGTTTTATCATTAATAACTTTTACGACTTTGAAAAGGATTTAATTAACCGGCCTCAAAACACATTGTTTAACAGAATAATAAGTAAAAAGACCTCGTTAAATCTTTATATCGCATTCAATGTTTTAGCATTATTGATTGCCTATTTGTCCTCATTTAAAATAGGTGTGTTTTTTACAGCTTTTATCTCTGCACTTTGGATTTATTCGCACAAGTTGCAGAAAATATTCTTTATCAAAGAATTTACAGCTGCGATGCTTAGTATTACTTGTTTCTTTGCGGTTCTATTGCATTACAATACTTTTTATACTTTTATTTTTATCTATGGTGCGTATTTTCTGTCTATCGTTTATGCACGTGAACTTATCAAACAATTTCTGAATTATACAGGCGATAAAATATTGCAAATACAGTCCATTCCTGTCGTTCTAGGTTTGCAAAATGCCAAGTCTTTTATCTATTTTGTAATGGTATTATCGCTGCTTTTGGGTGTTGGAATTATTGCGTACGAAGGTCTTATTACCAAAAACTATTTTGTGCTTTTGGCTAGTGCTGTTACGATAATAAGTATTGGGTTAATCGAAAAATCAAGATACAAAGCAGTACACACCATTTTTAAAATAGTGATAGTAATGGGAATCTTTAATTTGCTAACCTTTTTATTTTAAAGGTTTATTTTTGATTGTCGCGCCATTCGTACACCCACTGACTTTGAATCATTTCTAGGTGTCCTTCGTTACACTCTTCTTTTGTGCCTTTAAAATTGGGGATTTCAAGCACCCATTGCATCAATTCAGTAAAGCGAATTCTGTATATTTTGGATTCACCAAAATCATCGCCAAATCTCTCATACAAAGCCATAGCTATGTCTTCGTGGTCTTTCCAGTGTATTGGTAGTTCAAATGTCATTTTTATATAAATTTAGTGTCCAATAATTACCGATTGGTCGGGGATTGTTACCGTTATGTTTTCATCTTCTTCTAACACACATTGGCATGCCAGTCGAGAATTGTATTTAGGATTGCGGGCACGGTCAACAAAATCCTCTTCCTTGTCTGTAATTTCTGATAAGCTGTCTGCGCCTTGTTCAACATATATATGACAAGTACTGCAAGCACATACAGCACCGCAATTGTGATGTAAATGAACGTCGTTATCTAAGGCAACATCCAATATCATTTCACCAACCTCTATGTCAACGGTTAATGATTCTTTATGGGTTTCTTCAAAATTGAAAGTAATTTTTGGCATGATTAATAGAGTGACAAATTTAAGGTTTTTTTGTTTGTTTCAAACCCAGATTAATTATTAGAACTTCGTTATGAGAGTTAAATATCAATAAATCAGTTTCTTACTTTTTGAAAAGTATAGCCAAACCTATGGTTAAGAAAAGTAAGAAACAACTGATTTAAAGAGATTTAGCTAGTAATAGATTTTCTAATGATTATTCTGGGTTAAATTAGGTTTTGCAATCAATAAAAATATTAAGAATGAAAGAAGACCTAAACCGAAAGGAATGGCCGCAAAATGTTTGATATTCAAGTTGTAGAACTCTGCTATCATCCAAGTGCTATTTGCAATTATCCAAAATAAAATAGACAAGTTAGGGAAAAGTTTTCTGCGGTCATCAGTGCTAATTATAACCATAATTAAAGCAACAAGTAGGGTAGGTATAGCCATTATTACACCCAATACATCCCAAACAAATAACCAGCACAAGTCCTTGATTAACCACAATGGGATATGGATAATTTCAAGCCAATAAATAAATTGTGGCTTATTTTTCATTCAATTAGTACAAGCCTAGTTTGCGTTCTTTGATAGACTCATCTTCCAAATATTCATCATAAGATGCGAATTTATCTATCATTCCATTTGGCCCAATTTCTATAATACGATTGGCAACAGTATTCATGAACTCATGGTCATGCGAGTAAAATAAAATAGTGCCTTTGTAATCTATAAAACTATTGTTTAAGGATTGAATACTTTCCAAATCCAAGTGATTCGTAGGTTCATCAGCAATAATTAAGTTAGGGCTTTCTAACATAGATTTACTCATCATACATCTTACTTTTTCACCACCACTTAATACTTTAGCTTTCTTTAAACTCTCTTCACCACTGAATAACATTCTTCCTAAAAATCCTCTAATAAACGTTTCATCTTTCTCTTGAGAATATTGGCGCAACCAATCAACCAAGCTTAAATCAATGCCTTCAAAATAAGGAGAATTGTCATTGGGGATGTATGTTTTTTTAATAGTTACACCCCACTCAATATTGCCATTTTTTGGTTGATCCTGACCAGCCAAACATTCAAACAATTTGGTAATTGCTAAAGCGTTTTTTGACAAGAAAGCAACTTTATCCCCTTTGTTGATTATAAAATTTAATCCACTAAATAAAGTGGTGCCATCGTGAACATATGAAAGATTTTCTACACTTAATACTTGGTCACCAGCCTCACGTTCGGGCGTAAAAAAGATACCTGGATATTTTCTAGTTGAAGGTTTGATTTCTTCAATATCCAATTTGTCAATCATTTTACGACGGCTAGTTGCTTGTTTGCTTTTGGCAACGTTTGCACTAAATCGCTGAATGAATTCCATTAATTCTTTCTTCTTCTCTTCAGCTTTTTTGTTTTGGTCAGAACGTTGTTTTAATGCCAACTGACTGCTTTGGTACCAGAAAGAGTAGTTACCGGTAAAGACTTGTAATTTATTAAAGTCGATATCCGCAACATGCGTACAAACGGTATCCAAAAAGTGTCTATCGTGCGACACCACCAAAACGATATTTTCGAAATTGATAAGGAAATCCTCCAACCAAGCAATGGTATCTACATCCAAGTCATTGGTAGGTTCGTCCATTAGCAATATGTCTGGATTCCCAAAAAGAGCTTGAGCTAATAGTACACGAACTTTTTGGTTATTGTTCAACTCATGTAGTGTTTTAAAATGTAACTCTTCTGTAATTCCAAGACCACTTAGTAGGGAAGCCGCATCACTATCAGCATTCCATCCTTCCATTTCACCATATTTTTCCTCAAGTTCACTTGCTCTAATACCATCTTCATCAGAAAAATCTTCTTTGGCATATAAATCTTCTTTTTCTTTGATAATACTGTACAATTCTTTGTTGCCCATTATAACAGTTTCCAATACTTGGAATTCATCAAACTCAAAGTGATTTTGCTTTAAAACACTCATACGTTTGCCTTTTTCTATGTCAACATGGCCTGTAGTGGGTTCAATTTCACCAGAAAGTATTTTTAAGAAAGTAGATTTTCCGGCACCATTTGCACCAATTACACCATAACAATTGCCTGGAACGAATTTGACATTTACTTCGTCAAAAAGAACTCTTTTACCATATCGGAGCGATACATTTGAAACTGAAATCATTGATTTTTTATTTTTTGGGGCTGCAAAGATACTTAAAAATAAACAATCCCTTTTTAGAACTTAATTGTGGAAATTTGTTTGTTTTTTTAATTTTATAGTACAAGTTAACTATTTATTAAAATAACTAAATGTTTATCAGTTAATTGTTACGATTAAGTAATCAGTATAAATAGTACACGAAGATGTGATGTTTAAAAAAATTGTGTCAGAAGATTGCAATTTTTTTTAAATGATGACTTAAGTATAAAAACTTAATTATACATTTGCTTACTTGTTTTGTTACTAAAACATGTTTTATATATTAAATATTTTAATTTTTATGAATAAATATCTACTCAAACTCAAAATTCACAAAAAAATGCAATTGTTATTACTAACAATAGCATTTTTAGCTTTAACACCTAGTTTACAAGCCTTTCCAGGCGGAACTTACACCATTGATCCTGTGGCTTCAGCTTCTTCTTCTAATTACAGAAGTTTTACTGCTTTTGCTAACGATTTAAGAAATCTTACACGAGGCGACGGTGGGGCAGCTAATTATGCTGTTGGTGGCGCAGGTTTACAAGGTAATGTAATAGTAAATGTAGCTCCAGGCACATACAATGAACGTCTAAATTTAACTGCTATTGTTGGTTCATCATCCACTCGACGTGTAACTATCAATGGTAATGGAGCTGTTATCGAATTTACCCCTACATCAACAGCAGATGCTGGTGTAATATCATTAAATGGCACTGATTTCTTTACTTTCGATAATTTAGAAGTTAGGATGAACCAAACAACTTATGGTTACTGTTTCAGAGTTTATGGTGCTGCAGATAATAATGTTATAAAAAATTGTAAATTAAGATGTAATAATATCACTGGTGTTCCAAGTGTTGGTAGTGCTTATGTTTGGATGACTAATGGTACTACCGGAAGTTCATCAGGTAACTTTGGAAATAATAATCTAGTAGACAGCTGTGACATGCGTTCAGGTTCTGGAACCAACCATGGTCCCTACTATGGAATAAACATGTATGGAATTACTTCTCCAGCTGCAGCAAATGCCGGAAATAATAATGTGATTTCAAATAATCTTATTAGAGATTTTTATTTATATGGTATCAACCATCCTTATACATACAATACTACAATAAGAAACAATACTATTACCAATCAAGGTAGAACAAGTTTGTTTACTACCAAATATGGATTATATACAATAACAGGTACTTTTATTACAGAAAATAATAGAATTTATAACTTGAATGGGAATACGCCTCAAGGTTCTGTTATTTATCCAATATACATCAGTATGAGTAGCACTACTGTGCCTGTCATGAATTCTAAAATCACAAACAATTGGATTTATGATTTTGGAACATCTACTCTACAATGTTATATGTATTGGTATTCAGCTTATTTAAATCAAGCTATTTCACTTGATGTTGAGTTTAACACCATTGCTTTCGATTACCCTTCAACAGTGAACAATACAAGTACCATTGTTAGAAATGTTCAAGGTAGTTGGTTTAGAAGTTTTAGAAATAATATTCTTTATAACAATATTGGTGGTAGCGGTTCTAAATGGCTTATTTATGATCAAGCAACAACAACAACTTCTACATACAGATGGACTACATATCAAAATAATTGTTTATTCTTTGGCCCAAATGCAGGTGGAACGCTTAATTATGGATGGGGAGTTCAAGATGCTATTGCTTCATCTGTTGGAAACTTAAGTACAATTCAAGATATGTATAATTCAAGTTTCCCAAGTTCAAACATTGCAACTAATCCAAATTTTATTAGTAATAATCCAGCTTCAATTGACTTAACCCCACGCTCATTAACAATGGCTAATAAGGGTGTAGCTATTTCAGGAATTACTATTGATAATGCTGGTGCTACAAGAGGTGTAGTGCCTGATATTGGGGCACTAGAATACTCTGCTGATATTTCTATAACTGCATTTAATTTGAATTTCCCTGTGCCTGCTTGTTCTGGATTTTCTTCTGCAATTAGTGGTACTTTAAGAAATAACTCACCTTTTACAATTTCAAATCCAGAAGTAGCTTATGCCATCAATTATGGTCCTAAAATTGTTTACACCGTTCCTGGAAATATTGCACCAAATGCATCAATCAATTTTACATTCCCTAATCCACATTTATTTAGTATTCCTGGACCAACTACAGTTCGTTTATTTAACAGTGGTGGAGATGATGATTTAACAAATGATACTTTATTAACATCAACAACTATAACTCCTGCTCCTGGAGGTTCAGAAATTACTCATAACACTTCATTATCTTCATCTTCATCTATTTTTGATATTACTGGTAAACCAGATGTGACTTTCAGAAACGAAAAATTAGTATATGATTTAAGTGAGCCTTCCCGTTTAGGCTATACCAATGCGGATTACGGAACCAAATGGAGAGCCTTTGTAAGTGCAAAATCAATTAATGGCTTAAATGCCAATGTTCTTACAACAAGTAATGGAACAGCTCCATTCAGAGCAACATTTGAACCTACTGCTGCTTGGGAAGATAGTATTATTGAAGTATCAATTAGGGTATTAAGTTTAGAAACTTTCTGTGATACAGTTTTCAAAAGAAGAGTACTTGTAGCACCAAAAGCTAACGTAGATTTTATTATCCCTAATCCACTATGCGAACGCACTGACAATGTATTTGAAAATGCTACGACTGTTAGCAGTGGTTCTGTTGAATATGAGTGGAGTTTTGGAGATGCTACACCTAATTCTATTGAAGCAAATCCTGCCCACAGATATGCTAGTTACGGAACTTACCAATTGACCTTAACTGCAACTACCAAACCATATAATTTTGTAACAAGTAAAACAGTAACAATTGATGTTACCGAAATGCCAATTGCAAGTATCATTAATACTAACAAATGCGAAGGTTCTCCTGTAATTTTGGGTAATGGAACAGCCTACGCTGGTTCAGGAACTACTGTTTACACTTGGTCTTTCAGTGATGGTTCTGCTGATATTACTACTTCTACAAGAGCTGCAGTTAATAAAAAATTCAATACCCCAGGTGCTTATAGAGTAACGCTTCAAGCAACTGCCGATGGATGTACTGATAAAGTTACTAAAACCGTTTATCAGTTTGCAAAACCAAGTGCTGCTTTTGTAAAAGCGCAAGGTGATTGCTTGAATGATGAATTTACTTTTACTAACCAATCTGTTATTGCTCTTGGTAACTTTGGTAATAAATGGGATTTTAATGACAATGGAAATATTGCATCTGACTTCAGTCCAACTTATACTTTCCAATCTGCAGGAACTAAAAAAGTAACTTTAGTAACTGTTTCTGAATTTGGTTGCTTGGATACTGCTGAATTGACTATCAACGTAAAACAAATTCCAACAACAGATTTTTCATATCCGTTTGCTTGTGACAGAACTCCTACGCCTTTCGTAAATAATACTAACCTTAATGGTGAAACTTTGCAATCTTATTCTTGGAACTTAGGTCAAGGTGCTCCAAATACCCAATTTGCACCTGTTGTTAATTGGTCAGGTTTAGGTCAACGTAACGTAACTTTAACTACAACTCTTTTAAACGGATGTAGTACACAAGTTACCAAATCAATCAATGTAGGTGTTCAACCTTTGGCTGATTTTGAATTCGAAACCAAATGCGAAGGAAGTGAAATTCCATTCACTAACTTAACGACTTTCCCTAAAGGTAAAATCAATTACAAATGGAATTTTGGTGACAATACTACTTCTAATAATGCTGCCCCTATTCACACTTATGCTTCTGGTCAAACATACTCTGTTAAATTAGTTGCTTCTATTGAAGATGGCTGTTCTGATTCAATTGTTAAAGTTGTAAACATAGCGCAATTGCCAGAAACTTGCGATTTTAATATCACAAGAAATTGGAACGCAGGTTCAAGAGCATTTAACTACACGCCAATTGGAGGTTCTACAAACGGCTTATCTTACAAATGGATAACAGGCGATGGAAACAGGCTTACTTCTAACGCTGCAGGTGCTTCATACTCTTATGGTGCTGATTTGCAATACTGTGTTACCATGGTAGCTTCTACACCTGATGGATGTGAATGTTCAGCTACAAAATGTATCGATATTACAACCGATGTAAACCAAATTAGTCAGTTTAAATTTAACATGTATCCTAATCCTTCTAATGGTCAGTTTACTATTCAAGCAGATGAGGCTCTTGTAAATACAGAAGTGCAAATCTTTAACACCATTGGTGAATTAGTGGCTACAGTTCAATTAAACTCAAGCAACACAATGATTAATTTAACTCATTTAAACAGCGGTGTTTACATGGTTAAATTATCAGCAAACAATCAAATTATCAATCAAAAAATAAATATCATTAAATAGTCCCAATTCCCTAATCAATAATTTCGTATGAAATCAAACAATCAATTTAAATCGATTACCAATAAACTAGGTTTACTAGTGATGGTAATGTTATGGACCATTTTGCCAAATGCTTATGGTCAGTATTGTACTTCAAATGCAACAAGTACTGCAGATGAATACATCTCTAACGTAAGGTTAGTTCAAGGAAACAATGTTTTGTTGGACAATAATTCTTTACAAACAGGACAAACAGCTTGTGCCCAATACACAAATTTTACCTCTCTTCCTGCTATTCCGATGTCTGCTGGTGCCACTTACACGGTTTCAGTTCGAGTTGCATATTGTGGAGCAGGTGTTTTTAACAACCAAGCTTTAGTTTGGATAGATTACAACAGAAATAATGTTTTTGAAGCCTCTGAAGCAGTTCGTTCTACTCCATTTGCTTTTGCTTCAGGTGTAAGAGATATTAGCTACACATTTACTGTGCCTTGTAATATCAATCCAGGAAATACTAGAATGCGTTGTGTGTTGATAGAAACTACCGCAATGACTAACCCTGGTAATGCTTGTGGTACTTATACTTGGGGTGAAACTGAAGATTATACCATTAACCTTCAATTACCAACTCAATTGTCTTCTAACTTTGCTGCCCCATCTTCAGCTTGGGTTAAGTCTGTAGTTAAATTTGTAAACTCTAACCAAACTGGTTACATCGCACATGCTTGGGATGCTAACTTGGATGGAGTTGATGCGCCAAACAGTGTTAATTTTAACTACACTTGGAACACTGGTGGAACTAAATGTGTTAAATTAAGAAGTACCAACTGCTTAGGTAGTGATAGTTCAACTAAATGCTTAACAATCAACACACCTACTGTGGTTCCTGATGCTCAGTTCGTTGCTGACAGAGTCGTTGTAGAACAATATGATAAAGTGAAATTATTTGATTTGTCTGATTATGGACCTTACCAATGGGATTGGAAAGTGTATGACTCAACAGATGTAAATGATGTAAAAGACGTAATGTCTGGTGATGTTGATCCTGATCCTGATTTCAATGGTTCTAATGCCATTTCTCAAAATCCTGAATTTGCATTTTACAGACCAGGTTGCTATACAGTGGTATTAACCGCTAGAAATGACATTGGTTTATCAGCACCTAAACGTAAAGTTTGTTACATCACTGTAACTTTACCTACTCAATATTTATTAGGTTTTGGTTCTTATGGCCCAAATAATGATAACGTGGTTGAAAGCCCTTCAGGAACAATCATCGATAATGGAGGAACAGGTTTGAATTATGGAAATAACCAAGGATTAGGAACCCGTTCTTTTGTTCGTATTACACCTTGTAATGCTAAAAAAATTACCTTAACCATGTCTCAATTGAAATTTGCAGACAAATCTGATATTCTTACTGTTTGGGATGGTAAAACTCCAGGTGGCCCAGGTTCTACTCAATTAGCGGCTTGGACTAATGGAAATACTACACCACGTTCAGTAACAGCAACTAGTGGAAGTATGTATATTTTATTTGTATCTAATTCAAGTGGAGTTGACTCAGGTTATATTGGAACTTATGTTTCAGAATTAGCCTCAGCTAATCCTCCTACACCAACTTTTACACCTTCTACAACCCCATCATATAACAATACACCAGTAAGATTTACAAATACAACTCAAGATGTTGTTGGTGTTCCAACATGGACTTGGACTGTGGATGGTGACTTAGTAGGGATATATGATCGTCAAGATTTTAATTATAACTTTACTACAGATGGTAATTACAATGTATGTTTGGAAGTTAAATCTTGTGTAGGTAATAGAAAATCTTGTAACACTATTTCTGTTGTTACACCTCAAACTCAAACATCTTTAGATATTGCTGCTTCAAACAGAAGACCAAATGTAAGTTCAGATATAATTAGATTAATGCCTATTTCTGATAATGCAAACCGTTTTGAATGGTCTATTTTCCCAACAACTTACACCTTAGTGAATGCACCAACTAGTCCTTCAGTGTCTGGTACTGGTTTCGTTTATTACAGAAGTACTCCAGGTGATTCTATTCCAACTCCAATGGTAAGATTCAACCAACCAGGTTGTTATACCATCACTTTAAAAGCATGGAACAGCAACAACAAAAGCGCAACAGAAAAAACAATTGTTAAAAATCAATTCGTTTGTGCTGTTCAATACTGTACTCCAAGTTCATTTGTAAATGCCGCAGATTTAACGATTAATAAAGTGGTATTGGCTGATGGAAACAATTCATTAATTGATAATTTTACAACAAATACAGATGCTTATTTGAATTTCACTAATAATCATGTTGCAAACTTAACTTATGGTAAAACATACAGTATTCAAGTAGCAAGAAATACCAATGCTGACCCAGCTAACAGAAAAGGTTGGATTGATTGGAACATAGATGGTGACTTTGATGATGCAGGTGAAGAAATTTTCTTTGAATCTTCTTCTAATAATTTATCTTACACAGCAAACTTTACTGTTCCAAGCTTAAGTAACTCTTTCGAAGGAACTACCCGTTTAAGATTGGCTATTAACTTTAATAATTCAAATACTACTTCTTGTGGTCCAGCTACTGCTGGTCAATACCACGACTATGGTATTTTGTTGTTCAATGATAACATGAAACCAGTGATTACTTTACTAGGTAATGACACAGTAAGAATGGAAGTTGGTGGAACTTATACCGACGCTGGTGCAACAGGTTTTGATGCTTCTGAAGGTGATATCACGCCAAAAATTGTTACAACTAATGATTTAGATGTTTCAGTGACAGGTATCTATTCTTATGAATACAACTTAACTGATAATTCAGGTAACAAAGCAGAAACAAAAACCAGAATTATTGTAGTTGTGAATGACATGACTCCTCCAACAATTACTCTAAACCCTGGAAGTTCAACTTGTATTGAAGTAGATCGCAACAATACACCTTACGTAGACCCAGGAGCAACTGCTGCTAATACTAACCCATTTTTTAACTTAACTTCAGCTATTCGTACTACAGGTACAGTAAATACTCGTGAAGTTGGTAATTACACAATTACTTATTCTGTAAGAGATTTTGCTGGTAACTTAGCTACTGCAACTAGAAATGTTTGCGTGGAAGATACTAAAGCACCTCTTATCAAAGGAACAGGAGATACTTCTATTCAAATAGGAACTTTATGGATAGACCAAACTTTTGCTGAAGATGCTTATGATAATAACCCTGAATTGATGAAAGCATGGTTCCCTGAAGTTGTTAATTCAAGCTTAAAAGGAACCTATACGGTTACTTACACTGCTAAAGATGCTGAAGGAAATGTATCTGCTCCAAAAGTAGTTAACTACAGAGTGGATGATTTTGTGCCTCCAACAATCAACTTAAATACTTTTGATGTTGTAGAACATGATGTAACAAGACCTTATATTTCTGTTCCTGCTTCTGCTACTGACAACTACTATGGACAAGGTCAGGTTAGTATTTCAAGAATTTCTTCAAATGTAAATCCAAATGAAGTTGGAACTTACACTGAAGTATTTAAAGCAGTTGACGGTTCTGGTAACGTTACTATCAAAACAAGAACAGTGAACGTGGTTGACAGAATTGCACCAGTTCTTTGGGGTGGTACAATCTATGGATGCGTTGGTGAAAATATTTGGCCAATGTCTGGTTTAACAACTACAGACAACTACTATGGTCCACAAATTTTGTTGCCAAATGTAGAAATTGTAAACCAAAATGTTAATCCAATGGAAGAAGGTACTTATTACATTACATATAAAGTAAAAGACCCAAGTGATAACACTTCTGCTCCATTAACTAGACAAGTGATTTATACCTACTGGCCAAGATGTATCAACAGCACTGTTAATGTTGATAATGTTCAAGCATTAGAAAACTCTATCAACTTATACCCTAACCCAAGTAATGGTTTAGTAAACTTAGACTTTAACGGAAATATTGCAAATAATCCTCAAGTAAAAGTATTTAATCAACTTGGTCAATTGGTATTTACTCAAAATAATACAACTGCAACGTCTTCTATCACTTTAGATTTATCAGATCTTGCTAAAGGTATTTATTCAGTAAATATTGTTTCTGACGGAGTAAGTGTTACTAAAAGAGTAGTACTTCAGTAAAATAAAATATTAATCAAGCGTGCGAACTAAGTTATGTTCGTGCGCTTGATTTTTTTAATAAACATACCCAATATTATGAAAAAGGTTTATTTTTTCTTCACAATAATGTTTTTGTCTTTAAATGTTTTTGGACAAAACATTGCGCCTTTAGCTACTGCTACTGCGAGCACTTGTAATACAGGAGCTTGTGGTACCTTAAATGATTTGAACTTTGGAACTTGCGGAACTCAACAAATGTGGATTTCAACTGCTACCCCTCCCGATCCAACACCCGGTGTGAATTGGATTCAATGGGATTGGTCAACCCCACGAACAATCAATCAATTTGTAATTCATCATGCCCAAAATAATGCTAGATTTTTAACAGGTGCAACCATACAATCTTGGAATGGTTCTTCATGGGTAAATGTAGGTTCTTTTACCAACCTAACAATGCAATGTATCAATACTGTTAATCTTAACGCAGTAACGACTTCTCGTATTCGTTTTACTTCTTTTTTAATGCAAGGAACTGGACAATTGTCTAATCCAAACTTCAGAGAAATAGAAATTTTTGGTCCTAGCTATAGAAATGATGCAGGAGTTAATTTTATAACCAATCCTGATGTTTGTAATACTCCTCAACAATTAAGTGCTACTGTCTTTAATTATGGTTTAAGAAGATTAGACAGTGTTCGCTTAAATTGGTCTGTTAATGGAGTTCCTCAACCAACTCAATACCTTACAACTAGTTTGTTGACAGGACAATCTACAACTGTAACTTTAAATTCTAATTTTAATTTTGCACCAAGTACCAATTATAATGTAGAGGCTTGGACTTCAATGCCAAATGGATTTTCTACAGATTCTGGTGCAGCAAATGATCGTTTTACAAGGTTAATTGAGTTTTTGGGTAATCCAAATGCACCAACAGTTAATAATTCTACTCAATGTGGTCAAGGAATTTCAAGTTTAATGGCAACTCCTGACAATAGTGGTGATAGTATTTTATGGTACGATCAAGCTACTGGGGGTTTGCCTTTTACAATAGGAAAAAATGCTAAAGGACCTTTCTTAACTTCGTCTAGAACTTTTTATGCCCAAAGTGCAAAAATTGCTTCAAAAAATAACTCATTAGTATTCAGTGGAACAACAGGTGTCAATGTTACTCAAGCCAATGATTATGGAGGAATGTTTACTGTTAATGTATTAAATGATGTTGTTTTAGACTCTATGATGTTCAGATTATGGTATGCTACTCCTACTAATACAGGATATCAATTGTACTATAAAACGGGTGCCTATACTGGTTTCCAAACTAACAGTACTGCTTGGACTAAATTGAATGAAGGTGTAGCTAGTTTTGTAAATGTTAATGGTTTAAATTTTGCAAAAATATCTGCAAAACAAATAATGTTGCCTGCCGGTACTTACAGTTTTTACTTTACTACAGATTTAACATTTGGAGCTGGTAATGCCATATATTCTACATTTGGTGGTGCTGGTCCTGCTAATTCTGAATTAGCAATTCAAACTGGTGGAAGTATTATCATTGGAAAATTTGGAGGAACTCAAATTTTAGCTGCGTATCAACCCGATGTAACCATGCTATACAGAAAACAATGTTATAACACCACTCGTGTTCCTTATACTATTACTGTTAAACCAAGACCAATTGGTGCTGATGTTGTAAAAGGTGCTGTATTCCAAGGATTGTTTAATGAAGGTTTAATGTTTAATCCTGATGTTACAGAAGTTGGTAAAACAGTGACTTATGAACTTACTCCTCCTACAGGATTTACCAATGGTGGACACGGTTCTACCTGGGTTATTAATTCTATTTCTGCAAGAACTAAAGGAAATGTATTGGTGCCATCGTCTGCATACAGTGTGGTAGCGCCTAGTAGTTCTATTGTTGGAAGTTTAACCTTTACACCTACTAGTGCTTATTTAGATAGTTTTATTACTTTCTCTATTAATTACTCAGACCTAGGTCCACATTTCTGTGATTCAACACTCAGAAGAACCATTGTAGTAGCGCCAACGCCTAAACCAAATTTTAGTTTTAATAACTCAATTTGTGTGGGCGATATCGTTATTTTTGAAAATCTAAGTACTATTCACTCAGGATTTATGACTTATCAATGGTATTTTGGTGACGGTGATTCTTCTGATCTAAATACTCCAAACCATACCTACACAACTTCTGGTATCAAATCAGTAAGATTGATAGCAACCAATTCACTTTGGAAAGTTACTAAAGATACAATTATCAATATTTCAGTAGGTGAGTTGCCAAATATTGCATTTACTCCAATAAATGCTTGTGAAGGTCAGGATATTAGATTCAATAATAATACAACAATTAGTGCAGGTACATTGAATTATACTTGGAATTTCGGTGATGGAAGCCCGCTTGTAAATACCACAAGTAACAATCCACTTTTTAAACGTTACTCAACTTCAGGTGGATACAGAGTGACTCTAATCGCTGAATCTGCAGGTTGTATTAATACTTTAACTAAAACAGCCTACCAATTTGCTAAACCAAATCCAAATTTTGAATTATTAAGTGGAAGTTGTTCTAATAAACCATTCCAATTCGTTAATACTTCATCTATTAAATTTGGTTCTTTCGGAAATAAATGGGATTTCAGTGACAATGGAAATATTGCCTCTGATGAAAATACAACGTATACTTTCCAAAATGCAGGGACTAAAATGGTTAAATTAACCAATATCTCTGAATTTGGTTGTAGAGATTCTATCACCAAACCAATTGAAGTAAAACAAGCACCTATTACTGATTTTTCATACCCATTTGCTTGTGAACGTGCCGCTACTCCATTTACTAACTTAAGTAATCTATTTAATGAAACACTTATTAAATACACTTGGACTTTTGGAAATGGGACTTCTAATGCAACAAGTCCTATCAGAACATGGTCTTCTTTAGGACCCCGTAATGTAACACTTAAAACAGAATTAGCCAATGGCTGTAGTTCTGAAATTACCAAGGTTATTACTGTAGGTGTTCAGCCTCTTGTTGATTTTGAGTTCGAAAACCAATGCCAAGGTAATGAAGCTATCTTCACCAATTTATCTTCTGCACGTTTTGGAAATATTACTTATAAATGGAGTTTTGGTGATGGTGGAAGTTCAACTACATTCTCTCCAACACATACTTATACCAACCCGCAATCATTTACTGTTAAATTAGTTGCCGATGTTCAAGATGGTTGTAAAGACTCTGCTACCAAAGTCATTGATATCTCTCAAGCACCAGTAACTTGCGATTTTAATTTCACAAGAGATTGGAATGTAGATAAAAAAAGATTTAACTTTACACCAATAGGAGGTTCTACTTCTGGTATTAATTATACTTGGATTATGGGCGATGGTAATAGATTAAATTCTACCTCTGCTGGTACTTCTTACACCTTTAATACTGATATTCGCTACTGTGTAACCATGATTGCTTCTAATCAAGCTGGATGCGAATGTAAAACTACTAAATGCGTTGATGTAGCAACAGATGTTAATCAATTGTTCGCTCAGTCTATTTCTATTTACCCTAACCCATCTAATGGTTTAGTTAATGTGAAGTTTGATAATAACGTAAACCAAGTAAGTTTGAAAGTGTACAACAGTCTTGGTCAAATCGTCATCAATAAAAATTATGACGAAGTAATTGGTGATATCAATGTTGATTTGTCTCAATTCAGTAAAGGTATTTACTCGTTTACTATACAACATAATCAACAGATTACAACTAAAAATGTAATCATTCAATAATCGATTGCTATAAAATTGTAAAAAGCCATTCGCCAAAAGCGGATGGCTTTTTTTATGAACCTATTTTAATTTGGATTGTTTGTATTACAATGTCAAATTATATTGTAGTAGGTGGAAGTAAAGGAATTGGTCTAGATTTAGTCCAAAAATTATTAAATGATCAACACCATGTTTGGGTTTTAGCCCGAACCTCTGAATCGCTTTTTGAGAGCCCTAACCTAACTTTTATTCCTACAGACGTTACTGACTTGTCATTGGATGTACAATTGCTTCCTGAACAAATAGATGGCTTTGTTTACTGCCCTGGTAGTATCAATTTGAAACCATTCAACCGTTTGTCAATGGACGATTTTAATTTGGATTGGCAAATCAATGTTTTGTCAGGCATTAAACTATTGCAAATGGTGTTGCCAAACTTGAAAAAAAGTGAACATGCAAGTGTCGTTTTTTATAGTACCGTTGCGGTGTCTATGGGTATGCCTTTTCATGCCAGTGTTGCGGCTTCTAAAGGAGCTATCGAAGGGCTTGTTAAGTCATTGTCTGCAGAGTTTGCACCCAAAATTAGAGTTAATGCCGTTGCTCCCTCACTCACTCAAACGCCTTTGTCTGATAAACTAACCAATACACCCGAAAAAATTGAAGCCTCAGCCAAAAGACACCCGCTTCAAAGAATTGGAACCGCTGCTGATATAGCCGAAATAACCAAGTTTTTACTATACCCAAGCTCATCATGGATTACCGGACAGATTATACATGTTGATGGAGGAATGTCTTCAATTAAAATGTAATGCAATTTACTGAAAACGATTTTCTGTCCATGGAGCAACGCTATAGAGCGAGCTTTTTTAATTCTTTGGGTGGTTTTAAAAGTTTGGTTTTAATAGGCACTACCAATTCGGAAAAACAAACCAATCTTGCGGTTTTTAATTCACTAATGCACTTAGGAGCAAATCCTCCTTTGTGTTCCATTTTAGTAAGACCTGCCTCTGTAGAAAGACATACCTATGAAAATATTTTGGAAACCAAATGTTTTACAGTAAACCATGTCAATGAATCTTTTTATAAACAAGCGCACCAAACATCGGCTAGATACTTAAGACATCAATCTGAATTTAATGAAGTAGGATTAACCGAAGAATATTCATCTCTTTCAATTGCTCCGTATGTAACCGAAAGCCCAATTAAGTTTGCATGTGAATTGGTTCAAGTCGTCGAAATAGAGTTAAACAAAACATTGCTTGTAATTGGCAAAATTAAAGAAGTAGTAATGCAAGGTGATTATGTTCTCGAAGATGGTTTTGTCGATATTGAAAAAGCAGGGTCAATGACTGTTTCAGGATTAGATTCTTATCACAAAACGAACAGAATAGCACGATTGTCTTATGCCAAAACGGATTCTCCGTTAAAGGAAATTTAATTTAAAATAGACCATTTTATATTTTTTGGAGTCTCAAAAAAGACAGAACTTCGCGCCAATAAAATAAACTGTTTTATAGCTAAACTTTATTCACTATCAATTCCCTTGTCCACATAGCACTTTTTGCGGTTTCTTTTATTTATGCGCTTACATTTAGTATAGTAAAAGACATTATGCCAACCTATATTCAAGGGTTTGGTTTTATTATTTTACGTGTAACAGGAGCTGCTTTGTTATTTTGGACTGCTTCATTGGCATTTAAAAATGAAAAAGTAAATTGGAAAAAACACGGTCGTCGGTTTTTATTGTGCAGTTTATTTGGTGTAGCTGCCAATATGTTAATGTTTTTTAAGGGATTAGAAATTACAACCCCCATAAATGGCGCAGTATTGATGTTAGCAACGCCCATATTTGTGTTTTTACTCAATGTTTTTATCAATAAACAAGCGGTTGTTGTAAGTCAAGTTTTAGGAATTTTGTTGGCCTGTTTAGGCTGTTTATGGCTCATGTCAGGGAATCAATTTAAATTTTCGTCTGTCACAGTTACAGGAGATATTTTAATTGTCCTTAATGCCATTTCTTACGCTTTCTATTTGGTATTAGCGCGCGATTTGTTAAAAGAATATCACATGATGACGGTTTCAAAATACACCTTTAGTATTGGTTCATTAATGGTAATTCCTTTTGGATGGCAGGAACTCAGTAACGCACACTTTTCAGCCATGTCTACCGAGATAGTATTGAAAATAGTGTTTGTAATAGTCTTTACAACCTTTATTACCTATTTGTTAAATGCTTGGGCAATACACAAGGCTGGTCCTACTCTGGTGGGCGCTTACATCTATTTACAACCTATTTTGGCAACCATTATTGCAATTATTTTGCAAAAAGATACCCTAACGATGCATAAAATATTGTCAACTTTGTTGATTTTTGCAGGCGTATACATTACCTCAAGTAAATTAAAATGGCACAAATCAAAAGCATGACTGGTTATGGTATTTCAGAAACTGAAAACCAAAATTGGAGAATAAAAACAGAAATAAAGTCTTTGAATAACAAGTTTTTGGAACTAACGATTAGACTACCTAAAAGTTTCAAAGACAAAGATATTGAAATCAGACAATTGCTAACAGCTAAACTTGGGAGAGGATCTGTTTCTGTTAATTTATCTGCCGAGAGAAAAGAAAGTGAGATGATTAATGACTCCATGAGTATCAATTTGCCTTTAGCTAAATCATATTCAGAAAAATTAATGGCATTGGCACAGTCATTGAATTTGCCAACGGATACCATTTTTAACACAGTCATTGGATTGCCTGAGGTACTCAAATACGATGAGTCGGAAAAGTTTGAGGAAGATTGGAAAGTAATCAAAGAAAATATCGAAAATGCTTTTGTTCAATTTGATGAATTTAGAATTACTGAAGGGACTTTCATCAGTCAGTATTTGCTAGATTGTTTGTCTGTAATCTCATCACATTTGGAAGAAATAGCCATTCATGAAGGTCCGCGTAAAGAAGGTGTCAAAGAAAAATTATGGCTGTCTTTAATTGAAAATAATGAAGAGAAAAACATCGACAAAAACAGGTATGAACAAGAATTGATTTATTACCTAGAAAAATATGATATTGCCGAAGAGAAAAGCCGTTTAGCACATCATTTGTCTTTCTTTAAGGATAACTTGGAAAAAGAAGCTAATGGAAAAAAATTGAACTTTATAGCACAAGAAATTGGGAGGGAAATAAATACAATAGGGAGTAAAGCCAACTATTTTCCAATCCAACAATCTGTAATTTTAATGAAAGAAGAGCTCGAAAAGATTAAAGAACAATTGCTCAATGTATTGTAATTCTTAAAGAATGTCTGAGCCTACCCAAATTAAAAATACCAATCACCAATCAATACAACCGCTTCTCATCTTTGTGTGTTTAGCAGTGGGTGTGCTTTGGGGTGCTCAAATTAAAAAGGTAGAAAAAGATAAGTTTACTCAAATAATAGACATTGTTGAATCTGACTATGTGGATAGTTCAAATGGTGAGTATATAAGAGAAGCCTCTATCAAGTTTTTATTGTCCCAACTCGATCCACACAGTACCTACATTCCTAGTCAGTTAAGTGAAATTTCATCACGACAAATAAAGGGAGAATATGAGGGTTTGGGTATCGAGTATTTTAGAACAAATGATACGTTGTTTGTTTATGATGTATTGCAAAATAGTCCTGCTAGCAAAAGTGGCATATTGCCGGGTGATAGATTGTTAAAAATCAATAAAAAAGATGTTGTTAAGGAAACAGATGAAGACAGTTTGAGAGCCATTTTGTTGAGTAAAGAGATGCAAATTAGTCTATACCGAAAAAGCACACATCAAATATACAATATCAATGTTAAGAAAGCGCCCATTAGCATGAATAGTTCAAAATCATATTACATGATGAACGAAACATTGGGCTATATTAAAATAGAAAGATTCAGCAGTCAAACCCATCAAGAATTTATGGTGGCACTCAATGAGCTAAAAGCAAAGGGAATGAAAGAGTTGCTGTTGGACTTAAGAGACAATGGGGGAGGCTTGCTGTCAGAATCGGTAGCTATTGCCAATGAATTTCTAGAAAAAGACGCATTAATTACTTTTACAGAAGGGCATAAAAGATTGAAAAAAGAATATTTTGCCAATGGAAAAGGTGGTTTTATTTCAGGAAAATTAGTACTGTTAATCAATCAAAATACAGCTTCGGCAAGTGAAATTTTGGCAGGGGCATTACAAGACAATGACAGGGCAGTGTTAATGGGTAGTCGTTCTTTTGGAAAGGGATTGGTTCAGGAACCTTTTAGATTGTCCGATGGTTCACTCATCCGCTTAACAACAGCGCGCTATTACACCCCAAGCGGTAGAAGTATCCAAAGGGATTATGACCAATCACCTGAGTTATACAGATTGCAAATTTTTAACAGAGATATTTTGGCTGATACATTAAATCCTATTTTGGATTCTAGCTCTCGAAAAGAGTTTTTCTCTAAAAATGGTCGATTGCTCACGCCAGGTGGTGGACTTAGACCTGATTTGGTATATACTTCAACTAAGAAAGACAGTATTTATACAAGTGGATTTATACAAAACTTAGAATATACAAAAATACTCAAAGTGTTTGTGTTAGATAAAATGCAACAAGAGTTGAAAGTGATAAAAGAGCAGTACAAATCGCCCCAAGCATTTTTTAATAAATACAAACTACCAAACAAATACATCATTCAAGTGTTGAAACAAGTAAAGAAAAATAAACATTTTATTAATTATCAAACGGGTACCAAAAACGAGCAAATGATAGAAGATGCATTGTTGTTAGAAATAACTTTTAGAGTTTTTGGCGAAACAGGCAAAAATATATTGGCAAACAAACAAGAAGGTGTTTACTCGAAAACTTTAGAGGTTTTAAAGAAATATAACACTCTCCTGAATATTAAGCCTAAAAATACACGTAGATTTGACTATTAATTCATGTTTAAATCTGTAATAAGTTTAATACCAATGGCCCTTAGAATATTTTTTACAATTGTTTTCATTATCATCTTTGATTTGTATGCTTATCAAGCTATAAAGGTATTGACTGAATCTTTGAGCGATACTGCCAAAAAATGGATTAGAAGAGTTTTTTGGATTATAAGTATAAGTTTTTATGTCCTTGGTTTATTAGCCATGGGAGGCTATTTTGTGCTTTTAAGTCGTACTTTTTTTGTAGTAACTACAGGTTTGTTTTTTGGCATGTTTATGGCCAAAATATTGATGATTTTTCCTTTATTAATCGAGGATTTGTATAGATTGGGTCATAAAATAGTTGGGTTTTTTAAACCTAAAAAAGAGGTAAGTGATGAACTAACAGAAGGGGAACTAGAGAAATCAAAGTTTCTGGTTACACGTAAAAAATTCATTTCTCAAATCAGTGCAGGCATAGGCGCATTAACCTTTAGCGGTTTGTCTTATGGAATTATCAAAGGGGCGCATGATTATAAGTTACACCAAGTCAATGTTTCATTACCTGGATTGCCGGAGGGGTTAAAAGGACTAAAGATTGGACACATTAGCGATATTCATGTGGGGAGTTTCTGGGATAAAAGTGCTGTAAAAAAAGGAATTGAATTGTTGATTAATCAAAAAGCGGATGTGATATTCTTTACAGGTGATTTGGTAAACAGTTTAACCGAAGAAATGTCGGATGATTACTTAGAATTGTTCAAGCAAATTTCAGCGCCACTTGGTGTTTATAGCATTTTAGGGAACCACGATTATGGCGACTATCACCAATGGCCCGACCGAAATAATGAAAAAGCAATGGCAGGTAAACTAATTGACAAATCTCACATGTCGCCATTGCAAATCGACAATTTAGAGCGTCTGAAAAAAGTACATCAACAGTTGGGTTGGCGATTACTCTTAAATGAGAATGAAATATTGGAAATAAAAGGCGAAAAATTAGCAGTTATAGGCGTAGAAAACTATGGTGTTAAAGGTCGTTTTCCTAAATATGGTAATTTATCGGAGGCCTACAAGGGTACCGAGGAAGTGCCTGTAAAATTATTGTTATCACACGACCCTAGCCATTGGGATGCACAAGTAGTAGAAAAGTTCAAAGATATTCAATTGACATTTTCTGGACATACTCACGGTGCACAATTTGGATTGGAAACCGCTAATTTTCAGTGGAGTCCTGTAAAATATATGTACAAACAATGGGCAGGATTATACCAAACCGGAGAACAATTTCTGTATGTAAACAGAGGTTTTGGCTATCTTGGATATCCGGGTAGAATTGGTATACGACCAGAAATTGGATTGATAAAACTAGCCTAATTGTATCGGTACTATTTATGTAACAAAGAGTAAGTCTTTGATTAATATTTTTTTATTACATTTGAAACATCAATTGCTTATAAAGATTTGAAACTTAATGCACTCATAAAAAAATCAAAGAATCAACTTATCAAAAGACAAGTAATGCCTTTTGATAAAGTGAAAAAAATATTGATTATGTGGGATGCCAATCAGTCAAAAACTGATACAGATGAGTTGAAAACATTTGGATATGAGCTAACTAAAGCAAACAAAGAAGTTACTTTTTTGGTGTTTTATCCCCTCTCAAAATTAAAACCCGATATGCTGTCAAACAACATGTATCAACTAACGTGTAAAGGTGACTTTAATCTCTTTGGCGTGCCTAAATCCAAAGCATTAAAAGATCTTTTAAAAGTAAAATATGATTTGTTAATCAATGCTTGTTTAACTCCCAATCAGCATTTAGATACCATAGCAGTTTATTCTTCTGCCTCGTTCAGAATAGGGCCTTATATTAGTAATGACAATACCAATTTATATGAAATTTCAATTAAGCCAAATGGAGCAGATTTGTGCGAAAATTATTTGATAGAAATAGGGAAATGTCTCAATAAAATTATTTAAAAAACCATGTCACATAGCATATCACAACAACTTAAAGGAACAGGGGTCGCATTAGTAACTCCATTTTTAAAAAATAAAGAAATTGATTTTGAAGGATTAACTAAACTGGTAAATTATCAAATCGATAATGGCACTAATTATTTAGTTATTCTTGGAACTACGGGTGAAAGTCCAACCATTAGCTCTACAGAAAAACAAGCAATAGTTGACCATGTTAAACAAGTAAACAATGGACGATTACCTTTGGTTTTAGGATTAGGGGGTAATGATACAATGGCACTTTCTGAATCGTTCAAAAAACAAAATTTTGAAGGAATTTCTGCGGTATTAAGTGTAAGTCCTTACTACAACAAACCCAATCAAAACGGAATCTATAACCATTACCAACACATAGCCGATTTATCGCCTTTGCCCCTTATTTTATACAACGTTCCGGGTAGAACGGGAAGTAATATTTCTACAGAAACTACCTTGAAGTTAGCAGAACATCCCAATATTTTAGGGACAAAAGAAGCGAGTGGAAATTTTTCTCAATGCATGGAAATTATCCAACATAAACCAGCTAATTTTTCTGTAATAAGTGGTGATGATGCTTTTACATTGCCTTTTATTGCCATGGGAATGGACGGTGTAATTAGTGTAATAGCCAATGCGTTTCCGAAAAAATTCAGTGAAATGGTTAAATTGTCTCTTGCAGGAAATACTCAAGCTGCGTTACCGCTTCATTATGAACTTTTAGATGCCATGAATTTAATTTTTGCAGATGGAAGTCCAGGGGGAATTAAAGTGATTTTGGAGGCCTTAAATATCTGTGGAGTTGATGTAAGAATGCCACTTAGCGATGTAAGTGTTTCTGTTAGAGAAAAACTTTTAAAATCTATAAAATAGAAAATAAATAATATGTCTTTTACGCCATCCAAACCAATAAAAAGGGTTACGGTACACACTTTGGAAGAATTAAAACAAAGGGGTGAAAAAATAAGTATGTTAACAGCTTATGACTACTCTTTGGCAAAAATAGTGGACGATGCCAATATTGATGTAATATTGGTTGGTGACAGTGCTAGTAACGTAATGGCTGGTCACGAAACAACATTGCCTATTACGCTCGATCAAATGATATACCATGCATCCTCTGTAATTCGTGCTGTAAAACGCGCTTTGGTTGTGGTGGATTTGCCTTTCGGTTCGTACCAAGGAAATAGTAAAGAAGCCCTTTTGAGCAGTATTAGAATAATGAAAGAAAGTGGTGCCCATGCTATTAAACTAGAAGGTGGCGAAGAGGTAATAGAGTCTGTTAAAAGAATAATAAGCGCGGGAGTGCCTGTAATGGGTCACTTGGGATTAACACCGCAAAGTATCTATAAGTTTGGAACTTATTCGGTAAGAGCGGTTGAAAAAGAAGAGGCCGATAAGCTTATTCGCGATGCACAATTACTTCAAGATGCGGGTTGCTTCGCTATCGTATTGGAGAAAATTCCTGCCGAATTGGCTCACCAAGTTACAGACATGTTAAAAATCCCTGTAATAGGAATTGGTGCAGGTGCTAATGTAGATGGTCAGGTATTGGTGCTTCATGATATGTTGGGAATAAACAAAGATTTTAGTCCTAGATTTATGCGCCGTTACCTCAATTTGTACGACCAAATAAAAAGTGGTGTTGAGCACTATATTGCAGATGTAAAAGCAAAAGATTTTCCAAATTCAAACGAACAATACTAACCCTTGCAAAGGTTCGAAATTAATACCAGTCAGAATGTAAAAATTGAGTACCAACTCGCCTCAGTTTTTTCAAGAATTCTTGCCTTTTTTATTGATTTCATTGTAATGGCATTAGGATTTATAATTTTAATGCTGATTATTAATAATGTATTCGAATTTGATTCTGACGTGTTTATGAATCTTTTTGCTTTTGTTTGGTTAGGTTTTTTTACACTAGCCTCCGAAATGATTGGTCAAGGTCAAAGTATTGGAAAAAAGGCGGTTGGGTTAAAAATTGTAAAAATAAATGGAGACAAACTCACCTTTTACGATTATTTCAGCCGTTGGTCCATGCGCTTAATGGACATCTATTTTTCTGTTGGTGCTATTGCCGTGTTGTTGATTGGTAGTAATAACAAAGCCCAACGAATTGGTGATATTCTAGCAGGCACTACTGTTATCAAAGTCAAAGGGGATTACAACTTTTCGCTTTCTGAAATTCTTAAATTAAACCAAAAGAGAAAAGAAAGTTATGAATTTCAATTTCCACTAGCATACCGCCTTTCAGATAATGATGTAATAGTTTTAAAGTCACTCCTATACCGTATGGATGTGTATAATAACAGTGAACATATACAAGCCCTAGATTTGGCTGTAGAAAGACTAAAAGAAATATTGGAATTGACCGAAGTGCCCAAAAATAAAAAAGGGTTTATTAGTAAGGTTATTTCAGAATATGTGGTACTTACTAGATAGTGTTTTTGGATAAAAGACATTTATTTTATAACTTTGCAAAATTAGTAAGTAAAATGAGGTTTAAGTTTTTTTGGTTTTTATGTTGTTTTGTTGTGCTTACTGCATTAACAAGTGACAATAATAAAACATTGTTTAAACACCATTTAAACAGTGATTCAATTATATTTTGCGCTCCATATCATTATTTTTCTGCCAAGTCTTTACATTACAGAAAATATTCAGACAGTTTATATGATGTTTGTTTTGATTCATCAACTTTATTGAAGTGCTCAGTTTTTGATTTGGCTTTGAAAGGGTATTTTAAGTTGGCTCAAAAAGGGTTCATTAAGAACGATCGTTTTTTGAGTATTATCGATTATTCATTGTCGGCGAATGAAAAACGTCTTTGGGTGATAGATTTAATGACTCAAAAAGTGGTGTTTAATGAATGGGTCGCCCATGGAAAAAACTCAGGGGAGTTGTATGCTAAAAAATTCTCAAATACCAAAGAATCCTTCCAATCAAGTATAGGGTTTTATGTAACAGGAGAACTCTACCAAGGGACGCACGATTGGTCGCTTAAGTTAATTGGTTTAGAAAAATCAATCAATCATTTGGCGCTTGAAAGAGGAATCGTTATTCATGGTGCCAATTATGTAAGTGAGCATTTTATCAAAGAAAATCAACGCTTGGGAAGAAGTTTGGGTTGTCCCGCTGTTCACGAAAATGTAGTATTGCCACTAATACAAACAATAAAAGAAGGTGCTTGTCTTTTTGCTTACTATCCACAAAAAAGTTATTTTAAGTATTCTTCAGTCTTAAAAGGTCTTTAAGGTAAAATAACACTTATTTTTTCCCAATATGTTTGGCCATTTGAAAGTTCGATTTTAATGGTGTATATGCCGCTATTCAAATGACTTATTTCTATAAAATGATTGTCAAGTATCCTGTATTCATTCGTTTTGCCATCAGGACCTATGCTGCATACTTTTGAGATTTCTAGTGAACTTTCAAGTTTAAATTGACCAGAACTCGGTTGAGGGTATATAAGGTAAGGTTTAACCCAATTATTTTTTATTGACAATCCATAGCCACCATAGTTTTCTGTTCTCAATATGGTGCCGCCATAACTCACCGCTAACCCAATTTTATTATAAAAACTTAAGCCATTAATATCAGAAGCTATTCCGGTTAGTTGTTGCCCTCTGTTGTTTTGGATGTTGTAGGATTTGGAGATAATGCCATTTGAGCCACCGAAAAAACCAGTGTCCTTGTTTTTAAACCAAGCACTGTAGATAGATTTCATTTCGCCAACATTGGTCTTTTGCCATGTTTTGCCCGAATCATTACTCACTATTAGTCGGTTAAAATGTTTGCCAATTTGGCTGGTATCGGGCATTCCTCCCACTATAATAATATTTGCATCATTTATACATAGTACTTCATTTAAATGGATGGTTTCATTGAGGTTTATTTTTTCCCATTTTTTTTGGGAAACTTGTTTTTTTAAAAGAGTGCCTTTTTCTCCAACAGCATAGCAAGTTCCATTGGGTGTTATTCCTGCACCTCTCAAAGTGATATTGGCATTAAAAGTAGTGTCCACGGTCCAATTTTCTCCCAAATCATTAGTGCTTGCTATCAATACATTAGCGCCCACTAGCAAACCATTGTTATTATTAAAATGAAGGCCATAAGCATAAGCTGCAGTTCTAACAAATTTGGAAGTCCAGGTTTTGCCACCATTGTTAGTCTTGAATAGTCTAGCATTTTCGCCCGTTACAAAACCTGTTAAAGTATCTACAAAATATAAAGCCCTTAAATGAGTAGGGATAGAAATAAACTGATTTTTCCATGATTTACCTGCATCTGTTGATTTTAAAATGGTATTGGTTTGACCCACAGCAAAGGCATAGCCATCAATCAATTGAACATCATATAAATCTTGAATGTTATTTGTGTATATTTTATTCCATTGAGCGTTGGTAATCAAGGGGTAAAAAAACGTTATTGAAAAAATAACACAAATTGTATAGACTTTGTTAAACATCACTACAAATTTACACTAAATTTGTGTCGTGCAAAAATCTGCAAGTAACGATTATTATATCAATGAAAATGGGATGCTGGTATTTACCGAAGCCTACCATTTAAAAAGAGGATATTGCTGTGGATGTGCTTGTAAACATTGTCCGTATGAACATGTTAATGTAAAAATAAAACCCAATGCAATAAAAGATGGAAGAGCTAAGTGAGTTAGGTGAAAAAATAATAAGGTTATTGATTTTTGAAGAATCATTTGTGCATTTGGTTGAAGAATTAAGAGATACAAGCAAACACCATGTGGCAGATGAGTTGAAATATTTGATAGTAAAAGATTTTATTAAGCCGTGTATGAATGTTGAAACAGGGCAGTTGTCGAGTGTTTTGTTTGACAGTGACAAGCTCGATGAATATACTTTTAGGCTCACCACCAAGGGGCTCAACTATCTTGAAAAGCATTTAAAAAAACACATTTAATTTTTATTTTAACAATAAAGTTTTGTAATAATATTGTTATGTTTGCTCACGTATAATAAAACACTACAAAATTGAAATTTGGAGCTATAGATATTGGGTCAAACGGAATAAGACTATTAATTGCACGTCCTTTACAATTGGATGAATTAAAGCCTGAATGGAAAAAAGTAGAGTTTACAAGGTTGCCTATTCGTTTGGGAGATGATGTTTTTGGAACCAAAGAAATTAGTAAAAAGAAAACTGATTTGTTGGTTAAAGCCATCAAAGCCTTTAGTTTGTTGATAGATATTTACAATGTCGATTTTTACAGGGCGTGTGCAACAAGTGCCATGCGCGATGCTAAAAATTCAGAAAAAATCCTGAAACTCATCAAAAAAGAAACCAATATAGACATAGATGTTATTACAGGTTCGGCAGAAAGTAAGTTAATCATGAATGCTTTTTTGCATTTGTTGGAACCCAAAGAAACATTTTTACACGTTGATGTTGGAGGCGGAAGTACAGAATTAACCCTCATTCAAAACAACAAACCATTGGTATCTAAGAGTTTTAACATAGGTACGGTAAGGGCTAAGGAAAATAAAATTAAGCCCGAAGAGGTTCAAAAACTCCATGCTTGGGTGAAAGAAAATATAGCATGGTTGCCTAATATTAAGGGAGTAGGTACAGGAGGAAATATTCATAAATTCGGCGTTTTGGCCAATGTTGGTCAAGGGCAGTATTTAAGAGTAGACAAGCTACAACAGCTAAACGAAGACATAGAAAAAATGAGTCACAATGACCGTGTGTATCATTTGAAATTAAATCCAGACAGGGCAGAAGTTATTGATTATGCAGGAAGAATTTATTTGGATATTTTTTCCAAAACCGCAGTCAAGGAAATACTAACACCCTACCAAGGTTTGAAAGACGGCATTATCCAAGACCTGTGGGAAAGGTATTACACCAAGCAAAAGGATTGAGGAGTTGTTAATGGTTGTTAAAATAATCGTTAATGGTTTACCCAATTCACAGAGAGGTTGAATTGATTTTGTTGCAAGTTTCGACTAAGAAAATTCTAACAATGGCTTCAAGTAATATTTTTAAGTTGATTATATCTTTAATCAAAAATACTGATTTCTAAAAGATTAGAATTATTTATTTCAGATAATTTAAACAGAATATAATTTGAATTAGCATTTAGTGCTAAAAAAGAAGATTTTTTTAAGTCTTTTTTTGGAATTGCATTGATGTAATTGTTAAAACTTTTGAATTTAAATATTTCCGGTTTGTCAATATCTACAAACAATCCAAATAACTTAACATGGTCTATTTTTGTGTAATCGATACGTGCTTTTTGTTCTGATTCATTTAAAATTTTAGTTCCCTTTAGTGACAGAGTATAACTAACAAAAATGTTATATGCATATCCTTGATTTGTTACCATAAATTTATTTGGTTCAAGATATTTTACAGTAACACTGCTTGAGTTTTTCATAGATTTATAGGAGTTTTTTGAGGTCTGTATTGTTGATGGGTATGAAGTTTCTTTTGAATTTATTTTATCGCCCGATAAATTAAATTTTGAAATATAAATATCAGAAACTTCAGCTCTGCTGTATCCATTTGCTGCATCATCTTTATTTTCTGTCAAAAATGAAATAAAATAGATTGCATTGTTTTTGAAATCAACTTTTAAATCACCCAAACAATTGTCAGTAGAATATAAAACATCGCTAAAGTGAGGTGAATAACTTACATTATTTACATAGTCGCCAATAGTCTCCCTATTGTAACTAACATATTTAAAATACTTGCCTTTTGAAGATTGGTTAGTTAGTTCGAACATGTCAATTTGTTCTCCATTGCTATTAATTACAAATATTGTAGTGCTAACAACATTTAAGTATTCTAATCTTTGTTGATAAAGATATATTTTTTCATCGAAGATGCCCAAATATCCAAATGTGCCTCCTTTTTCAAGATTAATATTAATTTTCTTCTTTTCGAATTTCTTTCCATCTATGTGGTTGATTCTGTATATATATGGCACTTCGGGTGCCTTTTGATTTTTACCCACTCCTGTCATTATGTTATTGGTTACAAGAAACAATTGATCTTTGCCAGAAAATGCAGCTACAAGTGTATATTTATTTGATTGCTCTTTAATGTTAGTGACTACTTTTTCTATGAATCCTTTATTATTAAATCTAGCAAAGCTTACATTTTTAGTTTCTAATGCTTTAACTGAGTGAACGGTTGAATTGTAATCATCGTCATAGTTTATCCAATATTTATAGTCTGTTATATCAGAACTTACGAAATGTGAAAACCTTTCTTGTAAGTCAGGTTCGTAACTCCAAAGTTCATTGAGTTTAGAATCGTAGCATCTCATGATATAGTTTTTGTATTTCATGTCAGGGATATAACCATATTTAGGATAATGTCCACTCAAAATCATAAAACCAGAATCTTTGGTTTGAGCAAGGTGTTTAATTGAAGAATTTTTACCTAAATCTAAAGAAATAGTCTTTGACTGAGCAAAAATTAAGTTGTTTATTAAGAATAATAAAACAAAAGCTATTGAGGTTTTTTTCATTTTAGTTTTTATAACTGATTTAAGGCAAAAATAAACGTTTTTTTAAAACTGCCAAACACTGATTTTATTCTATCAAGTTGATGATTGACTTATTAATAATGACAGTTTCAAACTTAATGGCTAAATAGTTTAATGGATTTAAAATCTCAAATGAATAAATCAAAGTTTTCCGTCCCACATTCATCGTTCTACATTCCTCGTTTAGCTTCCTCTTTCCAAAATCACAAATAAAATAATCAAAAATTCTTATTACCTTTGCAGCCCTTAAAAATAGCCAATTTAACAAATGACAACTAACAGAACTTTTACAATGATTAAGCCTGATGCTGTGAATAACGGACATACAGGAAACGTAATTAACGACATACTTGCAGGTGGTTTCAAAATCATTGCAATGAAATACCTTCAACTTACAAAAGAACAAGCTGAAAACTTCTACGGAATACACAGAGAAAGACCTTTCTTTAATGACCTAGTTGCGTTTATGATCAGCGGTCCTATCGTGGCAGCTATCCTTGAAAAAGAAAATGCAGTTGAAGATTTCAGAACTTTGATTGGCGCTACCAATCCTGAAAATGCAGCAGAAGGAACTATCAGAAGAAAATATGCAAAAAGCATCGATGCTAATGCGATTCACGGTAGTGATAGTAACGAAAATGCAGCTATTGAGTCAAATTTCTTTTTCTCAAGTTTCGAGCGTTTTTAACCCAAATAAAACATTTTATAATAGGAAAGTCAGCTTTTTAGCTGACTTTTTTTATAATAAAACCACCTCAATTCTAAAATAAATTGTACTTTTGTTTAAGTAAGCCATGAGAATAGGATTATACGCCAAAGTCATTAATAAAGCTAATCAAAAAAAGCTGGTTGAAGAAATGATTCAATTTTTGAATGCTGAAGGGGTTGAAGTGCTAATGCACCAAAACATGGCTGACCTATTCAGTTCTCAATTCAATTGTCAGGTTTTTAAAACACTTACAAAAGACCATCTTAATATCGATTATCTAGTATCTATTGGTGGTGATGGAACTATTTTAGACACCATCGAAATTGTAGGTAATACCCAAATTCCAGTCATTGGTGTCAATACCGGTCGATTGGGTTTTTTGGCCAATGTCTCTACCGACAGTTTCAAAAAAGCCTTTAAGGACCTCGTAAAAGGAAATTATTCGCTCGATAAACGTTCGCTTATTCAGTTGGAAACCAATATGGATATGTTTGGTTTTAATTATGCTTTAAATGACTTTGTAATTCATAAAAAAGAAAGCAGTAGCATGATTACTGTTCACGCTTTTTTGAACGGAGAACCCCTCAATTCTTATTGGGCAGATGGTTTAATTATAGCCACTCCAACAGGTTCTTCGGGTTATTCATTAAGTTGTGGAGGTCCCATTATTTTTCCCAAAGCTTCCAGTTTTGTCGTTACTCCCATTGCGCCTCATAATTTAAATGTTCGCCCCATCGTAATCCCCGACGACCAAGTCCTTAGTTTTGAGATAGAAGGCAGAAGCCATACCTTTCTTGCAACTTTAGACAGTCGCTCTGTAACCATTACCAAAACCGCTCAAATTGCTGTAAGAAAAGCGGATTTTTATTTCAATTTAGTTCGATTCGAAGGCGATACTTTCCTCAAAACATTAAGAGAGAAAATGCTTTGGGGAATGGACAGCCGAAACTAGAAATTTTCTTTTACTCTTATTTTACGGTCTCTTCTAAAAATGGGTTTTAAAATCCCATCCCTTTAGGGTATTTTTGCAACATGTTCAGAACCCATCATTGCGGACAACTCAGAATTACTGATGTAAATAAAACAGTCGCCCTTTCTGGTTGGGTGGCAAAAAGAAGAGATTTTGGAGGTTTAACCTTTGTAGATCTTAGAGATAGATATGGAATTACTCAATTGAGTTTTAATGAAGAAGTTAATGCTGATTTAATTCAACACGCCCGTCAGTTAGGGAGAGAATTTGTAATTAAAATTGAAGGTCTTGTTACTGAAAGAAGTAATAAAAACAGTAAAATTCCAACCGGAGATATTGAAATAGTGGTTCACTCTTTACAAGTGTTGAATGTGTCGTTAACCCCACCCTTTACCATTGAAGAAAACACCGATGGTGGTGATGACATCAGAATGCAATACCGCTACCTCGACTTAAGAAGAGAACCTGTTAGAAATAATTTAATTCTTAGACATCAAGTTGCCAAGCATGTTAGACAATACCTCGACCAACTTGATTTTATCGAAGTGGAAACCCCGGTTTTAATTAAATCTACGCCCGAAGGTGCTCGCGATTTTGTGGTGCCTAGCAGAATGAATCCTGGTCAGTTTTATGCCCTACCTCAAAGTCCTCAAACATTCAAGCAATTGTTAATGGTTAGTGGCTTCGATAAGTATTACCAAATAGTAAAATGCTTTAGAGATGAAGATTTAAGAGCGGATAGGCAACCTGAATTTACCCAAATTGATTGTGAACTTAGTTTTATTGAACAAGAGGATATTCTTCGAATTTTCGAAGGATTGGTTCAACACTTATTTACACAAGTAAAAGGAGTAGAGATAGGTCAACTGCCTCGTATGACTTACGATGAAGCAATGACATGGTACGGCAATGACAAACCAGATATTCGTTTTGAGATGAAATTTAGTTATCTTACAGAATTAACGAAAGGAAAAAACTTTCCCATCTTTGATGCCGCTGAAACAGTTCTTGGAATCTGTGCTACCGGTTGCGCCACTTATACTCGCAAGCAATTAGATGAATTAACAGAATGGGTAAAACGTCCTCAAATAGGAGCAAAAGGCCTGGTTTATGTATTCTGTCAGGCAGATGGAACTTTTAAATCATCGGTCGATAAGTTCTATTCCCAAGAGGATCTAGCCGAGTGGGCGAAAGTCTGTAATGCACAGCCCGGAGATTTGTTGTTATTGCTGAGTGGCGACACTAAAAAAGTACAAAAACAAATGAGTGAACTCCGTTTGGAAATGGGAGAAAGACTGGGTTATCGCGACAAATCTGTGTTTAAAGCTTTATGGGTTTTAGATTTTCCTCTGTTAGAAAAAGACGAAGAATCGGGAAGATGGCACGCCATGCACCATCCATTTACAAGTCCTAAACCAAGTGATATTCCTTTGTTGGATACTAATCCAGGTGATATTAAAGCCAATGCTTATGATTTGGTTATCAATGGGGTTGAAATTGGTGGTGGTTCTATCCGTATTTTCGACAAACAATTACAGGCTAAAATGTTTAAAACGCTAGGATTTACTGATGAAGAAGCCCGTTACCAATTTGGGTTCTTAATGAATGCTTTTGAATATGGTGCGCCGCCTCATGGTGGTATTGCACTTGGTTTTGATAGATTGTGTAGCTTGTTTGGAGGTGCCGATAGTATCAGAGATTTTATAGCTTTCCCTAAAAACAATCAGGGTCGTGATATGATGATTGATGCGCCTTCTACCATTCACAGTCAACAGCTTAATGAATTAGGGATTAATTTGCTAGGGAATTAACTAGCCATTAATTCACCCCAAATAGCTCTACTTTTAAGTTCCAAATATTCATTGATGTGGACTTTATAATAGCGTTCTAAATCGTCTATAACCTCTGTTCTAAGTTTAGCATCCAATGGAAGTAAGTCTTTCTCGTCTTTCAATAGTAAGTAAATAGCCGCGGAAGAGGATTCCATTGCACTGTTTTTTAATGACAATAATTGGGTTCTATAAACGCCTTCATTCAAATCAAGCAATGAGTGACTTTGATAGGTGTCTACATTGGGAGCACAACCATGAAAATACAATAAATTTACCATAGTACTAGGCAATGCCCAAAAGTGTAAAGGATTGTTAATACTAGGTAATAGGGATTGTTGCAAGTATTTAAAAAGCGGAATATTGATTTCGTTTTCCTTTAAACTCTGTTGAAGGAGTTCGCAAATAACATGGTAAAAAGCTTGATTTTGGTAATGTGTTAAATTGAATATAAAGGGGCAAGAGGCTTCACTTAAGCTTTGTAAATTTTTGGTTTTGTTGTAGTTGAAACTAATTTCCAACAACTGAAGTGGTTGTAAATAGGCTGATTTAATTTTGCCTTTTCCTTTGCCATTGAACACCGCAGGAATATGAAATCCTATCAATCCTAACTCTTGGGTATAAATATGACAAATGGCAGAAGATTCACCATATTTTATAACTTTTATAACAATGCCAAGGGTTTTGTTAAGCACTTTATTTTATAAATAATAGTTTCCCAACTTCCGTTTCTTCGCCATCGTTGCTCATAGCAAATACTAGGTACACGCCTGTAGATGGTCGCTCGCCTGAAAAGGTTTTACAGTTCCAAGTCGCCATTCCTCCATTTGAAAATGTTTGATAAACCAATTGACCATTGATGTCAGTGATTTTGATTAATGTATTGTCTGTAAGTCCTGTAATGGCTACATCACCTACAAAATCTGGGCGAACAGGATTGGGGTAAATTACCAATTTTTCAATCGATTTAGCGGCTGCATTGGCATCTGCTCTGAAAGAAATTAAGCCTTTGTCTGTTCCAAAAAATACTTCTCCTGTTGTTTCATTGATGCCAATATTTAAAACATTGTTTGACATTAGTGGTGAGTTTTCTTTGGTAAAATGGTGTAGTAAAGTAGTGCCATCTGAGTCGTAAAGCCAAGCCCCTTTGTCAGTGCCAAACCATCTTCGGTCTCCACCATCTATAAAAATGGTGTTTATTCTCTCGGTTTCCAAAACGTATCCACCTAGGTTAGTGCCTTGTTCTACTGATACTATTATTCTTTCAGCATCATAATTTCCGCCTGTTTGTATTGCATTGGGATTTCTAATTCTAACAAACCCTTGGTCGGTCCCTATCAGCAGTTCTCCGTTTTTGGTAAAAGCAATGTCATTTACATTATTGCTTGGTAAATTTCCCGTACCGCTATTGGCATTCACTCTACTAATAATATCGTCGGTTGTTGTAACAGTCCCTTTGTCATTAAAAAACAATAAACCACCACTTTGTACAATTATCCATTTGTTGTTTCTGCTGTCAATCGCAATTTTGCTTGTATTGTTAACCGGTAGTTTGTAAGAAGTCCATTCGCCTTTGTTATTGAGTTGATGTAAACTGCTGTCAACATCAAAATTACTAACCCATAAATTGCTTGATTTGTCTAAGGCCATTCCGCTAATGATATTGAACAAACCGCCACGCTTTCTTAATGGAGAATTGGTTTCATCGTATCGTTTTACAGCTTGTCCATTGTTTATTTGAAGGATGCCTGTACCATGACTTCCCAAATACAAACGGCCTGCATTTTTTTGGAAAGCACACAAGGTAAAGTCATACATAGGTTGTATCAGTGGGTTGCTTGGATCGGAATACGTCCAAGTATAATTGTCGAAAATATAGAATCCGTTTTTATTAAAATTGGGAGCATAATTGGTTTCTTTGAATGTACCACCCATCACATAAAACTTATCAAAAGCATTAATCATTTGATAGGCATTGATGGCTTTAGGGCCATTTGGGAAAAAATTAACTTCACCATTTTGGTTTTGCAATACCACTCCAATAATTGGGCTCGAATACCAAATTTGTTCTCGGTCATCGAGAATGCAATGGCTAAGCACTTTAATTGGTTGATAGGTTTTGCTGTTACCATTTATTTTGATAATGTGTTTGTTGTAGACGCCTATTAAAAGCTGATTGTGATAAACATTGATATTGGTTACAGCAGCACTGTCGTATGTTTCCAATAAATTCCAATCTTTGTTTTCATAAACCCATACCTGACTGTCAAGCTCTGCGTATAATTTTTGATTGTAACTGCAAATATGTTTGCTTGCAAAGTTTGCAGCCTTCACCAATTGCCAATTGTTGTAATCAGCCAAATTAATAGTTGAGGCTATTTTGCCGCGGTAAATACCAAATTTTGTAGAAATATAGAGGCTGTCATTCAAAACACTCGAAGAGAAAATTTCTATTGTTGTACCACCCGGCCCTATGTTTTGATATGAATTTCTAATTTCATTTTTGTCAATATTCAATTCAAGTAACCCAAATGAAGTGCTCAAATAGGCAATGTCTTGATGGATATTGATGTGGTTGATGGATTTATTGCCAATGATTGTTTTCTGAAAAATATCGTCGTTTTTAACAATGGTTTTCCCTTTAAGTAATTCAATTTTAGTATCAGCATAGGCAATCACCAATATGTCTTTATTTTTATCATACTGCATGGTTTCAACCTCATAACCACCAAAGCCATTAATGGGAGACAAACGGGTGGTACTGCCGTCTTTTTTTTCCAAATAAAAGAAACCATGGGTGCCTGCACAAAATAACTTGTCTTTTACTTCCACTATTTGTTTCACATTATTGTAAGGTAAGTGTAATCGCCATTGTCCCAAAGCAACAGGTTTTGACTGTCCCATTGTGCTTGAATGGCATAGCAAAATTGAAATAGAAAGTAATAAAAAGAGTCTATTCATAATGAAAAATAAATAACATCAATTGTTTAAAGTTTATTAGTGACATGACAAAAATATGACTTTTTTATTGATATGAAGACGCCCGTTTCCATAAATCTGAGATTTAACTATCTTTGCTCATCTAAACAATGAAATTAGCAGTCAAGATAAAGGTTTTAATTACAGTGTTTTTTATAGCCACTGCTGTAAATGCGCAATACAGTGACACACTGCAACCCAAAAGGTTGAGGAAAGTAATCATTTCTGAATCTGCTTTTTATTTAAGTGGAAATGCTTTTTTACAATATGTTTGGTATAAGGACCATGAAAGGGTGCCTTTTCATTTTTACAACGACAACAAAGGTTATTTGCAAATAGACAAATGTGGACACGCTTATGGCGCCTATCAATACAGTAGAAAAGGATATGACGCATTGAGATGGGCAGGAGTAAGCCACAAAAAAGCTTTGTGGTACGGCGGTCCCCTTGGGTTAATACTCCAAACGCCAATTGAGGTTTTTGATGGAATATACGAGGGTTATGGTTTCTCTAAAGGTGACATGGTAGCCAATGCTGCCGGAAGTGCGCTATTTATGCTGCAACAAGGATTACTCAAGGACCAAACCGTAAAAATGAAATTTTCGTATGCACCGTCACCATACGCAAAAATTAATCCAAGAGGACTTGGAGATTCGCATCTTGAAAGATTTTTTATGGATTATAATGGACATACTTATTGGTTGTCGGCCAATTTTAAACAAATTTCTGGCATTAAAAAAGTGCCTTCTTGGTTCAATGTTGCCATAGGTTACAGTGGTAATGGCATGTTGAGCGAATTTTCCAATCGCAGTTACTATAATGGTGTTTACATTCAACCGGTTGAAAGATACGGTCAATGGTTTTTTTCCTTAGACGTTGATATGAGTAAAATTAAAACCAAACGAAAGTTCTTAAAAGGCTTATTTTCTGTTCTAAACGCTGTTAAAATTCCTTTTCCTGCACTTGAATATTCTCGTGTAAATCACTTAAATTTGAATCCCATATATTTTTAAAAAATCAAACCTCAATGAATCAATCTATTGTCCGTTATCTTTCTCTGCTTTCTCTTTTTATCATTCCTTTTTCCGCCTTTGCTGATGGACATAATTTGGATGGTCTTATTGTTTTTGTTGGATTAATAGGTATTGTATTTGTGATACCCATTTTAAGTTTAACCTTTTATTCTATTTATGCTTTTTTTAAATCTCGTAAAGCATCAATGGTTTTTCACTCTGTGTTTTTTGGGATAGTTTTTAGTTTTTATGCCATTTTAATTGTAATTTTTAATGACTTTATTTTTGATGAAAATGATTTTATGTTGGTGGTATTTATTTGCTTTATTGTATTGTTGGTGCTTAATTTTGTTTTGTGGCTTTTAAGATTTAATTCTAATCGAATAATATTGTCTGAAAATACTATCGAAGGTGAAATAAAACAGCAATCTATAAGCAGTGAAAAACTGGTTTTATTGTTCATGATGATTTGGTTTGGAGTCTATATTGTAAACTATTTAATTTATCAATTTATTCCAGATTGGTATACCAATAAAATGATAAAATACTTACAAGTATTGTTAAATTTAATGTCGGGTGTATCTTTTTTCTTGCTAGTCAAACTAATCAAAAACAACCGATACAAAATCATTGTAGTAGCGTTAATATCAATTGGGTTGCTTATTAGTTTGAGTTACCATTTTTTCGATTTTCAGAATGATATTTAACGTAATTAAATTTTTAAGAACACGCGGTTTTATTACCTTTGAACTCTAAATATAACTCTTATGTCTTTGTTTGGTGTTCAAGAAAAAATAGAATCATTACGAAAAGTAGTTTCTGAACATAATTATCAATATTATGTATTAGCGCAACCGCTTATTTCCGACTATGAATTTGATATGCTTTTGCAGGAATTAATTCAATTGGAAGCAAAGCATCCAGAGTACTTTGATGCCAATTCGCCTACACAAAAAGTAGGCGGTGCTGTCAATAAAAACTTTGATTCATTCACCCATGAATATCCCATGCTTAGTTTGGGGAATACTTACAATGAAGAAGATTTAAGAGACTTTGACCAACGGGTCGAAAAGCAATTGGGGCATCATGATTATGAGTATGTATGTGAGTTGAAAGTTGATGGATTGTCCATCAGTTTGCATTACGAAAACGGGCAATTGTTGCGTGCCGTAACCCGTGGTGATGGTGTAAAAGGGGATGTGGTAACCGATAATGTTAAAACAATAAGAGCCTTAAATTCGCAATTAAAAGGAGCATTTCCATCTTCATTTGAAGTAAGAGGTGAGATTTTTATGCACCGCCCTGCTTTTGATAAATTGAATCAAGAACGTGCCGATGCTGATGAACCCTTGTATGCCAATCCGAGAAATGTGGCAGCAGGAACCTTAAAATTACAAGACAGTGCCGAGGTTGCCAAAAGACCTTTGGATATTGTTTTATATCAACTGATAGAAAATACACCATCTGTAAAAACCCATTTTGAGGGATTAAGTAAATTGAAACAATGGGGACTGGTAGTTAGCAATGAAACCAAAATTTGTCCAACAATTGATGCTGTTTTTAATTACATAAATGAGTGGGATGAAAAGCGAAAGTTGTTGAGTTATGACATTGATGGCGTAGTAATAAAGGTTAACGATTACAGTCAAAGGGAAGAACTTGGATTTACTGCCAAATCACCCCGTTGGGCTATTTCCTATAAATTTAAAACAGAGGCTGCACTTACCAAGTTGTTAAGTATTGATTATCAGGTTGGAAGAACAGGTGCTATAACACCCGTGGCAAACTTAGAGCCTGTTTTTTTGTTGGGAACAACAGTTAAAAGAGCCTCGTTGCACAATGCCAATGAAATAGAGCGTTTAGATGTGCGCGTGGGTGATTTTGTGTTCGTGGAAAAAGGGGGTGAAATTATTCCCAAAATTACAGGCGTCGACTTCAGCAAAAGACAAATAGATTTGCCCCAAAATCAATACATCACTCACTGTCCTGATTGCCATACTGAACTTATCAGAAAAGAAGGAGAAGCACAACATTATTGTCCCAATGAATCCAATTGCCCTACACAAGTAATTGGTAAAATACAGCACTTTATACACCGAAAAGCATTGGATATTAATAGCCTTGGAGACGAAACGGTAGAACTATTGTATAAGCAAGGTTTAATTCATGGTTTAGGTGATTTATTTACGTTGAAATACGAGCAAGTAATTGCTTTGGAACGCATGGCAGAAAAGTCTGCTTTGAATTTATTAGAGGGAATAAATGCGGCTAAATCTATTCCATTCCCGAGGGTTTTATTTGGTTTAGGGATAAGATATGTTGGAGAAACTGTAGCCAAGAAATTAGCAAAGCATTTTAAAACAATTGATGCATTAATGTTGGCTAACAGAGAAGAATTATTGCAAGTAGATGAAATAGGGGAGAGAATAGCCGATTCAATTATTGAGTATTTTAGTAAAGATAAAAATATTGATTTAATAGCCCAACTGAAACAAGCGGGTTTGCAGTTGGCCAATTTGCATGAAGAACAGTTGTTGTCTGAAAAGTTAAAAGGCAAAGCCATTGTAATTTCGGGCGTATTTACCCAATTCAGTCGCGATGAAATTAAGCATTTGGTGGAACAGCATGGAGGTAAAAATGTGTCAAGTATCAGTAGTAAAACAGACTATGTCGTAGCCGGAGACAATATGGGTCCTGCCAAATTGGAAAAAGCAGTGAGTTTGAAAATCCCGATTTTAAGTGAAATGGATTTTATAACATTAATTCAAAATGAAATCAGTTAAAAGCAGATTCATTGCCCAATTTTAGTTTATTTTGCACTCATGTTTAGTTTTTCTATCAAAAATTTAATTCGTATCGGTCACTGGGAGGGCATTTCCTATTTGATATTACTGTTTATTGCCATGCCAATTAAGTATTTTTTCAATAATCCCAACGTTGTTCGTTATGTCGGAATGGCCCACGGTGTATTGTTTGTGTTGTTTATGTTGTGGATTGCAATGGTTTTTTTTCAAAGAAAAATTAAGTTTGTTCATGCATTGGTATTATTTCTTTTGTCACTAGTGCCTTTCGGAACGTTTTATATAGAAACTTATTTCAAAAGAAAAAAGGTATTATAAAAATTAGGAGCTTTATTCGCCAATAGTTGTCATATTTCCTTCTATAGCAAGCACAGTATTTTCAAACACTTCTTGCGCTTCTTTCAATAGCATTTCCAAATTGTCGTAGCGAGAGGAAAAATGGCCAATGATGAGTTTTTTAACATTGGCTTGTTGAGCAATTTTACCTGCTTGTTCGGCGGTGCTGTGGTAGTACAATTGAGCTCTTTCTTCAAGGTTTTTCATAAATGTAGCTTCATGGTACAACAAGTCAACATTCTTAATATAAGGCACTATTTCGGGGTCGTATATAGTGTCTGAACAAAAAGCATAAGAATAGGAAGGATGGGCAGGCGTAGTTAGTAGATGATTTGCTATGGTTTCGCCATTTTCAGTAATAAAATCAGCCCCTTTTTTTAAATCATTTAGTAAACTAACAGGCACTTTGTAAAATTGAATAGCCTCCAAATTGATGTGTAATTCTTTGGGCAACTCTTTGATTAAAAAACCAGTGCAATGAATGCGGTGTTTAAGGGGAAAACTCTCAATGGAAAACAAATTTGTTTGTGTAACAAAACTTGGTTGATTGGGATTGGTAGCAATAAAATCTATAGAGAAATTAATAGAAATGCCGCCATGTGTAATTTGCAAATTGATAATTTCATTTAAAGCAGGAGGACCAATAAGGTAAAGTGTATCCTTTCTCCCCGACAAACTCATGCTAGAAAGTAATCCAATGAGGCCAAAATAATGGTCGCCATGTAAATGACTAATACAGATATGGGTTATACCGGTGTGTCTAATTCCATATTTCAAAAGTTGGTTTTGAGTCCCTTCACCACAATCAATCATAATTTTAGAGCTTCCAATTCTCAAAATTTGAGCCGTTGGATGCCTGTCGCGAGTGGGTGTAGCGCTATTTGAACCTAATATGTATAACTCCGGTTTCACAGATTACAATAATAACAACAAAAATAAGAGGTTCCCCCAAAAAAAAAGGACTATTTTTGCAGCAATGGAAAGAAAAATAGCATTAATAACAGGTGCAAGTTCCGGAATAGGAAAAGCAACTGCTTTTTTATTAGCCCAAAATGGGTATCATTTAATACTCGTTGGAAGACGAGAGGACAGATTATTGCAAGTGGCTCAAGAGCTAAAAGACAAGTTTCAAACTGAGTCAGTTTGCTTAACCTTAGATGTTAGAAATAGAGAAGATGTTTTGTCTCAGATTTCCTCATTAGAGAAGGAATGGCAGTCTATAGATGTTTTGGTAAATAATGCCGGTTTGGCAATGGGTTTGTCTACCATAGAAAATGGAAATATCGACCATTGGGATACCATGATAGATACCAATATTAAAGGATTGTTGTACGTTACAAGAGCCGTGGTTCCTATGATGATTGAACATAAAAAAGGCCATATAATTAACGTGGGCAGCATAGCTGGTAAAGAAATTTATGCCAATGGAAATGTCTATTGTGCCACTAAACATGCGGTTGATGCTTTAAACAAATCAATGCGTTTGGATTTGTGTAAATATCCTATCAAAGTTTCGGCAATTCACCCTGGTGCTGCTGAAACAGAATTTTCTATTGTCCGCTTCGAAGGGGATGAGGAAAGAGCAAAAAAAGTGTACGATGGATTTGAGAATTTAATAGCCGAAGATGTGGCAGAAGGGATATGGTTTATGCTCAACAGACCCCCTCATGTCAATATCAATGAAATGACCATTATGCCAACCGCTCAACCTATGGCAGGGTTGATTATTAGATAATAAAGAAAAACAGTATTTGTCGTTTTTATTGACTTGTATCTTTTTTTCAAGCTTAAAAACCAAGTCCATTTACTTTTGTTTATTCTTTATTGACACTCACTAGATTAAATATTAAATTCGATTCATTTCGTCCCCTATTCGTTTTACTTTGTCATTCATTCTCCCCGCTTATAAGGGTTAGGGTTAATATTTTATTCTATATTCTCCACAATAAATTCAAGGCATTGTAAAGGATGAATTTAAAGATATTAGAAATGGATACAGTTATAGCAGGGGTTGATTACGGTGCAAAATTATCAGGAAATACAGCCATTGCCATTCTGAAACAAGGAAAGGTGGAACTGTTCAAAACAAAAGTTAAAGAAAATGCAGACGATTTTATTCTGCAAGTGTTAAGTGCACATCAAGTTAAGATGGTTTTTATAGATGCACCCTTGTCATTGCCTCGTTCATTACATGGGGTTAAAGATGAGGCAGAGCATGAGTTTTTTTATCGTCAATGTGACAAACAAACGGGGGCTATGTCACCCATGTTTTTAGGCGGATTAACAGCCCGTGCCATTGCACTTAAATACTTGTTGAATCAAAAAGAAGTAGAAGTTTATGAAACCTATCCTAGCTATTTGTGTCGCTTATTGAATTTAGAGAGAATAAAAACCGCTGATGGTGTTTTTAAAATGTTTCATAGAATTAAAGAGGAATTGAATGGTTTATTTGGTAATATTGAACCTCAAACAATTCACGAAATAGACGCACTTTTAGCTTTGTATTCGGCCATTAGATATTGCCAACAACAACATGTTGTTTTGGGTGATGCAGAAGAAGGAGAAATATTGGTATAAAAATAAGTATGGAAAAGATTGTAGAAATAAATCATTTAGTTAAAAATTACGGAAAATTTAAAGCGGTTAAAGACGTTAATTTTCATGTAAACAGAGGCGATGTGTATGGTTTTTTGGGGCCTAATGGTGCCGGAAAAAGTACCACTATTCGCTGTATGTTGTCGTTAATTACGCCAAGTTCAGGTTCTATCCAAATTTTTGGCAAAGAATTAAGTCAAAACAGGAATAAAATCCTTTCTAAAATTGGTTGTATTGTTGAAAAGCCCGATTTTTATAAATACCTGTCTGCTGAAAAGAACTTAGAAATATTTGGAAGAATATCTGGGGCTGATGTCAGCAAAAAGAATTGTCATAAAATACTCGACTTTGTAGGTTTGTCCGGTAGAGAAAAAGACAAAGTTAGTGGCTTTTCTCATGGAATGAAACAACGTTTAGGAATTGCCCAAGCACTTATTCATAATCCAGAATTAATTGTTTTAGATGAACCTACCACAGGTCTGGACCCACAAGGAATTATTGATATTAGACACTTAATATTAAGGCTTAAAAATGAGCAAAATAAAACTATTTTATTGTCCTCACACATTTTGTCTGAAATTGAACTTATTGCCAATAGAATGGTCATCATTAATAAAGGAATGACAGTAGTGGAAGGGGATGTTAAAGAACTCTTAAACCAAGATGAATTAATTGTAGTTTTTGAAACACCTCAAGTTCAACAAGCTCTATCTTTATTAAGCCATATTAAAGGAATTGAAAAGTTAAGTGACAATCAATTTCAATTGGTGTTAGCCAAAAATGAAATCGCACAAATCAATGCCCAACTTGTGAATAATGGAATTGAAATTTCTGGCATCGAAACGAAACGCAAACTAGAAGATTACTTTTTAAAATTGATTCAATCATAAATGTTACTCAAAAATACTTATAACGAACTTATAAAAATAGCGGCAAAACCCCGAACCTACATTAGCTTTATTGCAATAACGGTATTGGTTGGTATTATTTTGTTTGCCATGAAAGTTGACGGACCTTCATACATTTCATTTATCACGGCCTCTTTTGAACAAACACTGGCTTTTGAGGGCACTATTATGAATGGACACTTAATGGCTTTCATTATTTTGCAAATGCTGATAGTGCAAATTCCATTGCTAGTAGCTTTGGTTACTGGAGATTTGATTTCAGGCGAAGCTGCCATGGGAAGCATCAGGATGTTATTGACCAAACCCATTTCAAGAACACAGATACTATTGTCCAAATATTTTGCCGGACTTATTTACACTTTTTTTATTTTACTTTGGCTTGGTTTTATGTCGGTGGTAGTTGGAAAGTGGATGTTTGGACTTGGCGATTTAATGGTATTGAACAGTGATGGATTGGTTATTTTAAATGGTAATGATATTAATTGGCGTTTCATAGGTGGATTTGCAGTTGCTTTTTTCGCTTTATCAACTGTAGCAACTCTCTCATTACTCTTGTCATGTTTTTCGGAAAATTCTATTGGCCCTATCGTTAGTACCATGTCTGTCATTATATTATTCACCATTATTGGAACACTCGATGTGCCAGTTTTTGACAATATTAGACCCTTTTTATTTACCACACACATGGCAGCATGGCGAAGTTTTTTTGAAGAACCTTTGCCTTTAGCAGACATCAAACAATCTTTGTTGGTGCTATTAACACACATTGTAGTGTTTTTGAGTATCGCGCTATATAAATTTAATAAAAAAGACATCCTATCATAATGAAAAAAACAAGTTATTTTCTCCTTTTATTTTCTTTTATCTGTTTCATTTCAATACAAGCAACACCTACTCCAAATCAATTGTTGAATAGGGTCTATAAAAAACTAATGAAAACGAAAGATTATACGGTTGATGTTAAAATAAAATCAGACATTCCGATGATCAAAATAATGCCTGTAAATGCAAAGTTGTATTTCAAACAACCCAATTTGTTTAAAATTGAATCAACAAGTATTGCTATTTTGCCCAAACAAGGTTTTTCGAATTTTACGGCGACATTGAAAGATACTTTTTCATATATGGCAGTTATGTCTGGTAGTGAAGTAGTTAACAAAGTAAAAACTCAAATCATTAATATTATACCAAATGAAGATACAGGTGATTTAATTGTTGCCAAGTTATGGATTGATACTTTACAATCATTAACCATGAAATCTCAAATAACAACAAGAAGTAATGGTACAATGTTGATTCAATATTTTTATGGAAATGCTGGTAAGAATTATGGTTTGCCAGACAGTATGGTCTTTATTGTTGATGTTAAAAAGTTTAAAATTCCAAAGGCTGTTGCAGCTGATGTAAACCGCGGTACCAAAAAACCGACTAAAGAAGAAGAACAAAAAAATAAAAAAGGACAGATTTATATCCGTTTTAAAAATTACAATATCAATAAAGGAATAGATTCCAAAGTGTTTAAGAAGTAAAATTGGTATTATTTTTGTTATTTTCATAGTATGAAAATGAAATATCTAAGTTTTTCCATCGCTGCTATTTTGTTATTTTCTTCTTCAGGATGTGTTAGTAAGAAAAAGTTTAACGAACAAGTTTCTAAATATGAGAGTTTAAAGTCGAACCACGACAAAATGGTAATTGATTTAAACAATTGTTTGTCAGACAAGGACCAAAAACAACTAAAAATTGCGGCTCTCGAAGCTGAAGTATTAGATCTTAAATCTAAGAGTAATGCACTGCTTAATCAGTTGAGTGACTTGTCAGTAATTACAAAATCTCAAGCTGAAAGTATAAAGAAATCCTTAGACAATATCAGTTCAAAAGATGCTTACATTAAGGACTTACAAGTGGCAATGGCCAAAAAAGATTCATTGAACTTGGCTTTGGTAATGAATTTAAAAGGGGCATTAAAAGATATTAATGATCAAGATATTGAAGTAAAGGTTGAAGGTAGTGCCGTTTTTATTTCTATTTCAGACAAGTTGTTGTTTAAAAGTGGAAGTTATGATATTAGCACAAAAGCAAATGATGTGTTAGGTAAAGTGGCATTAGTGATGAAATCCCAACCAGATATTCAGTTCATGGTGGAGGGGCATACCGATAATAATCCAATTAAAACCACAAGTATTAAAGACAATTGGGATTTGAGTGTTTTAAGAGCTACTTCTGTAGTTCGTTCACTACAAAACAATCATGGAATTGACCCTAAAAGAATGATTGCAGCGGGAAGGAGTGAATTTATTCCAGTGGCGTCCAACGAGGGAGATGCTAACAAAGCGCTTAACAGAAGAACACGTATCGTTATTCTTCCTCAATTGGATCAGTTTTTTAAGTTGATTGAAAGTAAATAGTTTTTTCATAGTTTAATTAAAATTTAAAAAAACCGGTGTTAAAATCATCGGTTTTTTTATTACACAATGACAGAACCCTGGCTTATAAAAGTTTTGAAAAATACCTTATTTGAGAATTTTTGAGGTTTTAATTTTGGTACAAATCTCTCATTTTTAGGCGTTAAGGCGGTTTGTTGACAGTTTTTTTAATGGTTTTTTTAAGGTCTAAATGTAAGACTATTAAGGCTTTTCTTGTATTTGGTGTTATTTGTTAAAAAATATATTAATTAAGTATTTATACTTACTGTATTTGCCTTGAAAATAAATAATAAATCAAGTTTATGAAAAGTTCGTATTCAATTAATCGACCATTCCGTAACAGCATTGTGATGCTAGTAGCCGGAATTTTAACGCTTACTTCATGTTCAAAAGAACAATTAGAGAACACTTTAAGTCAGCAAGAATCAGTAGAAATCAGTGATTTAAATGCTGCCCAATTAGTGTCAGGAGAAAAGTATGTAGCCAATGAATTATTGGTTGAATTCAAAAAAGGAATTCCTGCCGGAGTTAAACAAAATGTATTTTTAAAAATGAATGCCAAAGTAAAAGAGCACATTCACACCAATGCAATGAAAAACAATGGTGATGAAGAAGGCGTTTTTTTAGTAAATATGTCTAAAAATGCTTTGGAAGTTTTACAATCATTAAATAAAATGAATGAGATTGAGTATGCTGAACTTAATTACATTTACAATCATTATGCAACCTCTAACGATCCATACTTTACAAATGGCAATTTGTGGGGAATGTATGGTTCTTCTACAACACCATCTAACCAATATGGTACAGGTGCTGCAGTAGCTTGGGGTAATAACAAAACAGGTTCAAGTGATGTATATATCGGAATTATTGACGAAGGTTACATGTACACTCACGAAGACTTGTCAGCAAATGCAGGTAAAAATCCAGGTGAAATTGCAGGTAACAAAAAAGATGATGACGGTAATGGTTTAATTGATGATGTTTATGGTTGGGATTTTGCAGGCAACAACAACACAATTTTTGATGGAGTTGCTGATGACCATGGAACTCACGTTGCCGGAACTATTGGAGCAGTTGGAGGAAATAATAAAGGTGTAGCAGGTGTGTGTTGGAATGTTAAAATGATAGGAGCTAAATTTTTAGGTTCAAATGGAGGTACTACAGCCAATGCAATTAAAGCGGTAGATTATTTTACAAATTTAAAAACAAGGCAATCTAATCCAGTAAATATTATTGCTACTAACAATTCTTGGGGTGGTGGTGGCTATAGCCAAGCATTGAAAGATGCGATTGATAGAGCAAATACTGCAGGGATTCTATTTGTAGCAGCTGCAGGAAATAGCGGAACAAATAACGACGCTACCGCAAGTTATCCTTCAGGTTATACAAGCGGTAACATTATTGCAGTGGCTTCTATTACTAACGCAGGAGCGCTATCTAGTTTCTCTCAATATGGTGCAACAACAGTTGATATTGGAGCTCCTGGTTCAGGTGTTATCTCATGTGTTCCTGTATCTGGAAGTAGAAAGTCAATAGTTAGTGGTTATGCCTCTTATAATGGAACCTCTATGGCAACACCTCACGTAACTGGAGCGGTGGCATTATACAAATCAATAAATCCTAACGCTACAGCTGCTGATATTAAAACAGCAATTATGAATGCAGCTACAGCTACAACATCATTGAATGGAAAATGTGCTTCAGGTGGTAGATTAAATGTTAGCGGATTCTAAAAGCTATTATCAAAAGTTTTTATAAATTAAAAAAGCCTCCTTTGTGAATTCAAAGGAGGCTTTTTTCGTTTTTATAGATTGTTTTTATTAAGGTTTTAAAAAAGAAAGTGCCTCTTTGTCAACAAAATAAGGTGTAAAGTGATTGTATCGCTGTTGTATCAATTCTAAGTTCTGAAGTGAAACAGATTTATAGTAGAATTTTAATTTTTGTTTTTTTTCATGACTGATAACATTCCCAATTGAATTGTGGTCAATATAAATACTTTGATCTAATACCCTTTTAAAATAAGTGTTAAAAGATTTAATACTCAAACTTTTTGAAAACAATCCATTGATATTATAAGTGTATAGTTTAATGAAGTCAATGTGAAGTAAGTCGTTTGATGAAATAATTAATTTTAATGCTGGATTTTTTTTCTTGACTTTTGAAAAAAAGGCATTAAAATGTGGTTGTAATAAATCATTGTAATCAATAAATAAAATATCTATAGGTGTTATATCCAATGGATTAATTTCTTCTATGGTCTTGTGATAAAATACAAAAGATTTTGCTGATTTATTTAAGCTTTTCTCAATGCTGTTTTTTAATCCAATGGCATAAATATTCGAAGTGTCTACAATACAAATGTTGTAAAAAGGAGTACTTGATTCTTGATTAGTTTTTTGGGAGGTTTTCATTTTTGTTAATTGATTTGATGAAGAAATAATTGGTTGTATTGTTTTGATTTAACTTCTATGTCATAGTGCAAGCTGTATAATTCACCTTTGCTATGTATGTTTAGTTTTTTATAGATTCTACTGATGTGTTTTCTCACTGTATCTACAGATATACTTAAATTAACAGCTATAAATTTGTATGAATTGCCACTTAATAAGAGCTCAAATACCATAACCTCTCTGCTAGATAAGGTGTGATATTTGTTGATTTTTTTGCCCAACATAAAGTCTGTAATATCCTTAATGTATTCAAATAACTTGTAAGTAATAGTATTGCTAACATAACTTCCGCCAATACTTACTACCTCTATGATATCCAACAACTCATTCATTTTTTGAGAATGATGAACAAAGCTTTTAATGCCCAAATGAATAGCATTAAATAAAAGTTTATCGTTTTCTAAATCATTAAAAATAATAATATTAGCTTTTCTAAATTCTTTTTTTAGTTTAGTGAAGTCGTCTTGCTCATTGTTGCAATAAAGAATTATAGTGGGGTGCGATGCTTTGGTTTTTTTAGCAACAATATGGTCTACATTTTTGAAAATGCCATGCACAAAATAATGCACACTTATGAGTGTTTTTAAATTTTCAGCTTGTTCAATGTCATGGCTAATAATGCTTATCTTAATCATTTGAATGGTTATTGATTATTGAGGAATTATTCATTGTGTAAAAGGTTATTTACTTCTATAATATTTAAATTTACTTACAAAAGATATTGTCCATTACTTTTTCTATTTCTGATATTCGAATTTAATTGTATTGCTTTTCATGTTTTTTGACATGAGGTAAAAAGGAGCAAATAATTTTTGAATAGCATCATATTTTTTATGAAACTATACAAATACTTAACGAAGAGTGATTTTAAATACTTGATTTATCTCATTTGTAAGCTTTTTTTTAAGCTCAAAACAGCTCAAAAAAGTCATTTTTTTTATAATGAAGTAAAGTTTCTTCATAAACTCGATTTTTTTGCAACTACTATTTTTGTCAATCATCAAACATTAATTAATGATTTAATAACTGATTAAATTAGAGAAAATACAAATTGTAATTTCCGGAATTACTTTCAATTAGAGAATGATTTTAGGAAATGGTGTTTTGTTTAAAATTGATTCCCCAAATGAGGACATCTGCTTAATTTTGACAATCCATTAATTATAGTAAATTAAGAATTTGGTGTCACTAAAATGTTATTATAAAGTCCGTCCGAAAATTCACATAAAAGCCCTGAAGTTGATTTCAGGGCTTTTATGTTAGGTGGAGCTGCAGGGAGTCGAACCCTGGTCCGGAGTAGGAGATGATGATGCTTTCTACATGTTTATCCTTATTTGAGTGTCGGGATTAAAAAAGCTTAAGGACAGCCAAATTAAACCTTAGGTTATGTGATAATGAGTTTGTCTATAACCACAACAAAATCATACCCAGGCATGTCGAACACCCGCTTCAGTGCCGGCCCAGATAAGGGCACTGTAGGTGTATGGATTTGCGTAGTCTGAGACTAGGCAGCCATTGCGAAGTTATTTTCGCCTCTTAAATTGTTGAGTGTTGAGATTAAAGAGCCAGCAAACAAAGCTCTACATGCTTACACCCCAAATGCTCTACCCGTCAATTCCAGTCAGCCCCATTTTGAGTTTTTTTTATCACTGCAAAGATACAATTACTTTTTTTATCCTCAGGGCTTTTTCTTTATCCTATCAAGTTTTTACTATATTTGCTCAATCTACTGACCCAATGAAGTACTTTAAAATTGCACTCCTTCGTGAAGAAAAAAAACCTGCCGATAAACGTGTTGCTTTTACTCCCGCTCAATGCAGTCAAATAATGTCGCAATATCCGCAGATTCAATTTTATGTCCAACCATCTAAAGACCGTTGTTTTCCCGATGAATCTTATCAAAAAATAGGAGCTGAAATAGTTGAAGATATCTCACACTGTGATTTGCTTATGGGTATCAAAGAAAGAACAATAGAGGATTTAATTTCTAATAAACATTATTTCTTTTTCTCACATACGATCAAAAAACAAGCGCACAATCAAGCATTAATGAAGGCTATGATTCAAAAAAATATTACGTTAACCGATTATGAAACTCTGAGATGGAAAAATGGGGATAGAATTTTAGGTTTTGGTCGTTTTGCAGGCGTAGTTGGTGCATACAATGGTTTCTTCGCTTGGGGAATGAAATACCAATCTTTTGAACTTAAAAGGGCCTATTTGTGTAATGATTATAATGAGGTAAAACAAGAATTGAAAAAAATGCAGTTGAGCCCTATCAAAATAATATTGACTGGCAATGGTAGGGTTTCTTTGGGGGCACTTGAATTACTGAAAGAAGCTGGGATTAAGGAAGTAACACCCTCCGATTTTTTAACTAAACGCTTTGCCGAACCAGTATTTGCAGTGCTATTGACCGAAAATTTATACGAACGTATTGATGGTAAACCATATGATAGGAGTGATTTTCATCACGACCCAACCAGATACCGTTGCGTTTTTCGTTATTATTTGCCCCATTGTGATTTGTTGATGAATGGCATTTATTGGGATTCTAAAATGGATAGACTGTTCTCGGAAAATGACACAAGAGACCCTTCTTTTAAAATTAAAGTGATTGCCGATATTAGTTGCGATGTGAATGGGTCTGTTCCCATTACTCTTAAAGATACTAAAATTGATGAACCGGTTTTTGGTTACAATCCCATTAACATGGAAATGTGTGAACCATTTTTAAAAGATACCATAGATATAATGGCTATTAGCAATCTTCCTACCGAATTGCCCAAAGACGCAAGTCAAGGTTTTGGTGAAATGTTAATGGAATATGTTCTTCCTGAATTGTTAAAAGAAGAAAGTGCAATCATCAGTCAAGCTACTATCTGCAAAGAAGGAAAATTAACATCAGAATACGCCTACTTAGCTGATTATACGTATTGATTTTATTTGACGATTAATTATAAAAGTATTATATTCGTATATTAATCAATAATTCTTCATCAGTTTGAAGGTTTAAGTTATTGCTATGTATATTTTATAAATTTAAGTTATGTCAAAAAAGTTTTTTACAACAAGTGTATTCTGTTTTCTAGGTGTGTTTCTGTCAGCTCAAACTCTTAGTATTGATAGAACTTACGGAAATGAAGGTGTTTTTAATTCTCGTTTATTTGGTTTAAATAACATTCATTGTCACTTGGTCGCCCAAAACAATAGTATTATTGTTGGTTTAAAGGGCAATTCGGCAATTAATTCTATTAATTTTAGGCTTGGGAAAATAACGTCAGAAGGAAGTATAGATAGCAGTTTTGGCGCAAATGGATTGAGTTTTATTTCAGTAAATATAGATTCTATTATATTGCCACAATCAACCCCAATAGCGCTTGTAGAGGGCAGAGATAGTAGTTTGTGTGTTTTAATTAATATGGCTAATAATAGAGCAGGACTGGTAAAAATAAAATCTAATGGTGTTATTGATAGTTCTTTTGGTAACAATGGTTTGGTGTACTTTGATATCAGAGGATTAGCTATTACACCCAGAGAAATCTCTATCAGTAATAATATTGTTTACATATCAGGTTTTTTTCAGGAAGATAAGAGATTCAAAGGTTTTGTTAAAGCTTATACATCTGATGGAAAAATCCAATGGTTAAAATCCAATCAAACGCATTTAGAATTTGATAATTCATCCGAATGGGGTGTTTTAGTCAATAGCCATGTTATTGACTTCCCTTATATTTACTTGGCAGGAGAATCTGTGGAAAGTACATTGACTGAGTTTTTATTAATTAAATCTCATTTAACAGACCCTGTAGTTCAAAATATTGAAAAGAAGCTAACACTCGATAAATGGCAGTATCACGCCATTTTTAAGTTGAAATTAGTTGATAATTCATTTTATTTTATGGGGGAATTTTTCAGGAATTCTAATAGAGATTATACTTCATTGATTGCCAAATTTGATAAAAACTTGGTGTTTGATAATACATTTAACAAGAATGGAATAAAGGTGTCTCCATTTTATCCCGATAAAATTATCTATCATGATTTTATAGTTAATAAAAATAAAATTTTTATCGTAGGTTATCAAAGAAGCAGCAGTAATGGCAATCGATATTTTATTAATAATATGACAACAGATGGTAATGATGTTATTTCATTTGAAAAAAACTCTTACTTTTACTTTCAAGGGCAAGATTTTCCTGTTTATTTAACCATGACCTCGGAAACGCAATTGCTATTATTTTTTAATCAAGAAAGTGAATTTAATACTATTCAATATCAATTCAATTATTCATCAAACATAATCAATAAAGATGAATTTGTTGATTTTTCTGTATTTCCCAATCCAACCCACTCAGTGATTGGTTTCAATGCCATAATAGAAACTGTAAACTTATTTAATATACAAGGCACATTGCTTCTTTCAGAAGAAAATACCAATCAGATTGATTTGAGTTTGTTAAATTCAGGAGTGTATATGTTAGAGTTAAATACAGGCTTAACAAAGAAATATGTTAAAGTAATGAAGTATTAAAAAATAGAATTTCAAGCAAAAAAAATCACGATAAGGAATTCTTACCGTGATTTTTAAATTATAAGTTTTTGGATTAATTAGTCCAACTGTGGAACATTTAAAAAAGGGAGTTTTGCAACTTCTTTTTCCAATTCATTTTGAAAACCAGCTATATCAGATTCAGAGGCTGTACTAACATAATAAGCCAATTCTCTTAAACTGTTGTATAAATCAAAAGCAAAAGTTGCGTCTAATTTTGGAAAAATTTCGTTTAATCCACTCAATTTTTGAATTAAAACATCATTTCTTTCGGTTGTTGAAGTAGGTAATGCATCAATCAACATTTCAATTTTTTCTTCGCTTTCTTGGTTAGATTCAGCATATACACCTCTTATGTCTCTTGTTTCTGAGAAACTTTTAATATGGATAATTTTAACTGCTTTTTTTATCTCTTCAGGATGGAATTCGCCATCTACGCCTGATATTAAGGCTGAAACATAAATGGGTGCGTTTAAAATGAGTGTTTGCTCTTCGTTACTTAAATGTTGAATTTTGTTGTTCATAAAAATGTTTACGTTACTTTTGCAAAAGTACAATTTTTTATTTTGGCAACAATTTTTCAAGCAGTTAAATTTTTTTTGGATGAAGAATGGAGAAACAAATACGCTCTGATAGCCATTCTTATCTATATTTTTACCGCCGTTTTAATTACTTTTTTAGCACTTCCGGGGATGGATAAACCCCATTTTTCGGCTATTTTCTGGATTGTAGTCATATTTACAACCTTACAAGGGATCTCCAAAGCCTTTATTTCAATGAAAAAAGGTCATTACATTTTTTGGCATCAACTTTTATCTCCATCACAGTTTTTAATAGGTAAATTAATCACATCTTTTGTATTGATGTTTTTATTTACATCATTTGCCTTACTCATTTTTATCATGATTCATGGTCAAATCAGTGATTCTATTTTTGGGTTTTATGTTATAGCATTACTAACAGGGGGAGGTATCGCCTCTATTTTCACAATTAGCAGCAGTATTGCCTCCAAAACAGATAATCCAGGGGTGTTGTTGCCGGTATTAACATTTCCTCTCATTATTCCATTTGTGCTCATAGGGGTAAAAGCTGGGAAAAATGCAATTGATGACCTAGGTTTTTTGAGTTATTTGCCCGAACTATTACTCCTATCAGGGTTTAATGTTCTCGTTTTTGTAATGGGCGTTTCCTTAATTAAGTTTATTTGGAAAGATTAACGTAAATAGTTGTTTTCAAACATTTTCACATTTTCTGAATTGACTTTATCAATAGTATAGTCAAAATACAAAGATTTAAAAGACCATAAACTCCATTTTATTGCAACATAAAAAGCATCATCCTTTCGATGTAATAAGATAGAAATGGGGGTCATAAATACATGTTTTATTAAAAGTTTTATGTACACCATAAGACCCTTTTTTTTGTAAAAGACCAATTCATTACGGATACCATATAAACTTTTCCAAATTTCCTTTTTAGGAGCGCTTAACCAAGGTTTTCCTGTAGCTCTAACTCCATCATTGTGCCAAGCGTATAAAGTGGGTGCATGTATGCCTAAAAATCCATTTTGTGTCAACCTAAGGGTGTATTCCCAATCATCAAAATAAATAAAAAAAGAATGGATAGGTAAGCCAACAGATTGTATGCCCTTTGCATTAACCACCAAACCTGCAAATTGTGCTTTTTCGATGTAATTGTTTTTTGTGAAATAAAGTGAACCATGCGTGTGATGGCGATTTTCTATACTTAAAATTTTAGGATATATAAAGCCAACTTTCTCTTCTTTTTTCTCGTGAAGAATAGGTTTTAAGTCAGAATTAAAAGCCCTAGGCAATATAATATCATCTTCAATGCAAATTATCCAATCGGCACCTAGTGAAACACATTGATTGAAACCATAATAATAAGCACCCGCACCGCCTGTATTTGTGTTAAAGTGGTAAATGGCAAATAAAGGATTGTTTTCAAAGGACTTCAAATAAGAGTAAGTTGAATCATTTGAGTTGTTATTGATAACGATAATTTTATCGATAGGGTCTTTTTGTTTCAAAAGTCTATCAATAGCTTTGTTTAAGCTATAGCAACGGTTGTAAGTAATAACTAATGCGAAAACTTTCATAGTTGTTGGTTTAGTTTTAATGCGAGTTCTTTAGCTTGAATAATATTGTCCTCAATAGAGCAATAAGTCCAAGAGCCATAACGTCCTATTGAGTAAAAACCTTTTGTGTTATTTTTTTCACACCATTTGCTGTAGATAGATTTAGACTCTTTTGTAATATGAACGTAGGCCGGATTCATGACTATCACTTGGTAATCAATTAATTTTTGTTTTTTAATAATTCCAACTGATTGTAAGTCATTTAATATTGAATTCAAGGTTACTTTCTCATCAAATAATTCATTGTGTTTCATTCCTATTTCAACATATAAACTCATTTTGTTAGTTTTGAATATATTATTATAAAATCCAACTCTATAAAATATTTCATTACCTGGATAATAAATCCAATTTGCATCAATATCACTTGGAGAGTCAAATCCCATGTTAAATACTATAACTTTATTCCAAGTTAAGTTTTTAGATGCTTCGCCGCATATTTTTAATAAATGATTAAAAGGAATCGTATTCACAAGTTTATTGTATTTTATAGTTCCTTTTGAAGTAATTACTATTTTTTCATTTATATTGATGCTTAGAACTTCATTGTTTACTGAGATATTATTAGAGTTTACTCTTTTTAATAAGGATTTAACAAACTCATAACTACCTCCTTTAGGGTAAATAAATGTATCATTGTATGTAGTTTGTTTTTGATTAAAATTTACACCACTTGAATAGCTATTGTAGTCTAATGGTTTAGGGAAAAATCTACCCATTGCGTCAAAATCTAATTGGTCTAAATCGCAAGCATACAATTTTTGGTTGTATGGTTTGACGAACTTATTACAAATGGCATTTCCTAAGTTACTTACAATATAATCGGTAAATGTATTTATTGTTAAATCTTCTTTGTTTTTTAAGCCTTCTAAGCACTCTAAATACTCATTTTCATTAAGTTGATGAATGTTGTTTTGAAACGGATAATCTATGAGTTGTTTGTTGTAATAAACATAACAGACCTTATTAACAGTTACAATTTCACAATCGATATAATCAACAAGATACTTTTTAATTTCATTGTTATTAAAATGGAAAAAATGACCAGAGTAATCCCAAATATAATCATTAGAAATAGTGGTTTTACAATATCCGCCAAGCTCTGAATCTTTTTCAATAATTAAATAGTCAGATGTTTCTAAAAATGAAGCCAAAGAAATTCCTGTTATACCACCACCAATAATTAATATGTCAACTTCTTTATCCATAGATTAAAAAATATGATTAATTATTTTGTTTAAAGTATTACCTCCCAAATGATTGCGTTTTTCTATAACCAAACATTTTTTCCCGCGTATGTGCATTTCATGCGCAAATACGCTGCCAAATAAACCCGAACCTACAACAATATAATCATACTCTTTGGAACCCATTAAGTTTATAAATTAAATGTGGCAAATGAACCACAATGGTCGCTGTGTACATAGTCATTCAAAATACCTGAAGCTACTAATTGTTTTTCAAAAGAACGGCTTGATGATATATAATCAATTCTCCAACCTTTGTTTCGGGAACGTGCAGCAGTTCTAAAACTCCACCAAGTATATTGGTCGGGTCCTTGATTTAAGTGTCTAAATGTATCAATCATACCATTGCTAAACCATTTGTCCATCCAAGCACGTTCCTCTGGTAAAAATCCACTCGAGTTTTTATTGCCTATCGGATCGTGAATGTCTATTTCTCGGTGACAAATATTGTAATCTCCACACACAATCAATGCCTCTTTATGTTGCTCTATTGTATTGATATAGTTGTAAAAATAATCTAAAAATTGGTATTTTATTTCTTGCCTAATGTCACCTGTCGTTCCCGAAGGAAAATAACAACTCATAACAGAAAAGTTGTCAAAATGCAATGTCAATACTCGTCCTTCATAATCAAACAAATCGTGTTGAATGCCTTTACTAACAGAAACGGGCTTTATTTTACTTAATATCCCCACACCACTGTAGCCTTTTTTTTGTGCCGAAAACCAATAGCAGTGATAACCCAAAGCTTCAAACAATGATTGGTCAATATCGGCTTCGTTGGCCTTAATTTCTTGAAGACATACAATGTCTGGATTTTCCTCTTGTAAAAAGGTTAAAAACCCTTTACTAAGGGCAGAACGAATTCCGTTTACGTTGTAAGAAATAACTTTCATGGTGGCAATGAATGGCGAAATTAATATAATTATCTGAATTGAATCAATTCTCCAAAAAAATAGCCCATGAATTGTCATGGGCTACTTAATTTATTTGTAAGATTTACTTAATCTTTTTTGGTCGGTTTTGAAAAAGCATCTCTCATATCGGTATCGGCTTTTATATTTTGCATTTTATAGTAATCCATAATGCCTAAATTCCCGCTTTTGAATGCTTCTGCCATAGCAATAGGAATAAGTGCTTCTGCTTCTATTACTTTAGCTCTTGCTTCTTGTGCTTTCGCTTTCATTTCTTGCTCTAACGCAATAGCCATAGCACGACGTTCCTCTGCTTTAGCCTGTGCAATATTTTTGTCAGCTTCTGCTTGATCCATTTGTAGTTTAGCACCTATGTTTTCTCCAATGTCAATGTCTGCAATGTCAATAGATAATATTTCAAAGGCTGTACCAGCATCTAACCCTTTTGCCAAAACCCCTTTGGAGATTCTGTCTGGATTTTCTAATACTTCTTTGTGATTGACTGCGGAACCAATTGTAGTTACAATTCCTTCACCTACTCTTGCTAAAATAGTTTCTTCTCCTGCACCACCCACTAATCTAGAGATGTTTGCTCTAACTGTTACACGTGCTTTTGCTATTAACTGAATACCATCTTTGGCAACTGCAGAAACTGGAGGCGTGTCTATTACTTTCGGATTAACACTCATGTTCACCGCTTCTAATACGTCTCTACCAGCCAAATCAATTGCTGTTGCCGATTTAAAGTCGAGCGCTATGTTTGCTTTGTCAGCACTAATTAATGCAGAAATCACTCTAATAACATTACCACCTGCCAAGTAATGCGCTTCTAACATGTCACTGTTAACGCTCAATCCTGCTTTAGTAGCATTCACAAGTCCTTTAACAATCAAATCTGGCGGCACTTTTCGCCATCTCATAAAGATTAAATCTAAAAGAGAAATCTTTACTTTAGATAAAATGGCTGAAAACCATAGTCCCAAAGGAACGAAGTAAAGGAAAATGAAAAAGACAATAATGATGAGGATGATGCCACCCGCACCAAATAAGAAATTTGGAATTTGTAATAGGCTCATATTGTGGTTTGTTTTATATAAATTTTTGTATTTTCGATTTTAATGATTTCAATGTTTGCACCAGATGGTATCATTTCGCCCATGCTGCTAACTTCAATGTCGTAATTGTTAACAATAGCCTGTCCCATAGGTCTAATAAAACTAATGGTATAACCCTTGTCTCCTACATTGACAGGTGGAAGATTATTAACCTTACCATCTATATTTTCTTTAAGTGATGCTCGGTTCCAAATACCACTTTTTAAAGCAACAATAATACTTGCAATTAATAACAATAGTAGACCTAATAATGCCAAGTGTCCAGATGAAGTGCCATACAATGTGTATATTTTATACAAAGCATAAAGCCAAGCAACACCACCTAACAAACCTGTTATAAAGCCTGGGGTTACAAATAGTTCTAACAAAATTAATGCTAGTCCTAAAATAATTAAAATGATAATTAACGATGTCATCATATTTACTTTATGTGTGATTTTAATAATTCTAAATCAGGAATCTCTCCCGCATTTTCTAAAACTTCAGCATATTGAATAATGCCATTTGGGTCTATCAAAAAAGCAGAACGTTTGGATACACCTTTCATTTCCAAAACAAACTGATCATACAAACAACCGTATGCCGTTGAAGCTTCTTTATTGAAGTCGCTTAATAAGTCAAAATTTAATCCTTGTTCTTTTTTAAATTGTCCCAAAGAAAAAATCGAATCAACTGAAATACCATAAACTTTTGCATTCAGTCCTTCGTAGTTTGCAATATCATCTCTAACACCACATAGTTCTTTGGTGCATGTAGAGGTAAATGCCAAAGGGAAAAACAATAAAACTACATTTTGACCTTTTAATTCTGATAATTTGATTGCTTGTTTTTCTGTATTGTAAAGCGTAAAATCTGGGGCAGTATTTCCTATTTGTAAACTCATTTTTCTTTTTTTTTAAATTAATTTACGAATGTAATACATTTTGTTATTTGTGTACTAATTTTTCGATAAGAATAAGGCTAAAAAAAATCCAAGTTGAATAATATAGATAGCCAAAGACAGTTTGTTCTGAGGAAATTTAGTGAATTTTAAAAAGATGTAATGCAGCACAAATCCACTGATGAACCAGCCTATATAATTGTGAATTGGCACTGTTGTGTTTTTCCAAGCCCACATGTATTGTTTAATAGCAAATGGCTCGATAAAGAAATCTAATAATACCATTAATGATGCAGCAATTAAGCAATGTAAAAAAGGGTCTTTTACCAATGATTCTGCAATTTGTCGACTTAAATATAAGGTGGTAATCCATGTTACACCCATCATTATTGGAGTATTCCAATACTTAAAACCCAAGGTTGGTCCGTAAGCATATTCGCCAAAAATAAGTCCTGTTTTTACACCCACAACCTCTAAACCATACCCCACAAAAGCTAAAAATAAAGAGGTTAAAATGAAATTTTTGTCCCATTTTTTGTGATAAATCAATAACACAATTAATGTCAACAGCAAATTCACCCAAATAAGTTCGCGCATCAATCCCTTGGTTTCAGAAAACTGAAAGCCTGCATAACCAACAGAATAAACAATGAACAATAACCAACCCGCTGTATGTGGTTTAACTTTTATAGCCATAATTATTTTACAATAACCTCTGTAATGGTATTTTCTCCTATGGTTTCGTTAACAATTTCAATCACTTTGTGTTTGCTAAGGTTGACCTCACTTTTAATTACAGATGAATTAAAATAAAGATAAAGTATGCGGTCTTTCACGTACAATAATGTAGTATGTTCGGCAATGGTTTTGCCCATCATTTCAGCCCATTTTTCTTTGATAACACTTTCTGTTAGTCCCTTAGTCATTCGCTTGTCCTTTGTTATCAAATCCAAAGCTTCTGATATGGTAAATAAATGATTGGTCTTTTTCATACTTATAACTCTACGAATTTGGTGCTTTTATTACTGTTTTCAAAATATTTTCTCATCCTTTCTGCATGAGTGTCAGTTATGATGATTTGTCCAAATGTCTCTTGTGAAATTAAATGAATTAGTTTTTCAGCGCGCTCCTCGTCTATTTTTTCAAAAATATCATCCAATAATAAGATTGGGGATTGTTTGACTGTTTCTGCTAAAAATTGATATTGTGCCAATTTTAAAGCAATTATAAATGATTTATTCTGCCCTTGAGAACCAAATTTTTTGAGCGGATAACCATTTATTTCAAATAAAATATCGTCCTTGTGGATGCCCACACTCGTTCTTTGTATAGCCAAGTCCTTGTTTAAACTTGATTTTAATAACGTTTCAAAAGAATCTGAGTTTAATGCACTTTCGTATTTTAATACAACTTCTTCTTTTCCCGACTGAAATGAACGGTAATATTGGTTGAAAGCGGCCTGAATTTCTTTTAAGACAAGTTGTCTTTTTTGATGAATGTATTCACAAGGGGCCAACATTCTCTCATTAAAACTCTCCAATATGATAGAATCAAAGTGCTGATGGTCGGCAAATAATTTTAGCTGTCGGTTGCGTTGGTCTAATAGTTTGTGATATTCGGAAAGGTGATTTAAATACACTCTATCGGTTTGACTAATCATAAGGTCGATAAATTTTCTTCTTTCATCGCTATTCCCTTTGATAAGTTCAATGTCGTCTGGGGTAATAATTACTACATTTATTAAACCAATGTGGTGAATGAGTTTGTCGTATTGTTTGCCATTTAATTTTAGTTTCTTTTTTTTTCCTTGCTCTATAATAAGCTGTATGTCAAGCTGCTGTCCATTGTAAAATTCAGCATTTAAGGCAGCAGTAGTTTCTCCATGTAAAATCAATTGAAAGTCTATGGCGTTAAAATAACTTTTACATGCACTCAACATGAAAATGGCATCTAGCAAATTTGTTTTACCTTGACCATTCTTTCCCGTAATGCATGTTATATCTGTATTTAAGTCAATCTTAAAGTCTTTATGGTTCTTAAATTGATAAATTGATAAATTGTTTATTCGCACTTTTTGTATTGATAAATATATTTGATTACTTTTGCCGTTAATTTTTAAAAATCATGGCGAAGGCTGCAAAGATAAATTTTAATAAAGAAACTTACCTAAAATGGTACGAAATAATGCTGTTAATCAGAAAATTTGAGGAAAAATCAGCTCAATTATACGGTCAACAGAAAATAAAAGGATTTTGTCATCTGTATATTGGACAAGAGGCTATCGTTGCCGGAATGGTTACTGCCACAACAAAAGACGATAAGTTTATAACAGCCTATAGAGACCACGGTCATGCTTTGGCATTGGGTGTTAGTGCAGATGCTTGTATGGCAGAATTATATGGTAAAGCGACGGGTTGTACCAAAGGAAAAGGTGGAAGTATGCACTTTTTCTCTAAAGAACATAATTTTGTTGGTGGACATGGTATAGTAGGAGGTCAAATCCCATTAGGAGCTGGTTTGGCTTTTGCTGAACAATACAATGGTACTAAAAATTTATGTGTTTGTTTCATGGGTGATGGTGCCGTAAGACAAGGTGCTCTTCACGAAACATTTAATATGGCGATGTTATGGAAACTTCCTGTAATCTTTATTTGTGAAAACAATGACTATGCAATGGGTACTTCCGTTGAAAGAACAACGAATGTATTGGATATTTATAAAATAGGTTCTGCTTATGACATGCCTTCTTTTCAAGTAGATGGAATGAAATGTGAAACCGTTCATGATGCTATTAAAGAAGCGGCAGATAGAGCAAGAAGAGGCGACGGTCCAACCTTTTTAGAAATAAAAACTTACAGATATAGAGGTCACAGTATGAGCGATCCTGCTAGTTACCGTTCTAAAGAAGAAGTAGCTCACTACAAATCATTAGATCCAATCGAAACTACCAAAGAGACGATTTTAAAAAATAAATTTGCAACCGATGCTGAGTTAGAAGCATTAGAGGACAGAATCGTTGAAACCGTAAACAAATCAGTAGAATTTGCAGAAAACTCACCATATCCTGATGCAAGTGAACTATTTAGCGATGTTTATGACGGAGATTATCCATTTATAATGGATTAATTAAAAAAAAGTGTATTTTTGCAACCTTTTATCAGAAAATTCATACAATGACACAACAAGATATTGAAGACAACAATCAAGAAATTGAAGTAAACGAAACTGAACAAACAGAATCTAGTGGACCATCGTCTGTTAGTCTATTTGTTGATAGAATTAAGAATTGGATTAACACCCAAAATAAAACATTAGTATATGGCGTAAGTGCTGCTGTAATATTAATTGTGGGGGTTATCGCTTACCAGTTTTTATATAAAATGCCTTTAGAAAAAAGAGGTTTAGTTGCTATTATTCAAACACAACAAGATTTTGATAATGATTCTTTTAATGCAGTAATCAAAAAAGGACCTGCATTGGCAGATGAATTTAGTGGTACTAAAGCCGGTCATTTGGCTGCTTACATGACTGGTGCTTCTTACCTTTACACAGGTGATGCAAAAAAAGCCATTGAATTTTTGGAAGATGTGTCGTTTTCAGATAAAATAATGAAACCACAAGCTATTGGTTTGTTGGGAGATGCCCACATCGAAAATAAAGATTTAGAAGCGGGATTGAAATATTATTTAAAAGCGGTAAGTGCTTCAAAAAATGAATTTTCTAAACTATGGTGGTCAAAAAAAGCCGCACGTGTTTATGAAAAGAAAAATGAATGGAGCAATGCATTAGATATATACACAAGTTTGAAAGAAGAATTTCCTGAAAGCGACGACTTAGTGGAAATTGAGAAGTATATAGCAAGAGCTAAAGCTAAAACTGACAATTACTAAGGCAAATGTCTTCGGTTCACCAAAATCTCTCAGAGATTAAGAGTCTGCCAAATGGTGCAGGCAAAAAGATTGGAATTGTCGTTTCTAAGTGGAATGATTCTATAACAAATGCTTTGTTAGAAGGAGCTTTAAGTACCCTTTTAGCCGCTAATGTAAATCGTGAAGACATTATTATTAACGAAGTTCCCGGAACCTTTGAATTGCCATTTGGCGCACAAAGAATGCTCAAGGCTATAAAGCTAGATGCAGTCATTTGTTTGGGTTGTGTCATTCAAGGAGAAACAAGGCATTTTGATTTTATATGTGATGCCACAGCAAATGGCATTATGAGGGTTAGTTTAGATAATGAACTTCCAGTAATATTTGGAGTTTTAACTACAGATACTATGCAACAAGCGGTTGACCGTTCAGGAGGTTTACATGGCAACAAAGGTATAGAAGCAGCTGCTACAGCACTACAACTTTTGTAAATATTTGTTTTAGGTTTTTCTTTTTTTTCGTCATTTTTTCGTCATTTTTATTATATTTTAATATCTTTTCGGGATTGTTTAAAAAAATATTTTTTGAATTTTCAAAAAACATATTACTTTAGTGCCCTGAAATAGTTTCAATATGAAAAAAATTATACAATTAATTCTCCCGATGCTTTGCTTTTTACTTGTTAGTAATCGAGCAAACTCTCAAAACATTATTTATTCCGATACTTTTACACAAGGTACAGGATATGCTGCAGGAACTTCCCAGTGGGACAATTGGGGTTCATTCAGAAGTTCATTAGATACAACAACTCAAACGTTGTTGAAAGTGACAATGAAAGGTACCTTTAATTCTACTGGTAAAACTTGTTCTGATAGAACCATTGTCAGAAGATTGGCAAATGCATTAAGGAATTCTTTAACTTATTCTGCAACTTGTGGTTCAGATGTATGGTCTGTAGGAACTTGTGGTTCTGGGCCTGAATTAACGGTTTATACAGCTAACTCTATATGTGGTTGCCTTAGTGGTAATACAATAGGAACCGTTAGACCTCAAATTAATGCTGGTAACCAAAATTGGGGTGGAATGAACTCCAACACTTGTGGTGGTGCCACTCAAAGATTAACAGTTATTTTTGAAAAACCATCTAAACCGAATGATATGGGCGTTATCGGTATGACTGCTGCTGACTTATGTAATTATACTCAAACTTTCGACGCTAGGATGACAAATTATGGCACCACTAGAGTAGATAGTTTCAGATTGTATTGGTCTGTTAATGGAACAACTCAAACACCTTTTTATGTACAAAGTCGATTAAGACCTAATAGAGATACCACTTTAAGATTAATTACTAACATGTCTTTGACTGCAAATACATTATATAGATTTAAAGTTTGGACTCATAGACCTAATAACCAAACGGACTCAATTGCAGAAAATGATACACTAAGAACTAGCTTTTTCTTTTTAGGAAATCCGCTTCCACCTACAACCACTAATTTTGTTCAATGTGGAAATGGTTTCCCTCGTTTAAGAGCAACACCTAACTCAAGTGCAGATTCTATCTTGTGGTTTAATCAAGCTACAGGTGGAACGCTTTTAGGCGTAGGTAGAAATATACAAGGGCCTTATTTAACATCTAGTAGAACTTTTTATGCTCAGTCAATGAAATTTGGCGGAACGTCTAGAGTTAGTTTAGGTTTTAATGGAACTTCGCTTTTGTCTGCATCAGCAACGGCTTACAATGGATATACTTTTGATGTTACAGCTACCAAAAGTGTTTTAGTAGATAGTATAACAGTTAGATTATATTGGAATTATCAAAACACCAATCTAAGAGTTTACTACAAAACAGGAACTTACAATGGTTTCCAAAACAATTCAGGTGCTTGGACTTTAGTAAACTCAGGTCAGGTTAGATATTTTACTCAAGGTGGTCAATTTTTTGGAAGACTATCTACAAGAAGTTTATTGCTTCAACAAGGTACAACTTATGGCTTTTATGTAACTACCGATCCAACATCAGGAAGTGGAAATGATTTGTGGGCTAAATATGGAACTTTTTCAAGTTCAAATGCTGATTTAACAATGACAGGTGGTGCATACTGGTATGGACTATTTGCTGCAACTGGTGTTTATACGCCATATACAGGTGATGTTGAATTAATGACAAAAGCACAATGTACTAACTCTTCAAGAACCGCTTTAACAGTAACTGTTAAACCTCGTCCTACTGGGGCTGAAATAGTAACAGCTTTGCCTTTCCAAGGTCAAGTTAAATTAGGATTACCATCTAATCCAGATATCATCGAACTTGGTAAAACTTTAACTTATCAATTAAACCCACCAACAGGATTTGTAAATGCAGACCATAACATTACTTGGGTTGTTAATAATATAGTTGCAAGAACTAAAGGTGGTGTAGTGGTTCCTTCATCTGAATATACGGTTGTTGATCCTGGAACGTCTGGCCCAGGTACAATTACTTATGTTCCTAAATCACAATTCTTAGACAGTGTTATTACATTTTCAGTAAATTATTCTGATTTAGGTCCACATTTCTGTGACTCAACTGTAGTAAGAACTTTAGTAGTAGCTCCAACACCAAAACCTAATTTTAAATTCCCACAATCAATCTGTTTAGGTGAAGCAACTTTCTTCGAGAATATAACAACAATACACTCAGGAAACAACAGTTTTATGTGGTATTTTGATGATGGAGATAGTTCAGATTTAAACAGTCCTGTTCATGAATACAAACAATCTGGTGTATACTATGTGAAATTAGTTGCAACTAGTTTCCCTTGGAAAGTTAAAAAAGATACAACAATAATTGTTGAAGTAGGTGAACTTCCTACAGTTGGTTTCAGAGTAAATAACAAATGTGAAGGTAATGCTGTAACTTTTGTTAATACTACTTATGTAGCAAACGGTACTTTAAGTTATAAATGGAATTTTGGAGATGGTTCACCAATATTTAATACAAACTCTGCTGCAACTCAATCTAAAAACTACCCAAGAGCAGGTTCATATAGAGTTACTTTAACTGCAGAGGCAAATGGTTGTGTGTCATCACTTACTAAAAATGCTTATGTGTTTGCAAAACCAGTTCCTAACTTTATTGAACCTAGCTCTAATGTTTGTGAATTATCTGAGGCTGAATTTATCAATACATCTACAATCTCTCAAGGTTTAAAAGGGTCATTGTGGAATATGGGTAACGGATTCTTAACCACTCAAAATAATGTAAAATATTCTTACACAACGGCAGGTACTTACAATGTTAAGTTGATTTCAGTTTCTGAATTTGAATGTAAAGATTCAATTACTAAACAAGTAACTATTGTTCCAACACCTCGTCCTAATTTTGTAGGTGACCAATTCTGTGACAATAAACTTACTAACTTTACAAATACATCTGTTGTTGCAGTTCCAAATCCAGTTTATACTTGGACATTCAGTGATGGATTTACTTCACAAGCAAACAATGTAATTAACAAATCTTGGGCTCAAAACGGACCAGTTACTATTACATTGAATTCAAAATATACCAATGGTTGTGAATCTAGTATCACTAAAACTGTTGATGTATTAATTCAACCTAAAGCAAGATTTACTGTACAAGATATTTGTTCAGGTGAGTCTGCACGTTTTGTGAACTTAACAGAAGGAGATAAAGCAGGTATTCAATATCTTTGGGATTTTGGAAATGGTACAGATAACACGCCAGCTCCAGTAAGATTATACACTGTTCCACAAACTGAAACTTTTGAAGTTAAATTGTTAGCTTCATACCCAGGTGGATGTACAGATACTGCAAAACAATTCATTACAGTTAGTGAAACACCAACTTGTGATTTTACAACTAAAGACAATGGATTTATGAATTTAACCTTCACGCCTTCAAATACTTCATATTCTAAATATGAGTGGTTCTTTGGAGAAGGTGGATACAGTACTACACCAGTTTCTACCTATAAATTTGCTTACACAGGAAACTTTAATGTAACTATGAAAGCAACTAATTCTATCGGTTGTGAATGTCAAATTACAAAAAGAATCAGTGCTAACACATCGGTTAATTCATTAAACAAAGTAAATGGTATTTCTATTTACCCTAATCCAAACAATGGAACATTCGAAATCAAACATTCTGCTAACAAAGCAATGAAAGTTGAAATTTACAATGTATTAGGTGCTAAAGTTTACAGTCAAAATTCTGACTTAGGAGCTTTAACAGTTAATTTGTCAAGTGAATCAAGCGGAGTATATTTAGTAAAAGTAACTGTAGACGGAATAACTTCTGTTTCTAAAGTAACTTTAGCTAACTAAAAATAAGCATTAATTAAAATTTAAAAAATGCCTTCAATTTATTGAAGGCATTTTTTTTGGTACTATATTTGAAATTATTAAATTATGATTACCCGTTTTTATCTTTTATTTATATTAATATTCATTAGTGCTTTTAAATGTAAAGAGCCTTTGAATAAGAATTCCGACTTAGTTTTAAAATCAGCCACTAAGATGAATTATTTTGGAGGAGTTTATGGAAGTCCAATGGTGACCATTTACACGCTTAAAATGGAAGTAAAAAGGGATTTTAACATAATATGTGACAGTTCTTTTGCCGAAGGTAAGATAGATGAATTAATTATTCAGATAGATAGTTTTAATACAGCGAAACAAGCTACCCTAAAAAAAGGTCAATTGCTTACATGTATTTTGTCCTTAAAAACAGAAAGTGTGCAAAATGCAGGTGATTTTCAAATCACTATACCAGGAAGTTTGCAAAGAAAAGCGCCCACAGAGGTTCCTAAATCTGTGTATTTGAAATACCAAGGTGGAAGGTCAAAAGGGTTGATAATTAATGATATAACGGAATTAAAACCCTTGTTGGCACCATAAAGAATTAGAGTGATGTGTATGGTATTTTAAAAAATGATATTTTTTTTAGACATAATGTTTGTAAATTGGGATTATTAACTTAATTTTGCAGTCCAAATTTTTAAAAAGCATGTACGCTATAGTAGAGATTGCAGGTAAACAATTCAAAGTAGAACAAAATAAATATATCTACACCCATCGCTTAGGAAATGAAGCTGGTTCTTCAGTTACATTTGATAAAGTGATGTTAATCGACAACAGTGGTAAAATATCTGTTGGTTTGCCAAGCATAAAAGGGGCCTCTGTTACCGGTAAGGTATTAGAGCATTTAAAGGATGACAAAGTAATTGTTTTCAAAAAGAAAAGAAGAAAAGGTTACAAAAAGAAAAATGGACACAGAACCTATTTGTCAAAGGTTTTAATTGAAACAATCAACGCTTAATAAGATAATACAATGGCACATAAAAAAGGAGCAGGTAGTTCGAAGAACGGACGTGAGTCACATAGCAAACGCTTAGGTGTAAAAATCTACGGCGGTCAAAATGTTATTTCTGGTAACATTATTGTTCGTCAAAGAGGTACAAAACATCACCCATCAGAAAATGTAGGTATTGGTAAAGACCATACTTTATTCGCTTTGGTTGACGGTATTGTGAAGTTTACAAAAAAGAAAAACAATAGATCATACGTTTCAGTGGTTGCTGAAGCTTAATAATAAACAATATGCATTTATCAACTCAAGAGAAAAAAGAAATTTTTCAAAAATTTGGTGGTTCAGAAACCAATACTGGTTCAACTGAAGCTCAAATTGCGATGTTTACAGAACGTATTAATTTTATCACAGGGCACTTGAAAAAAAATCCAAAAGATTTTGCTTCTGAGTTAAGTCTAGTAAAATTAGTAGGTAAACGTAGAGCATTACTTGATTATTTAGCTAAACAAGATATTTTCAAATATCGTGATTTAATTAAACAATTAGGAATCAGAAAATAGTCTGCGTAAGCAAAACTTTTAAAATTTTAATGTCATAAAGCCCCCCATTCGGAGGGCTTTTTATGTTTAAAAAATAATAATTATATATGTCAAATAAACCACAAGGATTTAGAAGCTCAATTGATTTGGGCAATGGAAAATCAATTGAAATTGAAACTGGTATCTTAGCTAAACAAGCCCATGGCAGTGTTGTAGTTAAATGCGGAAATACCATGATTTTAGCGGCTGTTGTTTCTAACAAAGAGGCTAAAGAAAATGTAGACTTTCTACCACTTACGGTAGATTACCAAGAAAAATTTGCCTCTGTAGGAAGAATCCCAGGAAGCTTTCACAGAAGAGAAGCTAAATTAACCGATTATGAAGTTCTTGTTAGCCGTATCGTTGATAGAGCCTTAAGACCTTTGTTCCCAGAAGATTATCATGCCGATACTCAAGTTAACCTTACCCTTATGAGTAGTGATAAATCATTACCCCCTGATTGTTTAGTAGGACTTGCTGCCTCTTCTGCTCTTATGGTTAGTGATATTCCTTTCTTAGGTCCTATATCTGAAGTTCGTGTAGCTAAGGTGAATGGTCAACTAATGATTAATCCAACCGAAGATTTAATAGCTAATGCAACTCTTGAACTTATTGTATCTGGTACCGAAAAAGATATTAATATGGTGGAAGGTGAATGCAGTGAAGTTTCTGAAGAGGAAATGTTGGAAGCTATTAAATTTGCTCACAATGCCATTCAACTACAATGTAAAGCTCAGTGGGATTTGTGCGAACAAATGGGTGGTAAAAAACCTGTTAGAGAATATTCTCACGAAACACATGACTTGGAATTGAAAAAACATATTTGGGAATCAACCTATGATAAAGTTTATTCTGTAGCAAAAAGTCAATTGCCTAAAGCGGATAGAACAACCCAATTTAAAGCAATTATTGAAGAATATTCTGCTACCTTAACCGAAGAGGATAGAGTGGCTAAAGCTTTCTTAATCAAAAAATATTATCATGATGTTGAAAAAGAAGCAATGAGAAGAATGATTGTTGATGAAAAAATCCGTTTAGATGGTAGAAAACTAGATGAAGTTAGACCAATATGGTCAGAAATTGGTTACTTGCCAGCAGCTCACGGTTCTGCAGTATTTACGCGTGGTGAAACCCAATCTGTTACTACAGTAACTTTAGGAGGTAAATTAGACGAACAATTACTTGATGCCCCAATGAATTATGGATACAGTCGTTTAATGTTGCATTATAATTTCCCTGCTTTTTCTACAGGTGAAGTTAGACCAAACAGAGGCCCAGGAAGACGTGAAATTGGTCACGGTAACTTAGCTCTTAGAGGTTTGAAAAAAGTATTGCCAGCAGATAATGCCTATGTAGTAAGAATAGTAAGTGATATTCTAGAATCTAATGGTTCAAGTAGTATGGCTACAGTTTGTGCAGGTAGTTTGGCTTTAATGGACGCAGGTATCAAAGTTACTAGCGGTGTAAGTGGTATTGCTATGGGATTAATCAGTGATACTAAATCAGGTAAGTACAGCATTTTGTCTGATATTTTAGGAGATGAAGACCATCTAGGTGATATGGACTTTAAAGTTGTAGGTACAGATAAAGGTATTACTGCTTGTCAAATGGATATCAAGATTGATGGCTTAAAATGGGAAATGTTGGAAGAAGCACTTGCTCAAGCAAAAAAAGGAAGAGCTCATATCTTGAATGAAATGAATAAAACCATTTCTTCTGCAAATACTGAATTTAAACCACACACACCACGTATTGAACGTGTAATCATTGATAAAGACCAAATTGGTGCAATCATTGGGCCTGGAGGTAAAGTTATTCAAGGAATTCAAAAAGACACCAATACGACTATATCTGTTACTGAAATCGAAAATCAAGGTATCGTTGAGATATTATCTGAAAATGGTGATAATATGGCTGCCGCACTTAGAATTATCAAAGGGATAGTTGCGGTTCCTGAAGTAGGTGAAGTGTATGAAGGAAAAGTGAAAAGTATTGTAGAATTTGGAGCATTTATCGAAATTCTACCTGGAAAAGATGGCTTATTGCATATCAGTGAAATCAGTTGGGATAGAATCGCTAAAATGGATGGAATCTTCAAAGAAGGCGAAATTGTTAAAGTGAAATTGGTTGAAGTTGACAAAAAAACAGGTAAATTAAGACTTTCTAGAAAAGTTCTTTTACCTAAACCAGAACAAGAATCTAACAAATAAAAGTAACTAATTTCTATTATTAAAAAGCGAACTATATATAGTTCGCTTTTTTTATTTTCATATCTACCATATTTTTTTAGGTTGAAAATAGATTTAATTGTTAATTTGTAGAAGTTTTGAATAAAGTCATCATTTTTTCTGCACCCTCTGGCAGTGGTAAATCAACTGTGGTAAATCATTTACTTAATGTAATCCCTGAATTAGGGTTTTCAATCTCTGCAACCACCAGAAAACCTCGAATAAATGAGGAAAATGGAAGAGAATACTATTTTTTAGATGAAAATGACTTTACCACCAAAGTAGCTAATAATGAATTTTTGGAGCATGAAGAGGTTTACAAAGGGATTCATTATGGTACCCTAAAATCAGAAGTTGAAAGATTATGGTCACTTGGCAAAACCGTTGTGTTTGATGTAGATGTTTTAGGAGGTATGAATATAAAAAAACAATATGGTGATGCCGCACTCTCTGTTTTTCTCAGACCACCAAGTATTGATATCTTAATGGAACGTTTAAAGAAAAGAAGTACTGAAGTTGAACATCAGCTTAATATGAGAATAGAAAAAGCGCAAGAAGAACTTAAGTATGAAAATAAATATGACGTTGTTATAATCAATGACCAATTAAGTCTGGCTCTTACTGAAGCAGAAACGATAGTAAAAAAGTTTATTAATTCTTAATCTACTCAAATGAAGATTGGCCTTTATTTTGGTTCTTTTAATCCCATTCACATAGGTCACTTGGCAATAGCTCAATATTTCATTAATGAGCATGTTTTTGATAAGATTTTATTCATAGTATCCCCACAAAATCCTTTTAAAGACAACAGCGATTTAATAAATGGTCAATTGCGTTTAGAAATGGTAAAAGAATCAATTAAAGACAATAATTGTTTTGAATGTTGTGATATTGAATTTAATTTACCTTTACCATCTTATACTTACCTTACCTTAGAAGCCCTTAAAAATATTTACGTAAATGATGATTTATCCATAATTATGGGTAGTGATTCCCTTGTTTCATTACCACGATGGCAACAGGTAGATACACTTTTAAAAAGTAAAATTGTCGTTTATAAAAGGAGTGAGTCTTTTGATAATCCATACCCTAACAATTCTAATATTAGTATTATCGATGCCCCTTTGCTTTCTATCTCTGCAACTTATATCAGAAGTTTACTTAATCAAAACAAAAGTATCCGTTACTTGGTTAAAGATTCTATCATTCCACTATTAAAAAAATAATTACATTTGCATTATGTCCGTAGGATTTGAAATAAAAACAGCTGCACAATACGCAGCGGAAGGGAAAGTTCCCGAAGTGCTTTTTTTTGTTGGTTGCGCCGGTAGTTTTGATGAACGTGCCCAAAAAATTACCAAAGCTTTTGCCAAAATATTAAACCATTGTAATATAGATTTTGCCATTTTAGGTCAGGAAGAAGGCTGCACAGGTGACCCTGCCAAACGTGCCGGAAATGAATTCTTATTCCAAATGTTAGCAATGAACAATATTGCAGTACTAAATGGTTATGGAATCAAAAAAATTGTAACCGCTTGCCCACATTGTTTTAATACTTTAAAGAATGAATATCCTTCCCTAGGAGGTCAATACGAAGTTGTTCATCATACACAATTTCTACAACAACTTATTAATGATGGTGTTCTTAAAGTTGAAGGAGGGGCTTTTAAAGGTAAAAAAATTACTTATCACGACAGCTGTTATTTAGGCAGATCAAATAATGAATACCTTGCCCCTAGACGCATTTTAGAGGTATTAGACGTTGAATTGCATGAAATGAAGCGCTGTAAGTCTTCTGGACTGTGTTGCGGTGCTGGTGGAGCTCAAATGTTTAAAGAAGCTGAAAAAGGTAATAAAGAAATTAATATTGAGCGTGCAGAAGAAGCTGTAGCTACCGGTGCCAATATTATTGCAGCTAATTGTCCTTTTTGCATGACGATGTTAAGAGATGGGGTTAAAAATCAAAATAAAGAAGATTCAGTACAAGTGCTAGATATAGCAGAATTGGTAGCACAAGCCAATGATTTGTAGTTTTAATTCATAATGACTTAAAAAGCCCTCATAGAAGGGCTTTTTTTATGTCTTGTCAATTTAGGTTTTTCTGTAATTTGACACGGATTAGATGAGTTCTTCAATGGGAAAAAAGCTAAGATGATTTGTTGGTGATAACACCAACAAAGGCGGATTTATTTTTAGTTGATCACGACTTAGATGAGTTCTTCAAAGGAAAAAAACTTAGATGATTTGTTGGTGATAAAATCAAGAAAGGCGAAACATATAATGACATAAAAAAAGCCCTCGTAAAAGGGCTTTTTTATGTATTGTCAATTTAAGATTTTATCCGTTTAATGCAGCAGCACCACCAACAATTTCGGAAATTTCGTTTGTAATAGCAGCCTGACGACCTCTGTTATAAACTAATTTCAATTGTTTTAATATTTCACCTGCGTTATCTGTTGCTTTATCCATTGAAATCATTCTTGCACCATGTTCACTAGCAAATGAATCAAGTAAACATCTGTATAAGTCAGTTTTAATAGACAATGGTAACAATGATTCTAATAATTGAATTTTGTTTGGTTCAAAAATATAATCATTTTGTGTAGTAACTACATTCGATTTTTTAATGGTAATAGGCAATAAAATATCATTACTGATAATTTGAGTTGCTGCATTTTTGAATTTATTATAAACCACTTCAATGCGATTGTAGTGACCGTTTAAAAATTCTGTTAATAATGCATCTCCTAATTTAAAGCTGTTTTCTGCATTTAAGCTGGTAAACAAAGTAACATTTTCTGTACGGTGTTTAAGGTCATGTTTTTTTAAATTTTCATATCCTTTTTTACCTATGTACATTAAATCTATAGATTTAGATTCTACTTGTGCAGCATAATCAGTTTTTAAAAGTTGATTTACACGTTTAATGATGTTGGCATTGAAACCACCACACAAACCTCTATCACTTGTAATAACTACTAATAAAACCTTGTCTAATTTTTGTTCTTTGAAATATTTAGACAATTGTTCATTGTCTGCACTGTCGCTTAAATTTTTAAGAACGCCACTTAGTTTATCAGCATAAGGGCGCATTTGTGTAATGGCAGATTGAGCCTTTCTCAACTTAGTTGCAGACACTAATTTCATCGCTTTAGTAATTTGTTGCGTTGAAATTGTTGAACTAATTCTGCTTCTTATTTCTTTTAAATTTGCCATTCTTAATTATTTATTGCTAAATTATGCTTTGTAATTTGCAGCTAAAGTTTTGCCAATTTCTTCTAATTGTGAAGTAATTGAATCATCAATTTTTCCAGCAGCTAGTTGATTTAACAAATCTTTGTGTTTATGTTCCAAAATTTCTAAGTATTCTGCTTCAAACTGACGAACTTTATTAACTGGAACACTGTTCAATGCACCTTTAGTTCCTAAGTAAATAATAGCTGTTTGTTGTTCAACACGAAGAGGAGAGTACTGACCTTGTTTTAGGATTTCAACGTTTCTTGAACCTTTTTCTAAAACAGATTTTGTAGCAGCATCCAAATCAGAACCAAATTTCGCAAATGCTTCTAATTCTCTGTATTGAGCTTGGTCAAGTTTTAATGTACCAGCTACTTTTTTCATTGATTTGATTTGAGCATTACCACCCACACGTGATACTGATATACCAACGTTAATAGCCGGTCTAACACCACTATTGAATAAGTTAGATTCTAAGAATATCTGACCATCTGTAATTGAAATTACGTTGGTTGGGATATAGGCAGAAACGTCACCTGCTTGTGTTTCAATAATTGGCAAAGCAGTTAATGAACCACCACCTTTTACTTTTCCTTTAAGAGATGGAGGTAAATCATTCATGTTCGAAGTGATTTCATCTGATGCGTTCAATTTACATGCTCTTTCTAACAAACGACTGTGTAAGTAAAACACGTCACCTGGATAAGCCTCACGTCCTGGTGGACGTCTTAATAACAATGAAACCTCACGATATGCAACCGCTTGTTTAGATAAATCATCATAAACAATTAATGCAGGCAAACCTCTGTCTCTGAAAAATTCTCCAATCGCAGCTCCGGCCATAGGCGCAAAGAATTGAAGTGGAGCAGGTGCAGAAGATGGTGCAGAAATTACAACCGTGTATGGCATAGCCCCTTTTTCTTCTAATGTTTTAACAACTTGTTTTACAGTAGATTCTTTTTGACCAACTGCAACATAGATACAATATACAGGTTTACCTTTTTCGTAAAATTCTTTTTGGTTGATGATAGTATCAATTGCAACCGCAGTTTTACCTGTTTGACGGTCACCGATAATCAACTCACGTTGACCTCTACCAATTGGAATCATAGCGTCAATCGCTTTGATGCCAGTTTGTAATGGTTCTTTAACCGGTTCACGGTATAATACCCCAGGCGCTTTACGCTCAAGTGGCATTTCGAAGAACTCCCCAGTTAATGCACCTTTACCATCAATAGGCTCACCCAAAGTATTGATAACACGACCAAGCATCCCTTCAGTAACATTTATTGAAGCGATTTTGCCAGTACGTCTTACAGTATCACCTTCTTTAATTTGTGTACTGTTACCAAATAATACCGCACCGATATTGTCTTCTTCTAAGTTCAATACGATTGCTTTCATACCATTTTCAAATTCAATCAATTCACCAGATTGAACTTGTGTTAAGCCATGAATACGAGCGATACCATCACCTACTTGAAGAACAGTACCTACTTGTTCTAATTCAGATTCGGTTTTAAAGTTTGTTATTTGTTGTTTCAATATTGCTGAAACTTCATCAGGTCTAATGTCTGCCATGATTTTTTATTTGTTTTATGCGATGTTTAATTCTTTTTTTAATTTTCTGAGTTTTGCTGAAATACTAGTGTCCAATAAACGGTCACCAAATTTAATTACAAAACCACCTATTATATCTGGATTGATTTGAGAATTCAATTCAACCTCTTTTGCAGATGTTTGTTGTTTAACATATGCCTTAATGTCTTCTTTTGTTGCATTGTCTAATTCAATAGCAGAAGTTAAATCTACTCTTTGAATTCCTAAATGTTGTCTGTATAAATCAATAAATGATTCAGCAATTTCATCAAGCAAGTCCTCTCTCTTTTTAAGACATATCAATTCAATAAAACGACTACTAATAGTTCCAAAGGTAGAAAATATTTGCTTTAATGCCTTTAATTTTTCGTTAGGATTAATGATTGGATTTGACAATACATTCATTAAATCTTTACTGTTTTTACAGGTATTAGCAATTAATTTCATGTCTTGAGCCGTTTCCTCAATCACTTTGTTTTCCAAAGCTTGTTGAAATAATGCGGATGCGTATCTATTTGCAATTTTATGTTCTGACATGCTTTTTGATTAAGCGTTTGCTTGTTGTGTATTATTAAGGTCGTTGATGTGACTCGTAATGATTGTTTTTTGTTGATCGTTATCAGCAAGTTGATTGCCAATTAATTTTTCAGCAATGGCAATTGACATTGAAGCTACCTGACCTTTTAATTCAGCAATTGCAACAGCTTTTTGCTTGTTAATTTCTTCAGATGCAGCTTGTATTATACGTTTGCCTTCTTCCTCAGCTGATTTTTTAGCATCACTGATAATGGTTTCTTTCATCACTTTTGCTTCTTTTAATAACTGATCTCTTTCCTCACGTGCTTGTTTGTACAAAGCTTCGTTATCACTTTTAAGTTTTGAAAGTTGATCTTTAGCTGCCTCAGCAGATTTTAAAGCTTCTTCGATAGAATTTTCTCTTTCTTTTAAAGCACTTAGAATTGGTTTCCATGCAAATTTTTTAAGTAAAAATAGCAATAAACCAAAAACTAAAACCATCCAAAAGGTTAATCCTATACCGGGTAATACTAATTCCATTTTTTTGTTTTTTTAAATAAATTTAAAAACAAGGGATTAAATGAATAATCCCCTGTTATTTTTTTATGGTTTCTTTTATTGATATTAAACGAACAATATCAATAAACAAAGTACGATAGCAAAGAATACCGCACCCTCAACAAGAGCAGCAGCAATAATCATGTTTGCTCTGATGTCTCCAGTTGATTCTGGTTGACGTGCAATGCTTTCTAAAGCTGACTTACCAATGTTACCAATACCGATACCAGCAGCGATAGCTGATAATCCTGCTCCGATCGCAGCGCCTAATTTTGAAGGGTCTGCTGATACTGTTTGTAATAGAATTTCTAAAATTGACATATTTATTTGGGTTTTTATTTTGTTGTTTGTTTTATTTTAATGATGGTCTTCTGCATGATGATGCTCTTCTGTAGCCGAACCAATATATAAGGATGCTAATAACGTAAATACGTAAGCTTGTAAGAAGGCTACCAATAATTCCAATACACTCATGAATAAGGTAAAGGCTACCGATAATATTGATGTGCCAAATCCTGCAACTGCACTTTTCTCTCCGAAAATGAATATTAAACTGAAGAATCCTAAGATGATAATGTGACCCGCTGTAATGTTTGCAAACAAACGCAGCATTAATACAAATGGTTTTAATACAACACCTAATATCTCAATTGGTATTAATAATATCCACAATGCTTTAGGTACATCTGGCATAAAGATGTGTTTCCAGTAGTGTTTGTTTCCTGAAAATGAAACAACCAAGAAAACAACAACAGATAATACCATAGTAACTGCTATATTTCCAGTTAAGTTAGCACCAAATGGAGCAATAGGAATTAAACCCATTAAATTATTGATGAAAATGAAAAAGAATATCGTTAATAACATCGGTAAGAATTTCTCATAGTGAGCGCCTACTGATGGTTTAACAACTTCGTCTCTTATAAATATAATAATTGGTTCTATTAATGATTGGATTCCCTTTGGAGCAGCTTTTCCTCTGGTTTTGTAAGATTTTGCAATACTTAAGAATATCCAAAGTAATAAAATAGCACTTACGAATAAAGCAATAACGTTTTTGGTTATGGACAAATCCATTGGAATTTCATTACTAACTTTATTTTTCTCATTATAATTCAAATGACCACTTTCATCTGTTTTGTATATTTTACCTTTGTGTAAGAAATAATAGTTACCTTTACTTTCTACCACTTTGTGACCATGTTCAAACTTCCCTGAAGAAAACACATGCAAACCATTGTCATAAATTATAACTGGTAGTGGAATACTTACTGGATGACCCGGAGATAAATCCATAATGTGCCAATCATGGGCATCTTTAACGTGATCTAATATCATGTCTCCTGGTTTGAACTTCTCATGAGTCGCAGCATGGTGAGTTTCACCTTGATGCTGTTCATTAGAATGGTTATTTGTGTCTGAACTATGGTCTGACGCAAGTAAAACAGAGCTTTGCAAAAGCAGAATTAAGCAAGCAAAAGATAAAATCTTGAAATTTGTTATTTTTGAAAGTCCTTTATTTTCGGGCATTTTCGTTGGCTTTTTGATTTCCTAAATCGGGGCGCAATTTATGAAGGATTATTTTAATTTCAAAACCCATAAAGATAAAATATGAACAAATTAAAAATACAATCCCTATTTTATTGGTTATGTCGCTGATTAATAGATATATAAGGAATAAAAAAATGATTAAAATCATTCTTAGTCCTGTAACACCAAAAAATACCGCATTGAATCGACTTTGATTAGTGCTAATTGATTGACTTATTTTATGTGTTCCAAAACTAAAGGCAATAAAATAAATAAATAATATTCCACTTAAGTAAATTGAATCTATTGAACTTGTCGCCAACTTTGGAATTACAAAACTCAATATCGATAGTCCGATAAAAAGAAATAGATTCGTTATAGTATGTTTTTGTTTCATTATTTCAGTTGTTTAATCATGTAATACATTGCTCCAATTAGTCCAATAAAAACGCCAACTATTGTAAATATTGGGAACTTAAATGTAAAAAATTGGTCTATCCATCTTCCGACGAAGGTTAAAATGACAACAAACAATGCCATTTGGATTCCTAATCCTGAAAATTTTACAATGTTATTTATTTTTTTATTTTGATTCAATAGTTGAAGTTTGGTTCATATTGCAGTGTCCGTTGAACTCAGCACCACTCTCTATGACAATTTTGTTGGTTTTTATATTTCCATATATTTTTGCACTAGCTCTCAAAAAAAGAGTTTCTGTTATTTCAACATCTCCAATTATTTTGCCTGAAACATCAGCACTCCTCGCTTTTACATCTCCTTTTATAGAAGCACTTACACCCATCGCTATTTTTGACTTAGAAACGACATTACCATCAATTGAACCATCAATTCTTAAATCTCCTTCTGATGTTAAATCACCCTTAATAAGCGTTCCTGCCCCTATCATATTTAAAGCGGCATTCTGTGCAGTTTCACTTTTGTTATTTTTATTCAACATGGTTGCAATATTATTAAAAAACTATCAAATTATTTGGATTCATTGCTATTCCGTTTCGCCACAATTCAAATCTAAGTTTTTTGATGTCTTTTTTGTTTTCTTTATATCCTATAATTCCAATCGTTTCACCAGCCTTTACTATACTACCTACTTCTTTGTATAATCCCAAATTGTATTTGTATACCGATAGCCAATTGTTATCGTGTTGTATCGCTATAGCATACCCAAAGTCTGGCGTCCATCCTTTGTAAATGACAGTTCCATCCAATACTGATTTTACAGTTTCGTCTGCAATAGGTTTTATTTCTATAAAGGGATTTTGAATGTTAAAGTTTTGAGTAATCTCTCCTTTGAGCGGCGTAAAAAACAAATCATCATATTCCCTGTAAAAGTCTTCCTGAATGTTATTCTCTGAAACAGAACCCGTTTTGCCCTCTGAAGGTTTTTGATCTGTTTTTTGAGCTCTGTCTATTTTTTGTTGGGCATCTTTTACTCTTGATCCATCTGCTTTGGTCTCGTTAATACTTAACTCAACTTTTCTGCTGTTATCCTCCTTATATGGAATATCATAGGCAGTAATTTCTTCTCCATTGATGATTTGTTTAAGCGCTAATTCCCTTTTTTGAGTCATATTTAACTCTGTTTCTAGTGTATTTAGCTTTTTTAGGATTTCATTTTTAACTTTTCCGTCCAATCCGGTATTGTAGCCGGGAGAGTAATCTTTGATAATGGGAAATAAAGTAAAGATACCCCAACTGATAAGGGAAAATATAAGCAAACCCGCGCTAGCAACCAATAATACGTTGAAAGGCGTTAGGCTTAAAGAGGCTTTTTCTTGAAAATTTGTTTCGTTGATAACAAACAATCTGTACCTGCTTTTGAGCTTTTTTAAAATTTTTCTCTTATTTTGTTTATCATCCATGAAAAAAATTACTTAACAAACAATAAATTTGCGTTTTCAAAGTTAATAGGTTTTAATTCAATAAAAAATAATTGTTTAAAAAGTTTCTACTCATATCGATTCTCTTTCCTTGTCTAGTTAATGCTCAGTCGTTGTTGTCAAGAATTTGGCATAATTCTGTGTCTCACTATAATTACTACTACAATGCGAATGTTATTGTAACTGATGCAAAATTAGAAGCCAGTAGCAGCTACAAAGACAATTTTAAAAATATACTCAACTTATATCCTTATCCGGATGAAGGTAGTTTGAAAGGAAATGCAGCAAAAATGGATGAAGCCATCAAAAAATGCTCATACATTATTGATAAACACAGTAAGTCTAAATGGGTTGATGATGCCTACCTTTTAATGGGTGATGCCCGTTTTTTTAAAGGCGACTTTTACTCTGCTATTGAAGTTTATGAATATGTCATTTCTAATTTTAAAAATTCTCCTGCAGCTCACCAAGCTGAAATTAACTTACTTATAACCTACTTACAATTAGGAAAAAATGAAGACGCTGAAGCTCTTTATACTAAATTAAAAACTAATAAAACTTTCAGTAAACACTTGTTATATCAACTTGATATTGCAGGTGCAGCAGTCAATATTAGACAAGAGAAATATCTTATTGCTATAAAATTGCTTGAAAATGCGCTCCCTCATTTTAAAAACAAAGCGAGTAAAATAAGATACAATTTCGTGTTAGCTCAATTGTATATCATTACTAAAAACAATTACCAAGGGGTTGAAAAATATAAGAAAGTCATTAAAATTAACCCTCCTTATGAATTCGCTTTTAATGCGAAGTTAAATATAGTAAAAGCTATTAACGTTAAAAATAAAGGTGAAATAAGAAATGCTAAATTGTTATTGCAAGGCATGCTCAAGGATGATAAAAATATCGATTATTTTGATGTAATCTATTACGAATTAGGTCAACTTGAACTGTTAGATAAAAATGAATCTAAAGCAATATCTGAATTTAGAAATGCACTTTCTTCCAAAACTTCCGACATTGGTATCAAAAGTTTAACATACCTAGCCTTGGCCGATTTGTATTTTAAAAGTCAGGATTACGAAAATGCTCAAGTTTATTACGACAGCGCCGCAAGAACTGTGGAAGTAACAAACCCTAATTATCAAAGTATTCAAAATAAAAATCTGGTTCTTAGTGACTTAATCAAACATTTGGTGAATATCAAAGAGAAAGATAGTTTGTTGAGATTAGCTGATAATGAAAAATTGAGGGAAAAAACTATTGATAAACTAATTAAGGAAGAGAAGGATAAAGAATTGGAGGCTAAACGTATTGAAGAAATTCAGAAAACCAACCAAGATGCTTTTGCTCAAAATACCCAAAATGTAACAACTACTAATTTCCCATTTTATAATCAAACAGCTAAAACAAAAGGGTTGCAAGATTTTCAAAAAATATGGGGAACGCGTAAATTAATGGATTTTTGGGCTATCAGTAGTAATAAAACTGCTGTGTGGAAAGAAGTTAACGATGCACAAGAAAACAATGATTATGGCAATGATGAGAAAACAAAAGTAATGGGTAAAGTTTCTGACGAAAGAAAGAAATATTATGAAGCTATCCCTTTTTCTAAAGCAGATAAGGATAAAATGAAGTCTGAAATAGCAGAATCGTATGTTTTGGGTGCCAATGTTTATTATCAAAATTTAAAGGAATATGACAAAGCCCAAAAAATGCTACTTGAGCTCAATACTAAATATCCTAAAAATAACTATGAACTCAATTCTTGGTATTTATTGGCCAAAATTGCCCAAACTAAAAATGACATTCCCCAATTTAATTATTATTACAATCTGATTAAATCTTCAGACTCTACAAGTAATTTCCTAATTGCTTTAAAAAACTCTGAGGGTTCTGATTCTATAGTTAATCAATCTTCTAAAAGTAATGTTTCAGAAGAGGTGGAAAATCAATACCGTGCCTTTTACTCATTGTACAAAGATAAAAAATATGACGAAGCACTTTCTCTAAAATCACAGAACGATAAAAGCAATCCAGGAAGTCCTCTTCAAATACAATATGATTTTGTGGAAGCGTTGTGCTATGCTCAAAAAGGTGATATGGCCACATTTGAACAAAAAATTACGGCTATTATCAATAATTATCCCAATACAGAAATTGCCCAACGTTGCGAAGAAATGGTTTATAAACTTAAAGTAAAACGAGGTGAAATTGTGGAAACCAATTCTGTAAGCACTAAATATACATTAAACGAGTCTGCCGACCATTTTTACATCTTGTTAATCCCTAAAGCCGTTGATTTTACTAAAGTGAAAATTGCTTTCTTAAACAGAAATAAAGTTTTATATACCAACGACGGGTTGCGTGTTACAAACTCCTTATTAGGTGATAAATTTCAGATTTTAATTGTCAATAACTTCAAGTCTCTCGACGATGCCAAACGCTATATTAAAGATGTTGCCAATGATCCTAAATTTCAAGAAGAACTTAATTTAGGTCTGTTTTTTAAACAGTTTATTATCGGAAAAGATAACTTTTCAATATTTGTTACTGATAAGGTTATCGAAGATTACGAATCATTTTACAACACAAATTACAATAAATAATTAATCAACTATGTCAAAATTCTGGAAATATTACCTCTATTTTTTATTGTCTATTCCGCTGTTCTTTTTCTTGGTTAACTTAGGAATTCTGGGATACATGCCTGACATTGAAGAGTTAGAAAACCCCAAAAGTGCCTTAGCTAGTGAATTATACAGTGAGGATGGTGTCGTTTTGGGTCAATATTTTATTCAGAAGCGTTCCAATGTTGATTACCGTGATATTGCCCCAAGTATGTTTGATGCCCTTATTTCAACTGAAGATGAGCGTTTTTTTACTCACTCTGGAATCGATGTTAAACGTTTGTTAGGTGCTGTTGTAGGATTAGGGAAAAAAGGGGGTGCGAGTACCATTACCCAACAATTAGCTAAGAATTTATTCCATTACGAAGATGGTATTAGACCTAGTTTGCCGATAAGACTCATGCAAAAATTAAAGGAATGGGTTATCGCCATTAAACTCGAACGTAGATATACCAAAGAAGAAATAGCAACCATGTATTTGAATACAGTTCAGTTTTCGGGTAATTCTTATGGTATTAAATCAGCCTCAAAAGAATTTTTTAACAAACAACCCGCTGATCTTAGTATTCAAGAATCGGCTGTTTTGGTGGGTGTATTAAAAGCAATAACTATATACAATCCCAAAAGAAATCCAAACAATTCGTTGGCAAGAAGAAATACTGTTTTAGGTCAGATGCTTCGTAATGATAAGATTACCAAGAATGGTTTTGATTCCCTAAAGGCATTGCCTATTGAACTTAATTACCAATACGAAGACCACAATTCTGGATTGGCTGTTTATTTTAGAGAATGGCTCAAACGTGATTTAACTAAATGGTGTAAGGAAAATAAAAAACCGAATGGCGAAAATTATAATCTTTACAAAGATGGATTAAAAATTTACACTACAATTAATTCTAAACTACAGACTTATGCCGAAGAATCTGTGAAAATGCACTTAACAGAATTGCAAGTTCAATTTGACAAATCGTGGGGCAATAGAGAGCCTTGGAGAGATGAAAACTGGAAAGTGTTACCAGAATATCCATTGCAAGAGTTGCGAAAAACAGAAAGATACAGATTGCTTAAAGAACAATTTGATGGCGATACTTCTAAAATAATGAAGATTTGTAGAAAGAAAACCAAAATGACTGTTTTTAGTTGGAAAGGGGACATCGATACCATGATGAGTCCATTGGATTCTGTAAAGTACATGAAACGATTTTTACACACAGGGTTTATTGCAGTTCAACCTACAACTGGTCAAGTAAAAGCTTGGGTAGGAGGGATTAATCACCATTATTTCAAATATGACCATGTAAATAAAAGCTCAGGTCGTCAGGTTGGTTCTACATTCAAACCATTTGTTTACGCTTTGGCAATTGACAATAAATTATCGCCTTGTATGCAGTTTCCTAATAATCCTCCTCCATATCCTAATTGGACGGTCAGTAACAGTGATGGTTCTTATGGAGGCACTATGAATATGTTCAGAGGATTGGCTTCCTCTACCAACTGTATAGTTGCACAAGTGATGTACACCTTGGGTGAAAATGCACCACAAAATGTGATAGAGTTTGTAAGGAAAATGGGAATAGACAGTGCCAAATTAGAGCCTTATCCTTCTATTTGTTTGGGTGTTACAGACATTTCTCCTTTCGATATGGCGGGTGCTTTTGCTACATTTGCCAACAAGGGGTATTGGGTTGAACCTACTTATATTACTAGGATAGAAGACAAAAATGGCAATATATTGGCTGAGTTTTCACCCCAAAAAATTAGACAAGTATTAACGGAAGAGAAAGCCTACGTTATGTGTCAGCTATTGGAAGGTGTTTGTAAAAGAGGAACAGGACAACGCTTGCATAACCGTTACAAAGTAGAAGGATGGGTAGGAGGTAAAACAGGAACTACTCAAAGCAACAGTGATGGATGGTTTATGGGTGTTACTAAGGATTTGGTTTGTGCTACTTGGGTAGGTTGCGACAGTCGTAAAGTGCGATTCAGAAGTACGAATTATGGACAAGGTGCACATTCTGCATTGCCAATTTTTGCTCATTTTATCAATAAAGCTCGCGCAGATAAGGAATTGGGAATTAGGCTTGACCCTATAGACCGACCACAGCAAGAAATTAGTTTTGAGTTTGATTGCAGTCAATATTTCGAGGAAAAAGACACCGAAGAATATGGGCAACCAAGCGATTCCCCTCTAGGGATTTAGTGTTTAAAGGAATTTTAATTATTATTTAAACACTAGTAAAATGCAGTTTAATCCCAAGTTTTTCATTATACTTAATTTAGTTTTTTTCTTATTAAGTTGTGGACCTATACCCTATTTCCAAATACAAGAGTACAAGAAAACTCAATCTGAAAGTGCATTGCCTGAAAATGTTTTCAAGAATAACGATTTGCTTATTGAATATGACTTTTGGACAAGAAAAGGTTTTTCTGATTTTAAAATCACCAATACTTCAGACAGTTTAATTTTTTTGGATTTGGAACTTACCCATTTTGTAATGAATGGCTTAGCTTCGCCTTATTACACCAATCAGATTCAAATGGAATCGAGTGCCATCGTCTCAAGTAGAATAAACAGTCGTATTTATGGATATTCATCAAATGGCGTAAAGTATGAATCCTCTAACACCATAATCCCTTCCAAAATAGTTGTAATACCTCCCAAAACTCACAAATTAGTTAAAGGTTTTAATATTGCTCTAATTTATAAGGATTGTAATTTAAAACATTTTACAGACAGCAGTTCTGTCCGATTTAACGATACACTATCTCCTGTTGTTCTTCGTAACTTATTTTATTATACCAAAGGGGCTGGTTCTAAAACACTCTCAACTTTCGAAAATGAATTAAGCTTGTACCAAGTAATAAATGTAAATCAGGCTAAATTTTATAGATTTGACTATAAATACGAATGTAATCAAAAAACTAGTGTTTATAAGCATCCATATACAAAATTCAAATTTTATAATAGTTTTTACATAGAGTATTATAAAACTTATTTAAAATTTAAAGTTAGTAGACAACTTGTCTATTATGAATATAAAATTCTTTAAATTACTTTCCGATACAGAAATCCCTAAAAATCGACTCTAAAAGATCATCATTACTGATAGTCCCTGACACTTCACCTAGGTGGTACAAGGCAAGTTTCAGGTCTTCGGCTAACAGGTCATTGCTTATTCTTTGTTCTATGGCATACTTACACAAGAGAAGTTGCTCATTTGCCTTGCTTAGAGCCTCGTAGTGTCTGTTGTTGGTTAGCAATTGTTCATTAGCCCTTAATTGATTTAAAATGTCTTTTGACATCAATTCCTTTAATTCCGCAATGCCTTGTTTTTTGGTTGTGGAAAGAAATAGACTTTCAATATTATGTTCTTGTAGCTTTTCGTTCTTAATACTTGTCTGTAATACCAATAATTGACTCTCAGTTAATAAATCTATTTTATTGAAACAAACTATCAATTTACTGTTTTCATGGTATTGTGCATTTACCAAATCGCGAAGTTCGGTAATGTTAAAAGTTTGAGCATCTATTAGATAAAGGACTATGTCTGCCTCACTTATTTTTTCTAAAGCTTTCTTAACGCCTATTTTTTCAATAACATCCTCTGTTTCCCTAATGCCTGCTGTATCTATAAGTCTGTAAAGGAGGCCATTGATATTAAAAAGCTCTTCAATAGTATCTCTTGTTGTTCCTGCAATATTCGAAACAATAGCCCTGTCGTCATTCAATATCGTGTTTAGTAATGATGACTTGCCTGCATTGGGTTTACCAACTATTGCGGTTGGAATTCCTTTTGATATGGCGTTCCCCACTTTAAATGATTCTATCAATTGGGTTATTTCAAGTCTTAATTCTTCAATTTTATTGAGAAGAGCATCTCGTTCTGCAAACTCTACATCTTCTTCACCAAAGTCGAGTTCGAGTTCAATTAAAGAAGCGAATTTTATTAAATCGGTCCTCAGTACTTGTATAGATTTGGAAAAACCACCTTTTAAATGTTTAAGGGCATTGCTCAATCCCTTTTCACTTTCTGCATTTATAACATCGGCCACTGCTTCTGCTTGTGCCAAGTCAAGTTTACCGTTTATAAAAGCTCTGAATGTAAATTCACCTGGAGCTGCCATTCTAGCACCTAATGAAATTAATGTTTGTAAAGTTTTTTGAAGTATCAGTGGTGAACCATGGCAGTTAAGCTCAATGGTGTCTTCGCCTGTATAACTGTTGGGTCCATTAAATTTTAAGACCAAGCCTTCATCTATAAATTCTTCCTTTTCATAAAATCGACTTAAATGGATGGTATGCGAAGGCCAAGCATGGATTTCTTTTTTTGTCAATAATTTCGTTAAGGAAAAAGCCTTATTCCCAGATATTCTAATCATTCCTACTGCACCCTTTCCTGCAGGTGTGGTAATGGCAACAATGGTGTCTTCAGGATTATATTGATGGGTAAACATGACGCTACAAAGGTAAAAAAAATAAGCCCTGATTGTTAGTCAGGGCTTATTTAAATTATTTAAGAGTTTAATTAACGGATAATTCTAACAACACCGTTTAATACTTCTTCGTCTTTGTCGATACCTTTATATCTGTATTTCAAGATATAGTAGTAGGTTCCGTCTGGACAATCAGCACCGGTATTGTTTACTTTACCGTTCCAATCTTTATTTGAGTCTGTTGATTCAAATACTCTAACTCCCCATCTGTCGTAGATTACTAAGTCGTATTTAACGTGACCATTAATCTCGATATTGAAGACGTTATTACCAACCAAACCTTCTCTATCTACTCCAGTGAAGTTATCTGTGTTAGGAGTAAATACGTTAGGTGGGCGAATAGATGCTCTAAAGTCATTGAATACTTTTTTACAAATGGTATCTGTACATCCAATAGCACTTTCAACCTCTAAACATACCCAGTATTCACCTAATGAATCTCTGTAATCTTCACAAACTTGAGGATCATTTAATTCTTGACCATTAATATTTCTATTGTAGATTTTTGGTGTTGGTTTAGTACCGGTAGGGTTATTAATGTTAGACTCATCATTGTAGAATGACCAGTAGTTTTTAACATTATTAGTAGATGTATTATTGAAACAGAATACAGGTTTGTTCGTAGAGTCAATTTGGAAGTCCGCTTTAACATTTCCAACATTCACTACTACACTGTCTTCTCCAGGACAAATTTTCATAGTAGAAGAAGCTGAGTTAACATCTCCACTAAATTTAATTACATATCTACCAGGAGCATTGTATGTTCTTTTTTGTGCGGTATCAGGTGTAATTAATGTATCCGTACTGTTTACACCAAAATTCCATTTGTAGTTAGTGTATCTTCCATAAGGGTGAACTTCACCATTAATAAAGACAGTGTCACCAATACATACATCGACCGGAGTGGCATTTACTTTAGAGCTGTCATAAGCAGAAACTTCTATTGTAAAGTGAGCTTCTTGACCATTCGTTGTATCTGGATAAACCACAGAACAAGTTTTAGTAGTACCCCCTACTTTCAATTTAAAGTAATGGTATAAGAAAATAGAGTAAGTTCCTGGTTTAGTGTATCTGTGACTCATTGTATCGTTTGTAGAGGTAATGGTATCAGTTTGGTTGCCAAATACACCATCTCCAAAACTCCATAACCAAATACTACTATCAGCTCTTAGGTAAGTACTTAAGTTAGAGAAATTTACTTTTTCGCCTACACAATATTTTCTGTTGATTAAAGTATCAAAGAGTGGAATAGGACCAGGAATGTATATTTCCATTGTGTCTCTATCAATACATCCTAGTTCTGTTTCAACCTCTAATGTTATTTGGAAGCGACCATTTCTAGTGTAATCGTGACCAATACTTGTAGGTAAATTATTGAAGAAGTTATTGATTGAGTTACTTGCTTTGTCACCCCAGTTGATAGTCCATCTGATAATTCTATCGCATGGTGTTCCTAATTTATCAAGACAAGGGTCTTGAACGTAAGACGAATCAAATAACTCTATAATTGTGTTACACTGAGGGCGTTTTTGGTCAATATCAAATTTAGCTCTAACTGCGGTTACATAGATGTCTTGAGTGAATGTATCACGGCAAGTAGCACTATCACCAGCAGCAGTTCTGATAGTATAGACACGACCAGTATCTTGGTTGTAATATAAACTTCCAGGAATTTGAACACCACCTAAACTGATTTGAGGATTTCCTAAACCTGTAGCACCATAAGGGAAACCACCAAAAATAGATTGAGGGTGAGTACCATCATCAGATTTATTTAAATCCCAACGGGTTGGTGTTTCTCTATTTGGATTACCAGCCTCAGAAATTCTAACTCTCCAATAGTCTGTTGGATCTAATAAACGGAAGGTAATTTCAGGGAATACTTCAAAGTATCTAAATTGAGGTTCAGCTACAATCTCAGAACCATGACAGATGATTGTATCTGTATAGTTCATTACACCATAGAAACCAACAATAACTTTCTTAGCAGTACCTGTGCTTTTGTTACAGTTTTCAGGAGGAGTACTTCTTAAACCATAGTTTGCAACATAGTAACCAGAGAATTGAGGAATAAAGCAATAGGCGTTATAATCTTTACCATCCCATCCTTTTACTCTTTCAATTGGAGTTAGAGAAGTATCTCTGTAATGTAAACTTTGTTTTTCGTCAGCTACTTTGTAGAATCTAATAAATCTACCAAATCCTGTTGTATCTAAACAACCTCTTGAACCTGTATATGGTTTGCCAAATTGACCTTGACCATTCCAAATAATGTCGTTTAATTGAGCAGGTGTTAATTCGTAAATATCGATATTGTTAAATTCTAAAATGGCTTTAATGATATCAAACACAGGCGTAATATCCGCTTCTGTATGCCATTTAGTAACTTTTGCAATTCTGAAGTTTTGACTGTCTAAAGTTACAGTTCTGCCATCGAAGAAACTTTGTTTAACAACTTGTAAACGGTCTTCTAAGTATGGCGTATCAGGGTGAATAGTTCTGAAACGTTGGTATCTTTCACTTGCGCTTAAGATATAATATTGATTGTAGTATTTACCTACGTTAGCACCAGTTAGAGTCCATAAAGCTTCAGCTACATCCGGAACATAAGATCTATTCCAAACATTGGTAGTTAAACAAATGGTATCTTTTCTACAAATTTTAGTAAATGCTTCACCTTCTTTTGGTTTAATAATTCTGAAGTTATTATCTAAAATTGGGAAACGTGCAAATTTGTTATAATAAACAGTATCACTGCAACCTGTAGGATATCCCCAAGTATTAGGATTAATACCGTTGTTTAAGTTATTAGTCCACATTCCATTTCCAACAATTAAACCAACATTGATGTAGCCAGTAATGGTGTCTTTAATATCATCAACAGTAAATTGTTTTGAGAAACGGCCTGGAGCTGGTCCACCTAAGTTATAACCTAAATAAGGAGGATTTACTGGAGGTAAATTGCCCGTAGAAACCTGACCACCACCTAAATTTGGTCCAATTAATGGAATCCAACCATTTTTGTTTAAGGCAGTATCGTAGTTAATTTCAGCCCAAGTTCTTGAACAACCTGGTTTAGTATCTTCTAAAATAAAGGTAATACCATACGTTTGTTGCGCACCACCTAAACATAAAACACCTTCTTTACGTAATTTTTTAGCACTTGGTGGTTGTAAAGCTAATGAAGCTACTGCCTCATGTTCGCATTTTAATGGATGACAAACGTCAACGTGTTTTAAACGAACATTGAAACATCTTACAACATCACCACTATAGAATTTTTGACGGTGAGCATCTGCATTAATACTATCACCAGCTTGATAACCTGTCATCACATCTTTTTTCCATACTTTGTGCCAAGGTTGAACCATGTGAAGTGGTATAGTATCTTGAATATATTGAATCCAGTAATGGTAAAGGACTTTGTCTGTTTTAGAGTTTAGAATCAACGTTGTTCCAGGTTGTAACGTAACATAACGTTGTCCAATCCATCTGTTTGGAGGGAAACCATTGTTAGGGTCAACAAATAAAGTATCACCAGCAGGTACATAAACCCTTGTTGCGATAGTTATATCTATCCTTGCTTTACCTTGAACACCTGAAGGTACTTTAATTTTATTATCTATGTTTGCAAATACAGATGAATCTTTTGTTTTATTGCCTAGAGGATTATCTCCATAGAATAAGAAAGTATCTCTGATAATTGCAACTGAATCATTTGACCACATTCTTCTTTGGAAACATAAACCTGAATCTTGGTCATAACGGAATACATTTTCAGCACGTAAGCCAAAGTTAGTTTGGTACAATGAATCCCAAGGAGTGTACCAGTGTTGTGGCAATGAATCTTTACTGTATTTACAGTTTTTGCCAATATTTACACCGTTTTTGGTGTCAGTTGTACATTTTTCACAATAGTCATCATCAAAATCCCAAAGACGTATAGTACAATCATTACCTCTTTGTTGGTTATGGTGTGTTAATGACGTTTGGCCATTTGGTCTGTTATTAAAACCATGTATAAGTGGCGCATTAAAACCTGGTTTAACCCACTCGTGTGAAGATGGATTAAATACAGTAGTGTTAGGATCAAGTATTGCACCAGTTGTTTTATTAATCATAATACTATCTTTTGCTAAGATTATAACAGAATCGTCATCTGTCATGTCTTTATCATTGTGATAGAATTTAGAGAAGTTCCAGAATTTAACGGTATCTTTAATAACGCATTGGTATCTTAAAGAGTCAATTAACCATTTCATACCAGCAGGTGGAGCACCTTCAATAGTTGATTGTGGTCCAATAACTAAAATTGTATCATAAACTGTTTTTCCACAACCAGGAATTGGGTGTTGGAAAGAGAAATTTATTTTATATGGTCCTAATCCCCAAGCTGCGTGAGTTCCTGTCCATTGTCTAACAATGTTTAAAGGTCCACTTGGTGGGTTACCAAAGTTCCAAACAGGATTAGTAGCCAATGGTACCGCTCCGTTTTTAAGTCTAAATTGTATCGTTTTGTCATTGAAACAAACTGAATCACGGTCAGCAATAATTACAGGTTTTACAATTAAGTTAGTAGCTGATGCTGTAAATGTAAATGATTCAGTACAACCAAAAGTTGATGTTACCGTTAGTTTAGTATTGAAGTTACCGCCATTTGGCCCTTGAGAATAAAACCAATGACAAATAGGATTATTGGGTGTATTGCCTGGATTGCCCCAAAATTGAGGAGTTGATGAATTACCATTGGTAACTTGACCATCACCCCAATCCCATGTAAATGATGTGATTTGAGACAATGGAATAGTTGAATTGTTGGTAACACACAATTGAACACTATCACATCTTTGTGGACGTGGTGATGTAAATGTTAAACCAAGAGAAGCTTGAACAATTGCAACAGCGTTTATTCTTGTTTTTGAAATACAACCATTACAGTCCTCAACTTCTATAGTCATGCCATAAGTTCCACCTGCAGGGTCACCAAATGAATGACAAAACTGACGAGGACCATTACCTGAGAATGAATAACGAGTACCATCATCAAATACAATGACAGTTCTACAAATTTGCCCACCAGGTTCACCTGAAGTACTACTGTCTGTAAAACAAAAACTATTGTTTGCAAAACATTGAGTTTGATTAACAATACGTTTTACATTAATAATTGGTTTTGGCTTTACATCAAGATTTAATGTAGCGTTACATGTGCTTCCATTCGCCAATCTTAAGGATAAAGTAATGGTTTTTTGTCCTGGTGTGTTAAACGTAAAACTAGGGTTACATAACGTTGTGTTTGTTCCCTCACCGTTAAAGTTCCAACTGTAATTGGAAGCTCCAACAGAATTACAATTAAACACCACCGGTTCGCCCACACAGGGGGCTCCTGATACGGTGATACTACATTGCGCATTAGCGCCAAAATGGACGAAAAGGAAGGCTATCAGTACGCCAATCCCTTTGCCAAATTTAACTAGTTGTCTTATTTTATTCATACTATTTTCAGTTTGCATATTATGTTCATTTTTTGTTTTTTCCAAATCTTATTTTATGACCTTAAGTTTAATATATTGACTCTCAATTTCTTGATTGTGAAATTTATATTTTAAAAATACAGTGTAATTACCTGCTGGGGCGAACTCACCATTTGGTAATTTACAATCCCAGGCTTTGTATTTTGATTTTGTTTCAAATAATTTCTCCATTTTGGTATTGTATATTACCATTTCAAAATACTCTTCTCCTTGTATTTCAATAAAATAAGTATCATTCAATCCATCTCCATTTGGTGTCACAACATTGGGGATATTGATATCAGTGTTGACTATTGTAGTTTTGTTTTCTTCATCAAATGTTGGAATTTTTTCTGATGTATTTTCCCAATCTCCATTTTCTTCTTCTGTTGAAATGGTCTCTTTTCTTTGAGGAGTAGTAATTATTGAAGGAATAATGTTTTTAGGAATGCTTAAAATGCCAGAATTAATAATGCTTCCATTGACAATATCACTTGTTTTTTCATCTACTTTAGCTACTTCCGTTTTGGAATCAGATGAATTTGAAAGAGCATTATTTTCGATAGATTTTTTTTCAGGAATTACCTTTGTGTTTTTGATTTCAACTTGCTCAGAATTCGTTTCTTCTATAGTAATACTTGGCTTTATTATTGTTTTTTCAGAAACAATTGGATTGCCTTGTTTAATCTTTTGTTTTGGTTGATTGTATTGATAAATTAGTAATGAACTAATTCCGATAGTGCCAGAAATTAAAACTGTTTTGAGCCATGTTGCACCCCATTTAGTAACAGTTGTGGCGGTATTTATTGGTGCAGTTTGCGAGGCAATAGACTCCCATAATCCTGCAGGAGGATTTACAGTTGCTTCTTCCAATTGATTTTTGAAAATCTGGTCAAATGCTTGTATGTCGTTTTTATTACTCACTTTAAATTTTGTTTTAATATTAACTCTTGTAAGAGATGTCTTGCTTTATGTAGTTGACTTTTGCTTGTGTTTTCCGAAATATTTAACATTTTAGAAATTTCATCATGGCTGTAACCCTCCACAACAAATAAATTGAAAACGGTTCTATAACCATTGGGTAAACATTGAACTAGTTTCATTAAATCTGCATGTTTTAAAAGAGAAAGTACATCAGATTCGATGCCTTTTTCATTGTATGGTTCTAATTTATCTAAAACACTGTGTTTTTGATTTTTTCGATAAAACTCAATACTTGTATTGATGAAAATCCTTTTTATCCAACCTTCAAACGAACCTTTGTGTTCAAATTTATTCAGATTGGCAAATACTTTGATAAAACCTTCTTGTAAAATGTCTTTTGCTTCATCATTGTTTTGCGCATAACGTAAACAAATAGCATACATTCTTGGAGCTAATATGTCAAATAACTTTTTTTGTGCTTTTGATTGATTGTCAATACATTGGGCTAAAAGTAAGTTTAGTTGTTCTGTATTGAAATCTGCCATTTACACAATTTTCTTTCTTATTTCTGATTGGTTAGAGGTGTTTATACCTATTAAGGTTGCCTTCGTCGAAAAAAAAATTAATTTTCTTGAGCAATTTTTTGAATAGGGTATCTTTCTTTGAGTATTTCAAAAGTTGATTCGGCGTAATAACCGATACATTCGATTAGGTCGATAATCTCTTCTTTGCTTAGATTTGTCATAGGTCTTCTGTATTTTACAGCCAACATATTTTGTTCTTTATTGATGGTATAAGAGCCATATAACATATTTAAATTATTGTGAAGTATTTCTTCATAAAACACCTCCGATTTATCATCAGGCATTAAACAAATGGGAGCTATTATTTGGAACATAAACAAAGGTTCTGTTGATTCAAAATACAGCCAAGGATTGTCGTTTTCATTTTCCCATAAATCAATATAGATTTCGGTTTCCCCATTAAAAATCATCCATTGTCCTTCGTCTGCACATCTTGTTTCTACAGGGTTTAAGCCAAGTGTTGCAAGTGCAGATTCTATTAGTTCGGAGTAGGTTTGAAAATTCATTTTACAATTCTTTATGTTTATAGTTAATAATAATGAGGTGCGAAATTATAAAAATATCCTGATTATTTTAAGTTAATTTGATGTATATTTGCGCCAACAAAATAAAAACAAGTCATGTCAGTATTGGTTGATAAAAACTCAAAGGTAATAGTTCAAGGATTTACAGGTAAAGAAGGAACATTTCATGCTTCTCAAATGATAGAATATGGTACAAATGTAGTTGGTGGTGTTACTCCAGGAAAAGGTGGTAGCTTACATCCCGATTTAAATAAACCAATTTTTAATACCGTTCAAGAAGCTGTTAATGCGACAAGTGCAAATGTTTCTATTATTTTCGTTCCACCTGCTTTTGCTGCTGATGCGATTTTGGAAGCTGCCGATGCTGGAATTGCTGTAATAGTTTGTATTACTGAAGGAATTCCAACTAAAGACATGATTAAAGTGAAAGATTATTTAAGTGATAAATCTTGTACGTTAATAGGTCCAAACTGCCCAGGTGTAATGACTCCGGGTGGTGCTAAAGTTGGAATTATGCCAGGTTTTATTTTCAATCCAGGTAGAATAGGCATTGTTTCTAAATCAGGAACTTTAACTTATGAAGCGGTTGATCAAATTACTAAAGCTGGTTTAGGTCAAAGTACTGCAATAGGAATTGGTGGCGATCCAATTATTGGAACAAGCACCAAGCAAGCGGTTGAAATGTTAATGAACGACCCTGATACTGACGGAATTATCATGATTGGTGAAATTGGTGGTGGTATGGAAGCTGAAGCTGCAAGATGGATTCAGGCTCATGGAACTAAACCCGTAGTAGGATTTATCGCTGGTCAAACAGCTCCTGCTGGTAGAAGAATGGGTCATGCTGGTGCAATAGTTGGTGGTAAAGACGATACTGCTGCTGCAAAAATGGCAATTATGCGTGAATGTGGAATTCATGTTGTTGAATCTCCTGCAGAAATTGGCGCAAAAATGGTTGAAGTTTTAGGCGCAAAAGCGAAAGCTTAAATTATATAAACAAAAAATTAATCTGTGCCCTCCAATTCTAATTGGAGGGCATATTTATTCTATAAGTATTATGAATCATACCTCTTTAAACAGTCAGTATTTTATTGAAAAGGAAAATCTTTACAACGCACACAATTACCATCCTTTACCTGTAGTCCTTCAAAAAGGAAAAGGGATAATGGTGTGGGATGTTGAAGGTAAATCTTATTATGATTGCTTGTCTGCATACAGTGCTGTCAATCAGGGTCACTGCCATCCTGCCATTATTGACGCCTTAACAACTCAAGCTCAAAATTTAACTCTGACTTCAAGAGCTTTTCATAATAATTTGTTGGCTGAATATTCTGAATTTATCTGTAATTACTTTTCATACGAAAAAGTGTTACCAATGAATACAGGGGTTGAAGGAGGGGAAACTGCTATTAAAATTTGTAGAAAATGGGCTTATGAAGTCAAAGGGGTTGAATCAAACAAAGCAAAGATAATTTTTGTAGAAAATAACTTTTGGGGTCGAACCATTGCTGCGGTAAGTTCAAGTACGGATCCTAAAAGTTCTAATAATTTTGGGCCATTTACACCTGGATTCGAAATTATACCTTATGATGATTTAGAAGCTCTTGCTACTGCATTAAAAGATCCAAATGTAGCAGGATTTATGTTGGAACCCATTCAGGGTGAAGCTGGTGTGGTTGTGCCTTCTGATGGCTATTTGTCTAAAGCATATCAGATGTGTAAAGAACACAATGTGCTGTTTATTGCCGATGAAGTTCAAACGGGTATTGGCCGAACTGGAAAATTGTTGGCTTGCGAATATGAAGGTGTAAAACCCGATATTTTGATTTTAGGGAAAGCTTTGGGTGGCGGGGTATTGCCCGTTTCAGCAGTATTGACTAGTAAATCTATAATGGATGTTATTCATCCTGGGGAACATGGTAGTACATTTGGAGGAAATCCATTGGCCTGTGCGGTTGCTATTGCTTCTTTAAAGGTAATTCAAGAGGAAAAATTGACTGAAAATGCTTTCAAAATGGGTGAACTATTTAGAGCAAGATTAAGTGCAATTGATTCTCCAATAGTGGAAATAGTGAGAGGAAAGGGATTGCTTAATGCTGTCGTTATTAAGCCATTTGGTGACAACAAAACCGCTTATCATATTTGTCTAGATTTGTTGAAAAATGGGTTGTTAGCAAAACAAACGCATGACCATATTATAAGATTTGCGCCTCCACTTATTATCACCGAAGCGCAGGTAAATGAATGTTGTGATATAATTGAAAAAACTATTTTAAGTCAAGTCATTTAAATACTCATTATCTAATGAGTAATATTTGACCAAAGGCATTGCTCTTTTTTACGAATGGTCCGTTTGGAACAGTGTAAAACAATTTCCAAATATAAAGGCCCATATCAGCATTTTTGTTATTATAGGTGCCATCCCAACCTACATTGTTTTGATCGGTTTCAAAAACCAATTCACCCCAACGGTTGTAAATCTGAAAGAGTTTAACTGTTATATTTCTACCTCTTGGCATGAACACATTGTTTAGTAAGTCATTCCCAGGAGTAAATGCACTCGCCATAAACAAGTCGCAATAATCGCCTTGGACAGAAATATTAATAGAGTCTGAAGCTACTCCACATGGATTGCTAACGGTGACTTTATATTTGCCAGAATTGAAGGTGTAAATAAAACTATCTCTGCTTCCTGTGTTCCATTGGTAAACAGAGCGAGGATTGGTGGCAACTAATTTTAAAGTACCTCCTTTGCACAAAATGGTATCTCTTCCTAAGTTAACAACAGGAACAGTAGAGAAAATTAATTGTATTGAGTCAGAACCTTTACACTGACCTTCTGTAACAACGACTCCATAAGTTCCCGATTGATTAACGCCTATCGTTTTACTGGTTTCTCCGGTATTCCATAAATAAGTGCCATTGAGATTGGCGTCTAAAAAATAAGTTCCTGTAGAACAGATTGCAGTGTCTCGGCCTATAAATGGTTTTGGATTGTCAAATATTTTGAAATTTTGTTCACTTGAGTCTGCACAATATTGGTCTTGTAATAAATATTTAAGGGAGTAGGTTCCGGGTGTGTTTGGCAAAAGTGTATTGTTTACAATATTGTAACCGCTAAATACACCATTTGGCATAGTAGTATTTAAAGTCACGGGAATATTGCTCTTGCAATAGGCTGTATCTAAGCCTGTAAATGTAGCATCAAGGTTTTCTAAAACTTCGACTTCAATAGTGTCTTTACCCTTGCATCCATCTTGAGAAAATGCCACATGTATGACTTGGAATTTATTTATTGAGTTATAGCTTTTACTTGTTATTCTTGATGAGCTTGAGTCGCCTGTACTAAAATACCATTTGTAAAAAGTGAGCGTATTGTCAGGGTTTTCAAAAATAAAGTTATTGTTAGTAGAGCATTGTTTTTCTTGGTTTACCACAACACTTCCGGCGGGATTGGGTAATACTACTAAGTCAAATCTTAAAGTATCACGGCAACCAGTTGGTTGTAAGTTCACATTAGTTAGTATTTCCAATTGAACTTTATATCGACCACTTGCATCGTATGTTTTTTTCATTCGTTTGAACGAAGAGGATTTTCCATCTCCAAAATCCCAATTATAACGATAGGAGGCTAACAATGGGGAGGTTACGGGAGTTGGGTCAATGTCAAAATAGTTGCCTTCCAAACACTGAACGGTGTCATCAAAAATGTTAAAATCAATAAAAGCTACTTTTTTATTGTAAACCCTAACATTTTTAGATACTAAATTAGGGCAACCTAAAGAGGGGCTTGCTGATATTTTAACAGGGACAAGACCTGCACTTGTAAAGCTCCTTTGAACAGGACTACTCGAAGAGGTATTGCCATTTCCAAAGTCAAAAGTGTACGTTACGCCCGAAAAACTTGCAGTTGAAGTATTGGTAAATTCGTATAAGTTTTTTTGTTGACAACTGTCAAAATAAGTTATATTGAAATTTAGATTTAGAGAATGTGTAGTAACGCTAATAGTGGGTGGATTATTGGTGTAATAAAGCGTGCTATTAGAGTTATTGTCATGTTCAATGATACTAAAATAATAAGTTTTGCCAGGTTTAAGACTGTCAACTTTTACAAAGTTGGTTCCATTCGAATTATAGACGATATAGTTTTTTACGCCATATTCTATGGATTTGCCGAAATCTTTATTGGGAGTGTATTGTGAGCCATCCACTGGTTCATAATCTGGAGTAGAAGCTTCTTTGGCAATAATAACTCTGGCTGAACCGTTTCCACTTGTCCATTGAATAATGACAGAATTGCAAGTTAAATTGTTGAAGGTTAAGTTTGATGAATGCACAGTCGGTCTTGCACCATATACTAACATGGCGGAAAACAATAAAACTAGTGTAGAAAATGATTTAATCAAAGGCAACTCACAAAAATAATATAATTTTTTATTCTTTTAGACTGAAATTTTATAAAAGGGTTGCTTTTTTATTATTGAATTTGTATGTTTTCTTGACTCAACAGTGGTAAATTTTTGAATTTCAAAAGAATTTGCGCGGTAGTTACTATGTCTTTTTTGCAGTAGACCGCTATCCTTTCCAAATCATTCTGTTGCCAGTAGGTGTGACCTACCATACTTCCGTCAATATCATCTTTGGGAGAAGGTATGCCAAAACATTTAGCCAAAACCGCTAAAGAAGTGTAGTTTTTAAAATCACCAAATTTCCATAACTCCATGGTATCTAAATGTTTTACTTCCCATGGTTTTTTCCCTGCTAAATCAAGTATTTTAGGGATATTTAGGTCATTTATAAGTAATCTTCGGTTGATATAAGGAAAATCAAATTCTTTGCCGTTGTGGGCTACTAATTGATGTTGGTCAGAAGCGTAATGTTTATTTAAAAGCTCCGAAAATTCTTCCAATATCACTTTTTCATTATCGTTGTGAATCGACTTAACCCTCAGTTGAAGTTGACCATCGGTATAATGAAAAATTCCTAACCCTATACAGACTATTTTGCCAAATTCTGCATAAATAGCAGCTCGGTCGTAATTTGCAGAAGCATCTATCTCAGGGTTATTTAGGGTACCTACTTTTTTCGACCATAACTCTTGCCACTCTTCATCTAAGTTTTGGTAATCGGGTTGTTGTGACACCGTTTCTATGTCTAAAATTAACAGATGACTTAAGTTTATATTTTCTAACATGATAGATTTATTTAATTACCAACTTCCGCCAGAACCGCCTCCGCCAAAGCCTCCGCCGCCGAATCCGCTAAAACCACCGCTACTTCCTCCTCCGCTGGATCCACCACCAAAACCACCAAACATTGGTCCCATAAACACACCGCCGCTGCCAATAGTCATCCCTCCACCTTTATTTTTTCTGGATAAAAATATAAGTACCAATAGAATGACAATTGTTATAAAAATAAAACTTCCAGGGAGTTTTTTTGAGGATTTTTCATAGGTCTTGAAGTTGTACTCGCCCTTTGCCAAGGCAATTAAAACATTGGTTCCCTTGTCGATGGCCTCAAAATTCCTTCCTGCTTTTAAACTCGGATTAATCTCATTTTCAATAATTTTGTTAACAGTTAAATCAGGTATTGCACCTTCTAAGCCATAGCCAACGGCTATAAATGTTTTTCTGCCAATTCCACTTTTGGTGGGTTTAATTAAGATTACAATGCCATTGTCTTCCTTCCCTTGACCAACTCCCCACTTTTGCCCTAACTCTGTGGCAAAAGCCCATGGCTCCATTTCATTCAAATCGTCAACAACCACCACCACAATTTGGTTGGAACTGGTGTTTGACAATTCTTCTAACTTGGATTCCAAGATAGCCGTTTCTTCTATTGAGAAAAAATTAGGAAATTCTTGTGAAAGGTTGTTGATTAAACGTGGCGGATTGGGCTTTTCAGGAATTCCATCAAACTGGGCAAAAATAGTCTGAGAAACAAAAAACAAAATCAAAAAAGACAATGTATAGCTAAAACAAGCCTTAAAATGTTTTTTACTTGTCATTATCATTTTATTCGTCATAACTGATCTCATTACTTAATTCGTTTCTATCGTCTTTTTGATAAGGGAAGTAGGTTCTTAGTTTCTCACCTGCCATAGCAATGCCGACTTGTAAACCTTTAGTGTAATCGCCCTCCGCAAATAATTTTCGCATGCTGGTGTACGCCAAATCCCAGAATCCTTCAGGAACTTTTTCATCGATACCTTTATCACCTAAAATAGCTAGTTTTTTATCCTCTAAGGCAAGGTATATCAATACCCCGTTGCGCTCAGCAGTTTCATGCATTTTAAGTTTTTCAAATACTTTTTTTGCCATTTGCATCACATCACCTTTACACCACATATCGACATGCACACGTATTTCCCCGCTGCACATACGCTCTGCATCTGCAATTGCTTGTTGAATGAGCTTACTTTGCTCATCAGTAAAAAATGACTTGATATTCATGTTAGTAATAAGGCTTATTTGCCTTCTCTCATCGATTTGATATCTGGAGCAACTTCAGCACCTTCAGATGATTCAAAATATCCTCTTCTGTTAAAGTCAAATAAACCAGCCCAAATATTTCTTGGGAAACGTCTGATTGATGTGTTGAAGTCTTGCGCAAATTCATTGAATCTTCTGCGCTCTGTTGCAATTCTGTTTTCCATGCCTTCATATTGGGCTTGGAAATCTCTAAACGCGCCTACAGCTTGCAATTGTGGGTATTGTTCTGCTACTGCCATCAAACGGCCTAAAGAAGTTCCGAATGCATCTTGTGCTTTTTGAAATTCAGCCATTTTTTCTGGTGATAAATTGCTTGCATCAATATTGATTGATGTTGCCTTGCTTCTTGCTGCAATAACATCGGTTAATGTCTGTTTTTCGAAGTCAGCTGCACCTTGTACAATTTCAAACAAGTTTTTGGTCTTGTCCATACGCGCTTGGTAAGCTACTTCAACTTGTTGCCACTGACCAGTAACTGCCTCGTCTTTTGTTGAAAGTGTGTTGAATGTACTGCATCCGTTAAAGGCTATTAATGTAAAAAAACCTAAAACTGACAATAAAATAATCGTTCCTTTTTTCATATTATTTAAAATGTAGTTCAAAAATAGTAGAAAATTCCTTGAGTAAAGTATTTTTTATTTGCAATGCATCAACCTTTCGACCAAATTCATTTTCTACACTCGTTACGCCCTTGTCCAAAATGCCGCATGGGATGATGAAATTAAACAAATTCAAATCTGGTTCAATGTTAAAAGCCAAGCCGTGCATAGTCACATGTCGACTGCATTTAATGCCTATGGCTGCTATTTTTCTTTCGTTTTTGGTTTTTTTTCCCAACCAAATGCCAATTCTTCCATCTATGCGTTCACTTTCAATCCCTAGGTTTGTTAGTGTATTGATAATACATTGCTCAATGTTAAATACAAATTGCTTAACGCCAATCCCCAATTGTTCTAAATCAAAAATGGGATAAACAACCAATTGTCCGGGGCCGTGATAAGTGATGTCTCCACCTCGTTCAATCTCGAATAAATCGATGTTTTTGTCTTTTAACTGACTGTTGTTGAGTAAGAGATTTTTCATTTCTGCACTTTTGCCTAAGGTGTAAACATGAGGATGTTCACATACAATAAGGTGGTGCTTTGGTTTTTTATTTGCGAGTTTTAAAGCAATGGATTCATTAAAAAGCTGTTTCTGTTTGTTCCAAGCCAATTCATAAGCAATTAGTCCTTCGTCTATGAGATTACATTCGTTCATTATTTCTGACTAAGTTTGTTGCAAATAATACATTTGTCTATCTGATGACCTCGTGCTGGACAATATTCACGACCATAAAAAATGATTTGTAAATGGATTTTGTTCCACAATTCTTTAGGGATCAATCTTTTTAAGTCTTTTTCAGTTTGGGTTACATTTTTGCCATTACTCAGTTTCCATCTTTCGGCCAAGCGGTGAATGTGCGTATCTACAGGAAAAGCGGGAACGCCAAATGCCTGTGACATAACCACTGAGGCTGTTTTATGTCCAACTCCGGGCAGCGATTCCAAGGCTTCGAAACTGTCAGGTACTTCACCATTGTGGTGATTTAATATCAAATGACTTAATTCAAATATAGCTTTAGATTTTGCAGGGGACAATCCACATGGTTTGATAATTTCACGAATTTGTTCAACGCTAAGGGTTATCATCTGTTGAGGGGAGTCTGCTTTAGCAAATAAAAAAGGAGTAATTTTATTAACCCTTTCATCGGTACATTGTGCGGAAAGTAATACTGCAATTAAAAGCGTATAAGCGTCGTTGTGATTTAAAGGGACAGGTGTTTCGGGATACAATTCCTCCAACGTTTGAATAATGTATTGAACCTTTTCTTTCTTTGTCAAAATGCTTTAAATTACTAACGCAATATTAATTTTTTTTGGCTAAATAACCTATTAAACCCAAATAGTTTTTGGGGAGCATAAGGGGATAGTAAAAGTAAAAAAAAGTAGGCGTTTTATCTTCCGTCCAACAAATTACCTAAACCACCAAGGATAGAACCTTCTTCTTTTCTATTAAATCCACCATAACTGATGATTCTGGATGCCAAACGGCTGATAGGTAAGCTTTGAATCCATACTTTGCCAGGGCCTTGCAATGTTGCGAAGAATAAACCTTCTCCACCAAACATTACATTTTTTATACCTCTTACAAATTGGATGTCATAATTGACGGTTTGTTCAAACCCAACGATACATCCGGTATCAATTTTAATCAATTCACCTGCTTTTAGTTCACGTTCCAAAACATGGCCACCTGCATGCACAAAGGCCAATCCATCACCTTCTAGTTTTTGCATAATAAAACCCTCGCCACCAAATAGGCCTGTGCCTAATTTTCTTTGAAATTCAATACCCACTGAAACCCCTTTGGCTGCGCACAAAAAGGCATCTTTTTGACAAATGATTTTGCCTTGTAAAAGAGATAAATCCATAGGGATAATTTTACCAGGGTAAGGAGCGGCAAAGGTTACTTTCTTTTTCCCATAACCCGTATTAGTGTAGGCCGTCATAAATAAGCTTTCTCCGGTAAGTAAGCGTTTGCCTGCCGAAACCAGTTTGCCTAAAAACCCACTTTGTTGAGCACTTCCATCCCCAAAAATGGTTTCCATTTGAATGTCTTGATCCATCATCATAAAGCTACCGCTTTCACCAATGGCAGTTTCTTGAGGGTCGAGTTCAATTTCAACGCATTGCATCTCTTCGCCAATAATTTTGTAGTCTATTTCGTGGTTTTGCATAAGGCAAATATCAGGATAATTTGAAATAAGTTGTATTTCATTTAATCTAAAAAATGCAGGGAATTAACGAAAGAATAGGTTGCTTAGATTTTAAGCGCCTTTTTTAAAAACTAATTTTGGGTTTATAGTTTCAGATACACCTTGTAGTGTAGATTGGTTTTTTTACTTGTAAAATCAAACATATTAAAAACTTGGATAAATTTATTTCCGTCATAATATACATGATTTAATTTGGGTGAATAATCTATCAAATTGTAGTATTCATCAATTAGATAGAATTCGGTAAATATTTTATTGTTTAAATCAAATTCATAGAAGGCTGTTTTGAATTGATTTTTATGATTTTTCGTAATTAATATTAATTTTTTATCATCAATGTTTAAGTTAGTTGCAATTAATTCATTGTCAAAAAAATAATTAATAGTATCTAATAATACTGATGAATTAATATTGATGTTGTCTTTTTCTATTTTAGCAACTCTATTTGATTTTGTAAGTTGTTTATCAAAGACATTTCTTAAGATAGTGTCGGTATTTGCATTTTCTAGATTTATCGATAATGTTTGACCTGTAAGTATTTCTGTTAAATAACAATAGTTTTTTTGCAAGTAAAAATTATGATAATGAGAGATTTGAAAAACATTAGCATTCAAGTATTGATTATAAATAGGTTTAATTTTTTTTGATTTTATGTCAAGGAAATCAATGAAAAAATTACTGTAATTATTTAACTTTAAGGCTATATCTATATTGTATATTAGATACACTTTATCATTATAAACATAAATATTAGAATAATCAAAAAGATTTGAATGAGGATTATTTACGTTAAATTCTTGTTCTAATCGATTTCTATTTTCATTGAAAACTAATACCTTTTGACCATTGTTAGATAAAAAATATATTAAAGAATCAACTATATAAAAATCAATGATTCCATTGAAATCAATAATGCTTAAATCAATGATTTTACTTGTGTTATCAGTGGTTTCAAAATTAAATCTGTTCAAATTTAATTTTTTTGAATCTTTAATTAACTCAATTATGTATAAAAATTGATTTGATTTTTTAACTAATGATTCACCTTCATTCTTAAATTCATGTAATAATTGACTTGGAAATTCTTTAAACTGAATAGGGTTTTGCCCATTAGTTTTTAGAGAAAAAAAAATGATATGGACTGTTGAAATCCATATCATAATTTTTTTAAAGTTTAAATTATTCATTGCAACTAACATTTATTGAACCGCTAATACTTCCATTTGAAGATAATGTGAAGCTCCAAACAACACTGTATATTCTTACGGTTTGATTAGGCATTACAACAGTTGCAAAATGCGTTCCTGTTAAGTTATTGCTTGTTTCAAGTTGATTATAAGCATATTCAAGCAATTGATTGCTCCAGAAGTTGTCGATTGCATCATTGTTTGATATTGTAGTGCTATTGGGGTCGATTTTACAACTTGAAAAACCTGCACCAGAACAATTAAGAATCCAACCATCACATTGTCTTCCTGGATTTGCATCTGTAGGGCAAGGATATGTTACCAACTTTTGCTCTGTATGAGCACACCTAATTTGACCAATCGCATTTCGTCTACAATCATCAACATTTTTTGAAATTATTGTTCTTGAATAAACATTGTAGTTTAATGTTAATGCCAGTCCGATAGTTAATAGAATTTTTTTCATGATAAATAATAAATTAATAATATTACAAACTTTAAGTCATTAAAATTGGTATACAACTTTAATTTATAGCTATGAGTGTGTAATTTATTTCTACAGCTTTTTTTCTATTTTTTGTAATAGTTGTGATATTTCATTTATTAATTGTTCACTATTGTTTTTGTCCATTAGTGTTTCCATTTTAATATTATTGTTTAATAATAGTTTAGGGTCAAATGTCAATAATAAATCTAATGTTATACCAAGTTCATTTGTAATTAAGGATAGGCAACTTAATGGGATATCTATCTCTCCTTTTTCTATTTTTTGGAGCCAGTTTTGACTTTTGCCAAGTTTATTGGCTAATCCTTCTTGTGAATATCCTTTTATAGTTCTGAATATTCTTATGTTTTCTCCTAGTTTTTCATTTATCATAGTGTTTTCTAAATAAAAGGTCTAATCTGTTTTTAATGATGAACTTTGATAGTTTTAATTATCCAAAGGTAATTTAATGAATTGATTCTTTTTTAAAAAAAATGGGCAAAGTGACCAACTATTGTCCCAATGGGCATTATACCTTCATGAAGATACCCATCTAGTTGTAGGGGAATTATTAAATTTGAAGAATTTCATCTATTCATTGCCAATTTAATCCTAAAATTTGGTTTCAAAACTCCGAAACTATATGTAATAAAAAAAGCAAGTAATTGCTTACTTGCTTTTTAGTTTTATCTAACTTCTAATTATTGACTTTAAAAAATCTAAAATCTAAAATCTAAAAATCAAAAATACTATTCTCCTGCAACGCTTGCTGACAGGTATTCTCTGTTTAAGCGTGCTATATTGCTTAAGCTGATTTCTTTAGGACACTCTGCACTACAAGCACCTGTGTTGGTACAAGAGCCAAAACCTTCTGCATCCATTTGATTCACCATCGCAATGGCTCTTTTTTTAGCCTCAGGTTGTCCTTGTGGCAATAATGACAATTGTGATACTTTGGCAGATACAAACAACATGGCACTGGCGTTTTTACAAGCCGCCACACAGGCACCACATCCGATACAAGCGGCACTCATAAAGGCTTCGTCTGCGATGTCTTTTCCAATTGGTAAAGCATTTGCATCTTGGGCATTCCCTGTGTTTACACTCACAAATCCACCCGCTGACATAATTCTATCAAATGAACTTCTATCTACAGATAAATCTTTCAAAACAGGGAAGGCTGCTGCGCGCCAAGGCTCAACAACGATAATATCGCCATCCTTAAATGAACGCATGTGTAATTGACAAGTGGTTACTGCATTTTTAGGTCCGTGCGGTCTGCCATTGATGTACATGCTACACATACCGCAAATGCCTTCACGACAGTCGTGGTCAAACACAACAGGTTCTTTGCCTTCGTTGATCAACTGTTCGTTAAGTACGTCAAACATTTCTAAGAATGACATATCTTCTGACACATGGTCTAATTTGTAGGTTTCAAATTGACCTTTACTTTTTGTATTTTTTTGTCTCCAGACTTTTAATGTGATTTTCATTATTATTCTTATTTATTTATAACTACGTGCTGCAATTTTAATATTCTCGTATTTTAATTCTTCTTTATGTAATTGCCATTGGGCGTCTTGTGTCATTTCCCAAGCAGATACAAAGCTGAAGTTTTCGTCGTCTCTTAGCGCTTCGCCTTCTTCGGTTTGGAATTCTTCACGGAAGTGACCGCCACAACTTTCGTTTCTTTCTAATGCATCTTTACACATCAATTCTCCCAATTCAAGGAAGTCGGCTACTCTGCCTGCTTTCTCTAATTCGGTGTTGAATTCATTCACTTCTCCTGGTACGCGAACGTTGGTCCAAAATTCGTTTCTCAAAGCTTGGATATCTGCAATAGCTTTTTTCAAACCAACTTCATTTCTTGCCATTCCACATTCATCCCACATGATTTTACCCAATATTTTGTGGAAATAATCGACAGATTTGTTTCCTTTGATATTGATTAACTTATTTAATCTGTCTGCAACTTCTTTTTCAGCTTGTACAAATGCTTCATGGTCAGTAGGAATTGCTTTGGTACGAATATCAGTGCTTAAGTACGCGCCTATAGTGTATGGAATAACAAAATAACCATCTGCCAAACCTTGCATTAATGCAGAAGCACCCAATCTGTTGGCCCCATGGTCGCTGAAGTTAGCTTCTCCCAATGCGTATAATCCTGGTACAGTTGTCATTAAGTTATAATCTACCCACAAACCACCCATGGTGTAATGCACTGCAGGATATATTTGCATAGGCTCATTGTATGGATTAACACCAGTAATTTGCTCGTACATGTCGAACAAGTTGCCGTATTTTTCTTTCACCACTGCTTTACCAAGTTTGGTTAATGTTGCTTTGTCTGGATTGCTTAAGTTTTGTTTGGTTGCTTCTATTTTACCATAACGTTCTATAGCTGCAGCATAGTCTAAATAGACAGCTTGACCAGTTTTGTTTACACCATAACCAGCATCACATCTTTCTTTAGCAGCTCTACTAGCTACGTCACGAGGTACTAAGTTTCCGAAAGCAGGGTATCTTCTTTCCAAGTAATAATCTCTGTTTTCTTCAGCAATATCATTTGGTTTTAATTTACCTTCTCTAAGGGCTTTAGCATCTTCTAAATTTTTTGGAACCCATATTCTACCGTCATTTCGAAGAGACTCAGACATCAATGTTAATTTCGACTGATGGTCGCCAGAAACAGGAATACAAGTTGGGTGAATTTGTGTGTAACAAGGATTGCCAAAAAACGCTCCTTTTTTGTGAGCTTTCCATGCCGCAGTTACGTTACTTCCCATTGCATTCGTTGATAAATAAAACACGTTACCATATCCACCAGAGCACAACAAAACCGCATGACCGAAGTGTCTTTCCAACTCACCTGTAATTAGATTACGGGCAATAATTCCTCTTGCTTTACCATCAATAGTTACGACATCCATCATTTCGTGACGGGCATATAAGGTTACATTACCCATACCAACTTGTCTTTGTAAGGCACTGTATGCACCTAGTAATAATTGTTGACCAGTTTGTCCTGCAGCATAAAAAGTACGTTGAACTTGAGTACCACCAAATGAACGGTTACTTAGTAATCCACCGTATTCTCTTGCAAACGGAACCCCTTGAGCCACACATTGGTCAATAATGCTAGAGCTAACTTCAGCCAAACGGTGAACATTGCCCTCTCTTGCTCTGTAATCACCACCTTTGATGGTGTCGTAAAACAAACGGTAAGTGCTGTCGCCATCATTTTGATAGTTTTTAGCAGCATTTATACCACCTTGAGCCGCAATAGAGTGAGCTCTTCTTGGAGAATCTTGAAAGCAAAATGCTTTTACTTTATATCCCATTTCGGCCAAAGAAGCAGCCGCAGAAGCACCAGCTAAGCCAGTTCCAACTACGATAATTTCTAAACTTCTTTTGTTGGCAGGATTAACCAAAGGAACTGAAGATTTGTATTTAGTCCATTTTTGATCTATTGGACCTTCAGGAATTTTTGAATCTAATTTATTAATTGACATTTTTTAGATTGATTTTTAATGGTTGAAAAGTAAAAAGTAAATTGGCATAGCAGCGAATAGTATTGGAACGATTATGCCAAACACACCAATTCCAATATTTTTAATTAATTGATTGTATTTTTTATGGTTGAGCCCTAAAGTTTGGAATGCGCTTTTGAAACCATGAATTAAGTGAAAGGCTAGAGCCAACATTGCTATTATATAAAATATAACTACGTAAGGATTTTTGAAAGCATCGTTTACTACTGCGTATAAATCTTTCACAATTACTCTTTCGAATCCTTGTTCAGTAAATTTTTCAATTTTACCGTTAATAGTTCCATCATAAGGGTATGCTATTATTTCACCATCCGTTAAATTAACGTGATAATCGGTGTAAGGAACTTCGCCAAATTTATATTTTGCCCAAAAACCAGTCATGTGTAATACGATAAAAACAAGAATAATAGTTCCCAAAAGTCCCATATTTCTACTTGCCCAACCGCTATTTGCTTTTCCGTCAACCTGTGCATAGGCTACAGGACGGGCTTTTTTATTGTCGTAAACCAAATAGATTCCCCAAAAAGCGTGAAACAAAATGGTGGCATAAAGGCCATAAGAAGTAAACTTAATAAGAGGGTTGGTCGTCATGAATACGGCATATTCATTGAAAGCAAGGCCACCATCATTTTTGAATAACTGTAAATTTCCGGTCAAATGGACCACGAGGAAAGTGCATAAAAACAGTCCTGTTAAGGCCATTAATAGTTTTTTTCCGATACTTGATTTTAGAAAACTCGATAACCAATTCATATCTTTTCTTTGTAATTATATTTAAGGTGCAAAATTATTATTTTATTTCTTATAATCGTTCTAAATAATAATACTTATTTACTTTAATACTATAAACCCATTTAAAGGCAATATGTTTTGTTTGATAATGAGAGTATTAATATACTATCACAACTAATTAATATCAATAATAACATTATATTTGCCGTCCTTGTCTCCAAAAATGAAAGTTTGCCATTTAAGTTCGGTCCATTATGCAATGGATACTAGAATTTTTTATAAAATGTGTCAGGCATTAAAAGAGGACTATGAAGTGACTTTGATAGCACACCATCCTCAAAAGGAGACCGTAAATGGGGTTCATATTATTCCATTTAAAGTTTTTCGAAACAGGAATGTTAGGGTTTTGTTTTCTTGGTTATTGATGTTTCGTTTGGCGATTAAGCAAAAGGCTCAAATTTATCATTTTCACGACCCAGAATTAATTCCTTGTGGCATTTTGTTGTCAGTGTTGCGTAAAAAAGTAATATATGACGTACACGAAAATATAGCAGAGGATATTTTTGACAAACCATGGATTAGGAATCAGAAAATGGCTTATAAGATTTTTAATTTTTTTGAGAAAAGGGCTGTGAAGATATTTCATGTGATTTTGGCGGAGAAGAGTTATCAAAAAAGGTATGAGTTGTTAAAGGCTAATTATTCGGTGGTGCTCAATTATTGTGACATTAATTTTTTTGATAAATTCCAGAAGAAAGAATTTAAACAGCAGTTAAACTTGTTTTACATCGGTATTGTATTAGAGAATAGGGGTATTTTAGAGATTATAGAAAGTGTAAAGCAATTGAAGACAAAAGGGATGAATGTTCATTTTCATGTGGTAGGGGAGTTGTATTCCGATTTGTCAGTCAAAATAAAACAGTTAGATTATTACGAAGATATTAAAGAACAATTGCATTTTTATGGAAGGAAAAGATTAGAGGAGGGGTATACATTGGTTGAGAAAATGGACATAGGGATGTGTATAATATGGCCGATGAAAAATTCAATGGAGAGTTATCCGACCAAATTATTTGAATACATGGCAGTTGGATTACCAATAATAACCTCATCATTTCCTTTGTACAAAGAAGTAGTAGAGGGCAATGGATGTGGACTTTGTGTATCACCTCGAGACAGTAAAGAGATAGCAGAGGCAATAGAAACAATACACAGGGATGTACTAAAAACTGAACAAATGTCAGAAAACGGAAAGAGAGCGGTAAAAAAACATTATGATTGGGAGTCACAGAAACGTGTATTAATAGGGGTTTACAAAGAAATTGAAGAAAAAATCAAATAAATTTTACAAGACTGTTTGGTATTCTCAATATGATTATCTAATTTTGCGCTCCCAAAAATTTATCAACATACAGACGTGGATTCAATAAGTTACAAAACAGTATACGCCAACAAAGCGACCATTCAAAAGAACTGGTACGTGGTAGATGCAAGTGATAAAGTGCTAGGCAGACTAGCTTCACAGATAGCTGCAGCCTTAATTGGTAAGAACAAAACCGATTACACTCCTCATTCGGACAATGGAGATTGTGTAATTGTGCTAAATGCAGGAAAAGTAAAATTGTCAGGTACGAAATTACAAGACAAGGAATACATCACTTACTCAGGCTATCCAGGTGGTCAAAAAAGAGTAAGCGCTTCTGATTTGGTAAACAAAAAACCAATTGCATTATTAGAAGAAGCGGTTAAAGGCATGTTGCCTAAAAACAGATTGGGAAGAGAAATGTTCAGAAATCTATTTGTTTATGATGCTGATCAACATCCTCACCAAGCTCAACAACCAAAAGAATTAACCATTAAATAATCCATCAAATTTAATACATGGAAGTTACAAATAAATCAGGAAGAAGAAAAACAGCAGTTGCTAGAATTTACGTTCAAGATGGCAATGGCGACATCATTATCAACAATAAACCGTATGATGCTTATTTCACTACAATTGTTAATCAGTCTAAGGTTTTACAACCATTGCAATTGACAGACAATGTAGGTAAATTTGCTATCAAAGTAAATGTTGATGGTGGAGGAGTTACAGGACAAGCAGAGGCTATTCGTTTAGCTATTTCTAAGTCATTATGTGAAATAAACCCTGAGAACAGACCACTTTTGAAACCACACGGTTTATTGACAAGAGATGATAGAATGGTTGAAAGAAAAAAACCAGGTCAAAAGAAAGCAAGAAAAAGATTTCAATTCAGCAAACGCTAATACACCTTACAGATGTCAGTATCAAAAGAACAATTATTGGAAGCAGGATGTCACTTTGGACACCTTACTCGCAAATGGAATCCGAAAATGGCTCCATACATATTCATGGAACAAGATGGTATTCATATCATCGATTTAAACAAAACAGGACAGAAGTTAGACGAAGCAACTTCTGCTGTTAGAAATTTTGTTAAATCTGGTAAAAAAATCATGTTTGTTGCTACGAAAAAACAAGCAAAAGATATTATCCAAGAAGCTGCTAAACAAGCAGGTATGCCTTTCGTAACAGAAAGATGGTTGGGTGGTATGTTAACAAACTTCGCAACAGTTAGAAAGTCTATCAAAAAAATGCAAACCATTGATAAAATGGCTAATGATGGTACTTATGCTAATATCAACAAAAAAGAAAAATTAATGTTAGAACGTGAAAAAGCGAAGCTTATCACTGTTTTAGGTGGTGTTGCTGATATGGCAAAATTACCTTCTGCATTATTTATTGTAGATGTTAAAAAAGAACATTTAGCAGTTGCTGAGGCTATCAAATTAAATATTCCTACCATTGCTATGGTTGATACCAATAGTGATCCAAGCAATATTGATTTTGCAATTCCTGCAAACGATGATTCTTCTAAATCAATCAGCTTAATTGTTGGTGAAATCCTTAAAGCGATTGAAGAAGGTCAAATGGATAGAAAAAAAGAGAAAGATGCTGTTGAAATAGAGAAATCTAAATCAGAAAAAGAAGCAGCTGAAGCTTAATTTTATTCTCCCTGAATTTCTTTTTTATTACCCTTAACCGTTTATAATTTTTATATAATATGTCAACAATTAGTGCAGCAGATGTAAACAAACTCCGTCAAATGACAGGTGCAGGAATGATGGATTGCAAAAAAGCCCTTTCCGAAACCAATGGTGATTTTGATGCAGCCGTAGATTTTCTTAGAAAAAAAGGTCAAAAAATATCTTTAAATAGAGCTGATAGATCAGCAAAAGAAGGTGCAGTTATCGCCCTTACAAGTGATGATAGAAAAGTAGGTGTAATCATTGAATTAAATTGCGAAACTGATTTCGTAGCTAAAAATGATGATTTCGTTGCTTTTGCTAACATGATTGCAAAACATGCTTTGTCAACCCAACCGGCTGATATTGCAACTTTAGTCGCTTCAACCGCTAATGGTCTTACTATCGAACAAGCTTTGCTTGATATGATGGGTAAAACAGGTGAGAAAATGGAAGTTTCTAAATACGAATTAGTAAAAGGCGAAAACATTGTTCCATACATTCACGCTGGAAATAGAATGGGTGTTTTAGTTGAACTTAACAACGCACCATCAGATGCTAATATCGCAGCTGGAAAAGACACTGCTATGCAAATTGCAGCTATGAATCCAATCGCTTTAAACGAATCTGAAGTTCCTCAAGATGTTATCACAAGAGAAATCGAAGTAGGTAAAGAACAAGCTATCGCTGAAGGTAAACCTGCAGAAATGGCTGAAAAAATTGCTCAAGGTCGTTTGAATAAATTCTACAAAGAATATACTTTGGTTAATCAAGAATTTGTTAAAGATAATTCTAAAACAATTGCTAAAATGCTTGCTGATACAGAAGCTGGTTTAGTAGTTAAAAGTTTCAAAAGAATTGCTTTAGGCGCTTAATCAAACAAATAATATTTAATTGAAAAGCCCCGATATTTCGGGGCTTTTTTGTTGGATTAAGTTTCTTGTTTTAACTCTAATACAAGAGTTACAATAACGTACTTGGGCAAACATACTCTGTTACTGGTAAACCAGTTGTTTTAATGCCCGCAAATCCTTCTTTAATATCTAAAAAGTTTTCCCAACCTCTTTGCTTTAAAATGGCTGCCGCTATCATGCTTCTGTAACCACCTGCGCAATGTAATGCAAATCTTTTGTCTTTTGGAAATGATGACAAATGATTGTTGATGTCGTTTAAAGGAATGTTAATCGCCCCTTGCACATGCTCAGAATCGTATTCGCTCTTTTTTCTGACATCAATGATGCAACAAAACTCATTTACTTTTTGTTCAAGTTCTACAGCACTTATTCTTTCAACGCTATCTATTTCCTTGCCTGCTTGTTTCCAAGTGTCAAAACCACCTTTTAAATAACCAATTGTGTGGTCGTAACCAACTCTAGAAAGTCTGATAATCGCTTCTTCTTCTTTACCCAAATCTGTAACCAAAAGAATTTCTTGTTTGATGTCTTTTATCATTTCGCCAACCCACATGGCAAAACTGCCTTCTAAACCAATGTTGATGCTATTAGGGATAAAACCTTTTGCAAAATCATTGGCATCTCTTGTGTCTAGTACCAAAGCGCCAGTTTCGTTTGCCACCAATTCAAAAGTGTTAGCATCCATAGGCTTATCACCTCTTTCCATCACAGTATCCAAACTTTCGTATCCCTGAATATTCATCAAAACATTTTTTGGGAAATAGCCTGGAGGGGCTGTCAAACCAGTTAATAATTCTTTGATAAATTCCTCTTTACTCATGTCAGGTCTAAGGGCATAGTTTGTTTTTTTCTGATTGCCCAAGGTGTCTGTGGTTTCCTTGCTCATTTTTTTACCGCACGCACTACCAGCACCATGATTTGGATAAACGATTAAATTATCATTCAAAGGCATAATTTTGTTGCGTAAAGACTCAAATAAATGAGCGGCTAGTTTCTCTTCTGTAAGGTCAGCAATAACATGTTGCGCCAAATCAGGACGACCCACATCACCAATAAACAAAGTGTCACCAGTAATAATGCCATGTTCTTTGCCGTTTTCATCAATGATTAAATAGCAAGTGCTTTCCATGGTATGTCCAGGGGTGTGTATAGTTTTTACTTGGCAGTTGCCAACCTTAAAGATTTGATTGTCCTCAGCCACAATAGCATCAAAACCTGGTTTTGCAGTTGGTCCATAAACAATAGAAGCCCCTGTTTTCGTAGCCAAATCTAAGTGCCCACTCACAAAATCAGCATGAAAATGGGTTTCAAAAACATACTTAATTTGAGCATTGTTTTTAAGTGCTTGATCGATGTATGGTTGAACTTCTCTTAGAGGGTCAAAAATAGCTACTTCACCATTGCTTTCTAAGTAGTATGCAGCGTGTGCAATACATCCGGTATAAATTTGTTCTAATTTCATAAGATAAATTGTTTAATTATTGAAGCAAAAATACCTCATTGACAAAAGTGCTAGTGTGATTAAAGTCACATAAAAGGGGAAACTGATGAAGGTCATGTTTGGGGATAGTTTTTAAAGTGTTGCTGATTTATACGCAACAAATAAATACCACTTTTAAATTTACTAGATTGAATCTTGTTGTTTTTTTATTTGAATTTAGTTTGCTATTTTCGCTTTACACAGAAATAGATAATGAAATTATTTCACAAACTCTTTTTTATAGTCTTTTTTATAGTTCTTAACAGTCTATTCTCACAACATAAATTATGCCGAGAAAATACCCCTATGAGGAGTGAGTGCTTTCATTTGGATTCCAATGGGACATTTAAATATCTGTTATACATGTGTGACCCAACAGAATATGGAAACGGTACATATAAAATTTCAAAGAATTTTTTAACTCTAAAATTTGAGTCCATACAGATGCTTAAAATAGACAAAAGATTTAACGATTCTATTAAGACAAAAGTAAGTATTAAAATTACAGACAAAGTTTATGAAAAACCTGATTTTTTAATCAAAATCAAATATAAAAACGATTCTTTTTACACAGACATTAGAGGGTTGTTCATAAGGAATTATACAGGCGGATTAATTGAAATATATTTAGAAGAAAAGTTAATAATTAATCCTTCAAAAGATAAATCCAACGAATACTACATCGAACATATATCAAGTTTTTTGCATTATACAATGCCAGGTAAAAAAATTAGATTTAAAATGAATGATGAAAAATATGTTACAACGGAAAAAAAATACATATTCAAAAAGAGTAAAATATGGTTTGGTAAAAGAAAAGTTTTTTATAGTTTTAAGTAGTGTTTTACTGTTTTAGTCATTGTCAAACTTCTATAAATAGCTTTTTGCAGAACTTATTTAGCCAAGAATCAACATATTTGGATAGATTTTCACATTTTTATTTAAACAACTTTAAAATACAAACGTTATCGTAACTATTATGATTAAATATTTTCATAAAACTAAATTACTTTTGCATTAATGAGAAAACAATTTCTTTTGTGTTTCTATGTCTTTGTATTTGTACTATCAAACACCGTTAGTCTTAATGCCCAAAGTCTAGCTAGAAAGTATTTTGTCAATTTATTAGACAATAAAAGCCCTACAGCAGAATCTCAACTCTTTGTATACCCTTCATTAGCATACGCACCAGAAACGACATGGGAATTTGGTTTTAATTCTTTGTATGTATTTTTCGCAAAAAAAGACACGACCAATAGACTTAGTGAAATTAATGGTTTTACATTCTTTACTCTTCAGAATCAATATGGTGCTTTTTTTGATCATGCTATCTATTCTGACAAAGACCGTTGGTTTTTTTTAGGCAAATTGCGATTTCAGAGTTTTCCATTGTACTATCATGGAATAGGGCCGAACACCCCCAAAGATTATATTGCAAGGGTTGATGCCAATCAAATTAGTATAAAAGAACGAATGCTGCGGAAATTAAAGAAGAATTTATTTTTAGGTTTAGAAATGGATTTCCAAAGCCTTTCAAATGTTAACTTTAAAATGCCCGATAATAACAATACTACTTTTCAACTTCCTTTGGGTAACAAAGGTTCAAGTAATTTTGGTTTAGGGTTTGGTTTAGTTAGAGACGATAGACATAATGTTTTAAATGTCAGAAAGGGCTTTTTTTCGGAGTTAGCTTTTCTGCATTACAACCCAATATGGGGTAGTGATTTAAATTTTACAACTTTTACATCTGATACCAGACTGTATAGACCTGTAGGCAAAAGGAATGTATTTGCAGCACAGTTTTTAGGGCAGTTTAATATTGGTTCAGTTCCATTTAATCAATTGTCCTTATTGGGTGGCGAAAGTACGATGAGAGGTTATTATTATGGCAGATACCGAGATAAGAATCAATTGGCGGCTCAGGCTGAATATCGTTTTTTGCCTATTCCATTCAGATTTTCTAAAAGAATAGGTGCAGCAGTGTTTGCAGGAACAGGAACCGTGTTTGACAAAACCAGTAACATTACTCTTTCCTCTATCAAATTAACAGGAGGTGCCGGACTTCGATTGTTGTTGTTTCCCAAGAAAGATATTTGGACCCGTTTGGATTATGCTGTTACAAGAGAAGGTGGCGGATTCTATTTGCTAATAGGGGAAGCTTTTTAAGTCAAAAGATTTGACAGTTATTATTGTAAGTTATCAATAATACTTAGCGATATTGTTTTTAATATCCTTGAAAAGTTGATTTAAAAATAGTCATAATCGAAAGCAAATTAGGGGTTTAAAGAAGAGGAAATTTAACCATCAATTCACTAAAAACTAATATCAAGAATTTTAGTATAAAGTATATCTTTGCATGATTATTACAAACGCTTCAATAAAAAAAATGAAACCGATACAAATGGTTGATTTGGCTAGTCAATATGCGCGATTAAAACCGGAAATTGATGCTTCTATTCAACAAGTTTTAGATAAAGCTGCCTATATAAATGGCCCCGATGTAAAAGCTTTTGCCAACGATTTAAGTCAATACCTTGGTGCCAAACACGTTATACCATGTGCCAATGGAACCGATGCATTACAAATTGCATTAACGGCTTTGGATTTGCCTATTGGGAGTGAAGTTATTACACCAGGATTTTCATACATTGCTTTGGCTGAAGTGTGTTTATTGCTTCACTTAAAGCCTGTTTATTGCGATGTAAATTTGGATACTTTTACGGTTGATGTTAATCAAATAGAAGCATTAATAACCCCACAAACCAAAGTTATTGCTCCTGTACATTTGTACGGACAATGTGCAGATATGGAAGCGATAATGGCCATTGCCCAAAAACATCATTTGTATGTGATAGAAGACAATGCCCAATCTATTGGTGCTGACTATACTTTTTCTAATGGTAAAGTAATGAAAGCAGGAACGATTGGCGATATTGGCACAACTTCTTTTTTCCCTTCCAAAAATTTGGGTTGCTATGGAGATGGCGGTGCAATTTATACCAATAACGATGCGCTTGGTGAAAAGTTGAAAATGATTGCCAATCACGGTCAAAAGGTGAAGTATATTCACGATGTGGTTGGAGTAAATTCACGTTTGGATACTTTGCAAGCGGCCATATTAAAAGTTAAGTTGCAATATTTGGATGAGTTCAATATGGAAAGAAGAAATGTAGCCAATCAATACGACGCAGCATTTGCAAACCATCCTAATATTAAAGCACCTTCTAGAAATCCAAGCTCAACGCATGTGTTTCATCAGTACACGCTTCAAATGTGCGATGTCGATATTCCCCATTTTAGAGACACGCTTCAAAAAGTAGGAATTCCTACCATGATATATTATCCATTGCCATTGTATAAGCAAACCGCATACTTGCAAGACATACAATTGCCTCATTCAGAAGTATTGAGCACTTGTGTTGTTAGTTTGCCAATAGGCACAGACATGGAACAAGAACAAATTGACTTTATAATAGAAAATGTATTAAAATATTTTAAAAAATGAAAATTGCAGTTGTAGGAACGGGATATGTAGGTTTGGTAACAGGCACATGTTTTGCCGAAGTAGGTATCAATGTTGTATGTATAGATATTGACCAAAAGAAAATCGAGAATTTAAAACAAGGTATTTTACCTATTTATGAACCCGGTTTGGATGAAATGGTTAAGCGTAATTTTGACAAAGGGCGTTTACAGTTTTCAACCGATTTGCAGTCAAGTATTCAAGGGTGTGAAGCTGCTTTTATTGCAGTAGGAACGCCTCCTGATGAAGATGGAAGTGCCGACTTAAAATATGTATTAGGTGTAGCCAATGATATTGGAAAATACATGACAGATTACTTGGTGGTTGTCACCAAAAGTACAGTGCCAGTTGGGACTGCCCAAAAAGTTAAAAAGGCAGTTTCGGAGGCCTTGGCTTTAAGAAATTCAAGTTTAAGTTTTGATGTGGCAAGTAATCCTGAATTCTTGAAAGAGGGTGCTGCGATAGATGACTTTATGAAGCCAGACAGAATAGTTATTGGGGTAGAAAGCGATAAATCAGAAGAAGTATTACAAAGGTTATACAAACCATTTTTATTAAATGGTCATCCATGTATTTTTATGGATATTCCAAGTGCTGAAATGACTAAATATGCTGCAAATAGTATGTTGGCAACCAAAATCAGTTTTATGAATGACATTGCAAATTTGTGCGAATTAATGGGTGCAGATGTGAATATGGTTCGTAAAGGAATAGGTAGTGATACCAGAATTGGACATAAGTTCATCTATCCTGGTATTGGATACGGTGGAAGTTGTTTTCCTAAGGATGTGAAAGCATTAATAAAAACGGCCAATGAAAATGGTTACGACATGAAAGTGTTGAAAGCCGTTGAAGACGTTAATGATGGTCAAAAACATGTGATGTTCACAAAGTTAAAACGTTATCTAGGCGATTTGAATGGTAAAACCATCACTTTGTGGGGGCTTTCATTTAAACCTAAAACAGACGACATGCGTGAAGCACCAAGTTTGGTGTTGATAGACCAATTATTAAAAGCAGGGGCAAAAGTATTGGCTTACGACCCTGTTGCTATGCATGAAGCTCAAAGAATTTTAGGTGATAGAATCACTTACTTTGATGATCAATATGCTGCATTGTCTCATTCAGATGCTTTGGTTATCGTTACCGAGTGGCCTGAATTCCGCTCACCAGATTTTGATAAAATTTCAGCATCATTAAACAATAAAGTTATTTTTGATGGTAGAAATATTTATGAGCCACAAGAAATGAAAGCCTTGGGGTATCACTATGAATGTATTGGTAGAGAAATAGTTAATTAAGAAAAAATGAGTCAAAAAAGGGTATTAATAACAGGTGCAGCAGGTTTTTTAGGTTCGCACCTTTGCGATAGGTTTATCAAAGAAAATTGCCATGTAATGGCTATGGATAACTTAATCACAGGTGATTTAAGAAACATAGAACATTTATTCAAACTTAAAAACTTTGAGTTTTACCACCACGATGTTTCCAAGTTTGTGCATGTGCCTGGCGACTTAGATTATATTCTGCATTTTGCCTCACCTGCAAGTCCAATAGATTACTTAAAAATCCCTATTCAAACCTTAAAAGTGGGTTCGTTAGGAACACATAATTTATTGGGATTGGCATTGGCAAAAAATGCAAGAATTTTAGTTGCTTCTACTAGTGAAGTTTATGGCGACCCATTGGTTCATCCACAAAACGAAGACTATTGGGGTAATGTAAATCCTGTGGGTCCGAGAGGTGTGTACGACGAAGCCAAACGTTTTCAAGAAGCAATTACGATGGCATATCATACCTACCACGGTTTAGAAACCAGAATTGTTAGGATATTTAATACTTATGGACCACGTATGCGACTGAATGACGGTAGAGTGTTGCCTGCATTTATTGGACAAGCATTAAGAGGAGAGGATTTAACCGCTTTTGGTGATGGCAGTCAAACACGTTCTTTTTGTTATGTAGATGATTTAATCGAAGGGATTTACCGCTTGTTAATGAGTGATTGCGCTACGCCTGTGAACATAGGTAACCCAAATGAAATTACCATTAATGAGTTTGCTGAAGAGATTATCAAATTGACAGGAACCTCTCAAAAGGTGGTTTACAAGCCTTTGCCACAAGACGACCCTAAGCAAAGAAAACCCGATACCACAAAAGCCAAATCATTGTTAAATTGGGAACCCAAAGTAAGTAGAGAAGAAGGTTTGAGAATCACTTACGAATACTTTAAATCTCTACCCAAAGAGCGTTGGTATGAAGAGCCACACGGCAGGGATTTTGGAAAAAAGTAAAGAAAGCATATTCTGCTTTTTTCTTCAAAAGAAAGTTATTTAAAATTGAGGATTAACTGCAAAGTTCAATTTTACACACTTTTTTATACAGTATCCTTAAATAAATGATAATGAAACGCATGAGTTTTTTCAAAAAAAGGAATAAAATTCTATTAATATTAGCTCAATTTATCATCGGCTTATCTTTTTCTGCATGTCAATATTTTGAGTGTACCCATAACTGCGGGTCACCACTCATCACACATCCTATTTCACATACCTTTACACCACCTATCGGGAATACCACATGGGTATTGGATTCTAAGTTCGATTTTTTAACTAAAAGCAGGATATACAAATTAACTGTTTTAAATCAGAGACAATGGCAAGATAAAGAAAGCAACAATTTTTTTATATATGATGCGAAAATTCCTGAAGATGAAACTTCGGTTTATAAGTACACCATTGATAGTATTACAAAGTTGATGCAACATGAAGATAGCATAAATTTGTTATCCCCCCAAAAGAACAAGCAACTATTAATGAAGTACTTTTTTTATATGATGGATGTTGAGCCATTAGATTCCTCACAATTTTCAAGTTTGATTGACGGAATACTTTATCGAAAAAACGATCTTGAAAAAAACAATCCCAATAAGTGGAAACAAAGGATTGAAGACTTGAAAACTTTGCACAATGATATTAAAGATTTATTTAAAGGGTGCAGTAAATTTGAGTATCCTAATGGTTTTGATAATGAAAAAGATTCTGTAGCCTATCTTTATTTTGATAAGTTACATAGTACCTTTATAAAGCTTACATTTACCAAAGATTCAACCAAGCAATTTCTTTTTCGCCCACTGCATTTCCTTCTTTTAACAGATAACGAAGCGATGAAAGAACAATGTTCTTGTTGCCGTATTTTCTGAATTTGCATGTCTATATTTACAATTTAAAAGTGGTGTAATTGCCAAAACACAATATTTTGTGCTTTAAAAACAAGGAGATTAAACAACAATAAAGAGTTTAACTGAAAATGTTTAGATCAGCCCCAGAATAGAAGTAATAGTCAAATAAAAATTCATGAAGCTGGTTAAAGTATATTAATATTAAGTTGAGTTTGCTTCACTTGTATGTTTGTTTTTTATATTTAATGTTACAGATTCAAGCGAGGCCAATTGTTTTATACTCTCTGTTTTTTCTTATTGTCAGAATAAACCAAAAACCAATCTCTTAAACTAGTAATCGGCTACTTTAAAATCATATAAAATGAAGTTTTTACACGTTGGAAAAAAAATATTTTAATCAGAATATATAAAAGAAAGTTGGGGCAACAATTATAATAACACAAATAGCGAACAGGACTTATATTTTTGTGTCCTTGAATAAGAACCAAACGATCATTCAGGTAAAATAAAAATGAAATAAGTGTTACACTTATTAATATGATGAAATGTAAAAATAGGTTTACAAATGTTAACAAAAGATAAATTTACTAACCGACCCTAAGACATAAAAAAGCCCAGAATAGCAAGTATTCGGGGCTTTTTTTATAGAGGTTTAAATTGATTATTTATAAGCAACCGCTTTGCAAGCTTCTACAATTTTACCAACGGAAGGTAAAAAGGCTTCAACCAAAGTTGAGGCATAAGGCAATGGCGTATCTTGAGTTGTAATACGTCTGATAGGGGCATCTAAATAATCAAACGCGTGGCGCTGTACTTGGTATGTTATTTCACTGCTTATGGATGCTAGTGGCCAAGCTTCTTCAACGATTACAAGTCTATTGGTTTTTTTGATTGATTCAATAATAGTGTGGTGGTCTAATGGGCGAACTGTTCTTAAGTCAATAACTTCTGCATTAATGCCTTGTTTTTCTAATTCAATAACAGCTTCATTAACACGGAGCATCATTTTTCCAAAAGAAACGATTGTAACATCGGTTCCTTGTTTAGCCACGTGTGCTTTGCCTATTTCTAAGGTGTATTCTTCTTCAGGAACCTCGCCTTTTAAGCCATACATTTGCTCACTTTCCATAAAGATAATTGGATTGCCATCTCTGATTGCAGATTTTAATAAACCTTTAGCATCATAAGGATTGGAAGGAACTACCACTTTTAAACCTGGCGTATTGGCATACCAATTTTCGAAGTTTTGAGAGTGTTGAGCACCTAATTGACCTGCACTTCCTGTTGGTCCTCTAAATACCATGTGGCATTTGTATTGACCGGCTGTCATGCTATTCATTTTAGCGGCACTGTTTATAATTTGGTCAATAGCAACTAATGAAAAGTTAAAAGTCATGAATTCAACAATTGGAACCAAGCCATTCATAGCAGCACCAACTGCAATACCTGCAAAACCAAGTTCAGCAATTGGAGTATCTATGACTCTTTTTTCGCCAAATTCGGCAAGCATTCCCTGACTTACTTTGTATGCGCCATTGTATTCAGCAACTTCTTCTCCTAACAAAAAAACACGTTCATCTTTACGCATCTCTTCACTCATTGCTTCTCTTAAGGCTTCTCTGAATTGAATTTCTCTCATCGTTTCTTTTAATTGTTTCGCAAAAATATACAATTGAAACCAATTTGAAAAATTAGTTTTTTGTTATCCTAAACCTTTATTTAGTTAGAAAATCTTTTATAAGGATTTGTTGAAACGCTTTTGATTGATTTATAAGGATTAAGCTGTCTTTTAATGTTTTGCCTTTTTGTGATTTATCAATGTAATTGTAAGCGAATTTGGAGTCGTTATCAAAGATGATTTCTTTGTTTTTTGTTACTCTTCCAAAGCCATTGTAAAAGTGATATTGCGCAAAACCATTGCTGTCATTGCTATTGGTTTGCCAATTGTATTGATGTCTTTGTGCAATGGGAGTAATCAATTGAGGGATTATTGATTGAGAAACAACCGTATTGTTTTGTTTTTTTAAGTAAGTTGGATCAAGTGCACCGCCTAATAAAATCAAAGGAATATGGAATTTTTGTTTACCAAAATAATGGATGTCCGTTAATCCAATGTCATGACCGTGGTCTGCCACTATAACAAACAGCGTGTTGTTGAACCAAGCTTCTTTTTTACACTGATTAATGAATTCGAATAAACAAGAATCTGCGTACATTATCGAGTTTTTGAAAGCATACCAAGGATCTTTTTTACTTAAACCAGATGAGTATGGTACCTCATAAGGTTCATGACTGCTAAGGGTAAGAATCGTAGTGAAAAAAGGAGGTTTAAGCGTGTTAATATGGCTTAATGATTTTTGAAATAAGTTGCCATCATGCACACCCCATTTGCTGTTCAGCTGTTCAGAAGGGAAGTTTTTTTTGTCAATGATGAAGTCGAAATCATTAACTATTAAATACGATTTCATAGAGGCAAATTCAACATCGCCACCGTAAATAAAACTATTTTGATATCCTATTTTTTTTAAATCTTTTGAAACAGAAGGTAGTTTTGCCATTTTATCAGGAAAAACAATAATGGATGACATCGGTTGTGCCGGATAGCCGCTTAATATTGATAGCAATCCTTTTTCTGTTCTATCGCCTGTGGCATAACATTCCGAGAAAAAGTAATTTTCTTGTGCAAGTTGGTCCAATTTAGGGGTGCAATTGTTTTTCCCTAAAAGTAAATTACTAGCCCCCGCCGTAAAACTTTCTAGCATAATTACAACGATATTAGGCTTTTCTTTTTTGTAATACAGTGTGCTGTCTATGTCTGAGTTAAGCTGTGCATCGAATAGGGTTTTGGCATCCTTTTCAGTCAGTAAATTGAATTTATTGCCATAGATTCTTTCTGTATTGTTAACTATGTAGTAAATGGCGTTCCACAAACCATTAACTGCCGAAGCATTCTCGATTTTATCGGTTGAAAAAACACTTCTTGATTGGCTAATAGTTGTAACCCCAATGCCACCTCTCATGAAAATAAAGTTAATAGCAAAAAGTGAAATCAAGACCAGAACTGTTTTGAAGTTTCGTTCGATAGGAGATAATAATTGTGTTACTTTTCGGTATAGAAATATTAACAGTACAGCCAGAACAATGCCCCAAGAAATTGTTTTTAACCAATTGGTGGAGCCTGCAGAAAGGGCCATTTCTTTGGGATGTGTAATATAAACAAGAACTTGATTGTTGAATTTACTTCCCCATTGTTTATAAAGTTCTGTATCACTGATAGTCGATAAAAAAACAACTCCCAAAACGAGTGAAATTATGATTTTAATTGCCCGTTTGTGATGGGGTTTATTCACTATTAATAAAAGGCCATAAAGGAGTAAAATTAAGCTCATGATGTATGCTATGGCAGACAAGTCGAGCGCAAACCCATGGAATGAACTTTTGAAGAAAGTAGTTATTAATGAATTTGTAAATTGTGTGTGAAGGTAAGTAATGAAATACAACCTACTTAGTAAGAAGGTGACTAAAAACAACAAACACAATAAAATATAATTTTTTAACAGTTTCAAAGGTTCAATATAATTAAAGGAGAATTTCTTCTATGTTTTGTTGAATGGTTTGTGCAATAGAATCTGTAGGTAAGTCATTGTCATCTGTTCCAAAAGGGTCTTCAATTTCCTCGGCAATCAATTCTATACTCGCGAAAATATAGAATAATAAGCTAACTATAGCAATAGACCAATATCCAAATTCCATAGCAAAACCAAAAGGCATACTTGCAATATATAAAAATATGATTTTTTTAAGAAAGATGTTATAGGAATATGGGATGGGTGTTTTTTTAATACGTTCACAGGCGCCTAGATTATCAGTAAATGACTGAAGTTCTGGATTTAAGGTATAAAATTGTTCTTGTGAAATTTGTTTGGTGTTTAACAACAAATAAACTTCTCGATAAATCAATTTCATGATACGATTAGGGACATGTTGTGAATTCAATTGTTCTTCAACGGAATATTTATCACAGGCCATTAAATCATTTTTTGTTACGCCATCTCTTAAATGTTGTTTAACGGCAAAAATGTAGTTACTAATAAGGATATTAAATCTTTTTTTAGTTTCTTTATCTTCAATTAGTTCACTCATTTTAAGGGCCAAATTTCTAGAGTTGTTTACAAAACTACCCCATATTTTTCGACCTTCCCACCATCTTTCGTAAGCGGAGTTGGTTCTAAAAACTAGTAATAACGACAATACAAAACCAACTAAGGCATGAATAGTAGTGGTATTTTTAAATTCAACATTAAAAATTTCTTTTTCTAGATAGGCTATCAATCCTGTAAAAAGTGCCATTCCAATTAATGCTGGTAGCATTTTACGAAATGTATCACTTTTGTGAAATGCAAAAATCAACTTCCACCAGTCTTTAGGATTGTAGTTTATCATTAGCTACAAAGTTCAATAAAAAATAGGAATTATAAAAGGCAGACTTTTGGGCTTACCACTGCAATGGTTTGCGGTAGGTGATTCCAAACTGAACGTCTCTCATACTGATTGAATACTGTTTTTGGTTGATTTGCCAAGGGTTGGTAAAGAGAGTATAACCAGTGTAAATTCCAATTTGTCCAACATCGTTAAAGTTGGTATAATACGCTAATTGTGTGTTAATTGAAGTGTTTAAAGCCGATCTTTTGTTCTCGGTTTTTACGATTTCATTAACCAAGTCGATGTGTTTTGAAGTATTGCTGTAGAGGTAAGAAAGGCCGCCACCTAAACCGAATGAAAGGTATGATTGGTCACTTACCGCAATTTCTTTTTTGAAATTAAATGGTATGGTAATGACATGGTATTTATTTTTGACCGCTAAATTAAAACTTGCTAGTGCGTCGTAAAAAGTAGTATCGTTGCCCACAATGTACAACAATTTGATATTGGCATATTGAATGATTTGGTTGGCATTATTTCTTGCCGCAATATCAATGCTTGTAATGTCTAGCTTAATGTCTTCGGTTCTTAAGCGGTAATCTAACCCAGTTTCAAAAATAAAGTTTTTGCCAAACTTGTAATTTAACAAAGCAAAGGTGTTAAAGCCAATTCCATTGTGAGTTGTGTTGTCTTTGTTTTTCCATAAATCTTTGTGAACATAAGATTCCAATTCATTGGGAACATTAACGGTATTGATGTTGAATTGCGGTCCTATGCCAAAAGCAAGAAACCATTTTTCGTAAAATTCTTTAGGGTTGGTTTTTTTGTTAGTTTTGAATTTTTTGTTTGTAGCCAAAGTCTCAATTGGATTAAAGAAACTCAAAGAAAAAAGATTGGGTTTGGCCTGAAAGTTTTTTAATCTCAAAAAGTTAGTTTGATAAAAATCTTCATTAGTGGCCATTGCCTTGCCCAAAGAATTTATATTTTCAGAAGATTTTACTAATGTGGTTAAAGAAGAATTAGGGATGTTTGTTTCTAATGGAGTTGATGTTTTTGCAAAACCGGAATTTTCATTGGCCGGTAATTTAGGCGATGCTTTTGAGGCTTTATTTGATTGCCATGCAGTCCTAGATTGGGTTGTTGATGGAGCAGTTTCTCTTGGAGATTTTATTGAATTGTCAACATCAGTCGCGCTTTGATTGATTGAAGATGAGTTCTCAGTTTCTTGACCGCTTTCATCATTTTGCGATGTACTGACTTGCTGTTCCTTACTAGCAGAGTTACTTTCGTTTGGCGTATTTAAAGTTTTTTGCTCATTGTTAGAAATTGTAGTTCCCTTTTTGAAATTACCAGACAATTGTTGTCCAATAATGATAATGCCAATCAAAATAGCAGAAAAGGTAAAGACCCACCAAAAGTTTAATTTTGATTTTTGGTCAAGTTGACTAGAAATATTTTGCCACAATTCTTCTTTGGGGGGCAAATTTTCTCTCTCGAATGATTTCTTTAATTTGTTATCAAATTCCTCTGGATTCATGTTTAATTAATTCTTTTTTATATAGTTGCCATAACATATTTCTAGCTCTTGTCAGTGAGCTTCGTGAAGTGCTTTCAGGCATGTTTAGTTTTTCTGCAATTTCTTTATGATTAAAACCATCAATAGCATACAGCATTAGTACAATTCGGTAGTTTTCGGGAATTTTCTCTAAGAGCATCATCACAAGGTCATAATCGAAATTATCAGGTAGTTCAGTTTTGTTTTCGGGTAATTGGTAGCTTAAATCATCAATGTTAACGTTGAGTGTTAAACGCTTTAACGACCTTAGTTTATTAATGGCTTCATTGATAAAGATTCGGGTCATCCAAGTTTCCAAACTGCTTTGAAAATTGAAGTTTTTAAGATGATGGAAAACTTTGACAAAGGCGTCTTGAAAAGCATCCTCGGCATGCTCCAAATCGTGAAGATATCGTTTACTTATTGCTAGCATTTTTCCTGCAAAGCGGTTATAAAGTGCCTTCTGCGACAATCTGTCACCTTTAAGGCATCCTTCAATAATTTGCTTTTCTGAAAACATTACTACCACTGATAAGTGTTAGACAAATTTAAAAGAAAATTTGCTGCAATAAAAACAAAGATTTTGGTATAATAGGGATTTGAGCCCGATTAACGGTTCTCTTTTTTATTTAATTCGAACAGTTTTAAATATTTTACAGTGTGATACCAAGCGCTTAAGTAGCTCCATACAAAGCCTGCTTTGCCATTTAAAATATTTAAGTAAAGGAAGTAATGCTTGACAAAATAAATAGGAAAACTTAAGATACAGAATATCAAAGCTCTTTTTTTGCCTTTTTCTTTCAATTGAATGGCACCTTTTGTGGTATATTGATTGAACTTACTAAAATAATGGTCAAGGTTTTTGTAACTGTAATGTAAAATAATCCCTTTCAAGGAGCTTGTGTTTCCATTCAATATTACTTTTTCATGAACATTGGCTTCGTTAAAGTTCCCTTTTTCTTTGTTAAATAAACGCAAAATGTAATCTTTGCTTTCTTTGCCATATTTAAAAGGCGTATTTAAAAACACATGTTGACGAGGAATGAAATAACCTTCTATGTTTTTATCTTCTTTCAGTGATTTCAGTTCATTTATCAATTCATCAGACAGAATTTCATCTGCGTCTAAACTCAAAACCCAATTGTTTTGTGCCAATGAAACCGCCAATCGTTTCTGTTTGCCAAAATTTTCAAAAATGTAGTTGTAAACTTTGCAATTGTATTGTTTTGCAAGTTCAACGGTGTTATCGGTACTGTGGTCATCAACAATAACAATTTCATCACACCAAAATAACTTGGGCAGAGATTTTTTTAAATTTTCCTCCTCGTTTTTCGTGATAATGACAACAGATATTTTCACTTTTCAAAGATAAGGGTTAATCTGAATTGTTCTATTAGTCCATTATTTCACCAAGTTCCAACCATCTTAAACTTTTTTCATCAATTTGTAAATTGGCTTTTTCAATTGCCAATGCCCATTCTGCTAATTCGGTATGGCTGCTACTGCCTTTGTTTAATTTGTCGGTTAATTCTTGCTTTAGACTTTCAAGTTGTGCAATCTCTGTTTCTAGATTTTTGTATTCTTGTTGTTCTTTAAAGCTCGCTTTTTTCTTTTTACTCTCAACCACAGTTGTTGCGGCAACAGTGCTCGATTTGGTTTCTGTTTTTTTGGATTCAGAACTTAGTTCTGTTTTTTGGTCTTTGTAATCGGTGTAATTGCCATAAAAATCTTTAATTTTACCTTCACCTTCAAAAACAAAAAGATGTTCCACCAAGTTGTCCATAAAATAACGGTCGTGAGAAACGAGTAAAAGACAACCTGCAAATTCGCTCAAGAAATCCTCTAACACGTTTAATGTGTCTATGTCTAAATCATTCGTAGGCTCATCCAGGATAAGGAAATTAGGGTTACTTACCAACACTTTTAGTAATTGTAAACGTCTTCTTTCGCCACCACTCAACTTGCTGATAGGCGTGTGTTGAACGCTAGGGGGGAACAAAAACATGTCTAATAATTTGCTTACAGCTACCTGTTCTCCGGTGCCTAAGGTTACGTATTCTGCAATTTCTTTAACCTCGTCAATGATTCTATTATCGTTGTTTAAGTTATTGGTGTGTTGAGTGTAATAACCAATTTTTAAAGTGCTGCCATGAATAACTTCACCGCTGCTAGGTGTTTGTGTTTGAGTAAGTAAATCCAAAAAAGTACTTTTCCCAATCCCATTTTTTCCAACCACCCCAATTCTGTCCTTTTTCTTAAAGATGTATGAAAAGTTTTCAATGATATTTAAGTCGTCGAATTGCTTTGAAATATTGTGTAATTCAATGATTTTGTTCCCTAATCTTGTCGTTTGAACCGAAATTTCTAATTCATTTTGATTCAAATTCTGAGTCGCAATGTCTTTTAAGTCATAAAAAGCTTCAATCCTACTTTTACTTTTAGTGCCACGGGCTTTCGGCATTCTGCGCATCCATTCCAGTTCTTTTACCATCAAGTTACGTGCTTTACTTACTTCGGCGGCATGAATGGTTTCGCGCATCGATTTCTTTTCTAGGAAATAGGCATAGTTGCCTTTGTGTATATACAAGTTGCCACGGTCAAGTTCTAGGATTTGATTACTCACATTGTCAAGGAAATACCTGTCGTGCGTTACCATTAACAATGAAATTTGATGCGCCGTTAATAAGTTTTCTAACCACTCAATAGCTTCCAAATCCAAGTGATTCGTAGGCTCATCCATGATTATTAAATCAGGATTTAACAATAAAAGTTGTGCCAATGCTACTCTCTTTCTTTGTCCACCACTTAGTGATTTATTTAAAACTTCCACATCACTAATGCCTAATTTTGACAAAATTTGTTTAGAGCGTTTTTCAAACTCCCAAGCATCCAATCGACTCATTTCATCTAATAAAAACTGCATTCTATCACCCGAAGCTTCAATATCTAGAATGGCAGCTTCGTATTCGTTGATGATTTTAACAGTAGGGTTGTCAGATGAGAAAATGGTTTGTTGAATTGTTTTGTTCTCGTCCAATTCAGGCTCTTGAGGAAGGTAGCCCACACTACAGCCGTTTGCCAATTGTAATTCACCACTGTCTTGTTTTATAAGGCCTGCAATGGTTTTTAGTAAGGTCGATTTGCCAGTGCCGTTGGCCCCAACCAGTGCCAGTTTTTCGCCTTTTGCTATACCAAAACTGATGTTTTTAAAGAGCCATTTTTCAGTATATGCTTTTGATAATTGATCAACAGAAAGTAAATTCATACAAGCCACAAAGTTAATGTTAATATGCAGTTAAAAGTAGAAAGTTTCAAATTTCATGTGAATTATTTAGGCTTTTCTATTTAGGTTTGCAGTGTAAAATAAGAAAAAATGAATTTATTGAATTATACCCTTTTAGACCGTTTTTGTAAATATGTGCAAATTGATACCGAAGCTGATCCCAATTCAGTGACACAACCATCGTCGGAAAAACAGAAGAATTTAAGTCAATTATTGGTTGAGGAGTTACATGCCATGGGTATTGTAGATGCAGAATTAGATGAATTTGGGTATGTGTATGCCACCATTCCTTCCAATACAGACAAACAAGTGCCGGTATTGTGTTTTTGCTCACATGTGGACACTTCGCCCGATGTTACAGGGAAGGGTGTAAAACCAGTAGTGCATGCCAATTATGATGGTGGATTGATACATTTTGAAGACGATAAAAGTTTGGTATTAAGTGCTGAAGAACACACCTATTTAAAAGAAAGGATTGGTGATACCATCGTTACCGCCTCAGGGACAACATTATTGGGTGCCGACGACAAAGCTGGGGTCGCTATTATTATGGATTTTGCAAATTATATTATGCATCATCCCGAAGTAAAGCATGGTGTCATAAAAATATTATTTACCCCAGATGAAGAAATTGGCAGAGGCGTGGATGCGATAGATATGAAAAAATTAGGGGCAGACTTTGGCTATACTTTAGATGGTGGAGAACGTGGTGTTTTAGAAGGCGAATCTTTCTCAGCAGATGGCATGAAAGTGATTTTTGAAGGCATCAGTGCTCATCCGGGATATGCCAAAAATAAAATGGTATCAGCCATTAAAGTGGCTTCGCATTTTGTGGAGTTATTGCCCAAAAATACTTGGAGTCCAGAAACAACTTCGGGAAAAGAGGGTTTTGTTCACCCATTGCATATTGAAGGAGGCATAGAAACAACGTTTGTGCAGTTTATCATCAGGGATTTTGAAACTGCTAAATTACAAGAATACGAAAATCAGATAGAGCAATTGGCTCAAGAGGCGATTGCCGCTTATCCGGGTGCCACCTATAAAATTGAGGTGAAGGAACAATATAGCAACATGCGCGAAATGTTAGATCAATATCCCCAAGTAATGGAAAATGCCATGGAAGCCTACAAAAGGGCAGGACTACAAACAAGAATTGAGAGTATCAGAGGCGGCACAGATGGTTCAAGACTGTCGTTTATGGGTTTGCCTTGTCCCAATATCTTTACCGGAGAAATGGCGATTCACTCTCGAAAAGAGTATGTCAGTTTACAAGACATGGAAAAAGCTGTTGAAGTATTAATTAATTTGTGTCAAGTTTGGGAAGAAGGTCATTTTTGAATTTTCAGTTTTGATTTTTGATTTTTTTGCTTGTGGTTGGTCTGTAGCTTAGCTAATTGCGGTGGCGATTGAGATATAATGGAGTTTTTCCTGAGGTTGTTGTGTAGCTTTGCTTGTGTAGTGGCGACCACCCACTGTTTTGAACTACTATAATGGAGATTCCATAGGAAAAAAATACTAGGTTATCTTTTTGCAATATCGAAGAGCATTTGGGCATTTTATAATTATATCATGATTAAAATCACAATGCCAAACTAATCTATATTCGTTTTCAATCGCATAACGAATTGGTTTACGAAAAAAAGCACCAATACTGACTTTACCTATTCTATCTATATGAGGATAAAGTTCTTGATTGCTCATATTACTGCTTATGTCAGGTAAGTCTAAATGTTGCTCCAAAAGAAGATGACTCAATTTGTTGTCATTATAATTAACCTTACCTTCTTGACCTGAAACATAGCCAGATAAAGTCTTTGCAATTTCATAGCCAAATCCAATAGAATTTGAAATTTCAAAACATCCATCAACATTAAAGTGAGGTAAAAAAAAGTCTAAATCTAACTTTGTGCTACAACACAATAATCTTCTCGCATCAAAATCTCTAATTTCAAAATCAATTTTATCTGTACGGTTTCTATTTACAATTCTATAATGGTGTACTCCCTCATCAGTATCTTGCCTAACATTACCTTCCATTTTTCTATTACTTTCAAAAGAGCTTAATTTTAAAGTTCCATCTTTAAAAAATAAATCTATGTATTCTTGCTCTAAATATCTATATACTGTAGAAGATTTATCAGTGTCTTTTATTCGCCAAGATTTATGAAAATAATTTATATCCATTCAAAAAAATTAGATTTATTTGGTTGATTTTAAAATTTGTTTTTCAATCCACCCAAGACCTTTTAATTGCCATTACTCGGCATTCTTTCTTCGTATATTTAGGTTCACCTTTGAAAAACTTTTTTCTAACTCCTTTATGCCAAGAACAAGTTCCTCTGCCTTGAGAACGGCTTATTGAACCATCTCTGCAAATTGATCCATCAAATAGATAAATTTCTTTTTTATATATTTTCTCAGTTAAAACATCAACTGGAGTAAATCCATCTCTTATAATAGAACCAAAGAAAATGGCTATAACCAAAGCAGAAAAAAATAAGTAACCTGCAATAGAAGCTATTTTTCTTCTTATTGAATAAATTTTATCATCTTTGATAGTTTTTTCTATTTCATTTATTATAATATTTTGATGTCTTAGTGCCAAAATATTGCGAATTCTTCTCTCAATTTGTTCATCTCTAAGCTTCAATGATTTTACATCAAATTTTCTAAATAAGTAAAAATACAATTCATGTCTGTTAAAGTTAAAATCTTTTAATCGATTTAAAATTTCATATTCATATTCAATTGGTAAATCTTTTACATCTTTTATTATTTCATGATTTTGAATCTTTTCATAACTTAAAGCCCAAGCTTTTTCTAAATCAGCTTTTTCTAAAAATGAAAAAGTATTCAAGTAATGATTTTTATTATTTAATTGATACTTTCTGTTAATTAAACAATATCTCTCTAGTTTAAATTGGATTTCCCTACTCATCTAAATTGTATTTTAATGCTTTTTAAAACTATTATAAACACTTTTTTTTACTGTCCATAGATGTTTTTGTTTTTTATTAAATCATTAGTTTTCTTTTTATACAAAAGAACTCTAATATGTTGTATTAAACAAATTTTAAACAAATAGATAATTAACAATAGTTACACTAGGTAATATCAAGTTTGCCTTAGGTTTTTCTGAAGTTAATCAAGAAACCAACCACTTTAAAAAAGCTTTTTATGTTTTATGCTAATGGCTTTTATTGCCATTTTTTGCTCAAACATGGCTTTTTTATTTATTAGTTTTGTGTATTTTTACAACCAAGTTAACGAAAGTGTTTTGGATATTGAACAGGTTTAGCTACACTGCGATCGCCTAGTTTTTAAATACTTAAGTTGGCTGCAACAATAATGGCATACCAATGATTGATAACAATACAAAATTTACCCTTCTCTTTCAAAAATCAGAGAAAACAGAACAGAAACGTCAAAGGCTTTTTGTGTTTATGTTAATAATCCCAATTATATTTTACTTAATAAACCAAGCAATTATTCAAGAAATCAGTTTGTCAATTTTTAATCTATCTCAAATGAAAATTATTCAATTTTCAGCATCTCCTTTATATTCAATACTTTTTTTTATATCTGCGTATTGACGGAACATAACAGTGAAATAATTGACCAAATAAATTATCTTTTTGACAAAAAAGACAAGTTAAGCGTTTATAAGACTGACAAGTGGCTCAAATACATCTATCCTATGAACTTTTTGGGAGATGTTTTAGGGAGTATAAGGGCTGGTGGTTTTATTGGTGCTTTGGGACAATTAATCGTCTTCTTTCCACTCGTTTTATTGACAATTTTATATCCATTCATATTCTATTTGTATTCATTATATTTTAATTTTACATCATCCTTCGACAGTTTTGGTCAATTACCAATGTGGGCGGCAATATTTTCAATTTGGGTTTCTGTAGCAGCAATAATTTATATGAAATCAAAAGATTTTGGAAAAAAGATTCATAATAAAAAGGTAGTCAAAATGTAATAATTGCAGCAACTAATAAACTTAATTGTTCATTGGTAGAGCAGAGATAAATGAATAGCACATTCTATAATCTAAAATCTTACCTTTTCCCCTGTGCTTGGTCAGAAGCTTAGCATATTGCGGTGATAACCATTCATAGTTATACGTTGTTTATCTCCTTAAAACCAATCCTTCATTTTATCGAAGAACCCTTTTTCTTTTTTGGCATTTTTAGGAGAGAAATTCTCTGAATCTTTCAGTTTCTTTAATAAATCAGTTTCTTCGGAATTTACTTTTTTAGGAATCCATACATGAACTTTTATTAATTGGTCGCCTGTTTGGTAACCGTTTACTTCAGGGAATCCTTTTCCTCTTAATCTTAATACTTTTCCACTTTGAGTTCCGGGTTCAATGGTTATTTTAGCTTTACCATCAATCGTAGGGACTTCCACTTGACAACCTAATATGGCATCAACCACACTAATGGCCAGTTGGTATATGACATGTTGGTCTTGACGTTCCAATTCTGCATGTCCTTCTTCTTCAATATAGATTAATAAATCGCCATCTATGCCACCACCAGGAGCCGCATTCCCTTTGCCATTGATAGACAACTGCATGCCTTCTTGAACCCCTGCAGGTATTTTAATTGTTGTTTCTATTTCTTCGTGAACAAGTCCGTGTTCATTAGAGCCTGCCGGTCTGTTTGAGATAATTTTTCCACTTCCTTGACAGGTAGGGCAAGCACTAACGGTTTGCATTTGTCCTAAGAAAGTTTGTGTAACTCTGTTCACTTGTCCTCTGCCTTTACAAGTATTACATTCTTTGAAAGTAGTACCTTTGGCTTGAACCAGTTTTTTGTATTTAATTTTCTTTTCTACACCGTTTTTGATGTCGGCATAGCTCAATTTAAGTTTTATTCTGATGTTGCTACCAACATTGGCTCTAGTTCTTCCATTTCTACCTGAACCGCCACCGAAAAAGTCGCCAAAACCACCACCGCCACCGCCGCCAAATATGTCACCAAATTGGCTGAAAATATCATCCATATTCATGCCGCCACCGCCGTATCCACCACCAGAAGCACCACCAACTCCAGCATGTCCATATTGGTCATAACGCTGTTTTTTTTCAGCATTGCTAAGTATTTCGTAGGCTTCTGCAGCTTCTTTGAATTTCTCCTCAGCGGCTTTGTCACCCGGATTTTTATCAGGGTGGAATTTAATAGCCATTTTTCTGTAGGCTTTTTTTATTTCCTCCTCCGTAGCCGATTTGCTAACCTCTAATATTTCGTAATAATCTCTTTTTGCCAAAATGTTTTATATTAATTTTTATTCGCCTACTATCACTTTTGCAAACCTTACCACATGTCCGTTTAGGGTATATCCTTTTTCGGTTTCGTCTATGATTTTGCCTTTTAAATCTTCGTTAGGTGCCGGTATTTTTGTAATCGCTTCGTGTAAGTCAACATTAAATTCTTTACCGATGCTTTCCAATGGTTTTAATCCTTTGTTTTGAAGGGTATTCACAAATTTTTGGTGAATCAAAGTAACACCCTCTGCAAAAGATTCAAGATTTTGTTTGTCAGCATTCACTTTCATGGCTCTTTCAAAATCATCAATCACAGGAAGGAAAGACAAAATAACTTCTTTGCCAGCAGTTTGAAGCAATTCAGCTCTTTCTTTAGTGGTTCTTCTTTTGTAATTGTCGAACTCAGCGTATAATCTTAGAAATTTATCATTAGCTTCTTGTAAATCTGCTTTTAATTTGCTCAACTCATCTAATTCAGTTTCAGTGTTTGATGTTTGTGCATCGTTACTGACTTGCTCATCTGATAATTCGATTTTTTCTTCTTCTGTCATGATGTATCTACGTTTCAAATTGTTTGCCATTGTTTAAATATGACAATATGGCTTGTTAGTAGGAGATTTTTGTCAATAAAAGTGACAAAAAATGACTGATTATTTGGCAAGTTCAGCCAATGAGTTTTCTATCTCTTTTACAGTAATAGCTGAACTTATCATAGTCCCTTCTTTGTCAAAAACTATTATTTTAGGGATAGAACTGACGTTGTATTTTTTAACCATCGGGGAGTTGTATTTTTTGAAATCACAGATATGATTTTCCCATACCATCTCATCCTCGCTTATTGCACTTTTCCAATTCGTTTCTTCGGTATCTAAGGAAACGCTGATAAAGACGATTTTTGAGTTGTTTTTATATTTTTGGTAGATTCTTGCTAAGTTTTTATTTTCAGCACGACTTGCTTTACTCCAAGAGGCCCAGAAGTTAATGACTACCACTTTGTTTTTGTACAAACTCCAGTTGATAGAATCGCTAAATCGTTGGATATTGCTTCCTAAGTTTTGCTTTGTTTTAAAGCCACTCATGATCAAACTAACGAAAATGATGAGGAAACTAATGGATATTTTCATGATAAGATAAGATTACTTAATCTATTCTTACAATTTCTGCACCAATTTCATTTAAGCGTTTGTCAATGTATTGATACCCACGGTCAATTTGCTCAATATTTTTAATGGTACTAGTGCCATTTGCGCTCATTGCAGCAATGAGCATAGCAACACCAGCTCTGATGTCAGGGGAGCTCATTATAATGCCTTTGAGAGGTATTTTTTTGTCCAATCCCATCACATTTGCACGGTGTGGGTCGCACAAAATAATTTTAGCACCCATGTCAATCAAATTATCGACAAAGAATAATCGACTTTCAAACATTTTTTGATGAATTAATACATTGCCACGGGCTTGGGTCGCAGTAACAAGTATAATACTTATTAAATCTGGCGTAAAACCGGGCCAAGGCGCATCAGCAATTGTAAGAATACTACCATCAATAAAAGATTCTATCTCATAATGGTCTTGCGGTGGAATGAAAATATCATCGCCAATAAATTCCATTTTTATACCAAGTCTTTTGAAGGTATCAGGAATAATCCCCAATTCATTTATCTGGCAATTTTTGATGCGGATTTCACTGCCAGTCATAGCGGCCAAACCGATAAAACTGCCAATTTCAATCATATCAGGTAAAAGAGTATGTTCCGTTCCTGCCAAATAGTTAACCCCTTCAATGTGAATTAAATTACTGCCAATACCTGTGATTTTGGCTCCCATTCTATTCAGCATTTTACAAAGTTGTTGTAAATAGGGTTCACATGCAGCATTGTATATGGTTGTGGTTCCTTCAGCCAAACTTGCAGCCATTACGATGTTCGCAGTACCAGTCACAGAGGCCTCATCAAGCAGCATATAGCAACCTTTTAGACGGTTATTTTCTGTAGTAACTTTATAAAATTGTTCACTAGCCAAGTATTCAAAACGGGCGCCTAATTTCATGAATCCAATAAAGTGGGTATCCAATCTTCTTCGACCAATTTTGTCGCCTCCTGGGCTAGGAATATATCCTTTGCCAAATCTTGCTAAGAGCGGACCGATGATCATAATAGAACCTCTAAGAGCTGCGCCTTTTTGTTTGAATTCAGCAGAGTTTAGAAATTCAAGATTGATGTCATCCGCTTTAAAAGAGTATGATTCTTGACTTAATTGATTTACTTTAACACCAAGGTCTTTGAGTAAGTCAATCAGTTTGAGAACGTCTCTTATTTGGGGTATGTTATGTATGATAACCTCTTCGGGTGTAAGAAGCACCGCAGAGATAATTTGTAATGCTTCATTTTTGGCACCTTGAGGGATGATTTCTCCTTTAAGTTTTTTGCCACCAGTTACTTTGAAAGTTCCCATTATAGTTGTTATTTTCTTTTTACAAATTTTTTGTTTTTAAACTTGTTGTTTGGTTTAAAAAATTTCTTTTTAGCTTGTTGTTGTTCCAGTGTTATTTCTAATTGTTCAGGAGTCACTTTTAGTTTTTTATTTGACAGAACTTCTAAGTGGTCAGCCAGTTGTGAGTTGCTTAAATTTTCATTATTCCAATTTTTGGAAGAATTAGTCATGAAAGAGGCCAGTAAGTTTAGGAATTCTTTTTGTAAGTCTTCATCACCTAATGCTGTGGCTTTATTGACCATCATTTGCAGATTGCGTCCATAAAAACGGAACTTAATGGGTTGGTTAGGGTATTCTATTTTTTCTGGTTTCTGATGGATTTTAGTTTTTTCAGGAACAGGAAAAGGGGAATCTACATTTAGGTTAAAGTTTGCGATGATGTGAAGGTGGTCCCAAAGTTTTTGTTTGTAATCGGATTGATTTTTAACAGTAGGGTTAAGGATTTCCATAACGCTAATGAGAGTATCAGCCATTTTGGTTCTTTTCTCTTTAGGTTCAACTGAGCAAACATAGTTAACATAGTTTTGAAAAGAGCGGCCATATTCAGAGATAATAAGGTTTTCAGATTGGGTATTGTATTTAAAAAGTTCTTCCATTGAAGGTCTATTAGTAGGTCAAAGGTAACAAAAAATATAAAAAAAAACCTACAATTTTTCAATTGTAGGTTTTTTGTAAGGTTATTGATTGATTAGTAACCGTTTTTTACTCTTTGCGCAGGCGTTTCAGAGTTTCTTGGTTCCATGGTCATTAAATGTTTAGTACCATCTTTAGCGGTAAAACTAATTTTAAGTTCTTTGTTTTTTAATTGAACAATATCACAAATTAAAACTTCAGCATCGCTAGCTTTAGAAAGGTCTCCGTTGCCATTATTTCCAAAAACAACTTTATCATGTCTTTCAGTGAAAGACCAACGTCCTTGTTTAGCTGCATTTTTGATAAATGTATTTTCGTTTAAAGTATTGAATAACTCATAAAGGTTATCGTTGTAAACCATTATTTTGTTATTGTTTGCTTTTGAATAAGCTTTAGTGTATTGTGGTCCAAAAGAGAAATATCCAGAACGTGTAATTGAAAAGATGTGTTCAACTGAATCTCCACTTTTGAAAGAATTTAAAGCAGCAGCATTGTCTTCATTGTTAATTTTGTAGTTAACAACTGACCACTCGTTTGCAAGACGGTCTCTTTTAGAGATTAAAGAAATTCCAGGACCTTCTTCATATTTACATGAAGTTAATGCAATACTCGTTAAAAACAATACCGTTAGGACTAAATTAAATTTTTTCATTGATTAATTTTTTGTGCAAATATATGTGATAGTTTAATACTAAGCAACCTTTTTTTAAAAAAACAAGTTTAAATTGAGCGTACTATTGAAAATATCCCTATTTATAGCAAAGGTTTTTGTCGAAATTCCACCTTTATACTCTGTGTTTTTTACTTCGTTCGATGAAAAATCATAGCTTTCTGCTGTATAGGTATTGTCTCTCGAAATGTTATAAGATGGTCCAAATCCAATTTCAAATCCCAAGGACATTTTTGGTGCGAAAAAATATTCTGCACCTACAAATCCTCTTACCCCAATAGTAAAACCACTGGTTTTTGTATTTATTACTCGGGTATATCCCGTGTCGTATAAATCAATTTTATTTCCGTAAGTTGTTTTTGCGTTTGCGTTGTTAAATCTTATATAACCATCAACCCCAGCAAAACCTTGAAGTCTAGTTTTGCCTTTTCTGAACTCTTTTCCGAAGTTTAATTGAAACTGATTGGTGTTTAATTGTCCTTTGTCAATGACTTGAGCAAATTGAGTTGCCCCAGGAGTCATATCAGAAACAGGAATATCAGAGGCTCTGTTGTTTTTGTTAATTAAGAAAGACAATCTGTATGCTTGGTTTTCTTTAATGAAATATTTGCCTGAAAAGCTATAGTTGCTTATGAAATTAGCATTAGGTGACAAATTGCTTGAATTTGAAAAAAATGACCCCAAATATCTTAAAAATGGATCTGCTCCAATGCCTATGCTATAATCTCCTTTTTCAGGTAAAATAGCCAATCCTCTTTTGTTTTTTAATACTGGATTTAATTGTGAATAAGCGCTATAACTTATCAAGATTAATGTTGTAAATAGTATTTTTTTCATCGTGCGAATGTACTTCTTTTGAATTATATTTTCATTAGTTTAGCAAATTTCAATACCAATGTTTTTTGTCCTGCTTGCGTAAAATTGATAATTGCTTTTTTGTTTTCTCCACTGTCTTCCAATTTAAGGACTTGTCCTTTGCCAAATCTTTGGTGTTCAACCTCATCTCCCTCCACCAACAAATTATTATCTCCCGCTACAAAGTTTGCCGATGCTGGAATCGAGACTGAATTGCTGGAAAATAACTGCTTGCCGACTTGCATTCCATACCCTTTGCCATACGTGCTAACTGTTGTTGTTTTAGGATTCAAACTTCTAGGGGCATCTATTTCGCGTTTGTTTTGAGGGAACTCAAATTCTACATATTTTTTGTCTATTTCATCAATAAATCGACTAGGTTCACATGGGATTAAATTGCCGTATTTAAATCGTGAGGTTGCAAATGATAAGGTTAGTTTTTGCTCCGCTCTTGTTACCGCCACATAAAATAAGCGTCTTTCTTCTTCAAGTTCGTGTCTGCTGTTCAAGCTCAGTTGACTAGGGAATAAGTTTTCTTCTAATCCAACTACAAACACATTTTTAAACTCCAATCCTTTACTACTGTGTATGGTCATTAAAGTAACCTTGTCAGTGTCGTCATTGTCCTTGTCGGCATCGGTAAGGAGGGCGATGTCCTGTAGGAAAAATGATAATGTTTTGTCGTTTTCGTTGGTATCGTCTTCCGTAAATTCTTTGATTGCATTTAATAACTCAACCAAGTTTTCGTATTTAGAAATACCTTCAACGGTTTTGTCTTCTCTCAGATGTGAAACTAATCCTGAATTTTTGGCAACATATTCTGCAACTTCGTAAGCGTTTTTTGTGGCTTGCATTGTTTGGAAGTTGCTCATTAACATGTAAAAGTTCTTGAGATGCGCAGTTGCAGCTCCAAAATCAGGAAATAAATTGATTTTTTGTATCACTTCCCACATTGACAACTCGTTTTGATTGGCTGTATACACAAGTTTTTCTATTGTGGTATTGCCAATTTTTCTTGCAGGGTAATTGATAATTCTTTTTAAAGCCTCTTCATCATTGGGATTGACCACCAATTTTAAGTAAGCAAGTAAGTCCTTAATTTCCTTTCTTTGGTAAAAGCTAGTGCCACCATAAATCCTGTATGGAATGTTGTTTTTTCTAAGTGCTTCCTCAAAAGATCTACTCTGTGCATTCGTTCTGTAAAGTATGGCAAAGTCAGAATTGAGTCCATGGGTATTGTTTTTTTCTTCGAAAATCAATTGTGAAATTAAGCGACCTTCTTCATTGTCACTCAGTGCGCGAAGTATTTTTATTTTATCACCTTCTTGGTTTTCTGTAAAAATTTTCTTGTCGAGTTTTTCTTTATTATTGGAAATAATACTGCTGCTAGCATTAACAATGTTAGAGGTACTTCTGTAGTTGTGTTCCAATTTAAAGACAGCTAAATCAGGGTAATCTTTCTCAAAGTTTAAAATATTCTGAATATTAGCCCCCCTAAAACTGTAAATACTTTGCGAATCATCGCCCACCACACAGATGTTTTCATACATGCTAGCCAGTTTTTTAACAATCATGTATTGGCACAAATTGGTATCTTGATACTCATCTACCATGATGTATTTAAACTTGTGTTGGTACTTGTAAAGGATGTCAGATTTTTCATTAAACAGGCGGAAAGTATTGACTAATAAATCATCAAAATCCATAGCGCCTGCTTTGAAACAACGTGCTTGATAGGCTTCAAACAGTTTCGAAATCATTGGTCTTCCTGATGAGTTATCTGCCTCTAATAATTCAGGAATGTTTTTGTATTTGTCCGAGGTGATAAGGCTGTTTTTAGCGTTACTGATTCTGTTGTAAACGATTCCCGGCTTGTATAATTTTTCGTCTAATTGAAATTCTTTTAGAAGAGTTTTTATTAAGCTTTTTGAATCGTCTGTGTCATAAATCGTAAAATCTTTTGGGTAGCCAATGTGTTCAGCTTCCACTCTCAAAATTTTGGCAAATACACTGTGAAAAGTTCCCATCCATAAATTTTTTGCTTCAGCACCTACCAACGTCGCTATTCTGTTCTTCATTTCTTTAGCCGCCTTGTTGGTAAAGGTTAATGATAAAATATTAAAGGGATCGTTTCCTTGTTTGATGATATGGGCAATACGATAAGTTAATACCCTTGTTTTTCCACTACCTGCACCTGCAATAATCATAACAGGTCCTTTGATGTGCATTGCGGCTTCTCTTTGTGTAGGGTTTAATTTATCTAAGTATGGAGGGTAATCTTGGTTCATCTTGTATTGACAATTTTATAGAGCTCTGTCGGGTTAATTTATGCAGATTTCTAATGTTTTCAAATTTAATTCATGTTTATATAACTTAAGTAAATATAATCAATTATTTTTTTAACATCAATTGTTTGAAATTGTGAACATGTTTTTAGTGCTTTATTATCTTGCTATAAAAGATAGACTTAACGGAAATTTTGAATTTTAAAAATTGGTTTCTATTCCTTAATGTTGATAACAAAAAGGCAAACGGAATTTGATTTTGTTTTTTATTAAATTGAATGGTGATATTTGCATCTTTATTTTGTACGCAATAGTTGACATAGAAACGACAGGAGGAAATCCCGATAAGGATAAAATTACTGAAATAGCGGTTCTATTGCATGATGGCAATCAGGTTATCAAAGAATTTAAAAGTTTGGTAAATCCACAACAAAAAATTCCGCCAAAAATTTCTCAAATAACTGGAATTACAAATGAAATGGTACAGAATGCACCGCCTTTTTATGAAATTGCAAAAGCGTTTATAGAGATTACAGAAGGGGCTGTTTTTGTGGCTCACAATGTCCGTTTTGATTATAGTTTTATTAAAGCAGAATACAAGTCGTTAGGGTATCAGTACCATCGAAAAACATTGTGTACTGTGCGTTTAAGCCGTGAAACATTTAAGGGATTGCCCTCATACAGTTTAGGGAAATTGTGCGAATCTTTGTCAATTCCTATTTACGACCGTCACCGTGCTTATGGAGATGCAAAGGCAACCGTTTTGTTGTTTGAAAAAATAAAACAGCAATCCTTAGGCAATGAATTGTACGATTTGGGGCATGAAATAAAAACCAGTTTTTTGCCACCACAACTTTCAATGTCGGTCATTGACCGAATACCTGATGAATTAACAGGAGTTTATTATTTTCACAATTCTCAAGGAAGTTTGTTGTATATCGGCAAAAGTATAGACATCAAAAAAAGGGTATTACAGCATTTGAATTTATCATCGCATGGAAACCGTCGTGCGCTTGCCATGAAAGAGGAAATTGCCGATATTTCATACGAGGCTACAGGTAATGAGTTAGTTGCATTGCTGTTGGAGTCAAACGAAATAAAAACCCACAAGCCATTTTACAATATCAGTCAAAAAAGGAGTAGAGCCATTCCCGTTTATGGCATTTATTTAATAGCGGATGAAGACGGATATTTAACCTTCAAGATAAAGCCTTATAATGAAGATGAGGAACCTATCATAACAGCTGACAGTCAGAAAAAAGCGCAAGACCAATTGTACAGATGGGCGAATAAATACCAATTGTGTTTAAGTAAGTTGGATTTACAAGCAATAGGAGGGCCTTGTTTTTACAGACAGTTGCACAAGTGTTTGGGAGCGTGTGAAGGAAAAGAGGAGATTGATGTTTACAACGAAAGGGTAGAGGCTTTGGTGGAAAAGCACAGTTTTGTAAAAAAAAGAATGTTGATTTTAGGTTCAGGAAGAACGGTTTACGAAAAATCGATTATTTGGATAGAACATGGCGTATACAAAGGGTTTGGTTTCATCAACCAAGAGGAGAGTATTCAGTCCGTTGAAGATTTACAGGAAGTTATAAAAAGGTATCCCCACAACCGTGATATTCAAGCCATACTAGCCAATTACATGGGTAAGGGCTATCAAATTATAGAGTATTGATTTTGAGAAATTAGTAGGCTTTCCTTAGCATATCAGCATAGGCATTGGGAAGGATGCTATTTTCTACAGCTGTGGCTGCTTTTTCAATGTCGTATTCAAACCTTTTGAATTCTACTTTAATGCTGTTTTTGTCTAATCTGCTGGTGTTTTCATTGATGTGAATGAGCACATAGCAACCTCTTGTGTCGCCATCTTTGGGTTTCCCAACTGAACCAATGTTTATGGCATGTCTGTAGGCCATTTGGCCCTCTTTATTGTATTCAAAAACTCGGTGGTAGGGTTTGTGTGTGTGCCCAAAAAACATGAGGTCGGCATTCACGGTTTCCATAATCTTCAACATGCTTTTTTCCTCTCGGTCTTCAAATAAATATTCGTTTATTTTACGTGGACTGCCATGAACCATTAATAAAAATAATGAGTCGTTGTTCAGCTGATACTCCACTTGGATATGGGCAGGTAATGTTCGTAGATAATTGCGTTCTTCATCGCCAATTTGTTGGTTGCTGTATGAAATTGATTGGGCACCCATTGCTTTGTCCTCTTCGGTTTTATAAGCACAACCACAATCGTCGGAATTTCTGCCTACGCCAAAATCATAATTGCCTGCAATGGTTGGGATGCCTCTTTTTCTTATTTCATTAATCACTTCATTGGGCCAAATATTGTAACCCACTAAGTCGCCCAAACAGTACATAGCGTCTGGTTTTGTTTGTTCTAAATCTTCAAATAATGCTTGTAAAGCCGGTAAGTTGGCGTGAATATCACTGAATAATGCTATTTTCATTTTATCTTTAATTAATTTCTGTTTTAAACCATTTTTTTCTAAACCAAAAAGCCAAATTGACGAGCGCAATGAGTGCAGGAACTTCAACCAAAGGGCCAATTACCCCAACAAAAGCCTCTCCACTGTTAATGCCAAAAACCCCAATGGCAACAGCAATGGCTAACTCAAAATTATTGCCTGTTGCAGTAAACGCTATTGAAGTGCTTTTTGAATAATCGGCGCCAAAGTATTTGCCAATCATAAAACTCACCACAAACATTACTGCAAAATAAATGACCAATGGAATGGCAATTCTAAGTACATCAAAGGGGATTTCTACAATCATTTCGCCCTTTAAACTAAACATGACAACAATGGTGAATAGTAAAGAGACTAAAGTAATTGGTGAGATTTTGGGAACGAATTTTTGTTCAAACCATTCTATGCCTTTTTGTTTGATAAGTGCGTATCTGCTAATGATACCAAGGGCAAAAGGGATTCCTAGATAGATGCCTACACTCTCTGCTATTTGTAATACACTGATGTTGACCTTGTAACTTTCGTAGCCAAAATAGGGTGGTAAAATGGTGATGAATAAATAGGCATAAAAACTGTAAAGTAATACTTGGAATATACTGTTTAAGGCGATTAGGCCAGCGGCATATTCTCTGTTCCCATCTGCTAAGTCGTTCCAAACTACAACCATGGCAATACAACGCGCCAATCCAATGAGAATAAGTCCTGTCATGTATGCTGGGTTTGATTTCAGAAAAACTAACGCTAGAATAAACATAAAAATTGGGCCAATAATCCAGTTAAGGATAAGTGAAGCTGTTAGCACTTTTGTGTTTTTAAAGACTTCGCCCATTTTTTCATATTTTACTTTTGCAAGAGGCGGATACATCATTAGTATCAGTCCAATGGCTAACGGAATATTAGTAGTTCCACTTGAAAATGAATTGATAAATTGACTACTGCTAGGAATAAAGTATCCGATAGAAACGCCGATGCCCATTGCCAAAAATATCCAAATAGTTAGATGGCGGTCTAGAAAACTCAAACGCTTTCGCTCGTATGCAGGTGTACAGTTTTGGTTGCTCATAAGGCTTAGCAGCAGTTGGATTCAGGAGAACAGCAAGAGTTATTGTTAACGACAATTTCAGACAGACGGACTTTCTTTTTTTCTTGAGGAATACCGCAGCTGTCAGAGGCTAAACAATCTGTGAATTTAGGCATTAGTACAAAAGATTTTCCATTGAATTCTAACGCGTATCTGCCAATGGTTTCCATTTGATACTCGACTTCAACTTCTAAATCTTCCATTCCCAATGTTTTTTCGGATAGTTCAATAATGTTAAGGAGTTTTTGAGGTTTAAGTCTGTGGTCCGTATCATTGGCATTCCAAAGTTGGAAGTTGGCGATTTTTTCATTTCTAACGGTTCCTCCACAATCGATAAAATGCTTGTGAACGACGCCAACTTCGGTGACGTGGAAATGTTCAGGAACTTTAGTTCCATTTTGTAATTCGAAGTCCACTGAGTTTAATTCAGTTAGTTTTGTTTTTATTTCAGATAGTTTCATAATAAGGTTGGTTTAACAGCATTTTTTAAAATTAAGTTGTTTGTTGATCGTATTAAAGTAAGACATTATTTCTGTAATGATTTCATCATTAACGCAGTAGCAAATGCCTTTGCCTTCAATAGTTCCTTTAATAATTCCAGCATTTTTGAGTTCCTTTAAGTGTTGTGAAACGGTAGGTTGTGCCAAAGGGAGTTCATTGACAATATCACCACAGATACAAGAATCAACAGAAAGGAGATATTCTACAATAGCAATTCTTGCAGGGTGGGCAAGAGCTTTTAGGATATTTGCCATTTTGTTTTGATGGTCGGTAAATTGGTCTGATTTGGTAATGCCCATGTTTTAATATTTAGTTTGGTAAAAAGTTTTAAATTTTCACATTGCAATATTACGATAATAAATTGAGTTTTTAAAATTTAGTTTAGGGGGAAGTGAGATTTTTAATTAATTAAAAACTAATAATTTGCTATTGTATTAAAAAATAGTTGATTTTTAACTTTTTTTTATCTATTAATGTGTTAATTGCTTAAATGTTAATTAACTTTAAAGTTAGTTGTTTTTTTTGTTTAGGTATTTATAGAGCAAAACCATAATTTAAGTTTAGTTGGATTATCGAACTCCTTTGACTTATTCTCATTCCTGTTTCAAAAGCATTTTGAGATAGATTACCCGATGATGGTAAGTCTTCAAATAAAAGACCTTTACCAAATTTTCCAATTTTAAGGTCAAACATTAATTGGTATTCTAAAAATTGATTAAGTTTTTTAGAAATGAATCTTTTATTCCCTATGCCAAACCTAATTCCCAAAAGTGGTGAATATCGATGTTTAGAGGTAGGGAAATAGTTAGTTATTTGATTGTTGTTATTGTCATTTGTAATTGTGGTGTGATTGTATATTTTTGACTTTATACTATTTAGTGATATTCCATACATTAAGTATCTTCCAAGTGGTGCTAATGTTCCAGTATATGTTGTATATCTTCTTAAATCGCATGTTAAAGCTAAATGCCTTGTTTGTCCATCTGTTAAAAATGGTTTATAAAATTCATATGAATACAAAGGGAATTTATATTGTTCAAATTGTAATCCTAGATTATATGAAACTTTTTTATTAGCAATTAATTCGAGTTTTAACGAAGGTTTAAGTTTGTTTGTTAAATTATTTAGTGGAGTTTGACTAAATAAAATCAATGGACTCAATCCAAGTCCACCGCCCATCGCAAGTTTATAGTTTTTAAAAGTTTGATAATTATTTTGAGAATTAGCTTCTAAAGTGAATAATAATAAAAAAAAGAATAGTATAATTCGTTGTATCATTTGCTTAGTTGTTTTTTGGTGTCTGATTGTATTTTTTGTGAAATTACAGAAATGTTGTCATTTTTAAGTCTAAGACTTGAATTGTAATTAGCCAAATATTCAATATTCATAGATTTTAAATCAATGATTAAGTTTGTTATTTTAAGGTATACTTTAAACTGTTCTCTAAAGCCATAGAAATCAGAAAACACTAAAATAGAAAGTGGAAATATTGCTAATTCAGCAATTGCACTCCCAAGAGATGGATTTTTAATATTATTTGAGTACTCTAGTTGAATGAAATGTAGTTTATTACATTTGGTTTCGCTTATCAATTTGTTGGAATAGATGACGCTCAAAGGGATGTTTTTTGAATAATTTGTTTTAGCAATTTCGGCTATTAATTCAGAGAAAAAATAATAATGATTATAACTTTCTGTAGATAAAGATTGTTTATTGTCAAAATCTAAGTTGGTGTAATGAATATTTTGAGTATTCCCATAGAATATAAGTTCATTACTTAACAACTTTCTTTTAGAAGAGTGATACAAGGGATTATTAAAGGAGGAATTACTATTTGAATATTCAACCTGTAGATTAGGAGATAACAAAATCATAGAATCGATTGTATTCGAGTTTGACTTGGTAGGCAAATAAGTATCGCCCGAAAAAGGATCACTAGTAAATGGGATATTATTTTTTCTAGATTTTGTATTTATCCAATCTTTTTGAGAAAGAAAAGATGAGTCAAATTCAATACCATGTTTTGATATTGTATATAAAAATTCAATGTTACTAGAATCTATGAGTTTGTTTTGATCAGATTTTTGAGTAGTTTTTTTGGTTTTTTTTATTTCATTAAGCTTTTCATAATGGAATTTATTTAGGATGCCAACTTCTTTATTTACTAAAAATTTTGAGTTGTAATATTGTGCAATTTGATAAGCCTCATTATCATTCCATGACATAGTGTGATTTAATAGGTCGGATAAAAATGGGGATTCACCAATTAATAGAGATTCATCAATTTTGATGTATGATGTTGTTCTATTCATATAAAAAAGATTTGATAGACAAACGCCTTTCCATTGTTGAATTTCATTATTGATTCCAAATTCTTTCTCAATAAATAATAAGTATGATAATGCGATTACATATTCCTCTTGTTTTAAATGTTGCAAAAACATTTCAGAATAGCATTGAAGTTTAATCTCTCTACTAATTTCTTGTGATATTGAAATAGTTTTTTTTGAAATATTATCATTTAAACTCTTAATCTTATCATATCTATCACTCCACTCAGGGTGTGTTTCATAAATATTATTAGAAAGATTATCTTTATCGTTAAGTAAATTTAATTCAAAGTCAAAGGAGTCAATATATTCAAGGATTGTTGAAGATTTTAATTTAGAAGTGTCAGTATTCGGCTCAATATAATTAGGGTTATATATTTCTATTGAAGCTAAAGGTACTTGGTCTTTTAACTTAGAGATTGAGCTCAAAGCATTATTTATATCATAGTTACAGTTTCTAAATAAAATTAGTCCTAAGCTATCGGCTTCTAATTCTTTTTTTCGACTAAATTGGTAGTATTTTTTCAGATAATCATCAAGTAGTTTGTAATTGAATTCAACATCTTCTAATTTTTTTTCTTTTTTTAAATCTCTGAGAGTATTATTAGTTGCTATTCTATTTTCAATATAGGATTGAGTGTTGTGCTTTAATATATAATGTGAAAGTTCATGGCAAATGATAAATGCCAATTCGTCTTCATTAGAGATTTGACTAAGAAGTGCCGTTGTTGCAAAAATAAAACCTTCATCAGTTGCAAATGCATTGTAAGCTCCACTTCTTAGAATATAAAATCTTACATTTGTGTCAAGATTATTTGAATGAATAATTTTTTTGCCAATTCTATCTAACATTTTCCATGTTTCATTGCCATAAACAACTTTCCCGCTTGAAAAAATTTCATAAACACTTAATAGATTTTTTCTGTTGAAAGCATTTAATTTTTTGTTATTAACTATGTCTTCAATTGAGTTTTTTAAATCTAATGGTAGTTTTCCTTCGCACAACATAGGTTTTATGAAACCTTGGCTATATGAAGAATAAGTAAAGCTAGTTATGAAAAGTAGGATTAAGGTTTTATAAATCATAGTTTTAGATTGAAAGGCAAAGATGATGTTAATGTTTTAGTTAAATAATTGGTTCCAAAAATAAATTAATTTTTGTAAAAATTTATTTTTACTATGACAATAAAATTTTGTGATATAATAAATTATATAAAATAATTAATATTAGATTGAGATAAGAGAAAAATATAAAATGCTATTAAAACAAGTTAAAAAAAAGGATTGGTTTCTATATTTAAGTTTTAGATTGAAATCATAATGCATAAAAGAAATGCCAAAGATGTTAATTGATTAGAACGTAGTAGTAGATAGATTTATACTGAATATATTGTGGTGCTTTAAATTTGATTTTTTCTTTGTTGCCAAAGTGTTTAATGATTATAAAATATTGTTTTTTTTAAGGTTTTTGTATCAAAGGATTAACATCAATAGGGTATATTTATTTATATTTTTGTGAATAATAGTTTTGTGTTAAATGTTTTTATCCTCAATAAATAAAATTATGTTTGTTTAATGAAAGTAGTTGTATTGATTGTTTTTATGTCGCCTTTATTAATCTGGAGTCAAAAGTTTTTAGACATTCCTTTAAACAGTAATAAAACTGATATTGTATATGAGGCATTAATTAAATATGATAATCCTTCGTTTAACACAAACGATTTACTTAACATTGTTTCGAATTTTGCTGATACTAGTAGTTTGTCAAATATTAAACTGGATAGGTTTAATAAAATTTTCGCAAATGGAATTGAAGTAGTTAATCATGTTACAACAAATCAATATCAGTATCAATTTAATTACTTGGTTTCATTTAGGATAGTTGATAGTCATATAGAAATTCAAATTTCGAAAATATATCATCACAATAAAATTGATGTTTTAAAGAGTATGGGCTATTGTTTCGATTTCAGGAATAAAGACAGTCGTTTTAAGTATTTTGATGTTTTAAGTGACATGAATTTAAAAATGGGCAAAAGATTAAATGGATTTGAGAAGGAAATTATGTCTATGATTAACAAAAATGAAAAAATAGTGAGTAAAGAAAACATCATAACTTATGTTGATGAAGTTAATAAAAATGATTATGTACTCAAGTCTGCGGAGTCACTAAATTTGTTTTACAAAGAAAAAAGAAATTCTTTTTATTTTTCAGCAATAGGAGTTGCGACTATTTTTGTTTCATCAGCAATTGAAAATAACAGACAGAAGTCAACCCTTACAACAAATGTTTTGTATTTTATTGGGGGCGGATTAACGTTTACAGGTTTTGTTTTAAATATAGATAGCTATAAGCACATTAGAAATAGCTCAATGTATCTTAAAAAATCAGCAGAGGGAATAACCATTGGTCTAAAGTTTTAGATAAAAACAACAACAAATATACTTTAATTGAAATGAAGAGCAATTGATTTGCAATTAGTTGAAGTTATTAGCATGGCTTAAATTAACTGATGTTACTAACTTCCATATTGTTAAAAATCTTGAAGTAATTAATCCTGGCAATTATGATGTAATTGTAATATAAAGTAAAGATTCATTGGATATAACGAACGAAGATTTTAAAAAGCTTCAGGAAAAATATCCTAAACAAACTTGGGTCATTTTAAGCCAGGCCACAAAAGATGGTGGTTTTACTGGTAGTGAAAAATGGCGTAATTTAGTTGATACAATGATTTATTGCGAAGATGGAATTGCAGCTATTGGAATAGATAAATATAGATGGGGCGGTAAAAATGAAATTAAGATATATTAGACAGTTAATAAAGCTGTGTATAATTTGATTATTAAATAAATAATTAATATTGCAACTTTGCAACTGCAAACTAGAAATAAAAAAAGACAACTAAAGTTTGGTCCCTTAGTTGTCTTATCCCAAAATCGCCTCCACAGCTTTTTCTACGATGCTAACATAAAAACAAAAAAATAAGAGGTTTTGGAAGCCTCTTTTTTTATGCTACGACCATGAGTACAAATATAATTTAAGTTTACAGTTAATTTAAAATGGGCTTTTCCACATAAAAAGCAAACACCTAAGTAGCTGTTGTTTTGCCTATGTTGAAAACAAAAAAAACATTGATACTATTAGCGTTTTTTAGCGTTGCACACCGCAAAAAAACACTAATTTTAGTTAGTGATTTTCTTAATAACTATAATTTCATTTAGTAATTGTGTAGTCTTTATGCTACTAGAACCTAGCAACTTACTAATTGATTCTATTAAATAACCATTGTTTAATGCAATAGATGAGTTGTATAATAGGAATCAATTCCAAATATGTCTAAAATCTCGATTAATTAAGCGTTGTGTTTTTGATTGTTGATTTGTGGCAACTGGAGCTTTTTATACCACTTTAAAATCCCTCAAGGTCTTCGACGCTTGCTTGATTTTTTATGGCATAAAAAAAGCCTCCACAAATGTGAAGGCTTTGATACTTGTGATCCCGAAGGGGATACATTCCCCCTCGGTAAATAAAACATCTTCGAACACTTGGTGGAGTTTTTGTGTTGGATTATGATTCATCATTGATTATTTTTTTTACTATATATAGTTTTTTAATTTTACTTCGGTGGATATCAAATGCATCAAAATCTACTTGATTGTGTGGGATTAGTTTTACATACTCATTTCCCTGTTCTGATTTGCGGATGTATTTTAATGTTCTTAAATCATCAGTAATGATTAAAAATATATGGCCATAAGGAATTACATCTAAATCTGTTATTTCCTTAACCGCTACAATTCCACCATTGCTAACCTTACCTGACATAGATTCTCCATGTACTTTTACAGCAAAATCACAGCTTTCAGAACCTAAAAATGAAACCTCTCCGCTTGGGGAAGTAGATACATCATCAAATAATGGCATGTAGCCTGCTTGAACATCTAAATCATAAACTTTTAATTTCCCCTTATCAGGATAATCTCCTTGCCTTTCAGCAATTTCTCTTTGCTCTGTTACTGAACCAGTTCCTTTTAGGATATATTCAATACTAATCTCAGGGAATTCTTGTTTTAATAAATGAAGCGTTTTTAAGGCAATTTTCTTTTTGCCGTTTTGAACATTAGATAAATGTTGCGGAGTAAATCCGCATTTTTCAGCAATTTGATTCTGATTAATTTGATATTTAGTTTCTAAATAATTAATCATTTGCTTAAATCTTTGACTTGGCATGGCTTGTATTTTTAACTTTTTTGCGCTGATAATCATAGTATTGTGTTTTTTCGAGAGAATTTTATTAACCTTATGGTTTATTTTTTAATCTTTTGGTTTATTATTGCAGTGTTGTTGTGGACAACAACAACAAATATAAACCAAATTATATGCCAAGAGTTAAAAATAATCTAAAATTCATTTCTGACGACCTTTCTGTGAAGTGTAAAACCCTACTGAATACAAAGGATAAAGTAGCAATTTCAAAGAAACTAAATGTAACGGATAGTTACATAAACATGGTAATAAATCAAAATAGATGGAATAAGGAAATTGAAAAGGAGTTAACCAAAAGAGTAGAAATCAAACTTAATCAATTAACCAAATAGTTTATTATGAAAGGAGTTATAAATACCGAATTAATGTATCTCAATTTTACCATTGCTTCTAAAAATTGGGTAACTGCATTATCAGAGCAATTGTCAAAAATTGACAAAGAAAAAGAACCAATGGCGTATGAATATATTCATACTCAATTGAATAATGCTTCGAACATGCATTATGAATTAACAGGGAACAAATCAAAGGAATTTAAACAATTATTATGCAGTACGATATAAATTACATTCAGTTTTTATTTAAAGAATTTGATAGACTTAGTCGAAAAATGGCTTCGGTCTCATTATCAATCCTTGCATTAAATGTTAAAGACCATAATCAAAGAAATTTATGTATTTATTTATCGCATTTGCGCGAAGAGAAGAATCAGATAATGAATGAGCTAAATGATTTTGCGCATGATATATGGATTACTGATTTGCCATTAAATATTAAATCAATTTAAGACCGTTACCCCCTTCAACAAATGCTGTTAAAAACAAGCCCCAAGGGGGGATTAAAGACACATGGGGCTTGTTTTTAAAATTAACCAAACAAAATATATGTTACAATTACAAATAATAGGGAACCTAGGCAGTGATGCCACAATTAAAGAAACAAACGGGAGTAAGTTTGCCTCTTTTTCATTGGCAGTTAATGAAAATTATAAGAATAAGGAAGGTCAAAAAGTGGAGAAAACGACATGGGTTAATTGTGTATTAAACGACCCAAACCATGGAGCAATACCTTTTATAAAAAAGGGAAATAAAATATTTGTTCAAGGCAAACTTAGCGTAAGGAAATACAAGCTCGAAAGTAGTAGTGAGTCCCAAATACAAATTACCTGCAATGTGGCCAATTTAGAACTTTTAGGTTCTACAAATAATAATACAAACAGTAACGACGGAATGCCTCAGTAATGATTAATTCATCATCTATAGATAAATTAAAAGAAGCAATAAACATTACGCAGGTAGTGGAAGCGTGTGGAGTCGTGTTTAAAAAAGGACGAAATAAAGTAGCTTGTTGCCCATTTCATTCTGAAAAAACAGGCTCATTTACTGTGGATGATACTAAAGGGTTTTATAAATGTTTCGGTTGTAACGCTTCAGGAGATGCAATAAAATTTGTTGAAGAATACAAAAGTTTGCCTTTTTATGAAGCTGTAGAATGGTTGGCTGATTTGTTTAGGGTTCAGTTGGAATACACTAATGACACTCAAAGTCAGAAAGAGGTAAGAAGTAAAAAGGAAAAAGCCTATGTTTTAATGGGTCAAATTAAAACTATTTACCATAAGTTATTACTTGATAACCCTTCTGTCTTAAATTATTTGTGGAATGAACGAGGGATAACACAAGAAAGTGTAATTGACTGGGAGTTAGGTTTTGCCCCTGCTAATTGGAGAACTATTTCAGATATAGCAATAAAAGCAAATCAATGGGATTTGGCTGTTAAGTGTGGAGTTTGTAAAGAGAATGGTGATAAAAATCATGATATTTTTTATAATAGAATTATGTTCCCAATTCATAATGAACAGGGGAAATGTATAAGTTTTGGTTCAAGGATATGGACAAAGGAACAAGCAGATAAAAAAGAGCCTAAATACATTAATGGTCCAAATACATTTCTTTACTCAAAGGAGAGCTCATTATATGGAATACATAAAACAAATGAGTTCATTAAAAAGGAAGATGAAGCTATTTTGGTAGAAGGGTATTTTGATGTAATTACTTCTTTTCAAAATGAGTTAAAAAATATTACAGCTAGCAGTGGTACAGCTGTAACAGAGAATCATGCAAAGCAATTGCTTAAAAAAACTAAAAACATTCTATTGGCTGGAGATAGTGATGATGCCGGTCAAAAAAGTATAATGAACACTATTGATTTGTTTTATCAATGCGGTGCAATAAAAGTGGATGTGGCTGAATGGCCGGAAGGGATAAAAGATGTAGACCAATACTTTCAAACTATTAAAAATAATGAACAATAAAATTGAAATCATCCAGCAGATTAAACAAGTTTTAAAACAGCGCAAATACGTATTTTTTAGAACATATCCTGATGCTCGGAAGCAGCAACTAATATTTAATGCCGAAGTTCAATTGTATTATTTGGAAAGTGCGAATGAGCATAATTTTAAACAAATATGTAAATCATATGCTGGGTATTATATACAGCCATTGATACCTGCTCCAACAAGCAAATACCACAATTCTATTAAAAGTCTTTATTCAACATTAATCAATTTATAATTATGAGTACCAAATTTAAACCAATTTTATTTAGCACAGAAATGGTGCAGGCGATTATAGAAGGTCGCAAAACACAAACCAGAAGAGCCCTTAAATATTATGTATCAGACCAACATCCATTAAGACAAACTGCAAAATGGATGAAAGATAATAGTACTTGCCCATACGGCAATATTAACGATGTGCTTTGGGTAAGGGAGTGTTATTGTATTTGGGATGATGGTACTTTTAAATATAAAACACAATCAACTTGTGATACTTATGGATGGAAAGATACAATGATTGATAAAGGGATTAAATGGAAGCCATCAATACACATGCCTAAAAGTGCATGTAGATTGTTTCTGAAGATTAAAGATGTGAGAGTAGAGCGTTTGCAGGATATTTCAAAAGCAGATGCTTGGGCTGAAGGTGTAAAAGAGATTGAGAAAAACGAAGCTTATTTCGATTACATGAATGAAGCTGGTAGCTATGCCACAGCAAAAGGCTCTTTCTTCTCATTATGGAAATCCATCAACGGAGAAGATAGTTTTGATGCCAACCCTTGGGTGTGGGTGATAGAATTTGAACGTGTAGAAAAACCAACTAATTTTTAAATATAATGAGTAAACAACTCGAAAACAAACAAACCATTTCTGAAATAGCAACTGAACTTGATGCTATGATAACAGATTTTTTAAAGCAAAAAAACTTAGAACACTCAGGAAGTATATCTATTTCTATTCATGGAGTACCACCATCATTGATAGATAATGATACTACAACTGTATTAAGACATGGTAATGGTTATACTTACTTAACATGGCATTTAATGCGTAATAACTCTTTAACTTTATTTTCTCAATTCCTATATGAAAATGAAATCAATAATTAACATACTCGCACTGGTGGGCGTAAATTTTTGGCGCACCTTATTTATTTGCCTGGAGCCTAAGGCAATGGATTGGTTCTCGTTACTGCCTAATCACATCCGTGTCAAAGCAATTAGAAATGCTCGATTAAGTGGTAATCTTAATTCAAGGTATTGCTCACTCTTCGAGGCAATTGATAAAAGTTTTGATAAGAGTAAGTCCATAGAGGGCGAATTGTTCTGGCAAAGAATCGCAGATAAGTACATGTTCAATCAAGTAAATGGATGATTCGTAAATAACATTTTCTATGTCAATGAATTTCGAAATTTTAGTATGTAAATTATTTAATGTCATACCTATTAAACAAAGTTATATTTTTTTTATTGGAAAACTGATTTAAGCCTATGAACCCTTTAAATACTGAATACAAAGTAATATTCCTATATTTTAAAAAAGGATTTACAGTACAGGAAATCGCAATGGTGTTAAACTTGAAATCAAAGCAAATTGATACCATTGTTGACCAAGAACTCAACTCAATTTCACAAATACAAAAACAACTTTTTATAAGCCATGAATACAATGAAACTTAAAATTGATAATTTTAATTCAAAACTCAATGCAAGTTCTTTCCTTCATATATGGAAAACTTTGGGAAATTATGACGGTAACGAAATGATTGAAAAATATGAATATGAATTAAACGGTAGCGATAAAAAATGGCGAATTCATGATATTGGTAAAATTGCCTTAAAGCAATTGCCTTCATGGATGATTTACATGAGCCATAATCTAAACCATGAGGAGCTCAAGAAGTTAATGAAATTGAAAGATGAAGATGAAGTGTATTTCGTGATTTTTAAAGCAATATGAGTGCACTCACATTTTTTAACAAAATTACTCCAGAGCACAGGTCAAAAGCTTTAAATCAATACAAACAACTATTGAAGCTAGAAAATGACGGTTTTTATAAAAACAAAGACGGTAAAATCATAAAAACACAAACAACACCCTGGATGATAAAGCACTGGGAGAAAGGTTTGGAAATAATAACAGAGGTGATGATTCAAAAAGGGGAATTAAAGAAATAATAAAAAAACAATGTTAAACGAATTACGCAAAGATGCTATTCTATGGAAAGCAGATAAACTGAAAAATGATGCAGGAAATTCTATTGCTAAAAAAGCTGAAGCAATTGAGCAAATATGTAAAACCTTATCTCTTGTTAAAAATGACATAGTAAGGGATAATTATACTTCTGTAGTTTCAAAATCATATAAAGAAAAAATCAAATTCTTTACAGATAGAATTAATCAAAATCTTAAAGATAAATCAAATCAATCTGATGATGAAGTAGTAGAATCGAATTATAAATTCCCTTCCTTCTTTAATGATAAAAACATTAAAGAAATGCATAAACTAGGCTTTACGCAGACTTATGAAGAATCGAGTGTTATGCAAACAGGAATTCATTATTTAACTAAGGATGGAGCGGTTTCTGTTTCCAATTGTACAATTGAACCTCTTTATCATATCGTTTCACCAGAGATAAGCCAAAACAAGAAAATCTTTATATTAAAAAATGCTTTTGAAGAAGCTGCCCTTGATATTGAAGCAGCAGCAACTCTCTCTGTTGAAAGATTTACTGCCATAATTAATGCTAAAAACAATTTCATGTTTCACGGAAATAGTATCCAATTAAAAAGAATTATGGAACACCTGGGCTACAATGTGCCAAGGTGTGAAGAGGTAAAAATATTGGGTTGGCAACCTGAAGGTTTTTTTTCGTATACAGATAAATTTGTTAGCAATGGAGAGTTAGTTGAGCTCAATGAATACGGAATAGGAGAGCACAACGGACGTAAATATTTCTCTCCATCACAATCCAAGTTATACAAAAACAATAGGTCGGATGATAATATTTATGAATCACTTAAATACATGAATTACCATCAGTCACCTATTAATTTCGAAAAGTGGAGTAAACTAATGGTAGATGCTTATGGAATGAATGGAGTATATGGAGTTTCTTATATCTTCATTGCTTGTTTTAGGGATTTGATTTTAAGAATTGATGGTGTGTGTCCACATTTTTATGTTTGGGGAGCTCCCGGAAGTGGTAAAAGTAAAATGATGGAAAGTATGGCTTCACTTTTTTTCTGTGAAAAAAGATCGTTCGCAGCTAACTCTGGAACTGATTTTTCTTTAAGTAGATTTTTGGAAATATTCAGAAATACTTTCCACTTTATTAACGAGCTCGATGACCAAGATATAAAGCCTCAGTGGTTGCAATGGTTTAAAGGGGCATATGATAACGAGGGAAGACAAAGAGGAAAGGGAGGGAGCAAGAACATGACTGAAACGATGAATGTAAATTCTGCTTTAGGATTTGCAGGACAAAAAATTGTAAATTCGGATGATAACGCGCTACCTATGCGATGTATAATTAGAAACTTCAAGGTACATGAGGAAGGGAAGGACAGGCCTGCAAAACAAATGAACGCCTACAATACCATTAAAGAAATGGAAAGTAATGGTGGTTTTAATTCATTGCTTGTGGATATTATGGGATTAAGAGAGGATTTTAAAAAAGATTATCACAATGAATTCTCCAAGATATTTGTGAGCACTCATAAGGAAATTCGAGATTTAAACCTTAGGTGGAATGAAAGGATAGGAAGAAACTATTGTTACTTGTTAGCAGCGGTTAAAATAGCAAGCAAGCACTTTGTGTTGCCTTTTAAATACGAAGATTTGTATGATGATGTGGTACAGCAAATCAATCAAATAACTAAGTTGATTACAGGCACAGATGCAACAAGTGAGTTCTGGCGAATTGTTATGAGTTTGGTTGACCAAAATAAAATAGTACCAGGATGGCATTTTAAAATAGAAGTAAGGCACGGAAGTGTAAGCCTGTATAACAAAAATGTTATACTAAATGAACCAACAAAGCTATTGTTTATCCGTATAAGCCATATTCATACCTTATACAAACTAGCTTACCGTTCTGAAACTGGCAAGGAGGGAATGAATATTTCATCTTTGATAAGTTATTTTGAGAACCGTCCATATTTTATGGGCACAATGCAAAATGTAAGATTTACAGGAAAAGACCCTCACACAGGTATTGAGAAATCGACCCCAACAAGCTGTTTTGTTTTTAACTATGAATTAATGGAACAGGTAGGAATAGAGCTAGAAACGGAATTGGCAACAGCTGTTAAACACAGTGCGCCCAATAATGGAACAATGGATGCTTTTATAAGTCCTGCAGATAAAGAGCATGGGCCATTTGAATAAGTGACTTTATATTTTAGTTTTATTGTTTTATAAATAGATATTAATATTCATAAAATAATATTTCTTTACTTTCTCCGTCAATACTAATTTTTAATATATCGTTTACTCTAATTTCAAATTTACGTCTAATTTCATGGGGTAAAACTATTCTTGTGTTATTTGATGAAAAACCACAAAAGTGTGCCTCAATTTTAGTATTATTTGATATTGGAAAAAATAAACTGTCTCCTAATTTTAAATTATCAAATATATGCTTTAATAAACTTGGTAATATAACTGGAGTAACTTTTTTTGTAGGAATTTTTGCAAGTTTACTATTCTTATATTTTCCCTTCATGTTTTCTATGTATGAATGTCTTGCTTCGTTAGTATTAAAACCAATAATTTCATATAATCCAATTATCTTAGTGTTTTTTTTACTTGATGTTTGGGAATTGTCGATTTTATTAACAAGTGTTTTTATTTCAGAATTAGTTAGTGAAAATTCATTTGATTTAAGTATTGAATTTATTATCTTAGTTAATTCAGGTAAGTATTTATCACTTTTGAAATCGACTTTTTCATCAATTGTTTTGGTAAACACTATATCGGAAAAGTCGGCATAAAGTAATCCTTCAAGTGGTTTAGGGATTTCTGTTTTACGAAAAATTATAGGAATAATTTTTTTAATTAGATTCTTATCAAGAGAAGAAATTGCCTCATTGAGTTCAGTTTCTACCCAATGACTATTTTTTATATTATTTGATAATACAATTAGAAAATGTGAAGAGTTTTGTAAATTAAAAATTAAAGTGTCTAAAAGTTTATCTCCTGCTTTTAATTCATCTTCATCAAACCAAGTATCAATTCCATTAAATTTTAAATCATCTTTTAGTTTTCTTACGAAAGGTTTGTCTTTACTGCTGTGTGATATAAATGCTTTTATCATATTTTTAATTCTAATTAATTCAATCTAAATAATAAAACAAACATAGGCCATTTTTTTCGTTTTCAAAATACTTGTCTTTACATATCACTTTTTCTGACCAAAACCTTAACTACTTTAACTACATTACCTACAAACATATAAATAAATATAAATCAATAAGTTAAGTATTAATTTTATGTAGGTATGGGTAGGTAAGTGTAGTTAAGTGTAGGTAAGTAGTAAATTGAAGTGTCAAAAATCATGAGGGATTTACTAAAAATGAAAGAATTTTAATCAAAAGATTAAAAATTAAACCAAAATGATTATTTTTGAACTATGCTTTTCAGTTTAAAAATACCGGTATCGGATTATCAATACAAATTATTAACTCACATGCTGGGAGCTTCACCTTATAAATGTAATTTCAGAAACAGTTTGGGTAAAATGATATCTTCTGTTTTTATGCATGGTGATGATGATAAGAAAATATCGATTCATAAACCAGGAGACAAGCTTTATGAAATTAATATTCCTTCATCATGGTTGGTGAGATATGGCGTTTGTTACATTTCTGAAAAATCTATTCATGATTTTATTGAAATGCAAGACCGTCTATTCAAAAAAGAACTTTATCAATACATCAATGGTGTGATTGATTTTAAACAACGCTATAACAAAGCCAATAAAACAGAATTGGTGGCAAAGATGAAAGAAGTAGCACTTACTTATTTAGAAAAAAATGGGTTCACCGAAGATGATGTGAACTTTGAAACTATAAAAAAAGGGTATCAGAGGTATAGAACACAAAATACATCAGCTGTGTTTACAAGCCTTTAAATAATTTTTTGCAATGTGTGTCCCCATTTTTAAACCAAGAAAAAGCAAATGGAAGAAAAAGTAATCATTAATTCCTCTTTTAGAGAAATACCCAATGTAAAAAAAATTTACTATATCTGGCACGACAATTATTTGTCGGTAGATAAAGTAAAGAGACAAGAATATTGGCGTATCAATAAATTGAACCTAAAGGAATTTGTTACACCAAAGCTTTTTAAATTGGATGTTACTGAATGGAAGTGGGATGAAACATGTAGTAATGGAGGTAATGGAGGATTGTTTGAGAAACAATTGGTGGGTTTTGTTCCCAAATTAAATGAATGGGCAGAAAGCTATTTTAACGAAATGCTTCGTAGGCCAATGGTTATTTTCATTGAAACCTTTAATGATTCTGTTTATTTATTTGGGGGCGAAAAATGTAGAGCTAACTTTTCTTTTATCAAAAGCATAAGCTCAAGAAATGGATATGAGCTATCTTTTACAACCCTATCCGATGAAAGCTCCCTTATTATTAATGACGAAGCGTTTTTCCCAGCTCCAGATGCTCCGACTTCGGGAGAACCTGTAATATTAAGAAAGCATGAATGGGATGAACCTTATTCATACTGCGGAACTGCTCCTGATGGGTCAAGCGAGGGAGCAGTAGCATGGACTATAGTTAGGGTTGAAGTTTTTACTGATGGAACCACGGAAGTAAAAACAGCCTTTGGAGCCTGGACAAATAGAGCAATTTTAATTTATACGTAAAATGAAATATTCAATAATAATTAATAATAACACAGACAACCTTTATGCGGTCGTCTTGAAAGCATGGGATTTGGACAGCGAAGGCAACCAGATAAACGTCCGCTCAGAAATAAAAACAGGCATCAGACTTCAAGATGCTTTAGATTTAATAACTAATTTTATTAAAATCAATGGCTAACAGATACGCAGTCGCAAACGGAAATTGGAGCAACACGGCAACATGGGATGGAGGAACTCTTCCAGCGCCTGGTGATGATGTAAGGTCAAATGGATTTACGGTAACTGTTGACCAAAATATCACAGTTTTAAGTATTCGAAATGATGCATTTGCTCCTGCAGTTTTGGGAGGAAAGTTTTTAGTAAATTCAACAGGAAGGGTTATAAATTGTAATATTTATGCTACAAGTTCAGATTGCTTGGAAGCTTCTGGATTTTCAGGGACAATAAATGTAAATGGTAATGGATATGCAACTAATACTAATGGTTCAGCCGTAATAGTAAATGGAGTAAATATTACTATTAATTATACAGGGGATTTATATGGAGGTTTTGTAAATTCAGGAGGTGGTGCAACCTCAAATAGTGGGTTAAGAGTAGTGTCAGGGAATTTTAATTTTACAGGTAACGCCTATGCAAGAGGTGGAGGATATGCTTGTGGAATTTATAGCAATGCTATAAATTCAATAAATACATTTACAGGTAATGCTATACTTAATCCTAGTGTGCTGCATCAAACAGCATCAGCTTTACATACTGCAGGAGTAAATCATGTTACTGTTATGAATGGTATAGCAGAGTGTATTTCTAATTTAACGGGAGAATTAAGATGTTCTGCAGTTTATAATGCAACAGGAATTTTATATGGCAATATAACTGCAATTGGTTCACCACTTGGGCATGGTTCAGGTATAAACGGAGGCACAGGCGTAACATTAATTAATAAATCAATAAATAGAACAGGTTTAGGGGCACTATTAGGAGTTAAGTATACATCTGTTAATCCTACAATAGACGTAATTGATGAAAATAATATTACTATTGTTTTATCAGACCCAGCAGCTACACTACCACCATTAGAATCTGATGTTCGTGATGGTGTAATATATGGTGGTGGAGCTTATGAAGGTACACTAATTGTGCCAATCCCTTCGGATGTTAGAAAAGGTATCGCCACAGATAACACTGTTGGCACAGGTATTATTACAGGTGTGGACTTCTTTAATTTAATAGCTACAGATTCTGACCCCGTGGCAATTAGATTGAGAAACGTGGCAACGGTTCAAACAGTAGGAGACCAGTTTAACTCTTTTTAATATGAAAAGATTTTCATTAATCATACAGCACACGGCAGGGGATAAACATTCGCTTGTTATTTCTTCTTGGAATATCGACACGGATGGCTCCAAAATAAACATCGAGAGCCATAATAAGACACACGATGACATTGAAAAAGCATTAAATTCTATGCGAAATTTTATTGAATCAAGGCGTACACCGGAAACAACCCCACCTGCTCTGCTCCCTTTCGCGTGTATTATTCCAAAGGATTTACAACTCCCATTTCGTAACGGAGTATTTAAACTAAATGGATTTGAAGTGCCATTGGATACTATTGGAGAAAATAGAGTGGTAAACATGGCGTACTTTAATTGGCTTGAGTTCCGAACTGAACTGGATAGAAAATATCCTGACGGTTCATTTGTAAATCAAGCGCTTAAAGATTCATTAATGGATTTATGGGACTTCGTAGAAGCGCACGCTTCTTCTATTGCTCCATGGATGCAAGACCCTGTAAACAATTCACTCAGTGAGTTTATAATTTATACACCATGAACGGAATAGGATTGCTTTTATTTATCGTAGCCAAAGTATTGATCATTATCATTTATCCATTTGGCTTTACTTACTCATTGATTTTTACATTTTTCAAAAGCTTTGTGGTATCATTTAAACATTACAACAGTAATTGGGTTAATGAATACCTGTACTACCCAAAACTTTTTGTTTGGTGTAAGTGTTTTTTTAAATCGTTAGCCAATGCCCTGCAAACAACGGATGCTTATTTATTTAATTGTGCCATAGCAGACGACCAACACGCCAATGCCTACATGGCAAAAGTATTAAACGATATAATGGTTAAACCAGGTGGACCCAAATTCGGCAATCCCGATGAAACACTTAGTAGTGTTTATGGCAAAAGTTATGTAATGGGAAAATTACGGTTATTTGGCCTTGGGGTGGATAAACTCTTAGAAAAGTTTGAAGAAAACCATTCCGAAAAATCAATAGAACACGATGAATAGGCAATAATCCTTGTCCCTTTTTTCTTGCCTTTCTCAATCAATATTTGTATTGTGAAAGAAAAAGGAACATCGGCATTTAAAATCGTATCGGAAATTGTTCGAGGCGGTTGGATGATTGATCAAAGGTATGCTGAAGCAATGTTTCCTTATATACAATCTCTTTTAGATGCATCTAATCCAATGGCTGTTGCTACTGGTGCCGATGAATACAATAAGTATTTAGGTTTAGAAAACGGTGTAGCGCATTTAAGTATTAAAGATGCAATTATGAGCTCTGATTACTGCGGAAGTCTTGGTTCAAATAGTATTGCCAATATCATTAGCGAATTAAATAGCAATCCAAAGGTAGAAGGGTTGGTATTGCATTTAAACTCTCCAGGAGGGAGTGTTTTTGCTGGGGCACAAATAACAGATGCATTAAAAGCATTTAAAAAACCTACAGCTTCTTTTGTTCAAGGTTATGCTGCAAGTGCAGGTTATTGGATAGCAGCAAATACGGATAAAATATTTTTAGCAAACAAGTTCTCAGAGTTAGGAAGCATAGGTGTAATGGTGAATTTAATTGATTCCACTGAAGCCAACAAAAGATATGGTTATAAAGTGATTTCTATATATGCACCAGAAAGTACTGAAAAGAATTTGGAAGTAAGGGAGGCAATTAAAGGTAACGAAGAACCAATGAAAGCCTCGTTGAGTAAATCTGCTAAATTGTTTATTAGCGATTTGGAAGATACTCGCCCTGGTATAAAAGATAATGCCAAGAAAGGGGCAATGTATATGGCTGAAGAAGCTATTAACAATGGTTTAGGAGATAGTATTGGCACATTAGATGATGCCGTTGCATACATTAAAGAAAGTTACAATAATACAAAATTTGAAATATGAGCATATTTGGAAAGAAAACAATTGAGAGCTTAAGTGCATTGAAAAATGTAAAAGCAGAAGACATTACAGCCGAGCAAATTGCTGCGGTGAATGCAGAATTAGCTGAGGCTGGTTTAATCGGCATCGAAGCGAATGTTTTGGGCAGTTTATCGGCAGCCACACAAAAGAATGAGTCGCATGAGCAAGCCGTTTCTGATTTACAGACAAGCTTACAATCAAGTAATGACTTGGTTGCGACACATGAAGCCACCATTGCTGCTTTAACTGAAAAGTTGAAAAACATTCCTGGTGCAAATGCTTCTGATATTGAAGTTAATGATGATGACATCACTGGGAGAAATGCAAACGAAAATGACATTGATAAAAAAATGACAGAAGAATTATTTGCTAAACACAGATTATAAAGACTAAAGAAATATAAAAAGAGAGGAATAAAAATATGAGTTTAAATGTAACATCATTAAAAGCAGCATTCGGCAAAGCCTTTGGCTCTGGCCTTGCTCAAAAAGACTTGGATACTGAATTTTTAGTACCAAGCAAAACAGATGCAGAGTTCAATTTGGTGCCAACCGAATTAACCCAAATAAGAAAAGCTAAAACATCTGTAGACCAAGTATTACAGGCATTCCAAGCGGCAGCAACTCCAGTTGGTATTATTAGTATTGAACCTAGAGTTATTGATTTGCAGGATATGAAATATGAATTGGATTTGGACCCAGATGTTATCGAAGATTCTGCGGTTTCATTCTTTGCTGATCCTGATAACAATGATAGAAAATCATGGGGTATTACAAAATACGTAATGAACGTATTAATGATACAAAAGGGTAGAGAAAACTATGAGTTACATGAAGCTTACAAAGGAGTTAGAGCTGCAATTGTGCCCGGAACTCCATCTGCTTTAGGTCAGGGTTTTGATGGATTAGGTAAAAAAATTGCTGATGATATTGTTTTAGGTAAAGTTGTTCCAATTAATAGTGCTGGTTCATGGAGTACTGACCCAATTACTTTCGTAACTGAAATAGAAACATGGGTAGAGGCATGCAAAGCTGCTGCTACTTCAGGTTCAAGTGAACTTAACAGAACTATTATTGAGAATATGTGTGACAAAATACACATGTCTACAACTTTAGCATCAAGATTTAAGTTAGGGATGAAATATAAATACAATATTAATTACAATCAAGTTGGTGATACAATGAGTTTGTTTAATGACCCAAACCTTTCGGTTTCAGGTTTGCCATCTATGAGTAGCAGAAACAGAGTGTTTATGACATTTAAAGCTAATAGATGTGCATACATCAAACGTCCTAAATCAGAGAAAGATTGTGGTGTTAGTGAAGCTAATCCATATATGCCTATGATTTATGCTAAGTTTTGGAAAGCACTTGGCTACTGGCACCCAGAATATGTATTTGTTAATCAATTAGTGTAATCAAAATAAGATATGGCAAAAACAAAAAATACTCCGCAAACTCTTGACTTAGCAACGCTAAGTCAAGAGGAATTGTTGGCAAAAGCAACAGAGTTGCAAGCTAGCAATGAAACTTTAACAGATACTTTAGAAGGTTTAAATAAATCTTATGGAAATTTGAGTGATACTAATGAAGAACTCAATAAATCAGTTGAAGCATTAGAAAAGGAAAAGTCAGAAGCTTTGATTTCAATTAATGATCAAAAGGCAATTCTAGAAAATGCGACAAAGAAAATTGAGGAATTGGAAACTGTAATCGCTGAATTATCTGTTGCTAATACTGTGAAAGTAAAAGGCAATGAGATTTCTTTTAAAGGCAATGTTTATGATTTAATAACTCCAAAATTTTATATTGGAGAGAAATTAATCACCAGAGAAATTCTTGAATCAGATGAAGAATTAATCGCTAAAGCAATTGAAGCGGGAAATTTAAAAAAGGTTAAAATTGAAAAGGAAGGAGAAGCATAAAATGAAAAAGAATTTAATATTATCGCACGTTGCCATTATGATGGCAACCATGCCAGGTGCCAGACGTCCACAACTTTGTTTGAACTATGATATAGTAGAATCAGCAGGTGCTTGTGATGTAAATATTGGTGGTTTAAAGTCAACCGCTTTATTTAATAGCCGTAAAAATATTACTGCATATCCAACTCCAAAAACAGCTGTTAGTTCGAAAGATTTGGGGATTTTAGAAGGTGCCTATACTTGCGTTAGTACACCGTTGGAATTTCAAAGTTTATCATTAGACCACGAACTTTCTGATATTAAATATGTGGGAGCGGCACCAGGGATTGGGCCTTTTAAAGCTACTTGTAAATTATTTGTTAGAGGTGATAAAGATGAAGTGGAAGGGTTTGCAGCACAAGCTCAGTATGATGAAATGGTTTTCATTATTACCCAGTCTGATGGAAAGCGTAAACCAGTTGGAAATGCTGATTATCCTGCAAGAGTTAAAGCTATGTTTGATAGTAAAACGGTGGAAGCTACAGACCCAAGAGGTTGGGAGTTTGAAATCACTTCTTATTGTATTCACCCTGAGCGTTTAGATAGTACTGTTGTTGTTCCAATCATTTAATATTTAATTTATGGCTAAAGAAAAAATATCAAAAACAGAAATTGAAATAGTTCCAGAGTTAATTACTCCTGTGCTAGAAGGTGCTTTTGAATTAGTAGGGATTAAACCTGCTAAAATTAATACTGGCTTCGGTAACTTTGATTTAAGTAATCTAACAGTAAAACAAGCAGAATTCTTAGTGTCAAAGAATTTTAAATTTATTAGATTAAAGGGATAATTTGTTGACATAATAGCAAGTTGAATTGATGTAAAAGCACCTACTTCGGTAGGTGCTTTTTTTTTGTCCCTTTTTTACTGCTATTCAAAGTGGTACTTTGTGATATGAGTAACGCCTACAAACCCAAATGGAATCTTGTTGATTTCAAATCATTAGAACCTATGGTTCGTGCACTTGAGAATGGAGCATTCAAATACGCCCCAAACGATTGGCAAAAAGCCTATACCCAAGAAGATATTAAAAACAAAATGCAGCGACATTTGGCTGCTATTATGGATGGAGAAGAAGTGGATTGTGAGAGTGGATTGCTCCACATCGGTCACCTTATGGCAGATGCAATGTTTTATTCTTATTTTCTAACAGTTAAAAATGGATTTCTAAATGAATGCGGTGTTATTGATAAACCAATGGATTAAGAAAGGGAAGCCTTATAAAGAAGGAATTTTCCTGTATGATCAATTCGGGAATAACGAAACTTTAAAAAGATTATTTCATCAATATCACTCTTCTTATTATTTTGAAAAATTAACTAAAGAATTAGTAGCAATTAAAAATGATATGGAAGTAGTTGCAGATATTACTCCAAAGGAGTTAAAATCTGTTCCAGAATCAAGTAATACCACAAATAATAAATTGTTTGAACTAAACAAAGAGAAGGCTCGTTTATTTAGAGAGATTTTAAAAAATAGAACCGAAATAAAGAAATATTTAAACCTTCAGACCAATGGGAGAATAACAATTGCAGATGCTCTTAATGTTATGTTGCAAAAAGATTCAAAAGGCAGATTAATGCCATTTTCAGTTACATATTTGAGTTACAACGCAAGTAGAAAAACTGGAGGTGAATTAATTCGTTTTCCTGCTTGTTTTTTAAGAGTAGAGAATAATACAGGTAGTAAGGTAATGAAAGGAGAAAAGTTTTATTCTAGAAATCAGCCTAGGCACTGGCTTAATAGCACAAGAAATTTTGTTCCTGCAGGTGCGAATGTTACAGATGTTAAAAAACTACATATTTGGTTAATGTTTGAGTTTAATGGTATGGAGGTCGTTGCAAGTGAACAGGGATAAATTATATCAATTAGCAAAATCAGTTATTGATGATAGTAATGCTTTAACCAAAATTTGGACAAAGCTTGACTATTATACTGAAAAAGGTCATTTGCCTCATGAAGGAGAAGCCAAAATGATGGATGTAAAGGATATGAGTATAAGTGATATTGTTACAAAATTACTTACACTTCCTTCATATATTAGTAAATCAAAAAGAAAACTTCAAACTATGGAAGAAGGAGCTTCAAAAGATTTACTAATGGCAGATGTAAAAGCAAAAGAAATTGAATTGAATGCAATTAAAGAACTAAGGCATGACAAAACTATTTAATATAAACGAAATTAAAACACCTGAAATATTTATACCAGGAGAAAGTTTTGTTGCAGAAACTGAATCTGATGATAAAATGATATTAGGTAAAGGTTCTATAACTGTAGAAGAAAAATTTGGTTTGCTAAAGCAAAATAAAAACTATCATTTCATGAGTAATGGTGATTGGAGCATGTACCATTTGGTCAACCATTTTTTGAAACAAACCGGCAGCGCTCATCTTTATCTGGCTACCTGGTCAATTTCGGAATTTTCTGCCCGGCAACTAACGGATTGGCTGAACTCAGGGCGCATTCAGTCTATTACTGCCTTGGTAGATTACCGCAGCAAAAATAGACACGCTTCTGCTTTTTATCTTGCAAAGCAAAACTTTAGCAAGATAAAAATCGCTTATTGTCATGCTAAAGTGTCAATCATTGAAACCGATGATTGGCACATAAGCATTAATGGTTCAGCCAATTGGACTGAAAATCCCCGAATTGAATCAGGTGTAGTGAGCACAGATAAGATGACCGCATTGGCGCATAAAAAATGGATAACCGAAATGGTGGAAAAATCAGAATATGAATTGGAATAATGAATTATTAACAGAAGTTACAGAGTTGGCAAAATTGCCAAGCTTTACTCCATCTATGATTGCTCGAATAGTAGGAATTGAAGATGATGTTTTTTTGGAAGCAATCAATGAAAAAGAACATCCACTTGCAATTGCTTATGATAAGGGGCAGCTGTTGGCTATAACAGAATTTGACAAAAAAGTCATTCAGTTATCCAATCAGGGGAGCGGTCCAGCACAAACTCTTCAAAAAAACATTAGAAAAGATACTGAATATTATAAATTATTAGAAAAATATGGGAAATGAAAATTCAGGTTTAAAGGATATTTTTGAAGTAATTCGTAATGCATATTTATTAGCAAGTCCAGATGTTCCTATCTATGAATTGGACATTCCTAAAAGGTATATTGATGTTTTAGAGAGATGGATATTTATTGACATTCAACGCTCAAAGGATTATCCAAAACAAAAAACAAGCGACATTCAAAAGCTTTATCAAAGAAAGTTTGGAATGAGTGCGGCTATGTTTTATGTAGATAAAAAATACTGTGAAAGGTTGTTTGGGGAATTGGCGGTTATCAATAAAGAATATGAAAAGAAAATTGCTATTCAAAATTTTGATGTTTTGTTTTCATTAGCATTAGCCAAAGGTGATATTAAAGCTGCTACTGAAGCTTTAAAGCAAAAGTGTATTTTGATTGGCTTATTTGATAAAGAAAAAGAAATTGATAGAATTGGAGGTGGCGATAAGTCTTATTTCATGGTAACTAATGTTATACTTGATGGTAAAAAGATTGATGAAAAAAGAATTGATATTTCTAAGCTACAAGATTTGTCAATTAAAGATTTGAAAGCAATTGGGGAAATGGTGAGCAGTCCGGATGTTGATGTAGAAATAATGAGCGAACTTATTGATAAATCAAATGATGTTGAAGAATAAGCTTGATTTTAATAGAGCTCAGAAAAACTTTGTTTTTAATTTGCCTTTGACAAAGTTTGGGAAATCAATTTGGGGCAGAGGGACAGGTAAGAGCACCATTATCGCATGGCTTATGCACCAAATCAATGAGACAATGCCTCGTTCATGTTGGGTTTTGCAGGGGGCAACTTTCCAGCAAATCCTAACAAGAACTTTACCAGGAACATTAGGGGCATTGGACAAACTCGGCTATGAAAAGGATGTAGATTATTTCATTAACCGATTTCCTCCAAGTGGATATTATTTGCCTTATCAGGCTCCAGCGAAAGCAGATAATTGCCTTTTTTTAGTGAATCACAAAAATAAATGTTCGGTTGCTTTTACTCTTTTCTCTCAGGATAGATCTTCGAGCAGAGGTCCGAACAGGGATGGGTGCATTTGCGATGAATCACTTTTGCTTGATATAGATAAATTTACTGCAGAAACTAAACCAACTATTAGAGGTAATTCTGAATACTTTGGGAAAAATGTAATGCACCATGGTATTTATCATTTCACCAGTATGCCACATGGTGAATCATTTTTATTTGATGGTAGTGAAAAGTATTTAGAAGATGGTAATAATGTGATGGAGCTTCGCGATAAATTGTGTGATATGCAAATGCAGTTTATTAAGTTGAAAGAAAAGTCAGAGCAATTAGAGCTCTGGAGTGAAATTTATGAATTGGATAAGAAAATTTTGTACTACACTAAAAACAAAAAATACTATTCGGAATACAATGCATTTGATAATATCAAAGCACTAGGCTTGAGTTATATAAAAGACCAGTTAAATGATAGTAGTGAGATATTGTTTTTAGTTGAAATTTTGAATAAAAGAATTTTCAAAATTGAGGGAGGTTTCTATCCTCACTTATCAAGACAACACCATACATACAAAGGAAGTTATGATTATTCATATTTAGATAATCTAGATTTTAATATTGAAAAACTTAGTTCTGTTGACTCTCAACATGATAAAGATTGTTTAAAAGATTCTCCTTTGTATGTAGGAATGGATTTTGGAACTGCAATCAATTGGCTTGTTGTTGGTCAATATATAAGGTCAGTTAATCAATTTAATTTCATTAAAAACTTTATTGTAAAAAGCCCCAAAATAATTGATGATTTAGTGAAGGACTTTTGTGAATACTATAAAAACCACAAACATAAAACTGTTTATTTACATGCCGATGCTGAAGGCAATAACCCACGCCCTAATGTTGTAGGGCAAACAACTTATATTGAGCAAGTTGTTTCATTACTTAGAGCTAAGGGGTGGGTTGTCATTAATAAGTCCAAGAACAGAACAAATCCTGAACATCATTATAAGTATCTACTATGGAGTAGATGTCTTAATCCAAATAATGAGTACTCTTCGCCTTATCCAGCAATTAGATTCAATGCAATCAATTGTAAGGACTTATTGTTGTCTATGGAAAGGAGCCCAGCTAAAGACAACAACAACCGCATAGGGAAGAATAAGGATAGTGAAAAGAAGTTAAAATCAAACAGAGAACAAGCTACAGATGGAGGAGATGCCGCAGACCAAATTATATATGGTGAGTTTGCTTACTTACTTAAGCAATACTCAGGACTTAATGTAGGTCTGACAGATTAAGGCAATCCTTACATAAGGATTAAAATGCAGTCTAAGGACTGCATTTTTTGTTATAGGGGCGCAACCCAGTGCGAAAAGTGTATTATAAAATAGACGCTTTCATATTTCGTGTTTTTTACTTTGCAATTGCATTTTTATCGTGAGTGCGTGGTCGCTCTCTGTTGTGTCGGTAAGAGAAAAAGCCACTTTTTTAAGTGGTTTTTTCTCTTTTACCGCCCAACTTGAGAGATTTTTTTTAAACCTTTCTGATTTCAAGTAAACCGTTTTCAGGGCTCGAAATTTCCACAAGGTCGTTAACATCGAAACCAAGATTTTTTAAATATTTGCCATTAAGTTTAATCGCTGGCACTATATCTCTTTTAAATTGGTTGCGTTTGGGAGGGGTATAATACCCCTCGCCAACCTTGATAGTTTTAATTAACATTTTTTGCCCTCCTTTCTTCTACTTGTGCATTACTGAAGACATAAGCAAGGGGAAAAAATTCGCTTTCCTTTTCTTCTCCTGTGTCCTGTGTTGGTGGTGCTTCGGATTTTCTTTTAAGTTTTTGAGGTACGCCCCAAACAAGAAAAGCCTTTGCCCCTTTTTTAACTTGATAACCTGCCGCCAACCATCCCCGATAGGATTTAAAAATTTGGTGTTCTTCGGTGGTGTACTCTTCTATTAATGCTTGGTTAATGCTATCAATGGCGCCCTCTTTTAAAAGGCTCTTAAAGGGTGCGCTTAAATCTTTTAATTGTTGGCGCTTTTGTTTTATGGCTGAAATATCGTTATTTTGCATAAGGTTTAAATTGGTTTTACTGATTTGAATTAAAGACAGCCCCGCCCTTGAATAAGGCGGGGCAAATTTTTTAAAGTTGTGCTGTTGCAATCTCCTGTTCGATTTCGTTTAACTTACCTTTGATTTTTGCAATAATAAACTCTCTGATTTCATACATTAAAGTAGGATTTTTGATTTCGTACTCTTCGTGATAGCCAACATACAAAACAATTTTTTGCTTCTGCTCTGGACTTTCCTCGAATGGGTTTTTAGCTTCGGGAAAATTCAGTTTTTCTAAGTTTTCAATGTGTGCCTGGAGTAATCGCCTAGTTTTTACTTTAGAGTGTAACTGGTTGAAGAACTCGATTTTTTTCTCGAAATCGGCTAAAACGGGGTTTTTCGGTGCAGACTTTTCCCCTTGGGCTTTTTCTGCTTGGTTGATTTTACTCATATGTTTGAATTAAAGACAATACGAATATACGCCTAAAATGTTAAATATCAAAACTTTATGCAAAAATAATTGACTTTTTTTTTAAAAAAATTGCCCCCTTTTTTGACAAAAAAGAGGGGTAAAAAATTAGAGGCTTTTGGTGGTTGACAGTTTTTTTAAAACTGGATTTTTCATGTCCTTTTTTTTTGAGTGGCATAAATTGAAATTTGGACTAATGAAAGATGATATCCATAAAATAGGGAAAGACTTGAATATTGTTAAAGAAGGTTCAAGTGCTATTTTTACAGTTATTGGTGGAGCTGTTGGATTAAATGAAGGAGTTATTGCACAAAAGGCAAAAGTTAGTGAGCCAAAGGATAGTATTGAAATTCAAGGGAATTCTAAACCTTGGGCAATTTGGGGAGATAATGATTCATGGCCACAGGATTTACAAGAGGACTTGGATAAATTGGGCGTTGCAAAGTCGGCTTTAAACATCTCAGCTGATTTGCACTATGGTTCTGGCATCCAATGGATGAAAGAAAAGGTTGATGAGGAAGAGGGTACTTTAAAACATATTATAAGTAATCCTGACGGATGGAGACGATATAGTAATTTAAGTGGTTTTAATGTGGCATTGTCTGATGCTATAAATAGTTCGGAGGTTTTTGGTTTAGGCTTTATTAGAATTACTATGTCGGCCAGTGATACTGTTTATGCTTGTAAGTGCTTAGATACGCCTAGTTCAAGGTTAGGGAAAAGGAATACTAATGGCTTGATTGATAAGATGTTTTACGGACAAGATATTCATCTTAAATCTGATAAAGATGACCGTACTGTTGAATATCCATTGTTTGATGGTCAGATGAATATTAAAGAGTTTGCAAATAAAAACAAAGTATTTGTTATTGTTATTAAATACCGTTCTTGGGGTAAGTTTTACTATTCTGAGCCTGATTATTATGCTACTTTCCGCAATGGGTGGGCTGATATAGCACTGGAGGTCCCTAAGCTTATTAAATCTATCTATGCTAACCAAGCGACACTTAAATATCACATAAAAATTCCATTATCTACTTTTATTGCTAAGTATAAAGATTGGCACGAAAAAAAGGAAACTGAACAACTTAAATTGTTTATTGACTATCGTAATGAAATTGAAATGGTTATTTCAAGAGCTGAATCGGCAGGGAAAAGTGTTTTTTCTCTTTATAATGATACTGAAAAATTTGATGCACTTCAAATAGAGCCAATTAAAAACTTGTTAGAAACAACTAAAGATTTACCTAATAATGTTGCAGCTAACAGTGAAATATTATTCGGGATAGGGGTTGACCCCTCATTGCTTGGATTAAACATGCCAGGAGGTAAAGACTTAAATGGAGGAGGTGGTTCACAAAGAAGAGAATCACTTAAAATAAAGCAAGCTACACTAACAAGAGAAAGATTGGTTTCAATGGGTTTTGTGTGGGCTGTAGGTATTTTGAATGGGTATGATGAAGAGCTTTATCCAATGTATATTGATATAGATGTTTCTCAGACATTGGACGAGAATCCTACGGGTAAAAAAACAGTAGTTGGAGCTTAATTAATATGAATAAATTAGATAAAAAAACAATCAAAGAGCTTTCAGATTTGGCAAAATCATTACCTAAGGTTTTTACTGAAATACCTGTGTTGAGAGTGGTAAATGGACAACAATTGATTAATGCCGGACATTATGAAATTGATGATAAAGAAAAAATGGCAGAAACGGTATGGGAAAATGGTAAACCGGTATTGGTTCAGCCAAAAATTAAAATAGCTCCAAAGAAGAATTACATTGGTTCACAAACTTATAAAAAGCCCGTAAATCATCTGAAAATGCTTAAAAAAGCATATTTAAATGGGGGCGTAGATGCTGTATTAAAATACGCTAAAGAAATGGAGGACCTTTTTATACAAAATATGGTTCCTCAACAAATTGGAGGAATAGCCACAAAACAATATTAATATGATACCTTTTTTTAATAGCACTGATGAAATAAAGCCATTCCTTGGAGTTGCGGTTTCGGATATATCAGAGGAAAGCCTGGAGAGTTACGCCATAAATAGTATGAGTGATATTGCCATCATTACTGGTAATGCTTTCATATTGGATTTATGGGATAAGTTTAAAGACAATTCTTTGTCTGAAGATGAAGAAGAAATTGTTGGGAAAATCAAAAAACCAATTGCTAATATGACTTTTTGCCGTCATAGTATGCAAGGTGTTTTGTTTATAAGTGATAGTGGATATTCCATAGAAGAAGGGGCAAATAGTAAAAGAGCTTTCCAATGGATGTTGAGAGACTTTAGATATGAATGTTTAAAAGCTTACTCAGAGGGAATGAATGTACTTTGGGAATATGTATTGGATAATATTGAAAGTTTTTCAGCAATTGGTGAGTCAGAACAGTATATCTATTTAAAGAAACGACCAATTAATAAATTGAATCAATGGGCAAGTGCAGGCAGGAGAATTGCTGATTGGCGTACTCACTTTTCTTTGTGCGCAGAGATGTCTATTGTGTGGGAGGATATGTCTTCGATAATTAGTGCTGCCCTGTTGGAGGAAGTTGATTCTTACCTTCTGGAAGGGGGCACTAATGAAGACATTGATGCACTGCTTATTTACATACGCAGATATGTAGCCCATCATACCATAGAAAGATCGGCAATTACAATGCCTATTTCTATTGAAGCTAATGGATTGGTTTTAAAAGAAGTGGCAAGCACAACAAATAACAATGAAGTAGTTAAACAGGTAACTGATAAAAATTTAATACAAAAGCAAGCAGAAGTTGAATCGATTAAGGCAAAAAAGAGATTACTTGAGTTTTTGAATGCTAACGCAACTGCTGATAAATACGTCGGTTTTTATAATGAGTACATTTTGAACTATGAACCAATAATAACTAATACGATAGAAAATAAAATTATAATAATGTAATGAATGCGAAGATAATTATGGATATAAATTTTAAAAAGTGGGCAGTTGCCCTGGTAATGAGTGGGCTTTCTATGATAGCTCCAGCGGCAAACCTGATGTTTGCGATTGGTTTTTTGGTAGTAAGTGATTTTGTTACCGGTGTTTTGGCAGCTCGAAAAAGAGAAGAGCAGATAAGCAGTAAGAGGATGAGAAATAGTATTACTAAAGGTATTGGCTATATGGTTGCCATATTGGTTGCTTATATGATGCAAAAAATATTTATTAAGGATTTTGAAGTGATGAAAATAGTAGCAGCTCTGGTTGCTTTTATTGAGCTAAAATCCATTGATGAAAATTTGGAATCGATGACAGGGAAAAGTTTGTTTAATCAATTTTTGAAAAAACGATAATGAATAAAGAACAGCAACTGACCAAAAACTTTACCCTGCGTGAGCTTGTTGAAGGGATGATGCCAGAAGTAGCCATAAAATGGAACTGGGAAGATATTACTGATACTCATGTGGAGGAACTGACCAAAATAGCACAGGTGTTGCAGAAGATTAGGGATGAAGTAAACGCTAATTTTAAACGAAAAGATGGTAAGGAGATAAGACTAAAGTTAAGCTGTGGATTCCGCTGTTTGCGTTGGGAAAAAAGCAGAGGCAGAACAGGTGGTGGTATGCATGACGATGCGAAAGCGGTGGATTTTTTCCCTGACAATTGTGAAGATGATGCCCAATATGTGGCTATTTTTAAGTGGATAATGCAGAAGTACAGCAAATGGGATGGAGGATTAGCTGCTAAAAGCTATGTAATGAGTTTGAAAACTAAGAAATTGGTAAGTAAAGGATTTATTCATATTGATAATGGTAGAAAAAGAAGGTGGAAATATTGAAAAAAGATATTAAATTTGAAGTCCTGATGAGTTAAATTGTGTTGATTTACTCTTTAAAAGCCTCACTCATGTGGGGCTTTTTTATTTATAATTTATTTTGATTATGTTTGCAATGCGAAGTGATGTTCTTTTTTTGTACCTGCGGCATAACCAATATTGGCAAGGCTGCTCTTTATGGGCATGTTGTTTGTGCAAACGAACATCACTTCGCAGGCCTTGCCATTTTTTATGACTGATATAAAGCAAACAAACAAAACAAGTATTTGGGAATCATGGATTTCTGATTGGATGAATAGAAACTTGCCAGCTGGAAGTTTGCAAGAAAGCAAGGATATTATTTCTAACCAAGAGTTACTGCATGAGCTGTTTTTGTGTACAGGTGAAAACTCAATTTCAATTGAAGTTATTCACCAAACGATGCTCAACCACGACTATGTTTTTGAAGAAGGTGGTTGGTTGGTGAAGTAGTTTTTTATCAAGAATCATTGCACAATTAAGGTGTTATAAAGTTATTTATAATAACTTTGTACTATGTTGGAAGTAAATAAATTAAAATTTGATGAAATTAAAAATTGGGATGATGAAAAGTGGATTGAAGAAATTATGGCTAAAGTGCCTTTGTCAGGAGAATTTAGAATAGATAATATTTATTTAAATATATATGAGAAATATTGCGATATTGATACTTCAAAAGGGCAGCCAGAAGGTTATCAGCTAACTAAAGCAATATTCGAAACAGCTTTTTTAAATAAGAGGGTTAATATACATGGCCGTATAGAGTCACATCTCTCTGATATATTATTGGATTATGGATTTATAAATAATTCAAACCCTGGTGCTTTTGTTATCACAGAAGAAGGGAAATTATTTAAAACAAAAAGAACTTTAATAAAATACAATGAATATAAACAAAAAAAAGAAAAAGCAGAAGAAAGAAATATTCGATTTGGATTCCATTTTAGTGTAATTGGGTTAGTAATTGGTATTTTAACATTAATTACATTAGTTGCAACTTTATATGTGACTTATTTCAAAAACTAGCTGTCCCTTTTTTAACAGATTTTTAAACTCAAATTTGGACTATGAAACAATTCATAGTCCTTTTTTTATGTGTTTTTTTTGGGAGCTGTATTTCTCAACAAAAGAAATGTGAAAGGTTTGTGGCGAAGTACCCCAAATGCTTTAAAAATGATACTACCATTATACATCATACTACCAAAAGCACGGATATTGTTATTCAGCAAAAGCTCTATATTGATACTTTGTTGCTTAATCATTTGCTTGATAGCCTCAATAAACTTGACACCTGTATTACTATTAACGATATTAAAAGTATTGCTCAATCAATTCCCATAAAGGTAAAACCCTATTTTGAAGAAACTGATCGTTACACGGTTTCCTCTAAAATAGTGAATAACAAAATAGTTACTAATGTTCATATCAAAGAACAGATTAAAAAAATAGTGGTGCCACCCCAAAAACCTACCATAATTATTCCTGCAGCTGAAAAGCCATTAAAAGAAAAAATACTGGATTCATTGTTTTGGTTTTTGCTGGGTGCAGCTTCTCTTGCTATTATTTTAGTTTTTAACAACAGAAAGCCAAGAAAAGGGTACTATGTCTGATATAAACTTTAAAATAAATCAGCGAGCTGCACTAATGAAATGGGCAGATGATACTGAGAAATACTTGGTGAATAGTATTTCAAACAAAACATTAACGGATACTTATGGTTTGAAAAACAGTGTTAAAAAACAAACATTGGGAATGTTGACAGATGTTAAAACATTTGTTTTTTCATATTCTCTGCATGGGATGTTTGTTGATATGGGTTTGTTTGGAGGGAAGGGGCTCGATGATAAAAGAGACGATAAAGTAGTAAGCAAATTGGTAGGCAGAAAAAAGAAAAACAAGATGCTGAAGAACCACCCTAAAAGACGTTACCAATGGTATAGTAGAACTATGTATGGTTCGATAAATGTACTTGGGAACTTGATGATGGGACAATATGGCAACAAAGCAATTAACGCATTTAAACTTCCTGAAATAATAGAAATATAATGGCATTAACAACACCCAATACACCAGCTAGTTACAAAGCATTTTTTAAAGAACTTGCCCAAAAACACATCAACATTAGACATGATGATAATACCAGGTTAAACTTTACTGTTGTGGATTTGCAAACCGCAATGAAAGGCTTCAGTGATGATAATATCAAAGCCTTTACAGATTCACTTCGTAGTAAAGCAGCAAAAAAACAAGCTATTGATGAAGAAAACTGTATTATGGTTTTAATAGAACTAAATGGAGAGGCTGAAAGCGATTTAATAAAGATTGGAAGAAAAGATTTTACCGGTTCTTTTTGCATTTTCAGTGTGCCTAAAGATGATAAAAGCGAATCGGTAGATGTAGTTAAAAACATTTGTTACCAAACCGGTTCGGATATTATTAATGTTCTTAACGCTTTTTTCAATATAAATACGATTGAAGGGAAATTGACCGGAATAACAGACGAGAGTATAACAATAAAAGCTCACAGGTTGCATGGTTGGCGTTTTGATTTTACATACTATATCAACAAAGTATATTGTGTGGCAAACGACAACTTTGAAGATTTAGAAATTCCAGACCTAAGTGCACCAGTAATCCCATAAAAATAACATGACCATATCAAGAACACCTTTACAAGAAGTAATATTGAGTAATAATCCAATTTACTATGATTTGCAAACAGATATTTACCTTACAGTAAATGGGACAAAGCAAGTTTTCATATTGTATTTTAAAGAAACAGGCGGTAATCCTGTCAATAACAATGTATTGACACTGCTTTTTAATGACTTTAGTGTTAATTTAACTTTTAAAACAGCCCCTGATGACAGCGGATTGCAATTGCCTTTATACAATACTGCTGTAAATTCCTCATTTGATGATGTGGAGGCTGCTCTGCGTTCTAACTATTATTTAAGTACTTACTTTGTGATGAATGCAACTACTATTGTTGGAGGTGGTGGCACATTTGGGAGACAATACATTTTTACTCAAAGAGACCGCCCTCAAGAATTTAGATTGATTGATTCTGTTAGTTTTGATGCTGCAAAAGCCGAAGTCACAATAAGTACTGCTTATGTTGCAAGACAATATAGAAGCGGATTTAAAGGGATTGTTGATGTATTTGAGCAAATAAATATTGCAGGCGCAAGAGAATACAACAATAAAATTGGAGTATTGGAAGGACATCCAAATACTGAGGGTATAATGAATTTTGATTTGTCGGCTCTATTTAGAAGATGGAGCAAGTTAAAACCTGATTTCCCCAGAGTGTTATCTGATGATATTTATCCATGCACTAATGTAATGCGATATTTTTACCTGATTTGTGGGGAAGCTTATGGGACTCCAACATTAATTGGTAGTAATGTAACCGACCCTGAAACTGTTGGAACTGACCCGTATAAAAAAGTGATCCTTGGCGGTTTACCTTTTTTAGGGGTTCCCAATAATAACTTCTTTGATTTTTATATTGATGCTGGTGCAAACAAGTTTTTAACGACTCAAGAAAGTGGCAAGAAAGTAGTAAATAAAGCCTGTCCTCACTATTTATATCATTACTTAAATACTTCATCACCTGTTCATGTAAAGGGCACCTTGTATTTTGATGATGGCACAACTACTAATTTTAATGGTCCAATTAATGGAAGTCCATTGCCTGCACAAAAGATTTATGGTTATAAGGTAGGTTATAACCAATTGAATTTAGATTCTTTGATTACTTCTACAAAAGATGCTATGAAGTATGAAGTGTGGCTAGAAGATGGTTCAAGCAATAGAATCTCTGAAAAGTTTATGTTTGAAGTAGATACAAGGTATTCTACCTATAATCATTATTTCTTTTGTCATAATCCACTGGGCGGAATAGATACTTTATGGATGACTGGTGAGTTTAATGAACTGCCAGAATTTTCTGGAGTTGAATTGCAAAAGGCAGTTGTAACAAATTACACTGAAGGTAATATTGACACATACGACAGTAAACTAAGAAAAGGTTATGCAGCTAACACAGGATGGAAAAAACATAAAGAAGAAATGGAACATATTAGGGTATTATTACAAAGTAATAATGTAAGATGGTTGCCTGATAGTGCAATACTTGCAGGATTTACAGAGCCAATTAAAGTGAACATTGTAAAAGAGAGCATTGGTGATTGGCCAGGTGATACTAATAACATTTTTGGATTGTCATTTGAATTTAAATTATCTCATTACGAATGGTCATAGATATAAAATTAGAAAACGGGAATAAGCTTATTTTAGAGAGAAATACTCAAATAGAATGGGTGCGTGAAAATATGTTTTTTGAAAAAGATGTGGAGCTGAGAGGGAAATACTCCTATCCTTTTTCTATCAACAGAATGGCTAACAGCGGAGTGCTTAATTTTCCTGACTTAGTGGAAGCACAAAGCGATTTAATTAAAATAGGCTGCACCATTTATTTGTATGGTAATGAGTTTTATAAAGGACAGTTAAATGTGTTGGATTGGGATAATTCTGTAATCAACATTGCCATTAGTAGAGATACTTCTGCCTTTAATACAGATTTATTCATTGATGAATTGGATTTAGGGGTTTATATAGATATAGCAGATTTCGGGAGTAGAAATACTGATAGGGAAAAAGTATATCCTGAAGTGGATTATGCATTTCCACAACATTATAATTACAATAAAGAAAATCTAAAAAGCTATGGCTCCCAAGCTTCAGAAAGTAATTATATATTGGTAAATTGGCAAAATGGTAATGTAGAAGATGCACTGGGTGAAGAAGTAGCAATACCAATGTTTTTTGTTTTGTCAGTTTTAGATAAAATTTTTTCTTATTATGGGTTAAGTTTTATTACGAATTTAAAATCAGAAGCTGATTTTAAGAAGAAATTGATTTTTAATACCACCGTGCCAAGAGCAGATATTCAATGGGTTGGTTTTATTCATAGTCAACCAGATTGGAATTATACGGAGTACGCTATTGTATTTGCAACAGAGGATTTGAATATCCCTGTTGGGACAATATACTCCTTTAAAGTAGTAGAATGGAATTTTGGGGCAATAGTTAATCAGTTTGATGTGGTTTATACAGTTACATCAATGGATGTGTCTGGTGGGACAATAGCAATTGTGCAAAGTATAAGAGATGAAATATTAGCAGTGGCTACCAATACTGCTGTTATTGGAGAATACTACACTGGATTAATTTCTAGAGATAATCCTTTTGGATTTAATTTACAGTTCACCACAGGCAACAGAATTGCTATTGTTTTTAGAGAAGATAATATCGTTTCTGTAAATCAATTAACAGCAGGAACTAATCCAGGAGAAAGCAATGAATTGTTTTCGAGAAATTACTTGCCATATAAAGTTGGGAATATTGTTTTTGAAACTGATATTGAAATGAAAAAACACTTACCACACATTACTGTTTCTGAGCTTCTAAATTCATTGAAAAACACCTTCAATTTACATATTGAATTGGATGAGCAAAATGATAGAGTCGTTATTAATTTCAGAAAAACTTTGATGAATGAGCTAGAAAAAAAGGATTTCACCTATGCACTTTTGGAAGTAATTGAAGGGCTTATTGAGATACCTGAAAATATTTCTATTGTTATGAATAATGATGGTGACAATGATGCATTAGCGGAAGATTTGCAAATTACTGCAAATAATTATCTTGAAGCATCCAAAAGCCCATTAAAAGTAATGGAAACAAATAGTGGAACTCCTGCTGTAGAATATTTACGTAATTCAAATAGTGGATTCAGAAATCAACCTAAAGTAGATATGCTCCTTGGTGATTATGTTACTAAAGCGGAGTTTGGTTTGAGATTTTTACATTGTTATGGTTATGTAGCTGATAGTAACGGGCGTAAATCTGTTTTTGCAGATAATACGGGACTAACGCCAAACGATGTTTACACTCAGTATTACAAAGATTGGTACGAGCTTATGCTAACTCTTAAAAAGGCGCCAACTTATTATTTTGCTTTTGGTATGAATGAGATAAAAGGAGAATTACCTGCAATTTGGAAAGTAAAATACACAGATTTTGTTTGGAAACGCATGACAACAATAATTCATAATACAGACGGAATACTGCCTACAAAAGTGGAAGGATATAAAAAAGGTTAAAATGAAAAACATTACTATCAACGATATAGAATTTACAATTCCTACTTCATACAATGATTTAGATGAAAAAGAGTTTGGATTGATTTGTCAATTATTGGCAAATAACACCCCAGGTAATCAATTAAAAACTTTGTTTTATTTATTAAAGCTTCAGCTTTTTAACTGGCGTAATAGAAAACGCAACCAAGTAATAAAATTACTAAATGCGGAGTGGATACATACACTATTAACTGACAATACCCTGCTTGGTTGGATATTAGAAGAGCCTAAGTTAACCAAGTATTTTATTCAATCATTTTGGTGCCGTGGTATTTATTATGTTGGACCTAGTAAAAGAATATTGAATATTAGTGCTAGTGAATTTGTGTTTGCTTACACTTTTTACAAGCAATATAGTCAAACAAAAGATGTGAAGGCTTTGAACTCTTTAATTGCAGTTCTTTACCGCCCATTGAATCCGTTTTATTTATTAAATGCTTTTTCTTATGGTTTTACAGGTGATCAGCGAATTTCACTGAACACCTTCCTATTCGAAAAAAGAATAAAACGGTTTAGTAGGTTGCCCGACCATTTAAAACTTGGTATTTTTATGCAATTTAGTTCTGCATGGGCTCAGTTTGAAACCAAAAAGGAATATGAGTATGTTTTCAGAAAAGTGGGAGATAGCAATGTCAAAGAAGACCCTTTTGTATGGGAAAAAATAATGATGAAAATGGCAGAGCAGGGAACCTTTGGCGCATACAACGATGTTCAAAAAATGGACAAAGACCGTTTTTTTCTGTGTATGCAAAAGAATATTGAAGAATATTTGGCAGCGAAAGACGGTCGTTGAAAATTAAGTTCTTTTAATGTAAATTATAGTTATAATAGTTGAAGTGGTTACTTCTAAAGTATAAATAATTATTAGAGTTTTAAGCAATGAAAACTCAGTGAATATTCCAATAAAAATATACAATGAAAGTAGTAATACGTTAAATAGATTATAAGTTTGCCAGAAACTTAAATTAGACAATAAATTATTAATGGGTTTTTCTTTTTTTTCTTGTAGTATATGAATCATTGCCATCCTTAAGATACTTAAACAAAAGTATACAATTGAAATGCAAAATGTAATTACTATTGGAATTTCTACAGAATGGTTTATTTTTTTTATTGTTTCAGATTCAAATAAGTTAATCATTAAATAAAAAAAAGGCATTATTAAAACTATTGAAATAATTGTTGCTACAGCTCTAAAATTGATACTTGCAAAGTCTTTTATTAATGTCATAATAGCACAAATATAAATACTTTAGTTTTAAATAAATAGATAATACATTTGTGACATCGTTATAAACAACGTAATACTATGGCTACCAAACAAATTAATTATATTCTTCCGGAATTTGTATTTTTAGATGGTCAAAGCCATTTAGGAAATACATTAGAAGAAAGAACAGTAGTAATGCATGTTCGAACAGCTTCACTGTTTGAAGTAATACATATGAGTAATGTTATAATTTCAGAATTTAAAGCTAGAACTTGGGATATTCAATACATAAATCCATTATTGGCAAATATTGAAGACATTAAGTTACTTTTACACTACACTTCTGCTGAAGATGAACAGCTTGAAGATGTAGTAATGAAGCTAAAAGAATGGTATTTTGAATACTTGCTTTGGGAAGATAAAAATATCATCGAATAATACTGCAATTGCATTTTTAATGTAATTGTAATATGTTTGTTGAATGAAAATACTATTAATTTTTATGCAATCTCCATCTACTATAGAAGGTGTATTTGCTGCTGCTGGAATCATTGGATTATTGCAATTACTGTTTGGTTTATTTGTAATATATCAAGTTATCAGGTACGCTTCAGGAAAAGACAAGATAATTAAAAATCAAATTGAAACTATTAGGTTGTTAAGGAAAATAGCAGGAGAGCCTGAGATAACTAAAAGCGTAGATGAAGATAGTTCAAATGATTAATTTAAGAAAAGAGATAAATGTGGAAAAGTGATAGGAAGCACTGTCAAAAAATATTATTTTATAATTTATAGTGTTAATAACTTAGTCCTATAAGTTATTGTTCTAGTTCTTAAGTTTGTTGTTTTAAAATCAACGTTGTTTGAATTAATAAATATATTAAATTTTTTGCCTAAAGAGAAAGCCAAAGATATTTTTATAAAAAAATATAAAGGCGGTTATTCTATAGAAATTGATATAAAAAACAAAACGTTTTATTTTGGTGGGAAAATAAAAGTGCATGGTAAAGACTATCAAAATATAACAAAGCCTGAGGATTGGGTTGTTTTAGAATGTGTAAATCGATTGCTTGAAAAAGGCTACAAACCTGAAAACATTTCTCTAGAAAAAGTATATCCTGCTGGTCACGGGTATTCTGGCAGATTAGATATTTGTGTGACCCGTGAAGATGCATCAGAATATCTTTTGATTGAATGTAAAACCTATGGCAAAGAATTTGACAAGGAATTTAATCGGATAAAAAAAGATGGAGGTCAATTATTTACTTATTTCAAATTTAGCAATAAAGCAGATGTTATAATGCTTTATGCCTCAGAATTGAATGGTAAAGAAATTTCATATCGCAATGAAATTGTAAAAATAGAGGATGATTATAGAACTGGTGATGTGAAAGATTTTTATGATAAATGGAGTAAACTAACTAAGGATAATGGTGTATTTGAATCATGGGTTAATCCTTATAATTTTGAAAGCAAAGCATTAACAATTAAAGATTTAGAAGAAATAAAACAAGAAGATAGTAGTTTTATTTTCAATCGTTTTTTGGAAATTTTGCGTCATAATGTTGTATCAGATAAAGGTAATGCTTTTAATAGAATTTTCACTTTGTTTCTTTGCAAAATTTATGATGAAAAAGACAAGGAGGGGACTGACAAAGAACTTGAATTTCAATGGTTTGAATCGCCTTTTACTTATGAGGGTGTTTATTATGAAAAAGACACACACATTACTTTTCAAATCAGATTAACAGATTTGTATAAAAAAGGTATGAAAGCCTTTTTAGAAAAAAATGTTACAGATTTCTCTGAATCTGAATTTAATAATAGATATTCATTTTTAACTGAAGAACAAAGAAATCCAATCCTACAGGAATTTAGAAAAGTAAGATTAGAAAAAAACAATGAGTTTGCAATTAAAGATGTTTATGATGAACAATCTTTTAATGACAATGCTGTTGTAGTTAAAGAAATTGTAGAACTATTGCAAGGGTATAAACTCAGATATACAAAAAAACAACAATATCTCTCTGATTTTTTTGAATTGCTATTAACAACAGGTTTAAAACAAGAGTCTGGTCAATTTTTTACACCAGTTCCAGTTGCTCAATTTGTAATTAAGAGTTTGCCAATAGACAGTATTATTAAACAAAAGTTAGAAAGAGGTGTAAAAGATGATTTTCTGCCTTATATAATTGACTATGCAGCGGGTAGTGGACACTTTTTGACAGAAACAATGCACGAAGTGCAGAGAATTATTGATAACAATGAGTTTCCAAATGCCAAAGCTGAAGTAAAACGATTTATCAAACAAGCCAAAGAATATCATTTTGATTGGGCGTTTGATTATGTGTATGGTATTGAAAAAGATTATCGCTTGGTTAAAGTTGGCAAAGTAGGTTGTTATCTGCATGGCGATGGTTTGGCAAATGTTATTCATTCGGATGGTTTGGCTAACTATGGACATAAGGATTATAAAGGCAAACTAACCTTAAAAGATAAAAACTTTGAACAAGAAAATAAGCAATTTGACATTATTGTGTCAAACCCGCCTTATTCCGTTTCTGCATTCAAAAACTCTGCAAGACAATTTTACAGAGAAAATGATTTTGAGCTTTACAATAGCCTAACTGACAACAGTTCAGAAATTGAATGTTTGTTTATAGAACGCACCAAACAATTGCTAAAAGATGGCGGTGTGGCAGGCATTATTTTGCCAAGTTCTATATTGAGCAACACAGGTATTTACTCTAAATCTCGTGAAATTATTTTACAGTATTTTGAAATTATAGGCATTACAGAATTAGGTTCAAATACTTTTATGGCAACTGGCACCAATACAGTTACCTTATTTTTAAGAAGAAGAAACAATTACGAAAGCAAGAATTTAAAACTTTCGGTTCAAAAATTCTTTACTGATTTTCAGGATGTTACATTAAATGGCGTTCTAACTCCTGTAAGCAAATATGTCAACCATGTTTGGGAAGGATTAACATTTGATGAATATATCTCTTTGCTTAAGAAAACGCCTAATAAAAAGGTTGTAGATTCCGAGATTTACAAAGAATACCGCAAAAAAATAAAAGCCAAAAACGATAAAGAATTTTGGACTATTTTACTGGAACGAGAAAAAGAAAAATTGTTCTATTTCATTTTAGCCTACCCTCAAAAAGTGGTATTAGTAAAAAGTGGCGAAAAAGATGCTGAAAAGCGTTTCTTAGGTTATGAATTTAGCAACCGCAGAGGCAACGAAGGCATACACCCCATACAAAGGGGCAAGAATATAGAAGATTGCACTCAGCTTTTTGATGCTGAGGTTTTTGACAACCCTAGCAAAGCAAGCACCTATATATATAAAGCTTTTGCAGGCGATTATGATACCCCGATAGATGAAGCCATGCAAAACAATGTAAGCCGCCACAATTTGGTAGATATGCTAACTTTTGACCGAGTGGAGTTTGAAAAAAGTATTTCACTCTCGCTTAAAAAAAAAGTAAAAATAGAGAGTAAATATGATTTGGTTAAAATATCTGAAGTATCAAAAGAAATAATAAATGGAAGTACTCCTTCAAAAAATGAATATGTATTTTGGAATAAAAAAGAAATTAATTGGCTAACTGTTGCTGATTTCAATTCTGAAAAATTAGAAATTAATAGTACAGAAAATTTTGTTTCTAATTTTGCTTTAGTAAATAAAAAAGTAAGGTTAATTCCTAAAAATAGTGTTCTAATTAGTTGTACAGCTACAATTGGAAAAGTTGGAATTAATTCTATTGAATTAACTACAAATCAACAGATTAATTCAATAGTTTGCAATGATAATATCTTGCCTTTTTATTTAGGTAATGTACTTAAAATTCACGGTTACTTATTGGAAGAATTAAGTTCAAATCCTGGAGTTAAACATATTAATCTTCAAATGCTAAATGATTTCAAAATCCCCCTTCCCCCACTTAAAGTTCAACAAAAAATTGTTTCTGAAATTGAGGATATAGAAGCGAAAGAAAAGAAAGCAAAAGAAGAAATTAAGAAAGGAAAAGAAACAATTGTAAACTTATTTATTCAAGCCGAATCAAAAGCAAACAAAATAGTAAGATTAAGTGATGAAAATATTTTTCATATTTCTATAGGAAAACGAGTGCTGAAAAATGAGTTTGTAGAAAAAGGTAAAATTCCGGTTTACAGTGCCAATGTTATTGAACCATTTGGAAATATTGATAAATTGTTAATTGAAGATTTTAGTAAACCATCTGTTTTATGGGGAATTGATGGCGATTGGATGGTTAATCATCTGCCCAAAAATTATCCTTTTTACCCAACAGACCATTGTGGAGTTTTGAGAGTAAAAGATAATTCTATTAATGAAAAATATTTAGCTTTCATTTTAGAAAAAGAAGGCAAAATATATGAGTTTTCAAGAACAAAAAGAGCATCAATTGATAGAATTCAGGGAATTAAAATTGCAGTCCCACCATTAGTTGAGCAACATAAAATAGTTTCAGAAATTGAAAAAATAGAAACAACAATAAAAGTGTTAGAAACTGAAATTGCTGAAATACCAAAACAAAAAGAAGCAATATTGAAAAAGTATTTATGAGTTATCAACTAGAATTTGAAAGTATAGAAAATAGCAATGAAAGAATAGCTTTTTTAACCTTGCCTAATGGCGGAGTAATAAATATCATTGATTAATACTGCAATTGCATTTTTAATGTAATTGTAATATGTTTGTTGAATGAAAATATTCGTAATAGAGATTGCAATTGAAATGGCGAGGAAAATGACTAAATAATGAGAGTAATAATTATATTTTGTGTTTTATTTTTGTTTTATTCATGCAAAAGTGAAGAAAATAAAATTAGAGATATAATAGGGGAATCATTTGTAAATAATTCTTTGTCAAGATTAAAAGAACTTCCTATAACAGAAGACCATATATTAAGTTTCCCATTTAATTTATATTTGATGAAAAATAATATTGAACATTCTAAAGATGATGATTTTAAACTTGTAAGATATGCTTTTAGCATGGATGGGTCTACTAAATATGTAATGTTTTATATAGTTAATTTTAAAGATAATTCCATATTAAATAAAAGTAGTAATTACAATGATTATGAGAAATATTTCAAATCAATTTCAAATAGTGAAGATAGTTACAATTCTATGGAATCTTATTACAGGGGAGATGTATTGTTAGAAAAAAGATAAAAACCTCCTAAACCATTCGTTTAATTATTAAACCAATTGGTATAATAATTGTAATGTTTTTAACAAAGAAAAATAATGTTTGGTATTTTGGATTTATTCATTTTACATTTGCAATGCAGACTTACCGAAATGAATCAATTTAAATCAAACTTCTTGGGACACGGGGAGAACTTATTAGGTTCCCGTTCATTACATTTCGGTGTAACGGTCTGCAGCGTGTCCCATATTTTAAACCCTTTTTTCAAATGCAGACCGAAAAAACAAATTCCGAAATCGCAGTTGAGCTAGCTCCTGCACAACAAAAAATCCATTCTTTTTATCAAACACACGGCATTGCTGCCCCTATTCATAGTATTAATACTATGCTTACGGAAACGCTTGAACGAATCAGTATTGAAGAGGAAGCTACACTAACTCCCAAAATGGCTGAACATTTTTGGCGTACATTGGAGGTAGTAAATCTGTACGCTGAACTTATGGAGGAAATCGTAAAATCTAAAACCCAATCAAAGTAATGGAAAATTCAATTTTTAATACCTGGATGAATGATTGGGTAGAGCGAAACCCTCCAAGTGAATCTATAGAAGTCTGTGCTGATATTGTAAATACTTCTGAAATAAAGCATCAATTATTCCTTGAAACTCACCACGAGTGCCACGAAAAGGAAATTCATGATTACCTAACGGAAAAACAATATACTTACCAAAATGGAGGTTGGTTAGTGTTATGAATGTACGAATAGTGTATAAGCGTTCTATTAATCAGAATTGGAGCGGAGTAAGAATGACGTTTTTGCTTTTCCTGTACTGGGAGGATAATCAATATTGGTTTAGGATAAATACCAAAGTGGCCAATGCAAGTTGCCAGAGCGAAGAAATAGATGTGGATATCAGCAAACCGGCACTTTGCTCAGAAAGGATAAAAACCTTTCTGAGCAAAACTTACCCGATGCTAAACCCAGTGGTAAATTGGTATAAAATAATAGAGAAAGAGCGGGTTTTACAACTAAAAGTATCAGAGCTTGTAAGGGATAAATAGGCCCACTTTTCTAAATATGGATTTACATTTATTTTTCTGACAACTATCTTTTAAATACCTAGTATTTTAGAGGGATTACAAGTGATATAAAAAATAATTATTTAATATTTGAAAATTTTTTCATTACCTTTGTTGTTGTTAACAACAACAATTTACTATCTTTCAATCATTACATAAATATAATTATGTCTGAATTAAACACTTTAGAATCAAATTCAACAGTTACAATTACTAATTTTTTAAACGAATTACAGCATTTAATAACAACTGATAAAATGCTTATAGAAGGTAATGTAATGGATGAAAAAACTGTTGATACATACTTGAAATTAGCATCAGGCGAAGTAGAAAAAGTTTTAGAGATAAACAAAGATGCTTATTTAAAGTATTTGTTTACAAATCTAGCAAAGGATTATATTGATGGACTTAAATCTATGTCAGATAAACCCTTGAAATTAGCTATTAATTTTAACAACTCTGAAATGTTAATTTGGGTTGAAATTAAAGATGATAATGAAAAATTAGAAGATGATTTTTTATTATTACAAGCAAGATTAAATGCTAAATACTCTTCTAAAGGCGCCAACGTCAAAACTACAATTGTAGAAAAATCTGATTATTTAGCTATCCCACCACAATATAGTAGAATAAACTAATAGTTTGGCTAGTTTCGAAGCACATATCCAGCAGGTAAAACACAATTTATCTACCTTACAGGAAGTTAATCAAAAAATAAATGGGGTTTTAGATTGGCAAGTTACAATTTGTTTTTATTCTGCTGTACATTTGATAAACTCATATTTAGCAAAAGAAGCTGATTTACATTACCAAAAACATAGTGAAGTTGATAATGCAATCAATCCACTTACAATTACTTCAATTTATAAATTAAGCGAAGATTTATATTTGAATTATGAAAAGCTTAATAATTTATCAAGGAAATCTAGGTATTTATGTAATGATGATGCAAAACTTAGAAAAAAAGATAAAGAAAGGGCATTTTTTATTCATGATAGAAATTTTGCCAAAGCCATAAGGAATTTAGATTCATTACTTAGTTATTTCGATAATAAATACAAAATTGGGTTTAAAAAAGATTACAAAATAAATTGTAAAGAATTTACTGTAAATACTCAATTAAATTATTTTACAATTAATCCAAGTATTGAAAAATAGACAATTTTTATATGAAATTTTCAAAATAACAATAACAAAAAAAATAATTAAATTAATTTTACAATCAAATAAAATATAAATTATGCTTGAAAAAGAATTTGAAACATACATTAAAGTTAAAGGACAATTATTGTCAGAGTACCCTTTAGGAGGCTTTGTCGTAATTAAAGATGATGAAGTATTGGGAGTATATCAAACAAGAGTTGATGCTTTAAAAATAGGAATTGAAAAATTTGGGAATGTTCCATTTTTAGTAAAAGATTTAAATGAAGGAAATATAAACTTTAATTTTTCAAGAAATTTAGATTTAAGTCATGCCAGTATTTCCAAATAAAGTTCCGGATTTAATTAGCTTAGGGCCTGTATTAGAGGTTGTTATTTTCCCTCCTCAGCCGGTTTTTGCTCAATTAAAAAAAGAAAATAAGCCTGTCCCAAATAAACAAGTATTAGCTTTGATTGATACAGGTGCTAGTGGAAGTTGTATAGATGATTCAATTGCAAAAATATTAGGATTGATTGCTCGTGATATAGTTGAGGTCGGAACACCTGCTGGGCGAGTTAAACAACCTGTTTATGATTTAGGAATTGGAATGCCTTTGGCAAATAATATTTTCCCTGTTTTGGCTTGCGGTGCTAATATGATTGGACAACCCTATCAAGCTTTAATTGGAAGAGATATTTTACATCATTGTACATTGATTTATAATGGTTGGGATAACTCTTATCAATTGCATTTATAAAAGATAATTAATAAACTTTCTAAAAAGGGACACATTGTTGTCCCTTTTTTATTGCTATTGCTAATGGTACTTTGTATTATGAGTAGTACCACAGAGAGTAAAATTATTAAAATAGTTGCAGATGGTAAACAAGCGGAGGCAAGTATTAACCAAATCACCAGGGCTGTTTCTGCACTTAATAGAGAGCGCAATAAAGAGAAAGCGGGAAGTGCCAGATATAAGGAGCTTACAGAAGATTTAAGCAACCTAAATAGCAAATTGGTTAATGCTCGTAATGAAGTAAAGAACTTAGATAGTGCCAGTAAAAAGTTTTGGGGAAATTTTAAAACAATTGCAGCTGGCGTGGTTGGGGGAAATTTAATTACCAGCGCTATGCAAGGAATTGGAGCTGTTTTCTCTAAGGCAATTAGTAAAGTAACTGAAATGAGTGACGCTTTTGCTAATATTCGTAAAGTTACTGGATTAAGCTTACTAGAAGTGGCGCAATTGGATAAAAAGCTTGGTGATATTGATACCAGAACAGGAAGAAAGGAATTAAGAGAATTAGCTGTTGAAGCAGGTAAACTTGGAATAGAAGGCGTTGGGAATATTGCTAGATTTGTAAAAGAAGCCGACCAAATAAATGTTGCATTAGGCGAAGATTTAGGTGAAGGCGCTGTAACTACAATGGGTAGATTAAGTAATATTTTTAAAGTATCGATGCTTGAAATAGGTTCTGCTATCAATGACATTGGTGCCAGTTCCGCAGCAACTGAAGCTTACCAAGTAGATTTCCTGAACAGGATGGCTGGTACTGGTCCAACTGTAAAGTTGGCGGCTGATGAATTATTGGGGTATTCTGCCACATTGGAAAACATGGGGCAAAGTGCGGAGGTATCTGGTACAGCATTAAGTAAGTTCTTTTTGGAATTTATTAAAGATACTGAGAAATTTGGGCAAATAGCAGGGATGCAAAAAGGGAAATTGACTGAAATATTTAATAGTCAAGGCACTAATGCAGCCTTCTTGACTTTTTTGCAAAACTTAAAACGAAGCAAAGATAGTGCAACAGATATGGCAAAAGCTTTGGACGAAATGCAAATAGATGGAGCACGTTCTGTTGGGGTTTTCTTAAGTTTGGCAAACAGTATTGGTGATGTAGAAAAAAACCAAGTAATAGCCAACAAGGCAATTAAAGAAGGAACATCGCTTACCAATGAGTTCAATATTAAAAATGAAAATACAGCATCTAAATGGGAAAAAATACAAAAGGCAGTATCGGGGACTTTTAATAAAGCAACTAATGAAATAGCTGGTCAATTTATTGATTTGATTTATGATATGATTGATGCTCCACTTAGTGAAACATTAGAAAGAGAGCAAGTGGAATTTAAAATGTTAGAATCAAGGATTTATGACACAAATACTGCTGCTGATGAAAGAGTTAAAATTATTAATGAATTAAAGACACAATATCCTGGTTATTTAAGTGATATAAATGCAGAAACTGTTTCAAATAAACAGTTAAAAGAAAGTTTAGATAAAATAAACAACAGTTTAATTAATAAAATTATTATCCAGAAAGAAGATGAAAAGATTTTAGAACATTCAAAAAAAGTTGCAGAACAAACAATGCAGCAATTAAAATATGAAGCTGAATTAAGAAAAATTATTATAAAGCTTAATGAAAAAGCTAAAATAGATATTTCTGATGGTACTATGTCAGAATGGGCAACTGATTTGTTAAAGTCTGGTAAATTAAATAATGATGAATACCAAGCTTTAAATGGTTCATTATATAGATTTAATGAGTTTATGAAAATCCTTAACAAGGAACAAGCCATAAATAATCAATTAATTCAGGCAAAAGTTGATTTACAAAAGAAATTAGGGCTAGATTTAGATTTAAAATCTCAAAATAGCCCAATATCAGAAAACAAACCAACTGGTAGCACAAGTTCAGGTGGAGATAGTAATACAGGGGATAAACCTCCTAAAACAAATAAATATAAATCAACATTATCAGATGATTACATAGAAAGACCAGATGCAGTTGGATTAAAAGGCAAAACAAGTCCTGTTTTTGAAAATAAAGTTGACCCTAAATTAGCTGATGAAGGAATAAATAGGCTAAAACAACAAAAAGCTAGAGAAAAAGAAGAAGCTGACGCTAAAAAACAATTAGCACTTGCTGTAACAAGAGAAATTTCTGATACAACATTTGAGTTAATTAGACTCCGTCAACAAAAAGAACTGAATACTGAAATAGACTTCTTAGATAAAAAGAAAAATGTTGAACTTAGTAATAAAAAACTAACAGAAGAACAACGTGCAAAAATAGAAGCGGATTATGATGCCAAACGTAGAGCTATACTTACTGAAAATGCTAAAAAAGAAAGACGTGCTGCCATTATCCAATCCATAGTTAATATGGGTTTGGCTATAGCTGCTGCAAATACATTAGTACCTCCTGCTAATATCCCTGCTATGATAATGGCTGGGGTTTCGGGTGCTGCACAAACAGCCTTAATAGCTGCACAGCCTATCCCTCAGTTCTTTGCAGGTGGTGTTACTGGTGCCGAAGATGGCAAACAATATATGGCTAATAATATAGGTTCCTTCTCAAGTGGAGGTGTGTATAATCAACCAAGTGTTGGTTTGATAGGAGAGAGAGGTTCAGAGCTTGTTATTCCCAATTGGCTTTATAAATCTCCTAAAATGGTTAATACCATGGGCGCACTGGAAAGCATGATTTATAATGCTAAACCGTTTGCCAATGGTGGAGCAACCACTCCAGCAATAAACAATAGTGTTGGTTTTGATGATAAGGAGTTAAAAATGTTACTAAAAATGAACATGACATTATTTAGTAATTTAAATAAAACACTTGAAAGTGGGATTGTCGCTAAAACCTTTTACGATAGAGTTGAATATGAAAAATTCAACAATAGAAATGAAAAGGTTAAATCCATTTCGAAGCTTTAATATGCATTAAATTATTTATCAAATAATTTAGAGAAAGATTTCATTTGTTGGGTTAGGAAATCAGTATCCTTATGAAGGTAATTTTGGGTAGTTTTTAAATTTTTATGTCCTAATATATCTTGTAACGCTTTAATATTCCCTCCATTTTGGAGCCATAATGTGGCAAAAGTATGTCTGCCGACATTCATTGTTAAAGCTTTTTCAATCCCTGCCTGTGCTGCAATGAATTTTAATTTTTCATTAATGGTTTGTTCGGCTATCGGTGGAAATATCTTACCTTTTTTATTTTTAATAATTGATTCTGTAAATGAATTGATTGGAATATTGACAATTATATTATCCTTCCGTGTTTTGTGAGCCTTAATATTGATAAAGCCATTTTCTATATGGGTTCTCTCCACTTTTTTAATGTCTGAAATTCTCAATCCAGTACTGCATGCAAAAAGAAACATTTCTAAAGATTGATGATGGATTAGATTTGGTAAGAAGAATCCACTGTTATACATATCCTTCAATGTTTTAAACTCGGAAAATGTAAGAGCTTGTCTGCTTGTTTCAACCCACTTTAGTTTGATTTTCGGCATTTCGAAAATAATCTTCTCAGCCCTGGCTAAATTCAAATATGTCTTAATAATCTTAAGAGCGCTCATCATTGTGTTTTGTCCATTATTAATGAGTGGTTTGCCAATATTAGCAGAATTTTTTTCAAGATATTTCGCGTGCCATTGACTGAATTTGTTAATAAATTCAGTGTCTAAATCACTGAAAAACCACTCCGTTTTGAATTTCCTACACTTGTTTAAAACGGCTTTGTGAACTTTGGAAGTGCTTTCTTCTATTTTGTCATTCTCAAACCTTTGGTTTATCGTTTGCTCAAAATAAAGTAAGAAATCCTGTCTACTGCCTACATTATTATATCGTTTTTTAAACTCATCAATTGATAAATTTATGTTTTGCAGCCTACACTCTATTAAAATATCGTTGACTAAACTCTTTTTTTGTTGAAGAATAAGGTTAAGGTCCTGCTCCTGATTATTATCGGATAGGATAGATTGGCTTTTTTCATCCCAGTTTTGGGGATTGATCTGTATGCCAATACTTATTTCGAACTTCTTTTTATTAAGGAAATTTTGGAAATACAAAGAAACTAAACCTTTGGAGTTAAGTTTTTTTGCTACCACTTTAGAACTCCACCTAAACATATTTTTGAATGATTGGTGGAGTGATGGTGGAGTTTTTGTGCGAAAAGGTGGAGCCAATCCACGTTTTTGTGTTGTTGTCATGTCTTGCTGTTATTGGGTTAACGCAAGACACATCAACAGATGCTGTTTTTTTAGTGATCCCGAAGGGATTCGAACCCCTGACCCACAGATTAGAAATCTGTTGCTCTATCCAACTGAGCTACGAGACCATTGACATTCAAAAAAAAAGGCAGTAACAGTTTATTAATATCTAGACTGTCAACTGCCGTTTTTGTCGGGGTGGCAGGATTTGAACCTACGACCTTCTGCTCCCAAAGCAGACGCGATACCGGGCTACGCTACACCCCGAAGTAGTTGTTTTGATTATTCATTCTTGCAAACAAATAATAAATGTCGGACCAAACTATAAAACATCCGACCAAAAGGGTCTTTTCTAATTTTAAGAACTTCTGCAAAAGTACAATTTATTTTTTAAATTGTAAAATTACTTTTCAACTTTATTTCGCGGTGAGGGAGGGATTCGAACCCTCGGTACAGTTTCCCGTACGGCAGTTTAGCAAACTGCTACTTTAGGCCACTCAGTCACCTCACCTATTGAGGGGGGCAAAAATATTCAATATTTTTGAAAAACAAAAACTTTTTTATTTATTGAAAAAAATACATTTTTCTGACATTTTAAAATTTAGAATTGCTTAATATTGAAACTTGATATTATTTTTTATATGAGCATCAAAGACTTGTTGAAATTTAGAGACATTAAAACCTATGGAAGCACTGAGTGGTTGGCACACAATGCAAAGAAATACCGATCTGTTTTTGACGAAAATGAAACCGCTTACATTTATTGTGAGTTTTCTTTTTTTAACAAAAAATACGATGAAGATAATTGGGATTTAAAATTAAAATTGAAATGTTTGAATGAAGCAGATGAAGAAATTTGCGATTTAAACTGTGATAGAACAATCGATAAACGCGATAATATCGTTTTTGTTCGTGAAGGTTGGGGGGTAAAAACACCCAATACCTATTGGAAAGCAGGAGCTTACCGTTGGGAAGCCTATGTTAATGATGAATTATTTGCGACCAAAAGTTTCTATATCGAACGCCAAGGCGTTGTTAAAAATGGTCATAATCCATTCTTTAAAATTAATACACTGAAACTTTATGAAGGTCCCGATGCCAACTTAATTGACAATGAAAGAAAATACTACATTTGTTTCAATGCTCTAACCACTCGCTACATTTGGATCGAAATTAATGCCAAAAATTTAGTTAGAAAAAGTACAGATTGGGCCTGTGAATTGGTGTTTAATTATAAAACCTCTTCAGGATACCTGAAAGGCTCCGCTACAAAACTGTTTTTTGTAAAGCCTGACGATGAGAATTTTAGTACCACTGTAGGGTGGGGTAGTGATATGTTAGGTACTTGGGGTAGAGGTCGTTACTACATCGAAGTGGTGTTTATGGACGAACTAGTTGCAAGTGTACCTTTCGAAATTGGTGATGATTACGTGGAAGCGGTTGAAGAGGATTTTATTCCTTTGGTGCAGTCAGGGTTCTACTTTGATGCTGATTTTGACTTCGAATTAGAAGATGACAACCAAGAAACAAGTGAGGTGAAACCCGAAGTTGCCAAAGTTCCTGTGGTTAATGATTCTTATGAAAATGTATTAAAAGATTTAGATGCTATGATTGGTTTGGATAGCATTAAATCAAAAGTTAAAGAATATACCAACTACCTTAAATTTATTGCTTTGCGTAAAGAAAAAGGGGTTGCAGACAATGAGCATATCAACTTGCATGCAGTATTTAAAGGAAATCCGGGAACGGGTAAAACCACCGTTGCAAGAATGCTTGGTAGAATCTATAAAGAATTAGGTTTACTCAAAAAAGGTCACGTGCATGAAGTAGATAGAGGGGATTTGGTAGCTGAGTTTATAGGACAAACAGCTCCAAAAACTAAAGAAGCTATCAAAAAAGCAAAAGATGGTATCCTTTTTATTGATGAAGCTTATTCATTAGCCCGTAAAGACGATGACAGTAAAGACTTTGGAAAAGAAGCCATTGAAATCTTATTGAAAGAACTGAGCGATGCAAGTGACATTGCCATTATTGTGGCTGGTTATCCTACCGAAATGAACACTTTCCTTGAGTCTAACCCTGGATTAAAATCGCGTTTTAACATGATTTATGAATTCCCTGATTATATACCACAGGAATTAATCAAAATCTCTGAATATGCTTGTCAAAAAAGAGGTGTTAAGTTAAGCGAAAGTGCTGTCGCAGAAATGTACAAACATTTGGTAGATGCTTACAGAAATAGAGATAAATTCTTTGGAAATGCAAGAATGGTTAATTCTATGATTGATGAGTTTAAAATGAATTTAGGATTGAGAGTAATGAAAGTTAAAGACCCAAATAAATTAACTTTGGATACCCTTAGCACCATTGAAAAAGAAGATGTTTTAAAAGCATTTACGGCTCAGTCTAAAACCGATGCCGATATTCCTATCGACGAAGAATTGTTGAAAGAATCGGTTGGAAAACTCAGAAAACTTACCGGTTTGGCAAAGGTTAAAAGTGATATTGATGAACTGATTAAGTTGGTGAGATATTACAAGGAGTCTGGAAAAAATCCACGTGAAATATTTTCATTACATTCCGTGTTTTTGGGTAACCCTGGAACGGGTAAAACGACTGTAGCCAGAATTTTAGCTCAGATATACAAAGCATTGGGTATTTTAGAGCGTGGTCATTTGGTGGAGTGTGACAGACAATCTTTAGTGGGTGGTTACATTGGTCAAACGGCAATAAAAACCTCTGAATTGTTAGACAAATCACAAGGAGGTGTATTGTTTATAGATGAGGCCTATTCATTAACAGAAGGTGGTGGAAATGATTACGGCAGAGAAGCCATAGAAACTATCTTGAAAAGAATGGAAGACCAAAGAGGGAAATTTGTAGTAATAGCGGCAGGTTATACTCAAAATATGGAGAAATTCTTGGAGACCAATCCTGGGTTAAAATCCAGGTTCGACCGTACTTTCTTATTCGAAGACTTTAATGCCGAAGATTTATATGGCATCGCTATCCAACAATTGGCCGACCATAACTTAATTCCAGATGAGGCTGCCAAAGAACAACTTAAAACTTACATTTCCTACATGTACCAAAAACGCGATAAGTTTTTTGGAAATGGAAGGGCAGTAAGAAAAGTAATTGAAGAAGCGGTGAGAAATCAACATTTAAGATTAAGCGAATTGCCGAAGAGCAAAAGAACTGCTAAGGTAATAGGAACGCTTACTTTTGAAGATGTTGATGAATTTAAAGCAGACAATATTCCTTCACAAAAAACTGGAATTGGATTCAAATAAACATGACATTACAATATCCCAATACGATATTTGAAGTCGTACTTCTTGTAACATGTGGACTTTTTGTTTTAATACAACTAATGGTTCATTTCTATTTAATTCTACCGTTTTTAAAAGTCAAAAAAACTGACTTGCCTACTCATGTTTCTTGGCCAGCTGTAAGTGTTGTTATTTCCGTTCGTGCTGATTTTGAAAATATTCAAAAGCTTTTGCCAGAATTGATGAATCAAAATTATCCAAACTTTGAAATTGTTCTTATAGACGATGCCAGTTGGGATGAAACTAAATCTTTTATTGAAGAATCTGTTAAGCAATTTCCGAATGTAAAAGGGGTGTATGTGACCGAAGAAATGAAAAAACAAACACTCGGGAAAAAACTAGCACTTACGCTAGGAATAAAAGCTGCCTCTCATGATATTATTGTTTTAACAGATGCTGACTGTATGCCCGCCTCTCCTTATTGGTTGCAAAGAATGGTTGCCCCTTATCTGGAAAATCCATCTACAGAAATTGTGCTTGGCTATTCTCCCTTTATTAGAAAACAGACTTTTGTTAATCTAATTTCACAAATGGATAATTTATGGACTGCTATTTTGTATTTATCATACGCAGTGCGCAACAAAGCCTATATGGGTGTTGGAAGAAACATGAGTTACAAAAAGTCTTTATTTCTGAAAGTGAAAGGTTTTGCCAGTCATTTACATGTGCTTTCAGGAGATGATGATTTGTTTGTAAGAGACGCAGCTACTTCTACCAATACTGCTATTTGTATTCATCCCGATGCCTTTATGTTTACAAGTAGTAAGAGTAGTTTTAGAACATGGTATTTGCAAAAAAAGAGACATACTTTTGTTGGGAAATATTACAATTTTAAAGACAAAGTAAAGCTCGGTTTTATTGGTTTGTCACATGCGTTAATGTGGGTTTTAATCGTTTTTAATTTGTTTTTACTAAACAATTGGTTTTGGACATTGATTCTGTTGTTATTGTTTTGGTTGATTAAATTTCCATTGATTTTTATGGCGTTCAAAAAACTCAAACACAAATATAAAATAGTATGGATGCCTCTATTTGATATGTTCTATGTTATCTATAATGCAATGTTTGGGTTGGTGAATTTATTTAATAAACAAAAGAAATGGTAGACTCTACAATCATACAAACGCATTTTAAGGAACTTTCTGAAAAGCAAATTAAGCAGTTCGATCAGTTGTATGTGCTCTATACAGAATGGAATGAGAAAATTAATGTCATTTCCAGAAAAGACATAGATGAACTTTATGTAAGACACGTTTTACATTCTTTGGCTATAGCAAAATTCATTGATTTTACACAAATTCGTTCAGTCTTAGACATAGGAACAGGCGGTGGATTCCCAGGAATTCCATTGGCCATTTTATTCCCTGATATTGAGTTTTATTTGGTAGATTCTATAGGAAAGAAAATAGGGGTTGTAAATGCCGTTATTGAAGGAACAGGGCTAACAAATGTTAAAGCAGAACAATTAAGAGCAGAGCAAGTTAAAGGCAAGTATGATTTGGTTGTAAGCAGGGCAGTGACCCAATTGGTTGATTTTTATGCTTGGATACACAAGAATTTAAAGACAGATTCTGAGGTTGCTTGTTTAAAAGGAGGCGATTTAACACAAGAGTTGATTAATTTTAAAGAAGTTTACCCTCGCAAAAAAATAACGATCGAGTCTATTTACCCCGGTTTTGATGATCCGTTTTTTGAAACCAAAAAATTACTAATTGTAAGGTAATTATTGTTGTAAAAAACACAATTCTTAGTCGATTTTATTCAGGAAAAAGGCAATTTTAAACTTCTGTTTAATTCTTGGTTTGTGTATCACCATTACAAGTAAAAATAGTTCAATTTTTGTTTTGGGTTGCGTTGTCAATTGGTTTTTCTTAATTTAATTAAAACCTAGACAATATTTTCAAACTGTTTTCTGTTAATAATGAATACGATTTTATAAATGGCAATTAAATTTACTTTAAATAAAAAAATAAGACTTACAATTTGTGTTTTCCTTGTAGTGAATGCATTAAATGCTAACAACTACTTAGGTTCTACTAGTTTTGGAAGTCATGTGTATTTGTATAATCACAGCAGTCTTGTAAAAGTGGACTTGCAATCAAAGCAACAGCTAATGGAGAAAAACATTAAAAAGGACACCATTACAACTCAGGCTTTGATAAATATAGGGATGTCTAAAGATAATTCCACAGGCAAAGAGCATGTGATGTTTCAGAATATTACTGTTTTTGAGATTTTGAGTATAGGCAATAGGAATGACAGTTTGTATGTGGCAATCCGATTTAAAAACCCTAAAAATCTTTATTTGTATAGCTATTGTTTGTTGAGGTTCGACCAAGATTTAAACTTTCATAAAGTCTACGTTATAAAATATCCTCCCTTAGTTTCTTACAATTACTTTCCTCAATACAAAGAGTTGGAATTTACCGACGATGCTCAACTTCGTTTACTTTATTGCGACAGTTCCAAACAATTTTGCCAAATAAATTTTAGATTTAATGAAAATAAAAGCACGCTTAAGTCGGACCCCAAAAGCAGAGTGCTTGTAAAGCATTTTACATTATTTGCCATGTTTACTTCTCAAAAAGCAATTGTATCACCTAGTTTGTATGCCATTAAAGGCAGTGATTGGTATTACATGCTTCCTTATCCTGTGTTTTTTGATGCCAATTTATCACAGTTTTTAGACCCGTTTAATATGAAACAGAGTATCATAGAATCAGATAAAAAAACACATTATAAAGGGTTTTCAACATCGCCAAGCATGACACATGATGCCTTTAATCTTAATTATATTCTTTACCACGCCGTTCAAGCATCTTCAGGATTACAGGTTTATGTAAAAAATATCGAAAAAGGAGTGTTGCAAAAATTGAGTTTCAAAAATGGTGATAGTAGTTTTGTGACAGAGGATGTGATGCCACTTAAAAATGAATTAACTTATTTCTTTTTTACCAATAACAATCAAAACTATCTGTTGTATAAAGATGAAAAGACAGAGATAGTCAAATTGCCCTAATATTCAATTCGAAAGCTATTTAAAGCGATTAAATTCATTTTCCTTGTAGTTTCTGATAATTGAATTTAAGGCATTTCGTTCAAGCATGGTTTTTAATTCATTAGTAGAAATTTTATAGACAGTTGACGTGTCAAAATAATCGTCCTCATTAAATTGTTCGGTATATTGACTGTATTCATTTCTATTGCGATACATCATAATACTGTCATTCTTTATATCAAAGACAAAATTGAAGTAATAGGGGTTTAATTGATTTTTGTCATTTACCATTAAGTACACATCTCCCACTTTTGGATGATTAATCATTAAGTCTTTTTCCTTTTGGGCTTTAAGATTTAAAGTAATTCCCAATGTAATAACACAAACAAAGAGAAACCGTCATTCTGGAATTCGGCTCTGCGAATATGCAGAATCTTATCATTTGTGCTCCGCAATTCAGAAGATTCCGTATAATTGCCCCAACCACAAGCCCAATCCGCAGCAATTTACGGAATGACTGAAGGGTGCCTTAACTTGATTTTTTATGTTTTTTTTGATTTTTTCATCCCGAACAGGTTCGTCGCACACTTTGCATCGAACATGGACTACATTGTCTCCAATTGGACAAAAAGGGATGAAATAGACATGAAAATAGTCTCTGTAAATCTTTACATCCATGTCGTTTTTCTTGCAACTCAAACAGGTGATTTGATACTCTGTGTATTTTTTTATTCTTGCAGTTTTATTGCCATAGGTTAAGAACATAATTTTTATTAAAGTTCAAATGGATGAAAGATTTTTTATTTTTTCAAATTTAAAATAAAAAAAGGGTATTCATTAAATTGAATACCCTTTTTTTTAAAATGCGATAATTATTCTAGTGTACTGCGAAAATTGGATAGATTGCTATGTAGGCCAAAGCACCTGCTAAATAACCAATCAAAGCCAACCAAGAGATTTTCTTTAAGTACCAAATGAAGTCAATTTTTTCCATACCCATTACAGCTACACCTGCAGCAGAACCAATAATCAAACAACTTCCTCCTGTACCTGCAGCATAAGCAATGAATTCCCAAAGTTTACTGTCCATCGGGAAAGTTTCTATGCTGTACATTTTCATGGTTGCAGCTACAATAGGCACGTTGTCAACTACAGCTGATAACAAACCGATAGCAACAGCAATTAAATCTTTGTTACCAATGGTATTGTCCATCCAAGTCGCTAAGTTTGCCAAAGTACCGATACCTTGTAAAACACCTATTGCTAACAATATACCTAAGAAAAACAAAACACTTGATGTGTCAATTTTTGATAATGCATGAATAGCGCTGTATTGTTTTCTTTCTTCTTCTTCTTTGTCAATATGTAATAATTCAGAAGCAATCCAAACGATAGCCAAACTGAATAACATACCCATGTAAGGAGGTAAGTGAGTAACTGTTTTGAAAACAGGAACAAATAATAAGCCAGCAACACCTAACAATAACATTAATAAACTGCCTTTTACTTTTTCTTCTTTTTCGGCTTTGTCATAGTCGTAAGAATCACGTTTTACCTCACCTTTCATTTTTATACTGATAATCAATAATGGTACAATCATGCTAACAAGTGAGGGTATTATTAAAGTTTTAATAATGTTTGCACTGCTTATTTGACCACCAATCCAAAGCATAGTTGTGGTTACGTCACCAATAGGAGACCAAGCACCACCTGCATTGGCAGCAATAATTACAATACCTGCGAAAAACAAACGTTGTTCTTTGTCGTGAACTAATTTTCTTAATAACGAAACCATAACAATGGCTGTAGTTAAGTTGTCTAATAGGGCAGACAAGAAAAAGGTAAGAAACGCAATAATCCACAATAGCTTGCGAGAATCTTTGGTTTTAATTCTGTTAGTAATGATTTTGAAACCTTGATGGGCGTCAATGATTTCAACAATCGTCATAGCGCCTAATAGAAAGAAGAGGATTTGAGCCGTGTTTGCCAACTCGTGATTCAATTCTAGATTGATTTCAGCAATGTGGTGGTGCTCAAAAAGTGCCCAAATTCCCCACATTAATGCGGCAATAATTAAGGCAGGAGCCGTTTTGTTGATGTGCAACGGATGTTCAAAAGCTATCGCTAAATAGCCTAGAACGAAAATAATGATTAATAAAATTTCCATTTGGATTAAAATTGGGGCGAATATATATCTATTTTAATAGATATTAAATAATTATTAAGATTTTTTATAGACTGGAACTGTGCTACATGGTTCGCCAAACATCAACGATTTTACAACTGGTAAAAGTTTGTCGGTAAGCTTTAAATAGACGTTGTTGGGAATGAATTTGTCTCCACAACCTTTTATAACAATTCTTTTGTCTAAATATTCCTCAGTATCTAATTGCTCAATTGCATTAATGTATAATTGATGTTCTAAATCTTCACGACTACCTACCATAGCATACTTAACAACAGGTTGTAGTTTTGTAGCAATAAGCATGTAAGCCCATGTTGGAACTATGGCATCGCTGCTGCAAATAATATTGACATAACTGTCTTTATAAATACTCCAATCGTTGTTTTTAATATAATCGCGAAAATCTATCTCTTTTAACATTAAACCCATGTACAATTGTTCTTTAATGTCTATTGTTTTGAAAGGGAAATCTAAAATAAGTTCCTCTGGATTCAGTGTGATTAATCCGCTGTTTGCCACTTTGTTTTCTATATTCTCCATATAAAGTTTTGAAGTCGCAAATTTACATAAAAAGTAACAGAAATGTGTGTTATGGATTTAGTGGACTATTTGTGTTTTAAATGAGTAAAACAATCTGAAAAATAAATTAAAAAATATGTAGGTTTGCATTTTAGTATCAATTGTCCCCATGAAGCCATACTCTATATTGCTATTTATCACTCTTAGTTTGTGTTCATTAGGGGCCGTTTCTTTGTATTTAGATGCCAATAACATAAAACTTGCCGGGGTTGAATTAATGAATTTTGATTCAGACCAAATGGATACCGCTTCCTTGTCTGAAAGTAAAGACTCTATTTTATTGAAAGCCAGAGAGATTTTTCTAAAGGATTCGGCAACTTTGGCCGCCAAAAAAATAGAAATTTTCAAAAAACCATCACGCTCATTTCATGACACACTGTTGCTACTAGAAATTGCTTCTATTGAAAGTTCCGCAAGGTTTTATTACGATAATTCGCTTACCAATACCACTATGGATCGTTTTTTTGATGAATTGGAACAAGTGAAAAGAGACAATACTTTTTTTAGAATTATTCATTATGGCGATTCTCAAATAGAAATGGACAGAATTAGTAGTTTTATAAGAGAAAAACTACAAAGGTCTTTTGGTGGAAGTGGTCCCGGTTTACTCCCTGCATTGGAAGTAACCCCCAAGTACACGGTAGCAGTTCAAACTTCGGGAGATTGGACAAGAAAACTAACTTTTGGGTCGCCTGAATTTAGGTCGAAACACAATAAATATGGTCCTATGGCCTATTTCTGTGTCAAAAACAGTCCTTCAGCTAAAGTGTTGTACACTGCCCGCGATAATACCAGTTATAAGAACAGAAGTTTTAATACTTGTAAAGTTATCATTGGCGCTAATTCAACTCAGCAAGAAATTAAATGCTTTTCAAACAACAAGTTGGTAGATACCAAAACAGTAGAAGCAAGTTCAATTGAACAAATCATTAGTTTTTCTACAGACAGTGCAGAAGGCAAAGTGGCATTGGAATTTAATGGAGGTAGAGCGGAAATATTGGGCGTAAGTTTGGAAAATAAAACAGGCGTTGCCCTCGATAATATTCCAATGAGAGGTGGTTCGGGATTAATGTTTGCCAATATCAATGCGGAATCTTTAAAACGAACTTACCAAGCTTTGGGTGTTAAAATGGTGATTTTACAATATGGCGGAAATGCCTTACCTGGAATGAGTTCCAAATCAGGTGCAGAGTATTATGGCAAGCGTTTTTATGATCAAATTACGTATTTAAAATCTATCGACCCACAATTAATTGTTTTTGTAATTGGTCCTGCAGACATGTCGGTAAAGCGCAATGGGGAATTGAAAACACACGAACATTTGGAGCAATTGAGAGATGCAATGAAATCGGCAACACTAAGAGCTGGTGGCGTTTTTTGGGACATGTATGAAGCAATGGGAGGTAACGGTAGTATGATAGAGTGGGTGCGTTCTAAACCATCTTTAGGTTCGCCCGATTACATACATTTTACAACAAAAGGGGCTCAAAAAATATCAGAAATTTTTTACCAATCTCTGATGAATGAATATGAAATGTACAAAATAAGAAAAAAAACCAGCAATTGATTAAGGCTTTAAAATATCTATTCATGTTGTTGTTGGGCACATGTTTTTCTTTGCATTCTCAGGATGTGCCCGTTAATACCGAACATTTTCCTTTTGTCAATGAGAATTTAAATTCAATTAATTTTTTTAATGACAGTATTGAGTTTTATAGTTTTTTCAGAAAGTTTGATCAGCTAATTTCACAAGGAACAGGGAAGCTAAACATTTTGCATTTTGGAGGTTCTCATGTTCAAGCTGATATTTGGACTTCGCGCCTTAGAGATAATTTTAACTTATTTATCAATCAAAAACAAGCAGCACGTGGTTGGATTTATCCTTTTAAAATGGGACTTAAAAACAATAATCCTTCCAACTATCAGATAGATTACAAAGGGAAATGGGATGGATGCCGTGCCGTAAATTATAATTGTTACGGGGATATTGGGATGAATGCCCTACAAACGACTACGTATGACAGTTCTTCTGCTTTTTCAATTCAGTTATTTGAGTCCAATAGAATAGATTATGTGTTTGATAGGGTAAAAGTTTTTTATTTGCAATCTGAAAATAGTTTTGATATAGAATTAGATTCAAATTATACTGCCAAACAAATTATCATAGACAAGCAAAATGGATACATTGAATTTGTGTTCGATAAAGTGATGCGTTCTGTTTCGTTTAAACTAAACAAGCGCGATTCTACCCAAACCAGTTTTACTTTATTTGGTATGTTTTGCGATTTGGATGCACCCGGTGTGAATTATAATGCAATTGGGGCTAATGGAGCTTCTGTGCCAACTTATTTGAAATGTAATTTAATGGAACAGCAAATAAAAGCAATCAAACCAGATTTGGTTATTTTTTCAGTTGGAATTAACGATGCTTTTGCCCTCAATTTTTGCGCCTCGTGTTACGAAAATAATTACTCGGCATGGATACAAATTATTAAAAGAGCTTCTCCTAATACTGCCATATTGTTTACAACCAATACCGATAGTTACAAAAAAAATAGAAAAGGAAAATTTATTAAAAATCAAACAGGAATAGAGGTGAAACAAGTTATGGAAAATTTGTCAAGAAAAGTCAATGGAGGCGTTTGGGACTTGTTTTCAATAATGGGTGGATTGGGGAGTATGGAGTTTTGGGTTAGGCAAGGAATGGCTGCAAAAGACCGTGTTCATTTGTCAGGTTCAGGATACAAGCTTGTTGGTGATTTAATGTTTAATGCCTTTGTGTTAAAGTATTTGGATTATTTAAAAACCCCTATTTCAAAAATAAAGCATGATTGAGTATATCCTTGCCATATTAAAATCGTTTTTTTCTTTTTCGGAAACTCATCCAATCATATTTACAAATATGGATTTTTGGATATTTTTTGTTATCGTTTACGCAGTGTTTACTGTTATATACAAACAGTATAATATCAAAAATTTATTTCTGTTTTTAGTCAGTGTTTTTTTCTATTACAAAACCAGCGGCTTATTTTTTGGTCTACTTCTCTTCACAATAACCAATGAATTCTTAATTGCACGAATTATTCATCAATCCAAAAAAGAATTACTCAGGAAGTTTTTATTGGGTTACAGCGTGTTTATTAATTTAGGGTTGTTATGCTATTTCAAATACGCTTATTTCTTTACCGATTCTTATAATCAGTTGTTTCAAACCAATCACGAAGTGTTCAATTATTTCGCCCATTGGGGAAATGGTTGGTTGAATAATGGGGACGCATTTAGGGTAGATAAAATTATATTACCTGTAGGGATTTCTTTTTACACGTTCCAAACCCTCAGTTATACCATAGATGTTTACCGAAAAAGGTTAACCCCAACCAAAAATTTCTTTGATTTTGGTTTTTATGTTTCTTTTTTCCCTCAATTAGTAGCCGGTCCTATCGTTAGAGCAAGTGATTTTATTCCCCAAATAAGACAGCCATTTTCGCTAAGTCGTTATCAATTTGGGCTAGCGGTGTTTATGATTTTAAACGGATTACTCAAAAAAATGGTCGTTGGAGATTATATCGCAGTTAATTTTATTGATAAAGTCTATGCCAACCCCTTTTTATACACCGGATTGGAAAATCTATTGGCCGTAATAGCCTATTCTCTTCAAGTTTATCTCGATTTTTCGGGTTATACAGATATTGCCATTGGAATTGCTTTGTTGATGGGTTATAGACTTAACACTAACTTCAATTCCCCATATAAAGCGAAGAATGCAGGTGAGTTTTGGAAAAGGTGGCATATCTCATTGTCCACGTGGTTGCAAGATTATTTGTACATACCATTAGGAGGTAACAGAAAAGGAACTATTGCTTCTTATGTAATCATTTTAATATTAAGTGTATTTATGGCATTATTGCTTGAAGCAAGTTGGGTGTTATGGATTGTGCTCTCTGTAGGTTTTGTGTTTTTTGCTTTGTCCTTAATTTCTTCTGAATTCAAAAAAGCAATTAATACCAATATCAACTTGATGATTACCATGTTATTAGGTGGTTTGTGGCATGGCGCAACTCTCAATTTTTTGATTTGGGGAGGCTTAAATGGTTTAGGGATTGTGGTTTACAAGTTTTGGCGTAAAATCAGTCCGTATGAAAAAATGAAATCTTTGCCTGTTCATTTCTGGAAGGTGTTTAATACATTTGTGTTTATTTCATTTACTCGTATCTTCTTTAGAGCAGAGGATATGACACAAGCTACAGAAGTTATTACTAAAATTTACAGTGATTTAAATTGGCAGTTATTGCCTCGAATTATTGTTGGATATAAAGAGGTTTTTTTGCTGATGACCATTGGATTTGTGGTGCATTGGTTACCAAAGAAACACAAATGGGAATACAAGAAGTTTTTTATTAAATCACCTGTTTGGTTTAAAGTTGCAGTTGTTATTGTTTGTGTTATTTTAATTCAGTTAACCAAATCGGCAGACACTCAACCATTTATTTATTTTCAATTTTAAGAGCCTATGAAACTTAACTATTTAAGTCATGGGATTCTAAAAACAGGTGGTTATAGGCACGAAAAGTTTTTATTTGATTCGGTGGTAAATAAGTTGGAATTGTCGCCAAATCAATACCAAATATTACGTTTGCCTAAGCAATTTAATCATTTATTTGCGTATGTTTATTTAATGGTTTGGGGTTTCTTGAAATCCAACGCAGAAATAAATATTGTCGTTTCACGCTTGGCATTATCGGCGCTTTTTAGAAATTGGTTCAATCAAAATCAAGTGTGGATTGTGGTGCATAATTTTGATGACAACGATGGAAAATCAAACTTAATGAAGCGATATTATGCTTATTTATTTAAACTGTTAAGAAAGTTGAAGCACAACAGATTTAAGGTGATAACTGTGGCTGAATATTGGCAACAATATTTAACAAATGAACAACACCTTCCCAATGTGAAATTATTCCCAAACTTATTTGAAGCTGAGTTTTATACTAAATTCCATAAAGAGGATAAAAATGCTTGGATTCATTTGGGTCAATATAGTTCCAAAAACCACGAAGATATTTATCGTTTAGCGAAGGTTTTAACACAAGATGGTTATTATTGCTATTTCAGTACCTTAGATTCGTCTTTGGCCAAACCATTTAATGGTCAATTTGAGATTATTTATTTCCACAGTTTTAATGATTATTTAGACCAAGTTTCTAGGTCTATGTGTACCGTTTCTCTAATCAAAGTAAATGAAGGTTGGAACAGGTTAGCACATGAAAGTATTTTGATAGGAACCCCTGTTTTAGGCTATGGCAATGGTGGTTTAGGAGAGCTTTTGAAAAAAAGTCACAGCATTATTGTTCAAGACATTGATGAGGCATATACTTGTATTAAGGCTTCGTTATTCATGTTGCCTGAATCTTCCTTTTTTCAAGACTATCACACCAATAAAGCGCAGGACTACCTCAATAAGGTAATGCAATAAAGGGAATTAAGAAAACCGGTTTGCTTAAGAAAGATATTTTACCGCCAATTCAGCTATTGTTTTTCCAATTGACAGTGAACTTGTAGCAGCAGGACTTGGTGCATTAAGCACATGAATTTGTCCCGGTAACTCTTTAATGTAAAAATCATCAATTAAGCCACCATTTTTATCACATGCTTGAGCTCTAACTCCTGCGCCTCCTGTTACTAAATCATCTGATTCAATACCCGGCAAAAGTTTACTTAAGGCTTTAGTAAATGCATTTTTATTAAATGACCTGTACATTTCACCCAATCCAGTTTTCCAATATTTAGAGGCTACTTTTATAAAGCCCGACCAAGTAAGAGATTCCCATAGTTCAGCAATATTGATTTGTGATTTTTTGTATCCCTCACGTTTGAATGCCAAAACTGCATTTGGTCCCGCTTCAATTTCACCATCTATTCTTCGGGTAAAATGAACGCCTAGAAAAGGGAAATTAGGGTCAGGAACAGGGTAAATTAAATGTTTTACTAAAAAGCGTTTATTAGGCTTTAGGGCATAGTATTCTCCTCGGAATGGAATAATTTTCATATCCAAATCAGGGATGGTGTGTGCTGCAATTTTATCGCAATACAAGCCTGCACAATTAATAATTAGCTTGGTTTCAATTTTACCTTTTACGGTTTCAACGATGATAGAACCTGACTTTTTCTTAACATTGATAACCTTATTATTGAACCTGACATCGCCACCCAATAACTCAAAATTTTCTTTCATTTTATTAGCGACCACTTTGTAATCTACGATTCCAGTTTGTGGCACAAAAATGCCTTTGATACCATAGGTATAAGGTTCAATGGCCTTGATTTCATCTGCATTAATGTAGTGAATTCCTTCCAAACCATTTTCTACTCCTCTGTTGTAGATGGCATCCAAAGCACCTAACTCATTTTCGTGAGTTGCAACAATGATTTTGCCACACAAGTCAAAAGGGATGTTGTTTGTTTTGCAAAATTCAATCATCATGTGGTAACCATCGATACAGTTTTTGGCTTTTAAGCTCCCCGGTTTGTAGTAAATACCACTGTGAATAACGCCACTGTTATTACCAGTTTGGTGAGCGGCTACTTTGTTTTCTTTTTCAAGAACTATTATATTGAGTTGTGGTTGTGCTTTTTTTAGTTGGAGTGCAGTAGCTAATCCTACTATTCCTGCACCAACAATGGTGACATCAATTTTTGACATTTTATAGTGGTTTTAAATCGTTGCTTTCTTCTTTAGTTTCAAGTTTAGTTTTAAGCTCTTTAATAATTTTTTCTTGACTCTTAGCATATTTTCGGAAGGGGATAATAGCTGAGATGCCAATTGCTATACCTGTTGTAAAACAAAGTAAAAACAAAATGACTAATGGGGCGTTGAATTCCCAAAAAAACACTTTTACCAATGTAGAATTGCTGTTTTGTAAAGCAAAAATAACAACGAGTAAAGTCGCTGTCAAACCGATTACTATTTTAAATAAAGAATAGTTTGATGGAGGCGTAGTTTCTGTCATGCTGCAAAGATAGTCGATTGATTAATTATTTTTCAATCTTAATATCTAAGTCAGTTTTTACAGAATCAATCGATTGAATAAATGCTTTCGCCTTTGGTTTTATTAATAATATTTTTGGAGTTGGTTGCAATAATAAACTGAGTGTCAGGTCGCAATTCTTGCAAAGATTTAAGTAATTGCTTTTGCCAATCTTTGTCTAATCCAGTTTCAGGCTCGTCCAAAATGAAAACTGTATTTTTAGGTTTGTTTTTTTCGCTTATTGCAATAAGATTGATAAGGATAGAAATGATTCTTTTTTCCCCGTCGGAAATTTCACTAATTGAGCCAATTTTTCCATTGTTAAAGTGAATGGTCATTTTACCACTTTTGTCTATGTCTAGTCGCTTGTTTTTTGCTTCCAAAAAAGCATTTACACTCGACTTTATTTGATGGATTGGGTCATTTAACTTTTCAATTTCTTTTTGGTAAGAAATATTGAAATGGATAATGTCATTTATCCTTTTTAATTGCGGTTGATTTTGAAACCAAGTTTGATATAAGTGAAGGGTTTCAAAGTTTATTTGTGCCTTGTTGTTGTTTTTTTCAACTTCCAAAATGTTTCTTTGTACAATTTCTAATTCATCAAAAAACGCATTGACATGGTCAAGGAAACCTGTTAAATTAAAGTTTTCGAAAGCTTCAATTGCTTGTTCTCTTCTGTTTTTTAAACTGTCATAATCAGGAATAAAATCCAAGTCGTGTTGTTCCAAAAACTCGAATGAATTTAGTAAAACTCTATTTTTGAATTCTTGATTGATAATTGGTTTTTTTAGTTTGATAGTTTGAGTATGTTTTTCGATACTCTCAACCAAGTGATACAAACATTCCTGAGAATCAATTAAGCTATAATTGATGTAATTGTCTAGGGGAAACTGGTCGTAACGTCTTCTGAAAATAAAGTTATTACGCATTTTAGACAAGAAAGATCCCGCTAAATTGGGGGAATTAAAGGAAGCAAAAATAGTAGCGCCTGCTGATTTTATGTTTTTTATAACCTCTTGTTCTAAAAAAGAGGTTTCCAAATGATTCTTTTTTTCCTCATTAGACTCAAAGTCCAATTGGTTGTTGTAAGTAAATTTGGTAAACACACCCTCAACAGAATTATGGTTTTGTTGAGTATATGAAATTTTAAATTCAGAATCATTGGTTTTATTAAGGGCAATATTAACCGTTTTGTTGCTTGAATTTAATAATTCTAACTCCAATGAATCAAAATCAATAGAATTTAAAATAGAATAGGAGGGAGTTGTTAGGGCACTAATTAATTTTAAGAGCGTTGTTTTGCCAGAACCATTACTGCCCAAAATATAAGAAATATCGTGCTCAAAAGCCGCGTCTATATTAATATAGCCGTATATATTTGTTGCTTTGAACTTGTTAATTTTCATAAAAAATGAAGTATATAATACTAGAATCTGATTTAGTTAGGTGTGCAAAAATAAGATTTTATGCTTAAAAACAAATAAAAAAAAGAATTTTTTTTATAAAGTGCTTTCGATTTAATAAATAAAAAAGCCCCGATTATGAGTCGGGGCTTTGTGTTTTGAAGATTTTAAGTATTTAAACTTAGTACATGCCACCCATGTCTGGCGCGCCATGTGCATGAGGTGCTTCTTTTTCTTTAATTTCTACTAAAGCACATTCTGTTGTTAAAATCATGCTAGCTACTGATGCTGCATTTTCTAGAGCAACTCTGCTTACTTTAGTTGGGTCGATAACACCTGATTTAATTAAATTCTCGTATTGTTCTGTACGGGCATTATAACCGAAATCATCTTTGCCTTCTTTAACTTTTTGAACAATGATAGAACCTTCACCACCAGCATTGGTAATAATTTGTCTTAATGGTTCTTCTAATGCTCTTCTTACAATAGCAATACCTGTATTTTCATCTTCAGTATCACCTTTCAATTTCTCTAAACCTTCTAAAGCTCTGATGTATGCAATTCCACCACCAGGAACTATTCCTTCTTCTACAGCAGCTCTAGTTGCATGTAAAGCATCATCTACTCTGTCTTTTTTCTCTTTCATTTCAACTTCGCTAGCAGCACCTATGTATAATACCGCTACACCACCAGCTAATTTTGCCAATCTTTCTTGAAGTTTTTCTTTGTCGTAATCGCTTGTAGTATTTTCGATTTGCGCTTTTATTTGTGCAATTCTAGCTTGAATAGCAGCTTTGTCGCCAGCACCACCAACAATAGTCGTGTTGTCTTTGTCGATAGTAATGCTTTCTGCTCTACCCAAATCTTCCATTGTAGCATCATCTAATTTTCTGCCTTGCTCTTCGCTAATTAAAGTTCCGCCAGTTAAGATAGCAATGTCTTGTAACATTTCTTTTCTTCTGTCACCAAAACCAGGTGCTTTTACAGCTGCAATTTTTAATGAACCTCTAATTTTGTTAACAACCAAAGTTGCCAAAGCTTCACCTTCTACTTCTTCACTGATAATTACCAAAGGTTTGCCAGTTTGAACTACTTTTTCCAAAATTGGAAGCAAATCTTTCATGCTGCTAATTTTTTTATCGTAAATCAAGATGTATGCACCTTCTAAGTCAGCAATCATTTTTTCGCCATTGGTAACGAAATATGGAGATTGGTAACCTCTGTCAAACTGCATTCCTTCAACAACCTCAACAGTGGTGTCAGTGCCTTTTGCTTCTTCAACAGTTATTACACCGTCTTTACCAACTTTTCTCATTGCTTCTGCAATAAGTTTTCCAATAGTATTATCGTTGTTTGCTGAAATGGTAGCAACTTGCTCAATTTTATTGTTGTCGTCGCCAATTTCTCTTGAAAGTTTTCTTAAAGATTCTACCGTTGCAATAACAGCTTTCTCGATACCTCTTTTTAAGTCCATCGGATTAGCACCTGCCGCAACGTTTTTAATTCCTGTTGTTACAATGCTTTGAGCTAAAACAGTTGCAGTAGTTGTGCCATCACCCGCTAAATCAGCAGTTTTGCTTGCAACTTCTTTTACCATTTGTGCACCCATGTTCTCGATTTCATTTTCAAGTTCTATTTCTTTTGCAACCGTTACACCGTCTTTGGTAATAACTGGAGAACCGTATTTTTTGCCGATTACAACATTTCTACCTTTAGGTCCTAATGTTACTTTTACTGCATTCGCTAATGCATCTACACCACGTTTTAATCCTTCACGTGCTTCTATGTTAAAATGGATTGATTTTGCCATATATTTTTTTAATTGTTATTTTTGATTTTTTTGAGTTGATTAAATTGAATTAAATGATTGCGAAAATGTCGCTTTCTCTCATGATTAAATAATCTTTTCCCTCTACTTGGATTTCTGTACCTGCGTATTTACCATACAATACAGTATCGCCAGGTTTTACAACTGGTTTGTTGCCTTTTTCATCAATATCACTCACACTAAGAATAACGCCTCTTTGAGGTTTTTCTTTTGCTGTGTCAGGGATAATTATACCACTTGATGTTTTTGTTTCGGCTGCTGCCGGTTCTACTACTACTCTGTTTTGAGTTCCTGCAATTGGTTTAATATTCATATATTTATAATGATTTGAATGTTTGTAACAACATATTGTCACTAAGTGTGCCATTTTATAATTTATGCCATTTTTTCGCTTCAATGGTGTCAAAAAGTCAAAATGTCATGTTTTGTTTTTGCTTTTTAATCCTAGTAATTTTTCTGTGTTAATCTTGTGTAAAACCAAAATGAAGTATCTGTTATTTTTGTAGCTTAATTTTTTCAATAATATACAAAACGTCATTTTTATGAATAATCAAGAACCAAAAGGTATTCTTATACCTGTGGGGGGGGCTGAGGACAAAGGAACGGATCTGGAATTAGGAATTATTTCAAGGAATAATTTGAATTTTATGGAAATTGGTATCCTTAAGAATATTGTTAATGAAATAGGAAATAATGACGCCAGAATTGAAGTTATTACTACCGCATCTCAAATTCCTGATGAGGTAGGTGAAAATTACATTGATGCTTTCTCTAAGTTGGGTTGCCAAAATATTGGTCACATGAAAATTAGAAATCGCGAGGATGTTATGCAAAAAGACTATTACGAACGTCTAAAAGCTTGTGACGCACTTATGTTTAGTGGTGGAAATCAATTGCGACTTACTTCTATATTTGGTGGAACTGAGTTTTTGGAATTACTGATTGAGCGTTACTACAATGAAAGATTTGTAATAGCAGGGACAAGTGCCGGTGCTATGGCAATGAGTAATACCATGATTTATCAAGGGAATGCAAGTAATGCCCATCTGAAAGGGGAAGTTAAAATTACAACTGGATTGGCTTTTGTTAAAGACGTTATCATAGATTCTCACTTTAATAAAAGAGGAAGGTTTCAACGATTAGCACAAGCAGTAGCGAGTAATCCCTCTGCTATTGGAATTGGTTTGGGTGAAGATACAGGCGTTATTATTAAAAAAGGATATGAAATGGAAGCCATTGGAAGTGGTGCTGTTGTTATAATTGACGGTCGCCATATCAGGCATAATAATATTGCTGATATTGAAGAAGGTACCCCAATCTCTGTTGAAAACATAATAGTTCATATTATGGAAAAAGGGAATCGCTATAATTCAAAAACAAAGGTATTCGAAGCTGCCAACGTGAATGTTGTTGAATAGTTATCTTAACAAAGTTAAGGTTCCTTTTAAATAAAAATACTTTCCGTTTTGTGCTTTGATACTTGCCATGTATAAGTAAATGCCTTCCATACATAGTTCTTGTTTGTACTTACCATCCCAAGATGGACTTTCTCCTGTTTGTTCAAATAATTTTTCTCCCCAACGATTGTAAATTTCAATCTTAATCCATTGTAAGTTTTCACCCTCTATTTTAAAAACTTCATTTAAGTTATTACTATTTGGAGAAAAGGCCGAAGGAATGAAGAAAATAGGGTCTAAACATGGTCGTATTTTAATACTGTCGATGTCTTCTCCACATAGATTCGATACTTTTAATCGGTAAGTAATAGGGTCTTTAATGCTTAATCCATTTGTTAAGTTTATATATGAGGTTTTATGTCCTGTGTTCCATTCATATAATACAGGTGTGTTTACAGTTGAAGTAATTTGATAATTATTCCTACAAGGAATGGTGTCACCTGCTAATATTAAATTTGGAAATGGTAATTCACTAATAGTAATGGTGTCTTTAGCTTCGCATAAAAAACTATCAATCACCGTTAAAACATAAGTGCCATTCTTGCTCGCTTTTATTGTTGATGTGTTTTCTCCGCTCAACCAATTGTATTTTTCAAATGCTTGCTTTGTGCCAATTTCTATGGTATCCCCCTCACAAATACTTGTGTCATTGTTTGTTGTTAATTTGGGCGGAAGATTAACTTTTATTGAAATAGAATCGCTAAAAGAGCATCTATAATCCTTGTTTATAGTCAATCTATAAGTGCCACTTTCTTTGACGTTAATAATATTAGAAGTGTCTCCAGTGCTCCATAGCAAGTTTTTAAAATAAGTAAAAGTGCCAATGTTTAATGAGAAAGGAAAGCAAATGTTTGTGTCATTGCCCAATTCAAAATTAGGTTGTTCTAGTAGCGTAATAATTGCGGTATCTGTAGCAATACAATTCAAACTGTCTTTTGAAAATAAGTGATAAATTCCACTCTTATTAACCACTATAAATGAATCTTTTGAACCGTTACTCCAAATGTAATTTGAAAGTGAAAGGTTTGATGAAAGTAGTATTGAATCTCCTTCACAAATACTGCTGTCTTTCCCTATGTCTAAAAGAAGATTACGTTTTGTAATTAATACTGAATCGTAAAAAAAACAGCCAAGTATTGTTTTACTTTTGGCGTAATACTTTTGGTCTGTTTGCGGAAACACAATAGGTTTTAAATGGTTGGTGTCATTAATGAATTTGTTGGGAGTCCAAACGACATTATTGGTGCCTGTAATTTTAAGCTCTACTGTGTCTTTATTGCACAGTGAAATTAAATGAGGCATCTGTATTTGTTGAGTGTCTTTGTTTAATTGAAATGTAAATGAATCTTTACAATTGGGGGTATTTGAAACAATTAAAAGTTGATATTTGCCAGTGTCTGAAACCAATAGTTTGGATTGGTTTGTTTGGACTAATTGCTTGTTTTTGTACCAATATACTGCAGCATTTTTAGGTTTAATTAGACCTTTAAGGGTGTCGGTATTGTTGTTGCAAAGTACGGATGGTCCCTCTATTTCTGCATTACAGCAGTTTTCTTTGATTTCTATTTCAAAACAAGTGTCTTTTTCATTGGCCTCACCAGGATTCATTATGTAGTTTATAATGTATTTGCCTGTATTTAAGTATTTAATATTTTGAGGAGTTGCGGTAGTTTGAGAGGGAAATTGTGGGCTAGAACTACACATATTAATAGCAAATCGAGTAATAGTATTTCCGCTAGCATTAGTACTAAAAAAATAAGCAATATCATTTTGGATAATAATGTCAGAAAGGTCGTTTGATTTACCAACGGTATTACTGAAACTGCCTAAATTGCTTGCTGTAATAGAACCCCCTAAATCATTTGGGAACTCAAGTTTGATGATTTTGTTATTTTCGTCGCTTAAGTAACCAATTTGCTCATTGTTACATCCTTTTATAATTAATATTCCTCGTGAAATCTGTTGTGCATTGGCTAAGTTATTAAATGTGGTTGCGGTTGGACTGTTATTACTTGAAATGTTTTTCCCAAAAGCAAGTCTAACTATCCTTTGTCCTAAAACATCGGTTACAAAAGCATAAAAGTCATTGTTTTTGTCTTGTTTTACCTCAATACCTGAAGCACCTCCAGTAAGACCAATGTTAGTGAAATTGTATGCAGTAGGAGTATTTAACAAAGAACTGCCAAAAACTAAGCGAGTAATGGAGTTGTTATTTCTATTGGCAACAAAGCCTATCCATGTATTGTCGTGATAAAAAATGTGTAATTCATGTGGCCAAGCTAATTGACCAAGATTGCCCAAATTAGTAGCGCTAGGTGAGTTGTTATTGACATCGGTGCCAAAGTTAATTCTGACTATGGCATTGCTTCCAGTTACAAAACCAATCCAATTGTTTCCCTCTTTCTTTATTTCTAGTCCTTCCAAATCAGCAGGTAATACGCCACCAATATTTCCCAAATCTGTAATTGTTGGAGTGTTTAAAAAGCTATTGCCATAATTGGCTTTGATGATTTTTTTGTTGAAATAGTTGGTAATAAAAAGATAGTAATTGCTACCATCAAATACAGGTTCTGCCATTGCCGGTCCGTTCAACAATGAGTTGTAATGGTTTAAAACAGTAGTTGTAGGGAGATTACTTACGGATGATTTGTTGCAAAATGTCCAATAGTGAGAATAGGCCATATCAGATAAATTATTAACTTTTAAAGTGTCTGATTGGCACAAGTTAAGCTCTGGAATATTCAAACGAATTTTCTGACTTAATCCAAGAGAGCAATATAAAGTCGTGATAATTAATATATAATGCTTCGAAAATGGCATTTTGAAGTACAAATTTATTTAAAAAATATGAGATATCTATTTTTATTTTTCGAGTAAAAAAATACATAAAATTAGTAATAAGTTTGCTCCCATGTTTGGATTGTCTGCATTTTTTGCAAAATTTTTAATTTGGTCTGTCATTTTAAAAACCATTAAAAGCATCATTAAATGGTTTTTAATTTTAAGTATTGGGCTAGTCTTGTTCTATAAATTTGTTCCTGTACCATATACCTTATTTATGTTCCAAAGGTGTTTTCAACAACAAGCTGACGGGGACGAAATGAAACTAGAAAAGGATTGGGTGTCAAAGGATGAAATTTCTAATTATGTCCAATTAGCTGTAGTGTGTTCAGAAGATCAAAATTACTTAAAACACAATGGATTTGACTTGGGCGCAATTAAAAAAGCGATGAAGTACAATGAAAAAATGGAAGAAAAAGGCAAGTCGAAACGAAGAGGTGCGAGTACAATTAGTCAACAAACTGCAAAAAATGTTTTTTTGTGGCATGGTAGAAGTTGGATTCGCAAGGGGTTTGAAGTGTATTTTACTTTTCTTATAGAGTTGTTGTGGAGTAAAGAGCGTATAATGGAGGTTTATCTCAATGTGATAGAATTGGGGGATGGTGTGTATGGTGTTGAAGCTGCATCACAAAAGTATTTTAAAAAATCAGCATCTAGATTGACCCCAAGTGAAGCCGCCCTTATGGCAGTGGTGCTTCCCAACCCAAGAAAATTTTCTATCGCCAACCCAAGTGGATACACTCGCAAGCGTCAAGCTTGGTGTTTAAAACAAATGAGGTTCTGGGGAATGAAGTTAGATTATAACAAAGCTGATAAATCTTCAAAAAACTCTGAAGATGAAAATTAATAAATTGATTGAAAAACTATATTTTTGCCAATTGAAATGAAATACAAACGAATTCTCCTGAAACTTAGTGGTGAAGCTCTAATGGGCGACCAACAATATGGCATAGATCCTAAAATCTTAGAACAATATGCCAATGAAATAAAAGAAGTTGTAGATATGGGGATAGAAGTAGCCATTGTGATAGGTGGTGGTAATATTTTTAGAGGGGTTCAAGGTGTTCAAGGAGGTTTGGTTGACAGAGCACAAGGGGATTACATGGGTATGTTAGCCACTGTAATCAATGCTATGGCGCTGCAAGGTGCTCTTGAAAAAAATGCAATTAAAACGAGATTATTGTCTGCCATTAAAATGGAACAAATTTGCGAACCTTTTATTCGAAGAAGAGCCATGAGACACTTAGAAAAAGGTCGTGTTGTTATTTTTGGTGCTGGTACAGGAAATCCATATTTCACAACTGATACAGCGGCCTCTTTAAGAGCTGTTGAAATTGAAGCTGACCTTATATTAAAAGGGACTCGTGTTGATGGCGTTTATACTGCCGACCCTGAAAAACATGCCGATGCTGTTAAATTTGATAACATTACTTTTAGTGAAGTCTATGAAAGAGGATTAAATATTATGGACCTTACAGCAATTACACTTTGTCAAGAAAATAAATTGCCAATCCTAGTGTTTGATATGAATAAACATGGTAATCTTAAACGATTAATGATGGGCGAACAAGTGGGTACTTTGGTTTCCTAGTCTCTGATTTTCCTTTTTATTATTCCTAATCTTTCTAATAAGCTGTAAAGAATAGAAAGTGCTATAAATACGGTAGAAGTTAGGATGAGTGCTATACCTATTTTAGACATCATTTTTGATTTATTTTTGGCAATTTCTATTGGTGTGGAATAATCCAAGATTAAGCCGTGTTTAATCAATAAAATTAAGCCAAAGGCAAATGTAAGCATGGCTATAACTCCAGTAAGTAAAGCCCATTTGTCGTTGTTGAAAATAAAATGTCTTACTATTTCGATTGTTAAATAGGTGATAGCTAATATTGAAAGTGTTAATTCAATTTGATATCCCATTTTGATGTTATTTTACGCCTATGCTTATACTGGTTTTAAAACAAAAATAGTAATCATCAAAAGGGCCAATTACTCTAGGATTGTATCTAACTTTCAAAGCTAGTTTTGTGAACTCTAAAGACATGTTTAGGTAGTTTTTATAAGTGATGCCAATAATTGGTCTTAAACTTAAGTTTAAATCTGGTTTGTTGTAAGCCACATGCGCCAATCCTATGCCTCCGCCGACAAAGGGTTTGAATGCTCTTTTGCCAATAAAATAATGATAAGTAGGTGATATTGAGAAAATGTCATAAGCACCAATGGCATCCGTTTGGAAACTTTCTTGAACAAGAGAATATTCTAAATTAATACCTATTGAGTGTCTGTTGTTTATGATTTTTTGAGGATGTAAATGGATTCCCATTCCTGCATTTTTGCCATTATACTTCGATATGTTAGGATTGAAATACCTCTCAGGAAAATTGCCAAATAACCCAAAATTGATTCTATAGTTTTTTTGCTGTGCTTTCAATGGAGTAAAAGCAACTAACAATAAACAGGAAAAAAACAGACTTTTGAGGGAGTTTAATGTCATTATTTAAATGCTATTTTATTCCATGTAACCCCAATGCTTCAATTTTAACTCGTTTTTTCTCCAATCAGGTTCCACTTTTACACGCAAATCTAGAAAGACTTTCTTTCCAACAAATTTTTCAATGTCTTTTCTTGCTTCTGTGCCAATTTTCTTGATTCCGGCACCCATTTTACCGACAATGATTCCTTTTTGTGAGTCGCGCTCTACAATAATGTATGCGTATATTTTATCTAAAGTTTTACCCTCTTGATAGTCGTGAACAATAACTTCGGTACTGTATGGAATTTCTTGTTCATAATAGTGAAATATTTTTTCACGAATCATTTCACTAACAAAGAAACGTACATTCCTGTCGGTTAATTGGTCTTTTGGGTAAAACGCTTCGTGAGTAGGTAAGTATTTTTGAATCAATTCAATCAAACTCTCTGGATGAAAACCAATCAGTGCAGAAATAGCAATAGTTTCAGCAGGTTTTATTAAAGCACTTAAGTTACTCATTACCGCATCTACTTCTTTTTGGTCAGACAAGTCTATTTTATTGACAATTAAAATGATAGGGCAAGAGGCTTTTGAAATCAATGCCATTTGTTCGTCTTTGAAATTGGGATTAGTTACGTCAACTAACACAATTAAAACATCAGCATCATCGATACTCTCCTTCACTGCTGTCATCATGCTGTCGTGAAGTTTGTATGCAGGTTCAATAATACCTGGAGTGTCCGACAAAACGATTTGGGAATGCTCGGTATTAATGAGTCCTAAAATTCTATGTCGCGTAGTACTAGCCTTAGGTGTAATAATAGAAAGTTGTTCTCCTATTAGCAAATTACTAAGGGTGCTTTTTCCTGCATTCGGTTTGCCGATGATGTTTACAAAGCCAGCTTTGTGAGGTGTTAGTTGTTCTTCCAAAATGTTTTTTTTAATGTTTGTTTGCTAATTGTCCGCAGGCAGCATCGATGTCTTTCCCTCTGCTTCTTCTCACGTTTACAATAATGCCTTTAGACTGAACTCTGTCTGCAAATTTTAATATTTTATCGGGGTCGCTACTGGCAAATCCAGAAATAGAAATAGGGTTATACTCTATCAAATTGACTTTGCAAGGAACTCTTTTTGCAAATTTGATTAATTCGTCTGCTTCTTCAATGCTGTCGTTAGTGTCTTGTATAACAGCGTATTCTAATGTGATTTTTCGTTTCGTTTTTTTATAAAAGTAATTTAAAGCCTCTATTAATTCTTCCAAAGGATTGCTGTCATTAATAGGCATTATTTTACTTCTTTTTTCATTGTTTGCGGCGTGCAACGAAAGGGCTAAGTTAAATCGGACACCATCGTCACCCATTTTTTTAATCATTTTAGCAATACCTGCAGTGGAAACCGTAATTCTACTTGCAGACATCCCCAATCCCTCCGGACTGGTAATTTTATGAATGCCTTCCATTACATTGCTGTAATTAAGTAAAGGCTCTCCCATTCCCATGAATACAATATTACTCAATGGCATTTGGTAAGTAGTTTTTGCCAATTGGTCAATAAGCCACACTTGGTCGTAAATTTCTGCAGGCTCCAAATTTCTGATTCTTTTCATAGCACCTGTGGCACAAAAAGTACAAGAAAGACTACACCCAACCTGACTGCTTACACAAGCGGTCATTCTATTGGGAGAGGGGATTAGTACACCTTCCACTACAGCGCCATCATGAAGTTTAAAGGCAAGTTTTATGGTGCCGTCAACACTGGTTTGGGAGGTTAAAATTTCAACTGTAAGTAAATGGAAATGTTCGTTTAGCCAAACTCGAATAGATTTGGAAATATTACTCATTTCATCAAAGCTTCTGACCCCCTTTTTCCACAACCATTCGTATACTTGTTTGGCGGTGTATGAGGGAAATCCAGCATTTGAAAATTGTTCCTGTAGCTGTTCTAAGGATTCTAAACGGATGTCTTTTTTGGTAGGATTCAACAAGATTGCAAAGTTAATAGATTTTTAATGCTTGTGTAAATTTAAAAAAAACAGTAATTTTGTTATATGAAAGTAAATTTTACCCTTAAATATTTTAGTCTATTTATTTTATTGGGAGTTGGTTTTTTAGGATTTTCTCAAACAAATTCTCTTAAGTTAACAATCAATCATAAATTGGGTTCAAGCCCGTTCGCATACAACCAAGTTGCCTATAATAATTTAGGTAATAATTTCAATGTTAACTTGTTGATGTATTATATATCAAAGGTTAAAATCGTTCATGACAAAGGTCAAGTTACTTCATTGGATAATCTTTACATCTTGGTAGATGCCTCAAAGCCTACTTCTGTTAATTTAGGTGATTTAGCCATTGATAGTGTTGAAAAAATTCAGTTTTCTATTGGTGTAAATACGCCTCAGAACAATCAGGACCCAACTGCGTGGCCCGAAGATCATCCACTTGCCCCTAAAAGTCCTTCGATGCACTGGGGATGGAGTGCAGGTTATCGTTTTATCGTGATGGAAGGAACGACAGGCGACGGATTAAAACAAATGTTCCAAATTCATGGTTTAGGAAATATTAACTATTTTCAAACCGAAGTGGCTACTTCTGGAACAAAAGAAGGTAATGTTATCAATATCGCGCTTGATGCAGATTATACCAAAGTGTTAAAAAATATTCCTCTATGGAATGGAGTAATATCTCATGGTGAAACAGATGAGTCGGTTACAGCACTCCAAAATTGTAGAGATTTTGTGTTTTCTCCTGCCGGTCAAGCTTTGTCAACACCAATGACCGAATATTCTAATGATTTTATTGTGTTCCCTAACCCTAACAATGGCGTTTTTGAAATTAAATCTAAAGTGGATTGGGATGGTGTGAAAATCTTGAATCAACTTGGTCAAACAGTGTTTCAAGGGAATGATAATAAACCATTAAGCATTTCTAATTCTGGTGTTTATTTTCTGCATTTTGAAAAGAATGGTCAGTTTTTAGGAACAAAATTAATCAGCGTTCAGTAAATTGCTGTCATGGGTTAAACAAAGTTTATTTGTATTAATTCCACTTTTTTGGGTGGCTTGTAAAAAAGATGCACCCATACAAAAACAAGAAATTGGCCTTGAGTCTATCATTATCCCCGATGGTTTTCCTCCTATTGAATTTCCTGCTGATAATGCTTTTACAAAAGAACGTTGGTTGCTCGGTAAAGCCTTGTTTTACGAAAAACAATTGTCATTAGATTCTTCGGTTAGTTGTGCCTCATGCCACAGTCAACAATTTGGTTTTAGCGACAATGTTGCATTAAGCAAAGGATTCAAACAAAGACTAGGAAACAGAAACGCCCCAAGTATCATCAATATAGCATACCATCCTTATTTTACAAGAGAAGGAGGAGTGCCGAGTTTGGAAATGCAAGTTTTGGTTCCCATTCAAGAACACAATGAATTTAATAATAATATTTTGGACATAGCAAAGAGCTTGTCATCTAATCAGAAATTACAAAACTTAAGTTACTTGGCCTACAATCGTCCGCTCGATTTTTATGTAATTCCAAGGGCCTTAGCGACTTTCGAGCGTAGTTTGATAAGTGGTAACAGCAAGTTTGATCAATACAAAAAAGGAACCATTTCACTTACAGAAGAAGAACAAAAAGGCATGAATTTGTTTTTTAGTGATAGAACAAATTGTAGCGACTGTCACAATGGTTTTAATTTCACAAACTATCAATTTGAGAACAATGGGTTGTACGAAACATACAATGACCCCGGAAGAAAAAGGTTAACGGGATTGGATTCCGATTTAGCCAAATTTAAAGTCCCAAGCTTAAGAAATATCGAAGTTACGGCACCTTACATGTATGATGGTTCTTTGTCCGACTTAGAAGCTGTGATAAATCATTACAATTCTGGAGGTAAACAACATCCCAATAAAAGCGAAAAAATTAAGTCACTTCAGTTAAGCCAAGACGAAAAAAAACAAATTATTGCGTTTTTGAAAACACTAACAGATGTCTCTTTCTTAAATCAAACCATTTTTAAACCATGACTGCATTCAAATTAAAGCGTTTTTTTGTCATTTTTATAGGCTTATCAATCTTTAGTGCTTGTAATCCTGATGAACCTATGGATGATGGTATTGTTTCAATGGTAGAAAGGGATTCGACACCTTATGTTCTAGAAATCGGTCGTTTTCCAATGCCTAATTTAAGTGACAATCCTTTGACCAATGCAGGTGTTCAATTAGGAAGAATGTTGTTTTATGACCAACAGTTGTCTGCCAACTCAACCCAATCTTGCGCATCATGCCATTTACAAGCCTATGCTTTTAATGACACTGCCCAATTTTCTCGAGGAATTAGGGGATTTAAAGGCACACGCAATGCGATGAGTGTTTTTAATACCGCTTGGCATTCAAACGGATTTTTTTGGGATGGACGCTCCAATTTATTAAGACATCAGGCTTTATTGCCGATTCAAGACCCACTGGAAATGGACGAAACTTTGGAAAATGTCATTGCTAAATTAAAACAAGACTCCAAATACAATATTCCTTTTATAAAAGCATTTGGAAATAATTCCATCAATATAAACAATGTATCATTGGCGCTTGAGCAATTTATGAATTCTATCGTTTCAAACCAGTCAAAGTATGACAAGTATTTGGATGGTCAAGTGAATTTAAGCGATGCAGAAGAAAGAGGAAGAGTATTGTTTTTTAAAGAGTTTAATGCCGCACTTCCACTTCAATCAGGTGCCGACTGTGCGCATTGTCATGGGGGGATTAATTTTGAAAATGACCGTTACATGAACAATGGGTTGGATACAGATGCGGAAATGAAAGACATAGGAAGGCAAGAAGTAACCCAAAAGCCCTCAGACAAAGCGAGGTTTAAAGTGCCTACGCTTAGGAATTTGTCTTACACAGCACCCTATATGCACGATGGACGTTTTAAAACATTAGAAGAAGTGGTTGCACATTATAACAATGGCATTAAAGAATCCTCTACGCTCGACCCCGCTTTGGTTCAAACTGTGGAAACGGGATTGAGATTGACTTCTCAAGACATTCAGGATTTAATAGCGTTTTTAAAAACATTGAATGATGAACAATTGATAAAAGACAAACGATACAGTTCGCCTTTTTAGCACTTACTTAAATGATTCAAGTTTGATATTATTTTTAAATAATGTTTTAACTCAGCGAGTTTTAATTAAATTTGCCTTTTATTTCCAAATTATAGACATTCTCTAAAAGATATTTCATGAAAAGATACAAAATAAAATTCATTACATTTTTTAAAAATCTCATTTTACTGTTGCGACCACATCTTGTATTTGGTTTTATTCAACATTTATTTTTAACGATTTCCAACACCATTCAGTTGTCAAGATGGATCAGTGCACAGTCAAAAAATAAATTGTTAATCAACGATTTTTTTGATTGGAAACGCGACCATTACAAAAGATATGGTTTGTACCAAAGTGTATTAAATATTTTGAACGAAGAAAAAGCAGCTTTCAATTATTTGGAATTTGGAGTTTGTAGAGGCGAGTCCTTTAAATGGTGGTTGGAAAACACCAAGAATTCCGAACATTTAATGGTAGGGTTCGATACCTTTGAAGGGTTGCCAGAAAATTGGGGTGTGTTTAAAAAGGGAGACATGAATGCAGAGATTCCTTTAATAGAAGACCCAAGAGGGCGATTTGTAAAGGGTTTGTTCCAAGACACTTTGCCTTCATTTTTAAAAGAAGGGCATTTAACCAATGATAAAAAACTCATTGTTCATTTAGATGCCGATTTGTTTACGTCTACATTGTACGTGTTAACCACATTAGCCCCTTATTTAAAAAAGGGAGATATTTTATTCTTTGATGAATTTAATGTGCCTAATCACGAGTTTTTTGCATTCAAAATGTTTTGCGACAGTTATTACATCAAAACAAAATTACTTGGTGCCGTCAATAACTACTACCAAGTAGCTATTGAGATAGAGTAGGAGGGATTGTAGATTGGATTGATGGTATAGGATTTAAAAACTTAATCAAATATCCCTTTTAATTCAAACTGTAATTCTGGGAACATTACGCTTTTAACAACATCATCAATAGATACAGGTTTTAAACCTATGTATTGATGGTCTTTTAAAGTGTAAATGAATACGCTTTCATTCATTGGGTCAACTATCCAGTATTCTCTAACGCAAGCTAATTCATATACTTCAAACTTGGTTTTCAAATCGTGTTTAGAATTTCCGGGAGATAAAATTTCGACAACCAAGTCGGGGGCGCCATTACAACCTCTTTCATCCAGCTTGCTTAAATCACATAAAACAAATAGGTCAGGCTGAACAACGGTGCTATCAGTTTTTTTATTAGGTATTGGTAATCTTACATCAAAAGGGGCAATAAAAACTTTACAACCCTTAGGATTGGTAATGTTAGAAAATGTAAGAAATAAATTGCCAAGTGTTCTTTGATGCTTTGTATTTGGCGCAGGACTCATTTTGATGATTTTGCCAAAAATAAGTTCTACCCGTTCAGTAAAACGCCATTTCAAATAATCGAAATAAGTGTATTCTTTGGATAAATCCAATTGACTATACTCTATGATTGGTTCCTCTATATCCATAAAAAATTAGTTTTTTCAAAAATAAAGAAAAAATTTGAATTTAATTTATTCTAATGTTTGTTTTATTAAGAAAAACAAGACGATGATTCCCCGCCTTACACCTTCTTCAAAAAGCAAGTTTTAAGCACCATCATGCCTTTTTCTACCTTGCCTTCTATCTCTTCATCGTTATCGGTTAAGCGGATTTTCTTCACTACAGTGCCTCTTTTTAAGGTTAATGAAGAACCTCTTACTTTTAAATCTTTGATGATTTGAACACTGTCGCCTTCATTTAATAGAGTACCATTGCTGTCTTTTACTTCCATAATATATTTATTTTATTGGGGCAAAAGTAATACAATTGATAAGAATACAATTCAATTGAAAAAATGTTATTAAATTGATTTTTTCGTTTGCATCAAACCCTCTAATTTTGCACTTTAATGAGTTTAACACAAGCTGTTCTCCTTTTAAAAGACGGAACGTTCTTCAAAGGCAATGCCCTCGGCAAAATTGGTACCACTACTGGCGAGATTTGTTTCAATACAGGCATGACTGGTTATCAAGAAGTATTTACAGACCCTTCTTACTATGGACAAATACTAGTTCAAACCAATGTTCACATAGGTAACTATGGCGTTAATGAACAAGAAATAGAAAGTGATGGTATCAAAATTTCAGGACTAGTTTGTAGTACTTTTGCTAATCACCACTCACGTAAAATGTCTTTTGCCTCACTTGAGGATTATTTTGTAAACAATCAAGTAGTCGGTATTCAAAATTTAGACACCCGTCAAGTGGTGCGACATGTTAGAAATGCCGGTGCAATGAATGCCATTTTAAGTAGTGAAGTAACCGATATTAACGAACTTAAGGCAATGCTCGATCGCGTTCCTGATATGGAAGGTCTTGAATTGTCATCAAAGGTTTCTACCCCTCAGTTTTATTTAAGAGGTTCCGACCAATCTGAATTCAAAGTTGCCGTATTGGATTTTGGTGTAAAAAATACCATGCTTCAATGTTTAAACGACAGAGGTGCTCAGTGTGGTGTTTTTAATGCCCATGCAACAATCGAAGAAATAATGGCTTGGAATCCAAATGGAGTTCTTATTTCAAACGGTCCCGGCGATCCTTCTGCCATGGATTATGCAGTCAAAACAGTGCAAGCTTTAATGCAAAATAATGTTCCCTTATTTGGTATTTGTTTGGGGAATCAGTTGTTGGGTAGAGCCATGGGTATGGAAACATTCAAAATGCACAATGGACACAGAGGACTTAACCACCCCGTTAAAAACCTATTAACTGGTCACAGTGAAATAACCACTCAAAATCACGGATTTGCTCTTAAATCAGGAGATTTCCCTGAAGTAGAAGTGACGCATATTAACTTAAATGATGATACAATTGAAGGCATAAGAGTAAAAGGACGTAGAGCATTCAGCGTTCAATACCATCCTGAATCTTCCCCCGGTCCACACGATTCTAGATACTTATTCGATTCCTTCTTCGAAAGCATGAAATAAAACCCTAATTCCTAATTTACCTCACCCCTAACCCCTCTCCAAAGTAGAGGGGAACTATAACACTTAACTAATAACCCCTAACTAATAACCAATAACCCTTAACCAATAACACCCACAATGAGCCTAATCGCAGACATAAAAGCCAGACAAATTCTTGATTCAAGAGGTAACCCAACTGTAGAAGTTGATGTTTTAACAGAAAATGGAGCACTTGGTAGAGCCGCTGTTCCAAGTGGTGCAAGTACAGGAATTCACGAAGCCGCAGAACTAAGAGATGGCGATAAGTCAGTTTACTTAGGAAAAGGTGTATTAAAAGCAGTTCAAAATGTCAATGAAATTATTTGTAATGAACTAATTGGTTCATACATCTTTGACCAAAATGACATAGACCGCACCATGATAGAATTAGATGGTACCGCCAATAAATCCAATTTAGGGGCTAATGCTATTTTAGCAGTTTCACTTGCTGTGGCAAAAGCAGCTGCTCAAGAAAGTGGTCAAAGTTTATACCGTTATTTAGGCGGAGTAAATGCCAATACATTGCCATTGCCAATGATGAATATTTTAAATGGTGGTGCGCATGCTGATAACTTAATCGATTTTCAAGAATTTATGGTTATGCCAACCAAAGCAGATTCATTTGGTGAAAGTTTGAGAATGGGTGTTCAAATATTTCATGAATTGAAGGCGGTATTAAAATCAAAAGGATACAGCACCAATGTGGGAGATGAAGGTGGATTTGCACCTAATATCAAAAGCAATGAAGAAGCTATCGAAACTGTTTTGATGGCGATAGAAAAAGCAGGATTCAGACCAGGAGAGGATGTTTATATTGCTATGGATGCAGCCGTAAGTGAATTGTGGGATGCAGAAAAAGGCTTGTATGTATTTAAAAAATCAGACAAACGCGAATTAACAGGAGATGAAATGGTAGATTATTGGAAAAATTGGGTAAACAAATATCCGATTATTTCTATAGAAGATGGTTGCGCAGAAGATGATTGGGCGAGTTGGAAAAAATTAACTCAAACGATAGGAGACAGAGTGCAATTGGTTGGTGACGACTTATTTGTAACCAATGTAACCCGTTTGCAAAAAGGAATTACAGAAGGGATAGCCAATAGTATTTTGGTTAAAGTAAATCAAATAGGCAGTTTGACTGAAACTATCAATGCGATTAATTTAGCAACAAAAAACAGTTATACCAATATCATTAGTCACAGAAGTGGTGAAACCGAGGACAGCACAATTGCAGATATTGCAGTCGCAATGAACAGCGGTCAAATAAAAACAGGTTCAGCTTCAAGAAGTGACAGAATGGCGAAATACAATCAGTTGCTAAGAATAGAAGAGGAATTGGGTTCAAATGCTCAATTTATTGGCAAAGGATTTAAGTTTATCAAGTAATAATTAGGTAATTCTACAAATACATTAAGAGCCGATTGTTAAAAAAACGATCGGTTTTTTTATTGTTTCTTTCTTACCCCACTGCGTCCCATTTTTTTGGGTCTTCTTGTCGGAGTACTTACAGATTTTTTCTTGTCAGTTTCTGTTTTGAGTTTCCCTTTGGGCGCTCTACTTCCTGCGAATTTAACTTTTGGCCCTCTATTGGGTGTTTCACCTTCTTTGGGTGTAAACTTAGGCGTTCTTTTGTCGTAAAAAGCTGATTTCGGAATTCTTTTTTTCTTAACTGTATCTGGTGCAGCAGAAGAGTGTTTAAGTTTTTCTTCTAAAATTTTAACTTCAGAAGGAAGTAGTTCTCTGAATTTACCAACAGGTATTTTGTCCAACTGAATGTGCATGATACGAGTTCGTTTCAGAGAGACAACGTCGTAACCCAATGCGGTACACATTCTGCGGATTTGTCTGTTGAGCCCTTGGGTCAACACTATTTTGAATTTTTTGGTACTTTCTTGATATGTTTTACATGGTTTTGTAATCGTTTCAAGAATTTCCACCCCATTCGCCATTTTCTTTAAAAATTCAGGCGTAACAGGTTTGTCCACTGTGACAATGTATTCTTTTTCGTGTTCATTTTCTGAACGTAAAATTTTATTTACAATATCACCATCATCAGTCAAAAGAATTAATCCTTCAGAATCTTTGTCTAATCTACCAATAGGGAAAATCCTGCGGTTATGATTGATAAATGAAATAATGTTTGATTTATCTTTCGGGTCAGTGGTTGTTGTAATGCCTTTAGGTTTGTTAAAGGCAATATGAAATGGTGCTTTTTTATTGGTTTTTATGACCTCGTCGTCTACACAAACTCTGTCATTTGGCAAAACTCTACTTGTAGGCAATGCCAACTTACCATTAATAGAAACGCGTTCTTGTTCTACTAATTTATCAGCTTCTCTTCTTGAGCAAAACCCAGAAGAACTTATAAATTTATTGATTTGGATACCTTCGGAAAAACTCAATATTGATGTGAATTAAATCCAGTCCATAGCCATAGCTAAACCACCAACAGTAGTTGGAAGTGCTAGCCAAAATGCTTCAGGTAAAAAGATAATTAAGGCAATAATTGTAACAAGTGATACTGCAAAAAGCATCCAATATCCGGCTTTTGATTTTTTTTCTGACATAAAATTAAAATGACAGGGCAAACTTACGCAAAAAATATTTAAAATTTAAAATGAAAAAACCACTTTTCTTTTTTTTATCTTCTTAATTCGATTTTATTGGGTTATCAAGGTTTATAAAGATTGTAAAACTTCGGAATGATAACTCATTTTTGTTCCCTTTGAAATAGAAAAAAGATTATTTTTGCCGAATGATACAACGCAAGCAAACACTTTATTTATTATTGGTTTTAGTAATTAATTTAGTTTTAATATTGTCTAATGTTAATGTTACCAAGGGATTATTAAGGGTAACGGACATAGATTCAGACAAAGCGTATTTTTACGAGTTGGGTATTGTAAAAACTACCGTTAAAACGGAGCCTATCAATGAATTTACCAATGGGTCCCTTATGTATTCTGTAATAGCGGTTGCATTAATTTCTTTAATTGCAATTTTTTTATTCAAAAAATTACCACTTCAAATGCGATTAGTTGCTTTTAATTTTTTGTTTATACTTTTAGTTTGGTTCAATATGATTTATCAAATTTATAAATTAAACAGAACTTCAAGTATCGAATTAGTCTCGTCAGACTTGAATTATGTGACTTTATTTATTCCTGCAATTCTATTATTGTTCAATTTACTCGCTTTTAAGGGGATTAAAAAAGATATTGAACTCCTAGCATCTGTAGATAGATTGAGATAAAAACCCCAAAAGAGACCTAATCGCTTGATTTTATTGGAATTTAAGGAAGTTGAAAAAAACAGATTTTTTTTTTAGATTATTTTGAAAATAACAATAAATTTGCCTCCAATTTAAGTTTAATAGTTATACTTACGAATGAACACCAAGACCAAATATCTTTTAAAACTTACGCTAGCAGTAGTAGTTTTATTAATTTCCGTTATTTCAATTAATCAATCATTTGATTTTTCGACAGTTAATCTAGATCAAATCACTGCAGAAAAACCACTTTTTGGTGCTGATGAATTTAAATACGAACCCCCAACTGCTGATGCAGGAGATTCTGCTTTATCATCAAAAATCAATTGGGCGATTTTCATTTTTGTCATTTTATTGGTTTTAGTTATCGCTAATACACTTGACATCAGTAAATACATTTCAAAAATTACAGGTAAAGAAACCATCAACCAAAATGAAATTAACAAATGGATAATGTTGATTTTTATGATTGTTGGTTTAGCAGCGGTTGTATGGGAATATAAAGTTCATGGAAAGTTGATATTGTTAAACAATTCTGCAAGTGAACACGGTGCAAGCTATGATAGCATGTTCACCATTACTCTTGCATTAACCACAATTGTGTTTTTTATCACACAGTTTTTATTGTTTTGGTTTGCATTTACTTACGCAAAAAAAGACGGACAAAAAGCTTTATACTACTCTCACAACAACAAACTAGAGGTAATTTGGACGATTATACCTTCAATTGTATTGACAGTTTTAGTTTTAAGAGGTCACCAAACTTGGAAATCTGTTGTGTATGCAGAAGATGATTACAAAGGTAAAATCAAAAAAATCGAAGTGTTCGCTTACCAGTTCGGATGGAAAGCAAGATATGCAGGTGAAGATGGTGTATTAGGTAATGTTGATTATAAATTTATTTCAGGCAAAAACGAATTAGGATTGGCTTACAGTCCTGAGGTTGATGAATTGTTACTTGAACTAAAAGATAAAATAAAATTAGACCAAGAAGCTATTAAAAATCTAAAAGTTACTTTAGAGTCTTTGAAAGCGGACTATGCAGCAGCAGATGGATTAAAAGATTATACGACAATGGAGGCTATCCAAAAACAAATTGATGATGTTATGGACGGTACAACATTGTCAGAATTAGAAGCATCTATCAAACGTAAAACCAAACAAATTGAGCGTATTGAAGCAATTAAAAGCAATCCAAAGATTTTCGCATCAACTTTTACAGGTTCAGCAGAAGATGATATTATCACTCAAGAAATACATTTAGCTAAAGATTCATTAGTGACTTTGAATTTCAGATCAAAAGACATTATCCATAGTGCTTGGTTGCCACATTTCAGAGCACAGATGAACGTTGTTCCGGGTATGCCAACTAAATTCACATTCAAACCAACTAAATCTACAGCAGATGCTAAAAAAGAATTTGGTGAAGAATTTGAATATTATTTGTATTGCAACAAAATTTGTGGAGCATCCCACTACAACATGAAAATAAAAGTGGTAATTGAATCACAAGCAGATGTTGACACTTGGTTAAAAAGCCAACAGCCTGTATTCAAAAAAGTTGAAGCAGTTCCTGCAATCATGAACACCACCGATTCAACAACAGTTTCAGAGCCAGTTAATAAATTAGCTTTAAAATAATCCAAACATTCAAAAAAAAATCTTGTTATAATAATTAAGTTAAAATAAGCATGAGTACAGTAGAAATAACAGCCAACCCAACCATTGATTCCCACACTCATCACGATGAACATGGTCATCATGATCATCACCACAAACAGTCGTTTATCTCTAAATACATATTTAGTACCGACCACAAAATGATTTCAAAACAATACCTTATTACAGGTATTATTATGGGTTGTTTTGGTATGGGGATGTCTTTATTGTTCAGAATGCAGTTAGCATGGCCTGATGAAACTTTCCCTTTGTTTGAAAGTTTACTTGGTAAATGGGGTAAAGGCGGAAAATTAGACCCTAATTATTACATGGCACTAGTTACCATTCACGGAACTATCATGGTATTTTATGTATTAACAGCAGGTTTAAGTGGTACCTTTAGTAATTTACTCATTCCACTTCAAGTAGGTGCAAGAGATATGGCAAGTCCATTTATGAATATGCTTTCATATTGGTTCTTCTTCTTGTCTTCTGTTGTATTAATGTCCTCTTTCTTAGTAGAAACTGGTCCTGCCTCATCTGGTTGGACTGTTTATCCTCCACTTAGTGCACTCGAAAAAGCGATGCCGGGTTCAGGATTAGGGACAACTTTGTGGTTAGTTGCCATTATATTATTTATTGTTTCAGCACTTTTAGGTGGTGTTAACTACATAGTAACTGTATTAAACATGCGTACAAAAGGAATGTCAATGAACAGATTGCCATTAACTATTTGGGCATTTTTATTAACAGCTGTTCTAGGTTTGTTATCATTCCCTGTTTTATTAGGTGCAGGACTTTTGTTGATTTTTGACAGAAGCTTTGGTACGAGTTTCTACTTAAGTGACATTCACTTAAATGGAGTTGGTGCATTAACAAACAGTGGTGGTAGTCCAGTATTATACCAACATTTATTCTGGTTCTTAGGTCACCCTGAGGTTTATATTATTTTAATGCCTGCATTGGGTATTTCATCTGAAGTAATTTCAACTAACGCAAGAAAACCAATTTTTGGTTACACTGCAATGGTTATTTCATTAATTGGTATCTCTTTCTTGTCATTTATCGTTTGGGGTCACCACATGTTTATCACAGGTATGAATCCATTCTTAGGAACAATGTTTATGTATGTCACGCTGATTATTGCGGTGCCATCAGCTGTAAAAACATTCAACTATTTGGCAACGTTATGGAAAGGTAACATTCGTTTTACGACGGGGATGTTGTTTGCAATTGGTTTAGTTTCATTGTTTATTTCAGGAGGTTTAACTGGTATTTATTTAGGTAATGCAGCTCTTGATATTCAACTACATGACAGTTATTTTGTGGTAGCTCACTTCCACTTAGTAATGGGTTCTGCTGCTATATTTGGTATGTTTGCAGGTATTTACCACTGGTTCCCAAAAATGTTTGGTAAAATGATGAACAAAACTTTAGGAACATTACACTTTTGGTTAACCTTTATTTCTGCATACTTGGTGTTCTTCCCAATGCACTTTATGGGATTAGCTGGTGTTCCAAGACGTTACTATCAGTTCTCATTAATTCCTGAATTTGATATTTGGATGGATGTTAACGTATTTATTACAGTTTCAGCATTCTTAGGTGGTGTAGCTCAATTGTTATTCTTATACAATTTCTTCAATAGTATCTTTAGAGGAGAAAAAGCAACTAAAAACCCTTGGGAGTCAAATACATTAGAGTGGACTACTCCAGTTGAACACATACACGGTAACTGGCCTGGTGCAATCCCTACAGTATATAGAGGTCCTCATGAGTACAGCAGACCAGACAGAGAGTCTGATTACTTCCCTCAAAATGATCCAGGAAATGGTGAGCCAGAACATTATCACGCTCCTGCAGCCGTTGATACATCGTATAGTGGACCTAAAGAAAAACCGTCTAAAGTGTTTTTCTCATCGTTTGCTCATTTGTTTTTAGCAAAAAAAGTTCAAGCCTAACTGTATTTTACAGTTTAATTTAGAACTATGGATTTTATAAAAATAAACCGAAGATTTGGTATTCTTACCATCTCTTCGGTTTTTTTGTTGTTGCTAGCCGGTGGTTTTGTAAGAAGTACCGGAAGTGGAATGGGTTGTCCTGATTGGCCTAAGTGTTATGATAAATTATATCCGCCAACCCACGTAAATCAATTGCCAATTGGATACCAATTCGAATATGTAATTAAGAGAGTTGAAAAGGCAAAACGTTTTTCTAAATTAATAGCTAAATTGGGGTTTAAAAAAGAGTCAGAGAGGATATTAAATGACCCTAATTTATTTCAACCCGAAGAATTTAATACAACAAAAGCTTGGATTGAATATATCAACAGACTTATAGGCGTATTGTCAGGTTTGTTCTCTTTAGTATTTTTTGTATCACTTTTCTTCATCAGAAAACAAATCAGTCGCTCAAAGTTTGTATATGGTATTCTTGGATTTATATTAATGCTCTTTAATGCATGGATGGGAAGTATAGTGGTAGCAACAAATTTATTTCCGATATTAATCTCCATACATTATGTAGCAGCTTATGCGGTACTTCTCTTTTTTATGCTAAGTATTCATCAAACAAAGTTAAACTCTGAGAGTCTGTCTTTAATGAGGTTTAAATACTATTATTTGATGATGGTGGTTTTGTCAATTGTACAAGTAGTGCTTGGAACGCAATTAAGGCATTTTACTGACGAAGCTGTTTCCAAAAACATATTGATAATAAATGAAGCAGTTAACTTTAGTTTTTTAGGGATTAGTTTTACAAGACATTGGTTAATGGCTTTATTTTTGATATTTGTAAGTTTAGTTCCTCTTTTTGTATTGCGTAAAAAAGTAGAAAGAAAATGGCAATATTTTAATTTAGGTTTGTCATCAGTATTAATAGTGCAATACTTTACAGGAGTAATCAATTTAAGGTATAATTTTCCATTAGTGGCCCAAGTATCTCATATCTTATTTGGAGGCTTAGTTTTTGGAATTTCGCTGTATATTTGCATCTCAATTTTTAAATCTATATCCCTTGACAGAAAATAGTTCTATCAAACAACCCGAACCTCTTACCAAAGCATTTTTTAAAGATTATTTAATGCTTAGCAAAGTCAGGTTAAGCGCCTCAGTAGTCGGTACTACAATGATTGCCTATGTTTTGGGTGTTAATAAGCTCGACTTAACGTTTAGTTGGACAACATTAATTGCCTTAACTGTGGGAGGAATGTTTGTAGTAGCTTCCTCTAATGGGTTCAATCAAATTATTGAAAAAGAGACAGATAAGTTGATGTCTCGTACTCAAAATAGACCAATTGCGGATGGAAGAATGTTGGTGAACGATGCCTTGGTTTTTAGTATTGTAATTGGAATTTTAGGGTTGCTCATATTGGCATTCTTTGTCAATGGAAGAGTTGCTTTCTTAAGTTTAGTTTCCTTGTTTTTATACGTATTGGCTTATACTCCACTTAAAAAAAATACGCCATTTGCGGTGTTTATTGGAGCTCTTCCTGGGGCTTTCCCTCCTGCAATTGGTTGGATAGGCGCTTCGGGAAATATTGATACAATAGCGCTTTTATTATTTGTAATTCAGTTTTTTTGGCAGTTTCCGCATTTTTGGGCCATAGCTTGGATATTAGAAGACGATTACAGAAAAGCTGGATACACGTTATTGCCTTCCTATGAAGGAAGAACAAAAAAGAATGCTTTTCAAACAATATTGTACTCATTGATGTTAATCTTTATGAGCATGTATCCCTTAACAATGGATCCACCTTTTGCGAGTTTATACAGTTTATATGTTATATTGCCTTGTGGTTTATTTATGTTGTTCAGAGCTTATAAATTATACCAATCATTGAGTGTATCAGACGGAAAAAAACTAATGTTTGCATCGTTAATTTACATGCCCGCAGTCCTGTTAAGTTATTTACTTTAAAAAAAAATGTCAACCCCAAATATACAATCTATGTCCACCCATAAAAATTCTTTTAATGAAAAAACCTTTATAACTTGGCTATTTATTGTAGCAAGTTCAATGTTATTTATTGCATTTAGTAGTGCCTATTGGGTTCACAAAACGGATGGTATGAATAACAATGCATGGCTAAATTTTGATTTACCACTTCAGTTTTGGATAAGCACAGTGATTGTTTTAATCTCGAGTGTTTTTATGCAGTTTTCATTCAATGCAGCCAAAAATGATAATGTATATAAAATTCCTTCTTTACTTACAATCACGCTTATTTTGGCCTTATCTTTTTGTGTTTCACAATACTTAGCATGGGTAGAAATGAAAGATATGGGCTTGTTTTTTTCAAATAGAGAGCCCGGAGAGATTTCGGCCTCATTTGTTTATGTTTTATCAGGGGTACACTTATTTCATATTTTGGGAGGTATTATTCTGATAATCATTGCATTAGTCAAGTCAACCCGTTTGGAGATTCACAAGAAAAGTATGGTGTTTATAAATATTTGTAAAACATATTGGCATTTTTTAGGAATTGTTTGGATTTTCTTGATTTTATTTCTTTATTTCGCAAAGTAATTTAGATTCAATATTTAACATGTCAAATACAACAACAGTATCAAACGAAACTATATGGGCTGGAGGTCGTTCTCCATTCAATGTAAGTTATGGAAAATTGATGATGTGGATCTTCCTTTTATCGGATGCATTCACTTTTTCTTCATTATTAGTAGGTTATGGAGCTATCAGATTCAGCTATGCTGGAAGTAGCACTCCTTGGCCAGATCCAGCTAACGTATTCAATCACTTCCCGTTTGCACATGGTTTACACTTGCCATTGTTATTCGTGTCATTAATGACGTTTATATTGATTTTCTCATCTGTAACGATGGTATTAGCTGTTGAAGCAGGTCACAGAAAGTCAAATGCTGAAGTTTCTAAATACATGATTTTAACGATTATTGGTGGTGCTGCATTCTTAGGTTGTCAAGCTTGGGAATGGTCACAGTTCATTCACGAAGGTGGTCGTTTGGATTCAAACATGTTTGGTTTAACTGAAGCAGGACTCAAAAAGGCTGAATCTTTGTCTTTTGGAAGTCACTATGAATGGTTGGCCGCAGACAGAGCGCCGGGGCCTGTTCCTTTTGCTTCACTATTCTTTATTGTAACTGGATTCCACGGTTTCCACGTATTAAGTGGTGTTGTTTTAAATATCATCGTTTGGCTTAATGTTATTGGTGGTACTTACATCAAAAGAGGACACTATGAAATGGTAGAAAAAGTTGGACTATATTGGCACTTTGTTGACTTAGTTTGGGTATTCGTATTTACATTTTATTATTTAATCTAATTTATAAAAATTCTTATGAGCAGTTCACATCATACACACACAGAAGGCGAATATATTCCAGAAACATATGTGCCTCATTCGGAGTCACATGGTACAAAAAGTTTATGGAGAACATTTTGGATTTTACTTGCTATTACACTAGTAGATTTTGTTATCTATTTTGTCGCTGAAGCAAGTTTATTCAGAAACATCGTATTTATTGCATTTGGTATAGTTAAAGCAATTTTGATTGTTGGTATATTCATGCACTTAAATTACGAAGCTAAGTTTTTACGCTACATGATAGTATTACCAGCGATAGTTTTTCTATCATACTTGGTATGGCTTTTAATGGTAGAAGGTAACTACGTTAGTCTTGTTAAATATTTTCAATAATCAATGAATCAAATTAAAAAAAATAATAGCCCAACATGGAAAGTGTTGGGCCTTTTATTTTTATTACTAGTAGTACCTATCTTATGGGTAATGCTTAATAAAACTGGCGTACACTATTCTAAAAAGTTACCTATCTATTACGACAGAGAACTCGATGCCAATGGTGACACTGTTTACCATACTATTGATGATTTTAAATTGGTAAACCAAAATAATGATTCTGTCACATTGTCAAACTTTGATGATAAGTTGCTTTTGGTAAGTTTCTTTTTTGCAAGTTGTGAAACAGTATGTCCAACTATGAACAATTACCTAGCCCAACATATTTATACTGAATTTGAAAAAGATGACGATGTTAGGTTTATTAGTATTACGGTTGATCCCAAAAATGATACTCCCTCTGTTTTGCTTAATTATGCAAAACAACTAAACGCTAAACTGCCTAATTGGAGCTTTTTAACAGGAAGTAGATCTGTAATTTACGACTTGGCTGCCTACAGTTTTAAAATTCCTGGTGCCGAAGATGAACACAATGGTTTGTTTCACAGTAATAAAATTGTGTTAGTGGACAAACAAAAACGTGTACGAGGTGTTTTTGATACAGGTGGGCAGAACGATAAGCGTGAAACAATTGATGCAGTTAGAGCCCTCAAATTAGAATATAAAAAACAAAATGAAAGCAAGCCTTAAAAAAAACGATAAATTAGCCAATATAGTTATCATTTCTTTGTCTATCGTTGTATTTGCTTTGGTCGTTTTAATGCGTAAAGTAAAATTAGACATTGACTTTGGATTTGATACTCATGTTTTCCCAAAAATAAGTGCAACACTCAATTCTATTGTTGCTATTTTACTAGTTGTGGGATTGTATTTTGTGAAAGTTAGAAACTTGGAAGCTCACAGAAAATCAATGATGTTAGCAGTGTTGTTTTCAATATTGTTTTTACTTAGTTACGTGTTTTATCATTTCACAACAGTTGAAACGCTTTACGGTGGTACAGGTGCTATGAAAGTGATTTATTATGTTTTGTTGCTTACTCACATCACACTTGCAGGGGTAATATTGCCTTTCATCCTCTTTGCGGTTTACCGTGCATTGGTTGGAGAGTATGACAAACATAAGAAATTAACCAAATGGGTTTGGCCTATCTGGTTTTACGTTTCCGTGACAGGTGTTATTGTTTATTTTATGATTTCTCCCTATTATTTGTAATGTGACTAAAGTTACTTAATTTTACTATATTTTTAACTAACTTTGTTCTCCATAATGATGAAAAAATCTTTGTTGACAGTCGGCTTAATGATGCTTTTCTTAGTAGAAGCTTTTTCTCAATGCCCTATGTGTAAAGCAAGCGTTGAGAGTAGTCAATCTTCCGGTACCAAAAGTGTTGGTATGGGATTAAATGTCGGTATTTTAATGCTGATGGGAGCCGTTTATGTCATTTTATTTACTGTTGGTTTTTTGTGGTATAAAAATTTCAAAAAAAGTCAAGAAGTTAATGGCTAAAAAACCTTCGTTATTTTACAGTGTAGTTTCTTGTAAATGCCCAAGATGTAGAACAGGAAATGTGTTCCCTTCTTCTGTATTAAACCCTTTTGAGTTCAGTAAAACAAATGACAATTGCCCACACTGTGGTCTTAAATTTGAACATGAAACAGGTTTCTTTTGGGCGTCTATGTATATTAGCTATGGTTTTAATACCATATTAATGATCATTTTCGGAGTCTTAGCTATTAATGCAGATTGGAGTTTTACTAAGATACTTTCTTATTTAATCCCAATTGTATTGGTTTTAACCCCTTTTTTATTCAGATATTCACGCATTTTACTTTTGTACACCGTTTCGCCATTTAGGCATTACGATGAAGAGTATAGATAATCATAAAAAAAACCACTTTATTAAGTGGTTTTTTTATGAAGTTTTACTAAAATGAAAGATTTAGTGAAAGTATAAAATTTCTGCCGGGGGCAACAATACCTGAACTGTAGGGACGATACATTTTGTCCAATAGGTTTTCAACGCCAGCTGATATTTTAAATAATGGCGAAAATTGATACATCATTTTATAATTTAAAGTAAACCATTCAGGGGAATATAAATTTCCGTTGATGTCTTTGGTATAAATAAATGGTTTTTGCCTTTCTTCTTCATTCAGCTGTTCATGTTTTACGGCTGCACTATACATCAAATAAAGTTGCATTTGAAGTTGATTGGTTTTAAAATTAAGCTTTGTAATACCAAAAGCTGGTGCTGCATGTCTTGAACTACTAATGTTGCCATTGTCCATTTCTTCTGTTCCTCGTTGGTAGTTGAATCTGCTTTCTATGCTAAATCCCTTGGGGAGTTTTAATTCAACACCTAAATTCCCACCATAAACTTCAGCTTTAGCCGCATTTTGTATTGAAAAGGTTTTGCGCATTTGTCCATCAAATAAAATACTGTCGCTGCCATTTATTTGAATAGCACGTCTTACCATGGCATTATTTAATTGGGTGTAAAATAAACCTATATCAAATTTTATGTAGTTACCCATGGTTTTAGAAAGGTTTAATTCCATGTTAAATGCCTTTTCTGCATTCAAGTCAGGATTAGGTAAAATTAAATCATTAGGACCAAAATCGAATATTTTGCCAATGTCATCTACATTTGGTGCTCGGAAAGCAGTAGAGATATTGCCGCTAATTTTGATTTTTTTGCTAGGATTGTAAACCATTCCATAACTCCAATTTAGTCTTTGATTGTTAATTTTTACCTTCTGGTTTAAGTATGGGTAGAATGGTAAATTGTTTGTAAAGTCAGAGAATAGTCCAAATGTATTGAACCTCAGTCCACCTAGAATCAATAAACGCGGTTTAACTTGGTTTTGATAACTGATATAAGCAGCATTGCTATTCCATTCAGAATTGGGGTAACGAGAGGAAGTAGGGATATTGGCAAGGGTGCTAATGTTTATTGCTTCACCTTCAGATATTACATGATTTAAAACAAATTCTAAACCATAATTAATTTGATGTTTTCTGATTTTTTTCTCAAAATCTAAATGGCCTGAATAGGCATTAACTGTTTCGGTTTGTGTTCTTAATCTCAGCTTGTTACTTCCGCTGTAATTTCTGTTTATTCGGCTTTCTTCAAAAAATTGATAGGCTGCAATAAATGAGAAATGGTCATACCATTTGGTTTTTTTTGACGATTGTACTTTAAAGAAATTCATCATCCATTTTTGTGGACCATAATTCCAAACAGCAGCTACGGGCAATCCATTTCTTTGAGTTTCAATCAGTCTGTCGTATCTTGAGTAGGAGGAGGTTTCGGAATAATGAAAAGCGTATTCAAATAGCCAATGCTCTGATTTTTTATAACTTATTTTTTGCATTAAGTTGAACTGTGAATAGGAGGTTGGTCGTTGAATCAATGGATTGTCATTTTCTATAATTCGGTCAACACTGTCTTGACGTTCAACATAGTTTTTTCTTAAATAATCATTGGGACCATTTTTGGCCCCCATTCTTAAATCCCCAAATTGATTGGACGAAAAACTAGAAAGAAAAGCCCATTTTTTACTGCCAATGTTAATGTCAAGATGCATTGTTTTTTCGTCATTGGCTGTGGAATGGCGAACATTGGAATTGCCTTTGATAAACAAAGATTTTGAAGTCGAGAAAACAGGCTGTAGTGTTTGAAAACTCATAACACCACCTATGGCATCGCTGCCGTATACAATTGACCCCGGACCAAACAATACCTCGGTATTTTGAATGGCAAAAGGGTCTAAAGAAATAACATTTTGGATATTCCCTGAGCGAAAAATAGCGGTATTCATTCTTACGCCATCAACTGCGTAAAGCAAACGGTTGGCAGAAAAACCACGAATCATTGGACTTCCTCCACCTTGTTGACTTTTTTGAACAAACACTTCGCCAGAAATGGCCAATAAGTCAGCAGCCGTTTGAGGGTTCATTATTAATCGGTCTTTACTTGTGGTTTTGGAAACTTTTATGGGGATATGCTTATTGTCTTGCCTCCATTTGGTGACGGATAAAACCAAGTTGTCAAAAGTAATGTAAGGGGTAAGCGTTAATTTGAAATTGAGCTTTTTTAACTGTTCATAACTGTAAATAAAAGGAATGAAATTAGGGTGATTCTCAAAAAAGATACTGTCAACCCCAGTCAATAGGCTAATGTCTGCTGTGCCATTCTCATTTGTAGTTAGCCGAATGTTATTTGAGCTATTTCTAATTGAAAGTCCAGAAACTGGTTTTAAAGTAGCTTCTTCAACTATTTTTAGCGTTTGCGATTGTATGTATATTGTGTTTAATAATCCAAAAAGGATTAATGCTTTTTTTGTCATTATAGAAACAGATTTTTAAAAATTTAAGATTAAAAGGGGAGGTTTAGTAAAGCTATACCTTCGTTGTGTTTGACTTAAAGATTAAAAAACTGTGGAGGCGGTTCGCAGGATAAAATAAATGGAGATTGATACTGATGGTCTAAAAAATTTACTCTTAAAAACAGGGAATTGTTTTTAGAAAAAAGTAAATTAATGTCGGGCGCAAGGTATTTTAAAGTAAGGAGTTGCGAAAAATCAAAATGTTTATCTGTTTGTTTGGAATGCTCACTAAAGCAGGAACTAACCATTTTGTCCAAATTGGCAAATAGTTGTTTTTCTTGAATGTCATTTACGCAATAAAACAAAAAAGTATTTTGATTGATAGTGTCAGTTCTTACAATATCATACATGCTGCCTTTGTATGAAAACTCTCTTGAGTGTTTCCAGTCAAAGTCCAATTTGTTAGAAGAATTAAATTCAATGGCAATAAGCTCATTTTGAGGAACACCATTTTTAATAAGATGTTTAATCTCCTTTCTAATAGCCTGTTGCTTGACTTTGAAAACAATCAAAAAGCCAGTCAGCTGAAATAAAATAATAACGCTTAATAATATGGCTATTGTTCTTTTCACTGATTATTCCATTGAGAATTTAATTCAAATTAAATCAAAAAAAACGAGAAGTTCTATTTATTGTAAGTTAAAAATTCGTCAACCATATTTTCACTACCTATCACAACAGGCGTTCTTTGGTGTAACTCCGTTGGCTGAATGTCCATAATCCTAATAGAGCCATTCGTTGCTTTACCGCCCGCTTGTTCAATTAAAAAGGCCATTGGGTTGCATTCATATAACAAACGAAGTTTACCATTAGGTGCAGAAAGGGTAGGAGGATATAAATAAATGCCGCCTTTTAATAAATTTCTGTGAAAGTCGGCAATTAGTGAGCCTATATATCTAGCAGAATAGGTTTTCTTTGATTCGCCTGTTGTTTTACAATAGTCAATATAGTTTTTGTAAGATTCTGGAAAATCAGCATAGTTGCCCTCGTTTACAGAGAATATTTTTCCGTTTTTAGGAATTTGAATATCAGGGTGAGAAAGACAGAATTCCTGAATAGAATCATCCAAAGTAAAAGCATTTACGCCACTTCCTGTTGTGTAAACGAACATGGTAGCGGTACCATAAATGATATATCCTGCCGCAACCTGACAATTGCCTGGTTGTAAAATGTCTTCCATGGTAACGGCTTGGTTCGGTGAACGTCTTTTGTAAATAGAGAAAATAGAGCCAATAGAAGCATTAACATCAATGTTTGAAGAACCATCTAAAGGGTCCATAGCCAAAATGTATTTAGAGTTTTCGGCACCTTCACACCAATGGACATCTTCCGACTCTTCGGATAAAATACAAACACAGTCGCCACTCATTTCAAGTAATTTTATAAACACCTCATTAGAAATAACATCTAACTTTTTTTGTTCTTCACCTTGAACATTTGTGTTGCCAAAATCTCCTAAAATATCTATTAATCCTGCCTGTCTAACGTCTCTGTTAATCATTTTTGCGCCTAACTGTAAATCTCTGAAAATTCTTGACAAACTTCCTTGAACAAAAGGAAATAAATTTTGCTGATCGCTTATAAATTGATTAAGTGTTGTTATACTATTTTTTTTCATGCTTGATGTATTTTACCTTTGCAAAAGTAAAATAAAAAGTATGAAAGTCTTTAAATTTGGTGGAGCTTCTGTAAAAAATGCTGAAGCGGTAAGAAATGTAGGGGAAATTATCTCTAAATATTCAAGCGAAAAACTGTTAGTTGTAATCTCTGCAATGGGCAAAACGACTAATAAGTTGGAGGAATTAATGCAGGCCTATTTCTCCAATAACACAAGTTCAAAGGAAATGGTCATTAAGGATTTAAAACAGTTTCATTTTGACATAGCTGATGCATTAATCCCTGATAAAAAACACCACATTTATTCCGATTTGGAAGATTTGTTCATGGAATTAGAGTGTCTAGTAGATAAACAATACGAAAGTGTAAGTTATGATGAAATGTATGATGGAATAATCTGTTATGGAGAATTGTTGTCAACTAAGATTGTAAGTGACTATTTACATAGTATAGACGTGAAAACAAAGTGGGTAGACGCTAGAAACTTTATTCAAACAGACAGTAATTTTAGAGAGGCTAGCGTTAAATGGAATGAGACTGAAGAAACTGTAAACAGAATTTTGAAGCCATTTATTGATAGAAGTATTGTGATTACCCAAGGTTTTATTGGTCGTGATGAAAAAAACAATACGACAACCTTAGGTAGGGAAGGTTCCGATTATACAGCCGCCATTTTTGCATATTGTTTAGATGCGGAAAATGTAACCATCTGGAAAGATGTGGCAGGGGTTATGAATGCCGATCCTAAAAGGTTTGAAAATGCTCAGAAATTATCTTCCATCAATTACAATCAAGCCATAGAGTTAGCCTATTATGGAGCGTCTGTGATTCACCCCAAAACCATTCAACCACTGAAAAGTAAAAACATTAGTTTGTATGTTAATTCTTTTATCAACATGGATGATGAAGGGACTGTAGTAAATAATCAAGCTGAAAATCTGAATCAGGCTTGTTATATTGTCAAAGAAAAACAAACGCAATTGTCATTTTCAACCAAAAATTACTCGTTTATAGCCGAGGAAAATTTAAGTTATATTTTCGAAGCCTTTGCTAAACATAAAGTTAGAATAAATGTAATGCAAAATTCTGCCATAAGTTTTTCGGCTTGTTGCGATACCAAAGAAAATAAAATTGAAGACTTAATGAATGAATTAAAAGAGTATTTCATTATTGAATCTATTCCTGAATGTGTATTGTTAACGGTATATAATTCGACTCAAAATGAAGATTTGCCTTCAATTTATCAAAACAAAACAGTGTTTTTAAAGCAAATGTTAGGTCATACCATTCAAATGGTTATAAAATAGGGTTTTTATTAATCTGTAAGGGTTTCAAGGGCAAGTTGATAGCCGTCGGTACCCATGCCTACAATGCTGCCATTACAAGCTTCTCCAATCAAGTCGATGTGTCTGTATGATTCACGTTGAAAAATATTGGTGATGTGAACAGAAATTAAAGGGCATTTTATTGATTTAATGGCATCAGCAATGGCGATTGAAGTATGTGAAAATGCCCCTGCATTGATAATAACGCCATCGTATTGTAAGTCACACTCGTGTATTTTGTTGATGATTTCACTTTCCGAATTACTCTGAAAGTAGTGTAAACTAACTGATGGGTTGTTGTTTTTGAGTTGATTGAATAATTCCTCAGAGGTTATATTCCCATATTTAGAGGGTTCTCTTTCTCCTAGTTTATTCAAATTAGCGCCGTGTATAATTAGAATTAATTTCAAAGAATTAAATTACTTTTAGTTCAACCTCTTCAATCCTAGCCGCTTTCATTTGTTTAATAGTGATTTCGAAATTGTCAATTACAATCACTTCTTTCTCATCGGGGATACTTTCACTGATACTTATAATATAGCCGCCTAAGGTTTCGTATTCACCTTCAGGAATAGATAAATTATAGTTTTCATTTAAATACTCAATAGTATGGCGACCGCTAAAAATGTAATGTTTATCGTTAATAATGGTTTCTTTTAGCTCTTCAGTGTCATATTCATCATCGATTTCGCCAAAAATTTCTTCAATAATATCTTCAATCGTAATAATTCCTGCCGTTCCGCCAAACTCATCAACCACCACAGCAATACTTTTTCTTTTCAAAGTCATTTCCTTTAATTGGTCTTGCAAGCTCCTACTTTTGTTAGTGATTAAAATAGGCATTGTGGCTTCAGAAATAGTTTTTGGGTTTTTCAGTAAGCTGATTTGATGAACATAGCCGATGATGTTGTCAATATTTTCCTTAAAGATTAATACTTTGGAATGTCTAGATTCAATAAAAACTTGAAATAAATCTTTGATGTTTTCATTGATGTCCACAGCAACTAATTCAGTTCTAGGAATCATACAATCCCTAACTTTCAAATTGCCAAAATCCAAAGCATTTTTGAACATTTCTGTGCTTAAGTTTGAATCTTCATTTAGTTCAATTTGACCAGTTTGGGAAATTAAATTATCCAAGTCAAGCCTGTTAAACACCGGTTTGCTCGAAGCCATGGTTTCTCCAGTTAGAATTTTTATAATACCTTTAGAAATAAAAGTAATAACGGCTACAATGGGCCAAAGAATAAAATAACACAGATGAAAAGGTATTATGAGTGCATTTAAAATATTGTCTGGATTTAAACGAAACAGGGATTTAGGTAAAAATTCGGCAGTAATAAGGACGATTAGCGTAGTAATAATGGTAACAATAATAAAACGCCAGTAGGTGTCAGGGATTAGTGGTAGAAGGGTATTGTCTAGCATATCCCCGCTAAAAATCCCATAGATAACTAAGGCTATATTGTTCCCAACTAGAGTGGTGCTAATGAATTTGGAAGGGTCTTTTACATATTGAGAAAGTATTTTTCCTCCCAATAAGCCTTGTTTGTTTTGAAGTTCAATTCGTAATTTATTAGAGGTAACGAAAGCGATTTCGATTCCTGAAAAAAAGGCTGAAAATACGAGAGAAGTAATGATGAATATCAGACCAGGGTCCATTTAAAATATATTTATTTTAGTGCAAAGTTATTAAATTTTCACGAATAAATTTAAAATGGATTTAAGAGTCTGGTAAAAACAGGTTGAAATAATGGTATTAAAGCTTAAAGGTTAAGCCAAGTTTACCGCCTGATAATGCGACGCCACCACCAAATTCCAAATTTATTCCAATTTTTTCAGATAGGAAATACCTACCCCCGACTTGTCCACCCCAACCAAAACCATTGTTTCTTTGACCAATATAATTGCTGTCGTAGCGCCAAGAATAAAAACCAATATTTAAACCAGCATATAAATCTAATTCATTTGGGAGGTCTAGTAGGTTGTTAAAATGATAATTCCCATTGATTAAAGCGCCAGAAATGCTGTGTCTGTATTGGATTTTATTAAATCGTTGATTGAAATTTCGATAAGAAAATTCAGCACCAAAAGTAAAGTCATCGTCTACACCCCAGTCAGCCCCAATGAATACGGGGACACCCCAATTAGAAAAGCCTAATCCAGCATTAATTTGAGCTTGTCCCTTGTCAAGATTATTTTGAGCAAAGATTGACACTTTAAAAAGCAGTAACATTAAAATTAGTGTCGTTTTTTGAAAAGTTTTCTTATTCATATACAAAGTGTTAATAAATTTTTTACCTATTACAAATGTAGTACAATATTACTTATCGTGAAAAATATTTTTTGATTTCTATAAAGGTTTTATTTTACAATTCATTAGTAGTTAAATAATTATTATCTTAAGTTAATGAAATGCGATTAGTATATTTGTATTAAAAGTAAAGTAACATAAAATCAGACAATTGTCATTTTTTTGTCATTTTGTATTTTTAGGTTCTTTTAATCATTTTAATTATGTTTAAAATTACTATATATTAGCGAATTGATTTATCTATATGAAAAATAAGTACAACTTTCTGGTTTTGTGTATTTTAGCTTTGTTTTTTTCTTCCAATGTCAAAGCTCAAGACCAAGAATTATCCACTTTAGGGAAAAGATTTTGGATGACCTTTATGGAGAATACTGGGACTGGTACAACTGTTTACGAACTAAAAATTGTAATTAGTGGAAACAAAGCTACAACTGGCACGGTTAAGAACATAGTCCTTAATCAATCGCGTCCATTTTCTTTACCAGCAGGTGGTGGGGTAGATACGGTTTTAATTCCATATTCAATGGGTTATACTCAAGGTTCAGAGGGTACGTCTGATAGAAATAAAGGATTGTTTATTGAATCTTCTGATACAATATCAGTTTCAGCTCAAAATTCAAGAGATTATTCAGCTGATGCGGCACTTATATATCCAGTAGAAGCTTTGGGAGTAGACTATAGAGTGATTTCATATCCTGGGGATTTAAGTACAGGATTTGGAAGTAACGCAAATTATAGATCTTCTTTTGCAATAGTAGCTACAGAAAATAGTACAACTATTGATATTACGCCTACAGCTGCTACAATGGGTGGAAATGTAGCCGGTACTACATTTACCATAACTCTGCAAAAAGGAGAAACTTATCATGTCAAAGCCAATACCAATAAATTAGACTTAAGTGGTACATTGATACAAGCGAGAGATTGTAAGAAAATTGCGGTATTTGGAGGGGCAAATCGTTCTTTAATTTTACATCCATCATGTTCAAGTGGAATGAACTCGTACGATTGTCTTTATGAACAAATGATGCCAATTAATTTATGGGGTAAGAAATTTGCTTTTATTCCTTCTATTTGGAGTTCAACGAATGTCAGAAGATATGAAATGGTAAAATTTGTTACTAGTCAAAATAGTACTGTTGTTCGTATGAACGGTAGAACAAAAATATTAAGTAATGCAGGAATGACCGATACTTTCTACATTCAAACCAATACTGGCGGTAAACCAGAGGGTATTATTACTGCTAATAAACCAATTGCCGTTTGTCAAATGTTATTGTCTGAAAGATGTGATGGAAATAGCTCAAACACCGACCCTTCCATGATTTGGGTGCCGCCTTTGGAACAAACTTTGAAGTTTTTGAATTTTTCTTGTGAAAGAGCCCATACCATTGATAAGTTTTTTATAAATGTGGTTGTAAAAACCCGTTACAGAAGTGATTTGAAAATTGATGGATTAGCACCAACAGCTACATGGAAGTTGGTTCAATTTGATACCAGTTATTCTTATATTCAACAATCTGGTTTAAGTCAAGGTAAACATAATATGACACACCCTTTTGGGTTCTATGCGATGTTATACGCCTATGGTGACCACGGTTCTTATGGTTTTAATGCCGGTTCGTCTATTAAACCACTTAGTTTCTTTAGCGAAGTTAATGGTAAAAGTAGTTCTGATTTTGAAGCAGATAGCGCATTCTTCTCTGTATGTCAAGGGACTTCAATTCCATTTAATGGCGGAGGTTCTGTTACAACAGGTGTTTCTTGGAAATGGCATATCAAGCCGCCTGTGGGAAATCTAATTACGAAAAATTCGAAATCGTTTACCCAAACTTTTAATGATACCGGAATTCATCAATTAACAATGATAGCCATTCGAGCTGCTAACGGAACTTGTAACGGAAGTTCAACAGTTGAAGATACTGTAAAAACATTGATAAAGGTTTACAATAAGCCTTTTATTAAGTTGATGAAAGATACTACGATTTGTTTTGGCAATAGTTTTACAATTAAATCTCATACAAATGGAGATACTAATTATACTTTCTCCCCAGCAACTTGGCTCAATTGTACAAAGTGTTTTGAACCTGTTTCTACACCTCTCAAAGATACCGCTTATTATGTTGTTGCAACCCGTTTTGGATGTCAACCAAGTCGAGATACAATGAGGGTTTATGTCAGAGATTCTTTTTATCTCGCAGTAGGGAATGATACCACCATTTGTCGAGGAACTAACGCGCAACTTACGGCCTCTGCTTTTGGCGGTCTTAGTTCAAACCTAAGGGTAAATTGGAGTCACCAATTAGGTAGTGGGTTAACTAAAACGGTTTCTCCAAAAGTTACAACCACCTATATGGCGGTGTTAACAGATAGTTGTTCAAGAAATAGTTTCGGTGATTACTATGCTGATACGGCCTATATTAAAGTCACTGTTCATGACAGTCTGAAAATTACGATGCCTAATGATACCCTAGTTTGCGAAGGTAATGATGTTACTTTGTCTGTCTCAACGGTAGGTGGTAAGCCAGGTGAGTCATTCGTGACTTGGAGCAATAGTTTAGGGACTGGCTTATCTAAAACAATTACGGCTGGCTCAACAGATGTTACTTACAAGGCTGTTTTAGCGGATGGTTGCACTAACCCTAAAGACAGTGGTTTTGTCACTGTAAAAGTAAGGCCAGGAATTAAAATTGATACACTGATTTATAATACACCTGTTTGTAAAAACACCCCGTTCACAATTCAAGCGAAAGCTTCAGGTGGAGATTCAACAGGGTATAATTTGAAATTATACGATTACACAACTGGGGTCTATGTTCTCATTGATTCTGCCAAAGGAAAGACAACGGCATCATATACTGTGTCTATCAAAGATGATTCAAGATTTAGAGTGATAATGAGACAAGGCTGTAACTCTCAACAAACAACCAGTAAAATTATGGATATTGACATCAAAACTGGTTTAAGTGTAAGTGTTCCTATGGCCGTCGATACCATTTGTACAGGTCAAAACTATACATTAATTGCTAATGGCGTAAGTGCAGATGCTCAACCAATCAAATTTGTGTTAAAACGAAAAAATGGTGCCAACTTCGTATCAATTGATTCTACCATTCAAAATTCAACCGCTAGTTTCACTGTTACACCAAGTGCAACCCAAACTGATTACCAAATTATAGTGGATGATAATTGTAGCAGAACCGATACTACTTATTTCAAATTAATGGTTAGAACGCCATTGTCTGTTGCCACTATAGCAAATGATTACTTATGTAGAAATGAGTCAAAAACTATTGAAGCTATTCCAAGTGGAGGTAGAGTTCAATCATACACTTACCGTTGGTATGAAGTTAGTAATGATAATACAATAGGAGTAGATAAGTTTTTAACATATACCCCTAGTCAATCTATGGAAATTGGGCTTGAAGTTAAAGATGGTTGCTCTGCTGATGTTGGAACAAAAACAACTTGGATGGTTGCCCCTGTCGTTTCTGACAGTACTTTGGCAACTTACCTCGAAGATTGTGAGCCATTAGTAACCACTATTTTTCATCCAAAAACAGTCGGAACTGCACCATTAAATCCAAGCTTTACTTGGCAATGGTTCGAAAACGGCAACAATACGCTGAATGTGCCTTCAACTGGCGGACAAGCTTTGCCTGATGTGCCAAAAACATACAGCACTCCGGGAGTTTACAACGTAAGAGTTCAAATGCAATTGCCAAATAATAAAATATGTTATTCATTCGAAGAGAATTTCGATGTTTGGAAACAAGCGGTTGCTGACTTTGATTGGACCCCTATTCAAATTGATATTGTTGAACCTGAGGTTAGTTTTGTTAGTAAGTCTGACGGGGCAACGCAATACAATTGGACTATTAGTGATGGTGGTTCTTATAACATAGAAAACCCAAAGCATACTTTTAAAGATACAGGTGTCTTTAGAGTTACCCTTAGAGCCTCAAATATTAATGGTTGCGACAGCACAATAACCAAATCGTTGAGGGTTTTGGATATTTTCAGAATATTTATTCCAGGAGCATTTAGTCCGAATGCGGATGATATTAATACCGTATGGTACCCACGATTTACATCAACACTAACTCTTGAAGTAACCATATACAACCGTTGGGGAGAAAAGATTTTCTTTAGTAATGACAATACAGGTAAATGGGATGGCACATTCAATGGTGATCCTTGTCCTGAAGGGATTTATTATTACCACATGAAGGTAAGAGAAAACAGGAAAAAATGGCACTACTACAATGGAACTATTACCTTGCTTAGGTAATAAATATATGATACTGTTTTAAATAAGAAAGCTCGCAATTGCGAGCTTTCTTATTTAAAAAGAGTTTGGATATTAGTCGCTTTCAGCAAACACTCTTCATATTCATTTTCTGGAATAGAATCATAAGTAATTGCACTGCCCACTTGGTACAAAAAGGTTTGTTCTGTTTTTTGGAATTCTAAGCTTCTTATAACAACATTAAAGTCAAAGTTTTTACTAGGGTCTATGTAACCCAAACACCCACTGTAAATATTTCTTGGTGTATTTTCGTATTTATCAATGTGCAACATCACTTCTTTTTTGGGAGCACCTGTCATACTACCCATCGGGAATAATGCCTCAAATATGGATTGAATATTGTTCCCTTTTTTAAGTTTCCCCTTTATTGTGGAGATTAAATGGTTTAATGATTTAAAAGCATAAGTGCCAAAAAGTTCTTCAACTTTTACCGTACCGGTTTCGCATATTTTTGACAAGTCATTTCTTACTAAGTCAACAATCATTACGTTTTCTGCTCTTTCTTTTTCATCGTTTTGCAACAAAAACATTTGATTCTGATTGTTTTCAGGATGTTTTTTGTTTGTGCCTTTGATAGGTTGTGAATACAAATTGTCTCCTTCTTTGTATATGAATCTTTCTGGACTATTGCATAATATAGAAAATTGTTTGGTGTTTAAATAGGCTGCAAATGGAGCTTTACTCTCTTGATTTAGCTTAATAAACAAAGGTAATAATGGTGTTTCAATGGGCTTGCTTTTGAATCCAATACAGTAATTCATTTCATAATACTTGCCATTGTATATGTCTTCTTTTATCTGAGTTACTGTTCTTAAATAATCTTCTTTTTGAGTTAATGCTTCAAACTGTAGAGAAATAGCCTTAACTTTTTCTGTTACAGTTTCTGTCTTTCGGAATTTATTTATCAATTCATTAAATTCAATCTCTGAAATACCATTGTTTATCAATTGTATTTTGTTGGTATTTTTTACAATCAAAAACACAATTTTAGGTTCAAATAAAAAATGTGTTAAAGACTCATTGTAGGGGGATTGGTAATTAAATTGCCCAAAAATCCATTGCTGACTCTGTTCAATAGTGTTCCAACATTCGCTGTTCTGTGAATGGATTATTTTATTTAGACCATAGCCTGCCAATAACTCATACTTTTCAATCTTATAAGCAGAAGTCATTTCGTTACTGTCGCAGATACAACACGTATCAAACTGACTACTGAAATTGTAAACTTTTTGTTTAATGTCAGTTAAGTTGTCAAAAAATAACTCAGTTTTCATCTTGGAAGTAATTAATGATTAATGAGGCTGTTTTTTTTCCTGTCAATGTTGTTAATTCTTCTAAAGTCGCTTCTCGAATTTTTTTGATGGATTTATAATGTTTGAGCAAAAGTTCTGATGTTTTTGAGCCGACGCCTTCTATTTGTGTTAGTTCGCTTACTGTAAAGTTTTTACTTCTTCGGTTTCTGTGGTGGGTGATGCCAAAACGATGGGCTTCATCACGCATTTGTTGAATGATTTTGAGCGTTTCTGATTTTTTGTCAAGATACATAGGAACCGAATCTCCAGGATAATAGATTTCCTCTAGCTTTTTGGCGATTCCAATTACAGCAACTTTTTGGTAAATGTCTAGTTTTTTAAGAGTTTCCACTGCCGAACTTAATTGTCCTTTTCCACCATCCACAACGATTAAATCGGGTAATGGACTGTTTTCTTCTATCAATCGTTTGTATCTTCTATATAAAACTTCTTGCATCGAAGCAAAGTCATTTGGTCCTTCCACCGTTTTTATGTTAAAGTGTCTGTAATCACTTTTACTCGGTTTTGCATTTTTGAAAACGACACAAGCAGATACTGGAAAAGCACCCTGAATGTTTGAATTGTCAAAACACTCGATGTGTTTGGGAGGTGTTGTAAGCCTCAAATCTGATTTCATGGTGTTTAATACACGATCTACCCTCAAGTCAGGGTCTAGTTTTTCTGCAGAAAGTTGTCTTTCTTGTTTCAACATCATCGCATTTTTAAAACTTAAATCCAATAATTTCTTTTTGTCCCCAGCCAATGGAATAGTAACGGTAAAGTTGGTTTCTAAATTGAGCTTAAATGGAACGATGAATTCTTCGTTTTCGGTAGGATTGGTGTTTTTAAATTGTGCTATTGCACTCAACAATAAATCATGGTCAGTTTCATTGTTTTTTCTTTTTATTTCAATGTTTTGAGATTGTATAATCATGCCATCCTTTACTCTCAAATAATTGATCCACGCTGAATAATCGTTAGACGCAATAGCAAATACATCTACATTGTTAATGGTATGACTAACTATGGTTGATTTGGATTGGTAATTTTCCAACCAGTCGAGTTGTGTTTTATATTGATGGGCTTCCTCAAAAGCCAAAAGTTTAACAGACTCTTCCATTCTGGATTTAATCTGTTTTTTTACAATAGATAATTGTCCTTTTAAGATGTTTTTAATTTGGTCAATACTCTGTTGGTATTCAAGCTTGGACTGAAATCCTTTGCATGGGCCTTTGCAATTGCCTATTTGGTATTCGAGACAAACATTAAATTTCCCGTCGGCAATGCTCTTTTCATTTAATGCCAAATTACAGTTTCTGATAGGATATATTTTTAATGCAAGTTCTAAAACGGTTTGCATCATTTTTATATTGGCATAAGGACCAATATATTCCGAGCCATCTCTAACAGGATTTCTAACTACACTAACTTTAGGAAAAGCCTCTTTTGTGATTTTAATATAAGGGTATGATTTGTCGTCCTTAAGGTTGATGTTGTATCGTGGTTGAAGTTCCTTAATTAATAAGTTTTCAAGCAGTAAGGCATCGTATTCGGAATCCACTACAGTGTATTCAATTTCTCGAATTTTGGAGACTAAAACATTGGTTTTGCGGTTGTCATGTTCTTTGTTGAAATAAGAACTGACTCTTTTTTTTAGATTTTTAGCTTTGCCAACATAAATTATTGTGTTGGACTCATCGCGGTATTTATAAACCCCAGGCTGATTTGGTAATAATGAGATAGCGGTTTTTAAATGACTAAAATCTTTCAAGACAATGAGTGTTTATGGTTGTAAATATTGGTCTTACTTAGTGTTTTCAAAAATAAATAAAAAATAGAAAGCAAAGGTATCTTTTTAGTATTTGTAATCGCTTGATTAAGAAGGAGAGTTGGTAATAGTTTTGAGTTTGAATTTTAAAAGGATAATATTGCAAAGGGTTTGACTCATTAAATCAATAAAAACGACCCATTAAAGTTATGACATTATTAAACAAACAAGAAGTAGAGAGTAAATTAAATGAAATCTCAGAGGAATGGGTATTAAATAATAATTGTATTCAAAGGGCATTGGTATTTAAAGATTTTGTAGAGGCATTTTCATTTATGACATCTGCCGCTATACTATCGGAAAAATTAAACCACCATCCTAATTGGGAAAATGTGTATAATAAGGTCACAATTACCTTAAGCACTCATGATGCCGGCGGATTAACTGATTTGGATTTTAAACTCGCAAAAGCCATGGATGTAGTTTTTGCCAAATACAAATAAGTCACTAAGTTTAAGAAAACAGAGAGTATAGAAGGGCTTAAAACAATGTTTTTTGACCGTCTAATTCATCAGCAACTATCTCAGGAACGATAGATTCAGAAATAACTTCTTCTTTTACTTCTTCTTCCCAAGTTCCCACTTTTTCTGATAATAATTTAGCCGATTTAAAGGTGTCGTAAGTGATTTTATTTCCTGTCGCTTTCCATCCTTTTATTTCTATAAAATCCGCTAGTTTAATAATTTCAGTTTGTTTTTCTCCTTTAGCATCAACTGTTTTGATTTCTACTTCAGGATTTTCATGGGTACTTGCCAAAATTAACTTACTACTTGGTCTTTCATTGATGAAAATGAATTTTTTGCCAATAGTTGAGGTTTCAATTAAAAAGCGTTTTGCATAATAATTACGAGATGAAACATCATAATGAATGCAATTAATGGCTTGTTTTTCATGGAACTTCTGAATCAAGTATATGTCTTTGTCTTCGTATCTATTGGAAAGTTCATTGTCTGTTAATTCGTAGTTACCGTCATTGAATAGGACTAATATTTTGTCATCACTGGTAAATGTACCTAAATATTGTCCTCTTCCATCTACGTTTAATCGACCAATATCTCCATCATACCAAATTTCTCGACCCTTAAACGTGGATTTGCCTTTTTCTTTTAATTCCACTTTACGGATAGGATGCTTGGTTAAAATATTCCCTTTTGCTGTTCTTCCTTTAATTTCAATTTCGGTGAAATCAAATTCAAAATATTTCTTTTTGGCATTTGCCATATTGCTTAAATGCACTGCAATTTTTTCAGCTTCACTGTTGTTGTTTGCCGAAAAATAAAGCATTTTACTGCCATTTGTTCCTAGGGTAACTTCATACTCTTTATCCCTAATAACGCCCAATACATTAAAACGTTTTACATAGCTAACGCCTGTTTTACCATCATAATACGCTACGTTGTAAACTTTTCTCTCATCATTTTTACGGTAAACATCGACATACAAAATGTCTTTACCCATAAATTGTTTTTCACTCACCTTACTTACCAAATACGTTCCATTTTTTCTGAATACAATAACATCGTCAATATCAGAACAATCGCAAACATATTCGTCTTTTTTCAGACCGTAACCCACAAATCCCTCAGCATAATTGACATATAGCTTTTCATTTGCAACTGCCACCACATTGGTTTCAATTTTGTCAAACATTCGGATTTCAGTTTTACGTTCTTTGCCTTTGCCATATTTTTTAATTAGATTTTTGAAATAATCTATTGCAAATTCAGTAAGGTTGCTCAAATGATTGTTTATTTCATCAATTTGATTTTCTAAACTTTTCATTAACTCATCTGCTTTAAACGAATCGAATTTAGAAATTCTCTTGATTTTTATTTCAGGAAGTTTGGCAATGTCTTCCATAGTAACCTCACGTTTTAAGAGCTTTTTAAAGGGCTTAATCTTGGTGTCAATCATGGTTAAAATCTCCTCCCAAGATTCACACTCTTCAATGTGACGGTATATTTTGTTTTCTATAAAGATTTTCTCTAATGAGCTAAAGTGCCAACGGTTTTCTAAATGCTTAAGTTCATTTTCAAGTTCCCTTTTTAACAATAATAAGGTTTGGTCCGTGGACAATTTTAACATGTCATTGACCCCCAAAAATAAAGGTCTGTCTTCGGAAATGACACAAGCATTAGGCGATATGCTGACTTCACAATCTGTAAAGGCGTACAATGCATCAATGGTCATGTCGGTGCTAACACCGGGTGTTAATTGTACTTCTATTTCAACATCTTTCGCCGTGTTGTCAATTACTTTTTTGATTTTAATTTTACCACTTTCGTTGGCCTTTAAAATACTGTCAATAACACTTTCTGTAGTAGTTGTAAATGGAATGTCTTTGATGAGCACTTTTTTCCCATCTGCAGATTCTATTTTAGCTCTACATCTTATTTTTCCACCTCTTCGTCCTTCATTATAATTGCTAAAGTCCGCTAAGCCACCTGTAGGAAAATCGGGTAAAATATTTGGTTTTTTCCCTTTTAAAATATCAATACTTGCCTCACACAATTCTATGAAATTATGAGGCATTATTTTAGTTGCTAGTCCTACTGCTATCCCTTCAACACCTTGTGCTAGTACTAAAGGGAACTTAACTGGCAGTGTGATAGGTTCTCTTTTTCTTCCATCATAACTGATTTGCCATTCGGTGTTTTCTTCATTAAAAGTTACTTCTAAAGCAAATTTAGAAAGTCTAGCTTCAATATATCTTGGCGCAGCTGCACTGTCACCTGTTCTGATGTCGCCCCAATTTCCTTGGGTTTCAATCATTAAATCTTTTTGACCCAAATTCACAATTGCTTCACCAATAGCGGCGTCACCATGTGGATGGTATTGCATTGCAGAACCAATAATGTTGGCGACTTTATTAAATCTGCCATCATCCATCTCCTTCATAACATGCAATATTCTTCTTTGTACAGGCTTTAAACCATCGTACAAGTTTGGAACAGCACGTTCTAAAATAACATAACTGGCATATTCCAAAAACCAATTTTCGTATAATCCAGAAACAGGTAAATCACCCTTATTTTCTCTATGTCCGTGATGGACAATATCGTCGTTTTTCTTAGGTAATGTTAAGTCTTCTTCTTCGTTTTCCATAAATTATGCTGCTTCTTCTTCAATTGGTGTTTCGTATTTGTCGTCTAATGCCAAATCTTTTTCAATGTAAAGATTGTCAATGATAAACTCTTGTCTTTCTGGCGTATTTTTACCCATGTAGTATTTCAAAAGTTTTTCAATACTTGTTTCTTTGCTCAAAATAATTGGTTCCAAGCGGATGTTTTCTCCAATAAAATCCTCGAATTCTCCTGGTGAAATTTCCCCTAATCCTTTAAATCTAGTTATCTCAGGTTTGCCTCCCAATTTAAAAATTGCTCTTTGTCTTTCTTCATCACTGTAGCAGTATATCGTTTCTTTTTTGTTTCTTACTCTAAACAATGGGGTTTGAAGAATATAAACATGGCCATTTCTTACCAAGTCGGGAAAAAATTGAAGGAAAAACGTCATTAACAATAAGCGAATGTGCATGCCATCCACATCGGCATCGGTTGCTATTACAACCTTGTTAAATCTCAAATTGTCGAGTCCTTCTTCAATATCTAAAGCATGTTGTAGTAAATTAAATTCTTCATTTTCATAAACTACTTTTTTCTTTAGTCCATAGCAATTTAATGGTTTTCCTCTCAAGCTAAAGACAGCTTGACTTTCCACATTTCTACTTTTGGTTATACTTCCACTCGCACTGTCTCCCTCGGTTATAAAAATAGTGGAGTAATATCTTTCGTCCTTATTGTCATTCAAATGGATTCTACAATCTCTTAATTTCTTGTTGTGAAGATTGGCTTTTTTAGCTCTTTGTTGTGCTAATTTTCGAACACCCGCCATGTCTTTTCTCTCGCGCTCATTTTGAAGGATTTTTTTCAAAAGCGCTTCAGCCGTTGCGGGGTTTTTATGTAAGTAATTGTCTAATACTTTTGAAAGCTGCTCGCCCACAAAAGAACGCATGCCTTGACCGCCAGGCGCAATTTCAGTGCTTCCTAATTTGGTTTTGGTTTGTGATTCAAAAACCGGTTCTTGAACTCTTACAGAAACAGCTGCGGTTATAGACGCTCTGATATCTGCCGCGTCAAAATCTTTTTTGTAAAAATCACGAATGGTTTTCACAAAGGCTTCTTTAAATGCGCTTAAGTGTGTGCCTCCTTGTGTGGTATATTGACCGTTAACAAAGGAATAATATTCTTCGCCATATTGATGACCATGTGTTATAGCCACTTCAAAATCAGATTCTTTAAAGTGCATAATGGGATAAAGAATCGTTTCGGTATCTACTTTTCTTTCCAATAAGTCCTTTAAACCGTTTTTTGAAATATAGTTTTGACCATTGAATTGAATGGTAAGTCCTGAATTTAAAAAGGCATAGTTCCAAATTTGTTCAATAAGAAAATCAAAAATGAAACGGTAGTTTTTGAAAATAGTGTTATCGGCCTCAAAAATCATCAAAGTGCCGTTTTTTTCTTCAGTGTCCGATTCAGCATAATCTTGAATTAATTCACCTTTGCTAAATTCTGCTTTTTTGGTTTTTCCCTCTCTAAAAGACTGAACACAAAAATAGGAGGAGAGGGCATTTACTGCTTTTGTACCCACACCATTCAAACCAACCGATTTTTGGAATGCGCCACTGTCGTATTTACCACCTGTATTAATTTTGCTAACACAATCAATCACTTTACCCAATGGAATTCCACGGCCGTAATCTCGAATGTAAACCTTGTTTTCGGAAATTTTGATTTCAATTTTTTTACCGTGACCCATCATATGCTCATCAATACTGTTGTCAACAACCTCTTTGATAAGTACATAAATACCGTCATCAGCGCTTGAACCATCGCCCAATTTGCCAATGTACATCCCAGGACGCAATCGAATGTGTTCTTTCCAATCGAGGGACCGAATACTGTCTTCTGAATACTGATTGTTGTTTGGAGTCGCCATAAATACCTTTTTTTAAAAGCGCAATTTAATTCACTTTTTTAATGGTTTATTTACATTGTCTATTGATTTATAAACAATAAAGCGTCTAAAATCCTTCAAATTGACTTTAAATTTTGTTGTTTTTTCATTATTTCGCATTTTTTGAAAAAATACTGATACTGTAAATTAAATTGGTATAACTTTTGATGGTTTATTTTCGTTATTATTGTACTTTAATGATCAATTCAAACTCAAAAGAAAATCAAACATCTTTGGTTACTAAACCATGGTTCCCTTGGTTATTGCTGTTTGTGTTGTTGATTTCCAACTTAGTTTCTTTTCAAATAACCAACGAATTTTTTATTAAAAACAGTATCACTTCCGAAGAGGTTATAGTGGAACAAGATGTGATTAATTCAGGTAGTCGAATTATCAATTGGGCCAGAGATATTTTACGTTTTTTTAGAAATCCACAATAATTTTAAAGCCATTTGCAAAATAGAATAATACCTGAAACCGTTTCTTTTGTAAATAGATACAAACTCTATCATCTCCTTTTTTGGGCTGTTTATATTGGGTTCTGGTCTTTGCTTTTGCAATCTGGAATTTCTTGGAAACGGGATTTTTTGAATGCTACCATTTTTATTTTCTTTCATGGTTTAGTGAGTTATTTCAACAACTACTATTTAATTGAATGGTTTCTGTTCAAAAGGCAGTATTTTTTTTATTTAGTAGGCCTGTTTTTGTCGATTTCCTTGGTTATTTTTCCCTTAACAGTAGCTACTTACAGGTATATTCCTCTGATTGATGAAAGTGCTCAAACGATTTGGACGCCCAATTTTTTTATTTACAATTTTCTTTTTATCCTGTTTACAGTCATGTTGACCACTTCTGTTAAATTGTTTAAAAACTGGTATTTGAATGAACAAACTAATAAAATGTTAGAAAAGCTAAATGTAGAAAGTGAGTTGAAGTTTTTAAAAGCGCAAATAAATCCCCATTTCTTGTTTAATAATCTAAATAATTTATACGCCTTAACTCTCAAACAGTCTGAATTGGCTCCTGATGTCGTTTTGAAGTTGTCAAATATTTTAAGATTTGGATTGTATGACAGTCAGAAACAACAAGTTTCTATTGATGATGATATTCGATTTGTTCAAGATTATATAGAGCTTGAAAAATTAAGATTAGGTGAAAGAACAGAAATAGAATTGACTGTGGAAGGGGAAACAATGGGGGTTTTTATTGAACCATTTTTGTTTATTAATTTTATAGAAAACGCATTTAAACACGGTGCTAATCCCACTTTAGGGAAATCGTATATTAAAATAAAATACAGGATTAACAAGCCTAATAATGAAATCATTTTTAAAGTAATAAACAGTAAACCTGATAAGTTAAATGGATTGGAAAAACAGAAAGTTGGAGGCATTGGTCTGAAAAATGTGCAAACCCGTCTGAATATTTTGTATCCGAATAGACATGAACTTAAAATCGCAGACGAAAGTAACGAATACATAGTAGAACTTAAATTAAAACAACAATAAAAATGAAGAAAATAATTAAATGTTTAGCCATTGATGATGAGCCGCTGGCTTTAGAAATTATAGAAGCTCATATTAGCAAATTCGACCATGTTAAATTGGTTGGGAAATGTTCCAATGCTTTGGAAGCCTCTGAGGCCATCAGAAGAGACAAACCTGATTTGATTTTTTGTGACATACACATGCCCGAAATTAGCGGCATTGATTTTGTAAAGTCAATCCAAAACAGTGGGATATTGGTGGTATTTACAACGGCATATTCTGAATATGCAGTAGATGCTTTTGCTTTGGATGCTTTGGACTATTTGCTAAAACCAATTTCATTTGATAGGTTTAAAAAAGCAATAGACAGAGCGGAAGAGTATTATGAATTTAAAGCTAAAACAATTCAACCACAGTCGGAACTTAATGAAGGTCACATGTTTGTGAAAGCAGATTCTAAAATGATTAAAATTAATTATGAAGATATTTGGTATGTTGAAGCGTTTGCCGACTATGTTAAAATTTACACTTCAGAAGATAAAAGAATAGTAACCTTGCAAACCATGAAAAACATGGAACAATCACTTCCGTCACATTTGTTTGCCCGAGTTCATAGAAGTTACATTGTGGCTATTCAAAGGGTAGAATCTATTGGTGCGCATGAAGTAAAAGTTGGGAATAAATACATCCCACTTGGTAAAAATTATAAAGAAGCCTTCAGTCAAATGATGTACAAAAAATAGAACAGTAATTGAAGATTAGTAAATGCGATAAAAAAGCCTCGAATTTTGTTATTGTTGTTCCGAACCCTAGCTTTTTGTGGTGGCGACCAAGCAATATTGACTAATCTTTTACGATGAATTTATTTTGTCAATTGCTTGTTGTTGCTTATCTCATCTTAGCCGAGACCATCAATATTCGGAAGTTAATTCAATGAGATGCCAGAGGCAAAGGAATTTTACACTCGCAAGATGCGAGCGTGAACGGGGAAATTTGACATTTAAGCAAAGGTAGTTCAATAAAAAAGCCCCGAAAATTCGGGGCTTTTTTATTGAAAGATTATTTTTGAATTAATGTTTGCTTGCGCAAGCTTCACCGCAATTGCTCATGCATTCTTCTTTGCTTGTGCATTTTTTGCCACAAGAGGACATACAAGCGCCTACATATTCTCCTTTATCGTTGTATAAGCTCATGCATTTAGCTTTTTCGTCAGCAGAACAACCCATAGAATCGCACATCATAGCGCATTCTTCTTTGGTCATTTTACTGCAAGCATTTAAGTCACATTTGGTGGCTTCAGCATGATGATCGCCTTCTGAACAACAAGCAGAAACTTCTGTTTTTTCTTTTGCACAACAATCATCGCCCATTTTATCTTGACTTCCAACAGCAATGTATGGAGCAATCACTAAAGAAACGATACTCATTAATTTGATTAAGATATTCATAGAAGGTCCTGAAGTGTCTTTGAATGGGTCTCCAACAGTATCTCCTGTTACAGAAGCTTTGTGTGGTTCAGATTTTTTGTAATACATCTCGCCATTAATTTCAACCCCTTTTTCAAAAGATTTTTTAGCATTGTCCCAAGCACCACCGGCATTGTTTTGGAATATACCCATTAACACACCAGAAACCGTAACACCAGCTAATAAACCACCCAATACTTCTGGTCCGAATATAAAGCCAACAATGATTGGGGTGATTAATGCGATAGCTCCAGGCAACATCATTTCTCTGATAGAAGCTTTCGTTGATATCTCAACACATTTTTCATATTCAGGTTTAGCTTTGTATTCCATAATACCCGGAATTTCTCTAAACTGACGTCTAACTTCTTGTACCATGTCCATAGCAGCTCTTCCAACCGCAGCAATAGCTAAGGCAGAAAATATAAATGGAATCATAGCACCAACAAATAAACCAGCCAAAACATTGGCTTTGTAAATATCGATTGCATCAATACCAGCCACTCCTACGAAGGCCGCAAACAAAGCCAAAGCTGTTAATGCAGCAGAAGCAATAGCAAAACCTTTACCTGTTGCAGCAGTTGTGTTACCAACAGCATCTAAATTGTCTGTGCGTTCTCTCACTTCAGGAGGTAATTGGCTCATTTCAGCGATACCACCTGCGTTGTCAGCGATTGGTCCGAAAGCATCAATGGCTAATTGCATAGCAGTTGTTGCCATCATACCTGCAGCAGCAATTGCCACACCGTATAATCCAGCGAAATAGTAAGAACTCATGATACCACCCGCTAAAACCAAAATTGGAATTACGGTTGATTTCATACCTACAGATAAACCGCCAATAATATTAGTAGCATGTCCTGTTGCAGATTGTCTAATGATAGAGTTTACAGGCTCTTTGCCCATAGCAGTGTAGTATTCAGTTACGATACTCATTAAAGCACCAACCACTAAACCAACTACAATCGCATAAAATACTTGCATTGCAGTAAATTCATAACCTCTTAAAACCATATTTTCTGGTAACATGTAATTTACCAAAAAGAAAGAAACTATACCTGTTAAGATAATAGATGACCAGTTACCTAAGTTTAGTGCATTTTGTACATTTGATTTTTCACCTGAAATTCTTACGAACCATGTACCTACTATTGAGAATATAATACCTAAACCAGCAATGACCATAGGAAGTAAAATTGGAGAAAAACCATTCAATCCATCGATAGAGATTCCGTTTGATTTTTCGATTATGATTTCTTGACCCAAAACCATGGTTGCTAATATTGTAGCAACGTAAGAACCAAATAAATCGGCTCCCATACCAGCAACGTCACCCACATTATCACCAACGTTATCTGCAATAGTTGCAGGGTTTCTAACGTCATCCTCAGGAATACCAGCTTCTACTTTACCCACTAAGTCAGCACCAACGTCAGCAGCTTTAGTATAAATACCACCACCCACACGGGCAAACAATGCGATTGACTCAGCACCTAAAGAAAATCCTGTTAGAACTTCAATAGCAGTTTTCATTTCATTGCTGTTTACTTCAACAACATTGAATATTTTTAAGAAAACAATAAATAAACCACCTAGACCGAATACTGCTAAACCAGCAACCCCTAAGCCCATTACAGTTCCACCAGTGAAAGATACTTTTAATGCTTTTGCTAAACTTGTTCTAGCCGCTTGTGTTGTTCTTACGTTTGCTTTAGTAGCAACGTTCATTCCGATGTAACCTGCAGTTGCAGAAAATACTGCACCAATGATAAATGCAATGGAGATAATCCAACTTGAATGAATCTCAATGCCATTAACAGAAGATACAGAACCAGAATAAGCCAATAATGCAGCTGCAAAAACTACAAATATTGATAAAACTCTCCACTCTGCTTTTAAAAAGGCCATTGCACCTTTGGCAATGTAACCGGCTAATTCTTGCATGTTCTCATCTCCTGCATCTTGCTTGCTAACCCATGCGGATTTGAAAGCCATCACTATTAGGCCTACTACGCCCAAAAGAGGAACTAAATATAAAAATTGATTAATCATAATTTATTAATAATGTGTGTTTCTAAAATTAAGGGTGCAAAAATAAGTAAAAGGTTTTAATTTTTAATATAACATTTTTTAACAGTCACAAACATGTTATATGCTGTTTATGACAAGTCAACTGCCACTAAATAAGAAAGATACAAAACATAGATAAGTATAAACATTGCACCTTGCCATTTTTGTAATTTGTGTTTCTCTCCTATAAATAAAAATAAGAATAGAAATAGACTAGCCAAAATAGCCATTATTATGTCTATGTTGTTGTTAGCGCTAAATGGAAGTGGTTTGATACTTGCACTTAAACCCAAAATCCAAAAAATGTTAAAAATGTTTGAACCAACTACATTTCCAATAGCAATGTCTGATTTGCCTTTATAGGCAGCGACAACTGAGGTCGCCATTTCTGGCAATGAAGTGCCAATAGCTACTACCGTTAATCCGATGAGTGACTGACTTACCCCTAGTCCTGTTGCAATAACTATTGCGCCATCTACAATCCATTGTCCTCCTAAAACCAAGCCTATAAATCCTAAAAGAATATAGACGATTGATTTTAAAGTGCTCATTGTTTTGATAGAATCATCTGGTTTTGTTTTACTTTTTTTGGATATCTCAACAATATAATACATGAAAATTGCAAAAAAGCAAATAAGGATGAATCCATCAATGCGACTCAAAAAAGATTGGGATTGACCATCTATCAAAACGTCATTCGCCATAAAGCCAACTACCACAACTGCCAACAAACTAAAAGGAATCTCTTTCCAAATAGTGGTTGATTGAACACTAAGTTTACTAACCATTGCTGAAACGCCTAGTATTAAAAATATGTTAGCAATATTGCTTCCAAGTATATTCCCAATTGCAATGTCGGCATTGCCATCTAAACTGGCTGATATGTTGACAAATAACTCTGGTGCCGATGTCCCAAAAGCAACTATGGTTAATCCAATGACTAAATCACTGATGTTTCTTTTTTTGGCGATTGATGATGCGCCATCAACAAGTAAATCGGCTCCTTTAATGAGTAGGACAAATCCTACGACGAATAATATATAAGTGATCATTTTTTGTTAATTAATCCAACTTGTGAAATACTGTGGATCTTCGTTTTGCATCGCTGCTTCTGTAATTTTTAATGGATAAAATGGGTCTATCATTACAGCTAATTCTTTGGTTTCTTTGGCGCCAATACTTTTCTCTACTGTGCCCGGATGTGGTCCGTGTGGAATCCCTTTTGGGTGAAGGGTAATCATGCCTTTTTCAACATGCTTTCTGCTCATAAAATCTCCATCTACATAATACAAAACCTCATCTGAGTCAACATTGCTGTGATTGTAGGGTGCAGGAATTGACTGTGGATGGTAATCATACAATCGAGGAACAAATGAACAAATTACAAAGTTGTGCCCCTCAAAGGTTTGGTGAATTGGTGGTGGCATGTGAACTCTTCCTGTAATTGGCTCGTATTGGTGAATGCTAAAGCCATAAGGGAAATGATAACCGTCCCAACCTATGGCATCAAATGGATGTGTTGCATAGGTGTAGGGAAATAATTCGTCGCCTTTTTTTATGATAACTTTAAAATCCCCTTTTTCATCGTGTGTCTTTAGATTTTGGGGTGTTTTTATGTCTCTTTCGCAATATGGAGAATGTTCCAAGAATTGCCCCATAGAATTTAAATATCTTTTGGGTGGTTTTATCGGACTAAATGATTCTGTGATAAACAATCGGTTGTTTTCTGAGTTGAAATCAAGTTGGTAAATAATACCTCTTGGAATCACCAAATAGTCGCCATATTCAAATGGAATTTCTCCATATAATGTTTTTAAAGTACCTGACCCTTCGTGAACAAAAATAACTTCGTCTGCATCTGCATTTTTGTAAAAGTAATCGGTCATTGATTTTTTTGGTGCGGCGCAGGTGATATATAAATCATTATTGAAAAGTTGAATAACTCTACTCTCCAAATAGTCATCTTTTGGGGTTGTATTAAAGGTTAAAAAACTTCTGTTTTGCATGTTGTTATTCACTTGAGCTACGGGTGCAACATTAACAGGTGCTCCTATTGACTTTACTAAAGTAGGGGGGTGGCAATGGTAAACTAATGAGTAGGTGCTCGAAAACCCTTCGGTACTTACAAGTTCCTCTGAATATAGCTGTCCATCAGATTTTCTAAATTGCGTGTGACGCTTTTGTGGAATTTCTCCTGCTTTGAAATAAAATGGCATAAAATCTGTTTTTTTTAGCGTGTAAAATTAGTATAAATTTGTAAAATCATGAGGGTGTATACTTTTTTTTTATTTATTTTGTTTTTTACAGTGGTGGAATCGTGTCAAAAGAACGCTTCGTTTAGAGTGATTTCTGAGACAGATACAAGCTATTCTGCCGATATTAGAGCGATTTCTGCCAAAATTAACAAATCTCCAAATGAGCCTGATTTGTATTTCAAACGAGCCAATACTTTTTACTTTGAAAGCAATCTTTCTGAAGCTCTGTTGGATATTCAATATGCGATTCAACTCGATTCTGTGAATCCAGTCTTTGAATTAACAAAAGGTAAGTTTTTGATGTCGAATGATACCGCCAATGCCAAACTTGCTGAAAAAGCTTTTTTAAAGTCTATTCGTCTTAATCCAACGGGTTTTGAAGCCCATTCTGAATTGGCTTTCTTATATTTAGCCAAACAAAATTATGACGATGCCCAATTGTATTACAATGCTGCGTCTAAAATTGAACCGGCTAATCCTACACCCATGTTTTATATGGGTATGATAGCCAAAGAATTGGGTGACACCTCTAAAGCTATTCAATTGTTTGAGAAAGTTTTGGTTTATGACAGCAAACATTACAATGCCATTATGCAATTAGGAAATTATTATGCCTATAAAAATGATGTTAAAGCGTTGTTGTTTTTTGAGAGAGCTTTGGCCATTAATGAATACAGTGACGAAGCTTTGTATGCCAAAGGTTTGTTTTTGCAAAAGCAGGGTAAGTTTAAAGATGCTGTAAAGTTATATGAAACTGTCTCTAAGGTTAATCCTTCGCATTTGTATTGTCGCTATAATTTGGGAGTTATAAACGCCATGTTTGGTGAGTATGAAGAGGCTTTGAAATTTATCAATGAAATAATAGACCTCGAAGAAACTTATGTAGATGCTTATACGCTAAAAGGTAAAGTTCTTGAATCCATGAAGGATATTAAAGGGGCTAAAGAAAACTACAACAAAGCACTTTCTTTGGATCCTCAACAAAGCTTAGCTACTGAAGGATTAAAGCGATTAAACTAAATTATTTTTTTGCTAAGGTCTAACATACAAACCTTTGCCGATTTCTGATTGTAAATAATGTCATAAACAGCATCTAATATTGGCATATTCGCACCTACATTGTTGTTTATTTCACGCATGGTTTTGGTGGCATAAAACCCTTCTGCTATCATGTTCATCTCCATTTGAGCGCTTTTAACGGAATAGCCTTTGCCTATCATATTCCCAAAAGTGCGATTTCGACTGAATTGTGAATAGGCAGTCACTAACAAATCTCCCAAGTACGCATTTTCTTTAACATCTCTGTGAGTTTGATGACTACAATCCAAAAAAGTTTCTATTTCTCTAATAGAAGCGGAAACCATTACGGATTGAAAATTGTCTCCATAACCCAACCCATGACAAATGCCACAAGCTATAGCATACACATTTTTAAGGACAGAAGCGTATTCTAAACCGTAAATATCGGTGCTTGATTTAGTAAGGATATAATGGCAATCGATTAATTGGCAAATTTGATTGGCGAATTCGGTATTTGTGGAAGCTAACGTTAGATAACTAAGTTTTTCCATAGCGACTTCCTCTGCGTGGCATGGTCCTGTAATGGCCACAAAATGATTGGCAGGAAGTTGCCATTCTGTTTCAAAATAATGACTAATAATTTGGTGAGTAGAGGCATTGACGCCCTTTACAGCAGACAAAAGTAGTTTGTTTTTGAAAATAGTAGGAGGAAGGTGTTGCAAAACTTGGTGAACAAAGGCAGATGGAACCGCTAGTAATATGATGTCATTGTTTTGAATGGTTTCTTCTAAATTGGTACTCAATTTAATTTTATTTAAATTAAGCTCCACATCACGTAAATAGCGAGGATTGTGTCTGTAGGTAGTTATGAAATTAACATCTTCTTCGTTTCTTAAACACCACTCAATTGATTTTGGTGTTTTATTGTCACACAATATTTTAATTAAGGCGGTCGCCCAACTTCCATTTCCAATTATTCCAATGTTCTGCATATTGTATTTGTTGCGAAATAAGTTGTTTTAAAACATTAAAAAAAATGTTTTTTAATTTGTTTGATTTAAGGGCTATTGTTGTGTAATATTGAAACTGTAACAATTGTTTGTTTTTCGTCCAATGATTGAACTTAAAAAATCATGTTTGAATAAGTTAAGTGGAATGGAGGTGCTATTGCCAAGTTCCAAAAGTATTTCCAATCGCTTGTTGGTGATACAATCATTGGCTGTGTTACAAAATGAAATTGAAAATTTATCAAAAAGCAACGATACCGTATTGCTGAAAAAAGTGTTAATGGATGAAAACAGCGTTTACTTTAATTTTGAAGATGCTGGAACTCCTTACCGTTTTTTTACATCAATAGCGGCATTGAAATATCCTTCTTTTGTGCTCGATGCTCATGAGGGGTTAAAGAAAAGACCTATCAAAGGATTGGTAGATGCACTCAAACAATTGGGTGCAGAAATTTCGTATTTAGAAGAGGAGGGTTTTCCTCCCATAAAGATTGAAAAAACCATCGATTTGACTTCAACTCATTTGCAATTAGAGGTGTCATTGAGTAGTCAGTTTTTAAGTTCACTCTTGTTGATTTCACCACTGTTTGATGATGGACTCACTCTCTCATTCAATCAAAAAATGGTTTCTAAACCATACGTTGACATGACGATTTCAGTGATGAGGAATTATGGTATAACGGTTGAGGAACAAGAAAATGCAATAATGGTCAGTAAGGGGGAATACAGGATGTTACAACCCTATACTGTTGAGGCCGATTGGAGTAGTGCTGCTTTTTTATTTGGTTTCTTGTCTTTGTCTGAATCACATGAAATGTTGTTTCCTTCACTAACTCTAAATTCAAGTCAAGGGGATAGGGCAATAGTCGCAATTTTTGAAAAGTTTGGTGTTTTTTGCACAGAAACAGAAAATGGACTTAGGGTTCAAAAACAAATGAATGCCGTTCCAGATGGTTTGGAGGTCGATTTTACGGATATTCCCGATGCATTTCCATTGGTTTTGGCATGTTGTGTTGCGCACCAAGTCAATGCTGAGTTTACAGGGATTAAAAATTTGAAGTTTAAAGAAAGTGACAGGGTTTCGGCAATGATAGACAATTTATTGCCACTTGGTTTGAGAGTTTTGGAACAGACTGAAGATACAATCAGGATTGATTCAAGTGGAATAAAAACCTTAGAGACTTATAACATTAAGTCGTATAATGACCACAGAATTGCGATGGCTTGTAGTTTGTTTGTGCTAAAAGGCAATATTGTAATAGACAATGAAAGGGTAGTCAATAAATCATTTCCTGATTATTGGCAAGTGTTGGAGGGTTTGCTTGTGGGTGTTTAAAGGTTATATCTTATTGGAGATTTCGGCTAGGCCAAGACCAATAAAGGTGGAAAGAATTGTAGATTTTCAATTATATGAAACTTTGATGCAAAAATATGATATTCTTTTGTGGATGAAAAATATAGTGATTGGTCGACTCAGCAAAAGGCTCGGCTTCAGACCAACCACAGGAGAACACAAGCCTAATGCGATGGTTTTAATGTTTTCTTTCATGATTGTTTAATTTTTATTTAATTTTATATGGTATTTAATAAGTTTCCATTCTTTGTTTTTGGTGATGTTTTTTTTATTGATTATGCCTACACCCTTAAATATTTGGTATTCAACAGAATCATTACCCTCTGTACAATCTTTATTGTCAAATACTGTGATTTTGGTATTGTAATACACATTGTCCAATGTAAAATTATTATCAATAGCTGTCATTTCAGTATAGCCTAAACTAGAACATGAGCTTCTTCTTTCTCCAACTGTAAGAGGTTTGTTTAAGGGCTTAAAAAATATATAAGTATATCCTCCTTCGTTAATGCTGTTATTTTCTTTTAAGCAATAAAATGGAGTTAATAGATATGAAATGTTGGTATTGGTTGATATTGTAGCTCCTTGATGCTTATAGTAAGGTTCCCCTTTAATATTCTCTGATTCTATATAATAAATGTTGGATTTTGTAACATATTGGCTGTCGAGTTCACCTGTTTTTATATTTTCGTACAACCACCATGTGCTAGTATCAAAAAACATCCAGTCTTTTAATTCTTGGTCTATATTATAAACAGTTGGTTTTCTTTCTTTTTCACAACTATTAAAAATGATAAGTATTAAAGCAAAGAGTATAATGGATTTTGTTTTCATGATTTAATTTTCAATCAAAACTAAGTTTTTTTATTTTTCGATATTAATAAAAATAATTGTCAGCGCAAAATTATATTCAGGCCAAGACCAACAACGGTGTTATTAAAACGATTTGAAGAATTATAGATTTTCAATTATGTGAGACTTTGATACAAAAATATGATATTCTTTTGTGGATGAAAAATATAGTGGTTGGTCGACTCAATAAAAGGCTCGGCTTCAGACCAACCACAGGAGAAAGGACATAGTGAAAGTATTTCAACAAAAAAGCCCTTCATTTTTATAATGAAGGGCTTTTTCTATAGGAGTTAAATAAAACTTATTTTACAATGGTTAATTCGTCTACAATGTGTTTCGCGCCTGCGTATTTGTCAATAATGAACAATACAAAACGAATGTCAACATTGATGGTTCTTTGTAATTTAGCATCGAATATAACATCACCTGCCATAGCTTCAATGTTGCCGTCAAATGCCAAACCAATTAATTCGCCTTTGCCATTCAATACCGGTGAGCCAGAGTTTCCTCCTGTAATGTCATTGTCAGTTAGGAAGTTTACCGGCATATAACCCGATTTGTCTGCATATTGGCCATAGTCTTTTTTGTTATACAAGTCGATTAATGGTTGGGACAGGTCAAATTCATTGTCACCTGGTTTGTGTTTTTTAACCATACCATCCAAAGTGGTGTAATTGTTAATCGTTGCATCATTGCGTTTGTCTGCAGGTAAAGCTCTTACTTTGCCATAAGTTAAACGAAGCGTTGAGTTAGCATCTGGATAAAACTTACCTTTAGGGTTTGATTTTTGTAAACCATCAACAAACAATCTGAAAGAACGAGAGTAGTTGTTTTCAGCAGTTTTTAATTCTTCACTTTTTTGGTTGTAGTGGTCTAAAAGTTGACTTGCCAATTGGAACAATGGGTCAGCATCAATCAAAGCTTCAGAAGGGTAGTCCAAAAAGGCTAAAAGTCTGTCTTTTGAAGCAAAAATACTCAATTCAAAAGCAGAATTTACATATTTGCTAAAATCTTTGTTGTTGTTTTTGGCTAGTTTTTCAACGATTGGCGCCAGTTTGTAACCCGCTTTACTACTGTATAAATTCAATTGAGCAGCCATTACATCTTTTTCCAAAGGCATGTAAATCGTTGCATAAGTTTCTTCAATAGCACCTTTTAATTTGCCATATAATTCAATTTTTTTAGCAGAATCAGCTTTTGAATAGGCTTTTAATTGTCTGCCTAAGTTGGCTGGTAAAGTTCCCAAAGAAGAAGTTCTGAAATAAGTCATCAAGTAGTTGTCGTGTCTTGATTTCTCGTTGGTCATTGCATAATACTGATTGATTTCAGTTATTGCTTGTCCGTATTTTGCTTTGTTTTCTTTTTTATTAGCCCATTTGTTAAAAGCCACTTCTTGTGCAGTTTTTGCTTTTACCGTTTGGTGTTGAGTTAAAGCATCAATCATCCCTTGACGGTTTTTCCAGTAGTTAGCCACTTGCGCATATTTACCAGCATAGTCCAAACGAATTTTATCGTCTTTGTCCATGTGTTTTTTCATGTTATCCATGCCAGTTTTTGAACCTTCAACCCAAGCAGGGTAAGCGAATTTTACGTTTTGTTCAATACCTTGAGCCGGCATCCATCTGTTAGTTCTACCTGGATAACCTAAAATCATGGCGTAGTCACCTTCTTTCACACCGTTTAAGTTAATGCTTAAGTGTTGTCTTGGTTTCAATGGTACATTTTCAGTTGAATATTCAGCAGGATTGCCATCTTTGTCAGCATAGACTCTGAATAAAGAGAAATCACCTGTGTGACGAGGCCATTCCCAATTGTCAGTATCACCTCCGAATTTACCAATACTCTCTGTAGGAGTTCCAACAAAACGAACGTCTTTATAATCTTGATAAACAAAATAGTAGTATTCATTGCCTTGGAAAAAAGGACGAACAGAAACAACATATTTGCCACCACCGTCATTTTCTTTTTGAATGGCAGCAATTTCTTTGTTAATAACTGCTTCTCTTCTCAATTCAGTCATGGTATCATTTACCAATTTCAAAATTCTGTCAGAAACATTATCCATTCTTACAAAGAAACGAACGAACAAGCTTTTTGGTTTCAATTCTGCTTGTTTGTTAGGTGCCCAATAGCCATCTCTTAGGTAATTGTTTTCAGGAGAAGAAAGTTCAGCAATGGCGTTATATCCGCAGTGGTGATTGGTTAAGACCAAACCATCTTTTGAAATAATTTCGCCGGTGCAACCACCATTAAATTGAACAATAGCATCTTTTAAGCTAGAGTTGTTGATGCTGTAAATTTCTTCGGCTGTTAATTTCAAGCCCATTTTTTGCATGTCGCGGATGTTGTTTTTTTCTAAAAACATCAAAAACCACATGCCTTCATCTGCTTTTGCAATGTTGCTAAAAAACAACACAGCAATCATCATAATCGAGTATATTTTTTTCATTTTTGTATGTATAAAATCTTCGCAAAGTACCCTTTTTTTTGTATCATATACAAACTTTTTAAGGTTCAATGGGAGTTTTTTTCGTTAAACGTTAGTCCCGCTAATCTTTAGTTTTAACAACTCGGTTAATTATCCATTAAATTATAGTAAGTTTGCAGCAAGGCAATCGGTTTGTCGCGCTGCTTAATTGCGGTGAGGAAAGTCCGGGCAACACAGGGTACCACACCACTTGAAAGGGTGGGCAATTAATAGGAATGTTAGTTGACAGACAGGGTCGCAGAAAATAACTACCCCTATGGCGGATGCAGTCCGTGTAAGGGGAAAAGGTGAAAACGTGGGGTAAGAGCCTACGCATGTTAGTAGTAATATTGGCATGGGATAAACCTTGTGGGTTGTAAGACCAAATATACCATGGGATGAGGGCGACCCGTCCGATTTTAAAGCTTGCTTTAATACCATGGAGGGTAGGTTGCAATAGATAAATGACAAACGCTTTAATGCAAATTAAAGTACAGAACCCGGCTTACAGATTGCCTTATTTTTTTAACTTCTTTTTATTGGATTCACGCTTGCAATCCAATATTTTCTGCTGATATCCTGAAATAAATGACTCTTTATTTGCTCAGTAATGGGTGTTAGTTCTACAATCTCAAATTGATTGTTCTTGCACAATAATTCAAACTTTTCTTTGTTGTACTTAGTGAACCCAAATTCTGTGAATGCTTGCTGTTTCATGGTTTCTTCATCCACAAAGGAGATAGTTGCGATGCCATTGGGTTTTAAAACTCGTCTGATTTCTTTGAACATTTCTTCTGGATGGTCCCAAAAATAAAGCGTATTTACTGTCAGTATTTTGTCAAAAGTTTGGTCGGGATAAGGCATTTTTAACCCATCGTAGGTTAAAAATTCTGTTTGAGTTGAAAAACCATTTTCTTTGCAATGTTGGCGAGCTTCCTCGCTCATCAATGGTGAAATATCTATACCGTAATAGGAAATGTTATCGCCTTTTTCTAAAATTAAATTGATGTGTTTGCCATTGCCATGTCCTAGTTCCAATAGTTTATCGTTGCTTTTTAATTTTAGGGCATCCACGGAATTTTTTATCATCCCTCCATTTGAATCGTTCATCATTAATCCCACTTCTTTGCCTTTGTCCCCATCAGGTTTTCTGAGCTGTGAAGCAATTTCTTCTAATTCATTGGGGCTGTAATTTGACATTGTTGTGAAAAATTAAGTGTTACTCAAAAAGTATTTATTGTTTTTTGCTCAACCATTTTTGATTGTTTGCAGCGCTATTTACTTTTATAGAAACACTGATTTTTGGGTCTTGGGTGCTTGAAATTTTCAAGGTTTGAATTAAGCCATTTCGTGAAATAATAACTGGAATTTCTGTTGAAACAGGGCAGTTTTTAATTAATTCTTCAAAGTTGTTCTTAACTCTCCATCCATTTAATCCAATAATTTCATCGCCCGCTTGTAAGCCCGATTTGAGGGCAGGTGAATTGCTTTCAACTGATCTGACCAATGTTTTATCGCCCTTTTGTTCCAAAATTAATCCGGTGTAATCTTGTTTTTTATTCTCTTTAACGATTAATTCACAGTCTATTGACTTAAACGCAGCTTTGATTTTTTCTAAAGATTGATTGTCATTCGGCAACTCAACCCAATATTTAAAATCAATGGCCTGACCAGCTACTGTATTTATGGCGTTATAAAATTCTTCATCGGTAAAACCTCTTTGTTTTTTGATGTAAAATTCTTGGTAAAGAAACTTCATTAAATCGTCTAAGTTCTTTTGACCATTACTTGCCTTTATCAATTGAATATCCAACAATGCCGCAATCACTGACCCTTTTAAATAATAGGAAATGTGAGTGTTTAAGCTGTTTTCATTTGTTCTGTATTCTTTTATCCAAGCATCAAAGGAGGCTTCGTGCATACTTTGTACACTTCCGCCTATTCTGTTTAGGGTGTTGCTAATGTTTTTTGAGGTCGCTTTCAAAAAATCATCTTCTGTCCAAAAGCCAGCTCTTAGTAAGGCCAATTCATCGTAATAGCTTGTAATTCCTTCGGCAACCCAAAGAAGATTGGTGTAGTTTTCTTGACTGTAATTAAAGGGGCCTAGGGCAATAGGTCTAATTCTTTTTACATTCCACAAATGGAAGTATTCGTGGGCACACAAACCCAAAAAAGCTTTGTACTTTTGGTCGTTTGTGTAGTTAAATCTAGGGAACTGAACCACATTGCTATTGGCATGTTCCAAGCCGCCTCCCCCTTCTTCAACATGGTGAATGATAAATAAATAAGATTTGCAAGGGTGAATGCCGACAATGTCAGTCATGGTTTCACAAATTTTTTGTAAATCTTTAGTGAATTGTTCTTTGTTACAATTGTTTTCACCCACTAATGCGACAGTGTGAGGAACGCCTGCAACATTGAAAGTAAGTTCATCGTGATTGCCAATTTCTAATGGAGAATCAGCCAAATCATCGTAGTTTTCAAATTCGTAAGTATAAGGTGCGGTTTTAACTAAAGTGGTTGATATTCGGTGCCAAGCGCCTGGAATGTCTAGTTTTAAAGTCCCTTTTTTGTTAGTCATATTGTCCACAAACATGAGGCAGCTTGTTGGAAGAATAAAGGCGTGTTCATTGTCAATGTAAGAGGTTCTAACAGTGGCTTCAAAACAATAAACGGTATAGTTGAACTCAATATTTTTGGTCCCTTTGGGGATTTTTACTTTCCAAGTATTTTTGTCTGTTTTTTTACAGTCTAACGCTTGAGTGCCTGATTTGGCATTAGCGCTAATTACATTGCGTTCAAACTCCCTAATCATATAACTGCCGGGAGTCCAAACAGGCATTTTAATGAAAATTTCAGAAGAGTTAATCTCTTTTATTTCCATTTTTACTTCAGCTAAATGAGAATTAGGTGATTTTATGCTTAGTTGGTAATGAACAGATTGTGACATAAGGGTATTAATTGTTAAAATAATGGCAAGAAAAAACGTTTTTTTCATACTGCAAATTACAAGACAATTGTGATTCAAAGCAAATTTTAATTTATAAGATAGAAAATAGTTACTTTTGCATATTGATGTTTAAAAGGTTTAGGATTATAATAATAGTTGCCTTTTTTGCTTTTGTGTTGACGACAGCCTTTCGTCGTTCCGTCAATCCTATTGAAATAAGCAAAGAAACACTAGGGGAGAAGCTGTTTTTTGATTCAGCGCTTTCTCTTGATTATTCCATTAGTTGTGCCTCTTGCCACATTCCGCAATTTGCTTTTGCAGATACTGTTGCTTTTAGCAAAGGGGTAGGCGGAAAATTTGGACAAAGAAACACTCCTTCGGTGATGAATGTAAAGTTTAGAGACCGTTTTTTTTATGACGGCAGAGCCAAAGACATCATAGACCAAGTGCATTTCCCAATACAAGATCCCAATGAAATGAATCTTTCAATGGACAGTTTAGTTCAACGGTTGTCGGTCAATTCCAATTACGTGAAATGGTTTGATGCCATATACAAGGAAGGTCCTACTAAGCAAAATATTGCAGATGCAATTGCTGCGTATGAAATGACTTTAGAAACCTCCAATACGCCTTTTGATGCCTTTATGAATGATGTACCTAACAGTTTAAATGAATCAGAACAAAGGGGTAGAGAAGTATTTTTGAGCGACAAAGCCAAGTGTTTCGATTGTCATTTTGGTCCTGATTTTACAGGTGATGAATTCAAAAATATTGGGTTGTACGATGGATTAAAATGGAACGACAAAGGCTTATTTGTCATTACAAAAGACAGTGCAGACTTAGGGAAATTCAAAGTGCCCGGACTTAGAAATGTAGGTGTTACAGGTCCTTACATGCACAACGGTGCTTTTAAAACCCTCAGAGAAGTGATTGACTATTACGACAACCCCTTTTCAACTGTAGCAAAACCCATTAACATAGATGAATCGCTAAAAAAGCCATTGGGACTAACCCCACAAGAAAAAGAAGATTTGTTGAACTTTTTGTTGTCGTTGACAGATAAGCAATTTAAAAATAGAGTGAATTAGAATGAAAATAAAAGAAATTTGTGAACTAATAGAACAAGTGGCGCCCTTGTCATATCAAGAGGGGTACGACAATGCTGGTTTGATTATTGGCAATAAAGAATCTGAAGTTAGTAAGATTTTATTGGCATTGGATACCACCGAAAAAGTGATTGACGAAGCCATCGCTTTACAATGCAATTTAATTGTGGCTCATCACCCTATCATTTTCAAGGGGTTAAAAAAGATTAATGGCAATAATGAAATAGAAAAAGTAGTGATTAAAGCCATCAAGCACGATATCGCTATTTATGTGGCTCACACCAATTTAGATAATGTTTTTAAGCATGGTGTAAGCACCAAATTTGCACAAAAGTTAAACTTAATGAATTGCAGGATATTAGCACCCAAGTCTAATTTATTGGTTAAGCTAAACATCAATGTACCCAATTCACATGTTGAGCAGATAAAAAATGTATTGTTTGAGAATGGGGCAGGGCAAATAGGGAATTATTCGGAATGCTCATTTGGTGTGGAAGGTAATGCAACTTTCAAGGGGAATGAAGCAACCAATCCATTTATTGGGGAGCCCAGCAAAAGGGAGCAAGTCAGTGAAATTAAATTAGAGTTTATTACACCCGCACATTTGGTTTCTTTATTGTTGTCAAAAGCAAAAGCAGCGCATCCATACGAAGAGATGGCATATGAAATTGTGCCTGTAAGCAATGAATTACAAGAGGTAGGTTCGGGGGTAATAGGAGAGTTGCCAGAGGAAATGTCCGCAGAAGCATTTTTGGGACACTTAAAAACAAGCATGAAATTAGAGGTGATAAAATTCACAAATTTTGAAAAACCCATTAAAAAAGTAGCTGTTTGTGGAGGTTCGGGTAGTTTTTTAACAGGTGTTGCCATTAAGAATCAAGCAGATGTGTTTGTAACAGCCGATTTTAAGTACCACGATTTTTTTGACGCCGAAAATAAATTAATGTTGTGTGATATTGGGCATTTTGAGTCGGAAATTTCAACTTTAGAGATATTTTATGAAATAATTACAGAAAAATTCATTAATTTTGCGGTCATTTTTTGCAAAACAAACACAAACCCCGTTAAATATTTTAAATAACAGTATATGGTAGATTTATCAATCGAAAAAAAACTAAAAGCAATTTGGGAACTTCAACAGTTGGATTCAAACATTGATCAGCTTAACCTTCTTAAAGGTGAATTGCCAATGGAAGTAGCAGACTTAGAAGACGAGATTATAGGGCTACAAACAAGGCACGAAAATATTCAAAATGAAATAAAAAGCTACGATACCAACATCACTGGTTACAAGTCTAATATTAAATTAACTGAAGAGTTAGTTAAAAAATACAAAAAACAATTAGAGGCAGTAAAAAACAACCGTGAGTTCGAGGCTTTGAATAAAGAGATTGAAATTTCTGGTTTAGAAATTTTGGCTGCGGAAAAGCGTATCAAAGAAAATCAAGGTTACATCGACCTTAAGAAAATGGCTTTGGACGAGTTAGCAGGAACTATTGAACAACGCAAGCAAGACTTAGAATTCAAAAAACAAGAGTTAGAAACAATTGTTAAAGAAACTGAGGAAGAAGAAAAAGCCTTAATGCAAACCCGTATTGGTTTTGAAGCTGATGTTGATGATAGATTATTACGTGCTTACCAAAGAATTCGTAAAACAGTTAAAAACGGTATTGGTGTTGCGCCAATCGTTAGAGGAAGTTGTGGCGGATGTTTCGCGAAAATTCCACCTCAAAGACAAAGTGATATCAAACAACATTTCAAAATTATCGACTGTGAACATTGCGGTAGAATATTAGTTGACAATGAAGTAACTGGTATTTACACTGAAAAACCAGTTGAGGAAGAAAAACCAAAACGTAGAGTTAGAACGCTTAAAGCGACCACAAAATAATTCACTAAAACCAAAAGCTTATGCTCAGGTTTCACCTTTTAAAAAAGAACACATTAGTTTGTGTTCTTTTTTTTTGTGTTAGTGAGTGCTTCGCTTCGGGATTAGGGTATTTCAAAATGACAGATTCTCTCTTGAAAGCGCAAGAGATGATGTACCAATTTAGATTTACGGAAGCACAAAAAGTGGTGGATAATCACAGAAAAAATGAAGTGCATAATTTGGCCATTGATTGGCTCGATGAGCAGCTCTTGTTTATGCAACTTGTGGTTACGGAAGACAAACAATTGTATGAAAGTAAGCAGTTTTTATGGGGGCAACTGTTCAATAAAATTCAAAAGAAAAAGATTAACAATGCTTGGTATCGGATGGTGTTGTCCGATTGTTATGTGCATCGCGGTTTGGTAAAAATAAGGTTCAATGAGCTTAGTTCCGCCGCCTCCGATTTTAAATCTGCAAACAAGCTGTTGATTGAAAATAAAACCATGTTTCCTTCGTTTTTGCCTGACAATAAAAACAGTGGATTGTTGCAGTGTTTGTTCAGTTCTGTACCAGAAAAATACCAGTTTTTTGCCAAAATATTGGGTTTCGAAGGGCAAATGGAAAGCGGACTAAAAGAGATGGAAGAATACATTTACTCTCCATTAAATTACAAAGAACATGTGTGGCTTAAGTTTGAAACGGTGTTTGCTTATGCGCTTATACAGCATCACTTACACAAGAATTCACAAGCTGCATTTGAAACAATAGATGAGTATTCCAAACGAATGCCCAATACGATGTTTGTCAATTATGCCAAAGCGACATTGGCGGGTTATGCAGGAAAAAATGATTTGGTGGTTGCATACTTAAGTGTGAAATATCCATACTCATACCAACCATTTTACTATACTTATTATTTGTTGGGATTAGCTAAATTAAGACAATTAGATACCGATGCTGCAACACATTTTGAAGCTTATATCAAACATTACAAAGGTAATAATTTAAAAAAATCGGCATTGCGATATCTCAGTTGGATTGCGGTATTGCAAGGACAACCGAAAGTTGCACAACAGTATTATCAACGTTGTATTACAGAGGGAAACGCATTGTCAGAAGAAGACAAACAAGCGCAGCGTGAAGCCCAAGAAGGATTGTTGTGGCCTGTTAAGTTATTGCAAATTCGCCTAAGCTTTGATGGTAAATATTATGATAAAGCTTGGAAGTTGTGGCAACAGGTAGAAGTGCAGCAATTGGGACATATTAAACACAAACTTGAACACAATTACCGTAAAGCTAGGTTGTTACAGGAAACCAATCAATCCATTAATGCTATCAAACAATATTTATTGGTTGTTCAAGAAGGCAAACATTTGCCTTATTATTATGCCGCTTATTCTTCCGTATTTATAGCACAATTGTACGAAGAGCGCAAGGATATAAAAGCAGCACAACTGTATTACTTAAAGGCTAAAAATGAATTTAAAGCCAATCAAGAGTACACCCAAACCATCAATCAAAAAGCAAAAGCAGGATTAAAACGATTGCAGGTGCGGTAAGTAATAAATGTCAGATTTTATTTTAATTTGCTCTTTGCTTAAATAACGCCTAAACGGTTTTTAACACCGGCCTAATAAATCAATTAGATTTAAATAGTTCCAATCAAATTTGTATTTATCGGATTTTTTATTGTATATTTATTTAATATTTTATAAAAGATGATTCACGGTGTGTTTTTGCCCCAACTTTTAAATGTTTTGAAACTCAGTTTCTTTGTTTTTGCCTATTTCTGTGTGGGATTTCTTGCGGCCCAAAATGACAGTACATCAAGCAAAAATGAAAATCTAAATAACAAGAAGAAAAACTGTTTTTATGCCAAACCTGTATTTTATATTGGGGTTGGAAAAGCTATTTCTACTCCCTTCTATAAAGGGAACTCTTTGTTTAGTTCACCCTATATAGAAAATGCAATTAAAGCAAATGTTTATTACAAGCGCATTGGTATCAGCTATACTTGGAATATTGGATTACAAAGGCATATTCATTACAAAATTGTAAACTATCATTCCAATAATCGGGTTGCAGGCGTTTATAACTACAATGAATTTTTGGACAATCGCAGTAATCGCCTTGCTTTTAATTATCAGATTCTTCAAAGTAAACACATTAATATATACACTCAGTTTGGATTGGAATGGTCTAAAACGACTCATGAATTTGATAAATATTTTGAATTTTTTGATTCAACGGGCAAACAAGTTTTTCCTGCTCAAAAAATTAATAACCTACCGTTTCATCAAAATAATTATTTGCTTAATGCAGGTTTGAATATTCAGTACAAACTTTTGAATTCGATGTTTTTACTACATTATACCTTGCAATATCACCATCCTATGAATGTCAATAACTATCAAAGTGATAATGGGTTTCATAGAATATCCAATGAACTTGGCTTGACTCTTAATCTTTCAAAATTCATAAAAAAGATAAAAACGCTTTAGGTGTTTGGTTTGATTCTTATATAAATAAGCCCCTTGGAGTAACAGAATAAATAATTCCCATCTATTTTTTTATCCTTAATATTTAGCGTAATTTTGAAAAAATTTTATTAACAAACAGATATGCAATACAAAGTAATTACCTTACATTACAACTTATTTAAAGACAACGAAGCGGGTGAATCCATTGAATCTTCGGCAGGAAAACAACCGCTAACTTTTATGAGTGGTGTAGGTCAAATGATACCCGATTTTGAAAACAACGTAATCGGTTTAAATGCAGGGGATACATTTTCTTTTGGTATTGCAGCCATTGATGCTTACGGTGAGCGTACTGATGAAGCAATTATAGATTTAGACCAAGAAATGTTTAAAAAAGATGGTGAACTAATGGAAGAAGTTGCTTTAGGTAACGTCATCCCACTTCAAGACCAAGAAGGTAGAATGGTTCCGGCTACTATTTTAGCGATTAATGAAACCACTGTTACGGTTGACGTAAATCATCCTTTGGCTGGTCAAGATTTGCATTTTACAGGTGAAGTTTTGGAAGTGAGAGAAGCAACAGGCGAAGAAATTAGTCACGGTCATGTGCATGGTCCGGGTGGGCATCAGCACGATTAATTCACTTAATACAAAGTATTTGAAAAAGGCTATTATTTTTAATAGCCTTTTTTTGCGACTAATTTTACCAACGTGCCAAGTAACAATGCAATGGCAATAAATGAAGCCATTTTCCCTAATATGTTTCCATATTTTACATAAAAGGTTTGGATATTATTGGGTCTAATCGTGCATTCAAAAGCCGTTAGTTCATTGTATTTTGTTTGGGTAGTTATTTTACCAAATTTATTGATTTTTGCTGAAATACCTGTGTTAGCACTGCGAACCATTTCTTTGCGTGTTTCAATGCATCTTATTGCGCCAAAGAGTAAGTGCTGTTTGTGTCCATCCGTATTTCCCCACCAAGCATCGTTGGTAATAACAGCAAGCATATTGGCACCTTGTCTTACAAAGTCCGCAACATAATCGCCATAGATGGATTCGTAACAAATCAATGGACTTATAGAATAGTTGCTGTCTAAATGAAAGTTAATTGGTTTTTTGCTTGTTCCTAAACTGCCTGAAGTTCCTCCCAAGTCAATACTTAGTTGTTCTAAAAAACTAAAAGGCATTTTCTCCACACCGGGAACTAATTTCGATTTGTGGTAGTATTCAGAGACCTTGCCTTCTTTAAAACTTAAAGCGGTATTGTAGGCATCCCACCACAATTCAGAATCTTCTTCATAACGCGCAGATATAGTAGGGCGCTCTTTTTCACCATCATAAGTTTCGTATGATTCAGCGCCTGAGATAATCATTAAGTTATTAGAATCGGTCAATTCTTTAATCGATTTAATATTACTACTCTCATTTATTTGATGAATATTGTTGTATCCTACAATGGCTGTTTCGGGGAAAATCAGTAAACGTGTTTTGGGTTTAATGAGTGGTTTTGCAATATTTATTCCTTGATTGATTTGTTCCTCTGGTGATAAATAGCGCGAACCTGACTCGAATTTTTCTTCGTATGGGTCAATGTTAGGTTGAACCACTACACAATGGATGCCTGCCCTTTTTTCAATACTAAAACGGCTAAAAGAAATAGCGTATGACAAACCAATAGTAAATCCTAATAATGCCAATACTTGCCAAATTTTTTTGTATGCTTTGCTAATAATGACTTTTGCAACCATTATGTTGGCAATTAGTATCAGTAAAGTGCCCCCCATTTCGCCTGTAAACTCATACCATTGTATGAACTCGGTTCCTCTAGCCAAACCTTTGCCCAAAGTTAGCCAAGGCCAACTTGCACTCCAGTTGAAATGGAAATATTCCATGGCAATGTAGTAAAAAACCAATGATTGATAGCCTGTTTTAGGAAGCGTATTTTGGGTTAATGAAAACAGGAAAAAAGGAATGCTTAGAATTAAAGAATTCAAAACAAGCATAATGATAGCACCACTATCACTGGCATTCCACACCCACCATGTGGAACCGACATTGAAAATAAATAAACTTAAATAACTCCAAGCCCAAAATTTGAGATGTTTTTTTCTCGAGTTTTTTAATTGTTCGTGAATTAATAACAGAGGAACGAAGCCAATTAGGAGTATAAAATAAGTATATAATGGAGGCCAAGCGATATACAAAAGAAGACCGCTGAGTAGTGATAGATAAAGAGGTTTAATTGGTTTCATCGGTATTGCCTTGTATTACTATTACAAATTCTCCCTTAGGGGCTTTTTTGTTGAAGTGAATTTGAGCTTCTTGTAAAGTGCCATAAAAAGTTTCTTCGAACATTTTGCTCAGTTCTCTTGAAATAGCCACTTTTCTGTCGTCTCCAAGCGCCAATGCCAAATCCTTTAATGTAGTCAGGAGTTTGTAGGGACTCTCGTACATAACGATTGTTCTGTACTCTAACTTCATTTGTTCTAATCTAGTTTTTCGTCCTTTTTTTACAGGAATAAATCCTTCGAAAATAAAACGATCGGTCGGCATGCCGCTTTTTACCAAAGCTGGGATAAGAGCCGTGGCTCCAGGTAAACATTCCACTTTGATATTTTCTTCGATACACGCCCTAACAATCAAAAAACCGGGGTCGCTGATGCCGGGAGTGCCCGCATCGGTTACCATAGCCATTGTTTTGCCCGCATTGAGCTGGTGAATAACGTCTTTGTATTTGTCGTGTTCGTTGTGTGCATGATAACTTTGCATGGGTTTGTCAATGCTATAATGCTTCAATAATTGACCAGTATTTCGGGTGTCTTCTGCCAAAATAATATCACAAGATTGAAGTATTTCGAGGGCTCTAAGTGTTATGTCTTTTAAATTCCCAATCGGTGTAGGAACTAATATTAATTTTCCTTTTTCTTCCATAATTCTATTAAGGAACAATTTGAATTTTCAATAATCCTTTTGCAGCAAATAATACTAAACTCCAAATTAATACAGAGGAAATCTGTAAACGTAAAACTCTGTTTCTGTCGTTTTCAAAAGCAGAACTTATAATGCATCCCACCGGTATACTGATAATTACAGGCGTAATAAAAGCGATACCAATTAATCCATAACCATTTTTGATTTTGATAAGTTTACGCAACTTACTTCGTTTCATTTTAAAGAAATTGTAATTCTCTAGTTTTTTAGAAATAGCAGCTCCTAAAAAGGTGAAAACCAATACGCCGAATGTACCGCCGGCCATTACAATAAGCATATCCCAATACCAAGCTCTACTTGAAATAACAAGTAGTTTAGTAACTGCGATTACAAACTTAACCGAAGCAACTAAAAACCATACAATGATGTCCAAAAAATCTTCCATTATTTACAAATGGCGAAGTTAATGGAATTTATTTAATTGCGTCATTAACGAATTGTAATTTCTTCTGAACTTACTTTTCCAACCATGCTAAAAAAGCCTAAAACTTTCTGATTGGGATTGTTAATGCAGATGATATTAGTTGGCACATTGGTTGGCGGAACAGCAAATAAACCCACGTTTTGTAACTGAACCTGAATAAGATTAAGATAAATATACATTTCAGGATTGATGCTTAAGATTTCAATTCGAGCAGTTTCACCGGCTTTGTATGGACGGCTTGAAAAATTTTGGCGGATAGGGATAATAAATAAGTCGCCATCTCCACTTCCTCCTTGGGTGGTTGAATTGTCAACTGCAATTCTTATATCAGAAGCCCTTGATTGAAGGGAGTCATTGCGGTACAATTTAAACCAATAAAAGTCGCCTACACCAATTTTATCTTTTGCCCACAGTGTAATATAGTTGCCTTCATTGCCTCCAAAAGGGCCATTTTTTTCGTATTTTACAGTCAGTGAATCTATAGTAGTTGGTGAATTTAATTTGCTTTGAGATACAAAAGTATTGCCTTTGTCACGGATAAGAAGTTGGTAGGTTTGTCCGTATTTAAAAGTGTTGGCAGCAGGTGGAACAAAAAAATATTTGCCATTGTTTTGTGAAGTAAATTGGTAAAAAGTGAAGTTGCTTGTATCAACAATTCCTATGGTATCCAATTCGTAAGAACTCGCATTGTTATTGTCTAAATAGGCGCTGGATTTACTCACGTATATCCATTGTGTGTCTGCGGTTTGGTCAATTACGGCATCTATTACAACTTGAGAAACAGGTGCACCCAAGTCTAGTTCAATAGGGTCTTCGCAAGCGCTTATAAGGAATGTAAATGCTGTAAGTAAAAGATATAATGTGTTTTTTGTCATTGTATTAAAATTTAAAGTTCCAAGATACTGAAGGGATGAAGTTGCCAATGATTGAATAACGTATCAATTGTGTTTGATTGTTTACGTCAGGATTAGGTTGTGAAAAGTAAGAGAAAGGATTTCTACGGTTGTAAACGTTATAAACGCCAAACACCCAATTGCTTTCCCATTTGTTTGTTTTTTTGTGAACATAAGTCGCAGAAATGTCTAAACGGTGAAAAGGTTTAATGTAAACACTGTTTCTTAGTCCGTCTGCGTTGTGAGGAATGCCCGTAATGCCTTGGAATGAGAATTTAGTATTTGGTAAATTTGTTGGAGTACCTGTTCCAAAAACAAAACTTGCAGAAGCGCTCCATTTGTTGTTAAACTCGTAAGAACCTGTAACGTTTGCATTGTGTCTTCTGTCGAATCTGTTAGGGTACCATTGGTCCAAACTAATGCCTTCAACTAGGCGTTCAGATTTTGATAAAGTATAACTTACCCATCCTGTTAATTTACCTACATTTTTCTTAAAGTATAATTCCAAGCCATAAGCCCTTCCTTTACCGTTTAATAAATCAGCTTCTAATTGATTGTTTAACAATAGTTCTGCACCATCTATATAATCTATTTGGTTTTGAAGCTCTTTGTAGAAAACTTCAGCTGATAATTCATAGTCTATGTTTTTACCAATGTTCTTAAAATAACCTACTGCAATTTGGTCTGCAATCTGAGGTTTTACGTTGTTGGTAGATGGTGTCCATACATCCAGAGGAACACTTGCCGCTGTATTGGAAATTAAGTGTAAAAATTGTGACAAGCGGTTGTAACTCAATTTAACTGAACTCAGTTTGTTCAACTTGTAATTAGCCGAAAATCTTGGTTCAGGAATGTTATAAGATTGAATAATTTCGTTTTTCCCAAATTCTTTTCTTTCAATTACATTGGCACGTTGAGAAGGGTTTGGTCTGTCTAGTATTAAAGCAGTGCCATTGCCAAGGTAGTTGAAGTTTGAAAAGCGAATGCCATAACGAACTGTAAGGGATGGACTGAATTTTTGCTCGTTCTCAATGTAAAACCCATTTTCTAATGCGAATTTATTGGGTAGTCCAAATTGTATCGTTGAACCTTGGTCCTTCGATACCGCATCTCCAGGTTTGAAAATATAATAAGTGCTTATTAATCCGAATTGAATTACAGATTTTGGTGAGTGGTAATAAGTAAAATCAGTTTTACCACTGTAGTTGATAATGTTTGATTTCCAATTGAAAGTATTGTTGCCTGTTCCAAAGCCTAATTGATAGTCGTATTTACTGTAATAAAAAGTAAAGTTACTAAATAGTTTTCTTGAAAACAGATGGTTCCAACGGAAAGTAGCGGTACTGTTTCCCCAATCAAACTTTGCGCCGGGAACGCCAAAGGCATCTCTACCAATATAGGTTGAGAAAAATATTTTGTTATTATCGTTTATGGTGTGGTTGATTTTGCCAGTAAAGTCATAGAAATAAAAAACAGCATCTTTTAAATTTTCGTTGTTGCGTAAAAAAGGTTTTGCAAGAACGTCTATATAACTTCTTCTGCCAGCCACAATAAATGATGTTTTGTTTTTGCGTTTTTCATTGTTTTTGAACAAAGGACCTTCAAGAGACAATCGACTAAATATTAATCCAACACCTCCATTTACTGCAAATTTTTTGTTGTTGCCTTCTTTCATTCTAACGTCAAGTGTAGAAGAAGCTCTGCCACCATATTGGGCAGGCATACCACCTTTAATTAACTTTACATCTTTTACAGCATCAGGGTTAAAAACAGAGAAAAATCCAAACAAGTGAGAGCTGTTAAACACAGGTGCTTCGTCAAGTAGGATTAAGTTTTGGTCAATAGCGCCACCCCTTACGTTGAAACCAGTTGCACCTTCACCAACGGTACTTACTCCGGGTAAAAGTTGAACTGATTTTACAATGTCAACTTCTCCCAATAGTGCAGGAATTTTTTTGATTTGAGTAATATTTAAATTGTTAGTACTCATCTCAATTTTATCCACTTGATTGTCTTTTCTTTTTTTGCTTACCGTTACTCCTGTTATTTCAGTTTCACTTCTAGAAAGTTCAATATTTCGAGTTTCATTTTTCTTAATGTCAATGGTTAATTCATAAGTATTGTACCCCAAAAAACTAAAATAGATGGTGTTGATTCCAGGGTTTAAACTGATGGTGTAGAAGCCGTAGTTGTTTGATTGGGTGCCGTTTTTCTTGTCTTCTGTGTAAATATTACAATTTGCTAAAACTTCACCATTGGCAGTGTCTTTGACATAGCCACTAAGTGAATATTTTGTTTGTGAAAAAACAGTATTAGAAATAAAAATGACGAAACAGGTAAAAATAAGTCGGAGTTTCATATGGATGTGCAAATAACACTTAAAAATCAAAAAGGTTTGATTACGAACAGATTAATTAAACAAAAAAGACGACAAATCGTGTTTTATTGATTTTTTAATTATACGATTCTCGCGTTTATTTTTTAATATCTTTGCAATCTCAAATGAATCAGGAAGAATTATTTAAAAATGTGATATCACACTCTAAGGAGTACGGTTTTATTTTTCAGTCAAGCGAAATTTACGACGGACTAAGTGCCGTGTATGATTACGGTCAATTAGGCGTTGAATTAAAAAAGAATTTAAGGGATTTTTGGTGGAAAAGTATGGTTCAAATGCATGCCAATATTGTGGGTATTGATGCCGCTATTTTTATGCACCCCACTACATGGAAAGCGAGTGGACACGTTGATGCTTTCAATGACCCATTAATTGACAATAAAGACAGTAAAAAGAGATACAGAGCGGATGTGTTAATTGAAGATTATATAGCCAAAGTTAATGCAAAAGCTGACAAAGAAGTGGAGAAAGCTAAAGCTAAGTTTGGAGAATCTTTTGATGAGGTTTTATACAGACAAACCAATGCTAGAGTTTTGGAGTCAAGCAATAAGGCTGCTCAAATTGAGGCAAGATTCAAAGAGGCCTTGGAACAAAATAATTTAGAAGAAGTAAGGCAAATAATTATTGATTGTGAAATAGCATGCCCAATTTCAGGGACTAAAAATTGGACTGAAGTAAGGCAGTTTAATCTAATGTTTTCTACTCAAATAGGGTCTTTGTCTGAAGATGCAAATACCATTTATTTGAGACCTGAAACAGCGCAAGGGATTTTTGTTAATTATTTGAATGTTCAAAAAACAGGAAGAATGAAAATTCCTTTTGGTATAGCCCAAACAGGAAAAGCTTTCAGAAATGAAATTGTAGCAAGGCAGTTTATTTTCAGAATGAGAGAGTTTGAACAAATGGAAATGCAGTTTTTTGTTCGCCCGGGTACGGAAATGGAGTGGTATAATTATTGGAAAAACACCCGAATGAAATGGCATCAGGCTTTGGGATTGGGTGAAAATAAACACAAGTTTCACGACCACCTTAAATTGGCACACTATGCCAATGCCGCTTGTGATATTGAATTTGAGTTCCCTTTTGGATTCAAAGAACTTGAAGGAATTCACAGTCGTACCGATTTTGACTTGAAAAAACATGAATCATTTTCAGGTAAAAAATTGCAATATTTTGATCCCGAATTAAATGAAAGTTATGTGCCTTATGTTGTTGAAACTTCAATAGGGTTAGACCGTTTGTTTTTGGCAGTAATGTCTCAGGCTTACAAGGAAGAAAAACTAGAAGATGGAACGTCAAGGGTTGTTTTGTCTATCCCTTACGCACTCGCACCTATTAAAGCCGCGATTTTACCATTGGTTAATAAGGACGGTTTGCCCGAAAAAGCAGACGAAATTGTTAATTTATTGAAATACGATTTTAATGTTGCTACAGAAGCTAAAGATGCTATTGGAAAAAGATACAGAAGAAACGATGCCATTGGAACGCCTTTTTGTATAACCGTAGATTATGATACCATGGAAAACAATACTGTTACTATTCGTAATAGAGATACAATGACACAGGAACGTGTGGCAATCAGCGATTTATGGACAATATTAAACAGAGATGTTAGTGTTTCAAACTTGTTAAAGAAGTGCTAAAGGGTTAAATTGTAAGACCTTTTTTACAAAACACTTGAAAAGTTTTAAATAAGTTCTAACTTTGAGCCTTTAAATAATATGGACAATAATCAAGCTTTACAGTCGGTTGAACTAAATGATTTACACATTTCCTTAGGGGGTAAAATGGTGCCTTTTGCAGGTTTTAACATGCCTGTACAATACAGCAATTTAATACAAGAACACCATGCTGTAAGAAACAGTGTTGGCGTTTTTGATGTTTCCCATATGGGTGAATTTGTTCTAAAAGGCGACAAAGCGTTAGATTTAATCCAATTGGTGACCAGCAATGATGCATCAAAATTAACGGATGGTAAGGTTCAATACAGCTGTTTGCCTAACAATACCGGTGGAATTGTTGATGATTTATTGGTTTACAGATACAGTGAAACTGAATACTATTTGGTCGTAAATGCCTCAAATATCAAAAAAGATTGGGATTGGATTTCATCTCACAACACGTTTGGTGTGCAAATGGAAGACATCAGTAATCAATTAAGTTTGTTAGCCGTTCAAGGGCCTAATGCAATTAAAGTATTACAAAAGTTGACAGAGGTTGACCTTTCTTCTATGCCTTATTATTCATTCAAAACAGGAAGTATGGCCGGTATAGACGATATTATTATTTCAAATACAGGCTACACAGGAGCAGGTGGTTTTGAATTATACGTTTGGAACAAAGATGCAAAAGCACTTTGGGATGCTGTTTTTGAAGCAGGAAAAGAATTTGATATTCTTCCTTGTGGTTTAGGCTGCAGAGACACATTAAGACTTGAAAAAGGATTTTGTTTATATGGCAACGATATAGACGATACGACATCGCCAATTGAAGCTGGTTTGGGTTGGATTACTAAGTTTACTAAAGATTTTGTAAACAGTGCCTACCACAAATCTTTAAAAGACAATGGTGTTACCAAGAAATTAATTGGTTTTGAAATGATAGACAGAGGAATTCCTCGTCAGCATTATGTAATCAAAGATGCAGAAGGAAATGCAATAGGCGAAGTAACCTCAGGTACTCAATCTCCAAGTTTGGGTAAAGCCATCGGAATGGGTTATGTTGCTATTTCTCATGCCAATGCTGATACCGAAATTTTTATAGAAATCAGAGATAAAAGCCTGAAAGCTAAAGTGGCAAAAATTCCTTTCTTATAGGAAAGTCCCACCTACATTTTTCAATTTACTTTTCAAGAAACAGGCCCATGACAAACTTTATTGACATTGGGTTGTTAAAAGAATATGTTTAAAAATTTTTTCAAAAAGAAATCTGAATTAGAAGTGCTAATGGAAAAATACCAAGCATTACTCAAAGAATCTCACCGTTTGTCATTGATAAACAGAACCCAATCAGATGCTGTAAGGGTGGAAGCAGAAAAGATTGCCGACCAAATAGAGGTTTTAAGACAGATGTAAAGCCCTTAATTTGTTCGATTGTGATTTTTATCACATAGAATAATCGTTTATTTTACTAATTTTGAACTCTTAATTTTATTTTGTGCAATCCAATCATTCATACAAGAATATCGTTGTAAAGTTTGCAGGAGATAGTGGAGATGGTGTTCAGTTGACTGGTACTCAGTTTGCCGAAACCAATGCATTGTTTGGAAACGATATTGCTACTTTTCCCGATTTCCCCGCAGAAATTAGAGCGCCAATAGGTACTTTGCCAGGTGTTTCTGGTTATCAAATTCATTTCAGTAGTGAGTCGGTATTAACCCCCGGCGATTCATACGACGTGTTAGTAGCGCTCAATGCGGCTGCTCTGAAAGTTAATATCAAATTGCTAAAACCAAATGGAATAATCATCGTCAATAAAGATGGTTTCGATTCTCGTAATCTACGTTTGGCAGGTATTTCGGAAAACGACCATCCTCTTACCAATGGTAGTTTGGATAATTTTACGGTTTACGAAGCCGATATTACCCAACTAACCAAAAAAGCAGTTTCCGAATTTAACTTAGGAAATAAGGAGTCAGAAAGATGTAAGAATATGTTTGTGTTGGGAATGGTGTATTGGTTATTTGATAGAGAGATTCAAAATACTATTCAGTTTATTGAAAAAAGATTTTCTAAGAATGTAGATTTGATGAACGCGAATATCAAAGCGCTTCAAGCAGGTTATTTTTTCAGTGAAACATCAGAACTATTCAGTAGTCAATACCATATTGATGCCGCCGAAACTCCGGCAGGACTTTACAGAAGTATTAACGGAAATCAAGCCACAGCGCTAGGGTTGCTTGCGGCTTCTGTAAAATCAAATATTCCTTTGTTTTTAGGTTCTTATCCCATAACACCCGCATCGGATATTTTGCACGAATTGTCTAAGCACAAAGGCTATGACGTAATGACCTTTCAAGCGGAGGATGAAATAGCAGGTGTTTGTGCTGCAATAGGCGCTTCGTATGCAGGTCATATTGGTATTACCACTAGTTCAGGTCCCGGAATTGCACTCAAAACAGAAGCCATCGGATTGGCAACAATGCTTGAACTTCCATTGGTTATTTGCAATATCCAAAGAGGAGGTCCCTCAACTGGTTTGCCGACCAAAACAGAGCAATCTGATTTACTTCAGGCGTTGTATGGCAGAAACGGAGAATGTCCTTTAGTAGTAATTGCTGCTTCATCACCTTCCGACTGTTATGAAATGGCCTATATGGCAGTTAAAATTTCATTGGAACACACAGTGCCTGTTATGTTTTTGAGCGACGGTTACATTGCCAATGGCGCACAACCTTGGAAAATAAAACAATTGGATGAATTGCCTGAAATACAGTCGCACTTCATTACGCAAGTAAAAGAGGGTGAGGTATATAGACCCTATCAAAGAGAAGAGAATCTGTCTCGTTTTCACGCTATCCCGGGTTCTGAAGGTATGACCCACAGAATAGGCGGCTTGGAAAAAGAAAATATTACAGGGAATATCAGTTATGAAGGGGCTAACCATGAATTAATGGTGAAAATTAGGGCACAGAAAGTGGCCAATGTAGCGCACCAAATTCCTTTGATAGAATTTGACCAAGGAGATGAAAACTCAGATTGTTTGGTTATCGGTTGGGGCAGTACTTATGGAAGTATTTTTACAGCTGTTACTGAGTTAATGGCAGAAGGTTTGAATGTGGCGCAATTGCATTTAAAATACATCAATCCTCTTCCGTTAAATTTTCACGAAAAACTTAAACCATTCAAACGTGTGTTTGTGGCTGAATTAAACAACGGTCAATTGATAAAATTAATACGAGAACAATTTTTGATAGATGCTATAGGTATCAATAAAATTCAAGGTCAACCATTTAGTTTACTTGAAATTAAAGAAACCATCAAACAACATATTTAACAAAATGGAATTAACAGAAATCCAATCCCCTTTTTTTACATCAAAGGATTTAGAGACCGACCAAGAAGTGAGATGGTGTCCAGGTTGTGGTGATTATGCCATTTTGAAAAGTGTTCAAAATGTATTGCCAGAACTAGGGGTTCCCAAACATCAATTTGTTTTTATATCTGGTATAGGTTGTTCATCACGTTTCCCGTATTACATGGACACCTATGGCATGCATTCCATACATGGAAGAGCTGCTGCTATTGCTACAGGTGTTAAATTAGCCAATCCCGAACTTAGTGTTTGGATGATAACAGGCGATGGTGATAGTTTGAGCATAGGTGGTAATCATTTGATACACACACTTAGAAGAAATCCAGACATTAACATTTTATTGTTTAACAATGAAATCTATGGGTTAACCAAAGGTCAGTTTTCACCAACCAGTCATGTTGGGCAAATTACCAAATCATCCCCAATGGGAGTTGCCGATAGTCCATTTAATCCTTTGGCTTTAGCTTTAGGAGCGGGCTCTACTTTTGTGGCCCGAACGATGGACAGGGACTTAAAACATCAGCAATTGATGTATAAAAGAGCTTATTTTCACAAAGGGACTTCATTGGTGGAAATTTACCAGAATTGCAATGTGTTTAATGATGGTGCTTTTGATGTTTTTACAGCTAAAGAAAGCAAGCCTGAAACGACCTTGTTTTTGACACATGGACAGCCTCTTGTATTTGCAGAAGGAACTAAGGGTATAATGTTACAAGGGCTCACTCCCGTAATTGTTGAGTTAGATAAAGTTGATAAAGACGATTTGTGGATACACGATGAACAAGACTTAACCAAAGCACATTTGCTTTCACAGTTTTTTGAAAAAGAGCATTTCCCACGCCCTTTTGGAGTAATTTATGCCATAGAAAATAAACCTGTTTTTAATGAGGTTATGAAGCAGCAAATTGTTGACAGCAAAATAGAAAATAAGGAATTGGCATTCAGTAAATTACTCAAATCTTCGAGCAGTTGGGAAATTAAGTAGAGTTTAATTTTTAATTTTTTATTATGTTTGAAGATTAATTTAATAACATGGTAAAATATTTTATACTCTCGTTGTCATTTCTATTTTGTTTTTTTAAATCATCTGCACAAGATACCATTAAGGTAAATACCCACAATAAAGTGGTGATTAAAACCAATCCTTCGGTTGGACATACTTATTATTCTTCATGGGGAACTTTTCCTGCAAAGGATGTCTCATACCGTAAAGTGTATTTGTATTTAGAATTTGGTTGTGCACCCGGTTTGAGATGTGGAGAGTGGGATTATTTAAACCATATTTATATTGGAAAAAAAGGAGGAGTTAATGGCGATAGTTTGCATTATGAATTGGCAAGATTTATTACGCCTTATGGTTTTTACTGGAACAGTAGTCAAAATTGGAAGCACGGTTGGATCTTTGATGTGACTGAATTTTCTGATATTTTGCATGATTCGGTTCAAATTTTATATAAACACACAGGTTATGAGTCAAACACAGACAGAGGTTGGACAGTAACATTGGATTTTAATTTTGTAAAAGGAGAGGCTGCGCTTATTCCTATGGGATACCAAAGTTTACACAATTTGAATGCGCCTTATGGCAATCCAAATAGAACCTTCGAAAGCGTAGTGACTGACAAGTCGTTTCAAGTGCCTGTTGGTGCAGATTATACTGATATTATGACCTTACAAACAGGACATGGAATGGATCAGCAGCAGAATTGTGCTGAATTTTGTTCCAAAAGAAGAACGTTGAAATTAAACGATCAAGTGATTTCTGAAAAAAATATTTGGAGAGATGATTGTGGTTTTAACAGCTTATTCCCACAAGCAGGAACATGGGTTTACGACCGTGCTGGATGGTGTCCTGGAGCGCCTGTTTACGCCGATCATGTTTATTTGCCAACCGCAGCAGGTTCCAATAATACACTCGCTTTTAACATGGAAGCCTACACAAACACGGTAGGAGGAAGTGCTAATTATTCTATTTCTTCTTACGCATTTTTCTATAAAAACAATCAGAAACAAGTCGATGCCAGCGTAGATAGAATACTTTCTCCATCTACAGAATTTGAAAGCTCTAGATTGAACCCAACTTGTGGTGCTCCAATAATTAAAGTAAAAAATATGGGTAAAGAAACCATTACTTCTCTAGATTTTGAATATGGTAAAGTTGGTGGCTCATTGCAAAAAATATGGGTGCCTTGTAATATCAAACCATTTGAGACTCAAGTTTTAACTTTAGAAGCGGTCTACAATTGGACTGGTGCTAGTAACCAATTTGTGGTTAATATTACCAAAGTAAATAGCAAAGAAGATGAATATCGCAAGGACAATATTGCGTACAGTACTATTGCCAATGCACCTGTGACTCCAAATGCTATTGTTGTTTTATTGAAAACAAATAACGCCCCCTCAGAAAATTCTTATACGATTAAAGATGCTTGGGGTAAAGTAATTCGTAATAAATCAGGATTTGCGCCTAATACAATCTACAGAGATACCGTTTATTTAGATAACAATGTGTGTTATTCATTTGAGTTTTCAGACGAGGGTCAAGGTCCAAGCAATAACCCATTGAATGAAGATGGTTTAGAATGGTGGGCTAATTCTGGCGATGGTGCAGGCTATGTTCAATTAAGACGTTTGTCTAACAATGCGATGTTGAAAAATTTCCTTTCAGATTTTGGAACTAAACATATTTACAACTTCACAAGTTCATATTCTATGTCAACAGATGCGCCTGAGATGGGTCAATCAATGGAGTTGTTTGTGTTTCCAAATCCTGCTCACAATGAAGTTAATTTACACATAGAATCAGCCAATAATGGTTTGTTTCAAGTAAGTATAGTTGATGTAACAGGTAAAGAAGTTTACAAACGCGAAGGTCAATCAAACAGTGAAGATATTCAAGTTACCAACTTAGCAAAAGGGGTTTATACAGCCATTGTAAACAAAGATGGGGTTGTGTTGACTAAAAAGTTTGTGGTATTGGATTAATGAAATTTAAAAATGGATTTATCCATTTTCATCTTCTAACTCATCCTCAATTCCCAAAACTTCATTGCTTTTATCAAAAGTTAATGACTGTACATTCTTGAGTTGTCTGTCTATTGCCCTTGTTCTAATTTCGGCACTTTCTATCACATTTGAAGCCTCTTGGAGTTTCTTTTTGGTTTTGACTAGTACGTCACCAAATTTGCCAAACTCAGTTTTTACTGCTCCCAACAAATCCCAAACTTCACTGCTTCGTTTTTCGATGGCTAATGTGCGAAATCCCATTTGTAAACTGTTTAATAGGGCACTCAATGTTGTTGGTCCTGTGATGGTGATTTTATATTCTTTTTGCAATTGCTCAAACAATCCCGGCGTTCTTAATACCTCGCCAAATAAACTTTCGTAAGGTAAAAACATGATGCCATATTCTGTAGTATTGGGTGGATCAATGTATTTTTCTCTGATGTCTTGTGCATTTTTGCGAATGCCTCTGATAAAGGCTTTTCTGTATTCTTCAATTTTTTCAATATCGCCTTTGTCGTATGCCTCAACCAACGATTCGTAATCCTCTTTCGGGAATTTTGAATCGATAGGCAGCCACAAGCTTTTATCTAAATTATTTCCATTTGGCATTTTTATAGCAAACTCAACCACTGCACCGCTACCCACTTTGGTTTTTACATTTTTCTCATATTGTTCGTTTGTTAACAAATCTTCAATGATGTTTTGAAGTTGGTATTCCCCTAAAACGCCTCTTGATTTTACATTGCTCATTACTTTTTTGAGGTCGCCAACACTTGTTGCTAAATGTTGCATTTCGCCCAATCCTTTGTGAACAGCTTCCAATCGTTCACTCACTTGTTTGAATGATTCACCCAGTCGTTTTTCAAGTGTTTCATTCAGTTTTTCATCCACCGTTTTGCGCATTTCTTCAAGCTTTTTCTCATTCCCTTCTTGCATGTTTTTAACATTACTTTCCAAACTCAGTTTTATCTCTTTTAGTTTTTCGCTTGTCTCTATGCTTTGGTTTTTTTGTTGCAACTGAAAATCTGTAAACTGAAGTCTCAAACTTTCTCTATATTCTTTAAGAGAGTTGTTCAGGTCGAGCTTTAGTTTTTCTATGTTTTCGCCCAATTCTTTGCGATTGTCTTTGTTGTTAGAATCAATATTTTCCTGAAATGATTTCAATTGCGTTAAGGTTTGACTTAAAAAAGACTGGATTTGAGAGTTCAGTTCAGTGCGTGTGTCTTTAAAAGCCGTGTTATTTTCGCTTCTATTATTAGAAAACTCAATTTTTAAATGTTGTTCAATTTTATCAATTTGTTGGGCAATGGCTAATGAGTTTAAGTCATTTTGATTGGGTTGTAATTGCTTCTTTATTTGCAAAATTAATACGAGTCCAAAAATGCCTATGACAGCAAAAGCAATGAGAATTATTAGTTGTAAAGTTGTCATTTTTAAAAATGATTTTTTTAGATAACAAACTTAATTATTAAACAAGTTATTTCATAATTAACTTTAAAATGTTGATGCGGTTTTACACTCAGGTTCTCCTAAATAAAATGTTAAAGAACAAACAAAATCAATGTATATTTGTATTGTTTTTAGTTATGTCAATCATATTAAATAGTTTAATTATAATAGTTGGTTTTTTGTTAATGGAGGGAGTTGCTTGGTTTACCCATAAATACATCATGCATGGATTTATGTGGTCATGGCATAAGAGTCACCACGAACCTCGCAAGGGTAAATTCGAGAAGAATGATTTATTCGGAATTGTGTTTGCCTTTGTGTCTGCAGGGCTTATGATTAGCGGCTCTTGGGGTGAAATAGATTGGAAGTTTTATTTAGGTATTGGAATTTTATTATACGGTTTGGCTTATTTTTTAGTTCATGATGTGTTTGTTCACCAAAGGTTACCTTTGTTAAAAAGAACAAACAACGCCTATTTTCAAGCAATGCGTTTTGCGCACAAAATCCATCACAAAGTCTCTTCGAAAGAGGGTGCTGAGGCATTTGGATTTTTATTTGTAAGCAAAAAGTATCTTAACAAATTTAAGCATAAACAAAAATGAGTAAAAAAATAGTTGTTATAGGAAGTGGATTTGCGGGACTTACAAGTGCCTCTTATTTGGCAAAACAAGGTCATCAAGTTACGTTGTTGGAAAAAAATGACCAAGTTGGTGGTCGTTGCAGAAAATGGGAAACAGAAGGCTTTACCTTTGATATGGGTCCAAGTTGGTATTGGATGCCCGAAGTATTCGAAAATTTTTTCAAGGATTTTGGATACAAAGTTTCTGATTTTTACGAATTACTAAGGCTCGACCCTGCTTACCGCATCTATTTTACCAATAATGAACAAATTGATATTCCCGCAAGTTTAGATGAGTTGGTGGATGAATTTGAAAAAAGAGAAAAAGGAAGTGGGGCTAAATTAAGAGCATTTTTGAAAGATGCTGAATACAAGTATCATACTGCCATGTCAGATTATGTAAACCGTTTGTCTGATTCTATTTTTGAGTTTGTTGAACCCCGTTTAATCATCAAATCGTTCCAACTGAGCTTGTTTTCTTCACTAAGAAAAGCGGTTAGAAAAGAGTTTAAAAATCCATTGTTGGTGAGTTTGCTCGAGTTCCCTGTTTTGTTTTTAGGGTCAACCCCAGACAATACGCCTGCCATGTACAGCATGATGAATTATGCCGATTTGGTAAAAGGAACTTGGTTCCCAAAAAAAGGAATGGTTCAAATATCAGAAGCATTTGCAAGCGTAGCAAAAAGTCAAGGAGTTACTATTTTGCTTAATAAAGCCGTGACACATATTCGTGTAGAGAATTCCAAAACAGTAGGAGTGGAAGTGGGAGATGAGTTTTATGAGGCAGACATTGTGGTTGCAGGAAGTGATTATCATTTTACAGAACAAACACTTTTAGACAAGCAACACCGTGTGTATGATGAAAAATATTGGGAATCACGAACGATGTCCCCAAGTTCTTTATTGTATTACGTTGGTATCAATACTAAACTTAAAGAAGTATTGCATCACAACTTGTTTTTCGATGAAGATTTTGAGCAGCATGCCGTTGAGATATACAAAGAGCCAAAATGGCCAAGTAAACCTTTGTTTTATTTATGTGTGTCAAGCAAATCTGACCCAACTTGTGCTCCCGAAGGGTATGAAAATTTATTCTTTTTGATTCCTTTAGCCCCAGGTTTGGAGGATTCAGAAGTATTGAGAGAAACATATTTTCAAACCATGACAAAGCGTCTTAAAGAAAAATCGGGAATTGATATCAATGAACATATAGTTGTAAAACGTTCATTTGCAATGAACGATTTCGAAAAAGATTACAACTCATACAAAGGCAATGCTTATGGATTGGCAAACACATTATTGCAAACGGCTTTTTTAAAACCAAAGATTAAGTCGAAAAAGGTTAAAAATCTATTTTATACAGGTCAGTTAACTGTACCCGGGCCAGGGGTTCCACCTGCCATTATAAGTGGGCAAATTGTAGCTGGAGAAATTGAAAAAATGCTAAAATTGAGTCAGTTATAAAACTTTTTAAAATTATTCTTGTTTAAATATTAAAGTAATATGTTTGAGATTTACGAAAAAACTTCCATTGATTGTAGTAAAAAAACTACCAACAATTATAGCACATCCTTTTCATTAGGGATTAAAATGATAAGCAAAAGCCATCGTTGGGCCATTTATGGTATTTATGGTTTTGTTCGCTTAGCAGATGAAATTGTTGATACTTTTGACAGAGAAGACAAAGCAGAGTTGTTAGCTGAATTCAAAGCTGATACCTACAAAGCTATTGAAAAAGGAATAAGCTTAAATCCAATTTTGCACTCTTTTCAGAAAGCTGCCAATCAGTTCGGTATTGGTAAGGATTTAATTGAACCTTTCTTTAACAGTATGGAAACGGATTTGGGTAAGCAAACATACAACCGTGGACAGTATGATGAATATATTTATGGTAGTGCAGAAGTAGTTGGCTTAATGTGTCTAAAGGTGTTTTGCGACGGAAAAGAAGGGTTATACCAACAGTTGGTAAGTCCAGCCAGATCATTAGGCGCCGCTTTCCAAAAGGTTAATTTTTTGAGAGATATTAAAAGTGATGTTGAAGACAGAGGTCGCGTTTATTTTCCAACTTTGAATTTAGCGGAGTTTGATGAGTCGGTAAAACGACAAATTATTATGGAAGTTAAGGCTGATTTTGACCAAGCACATGTTGGGATAAAACAATTGCCATTAAGTTGTCGTTTTGGTGTTTATACCGCTTACCGCTATTACTTAAGATTGCTTGATAAAATTGAACGCGTCAATGCTGCTGAAGTTTTAGAAAAAAGAATTAGAGTTGCCAATACCGAAAAAGTGGCTTTGTTAGCCCGTTCTTATGTTAAGTTCAAATTCAATGTCTTGTAAGCTAAAGATAGCCTCTCTTTTATTCATTGGTTTTTTTTCGTTCTCATTTATCCAAGTTGATGAAGTTTCGGAACTAAGAGCCTCATTCCAAAAAGCATTGACTTCATCTAAGTCAGCAACTGATTTAAAGACACTAACTTCCAAGCAAGAAACGGCAATTAAAAAAGCGTATCACGGCGTGTCTTATACACTGTTAGGGAAACATGCCACTAACCCAATTAAAAAATTAGAGTATTTAAGAAAAGGGTTGCCTATTCTTAATCAAGCTGTTCAAGACAAACCCTTGGATGTTGAAATTCGTTTTTTAAGATTTACGGTAGAAGAAAATGTACCCTCGTTTGTTCAAATAGAAAGACATATTAGTAGTGATAAATATTTTTTGGTTAATAATCTTAAACCATCTCATACGTATTACGAGTACATAAAAAACTATTTAAAACAGTCGAAATCATTGACTGTTGCCGAAAAATCTAAACTTTAGTTGTTTCTTTATTCGTGGGGATTGTCATCTCCATCATCATCAAAAATATTAGCACCAAAATCACGTTGGTCTTGGTCGTCTAAGAATGGGTTTTCAAGTTGTGATTTCCCTAAAGAATACAAGTCTGTTTGAGCACTGTGGTCATCGTCTGTGTTTATTTTACTTGAATAAGTAACCATAGTTGGTTCTTGATGGTAGTCGCCAAAATTCGACATGTCATTTTCATCGTAATTCACAAACTTCGCAAAGTTTTCAAGGAAACGAACTTTTGCTTCACCTGTTGGTCCATTTCTGTGTTTTTGAATAATAACCTCACCTAAACTTGGGTCGCCAACTTGAGGTTCATTCAGTTTGTAATAGTTTGGGCGCCATATAAATCCAACAATATCCGCATCTTGCTCAATACTTCCCGATTCCCTTAAGTCACTCAACTGTGGTTTTTTGTCACCTGCTCTTTTCTCAACGTCACGACTCAACTGTGCAAGGGCAATAATCGGAATATTCAGTTCTTTGGCTAATCCTTTCAATGCTCTTGAAATGGAACCAATCTCTTGTTCCCTGTTTCCGTTTTTACCTACATCTTCACCACGCATTAATTGTAAATAATCGACAACTACCATTTCAATATGGTGTTTGCTATGTAATCTTCGGCACTTAGCTTTAAACTCAAAGATTGGTAAAGAAGGGGTGTCGTCAATAAAAATTTGTGCTTTAGAAAGTTTTTGAATTTTAGTGTGGAGTTGAGTCCATTCATGTTCTTCCAAAGTGCCTTTTTTAAGTTTTTCACTCGAAATTTCACTTTCCGCAGCAATAAGCCTTGTTACAAGTTGTGCAGCACTCATCTCAAGTGAGAAAATAGCAACGGGTCTCATAAAATCAACGGCAGCATTTCTAAGCATGGTTAGGGCAAGCGCCGTTTTTCCCATACCCGGCCTAGCTGCTAATATAATTAAATCCGACTTTTGCCAACCAGAAGTAATGTCATCTAAATTTTTAAGTCCACTTGGAATGCCTGTTAAACCATCTTTTTTGTCGTGGTTAGCTTCAATAATACTGATGGCTTCGTTAATAATGCTAGAAATTTCTTTGTAAGAACGTTTCATGCCATCATTTTTCACCTCGTATAAATCCTTTTCGGTTTCATCAAGTAGTTTGAAGGCATCAGTTCCTTCATCAAAAGCTGACGAAAGTGTTTCGCCTGAAATTCTAATTAATTCTCTTTGAATAAATTTTTGAATAACGATGTGGGCGTGGTATTGAATATTTGCAGCAGAGGCAACTCTACTGGTCAGTTTGGCAATATAGAAAGGGCCACCAACAAGTTCTAAAAGTCCTTTTATTTTAAGTTTTTCAGTAACAGTTAATATGTCAACAGGTTGGTTCAGATTGTACAAATCAATCATTGATTCAAAGATGAATCGGTTGTTTTCATTGTAAAAATGTTTGCCTTGTAACACTTCAATTGCATCTCTAAGAGCATCTTTCTCCAACATAATTGCTCCTAAGATGGCTTCCTCAAAATCCATTGCTTGAGGTGGAATTCGTCCCCCTGCATCAAGTGTTGTTAAATCTATGGTCTTTTTTCGTTTTACACTTGGACGTTCTAACATACTTGCGAAACTAAATTAAAAAATTAGTTATTGCGAATTAATCTTATCCATTTTTGGTGTTAATTGATTGTTGATATTATTTAATTAAATAGCATATTATTATTCCCATTGACAAATTGGCGTTTTGCAGGACTCGCTGTCAGATTAATATTGCAAGTTCATTTGTGGCATCATTGTGGGAACATGAGTACAATAGTCTACACTTATAACATTAGTGGGATTATTAATTTTAAAATATAAAATCAAACTATTAAATTTGTTTATTATTCAATAATGGAAGCTAAATTTTCACCACGCGTTAAAGAAGTGATTCAATTCAGTCGCGAAGAGGCAATTAGAATTGGTCACGATTATATAGGTCCCGAACATTTGTTACTGGGAATGATCAGAGAAGGAGAAGGGACTGCTGTAAATACTCTTAAATCTTTAGAGTTAGATGTCATAAGATTGAAAAAATCTATTGAAGATTTAATCAGAGGAACCGCCTCTCATGTGAGTAATTTGGGGAATATTCCGCTGACAAAACAAGCTGAAAAAGCCCTTAAAATCACTTACTTAGAAGCTAAGATTTTTAAAACAGATACCATTGGGACTGAACATCTTTTGCTTGCCATATTAAGAGACGAAGACAATGTTGCCTCTAAGGTTTTGTCGCAATACGGCATTACTTACGATTTTTTTAAACAAACCCTGTTAGATGGGTTAAGCTCCGATGGGTCAAGAACCCAATTGCCTCCAAGCAATGCGTTTGAAGAAGAGGGTGGAGAGCCTATGGAGGATAGAAAGTTGGAAGACTTGAAAAAGAAAAATACCAAATCAAATACTCCTGTACTAGATAATTTTGGTAGAGATTTAACCAAATTGGCAGAAGATGGTAAGTTGGACCCTATTGTTGGAAGAGAAAAAGAAATTGAAAGAGTTTCTCAGATTTTATCCAGAAGAAAGAAAAACAATCCAATTTTAATTGGAGAACCCGGTGTAGGTAAAACCGCTATTGCAGAGGGTTTGGCTTTAAGAATAATTCAAAGAAAAGTATCGCGCGTTCTTTACAATAAAAGAGTTGTTACCTTAGATTTAGCCTCATTAGTGGCAGGAACTAAATACAGAGGTCAGTTTGAGGAGCGTATGAAAGCCATAATGACAGAGCTTGAAAAAGCAGACGATGTAATTTTGTTTATTGATGAAATTCACACCATTGTGGGTGCCGGCGGTGCAAGTGGTAGTTTGGATGCTAGCAACATGTTTAAACCTGCATTGGCAAGGGGCGAAGTGCAATGTATTGGTGCTACAACTTTGGATGAATACAGACAATACATTGAAAAAGATGGTGCTTTAGAAAGACGTTTTCAAATGGTAATCATTGAGCCTGCATCTCCTGAAGAGTCCATAGAGATATTACACAATATCAAAGATAAATACGAAGATCACCACAATGTAACCTATACCGACGAGGCAATAGAAGCCTGTGTAAGAATGAGTAATAGATACATTACCGATAGAAACTTACCTGACAAAGCTATTGATGTGTTAGACGAAGTGGGCGCTAGAGTCCATATTACCAATATTAATGTTCCCAAAGATATTCTTGACTTAGAAGCGCAAATTGAATCTATTAAACAAGAAAAGATTTCGGTTGTAAAAAGTCAAAAGTATGAAGAAGCGGCAAAGTTGAGAGACAAGGAAAAAAACTTAATCAATCAATTGGATGCTGCAAAAATAGAATGGGAAAAGGAGACTGGTAGCAACAGATTTACGGTAACTGAAGACAATGTTGCCGAAGTAATCGCCATGATGACAGGTATTCCTGTTAAGCGAATTGGTCAAAGTGAAGGTAAGAAATTACTGACCATGGAAAGTGATATTAAGAAAAGAGTAATTGGTCAAGACAAAGCCATTGAAAAATTATCAAAGGCAATTCAAAGAACAAGAGCGGGACTTAAAGATCCAAACAAACCGATTGGGTCGTTTATTTTCTTAGGGCCTACTGGCGTTGGTAAAACAGAATTAGCAAAAGCGCTTAGCGAATACATGTTCGACAGTAATGATGCTTTAATCAGAATAGACATGAGTGAGTTTATGGAAAAATTTGCCATAAGCAGATTGGTAGGAGCGCCTCCAGGTTATGTAGGGTACGAAGAAGGTGGTTTGCTGACCGAAAAAGTGAGAAGAAAACCCTATTCTGTGGTATTGTTTGATGAGGTTGAAAAAGCCCATCCAGATGTGTTTAATATTATGCTTCAAGTGTTAGATGAAGGATTTATTACGGACAGTTTGGGTCGTAAAATTGATTTCAGAAATACTGTAATTATCATGACATCCAATATTGGTTCCCGTCAATTAAAGGATTTTGGAACTGGGGTTGGTTTTGCCACTACCAATAAATTAGCTAGCAATGAGTCGGAAAGCAAGCAAGTGATAGAAGGTGCTTTAAAGAAATTTTTCTCACCTGAGTTTTTAAATCGTATTGACGATATTATTGTATTCAATAGTTTAGAGAAACATGATATTTTGAATATTTTAGAGATTCAAATGAAGAAAATGTTGAAACGCATCGAAGATTTGGGTTACAAAATAGAATTGTCACAAGAAGCAAAAGAGTTTATTGCAGAACAAGGTTTTGACAGTAAATTTGGTGCACGACCGTTGCACAGGGCCATACAAAAGTATTTGGAAGATCCCTTGGCAGAAGAGATTCTAAAAGGTGATATTGTAGAAGGTTCAGTGGTTAATATTGAACTCGACAAAGAATCCAATCTTTTGAAAGTGATTAAAGATTTACCGCCAACGACTCCCAAAAAAACCAGAAAACTCAAAGGAGAATAGAGGTAATCAACATTTGATAAAGGCCGTTTATTTACTTTATCAGTGTTTTTTATTTTGAATCAACAGAGACAGTTTAACAGGTTTATCAATAGATTAATAAATTAAAAAATGAAACACTTGTTCTACAAGCTAAGCATCTTATTCTTGATTCTTTTTCAAGCGACATCAATGAGTGCGCAAGTTATGCTTGATTTAGAAACGGGAGCTGTATTTTCGGGTTATAACAATGTCAGAATTCCTGGTAATTTGGGTACCAATTTTTCGCTTAAAAATGATTTAAAACCTCAAGTAACCCCGTTTTACCGTTTAAGAGGAAGTTATGTTATAAAAAAGCGCCATTCGTTTTCTGTATTGTATGCACCACTCAAAATAAAATCAGAAGGCAATGTTGGAAGAGACATCTTTTTTCAAGGTGTTTTGTTCCCGGCAAACACTGATCTTAAAGGGACTTATCAATTTAATTCATACAGACTTACATACCGGTATGATATCATCAGCAAACCCAAATTTGTTTTTGGTTTAGGGTTTACAGGAAAAATCAGAGATGCTAAAATTGCACTTTCTTCGCCCGGACTTAATGCTGAGAGAGGGAATGTTGGATTTGTACCAATTGTAAATTTTAGATTCAAATGGAATATAGATGATAAATTTGGATTAATTCTAGAAGGAGATGCGCTTGCAGCACCTCAAGGTAGAGCGGAAGATATTCAATTGGCCGCAACCTATCAACAGTCTAACAACATCGGTTTTCGTGCAGGTTATCGTATGCTTGAAGGTGGGGCAGGAAATAATTCAGTTTATAATTTCACCCTTATTCACTACGCCTCATTTGGAATAACGTATACGTTTGGTCGTAAGAACTCGAGCAATTAATTAATATATTCATTGTTTGGGATGGTGTCGCCACGACGTGGCTGAGGATAATCGTTGGTCATTCAATTTATTATGATTTCGCCACTCTGTGGCTTTGGAAAATTATTGATTATTTATCCATTCTAATTCGATTGTTTTGGACGCCTTTCTTGAAATTGATTCAGGATGACTGTTTTCTGTTATTGGTAGACGCCAAGCATGGCGTCTCTACTGGATAGATTCTGAAACCTGTGCTGAACTTGATTCAGGATGAATGTCGGTTTATTCAACAACTAAACACCCTTCTAGAGCACTTCGATAAGCTCAGTGCAAGCTCTCGCACGTGACTAGGCTCAGCCTAGTGGGTGACAATATAACAATCACGCTGCACAGCGTGAAACAACTAAACGTATAAACAACTAAACGAATAAACAATCAGGCTTCATGGCGTGACATTAAATTAAACGACATCACTATTGGGATAGATACGAATAGTGAAACCATAAACAAGTAGTGGTAGGGAACGACAATGAAGGCATAAAAGCCAATGAGGCAGATTTTTAAAGTGATTAACTGGATTTGTTCGGGTTTTAATTTTGATTTGTTTTTAACGAAAAACCATACGCTTAATAATGGCAAAAGGAGGTTGATAATCGTTTGTAGTTTGACAAACGATTCTATTTTGTCAACTAGTGTTCCAGGCCAGTACAAATAGTAATAGCTGGCAAATCCGAGACCGTTAAACAGTTGATAGGGGTTGTCGCCAGGTTGTTGCCACGCTTGTCCTTTCCATTCTTGAATATAAACGGGAATAAATGCGCCAAAACTGTCAGTTAAAAGTCCAGGATACTTGGAGATATAAGGAATAATAAACAAGACCAATGCAAATAAGACACAAAGGGTCGAAAGGATTATCGTTTGTTTCTTGTTTTTGATAAAGCTAGAATAAATATAAAACGGAGTCCACAACACAATGGAATATCTCGACATTAAAATGCTAGACAATCCGATAGCTTTTGAAAGCGTATTGCCATAAATTAATGCAACCGCAAAAAAGAGGTAGTAGGCGGAAATAAGCGTTTCAATAGTGTGGCCAATAATTACTTTGTCGTCAATGTAAAAGCTAAACAAGATAAAAAATGGCAAACTGATTTTTAGGAAAATAGTGAATTGATGACTAGAAGTGTTGATGGTTTTAACGGTGTAATATAAAAAACTCAAAAGTAAAACCAAAAGAGCTAACATTCGATAGTCGGTATGGGTAAGTTCGGCACCAACAAAGGGTAACCAATGCATGGGGAAGTAGTTGGGGGTCCAAGAATAAGTGCCTTTGTCAATAGGGGTGTAAACAAACTCGTGGTTTATAAAGCGACTGACATAGACATTTTGTGTCGTTGGGATAATATCTGAAACGACAATGTCTATGGGAGTTGAGTTGAAAAATGAATTAAAAAAAACAATTGTAAATATAGCAGCCAGAGAAAAAAACAGGAAATACATTTTTTTGTGCTTACCAATTGGGGTTTCAATTTGAGGGGTATTGTTTTGTTTTTTGAATAATTGGAAAGCTTGGAATAATAGTAAGCAAGAGAGAAATGTATTGAAAAGTGAATTTACAGTTGAGGGAAGCCAATTTTTACCAAAAGTATAAAAGCATATTTCCAAAAAGAAAATGGCATACAGAAAAACGACTGACTTATAGAGTTTCAACATGAGATGCAAAACTATTAAAATTTATGTATTCCAGAAGAACAAAGAAAAAAAAGAAAAAAGAGGCAAAAAAAAATCTCCTTTTGGGGAGATTTTTTTAGATTAGGATTAACCTAAGTATGTTTTTAAGATTTTGCTTTTAGATGATTTTCTTAATCTTCTAAGTGCTTTTTCTTTGATTTGTCTAACACGTTCTCTTGTAAGGCCAACTTTCTCAGAAATATCTTCGAGGGTGTGAGCTGGTCCACCGTCTAAGCCGTAATAGTATTTCAAAACATCACGTTCTTTTTCGCTAAGGGTAGAGATAACACGGTTAATTTCTTTTTGCAAAGATTCGTTCATCAACGGAACGTCAGGATTAGGTTCGTCGTTGTTATCAAGAACACCAAGTAGGGTGTTGTCTTCACCTTCGGTAAGGGGAGCGTCAATAGACAAGTGTCTTCCGCTTGACTTAAGGGCATTTTCAACCTCAATAAGTGGAATTTCCAACATTTGAGCAATTTCTTCAGCGGTAGGTTCTCTTTCAAATTCTTGTTCAAGTTTGGCAGCAGCGGCGCTGATACGACCGATAGAGCCTACTTTATTAAGAGGTAAACGAACAATACGGGATTGGTCGGCCAAGGCTTGAAGGATTGATTGACGAATCCACCATACAGCGTAAGAGATGAATTTAAAACCTCTTGTTTCGTCAAAACGTTTAGCAGCTTTAATTAAACCTAAGTTACCTTCATTGATTAAATCACCAAGCGTTAAACCTTGGTTTTGGTATTGTTTACTAACAGAAACCACGAAACGTAGGTTAGCATTTACTAATTTCTCCAGAGCAGCTTGGTCGCCTTCTCTGATTCTTCTGGCGAGTTCCACCTCTTCTTGAGCGTCAATCATTTGAACCTTTGAAATTTCGTTCAAATATTTGTCAAGAGATTTGTTCTCACGATTTGTAAATTGTTTTGATATTTTAAGCTGTCTCATTTATTTTATGGTAGGTCTAAATCTTAGAAAAAAGTTTGCAAATATACGAATTTTGGATTAAAAAAGAGTAGATTTTGCTAGGAATTTCAAGTACTTCATAGCTGCAAAAACCTTGCCAAATATTCGAAATCATCTTCATGTCATTGATTACTTTCTGTTTAAAGTAGATTAATATTGAAGTAATGTAAAAATAATCTAGTGAGAATTTATTTCTAAGGTTTTACATAAGGGCAATAGTGTTATAAGTCAAATTTATTTTTAATAGCGCGTAGCATGATGTATATTCGCAAAATAAAATAAATAAATATTATGTCATTCCAATTACCAGAATTAAAATACGCTTACAATGCTTTAGAGCCATTTATTGATGCTAGAACCATGGAAATTCACCATTCTAAACATCACAATGCTTATGTGACCAATTTGAACGCTGCCGCTGCAGGAACAGAAATGGAAAACATGTCTATTGAGGATATTTGTAAAAACATAAGTAAATACCCTGTTGCTGTTAGAAACAATGGTGGTGGTCATTACAATCACTCTTTGTTTTGGGATATTTTAGCAAAACACGATGGTGCACAACCTCAAGGTTCTCTTGCTGATGCTATTAACAATGACTTAGGTGGTTTTGAGAAATTCAAAGAAGATTTTTCTAAAGCTGCCGCTACTCGTTTCGGAAGCGGATGGGCTTGGTTATGTGTTGAAAATGGTAAACTTAAAATTTGTAGCACTGCCAATCAAGACAATCCATTAATGGACATTGAAGGTGTAAGATGTGGAACTCCTATCTTAGGTTTAGATGTGTGGGAACATGCTTATTATTTACATTACCAAAACAGACGTCCTGACTATATCTCTTCATTCTTTAATTTAATCAATTGGGATGAAGTAAGCAGAAGATATACTGCTGCTTTGTAGTTCTAAAAAAAATCATAAAAAAAGTCCTAATGAATGTTTTTCATTAGGACTTTTTTTATGAATGAGTATTTTTACGTTGTTTATTGTTGGTTTATTTGAATTTTTTTAGATATAATGTCCTAATTATAAGTAGTTTTACTTTTTTTTAATAGAAATTTTGTACTTTGTATTATTAAATCCTATTATTGTACGGCTAATCGCAATTTATAAATGTTAAATTCAATCATTATATCATCGGGAATAGAATCTACTGAATTTGAGGCTAATACCTACCGGTATGATGTTTCAAATGGGGTAAATTTTGATTTAATTCTTGGTGATTTAAAAAATCAGTTAGGGGATTCTGCTTCAGATTTTAGTTTATTTTTAACCCAATTGATTGAAGACAAGTTGACACGAGAGTATAAAATAAAAGGTGAGCAAGAAGTGGCTTTTAATGTTACGCCTATTTTAGACCCTTTGACCGGTAACGTGTCGGACTTGTATATTAATTGGCAAACAACACAAGTTAAGCAAGAGCTAGTTTCGCAGGAAAAATGGAAAGAAGGCGATGGTTTTAATTCCATGCTTATGCTTAACTTGAAGGGGGAAGTCATTAGCTATAAGTCTAATTTTAACATCACTTTTGAGCAATTGTTTAAAGACGATCTTTCAAGAGAGCAGTTTTTGGAATGGAGTCATGCCATTGCTAGTCAAAGTTTTACAGATGATTTGGTATTGCCCTATCACAATGACAATTATGCTTACATTGGTTTTTCACTCATCTATAAATCTGTTGAAGATAATGTTTTGTATGTGAGAGTTTTCAATAAGAAATACGATTTAAATGACGTTGATTTGGTCACTAATCAAAATTTCAGTAGAATTTTTGACAATATCCCGATGGATGTCATTATGTGGAATAATAATCAGGAATATATTTACATCAATAAAAACGCCATCAAAAGCGATGAAATTCGAAACTGGTTGATAGGAAAAACAGACTTAGATTATTGCATATACCGAAATAAGCCATTGGATATAGCCTACAACAGAAGAAATGCATTCAATGAAGCTTTGTTTACCAAGAAAAGACAAATCGTTGAAGAAAAATTCGAAGTCGAAGGGAGTTATAAAATTCATGTTAGAATTATTGATCCAATATTATCCAAAGAAAATGAAATTCTAAATATCATAGGATATGGAATTGATATATCGGCATTGCGTAATTCTCAGGATTCTATCAGTCACTTAAATTATACTTTGAACGAGGCTAGGGAAGGGGTTGCGTTATTGAATCCTAAAGGTGAATATTACTATTTAAACCATTCTCACATCTCAATGTTTGGTTTCGAAAGTCAAGATGAGTTGTTAGGGAAAACTTGGCATGTGTTGTATGAACAAGATGAAATAGACCGTTTGAATAATGAGATTTTTCCTGTTTTGGCAAAGGAGAAGATTTGGATAGGTGAAACTAGGGCTCTAAACAAACAAGGGGAATATGTTTATCAAGAGGTTACATTAACCATAGCCCCTAACAATGACATGGTTTGTTTTTGTAGGGATATTAACCAAAGAAAAAGAGAACAAATAGAGCTTGAAAAATTAGCAACTGTAGCAAAAAATACCTCAAACTTGGTATTAATATGTGACAAAAATTATAAAATAGAATTTGTTAATAAATCATTTGAAGACATTACAGGTTTTAAATTATTGGAATGTAAGGGCAAGGATTTTTATTTCAATTTTAATTTCAATGATGAAAATGATAAAATCATTGAAGAAGTAAGTGGTATTGACAAAAACAGCGATTCAAGTTTGAACTTCCAAGTGTTACAAAGTACTAAGTATTCTCAAACATTTTGGAGTGAAATTAGTGTAAATCCAATCGTTGGGTACGATGGAGAAATGTCACATTTAATCTTTGTGGAGCGAGATATTACGCCTCAAAAACAAGTTGAAAGCTCTATCAAAGAATCTTTGGCAAAGGAAAAAGAGTTGAGTGAAATGAAGTCTCAATTCGTGAATTTGGCATCACATGAAATAAGAACACCGTTGGCTAGTATTTCATCAAGTGCCGAAATGATAAAATTGTATTTTGAAAACAAAAATGTAGATTCTGCTAAGGTGCACAATCACTTGAATAAAATTTCGATTCAAATTACTCGTTTGTCAGAATTGCTTTCTAACCTTCTGTTTGTAGGAAAGATGGATGCGGCAAGTTTGGATTTGAATTTAAAATTAATAGATATTAAATCGTTTATTACAGAATTAGTCGACGATTATAATGTGAGTATTGATGAAAAAAAACAAAGGTATTTGGAGTACAGAGTGTTTTCAACTGTCACAGAGCCTGTGTTTTTAAACATAGACAAGGTGCTAATTACTCATGCCATTATCAATATCATCAATAATGCATTTAAGTATTCCGAAGGAAAGCAAAATCCGCTCTTAGTTTTAAAAATAAGTTCCTCAGAAGTAGAGGTATGTGTGACAGATTATGGAATTGGAATCCCTGTTAAAGAGCAGAAAAACTTATTTAAATCGTTTTGGAGAGCGAGTAATACAATTAATATTCCGGGTATAGGGTTGGGTTTGGTGTTTGTTAAAAAGATAATTGAAGTGTCTGGAGGCTATGTATCTATTGATAGTGAGGTTAATAAATACACAAACATCAAGGTTTGTTTGCCTGTAAAAGACATACAATAGTCATACTCAATACTATTATTTTAATAATTGATGTTTAAAAATTTGCATTAAATTAATTTAATGATTTACTTTGCAAAAAAAATAATATGCAAGCCAAATCTGTTCTACTAGTTGAAGACGAAAAAATTCTAAGAGAAAACATCGCTGAATTCTTGGAAGTGAAAGGTTATGAAGTCGTTCAATGCCAAAACGGAAACGAAGCATTGGGACAATTATTGGAACGTGATTTTGATATTATTGTTTCTGATATCGTTATGTCTGATTTAACTGGTACTCAGTTGCTAGAAAAAATCAGAACAATGAAAGTCAATAAAGAAGCACCATTTATCTTTATTTCTGCCAAAACAGACCCTAAAGATATTAGAGAGTCAATGAATATTGGGGCTGATGACTATTTGCCAAAACCATTTTTGTTCCACGACTTAGAGCGTTCTATACAAAAACGTTTGGAGCGTTTTGCAGAGGTTAAATCAACTTCTCAAAGTGAAGATGGTATGTATAACAAAGTTAATGAGCTTTCACCTGCAGAGGTTAATGCACTTTCATTGTTAAATACACTAACTAAAACCCAAAAAATAGTGTTCGAAAAGATATCCAAAGGCATTTCTTCAAATGAAATTGCTGAACAATTGGATATTTCGGTAAGAACCGTTTTGAATCACAGACACAATATCGCTAAAAAACTACAATTGCAAGGGACTTATTCAACCATGCGTTTAGGACTTAAGTTGAAGTCTAATACAATTTCTTAGTACTAAAATAAGAGTGTAATATAACAAGTTGCAAAACCTGTTGCATATCCTACATAAAGTTGAGATGGAGTATGAGCGTTAAGAGTTAAACGTGCCCATCCTGTTGCCCCACTTACCAATAACAAACTTACCAAAAATAAGGTGAAAACATTTAAATGGCTGTTCATCGTTAAGTAAAAATACAAGGCCACTAATCCACCACAACCGATGGCATGTGAACTAATGGTCCATTTGAAATTGACCAAAATATTAATTGCAATACAAAGGATTGTGCCAATTAAAAATTGAACGGGAAGTCCTGAAAAGTCATTCTTGTACAATTGGAAAGCGGTGTAAGACAGCAGTAGCATAATAACAGCATACGGAACCATTCGCTGTTTGGCATTTGACAAAATGTAATTTGAAATAAGGTTAAATCGTTTTAATAAATACATACTCAACAAAGGCATTAGCAATGTATTTACAGCAATGTAAATGGAAAGTGTGTAAAATTGTTCTTCGTAAAATTTACTGTAATAATAAGGGTGAAATTTCAGAATACTGAACAACCCCAAATTGAGTAATATTAATGGATGGGTAACAACGGAAACAAACTTAGCCGTATTTTTTAACATGGTTGGTTTATTTTAGTTGTAATTCAGGCACTTGTCTTGGGGTGTATTTAGCTGCCACTAAAGCAATTTCTTTGATATGTTCAGGTGTTGTGCCGCAGCAGCCACCTATCATATTAACCCAACCTTCTTTCATAAATTGTTCAACGACATTGGCCATTGCTTTGGGAGATTCATCATACTCGCCAAATTCATTAGGTAATCCTGCATTAGGATAAGCGGTTGTGTATATCCATGAAACTTTGCTTATTTCACTAATATGCGGCATCATGTCCTTGGCTCCCAATGCACAATTTAAGCCGATACTTAATAAATTGGCATGAGAAAGTGAATTCCAGAAAGCCTCAGGGGTTTGTCCACTTAATGTTCTACCACTGGCATCGGTTATAGTTCCCGAAACCATTACGGGGATATCCAATTGTCGTTCTTCTTTAATGGTGTTTATGGCAAATAAAGCAGCCTTAGCATTTAAAGTGTCAAAGATAGTTTCCACTAATAGTAAGTCAACCCCGCCATCTATTAAAGCATTGATTTGTTCACTGTATGCTTCGCACAGGTCGGAAAAAGTAACAGCCCTAAAGCCGGGTTGGTTTACATCAGGACTGAGTGAGGCCGTTCTATTGGTTGGTCCAATGGCACCTGCCACGAATCTTGGTTTATCAGGATTTTTTAAAGTGTATTCATTGGCGATTTTTTTAGCGATTTTAGCCGCTTCCAAATTGATTTCTCTCACTAAATCTTTCATGTTATAATCGGCCATAGAGATAGATTGAGCATTGAATGTATTGGTTTCAATGATGTCTGCTCCCGCCTCTAAAAATTGACCGTGTATTTCAGAAATAATTTGCGCTTGGGTTAAGACAAGCAAATCATTGTTGCCTTTTACCAATTTTTCAATGTCTTTGAATCGTTCACCACGGTACTGTTCTTCGCTCAAATTGTATTTTTGAATCATAGTACCCATAGCGCCATCAATAATCATGATGCGTTTACTTAGTATGTCTTTAATCGTTGTTTCTGTGCTCATTGTATTTATTTGTTTGTAAAAACCCCTCTTTCTGTGAATCAAATTGACAAAAAGAGGGGTTTTAGAAAAAGTATTTAACTCAATTGAATGAGTTAGTGTATTATAAGTGAATACATTCGTTGTAGGCTTGCGCTACAGCTTCCATAATAGCTTCACTCATTGTAGGGTGAGGATGGATAGATTTAATGATTTCATGTCCTGTGGTTTCTAGGTTACGAGCAACAACTGCTTCAGCAATCATATCAGTTACGCCTTCACCCACCATGTGACAACCCAACCATTCGCCATATTTAGCGTCAAAAATAACTTTAACAAAACCGTCTTTGTGTCCGCTAGCACTTGCTTTGCCACTTGCAGAGAATGGGAATTTACCTACTTTAATATCGTAACCTTTCTCTTTGGCTTGTGCTTCGGTATAACCTACAGATGCCACCTCAGGGTGGGTGTAAGTACAACCAGGAATATTATTATAGTTGATAGGGTGTGGATGTAAACCAGCAATAGCTTCAACACAAGTGATGCCTTCAGCACTTGCTACGTGTGCTAAAGCAGGACCGTGAACGATATCACCAATTGCATAAACACCAGCAACATTGGTTTTGTAGAAATCATCAACCAATACTTTGCCTTTGTCTGTTTTAACTCCTGCCGCTTCTAATCCCAAGTTTTCCAAATTCGTTACAACACCTGCTGCACTTAATACGATGTCACACTCAATTGTTTTCATGCCTTCAGGAGTTTTGATGCTTACTTTACAACCTTTTCCTGCAGTGTCCACAGCTTCAACAGAACTGTTAACTAAAATATCAACACCATTCTTTTTGTATGTTTTTTCCATCGCTTTACTTACCTCTTCGTCTTCAACAGGTAATATACGTGGCATAAATTCAACTACAGTTACTTTGGTACCCATAGTATTATAGAAATAAGCGAACTCCATTCCTATAGCGCCTGAACCTATAACGACCATTGTTTTAGGTTGTTCAGGTAATACCATTGCTTCTCTGTATCCAATTACTTTTTTTCCATCTTGTTTGATGTTTGGTAATTCTCTACTTCTAGCACCCGTTGCTAAAATGATATGGTCAGCTTCGTGAATTTCTTTTTTACCGTCTAAATCAACTTCTACTTTTTTGCTTCCAGCCAATTTGCCGTAACCTTTGATGACAGTGATTTTGTTTTTTTTCATTAAAAACTCAATGCCTTTGCTCATGTTGTTAGCAACGCCACGGCTTCTTTTTACCACAGCTTCGAAATCATGGTTGAATTCTTTAACGGTGATGCCATAATCAGCACTGTGTTTTAAATACTCATATACTTGAGCTGATTTTAATAATGCTTTAGTAGGAATACAACCCCAATTTAAGCAAACGCCTCCTAATTCAGCTTTTTCAACTACAGCAACTGTTTTGCCTAATTGTGATGCGCGAATGGCAGCTACATAACCGCCTGGCCCGCTTCCTATAACAATGATGTCAAATTTCATGATGTTAAAAATTTATTTGGTGCGAAAATACATCAAACCCTTGGTTTTTTAAAATCCAATTTTTGATTTAAATTTTTGGGTTATTTGATTGGTGCAAATTCTGTATTTAAATTAAGAAAACAATTACAATTCCTGTCTATTTGAACGCTTTTGAAATGCAAATTTTTAAATGAGGAATGTTAAACATATAAAATCAGAGCAAGATTTTTAAGAAGTATTGAAAAGACTTGATGGATTTTTTGATGCATAAAAAATACAACAGAAAGTTATGAATTAGATTTTAAGCCTTTTGATAGTGTAATATGAAATTAATCTTTTCCCATTTTGTTTGCCAAAGATTCTATAAAAGTTATAAAGTTGAGAATAGATAAAATTGGCTTTACTCAGAATGATTCAGATGAAATCAAAGGCTGAAAAAATGACCACAATGATTAATGAAAAGAAAACTCGCTATAGAAATGATAAGGCAAATACTTAATAGGTTTAAAATTCGAACAGAGGTTTTGTTGCGAAATCATGAGTAGGAGGTGGCTTTAAACATAAATTTTGAATATTATTTTTGTAGCTTTGTTGAAAATTAATCAGAAAATTTGAAAGCCCTTTTGTCAATAGCATTATTTGTAATTAGTACTTCATGCATTTATGCATGCAGTTGTTCGCAACAAATAGATTTTTCTTTGGACGAATATTACTACAATGATGAAGTTTTTTTAGGAAAGTGCATTAGTGCAGAAAAAGACACAGTTTTTAATCAATTAACAAATTACATCTTTGAGGTTTTGGAATTATATAAAGGGGGAAACAAAACGCAACTTAAAATTCAATCTGCCAATTATGGAGGAATGTGCGGCATGACATTCATTCCAGGAAATAGGTATTTGATATTTGCCAAAAATGGAAAGACAGGTATGTGTTCGGGTAATTTTGCGTTTGATTCCGATAGCTTGAATTTTTGGTATAGTGAAGGAAAGTTTTTTTTAACTTTAAAAGATACTATGGTTGCTTTTAGTGGGTATGAGATGATGCAAATAATTCAAAAAATAAATAAAATGAAAATGGAAGTGCTCAGAAGGATAGCCAGCACAACCCACGGAGTTGTCAATTCTTATTTTATCAATGGAGATTTAAATTCATTTATTACTATTCAAGATGGGAAACTAAATGGTGGAGCTGAATTCTATCATCAAAATAGGAAATTAATGTTCAAAGGCTACATAGTAAATGGGAAAAAAAATGGTTTTTGTGAGGAGTATAAATTTTTATCTAAAAAAGATAATTCAGGTGATGTTTATGTTAAGGAATGGGGTGAATATCAAAACGATACTCGTGTGGGTGTTTGGCGTTATAAAGTTTTAGAAGGCAAATACCAAGAAACGAATGAAAGTATTGGTAAACCTAATAAAGGTGATGAAGGAGAAATTGAATATTGAATTAAAAAACTATGACATGATTAAATACCTTCTTTTTTCATATTGTCTTTTAAATTCATTTCAATCTGCTTTTTCTCAAAGCATTTTCAAAGTTAATAAAAATAACATAGTATATTTTGGGGTGGATAATCAAGTTAATATTATTTCAAAATACAATCCTGATCAATTAATTGTTTTAGCCAATCAAGATACATTGACTTACATCAACCAATCTTTCTATTATAAAATATTAGATTGTAAATTGAAGCATGTAGTTATTAAAATCGGTGTTAAAAGAAAAATGAAAAAAATAAAATGGTTAGACAGTGCTTCTTATAATATTGAATACGTTCCTTATCCACCCATTGCTCGATGTTCTGTTGCCCCAAATGATACTATTGTTCACGCACACCTTAATTTTGGATTGTCTATCTTTTTAGATTGTGGTGAAAGCCGAATTCCTTGTTCTCAATTGTGTCCATATGCTAAAATTTATGCTTTCGACTTAAAAATATTAAGAAATGATTCTTTGTTGTATCAAGAAGCACATTTTGATAAAAATGGCTTATATTATATAGAAGATTATTTCGTCGATGAAAATAATGATACCAGTAGGAGGCTTGCAGAAAATACTAGGTCAATTTCTTGGAAAGCATTACATTTTTTAATTCAAAATTCTAAAAAAGGAGATGTGGTTTTGTTTGAAAATGTAAAAGCAGTTTTATGTAAAAAGGACGAGGTTGATGTGAATGGTGTTAGGTTAATTATTGATTAATTACTTTTTTAAATATTAATTACCTAACCCAACCCTTCAATTAAAAACTTCTTTAATTGAATGTGTTTGATGTCCTCAAAACTATTGGTTGCCATTTTATCTAAAATTATAACCCATTTAGGAAAATTATCTTTTATCTTTTGAAGAGTCCCGTATTCTCTTAACATTGTACTTTCATTTTGTATGGTTAATTCAGCATTCAACTTTAGCATTTTTATTCAATATATCATACAAAAACCATAAATAGTAGAAAAGTATGTGATGTGTTGTATGAAATTATATAGTCATGTTTTATTTTTGTAAAACAACATCATTATTTATTGCTTCAAACGTTAAACTGTCATTTAAAACAAATGTTTTACTTGTTTCCAAAAAACAACTACAATTAGAGGAGCCACTTCTATGACCATCAATTTTAAATTCGTTTAAAATATAATTTAATCCAATTTGTGGAATTGAAATATTGACTTTTAGTGGCGGATTATTCAATTGTAGCCACAAAACTGTATCTTGATTTCTAATTGAGTATCTAAAAAACTCATAAGTTGTATCATTATAAGGTTCAATAACTTGTATGGTATACAATTCAGGTTGTCCTTTATTGTTTTTTTTATACAAAATCTCATTAATTGAAATACTGGAATCAAAGCTTTTAGCATCAATATCAATGTTGTAGAAATCATCTAATTCATCGTCACATTCGCAAGAGAAACAACTATTCAAGCAAAGCAAGATGGAAATATAAAAAATAAGATTAATGATGTGTTTCATAATGGCAAATATGAATTATTTTTTTGGTATTTGTGTTGTATAAATGTTGACATTAAGAACGCATCATTAAAAGGCATCATGTTATTACTATATAGTAAGATTGCTTTTTTTAATTCAAATCCATACTAAAAAGACTTTTTTCTTAATTCAAATCAATTCTTAAATTTGTGCCATGCATTTATATACGATTGATACAGGCTTTTTTAAATTAGACGGAGGTGCCATGTTTGGGGTGGTGCCTAAAAGCATTTGGCAAAAATTAAATCCTGCTGATGAAAATAATATGTGCAATTGGGCAATGCGTTGCCTGTTGATAGAAGATGGCAACCGTTTGATCCTTATTGACAATGGTATTGGAAATAAACAATCTGATAAATTCTTTGGGTTTTATTATTTAAATGGTAATGCCACCCTGGATTTGTCTTTGGCTAAACTTGGATTTCATCGCGATGATATTACCGATGTGGTACTTTCTCATTTGCATTTCGACCATTGTGGCGGAAGCGTAATTTGGAACAGTGATAGAACCAAATATCAAACGGCTTTTAAAAATGCTAAATATTGGAGTAACGAAGAACATTGGCAACATGCTTTGGACAGTAATCCACGTGAAAAAGCAAGTTTCTTAACCGAAAATATTATACCTATTCAAGAAAGTGGACAATTGTTTTTTGTTGAAAATGGGAATGAAGTGGCCGATTTTATGACATTGCCCAAAGTGTATGGTCACACCGAAGCCATGATGCTGCCACATATCAATTACAAAGGTCAAACCATTGTGTTTTGTGCTGATTTAATTCCTTCTTTGGGTCACTTACCTGTCAATTATGTAATGGCTTATGACATTAAACCATTAGAAAGTATGCGCGACAGACAATCCTTTTTGGAGCAAGCTATAAAAAATGATTTTATTTTGTTTTTTGAACACGACCCTATCAACGAATGTTGCACCGTCACCAAAAATGAGAGAGGGCAATTTGTGCCTGATAAAATTTTTAAGTTAGCCGATTTGTAAATTCTTCTTAACACTTACTTCGTTTGCTTTTAATGGATTCTATCTCCGCGAAGTTCCATAGATTTCATTATGTCTGCTTCGGCTACTAAATATTCATTCCAACGGTTCATGACATAATCGGCAGGTAATATACTTTTGGCCAAGTTCAGAAAAGTGTGGTAATGCCCCGCTTCACTTTCCATAAACTCTCTGTAAAAAACCTTAAGATCTTCGTCTTGAATATGCAAACTTAGCAATCTAAAACGCTCGCAACTTCGGGCTTCTATCATGGCACTGATGAGTAGTTTTTCCACTGCAACTTGGTCGGGTTTTAATCCGCGTTTTTCTATCGCAAATAATTTATTTACATAGTCGTCTTTGCGAGGCATTTCGAATGGTAAATCTCTTTTTTTGAGTTCTTTAAGGACTCTTCGGAAATGTCCCCACTCTTCAGCTACAATGGGAGTAACCTCTTCAACTATTTGAGGGTAATGGGCGTATTTTACAATCAATGAAATACCAGTTGTGGCCGCTTTTTGTTCGCACCAAGCGTGGTCACTTAAAATAAATCCAATATTCATTTCGGCGATATTAACCCATCTAGGGTCGGTAGCCATAATAAGTCCTAACTTGGTTTTTTGATGTTCTTGCATTTTTTAAATGGAGTGGTATTGGAAATTCAAATCTTTAAAAATTAATCACAATAATAACTGTTTATCGATTTTTTTAATCAATTTCATGATAATTGAGGTCTTTGCTAAAGGTCTCTTTCATTAGGTACAATGAGGCAAGTGCTATAAGCATACAAACACTTCCTACAATGATTGCTGCGTTTTGAGCACCCATACTGTCGCTTAATATTTTGAATGAAACAGTAATGGGAACAACGCTAAACCTAACAAAATTAGGGACTGTATTAGTCACCGTACTTCTGATATTTGTGCCAAAATTCTCGGAGGCCACTTGAACAAACAATGCCCAATATCCTGTGCCAATTCCTAGTAATAAACAACTTATTTTGAACTGATTGAAACTTTGAACAGGCGTGTTTAAATAGTAAAGTATGAGCACAACAGATAAAGACAGATAAATGTAAATAACCTTTTTTCTGCTTTTTAAGAGTTGACTTAATAGGCCACTTAGCACATCTCCTGCGCTTAATCCTATGTATGTAAACATAACTGCGGCTCCCAGCATTTCCTTTGTGTTTACACCCTCTATGGTTACAAATCTGGGCGATAAATTAATTAAGACGCCAATCATAAACCAAATTGGAACACCTATGGCGATAGATTTGAGGTACAAAAAAGCGCGTTCTTTGGTTTTGAATAGCATAAAGAAATTGCCTCTCGAAATAGATTTATCGGATTTCAATTGACTGTACATGCCCGATTCAAAAGCGCCTGCTCTTAGTAGTAACAATGCCAAACCGAGTCCACCGCCCAAAAAATAAGCCGTTTGCCATTCAACTATTTTGCCAACAAATGCAGCAAATACAGCTCCCAATGCCCCAAACGAAACGATAATCATGGTGCCAATTCCTCTTTTTTCTTTGGTCATGGTTTCGCTAACCAATGTAATGCCGGCCCCTAATTCACCAGCCAAACCTATCCCTGCTATAAATCTACAAAGTGTATATTGTTCAATATTAGTCACCAATCCATTCGCTATATTGGCCAAAGAGTACATTAATATTGACCCAAATAATACAGAAATTCTGCCTTTTTTATCTCCTAAGATTCCCCATAATAAACCGCCCAATAGCATGCCGAACATTTGCCAATTGAATAAGGAAATCTCGTATGCTTTGTATGAGTCGCCACTGATGCCTATGGCAGCCAAACTGGTTTCTTTGACTACATTGAATAAAATAAGGTCATAAATGTCAACAAAGTAACCAAGCGCCGCAATAATGACAATTAAGTAGGTTTTATTATTGCTTTTCATTGTTTAAAAACTAGTGCTCAATGTTAGTCTAGCGCCACTGAAAGCTGGTTCCACACGACAAATCCCTCCGGTGCAATTAACCCCTTCCACTTGTTTGATGTAGGCCAAAGTAACTACTGTAGGACCATCGGTATAGCCCACAAAACCGCTGTAATAGTGAATGATTTCTGAAGGGATGATACTTGAAGGTGAACGGTATGGAACGGTATTTACCATGTCTCCAATACTGAAACTCCAATGTGGTGCATGGTTTATTTCGATTATCGCATTGGCAAAACTACCTAAATCTTGTTTGGTGTCTAAATATTGTGCTTCAATACGCAATGATGTTTTAGGAGAAATTTTGTAAGTGTATTCTACAAAAGGGGTAATGGTTTGAACATCTTTGTATGAGGTGTCTTTTTGTTCGTAACGTTGTTGGTCGTAATAAATGGATTGTACTCCAAATTTTACTTTGGATTTTTTGTTTATTTTGTGTTGTACTTCTGCATAGCGTTCACTAAATAAATGCTTTGGATTCCCATTGATGTCACCATTTGTTTTCAAACTATTTACACGAGAGTAGTTGAATGAAAATGTAGTCCCTCGTTTGGGTGTAAATACCAAATCTGCTTGGTAAGCTTCCTCACCCAAAAACTGTGTAACGGCATTGTATCTAGCCAGCAAACGGTAGGTGTTTTGTTTGGTAATAGATGGTAAATAGGCAATTAATCCATTGTTAAGGGTTTCGAACGGAGAGGTTCTAAATGAGAAATTTTCAATTCTTTTGTATTGAAGATTGGCGCCAAATGAGATTCTTTTTTTGGAACCTAAACCAGCTTTAGAATAACTTAAAGTATTGTAGATGATATTGCCATCTCGGTTCAAAAGTAAACTAGCATCTTGGTTGAAAATAGCTTCTTTGGTTTTGAATAGATATTCGGAATAAAACTTAAAATCTTTGTAGCCAATATCAGCATAACCATTGAAAGCATACGTATTGTATTTAGGGATGAATCGGGTTTCCAATGATTGTGAATTGATAAATGTAGCGACATTGTTCATTGAGTTTTGGTCGAGCGTTCTGTTAACAATCGATGAACCTAAGTTTAAACGAACATTTTTGATTTTTGTATTGTACTCAGCATTAAATCCTTTGATAGCCTCGGGTGCCACACCAAAACGATCACCTGAAAAAATGTTTCCTTTTTGTTGACCGGCAAACCCTTTTAATGAGAGGTTTTTGTAGTTGTATTTAACCCTTAATCCTTGAACGGCGTAATCAATCCCAATTAAGCGGTCTTCGTAGGCGCGGAAAATCATGCCTGTGCCAAATTGGTCGTAAAAATGCCCTACTGTAATGTTTAAGTTTTTTATTGATTTGGAAGCTTGCCAAAAACCAACACCTTGTTTGTTGTAAACACTAATTGGGTTTAGCAATGGTGAGTTATTAAACATGTCATACCTTAAAGAAAAGCTATAACCTTTCAAATCGTAGTTAAGGAAAAGCCAAGCATCTGCGCTCGACTTGTATTTATTGTAAACTTCTGTGGTTGCTCCAATTTTTTCATCACGGTCATAAGCTTGAACATTGCTCATGAAGTTGCCAGAAAACTTGCCTTTTTCATCATTTTGTGCAAAAGTGGAGGAAAAACAGACTATTAAACCAAAAACAAATAGATATCTCATTGAAGGTTCGAAAATAAGACAAATTCAATTATTACGAAAATTTGTTTAATAATTGCTATCAATAGTTGATATATTTGCATTGAAATGAAAAAGCTATCATTGTTTCTTATGTTGGGATTTGGTGTATTGTGTGCTCAAGAAAATAAAGCAAAATGGGGATTGTTGGTGTCGCCTGAATTAAAGTATAGACTTTTAGGTTCTGTTCCCTCTCAAGGTTTCAGATCTAATGAAAAAATAGGATTAGGATATTCTTTTGGATTAGTTAGTGTAAAAAATATTTTACCGAAAACTGAGTTTGAATATGGCGTTCTTTTTGTAAACAAAGGGTACAGATTTCAATTTGATGCAGTGTTTGGAGACCAAATTGACCCTATTAATGGAATTGTAAATACTCAAAAGGTAACAATTAAATCCAATTACAACTACTTAACAATGCCTGTCAAATTGAATTTTTATGTTGACGATGATTATTTTATTTCATTTGGTCTTCAGCCTGAAGTTTTATTGAGTGACAATAGAAAAACAGTTTTCCCTGATTCAAAAAGTAAATCAAAAATTGGAAACATTAAGCCTGTAAATACTTCTTTTTTGTTAAGTGCAGGTAAAGTATTTCATTTAAATAAAATTTCATTTAGAATTGAGCCAACACTACAATTAGGCTTAATAAACATTCACAAAAGGAGAATATTAGTTGGTAAAGAAAGGGAGTATTTATTCAATGTTGGATTGGGAACCAAATGGTTTTTGAATTAGAGATGGTTTAGTTACGTTAAGCAGTTTTTAACTTAGCTTATAAAATTACTTATTAATTTTTAGAATCTACAGTCTGCAATCACTAAATCAAAAATTTAATTCTTCAGGGGTTTCAAAAAGTCCAAAATCCAAAATCGGTAAATCAAAAATTTAATTCTTTAGGGTTTTTAAAAAATCAAAAATCCAAAATCACAAATCCAAAATTTAAATTGTCCACATTGCTTTTATATCGTTTCGAAATAAAGTAATTTTGCCAAATTTTAATCATCTAATATGCCAAAAGACAATTCCATAAAGTCAGTTTTAATCATCGGTAGCGGTCCCATCATCATCGGTCAAGCATGTGAGTTTGACTATTCGGGGAGTCAGGCTGCACGTTCGCTCAGAGAAGAGGGAATAGAGGTGTCGCTTATCAATAGCAATCCGGCAACGATTATGACTGACAAAGTAACTGCAGACCATGTTTATTTGTGGCCGTTAACTTGTCAAAGTATTGAAAAAATACTACAAGAGCGTCAAATAGATGCTGTGTTGCCAACTATGGGTGGTCAAACGGCTTTGAACTTGTGTATTGAAGCAGAAGATTTAGGGATTTGGGAAAAATACAATGTTAGAATAATAGGTGTTGACACTGCTGCTATTCAAAAAACAGAGAATAGAGAATTGTTCAGACGATTAATGATAGACATTGGTGTGGGTGTAGCCACTTCGGAAACAGCGAATTCATACCTTGAAGGTAAAGAAATTGCACAACGAATTGGTTATCCTTTGGTTATTCGTCCTTCTTTTACATTAGGTGGTACCGGAGGTGGTTTTGTTAATAACAAAAGTGAATTAGATGAAAAGTTAAGAATAGGATTAGAAGCTTCTCCAACTCACGAAGTTCTTGTTGAACAAGCTGTTTTAGGTTGGAAAGAATATGAATTGGAGTTGTTGAGAGACAATAAAAATGACATTGCCGTTATCTGTACCATTGAAAATTTAGATCCAATGGGAATTCACACAGGTGATAGTATAACTATTGCGCCTGCTATGACTTTGAGTGATACTTGTTACCAAACCATGCGTAACATGGCATTTAAAATGATGCGCAGTATTGGTAATTTTGCGGGTGGTTGTAACGTACAATTTGCGGTTAACCCAGAGAATGAAGATATTATCGCAATTGAGATTAATCCAAGGGTGTCTCGTTCATCAGCCCTAGCTAGTAAAGCTACTGGTTACCCGATTGCAAAAATTGCTGCTAAATTGGCCATAGGTTACAACTTGGATGAGTTGAAAAATCCAGTAACTAAAACAACCTCTGCCTTTTTCGAGCCAGCTATCGACTATGTAATTATCAAAATACCAAGATGGAATTTTGACAAATTTAAAGGTGCTGACAAATCTTTAGGTCTGCAAATGAAATCAGTAGGTGAGGTGATGGCAATAGGAAGAAGTTTCCAAGAAGCCTTACAAAAAGCTTGTCAATCTTTAGAGATTAGAAAGCATGGATTGGGTGCTGATGGAACTGGTTCTAGAAATTTAGAAGAAATTGTTCACAGCTTGGAGTTCCCTAGTTGGGACCGTTTATTCCATTTGAAAGATGCTTTAGAAATGGGAGTGCCTATTTCTTCGGTTCAAAAATTAACGAGAATAGACCGTTGGTATTTGGAGCAAATTGCTGATTTGGTGAAAACGGAAAAAGAAATCAGAAAGTTTACTTTAGACACTTTGCCTGAATCATTAATCAGAACTGCCAAACAAAAAGGATATAGTGATTATCAAATTGCTTTTTTACTTAAAAATTGCAATGAAGATGATGTTTACGAAAAACGTAAAGCAATGGGTATTCGCAGAACTTACAAGATGGTTGATACTTGTGCGGCAGAATTCCCTTCACCAACCAATTATTTTTACTCTTGTTTCGAGACTGAGAACGAAAGCATTAGGTCAGACAAGCGCAAAATAGTCGTTTTGGGAAGTGGTCCAAACAGAATTGGTCAAGGAATAGAGTTTGACTACAGCTGTGTTCACGGCTTATTGGCTGCCAAAGAAACAGGTTTCGAAGCGATAATGGTCAATTGTAATCCAGAAACAGTTTCTACCGATTTTGACATGGCTAACAAATTGTATTTTGAACCAGTGTATTGGGAACATTTGTGGGAGATTATCGAACACGAACAGCCTGAAGGGGTTATTGTGCAACTAGGAGGACAAACGGCACTAAAACTAGCAGAAAAGTTACACGAAAGAGGAATAAAAATCATTGGCACTTCTTTCCCTGACATGGACATGAGTGAAGACCGTGGTTTGTTCAGTGATTTGCTCAAAGAATTAAATATCCCTTACCCTAAATACGGTGTTTCTGAAACCGCAGATGAGGCTGTAAAAATAGCACAAGAGGTTGGTTATCCTGTTTTGGTTCGTCCAAGTTATGTATTGGGTGGGCAGGGTATGAAAATTGTGATAAATGACGAAGAGTTAGAGGCTGCTGTAATTGGATTGTTAGGCGATTTACCAGGCAATAGAGTATTGATTGACCATTTCCTTGACAGAGCTGAGGAAGCGGAATGTGATGTAATTTGCGATGGTGAAGATTATCACGTTATAGGCATGATGGAACACATAGAACCAGCAGGGATTCACAGTGGTGACAGTAGTGCTGTATTACCTCCGTTTAGTTTGAGCGAAAATGTAAAACAAAAAATGGAAGAGTATAGTAAAAAACTGGCTTTTTCAATGAATATCAGAGGATTATTAAACATCCAATTTGCGATTAAAAATGAAGAGGTTTATGTGATTGAGGCTAATCCAAGAGCGAGTAGAACGGTGCCATTTATTTGCAAAGCATACGATGTTCCTTACATCAACATTGCAACTAAAATAATGTTGGGAACTCATAAATTAAAGGATTTCAACATTCAACCAAAACAAGAAGGGTATGCGATTAAATTACCTGTGTTCTCATTTAATAAATTCCCTAACGTAAACAGAGAATTAGGTCCTGAAATGAAGAGTACGGGAGAAGCAATTTTGTTCGTAAAAGACACTAAAGATCCTGAATTTAGAGAAATCTACAGCAAGAAAAGCATGTATTTGAGTAGGTAATAGGGGATGTTTATTTGTTTAGTTGTTTAGGCGTTTAAATGGTTGAAAGGGTTTAATTGTCACCCAGAGAGCTTGTACTGAGCTTGTCGAAGTGCTCTCGAAGGGTGTTTATTTGTTTATATTCCGTTAGTCATTCTGGAAAATTTTGTCCTCAAAATTTATTCAGAATCTATCCTTTAGAGACGCCATGCTTGGCGTCTACCAATAAATTCATTTAAGAAGAATGACTAATTGAATTGATAAAATTGATTTATCAGGTTTGTTTTAAAAAGAATTCACCAGATATGGTACTATAAAGTTGGTGAAAAGCAATTTAAAAGTTGCAACTTTGCTAAATTAACAAATTTCAAAAGTTTGATAGTTTTATAGTTGATAGAGAATTGTTTGAAAATGATTTATTTTTTGTCCCAACTATTTAACTGATATTTTCGTATATGTTATAAAATCAATTATAAAATGAAAAAAATAATACCCATTTTAGCTTTGTTTAGTTTATTTATTATAAAGTTAAATGCCCAAACAAATGTGCCTGCCATTATTACAACTAATCAAACTTGGACTGCAAGTGGGAGTCCTTATATTTTAAATCAAAATACTTACATTGATACTGGCGCTATAGTTAGACTTATGCCGGGGGTTGTTGTTAAGTCGAACAAAAGAAAAATTACAGTACAAGGGAGTTTTCAATGTTTGGGGAATTCAGATTCTTTAATAAATATTGATTCTACAACCATTGAGTTTGGAAATCAAAGTAAAGATTATAATATTTCAAATGGAAGTGGGGCTTATTTCAACTTCACTCAATTTAATTATATCAATCCAAGTTCTATTCCCTATTGTATTATTACAAACAGTACCAGTTTGAGAGTTGAAAATTCAATTTTTCACTTAGGATACTATGGTATTTATGTAAATGGAGTGTTGGATAGTATAACAACCGAAGTTTATAATTCCAAATTTGTAGGTTATGCAGCCTTCAATGCAGGTTATCCAATTTATGGAAGCACAAACAGAGGAAAGTATACGATATTAAATAATCAATTTTTAAACCTGTATTCTATTTTCATGACAGGAAATGTTACTTTTAATGAAAATTATTGCGATGATTTAAGTTTAATTTCAATTACACAAACGTTTGGAAATCTACAGATTAATTGTAATAAGTTTTTGAATATGGGTAGAAATATAGAGTTGGTAGCCAATCATTCATCTAGTTCTCAAGAAATACATTTTAAGTCGAATTATTTAGACAAGATATGTGTTGATAATGGTTTTTCTAATTATTACATGGTAACTATCAATAGAGTTTTTCCACTGAATTCAACGGTTTTTATTAATAACAATAACTTTTTAACTCACAGTGGTAATGGTTATAGTAAGTTAAGGGTTTCGGGTAAAGTGGGAGGCCCAGCAGCTGTTGATTCAATAGATGTAAGTGCAAATTATTGGAACACGTCTGATTCAGCCATTTCAGAAACTTTTGTTTATGATTATTCGGATGATTTTAATTTCCCTAAACTAATGTTAAATGCCATTAAAAAGTCAAAAGTGATTAATTGCTCAAATCCACCTCAATGCGCTAAGCCAAGGTTTGTGTTTAATGTAAAGGAGGGTGAAGTTACATTTATAGATAGTACTAAAAGTAATGGCTATTATCGCTTAAAATGGGTTTTTGGGGATGGAAACGAAGATGTTACAAATTCTAAAAATATAAAACATCGTTATTCGAAAAGTGGAATTTATAATGTTTGCTTAATTATTTCTGATACTTTTGACAATGTTTGTGATTCGGTTTGTCAAAGTATAAATTTAGATTTCTCTTCTTGTAAAGCCTCTTTCTATTTTGGAATTGATACCAATAATTTAAAGAAACTGTATGTTATCAACAACAGTTTAGGACTTAAAAATTCAACTCAATATTCATGGATTTATGGGAATTTAAATAGCACATACAATACTAGTAGTTTGAAAAATCCCCAAATGACTTATTCTGATAAAGGGGCCTATCGAATTTGTTTGACAATACAAGACTCAAGTTCTAATTGTCTAAGTAATGAAATGTGTGACACCATAGAGATAAAAGAAGATGAAACACAAATTGTATTTATTGATGATTTTTTAAACATAAAACAATCAAGGGCTATTGATGATTTTAATGCTCAAATTTATCCTAATCCCAACAATGGAAGTTTTAATTTGAAAATACAATCCAATCAATATCAGTTGTTTAAAATTGAAGTAATGAATATGTACGGTCAGCATAAGTTGTTAATGAATCAAACGGTTGACAATGGTAGTTTGGAAATCCCCTTAGCTATTAATGAATTAAGCAATGGAATTTATTTCATAAAAGTAAGTTCTGAAGGGTTTTCAAAAACGATTAAACTTCAAATATTGAAATAAAAAATAGTCAATTTTAGAAAGAGATTTAATGGTTTTGTTAAATCTCTTTCTGTTGTTATGGAAGAAAGAGAAATTATACAGGGCTGTATCCAACAGGACAGAAAATGTCAGAGTGCTCTGTATAAACTTTATTTTCCCATGATGAGTAGTATTGCTATGCGTTACACACTTGATAAGGATGAAGCGTTACTAAACATTAATTATGGTTTTTTTAAAGTCCTTCAAAATCTAAAATCTTATAAATCAGAGTACACCCTTGCCACTTGGATCAGAAATATTTTAATCAGACATATTATTGATGAATTAAGAAAATCCAAGAAATTTAGATTCGAAAATGTAACTTTAGAAAATGAATTTATTGAAACTACTTTCAATTATAATGAAGGTGAACAAAAATTAAATGCGGACTATTTAATTGAATTACTCTCACAATTGCCGGAATCAACCAGAACTGTGTTTGTGTTACATGCTGTTGATGGATTTAAACATAAAGAAATTGCTGATATGCTAAGTATTTCAGAAGGGACAAGTAAGTGGCATGTGAATGATGCTCGAAAAAAATTGACCATATTACTCAAAGAAATTGAACAAAGGGGAACTCAAAAATCTAATTTAAAATTTACATTACCATGAAAATAATTGACAAGTTGTTTGAAAATGTATTGAAGAAGCAAGAGATTGTTTATGATGAAAAATATTGGCATGAAATGCAAATGCTTTTGGAAAAAAAAGACAAAAGAGTGCTTTATTTCCAAAGGGCTAAATATGTTTTTTTGATTCTCCTATTGGTTATTCCTTGTGTTTTTGTTTTTAATAGAGTTAATACTAAGGGAAATGCAAATTTATCAATTGATAATAATCAAAATATAGTATCGGATAAGCAGGTTGTTATTGGTAACAATTCAATTACTACTTCTGATTTAAAAAACGAAGTTATTTCAGGGGAAATAAAGCAAAATAACAACGTTAAAAGGTTTTCGAGTTATGTTCAACCCAAATGGAAAAAGCGCTTACCTGAAAATTCAATTCAAGGCAAACTAAACTTAAGTAAAAGGATTTCTAATGATTCATTAAGTCAAAATTCACCCATAAGTGCCGTTTTTATGGAAAATCAACAATATTTTGAGTTTGATGAAATGGGAAATTGGGGCTTGGAAAAATATGGTTTTGTTAGGTTTAAAATTAAGAATAATGCTGAGGATTTTAATGAGAGAGTGAATCAAATTTTAGTTAAGAAAAAAAACAGGTGGATAGCCTATTTATCACCCCTGTTAGCGATTAATCAAAGTGAGTTGTCTCAAAAACAATTCAATAGCTTGCCATTAAACAAAAAAAATGAACAACATCTTAAAACGCTTTCCTTTCAATTGAATTTAACTTTTAAGAGAAAAAATATTGTATTTGGAACCGGATTGGGATTGCAATCTCAACAAATTTTGACCAATTATGTATCGGAATCAAATGTTTTGCAATTTGATACTACATTAAGACTTATTAATCCAAGTTTTAGTAAGACACCAAAAGGAACAAATATTGCTTTGTTATTTGAAGATATTGACACCTCTGTTTTGAGAAAACAGCAAGTGATGTTTGTTGACAATAAAGCGGTTTTTAATTATGTTCATGTGCCTGTATTTGCTCGCTATGAATTTAGTTTTAATAAGTTGGCATTTTTCATTCAAACGGGAATGAGTGCTGATTTTTTGTATAGAGTGCAAGGGAAATATTTAAGTAAATCAAATCAGGAATTTGAAGAGTTGGATTTAAATCAATCAAAGGATTATAAAAAACAAATTTTATCAAGTCAGGTTGCTTTTGGTCTAAAGTGCAATATAAGTAGAAAGGTTAACATAGTTTCTATGTATTCTTTTCAGCAAACTTTAACATCGATGGTCAAAAGCTATCATCAAAGCATTAACCAAAGAAGTTTTAAAATTGGTTTGGAGGTCGGTTTGTTTTAAAAAGTTTCTTTTTTATTTGTTTATGATAGTTTAGGGCAAGTGATTTTTTAATGTAAAATATTAGTTTTTAAATAATTATATTTTGAATTAATTAAAATTTTACATATTCTTGTTGTAATAAAATTAATATGATTATGCAAAAAATTAAATTTACCTTTATTTTATTTGGGTCTTTCTTGTTTTTATTCTCATGCAAGAAAAAAGACTTAGGAATTAATTCCAACCAAAAAGTTTTCAGTGTTCCAATATTTAGACAAAGTTTAATCAATCAACTCAATGGAAGTGTTGGTTTTTCTATCGTTATTAATCAAAACGGGAAGTTAGTTGATACTTTTTCTTCGGGTATGAGTTTTGTAAATGCGAGTGGTGGAGGATTTACGCCTGTTTCTATTTATCATGACATAAACATAGCAAGTGTCTCTAAGCCATTGACAGCTATGGCTGCTATAAAATTATTAGAAGAAAAAAATATTTTGTTAGATTTCCCAATTGGTCCTTGGTTGCCCAATCGATGGTCGAAAAGCAGCGATATTAGTCAAGTGACATTTAGGCAATTATTGACTCATACTTCTGGTATTAGACAAAGTGTTTCAACATGGGATTCATTAAGAATTATGGTTTCTATGCCCATATCAAATAACAAAGACTACAGATATGCCAATGCCAATTTTGGATTGTTTAGGTTGTTAATTCCTAAGTTAGATGATGCTAGTAGTTTTAATGCTCAAGAGCAAAGTTTGAGTCCTTCTCAGTTTAGTACTTGGGTAAGTTTAAAATATATTCAATTAATGCATGAATTAGTATTTTCGCCTTCAATGATTTCCGATGTTAGGTGTAATATTGACCCCAATAAACCAAATATGCAAGGATTCAATGAGTCCAATAATTTAAATTTCACACCCGTTGATTTTGGAGATTGGACTGAAAGGTGTGGAAGTGGAGGTTTTTATTTAACACCAGTAGAGATGGCTCAGATTATGGCTTTTTTAGCGCATACTACTTCAATTTTAAGTGTTTCGCAACAAAAAAAGATGGATGAAGGATTGTTGGGTTGGGATCCGGGTAATTCTTATGAAACAACTTATGGACAGGTGTATGGTAAGGATGGTTTATTATACAAAGATTTTGATTCGAATGGACAAGTAAGCTTAGGCGATCCAGGGTTGCAAACTTGGGTAGGAAAATTCCCCAATAATGTTGAATTAGTGATTACGGTAAATTCAATTGGCAGTAGCCCCCGAAGTTTATCTAATATTTCACGAATTGCTTTTCTAAATGCTTGGGTTAGTCCGTAGATTTTTTTATAAATAAAAGCAATAATTTTTTTTAAAATTGTTTTATTATTGCATTAATTATGAGACACGTATTATTCTTTGTAATTCTTTCGACATTTTGTTCAGTATTTGCACAGCCAATTGAACTTGTAAAAAAAACTGAAATTAAATTCACCCCAGGTTTAGATTTGATTATTGTTCTTCCGGGGCAAGGAATTCTTCAATTCAATAAGGTAGATAAAAACTTATATAATTCTGTTATTTACGATTTTGAACTTAATAAAAAGTCGGAAAAGAAAAGTGAAGTTAATTTGACCAAAAGAATGTCTTATTTAAATACAGTGTTGAGAGACGATGGCATTCATTTGTATTTTTCTAAACAAAGCTACATGGGTTTTTTCCCTAAAACTAGGGTAGATGAAATTTTAATAGACAATAAAAACAAAGTTGAATTGTTTCAGTACAAAATGAAAAACTATGTTAAGATAATGAACATTAATAAAATTGATGGACAAAATGTTTTTTCTGGATTTGAAATGTACAAACCATGGGGTTTAAAAAGAGTATCGAAGTTTGCTTTTTCATGGTTGCTTTATCCAATTATTATCCCTGCTAGACCTAATACAAGGCCATTTTTAGCTACATTAGATGAAGGTAAATTAGAATACATCAATAGAAAAGAATTGAAGTCTTCTAAATATAGAAACATGGGAATTCATGATGTGAAAATTCACAATGATGATGTGTATTTAGGGGTTACAAGTGGTGTAATAAGAAGCAAAACGCCAATAAAAATAGTAAGAACCAATACGAGTTTTAGCGATATGGAACATTTTTCTTACAGAACAGATAAATTAACCCGTATAAATACCTTTCAATTTAACAATTCAAAATCAGATTCAGTTGGTTTTGATGCCTCTAATGGATTAAGAATGTTTTATGACTTTACAGGTGGTGCCATGACAAAATTTCCTGAAAAGAAAAAATTGAAATATAAAGAAAACTTTGCTGGTAATTATTTCAATGATAAAGTGTCCTTAAAAACAGTTAAAAATCAATTGGGGGATAAATCTTCAAATGAAGTTTATTCAAGTTATTCCAATGTTAATTTCAGTAATTCTAAAATCAGAAAAACCATAAATAATCAAGACATTGAAGTAGTCGTTTCGGAGAAAGTTACACCAATCTATGAAATTGAGGTCTATTATTCGGTAGACTCTAAAGGAAGAACCACCAGACAAACAAGAACTGTTTTAGTGGGTTATACATATACTAATTTGCAGGTAAATTTAATTAATCATACAAAAGGGATTACCAAAACCTACAGTGTTGATCCTGTTTTTGAATTAACGAACAAGAAAGAAATTAAAGAAAAATCAGGCGTTCCATTAAAGTTTTACCATTACTTAGCGCCATCTGAAGGTTTTAATACTATTAAACACTCTGTGATAACTTATGCGAGTGATGGTCAGTTTTATTTAAGTTATTTACATGGTTTACATAACACACTCACTGTCATTTCGGTTGATTTTGATGGTTTTGGTGAAGAATTTGTGAGTGAAATTGATGAGTCCTTTAACGATACCAAAACCAAAAAGAGAATTGACGCTACTTTTGGTGGTGGTCCTGTAAAGATTTATTCAAGACTTAATCTTCAAACGATTTCTGAAAAAGAATATTTGCTCATTAAGATTTTAAATAAACAAATAGGGTCAGGTAAAAAGAAAACGGGTTCAGGACACTATAAAGAACTCAGTGTCTACAAAATGCTGTAATTGCTTTTTTGCCTAAAGGTTAGATAGTGGATGCTAGTATTTCATCCAATTATAATTAATACATCTTCAGAATTTTTGTTGGTTAATAGGGGTAGTTTTACATCTAATTAAACTTATATTTTAAAGTAAATTCTCACAATGTTAGAACTTGATAGAGCCGTTGTTAAAAAAAAATAATAGAGGTTTTTTAGAGATTTTTTTGATTTAATTGATGTCATCAAAGTTCGCTCTAATTCAAATTAATTGATTGAAAAAAGTAAAAGGCGTAGGAAGTTGTTTTAACTAAAAACTTAGTTAAAATTAATAAATTTCGGTTTATAATTGCATTAATTATGAAACACATTTTACTCTTTGTTTTTATATCCTTGTTTTATTCTGTTTTTTCACAACCAATTAAACTGGTTAATAAGACAAATTTAGAGGATTTGCAGTCTATGAATTCGACCATAATACTTCCCAATAAAGGGATTTTGTCATTTGCCAATATTCAAAATCGTGTATTTATATACACTTTTTATGACTTTGATTTGAATAGAAAATCATCAAGTTTTATTAAGGGAAAATTCACCAAAGGCGCTTCTTTTTTAAAGGCCATATCAAGTGATGATGGAATACATGTTTATTATGTAAAACAAGATTATAGTGGGCTTTCAATTAAAACAAAAGTAGATGAAATTCTAATTAACCCAATGAATGAAGTGAAATTGTTTAAATACAATTTGGATAATAATGTAAAGATTTTAGATATAAATAGAATTGATGGAAACAATGTTTTTTCAGGATTTGAAATGTATAGACCTTGGAATATTAGGAGGGTAGCGAAATTTACATTTGGTTTTTTAATATACCCCCTTGCTGTCCCAACTAGGCCAGATGTTAGGCCTTTTTTAGCTTCGTTAAAAGAGGGTAATTTGACTTATATAAATAGAACTGAGTTTGAATCGTCAAAGTATAAAGGATTGGGTATTCATGATGTCAAAATCGAAAAAGAGGTGGTTTATTTAGGTCTTACTAGCGGTGTTGTAAGAAGTAAATCTCCTATAGCTATAGTTAAAACCAATACTAGCTTTAGTGAAATGAAACACACCATTTATTCTTCAAAAAAGCTTGAAAGAATAAATACTTTTCAGTTTTACGGTTTGAGGAATGATACAATTTGTTTTGATGCAACAACAGGTAAAAGGTTGTTTTATGATTTTATGGGAGGAAACCCAGTGAATTATCTAGATTTTAAAAAAACGATGGCAAGAAATTTTTTATTGGGTGACTGTAAGCGTGACAGTATTAGTGTTGAAAAAAATAAAGGTAAGTTTATCGAAAATCATACAAATGAGGTTTTTCAATCTAAAGTTTATTCGCAAAATTCTAGCCTGAGAAAATGGGTGAATAATGAAGTTATCGAAGTTGTAATTTCAGAAAACATGACTCCTATTTACTTATCAAGTACTTCTTTTTCTAGAGGAATGGACGGTCAAACGACTACTCAATCAGTATCGACATTACTTGGATACTCATTTACCAATTTGCAAGTAAATATTAGAAATCATACAAAAGGTATTTCAAAGGTGTTTAGTGTTGATACTGTTTATGACATGAATGATTATGAGGTTATCAGAGAGGTGTCAAAAAATCCTTTAAAATTTTATAACTTCGTGTATGGGGCGGGGGAAGTTAATACAGAAAAGCATTCCACAATTACTTTTGGAAATGACAGTCAGTTTTATGTAAGTTATTTGAATGGATTGAGTCGGTCATTAACGATAGTTCCTGTTAGTTTTGAAGGGTTAGGTGAAGAACAAATAGTTAGTTTAGGAGAACCGTTAATTGATTCTAAAACCGATAAGGAAGTCGTTGCTTATTTTGAAAGTAAAGTTGTGGAAAGTTCAATTTTTTCAATTAGACCTATTTCAGATAAAGAGTTTTTGCTAATAGAGAAATCTTCTATTGGATATTTTCAGGGTTTAATAGGCTCTATGTTAAGTAGTTATAAAAATTTTAAGATTTACAAAATGTTGAATTAGCTTTCCTTGCCTAAAAAATAAGATAATTCAGACTTGCATTAAACTGATAGCTATTCGATAATCTGTTTGTTTTTGTTTTGCTTGAAGATGAAAGTGAACTAGTATGACTGAAAATCGTCGTTTCTCCATCAGTAATACGATAGTCAGAGTATGTGTTAATGTTAATATTAAAGTACAGATTTTGACTTATGAATTTAAAATATCTTAACCCCAAGTTCATAAATATTGAATTATTGTTTTGATTGGTTTTGGCGTTGATTGATATAGTTTGCGATCTAAAAAACTTTGTTTCGTCCTTATTGCTACTTACTCTAATGCCGGGGGAAGCAGTAAATGTTAAAAATGTCCTTGTATTTGGTTGGAACAAGTATGACCAATTGCCCTCAAGTGTTAGGTTGTTTGTTAAATTATTGATTTCTGTGTTTTCGTTTATACTAATCCACGTTCCGGAACCAATACTATCCTTAAATTCATTCAAAGAGTTTTCATTAGATTGAAAACCGCTTAAGCTAAGGCCCCAAGATTTTTGAACTTTCAAACTGCTTTGTTTGTAATTGTTGTAATTGATGTCAAACCCATTTCTTAGGTTGAAGGCGTTATACTTTGATTTAAATTGGTAAGGTGAAAAGTTGTTTCTAAAATCTTTTTCTTCTCGATTTCTATTGCTGGTGTTTAAATTTGAGTTTAATGCAAATTCCCAACGCTCGCCAGTATATCGTTGTAGTTGTGTAGCATACAGCCAATTGTCGTTTAATGTGGTGTAATATTTAGCTGCTTTTTCGGAAGTAATGCCATTGTCTTTTAATACTTTGTCTAGCATTTCAATTTGGTCTATCAATCTAAATCTGAAATCAAGAAAACGGGTGTTTCTGATTTGTGTAACCCCCTTGGAAATATTTTCAATTTGCTCAGGACTTACGCCATTAATTCCTGCTTTTTCAATTAAATCAACAATTAAAAAGGTTGCCATAATAGGGTCGGTAACATACTCCAATCGGCCTTTACCTGCTCCAACGGATAAATTAAAATTTGTGTTTAAATCGTTTCTGTTGTTATTTCTAGTGTTTTGAATGGTCCCATTAACCCTATTTAAATCAGCTCCATTCTGTTGATTTGTTACTATACTTCCTCCTCCACTTAATAAAAAGAAATTGTTTTGTTCATTGTAAAATCGATTGTGAATTTCAAAACCTAAATCTAATGAATTGTTGTTGTCTTTATTAAAATTGCTTGTTGTATCATTGTCTTTTCTAAAATCATTGTTCCTCGTAAAGCCTTTCCCAATGCCAATATGGGCATTGATGTATTGTTGTAATTTATTGGTGTTTACGTCCTGAAAATAATTTAATCTTCCTCTGCCATTAAAAGAAGAGTTTGGTTCGGATTCTCTCTCAATTGGTGGAATAGTGTTGTTTAAATAGGTTTTTTTTGAGTTGTTATATCTACCTTCGCTTTCGGTATTAAATTCAGTAGACAAGCCCCTCAATTTCTGAAAGCGGTACTTGTAGTTGTTGAAATCGTAAGATTGAGAATAAAGGGATAAACTGCCTAATAAAATAGTGAGCAGGAAAATGGTGCTTGTTTTAGTCATGATTTTAAAAAAGGAAAATAGAGATAATAATTGTGGTGTGCAAATAAATAGTGAGTCGCTGATGGTAATAGAAGCTTGTAAACTAAAAAAGCCTCACATTGTGAGGCTTTTTTAGTTAAAATTTATAACCGAATTACATTTGGTTGTCTAGTTTTTGAGCTAACATTGTTTTAGGTACTGCACCTACAATTTTGTCAACCACTTCGCCACCTTTGAAAACCAATAATGTAGGGATACTACGGATGCCATATTTAGAGGCAACACCAGGGTTTTCGTCAACGTTCAATTTGCCTATTACCGCTTTGCCTTCGTATTCTTTTGCTAATTCTTCAACCAATGGTCCAATCATTCGGCATGGTCCACACCACTCTGCCCAAAAATCTACTAATACTGGTTTGTCTGAACTTAAAACGTCTTGTTCCCAACTGGAATCTGTGAATTGTTTTGCCATTTTGTTTATTTATTAATTACTTGTATGCTTGTTAATTGTTATTCAAAAAAAGAGAATTTAAAATGAATACTGCAAAGATAAAATCCACATTCCATTTCAAAGTATCAATTTTTATAATTCTACTATAGGTTTTACTTGTTTATAATTTTTCCATTTCAGCCTGAATGTAAGCCGTTAATTTTTCGCCTTTCAGCAATCCTTTGGATAACATCGCTAGGTTTAATGCTTTTTGTGCTATAGAAACCGCTTCGTTTTCTTCATTTTCAATCAATAGTTTGGCTTTTGGATGGTTGGTGTTTAGAACTGTTTGGTAGCTCAAAGGCATGTTGCCAAACATATTGAACCCATTCATTTTGCTCATTTCTCTCATTCTTCTGTCATATTCACTCTCTGTAATTGTTAACAGTGATTCTTGAGGCGTTAATGCTTCGGCACTGAATTTAATGTCGGTATTTTGATTGGCTTTCTCGAAAATTGAAACTAATTTTTTGCTTTCATCTTCGTCAAGCAAAGCAACGGTTGTGGTTTCTACAGCTATTAATCTGTCCAAAGCATCGGCATCCACTCTTTTACATTGTACTTTTTCATTTTTTTGTTCTAAGTACCCTGTAAAATGATTGTCTAGCGGTCCTTCAAATTTTAAAACTTTATAATCTCTGCTATTCGCTGCACTTACATAACTGTGTTGTATTTCAGCATGGTTGGTGTACAGCATAATGGTATTCCCGTCTTTATCGGTTTGTAATGGTTTTATGGCTTCTATAAAATCATTTATCGTGAAATATTGACCATCGGTGGTTTCTAACAAACAAAAGTCTTTTCCTTTTTCTGCAAATTTCTCATCACTCAACATGCCGTATTTTACAAACAAATCGATGTTTTGCCATTTTGCTTCGTAATCGGTTCTGTTTTGTTTGAAAAGTTCAGCCAATTTATCCGCTACTTTTTTAGTGATGTGCGAAGTTATTTTCTTAACATTGCCATCGCTTTGCAAACTGCTTCTTGACACGTTTAATGGAATATCAGGTGAGTCGATAACGCCATGTAACAACATCAAAAATTCTGGTAAAATATCTTTTACATTGTCTGTAACAAACACTTGGTTGCTGTATAGCTGTACTTTGTGTTTCTCTGCTTCTATGGCGCTGTCCACTTTAGGGAAATAGAGAATTCCTGTTAAGTTGAAAGGGAAGTCAACATTCAAATGAATCCAGAACAAAGGCGCTTCTGCAAATGGGTATAATGTTTGGTAAAATTTTACATAATCCTCGTCTTTTAAGTCAGCGGGTTTGCTCAACCACAATGGCTTTTCTTCATTGATGATTTTGCCGTCAAACTCAATAGCTACAGGAAGGAATTTGCAATATTTGGTTAACAGTTGAGAGATTTTGTAGTTTTCCAAAAAGTCCAAACTGTCCTCAGCGATGTGTAGGATAATGTCGGTTCCTCTTTCGGTTCTGCTGCCTGCTGTTATCGAAAACTGAGTGCTACCATCACATTCCCACAAAGCTGGCTGTGCACCTTCTTTGAAAGACAATGTGTTGATTTGAACCTTGCTCGCCACCATAAAGGCAGAATAAAAACCCAATCCAAAATGTCCTATTACATTCGCATCTGCTTTGTCTTTGTATTTTTGAACAAACTCTTCTGCACCCGAAAAGGCCAATTGATTGATGTATTTTTCAATTTCTTCTTCCGTCATTCCAAGACCATTATCGCTAATGGTTAAGGTTTTGTTTTCTTTGTCAATGCTAACTGTAATTTTAAATTCGCCAGTATCACCTTTAAATTCACCAATACTCGACAATGTTTTAAGTTTGTTGCAAGCGTCGGTGGCATTGGAAACCAATTCTCTTAAAAATATTTCATGGTCACTGTAAAGGAATTTTTTAATGATTGGGAAAATGTTTTCGGTATTTACGGATATTGAACCTGTTTTACTCATACTTTTATTTATGCTTTATCTTGTAAACTTAAGTTCCAAAAATAGTACCTCCTTGTTTTCTAGTGTAATTTTGTCATATTTGCAGACAAATAATGTTTTTTTATCTGTCAAAATTGTTGCTTTTTGTCATTAAGCCTATCGTTTGGGTTTTGTTATTTCTATTGGCGTCGTTATTTGCCAAGGAGGACACCAAACGAAAAAGAAGATTGATAAAAGGCTTACTTATTTTATTCCTGTTTTCAAACGGGGTAATGGTGAATGAAATGGTGTTGTTGTATGAAAGTGAGGGAACCAAAGATTTAAAACCACGATACGAATATGCCATTGTTTTAGGTGGTTTTAGTAAGATGGATTCAAGTCTTAACAGGCCCGTGTTTTACGAAGCGAACGACAGATTAATGCAAGCCATTAGTTTGTATCATCAAGGGATAGTCGGTAAGTTGATTATCAGCAGTGGAAGTGGCAGTTTGCTTAAGCAAGATGAAAAAGAAGCGGATGCTATTGCTTTGTACCTCAAAAATATTAACATTCCCGATTCCGCAATTATTGTAGAAAATAAAAGCAGAAATACCTCAGAAAACATTGAATTTAGTAGTGTAATATTGGATTCACTTAAGGTAAAAACGCCAGTTTTGGTGATATCCAGTGCTTGGCATTTGCCTAGAGTAAAATTGTGCGAAGGGAACAGAGATTTTGATTACTTTGCGACTAATTACATAGCCGACAGAAAAAGAGATTACGCCATTGATGCTTATATAGTTCCGTCTGTAAAGGCGTTGATGATAATGGAATTGATGGTAAAGGAATGGGTGGGATATGTTACTTATGCAATAAAACATTAAGTTATGAAAGTTGAGTCGAGCCATATTATAAAAAAGCAGTTATTGAACATGGAACCGGTGGCACTTACCGAGTTGTGTCTTCGATTGATGAAGTATAAAAAAGAAAACAAGGAATTGGTTTCGTATTACTTGTTCAACAAAGGCGACGAGGCGGAGTATGTGGAAATGGTAAATAATGAACTTACAGAACTGTTTGAAATGATTCCTAGGAATGGCAAATACAAAGAAGTTAAACAGATTAGGAAGATATTGAAATTGGCAAGCAAGCAAATTAAATATTCGGGATTGGCAACCACACAAGTGGAGGTTTTGATTCATTTTTGTAAATTATTAAAGCCAAAAGTTAAGTCATTACAAATGCTGGCACTCGACAATATGTACATACAGCAGTTGAAAAAAATCAATATTGCCATGACCAAAATGCACGAAGATTTGCAATATGACTACCTAAAACAGTTGAGTGCCTTGGAAGGGTAGGTGGGGTTGATTTTATTTCTTCGAAAACCTCTCAAAAGGTATTTATTTCATAGCGACCTCCTCCGGTGATAAGGTTAAGTTTGTGATACAGTAATGGGACATTGGTTTCCCCTGTTTTTAGGGTAGATTTGTGCTGTTTTTAACCCAGAATAGGTATTAGAACTTCGGTATAGATTTTATAATGCTTTTTCTGGATTTAAAATCCTATGCAACTATTTTTGAAAAGAAAGGGTCTACACTATTACTCTATGAAAATTAAATTACTACTCATCGTTACCTGTTTTATTGGGTTTCTTCAATTGAATGCTCAATGTGTGTTCAGTGCACCCAAAACTGCTTGTGTCAATGAGCCCATAACTTTAAGTGCCAACCTTTCAACTCTCGATAAAGTTAAGTGGGATATAAATGGGGAAATAATAAATGATATTAAAAACCCTTCTTATGTCTTTAAAACATCAGGTTTAAAGTATATTAAGATGTATGTCACGGATGAGAATGGTAACAAATGTTTTTATCAAAGCTTTGTCGAAGTGAATAAGAAACCAATCTTGAATTTTAGAGCGCTCCCTCGTTCGTCTAATTTGTGTAATAATTTAAACTATTGTTTTGTGGACAGTAGCACTTCGGGTGAATTGGGAGGTAAGATTTATAAAAGAGAATTTATTTTTGATGACAATAGTAAAAAAGAGGTTTTTGGAGATGGCGTTGTCAATTTTTGCCAATCATTTCCCAATATAAATGGTGCGGTAATAGGAGTAACAATAAAAATTACTGACAATAATGGATGTGTAACGGCTGAAAGAATCAGTAATTTAATCAAATTTGAGAAGTTAGTAGTGCCTAGTTTCACCTCTAACAGACCAATGTCATGCAATAGCGTTACAATGTGTTTGCAAAACAAGTCAGAGATTGCTTTGGAAGATGTTCAAAGTTTTGTGTGGAAATGGGGAGATGGTACAGAGTCGAGAGGGACTAAGGATTCTGTTGCACTTTGGGGTGTTAACGGTGTTTGTCGTCGTTTTGTAACGCAAGGTCCCAATGCAGGAAATTTTAAAACCAAATTGATTGTTCATGCCGATTTTGGTTGTTCGGATAGTTTTGAATATAAAAATTCAGCCACTTTGTATGTTATTAAGAACAAAATCATTGCATCCAAAGATTCTGTTTGCTCCTCCGACGGGCTTATTTCTTTTAGACTAAGAGATACTATTTATCAGGGAAGTAATCCCGTGTTTAATTTTGGAAACCCGTCGTCAGGAAGTTTAAATGTGTCAAGAAAATGGCGAACAAGTCATCGCTATACCAAACCGGGTGCTTACAAGATAAATTTCAGTTTCAGTCACCCCAATGTTGCTTGTGTTACTGCCTTGTATGACACTATATTGGTTATTGGACCACAAACTATAATTGATGAACATCCCAATACTTTAATTGAAGCAAGCCAAAGGTTTCAACCGCTAATTAAAGATACCGTTCGTTTTGCTAACTCAAGTTTGTTTTTTCACAATGACAATGATTTTACAGATGATGATTCTGTGGTTATAATTGCCAAAGACAGTGTATTAGTTAATAAATTATCGGGTCAGGTTCTCGACCCCACAACGGTTGTTTTTAATGCCTCTATTCATGAGTGGGTAAAGTCGGGTTTTAATGCACCGCTCAACCATAGTTTTAATAATAGACCCATCGGTCAAGTGTCACTCAATCCAAGGAATCAAAGGAAAGGAAACAGTCATGTCATTCGTACGTGGGATTTTGACGATGACTATTGTGAACCTTGCACAACAGATACTAAATTAGGAATTAATACGGATAAAAATTGCAGATTTAGTAAAGATTCTACACCACAACATTGGTACACACCTTGGGAGCAAATTTATGCTCAAAAGTTTTCAAACAAAGCGGTATTGATTTCGTATTACAATATAGATTCAGGACGATTGGAATCTAAAAAGTTATGGGCAAGCGATTCTATGGCTATCGTTCGAGACACTGTGTTGTTTTATGGAGATAATGCCAAAGGCATTAGGGCGAAGGATTCACTTCTATTTTCAACTCTTAATAATAAAATAAAAATAAATGGAACGGTGGTAGGTCCTTATCAATCCACTTTTGAAAGGGAATCTGTGCTATATATCGATGCTTTGGATTCTATTTTTGCCAATAAAAATGATGGAAATGGATGGGTTCAATTGGTAGGTCCCAATAATTACACCCTCAAAAAAGGAGATCAAATAAAAATACCGTCTAATAAACATCAATTTTTTAATGTTTTTCAATTAGCTTATTCCGAAGATACGGTTTCGCTTAACCTGTTAGAGGATGGAGGTAAAGTGGTGAAGTTTTTAAAGAATAATGTTGGTTCAAACGATAGTATTAATGCGGCAATGCACAGAAGGTTATTTTACGAAAGCAAAACAGTAAAATGTTTTCAGGTAAAACTAACGCAATTCGATACACTACATCCTTTGGCATGTCAGGATGAAAAGACAGTAACATTGTCACTTCAGCCGCCAACAATGCCGACCTTGCGAAAATTAGGTGTACAGTGTTTTGGTGGGGATGAAAAGGAAGGGATTACCTTTATTTTGGACGACAGAAAAGCGAATTGTTCTTTTACATGGTTAGAATTAAATGTTGATACATCATTAAATAAAAAAGCTTGGATCCCATTGGTTAGTCCTAATTTAACAGCAGGAGGGATGTCGATGGGAGATTTACCGCCCACTAATTCGCCCTATTTTGGATACAAATTTTCAGGAAAGCCTAGTCATAGATATTCCAAACAATTCATAGAAACTCAAATTAAAGATACAATCAGTGGTTACATTAATGTTGGTTTAATCATTGGAAGAGGTCAATGGGAAAATAATTTAAACAATGGAATTAATACGAATACGTATGGTTATCCTTCAGAGTTTATAGACACTGTTTACTTCAATAAATTTGCCCGATTCCCAATTCTAGACAACAAGTTTAGAATAGTTAGGTCAAAAGAAGGGCAGGAGTACACTAAAGTGTGCAGAAAAGACACCATTTGTTTGACAACTAACGTATGGAACAGGACCTATGTGCCCGATGTGGAAGAGTCGGAATGGAGTATTACAGGGGCTAATGTAGGTAGAAACTATAATCAATATTATAATTTGACAGTGACAGAGAAGTATGATAGATTTAAAGAAGTGGCTGGAAATCCCAATGTATTGGAGGATTATTTAACAGTGACCAAAGAGCAATTCTTTGATGGTGTTACAACGGTATTAAGTAAACAGGTTATAAAAATAGCCGTAAATACAAAGTGGCATGTTGAGGCCGATGTGTCTGCGGTTTTTGATTTGTTGAAAGAGAAATTAGAATCAAACGGGGTTAATATTTACGATTTGTCGCCTACGCAACTCAGTGCAATGATATGGAATGGTGTGGGTGTAATAAATAAGCCTTACACAGGTTCTAAAGGGTTTATAGACACCACAGGTTTTGGTCATTTAATTAAGTTTAAAAAAGTAGCCGATGAAAAAACAAGTTTACATTTCAGAGATACTTCAATAGTGCCTATCGACAAAGCCAAAGGTTGGGATAATAAAATATACAATGCCTATTGTTTTGTGCCACAATATTCGGGGTATTATGTTGCCAACTTCAGTTTAAGAAGCAATTCGCCAGAAAGGTGTGTTAAAGCCACCAATACCGCCAAGAAGATACTGGTTGGTTTTTATTCAAAACTAACATTTACTGACACTGTTATTCATCCGGGAGTTAGTATGTCGATGACGCCAAGTTTTAGGTATTTTGAGACTTATCCTGAAATTGCATTTAGGCTTTTAGATCCTAATGATTATTGGAGAAATAGAATTACAGAAGCTGGAAATCCTGGAAGGGAAATGGTAACAAGAACTGATTTAAGTAAGGAGGATGATGGGTTATTACCTCGTTCTGTTTTTGGTGGTTTCCCTTTTAGTACAAGTGGATTAGGCAATCCAACAGTTACATTGGGTGGCAATCAAATACCTGGCAGCCTATACTACAACCAAGATTCTGGTCGCGTTTACACTTTGAGAGTAGCTACAGGAGACAGTTCGGGTTGTTTGGATACTTTTTCTCAAAAAATATATACCGTTTATGCCGATGTTGATTTTGAGGTGAACACTACAACAGGTTTTTGTAAAAGAGAGGTTGAATTTAGAAACAATACTGTTTTGGAAGATCCTTACTTACAGGAGTTTGGCAAACCTGGAATAAAGGTAGTTAAATCGGAAATTGATTGGGGTGATGGTCAAAAAACGGAATATATAGACAGTATGCCTGATGTTGTAAAACACAGTTACAGTGAAAATTTTATGTATAAAATCAAGTTTAAGGTTTATTCGCAAAATACTTTAAACAATGAGATTGTTGTTAGGGATACCCATAGTATGATTGAATTCAATGGGCCATTAGCTTTTTTTGATACCATGATTTCACGTTACTATTTTGTCAATGACGAAGTGAAATTCGAAAACCTAAGTAGATACCGTTGGTCAGACAGTATCATTTGGTTGTGGGACATGGGAGATGGTAATTTTATTACCCAAAGAGATACCTTAACTGGTGCAGGTCTATTTATTACTCACACGTATCAGAAACAAGGGCGTTATCCAGTTACTTTGTACATGTACGAAAGGCATAAAGGAAATATTCAAGTAGTGTGCACCTATCAATACCCAAGTGTAAATTATTATACCAAAGGTAAGTTTTTTATTACTATTGTCGACTCCAATGTAACAAGCATTCAAAGGCTGTTTTCGAAATCTAGTCATTTTGATATTAGGGTCATTCCTAATCCCAATAGTGGGCAATTTAAAGTGAAATTATTGAACCAACAGACAGAAAAATTCAACTTAATTATTCGGGATTTAAGTGGTAAGGTGGTTTATGAAAAACAAGTCAATAACAAAGAAGAAGACTGTTCTGTAAATGTTGATTTTCTAACTAAGGGATTGTATTTTGTGACCATAGATAATCAACAAGAACAAGTCACCCATAAATTGATTATTCAATAAATTTATGGGTTACCTGTTATGGGGGAGCATACACAATTAGAAACAAACTTTATCAAATACATCGAATTCAATAATGAATAAATTTAGTGTAATATCACTTGCTTTATTGTTAATTTCAAGTTGTAACTATTATAAATATAAAAATGCAGTTGGTGTGAGTGTTAATATTGATTTTTGTGATTATAAAGACTTATTTGGTGATGAAAAAAAACTAGATTCTGTAAAAGTGCTATATTGCATTGGGGAGGATAATAGTTGCGGTACCAGAGCCTCTGCAACAACAATTATGGCAGTTTCATCTCAAAAAGATACAGTGTTTATTTTTGAAACATGTGGCAAAAATAAATACATAGTCAACCATAATTATAGATTTATTCCATCAAATATCGTAAATACATTTAGAAATGATTCTTCATGTTTTCAATGGTCTGTAGTTAACTCTAGCGGGACATTCTCAGGAAAATATAAACTTTATTTTGGAAGACTTGAATAAGGTATTTTCTCCATAAGTAGGCTCCCCCTTTTTTAATTTAATTTAATCCAAAAATAGATTATTTATTTAATGATGAAAATGACAAGATTTTTATCCTCCTCACTCAAACACCTTACTACCTACTCTTATCATGTTGCTGCCACATTGAATGGCTAGCAAGTAATCGCCACTCATGCCCATGGACACGGTATGGAAATGAGGGAATAGGTTCAATGTTTGGATGTGGTCGAAATAGTGGCGTAGTTGTTTGAATTCCTTTTCTACTTGTGCAATGTTGTCCGTATTACTTGCCATGCCCATTAATCCTGTAATGTTGATGTTTTTGAACTCGCTGAGTTGGGGATGATTGATGAGCTCGTATAGTTCCTCTTCGGAAAGTCCAAACTTACTGTCTTCAGTGGCGATGTAAACTTGTAATAAGCAATTGATGACCCTGTTGTTTTTGAGCCCTTGTTTGTTTATCTCTTCCAATAGTTTAAAACTGTCTACACTTTGAATCAAATGAATAAAAGGCGCTATGTATTTAACCTTATTGGTTTGCAAATGCCCAATCAAATGCCATTTAATATTGTCAGGTAAGGCTTCTTTTCTTTCCAACAAAGCCTGAACCCTGTTTTCTGCAAGGTGCAACATGCCGGCGTCATACACTTGTTTAATTTCTTCAATTGTTCTGTATTTGGAAACTACAACCAAGTCAACATTTTGGCCTATTTCTTGTTTAATTCTTAATATGTTTTCAGCAACCATTATATTTGCAAAATTAATGAAACCTTACGTGTATTTTTTCTTTTTGATTTTTATGTTTTCTTCGTGCCAATCGGGAGATAAACTCGAGGTTGTAGATTCCAAGCCTGATTGGGTAATTGAAGAGAAAAAAATGATAGATATCATTATGGACTTAAGGGTAGTTGAAGCGGCAGTCTATGTAAATGCCAATCAATTGCCAAGAAATAAAACCAAAGATTGGGAGTTTGTAATGAAAAAACATCAAGTGGCAGACAGTGTTTTTATTAAAAGTCACGAGTATTATGCCGGTTATCCTCAAGTATTGTCAGGGATTTACGAACAAGTGATTGACCGATTGAGTGAAATGCAAGCCGAAAATTACGAAAATCAATAAGTATATCTGAGTGAATTATCCAGTTTCCATAGAAGAAAAGTTAGGGTTTGACAAAATCAGAGAGCTTTTAAAAAAAGAAACCTCAACCGATATTGGTAGAGAGGCTATCAATAAAATTTCTTTTACCAATCAATACAATAAAATTCAGGAATCTTTACAGTTGATAAGTGAGCTTGAATTATTGTCACAGTCGGGCCATTTGTCTAATACTTTTTTTGAATATCTCGAAGATGTATTAAGTTTTCTCAACCCTATTGAAAAAGAGGGTGCCATATTGTACGAAGATGAGTGGATGGTGGTAAGCAGTGCATTGACTTGTTTCAATCAATTGTATTTAGAGGTTTTTAAACAACAGCATTTGGTGCCTTTGATGGCTCAGAAACAAGCGCGCTTAATTGATTTAAGTCCTTGCCTTAGGTTGATAAATGAAGTCATTGATGTTACAGGGAAAATGAAGCCTGATGCTTCGCCTACTTTAAAGAAAATTTCTACAGCCATTAATGAAAAAGAAAGGGAGATTAGAAAAATATTACTCTCTAAGTTTGAATTGGCCAAAAAGAACGATTGGGCAGGGGATACCGAAATAACGATTAGAAACGAGCGCTTGGTAATTCCTATTATAGCTGAACACAAGCGTAAAATCAATGGTTTTGTTCACGATGACAGTCAAAGTGGAAAGTATTTATACATTGAACCTATTGAGTGTTTTGAAGGCAATAATCAGTTGAAAGAATTGGTGCTGGAACGCAAAAAAGAAGTTGAGCGTATTTTGAAACAATTGACTAAGGATGTTTCGGTCTACAAACAAGCTATTTTACACCATGTGCAATGGCATGCTTTTATGGATGTGGTAGTTGCCAAACAAAAGTTGAGCAGTAGATTGAAAGCAATTTCGCCTGACATAGTGAAAGAGCAATCACAAGTTAATCTGATTAATGCCAAACATCCTTTGTTGTATTTGCAGTTTGACAAGGACAATAAAAAGATAGAACCATTAAATTTCCAAACCAATAAAAATGTTCATTTAATATTAATTTCTGGTCCAAATGCTGGAGGGAAAAGTATTGCATTAAAAACAATAGGATTACTTCAATACATGTTGCAGTGCGGTTTGAAAGTGCCTGTTTCGGTGGGTAGTAGTATGAAAATTTACGATGGTATTTTTATTGACATTGGCGACAATCAATCGATAGAAAACAATTTGAGTTCATACAGCAGTCACTTGTGGAGTATGAAAACGTTTATGTCAGAAATTTCATCCAAGTCGCTTTATTTGATAGATGAAATAGGAAACGGAACCGATCCTTCAATAGGGAGTAGTATTGCTCAAGCGATATTAGAACAGTTGTTGCAAGCCGAGGCATTTGGGGTTGTTACCACGCATTTTGGGGAACTTAAGGCTTGGGCAAGCGAAACCAAAGGCGTTATTAATGCAAGGATGTTGTACGATTTGCAACATTTGGAGCCCTTGTTTAAGTTGGAATTAGGTAAACCAGGTAGTTCATTCGCGTTAGAAGTAGCCTCCAAGGTTGGTTTAAAAACACAAGTGATTGAGCGGGTTAGGGAAGTAAATAAGTGGAAAAATCAAATTGATTTGGATGAGCTTATTGCCGAAAATGAAAAAAACAAACAGGAGCTTGTCGAAAACAACAAGAGGATACAAGAAAAGGAAAAGGTGCTTGACCGACTTTTGAATGATTATCAGCAATTGAAAGAAGAGTTAATGTCGAGTAAACAAGCGATATTAAAAACGGCTAAACAAAAGGCTGAGGAGATTATTGATGAAAGTAATAAGAAAGTTGAGCAAACCATCAAAGAAATAAAGGTTGCAAATGCTGAAAAAGAGCAAACCAAAAAGATTAGGGAAGATTTGCAGAAACACAAAAAGCAAATTGAACCTAAGTTGGAAGAAGAGATAAAGCAGGTGCAAAAAACAAAGCCTGTTGAGGTGTTGAAGCTTAAAGTGGGTGATTGGGTTGTGAGAAATGGGCAATCCACCTCAGGCGAAGTCTTAACGGTTAAGAGCTCGAAAGCAGAAGTGTTGTTTGGTCAAATAAAAATGTGGTTGAACATAAGCGACTTAAGTCGTTCCCAAGCCATGTCCAAAAAATCAATGAAAAATCAACAGGTAAATCTTCATTTGTTTGAAAAGCAAAGTCAGTTTTATCCCAATATTGATGTGCGAGGAGTGAGAGGCGAGGAAGCTGTTCAAAAAATAAGTTCATTCTTGGAAGATGCGCATTTAATTGGTGCTAAGGATTTGAAAGTGATACATGGCAGAGGTCATGGCATATTAAGAACTTTGATTAAAGAACATTTAAAGCAAAATAAATGGGTCAAGAAGTTTGAGTTTGAAACCGAACAATTGGGTGGTGACGGCGTGACGTTAATTACCCTGAAATAGATTTTTTGAATTTTCGGTATCTGTAAATCAAGCCTGCCACGATTGTGCTTAAGAAAATCCATAATGCCGTATACCACGGTTGTGAGGATTGGGGCTTTGTAACAATAGGTTTGTTTTTTACTAAAGTTTTAATCGAATCCTCTGTTAGTGTATCAATATGAGCATAATTTCCCAAAATATAAGTTTCACGGAATGTGTCTAGTTTTATGTTTATTTGAGGGAATTCAAATGGAGGATATTCAATTTGTGGAATGCCCATCATCATTGGTATGTCAAACTTTGTGGTAATGGGAAAAAGTACGGAATAGTTCCATTTTTCATCAAAGCTAAAAATAATCGTTCCAGGGTGAAAAAAATAGGGATAAGAGAGTTGTGTTTTTGGGATAGTGAAAAGGGTGGATACTGACAAAGAATCTGTAAATTCAATCCTTAAGCTATCCCAAGTCAATTGCTTTGGGAGGTGAAACTGTAGGGATTCGTTGTAAATAAAATTAGTATCTAAAGTAAATTCTGCGACAGAGATTTTGATTTTTTGGATTGGTGAAGTATTATTTGCGGGTGTATTAACAAGTATATTAAGGATGTTAATGTCTTGTAAATGATTCGTATTGATGCTTATGTTGGTGTTAGAAACAGGGCTGTATAAGGTGTCTTGAGAATAGAGCTGATTTGAGGAAAGTGCGACAAGTAGTAAACTACAAGCATATTTTAATTGCGACTGAGAAACAGGGGAAGTGGGATTATCTCGACTGATTTGATGTTTGTAAAATCTGCCGCAGGCATGAGGGTTGTTCTTTAAGAATTGTTCAATTTCTTCTTGTGTAAAAGAGGTAAAATCAATGACGTTTTTAGCACATGATTGGCAGTGTTTCCCATTTTGGGTAGGAGACATTTGTTCCCAATTTTCATGACAAGGATTTGGAATGCTAACAGGCATGAGGTATAAACGAGATTAAGTCAAGGATATTGTAAAAATCATTAACTTGACAATAAGATGACAAACAAGAAAGGAGTGCTATCTATCAATAGGTCAATCACATTTAATGATTCCTTTAAATGGAATCAATAAAACGTGACCTTACGCTAAAATCCAATTGAATTTGTATTCCGTTTTTGGAACCACTATTCTATCCGCAATTTTGGTCATTCTCTTAGGTAATGCCATTACGTAGTCTCTTGCTTTCTCTGCGTCTTCATTAAACCCTGTCATGGTTTCTATCTTCCATTCGTCAATTAAGGATTGCATAATGTCGATGTAATCGTGCGCTGTGTAAACGCCAATTCTTTGAGCCGCATCACTAAAGTTGGAAAATATATTAAGCTCTGAACCTAACTGTTTTAAGCATTGTGAAGGCATTAATATTTTACGTTTCATCATGGTTTCAAACGCAATCATCATTTCACTTGGGTCTAGTTCGAAAATTTTGCTTACAAATAATTTATAGGCTTTGGCATGTCGTGCTTCATCCGCAGCAACCAAACCGCAAAGTTTGGAAAGCATATTGTTGCCTTCTTGCTTAGCTATAGACGCTACTCTTCTGTGTGAAATGTTGGTTGCCAATTCTTGAAAACTGGTGTAAACGAAGTTTTTATAAGGGTCGGTTGCGGCTAAATTGTCAAATCCATCTGCTATTAAAAATTGGGTTGATGCCTCAAACTGCCTCATGTCTATTCTGCCACATAAGTACAAATAGCGGTTTAATACATCGCCATGTCTGTTTTCCTCAGCAGTCCACCTTCTAAGCCACTTCATCCAACCGTTGTTCTCGTATTGATTTACCCCCTTAATACCAGACAACCAAGTTTCGTATGTCGGTAAAGCCTCTTCGGTAATAGTGTCTGCAACCAAAACCGCCAAGAAATCATAAGACAAATTTTGTGCTTGTTCTTGAATGGTTTTTAAGTCGCTAATAAAGCTTGTATCAGAAGTTAAAGGCAATAGTTCAGAGGCTTGCCAATTGGTTTCAATAGGTTTTAAATAGTCGTCGCTTATTGAATCTATAGTGGTTCCAATATGTAACATAACTTCGGAACGCTGATCGCTGATTTCTGGGGTCATTAAATGGTATTAAGTCTGTAAAGGTAATAATTTGTATTAATTATTATGAAAATTATTATTCAATGTTAACCAATGTATTCAATTCAATATTGAATTACAATAAAGCAAACAATATGGTAAAATTAATTTAAAATAGTTTTAATGTAATTAATGGATTGTGAATTAATCAACTAGGCATTTAAATAAATCCCATCTTCTTTGATAACAATTAATTTCTGCTTATAAAGTAAGCCAATTGTTTTTTTGAAATTTTTTTTACTCATCCCCAAAATGGCTTTAATTTCATCGGGATGACTGTTGTCTGTGAGATGTAAAACGCCTCCCTTTTTGTTTATTTTGTCCAAAATCAGTTGTGAACTTGGCTCTATAATATTACGGTATCCAATGGGTCTCAGTGTAACATCAATTTTGTGGTCATCTCTTATTTTTTTAATGTAACCTTTAATTTTGTCGCCTGTTGTAATGTCAATATAAATGTCGTCGAAATACACCAAACCAAGGTGTTTTTCATTAATTACTACATTGAATCCCAAATCGGTTTTGTTGGCAATAATCAAATTGACTTCTTCGTTTTCTTCCACTGTTAATTCCTCGTTTTTTAAGTAACGATTAATTCTTTCTGTGGCGGCCAATCTCCCTGAACTTTTGTCTAAATACATGTAAACCAAATAGGACTGACCAACACGCATTTTACTAACTTGCTCTTGAAAAGGCACAAATAAATCTTTCTCCAAACCCCAATACATAAAGGCACCACCTCTGTTAATGTCCACTACCTCCAAGCAAGCAAAGCGGTGCATTGTTACATAGGGTTTTAGTGTTGTGGCAACCCATCTTTCTTCATAATCTAGGTAAACAAAAACCTCGATTTCATCATCCACTTTTATGTTTTTGGGAACATATTTATTGGGTAAAAGGACCTCATCTCCTTCCGCATTCCCCAAAAAAGCACCCGGAGCGGTTAACCTCAAAACTTTCAGTGTATTGTAATTGCCTATTTCTAACATCCAAGTGCAAAGGTAATGTTTTAGTTTGATAAGCTTGGTTTGGGATAAATTTAACTACATGTTTTTGCTAAACTTAATGTTGCTTAAATCTATTTTAAAATCGAACCAGCTATTGCAATGAAGCTTCTTTGTTAAATTTATTTCAAAGTAGAATCAAGTTTTCGTCCTAAAAATTGATTAAACCATTGAGCACTTTCTTTCAAAGTTCTTTTTTTTGTCACAAAGTCCACATGTATTAATCCAAATCGCGGTTCATAGCCTTCGGCCCATTCAAAATTATCAATAAGTGACCATGTAAAATAGCCTTTAATATCAACCCCTTCATTCTTGGCATTTAACACTTCTTGAAGGTGCGATTGGTAAAATATAATTCGTTGGTAATCTTGTATACCATTGTTTTCTAACACATCATTAAGGGCAATGCCATTTTCGGTAATGTATAAAGGCGTGTTTAATTGGTATTCATTCAGTTTTATTAATGTATGATAAATGCTAGGTGGGTGAATCTCCCAATTCATCATGGTTAATTCCTTGGTCCTTTTTACCGCCGGTATATGTTTGATGGGGAGTAATGGGTTTAGATAATTGTACTTAAATAATTCTCGGGTGTAGTTTTGTACGCCAATAAAATCAAGTGGTGTTTTCAGTAAGTGTTCGTCTTTTTTAAGGTAGTTTTTCTGAGATTTGGTAAATAATTTGATGCTTTCAATCGGGTAGCCTTTGCCAATAATTGGCTCAAAAAATAATCTGTTAATCAATGTGTCTGCAAGCTTAGCTGCTTTTTTGTTGTGTGGTTTAGAATCAGAGCTTTCTATGTGTGTAAATGAAAATGAGGAACCAATCTGAAGTTCAGGATTGATTTTTTTTAAAGCAAAATAGGTTTTATTAATACATAAGTTGGCGTGATGTAATGCCTTAATAAAGGGAGTTACTCCTTTTCTGCCAGGGGCATGTATCCCAAAAAAATAGCCTGCCCCAACAAATACAGAAGGCTCATTCAATAAAATCCAGTGTTTTACATTTGGTAAGTGTTCAATGCAAGCAGTGGCATATTGCTCAAACCATTGCACTATTTCAGGATTAGTCCATCCGCCTTTTTTCTCAAGAGCCTGTGGTAGGTCCCAATGGTATAAGGTTATCCATGGAGTGATGCCGTTTTCCAAACAATAAGCGACGATAGATTGGTAAAACTCAAATCCTTCAATGTTGATATTTTCACCGTCGGGCATTACACGTGCCCAAGCAATGCTGAATCTGAAATGCTTGAACCCTATTGATTTTAAATGATCAATATCTGTTTTGTAGTGTGTGAAAAAATCAGCAGAGTTTTTTAGGTGTTCTCTGTTTTTAATGGGGTGTTTTTTGAAAAATCGGGATGGGCGATTGCAAAACTCATCCCAAATAGAAGGTCCTTTTCCACCTGAGTCCGTTGCAGATTCTGTTTGCGCTGCCGAAATAGAGGCGCCCCAAATGAATGATTCACCAAAGTGATTTACCGTCAAGCTGTGTGAATGTTAAATTCTTTTAGTAATTCATTAATCCCAATCTCTTCATCTTCCTCTGCCACACTTGTGTCTGTAGTTTCTTGGTAAGTGTACAATTCCCATTTGTTGTTGTTGTATTCCAGGGCAGTTAGGTTTTCAACCCAATCGCCACTGTTCAGATAAAGGATGGATTTATTATTGGTATTAATGGTTTTAATTACGGGTTGGTGAATATGGCCACAAACCACAGTTTGACAGTCTTCGGAAATGCCATAATTAATACAAACTTCCTCAAAATCATTGATGAATTTAACGGCTTTTTTAACGCTATTTTTAATTGCTTTTGAAAGCGAAACACGTTTGCGCCCAATTTTGTTGAGGCAATAGTTGACAAATGTGTTGAGGATGATTAAAAAGTCGTAACATTTGCCGCCCAATTTGGCAAGCCATTTAGCATGTTGAACGCTAAAATCAAAAACATCTCCATGGAAAAATAAGGTTTTGTTGTTGTTGATGTTTAAAACAAGTTTATTTAATAGCTTGATTTGACCGAAGTTCATGTCAGCAAACTTTCTTAATAACTCATCATGATTGCCTGTAATGTAGTATATATCAACCCCTTTGTTGGAAAGTTTGAGTAAGTGACGGATTATTTTCATGTGACTTTTTGGGAAGTATTTTTTAGAAAACTGCCAAATGTCAATAATATCGCCGTTTAAAATGAGGGTTTTTGGTTTGATGCTTTTTAGGTAAGATAAAAGTTCTTTAGCCCTACAGCCATAAGTACCCAAATGAACGTCAGAGATCACTACTATATCTACGCTTCTTGCTTCCATTATTTTTTCAAACAGTTACGGATTGAAATAAAGAATAAATCAAAAAAGAGAGATTGAATAAAGTCTACAATTCGGTTTAACATGTTACAAAATTCGCAGTTGAATATAAAAAGAACATGAATTGTGTGTTAACAAAAAAAGACAATTAACAAGTGTCGTATTTTTAGGATTTTAGATTGAAGAATTAAGATTTTAGAGTTTAAAAGAAAGAAGTTGAAATGAAGGTTGTCTACTAATAGTTATAGAAATAGAAAAAAATATTTTTTAGAAGTTAGAGTCCAAAAAACAATTCAATAATTCAACAATCACGCTGCACGGCGAGAAACAATCTCCCCTGCTGTCATGTCGACGAAGTAGCCATCTTTTTCCGACAGCTTTTCAAAGAGAACCAAGATACCTCCGTTGTCGGTATGACAATACCACAAAAAGATTCTGAAACCGGTGCTGAACTTGATTCAGTAACAATTCCCAACTTCATCTAAATGTGCAACTTAAATAAACCGTCATGCTGGAAAAAGCTGTGCGTTGATTATGCGTTGTGCTTTTATTCAGCATCTTTTGGTCGATGTAAACATAATTCCGATACCTGTCCTGAATTAGATTCTGAAACCTGTGCTGAACTTGATTCAGTATAAATTTTGAGGACAAAATTTTCCAGAATGACTAACGGATTATAAACAAATAAACACCCTTCGAGAGCCTCAGGGTGACAATATAACAATCACGCTGCACGGCGTGAAACAATTAAACAATATAACAATTCAACAAACATCCTTTTGACACCCTTCACTTCTCTTTACTTCGACTATGCTCAGTATAAACTAACTCTGGGTAAACAAGCTCAGTATAAACTCACTCACGTGACTTGGCTCAGCCAAGTGGGTGACAATTAAACCCTTCAACCATTTAAACCCATTAAACCTTTCAACAATCACGATGCTCGGCGAGGAACAATACAACAATTCAACAATTCAACAATCACGCTGCACGGCGAGAAACCTAACCCCTAAATCCTAGTATTCCCCGCCCACTTTCCTTGTGTTTAATTTTGTGTTGTTGATTTTGGGTAAATTAGTGGGTTTTGAGCTTAGATTGACACTGTCCGTTAAGCTATTCATAAAGGCGATTATTTGTTTAATCTCTTTTTTGCTCAACTCCAGTTTGTCAGTTCCTAAAGTTTGATATTCCAAATGAATGCCTACTCCAGCTCCACCGCCATTGTTGTAAAATGTCATCACCTCATCTAGTGTTTTATATGCCCCGTTGTGCATGTAGGGTTGTGTTATTTCTATGTTTCTAACGGTTGGTGTTTTAAAAGAATAAACATAGAATGGGACTTGTTCTTTCAATAATGCGCCCCCTCTGCCTTTGTCTGAACCCAAAACTTGCTTTTTTTGATTTGGGTTTTCTGAGATCCCTAGTATTTCCGATTCGGATTCGGTGTACAATGGCGGAACAGAACCATTAAATACGGGTGCAAAATGGCAAGTGCCACAAGCCGCTTTTCCCATAAATAAGTTAAAACCCTCTATAATGTTTTGTTCTTTTTCGTTGTAGTTGGTATTGGAGGTTCTAACTAATTGGTCGAAAGGGGAGTTAATGCTTCGCAATGAAGCCACATAAACACTCATAGCAAATTGTGTGTTTTGGATATTTATGGCGCTTGTGGTATCCAAGTGGAAAGCTTTGCTATACAACATTTTGTATTCAGTACTTTGGTTGATTTTATCTAATATATCATTCCAATTGGTGTTGAATTCCGAGCCATTCATGATTACATGTTCCATTTGGTCTGTGAGGTCATGCGCTCTTAAGTCATGAAAATAGCGGTCACTATAAATACAATTAATAAGAGTATGGGAATTCCTATTTAAATGACCTTCATAATTATAAGCCAAACTTTTAGCCAATTGGTCGGTGAAACCTTTTTCGGGATTGTGGCAGCTTGCACATGAGCGTTGGTTGTTGGCCGACAAAATAGGGTCAAAGAATAATAATTGTCCCAATGTTTTGGCATCATTGTTAATGAATTTTTTGGGTACATTGATATAATAATCTGAATTTAAAAAATCAGAGGCAAACAAATTAATAGACAAATAATTAAATGCTTGTGGTTTGTTGTTTATTTCAGAGGGTAATTCCAGTTCTAAAGCTAAATGAGCTTTTAGTAGTTGGTCGAAAAGCGGATTAATCACTTGGGTCAAAAACGCATAGCGATTGAATGTTTCAAAATTGTTGTTTTGTTTTAAATAGGTAATGCTTTTATTAAGAGTTTCAAAAATAGAATCACTCAATAGTTTATTTTTGAGCTCAATTTCAGGTTGGAAAAGTGTTAAATCGGATTGCATGGTTTCAAATACACTCAAAGCATCTTGAATGCCATTGCTAGAGCCAGGTGTGTCAAAACCTGTTAAACCCAAAGTCGCTATTCTGATTAATTCAATTCTTGAGGCAATGAAAATGTCTCTTGAATAAATTTCAGGTAAAGTCAATTGGTTCAGTTGTTTGGTCATGTAATCCAATTGGATATGCATGTCTTTTGTTAAGTGTTCAGCGGAATCATCAAAGAGTAATTCATCTAAAACTTGTAGGCCTTTAGGTTCTAATACATTTGCGCCAAAGCTGTTTTGTTCCAACTTGGGCAAAGGAGCGCCATTGATGTTTTCTTTAATAAATATAGCGTTATAATGTTCAGCTAAATACTCCCATGATTTATATGATTTTCTTAAGTCGAAATAACTTGCTTTTAAAGCTTCAAAACTCAATGTTTTTTGTTCAAACTTGAATAGTTTCTCATTGAATTCCTGAACACTTATTTTGAAATTCTCAAATCTTTTCAGGTCATTTTTTTTAATGATTTCAATGGATGAATCACTGTTTTTAAATGCAGAAATACTTATAATGATGATAAAGAGTGAAGTTATAGTATATAATTTATTCATAATGCATTGGGTTTATTGAATGAAAAAGAACCGATACTTTCGTATCAGTTCATTTAATGTTTGTTTAATGTTTTGAGTTAAGGTTATTCAACAATGAATTTTTGTGTCATTCCTTCAGCATTTCTGATGAAATAAACACCAGATGCTAATTCTTCAATATTAATTAAGTTAACACCTCTTGCTACTATTACTCTTTGTCCTTGAGCATTGTAGATGGCAATATCAGTTGTTTGGTTAAAATTCAATTCTCTTGAAGCAGGATTAGGATAAACCGTAAACACATTGCTTTCTTCTTTCACTGTATTGATAATTGAAGTTTTATTAACTTTAAAACCAGAGATAGCATAGGTTAATGAGTTGTTAAAAGGGAAAGTATTAGAAGTGCTTGGGTGCTGAGAGTTAAATAACATCGTATTTTCGTCAATTGCAACTCCACCAGTTATTTCAGCACCTGGAGAACATGCAGTAATTCTAATTAAATTATTGAAAGTTGGGTTAGGAATACTTAAGTCTAATAAATAAGTTTCGCATACAACATTTATATTGGATGGCATTCTGTTCCAGTTTGTGCCATTTAAATCTTCTTGAATAATTAAGTACTCTTTTCCATCAATGTTGATGTTGTGAATTCCATCAGGGTTAGAGAAGTGGATTGGAGGGTAAGCAAATCTATTTTGAGAATTAAGTGCTGGAGCTAAAGGTCCACCTTCAATGTATGAACGTATTAAGTTTGTAGCTGGGTCGAATTCTAAAACTCTACCATAATAGTCGTTAAATTTACCTGCTCTTACTGAGTCAGCGGCTTGAGCATCAGTTCCAGTAAAATTAACACCTTTCAGAACTCTAAATCTAGCTTTATAACCATCTATTAATCCTTGACCAACAACACCGTATCTTGCATTGCCAGTGTTGAATGTAAAAGCATCTCTACCAGTTTCTGTAATATAAATTTTACCATTAGCTACAGTACCCCATTCTAATCTGTTGAACATAGAAGCACCTCTTCTTACTGCAACAGTATTTAACTGTAATAATGTATCTAGGTTGTTTTCGATTGAAATCCATTTAGTAGGAGCATCTTGTTTGTATACATACAATTGGCCTGTAGTAAAATCGCCTGCAGTTGTAGCAACAAATTTTGCTAAAATACCCGGAGATCCATCTTCGAATAAATAAACGGTTTTGTTGTCGTTCATTACCACTCCGCCTTCCCAACCAGCTCTTCCCCAGTTGTATTGTTTTCTTACTGCTTTTGCATTGTTTGGGTCTATTTCTACCATCCAATTTAAGTTTTGAAATCTTTTTAATGTTTTGCCATTAAAGCCTGGAAAACCTGCAGGTGTTGTAGTTCCAATCACGAAGTCAGAAGTATCTTTAATCCCGTTTCCATTATTAAAGATTTGTCTGTTACTACTTTGCATCCACTCTTCAGCGGTCCAGATTCTACCACTTGGAGCATTAATACCACCGCAATTCATTCCTGTTTCACCAACAGTATTAACGAAATCTACGTTAAAGAATTTGCCTTTTCTGCCATCAGTTAAGGTTTGGTCAACCACTTCTAGTTGGTCGATTGCACCTCTTTTTAGTTTGAACATGGTCATACCACCACCATCACCAATTTTAGCATCGCTTGTTACCATTTCATGATTAACGATTACGTTGCCTAAAATACCATTTGAATTAATAGGAGCTTTTGCAAACCCAATAAAATCGTGCCATTGTTTAGCAACAGATTTACCAGCAGGATTGCCATAAGTTGCAGTAGTTTGAACCGTGTCAACTCCACCAACAAACAACACTTGTTGTTTAAGTGGGGATCTTGGCATCCAAATGGTTTTTACAGACCATGCAGTGTCAATGTTCATTGGAAACGGTGTTTGTGCATTTGCTGCAAAAGCAGACAAGCCCAAAGCGATAAAAGTAAAAATTTTCTTTTTCATTTTAATTAAATATTGTTGATGCAAAACTGCAGTGACAATGTTACCAATAGTTTGGTTTCAAATGAAAAGATTAGAAAGTTTGTGTTAAAATTACAAGACTTTTATGTGTTTTTTAAATTAAAACAACTGCCTGTGCTAATGAAGACTGTAAGACTCGGGGATTTAAACGTTTGTCAACTAACAATATAGTTAAAGTTAGTATCGAAATGGGCTGTATTAATAAAATGTTTAATTTTACTCTTTTGCAATTTTTTTTCTCACAATATTGTTCCCTAAAGTATAGCTTAAGGTGTAAATACCGGTTTTAAGCATCTCGATATTGTTAATTATGATCGTATTATTTTCAATGGCATAATAGTTCGATAACACCAATTTACCATCTGAAGAATACATTTGAATTAAACTCGAGGTTTCCTCTGAATTTTCTAATTGGATATTAATATTGTCTTTGCAAGGGTTGGGAAAAGTAATATTCTTTTTGTGGTTTTTAATTGAAGCGAGAATTGTTTTTTCTTCTTCCTGATAGATTCTGATGTAATCAATTTCTAAAGCACTTTGAGTAAATGATTGGCTGATGTTAGGAAGGATAGCAATATTTATAAGTAGGTATTGTTCCAAATCAAAGGGCCAAGTGCTGTTGTTTTTTAATGCAGGTTCATAAGTGTAATGAACGACTGAATCAACGCTGAATTCAATTTTATCTGGAGTCCACTCCATAGAATACAAATGAAACGAATTAGAAGCATTTGGAATTGTTTGTCCTCCTAAATTGACGGTATTGCCAAAACTAGAAGGGGAATGGATAGCACTTTGAACAAAATTTTGATTTTGCCCCCAATGTTCTAGAATATCTATTTCGCCGCATGCCGGCCAAGGGGTTTTGCCAAAACCTAAGTTGTGCCAATAAGCCCCTCTTTCATCAATGTTTTTTCCTAACATCCACACTGCAGGCCACGTTCCAACGCCAAAAGGAAGTTTTGCGCTAAACTCTACTCTGCCATATTTAAAGGCAAATTTTGAATTAAGTCTAGCAGAGGTGTATTGTTTGGTTTGTCCTTGGTCTGTGAAGTTTTCTTTCTTTGCTATCACCTTCAAAAGTCCATTTTCAACAATAGAATTACTTGTTCTGTTAGTATAATGCTGAATTTCACCGTTATACCAACTGCCAGATGTAGGAAGTTGTGTTTGATGATACCAATTGTTGTCATTAATAGCTCCGTTCGTGTTAAATTCATCAGCCCAAACAAGTTTTGTGTACAGAGATTTAGTTGGAGGAGTAGCCTCGTATTCAAAATCATCAAGATAGGCTAGTACGCTGTCTCTATTATTTTCCCCATTGATTTGAATAACAACTCTATTGAAATCTTTTCTAAGAATCGGAGGCAACGATCCTGCATTTAAGTTTCTGTATGAGTCTTTGGCAAAATCAAACGTAATTGTTTGCCATTCATCTGTAAGTATAGTTTTGATTATTTCCGATTGGGTCGACCAAGGTTCGTTAATTTTGCCATCTTGAAGTTTTAAAGAAACTTGATTGATTTGATTACCAGATAGTTTGTTAGAAGGGACAAATATTTTTAATGAAAAGACACTTCCTTTGGAAAGGTCAAAGTTTCTATCATTGTCAAATCTGACATTGGCGTATAAGCCGCCTTTGTCTGAATATTCCAAAACCTTAGAAGAGTTATTTTGTGGAGTGTTATTCGGATTTTGTATTCCGAGTTTAATGAAACAATCATCGCCTTCCCAAGAATTGATATTTCCATTCCCTTCAAAATCGTCTTTTAAGATTTGCGAATTCGAGATAAAGGGAAAAATCATTCCAATAAAACAAAAGGTTAATTTTTTAAACATAATTGATTTTTTAAAATAAAGGCTAATTTGGCAAATGTAATTCTTTTTAAAAACATATCATTATACTGTAATTGTTTAAAATATGAAACCCATTAAATTATTTATTTTTTACATGAAAATAATCGGGATTTTCAATAAAAAATGGAATATTTATGTGTTGTTTATAACAATTGCCAATGTTAATTTTAAAAATAAATAGTGTAATTTTGTTTGTAATTATTTAATATGTAGCGGGTTAAATATTGTAGTAGTAGTGATGTAGTGTCAATATTTGTTAATTCAATGTTAAAAAATTTAATTTGTTTTCGGTTTTAATTAAAAAATAGATAAAATGAAAAAAAATTACAAATTTAAAATGTTTAAAGTCAGTTTGATGCCTCAAATTGCTTTCTTAACCTTGCTATTTTCAAGCATTGGTTTGCACGCTCAAAAAAATCCAATTGATTTTGAAACAGGTGGTCATGGCGCAACTTGGACGTGGACTGTCTTTGAAAACAGCTCAAACCCAGCTGTTGAAATTATTACAAATCCGGATCAGTCAGGGATTAATACTTCATCTAAAGTTATGAAATTTACAGCTTTACAAGCTGGAAATCCATGGGCAGGTTGTGAATCAATGCATGGTTCAACAGATTTAGATACTTTTTCTTGGAATTCAAATAACCGTATCATTAAAGTTATGGTATGGAAATCAGAAATTAGTGATGTCGCTATCAAAATCGCTTCAAGCACAAACTGGTCAGAGACTGAAGTTAAAATTCCTAATACAAAAATTAACGAATGGGAAGAATTGACTTTCGATTTTACTAATAAAATAAATCCTCCTTCAGGAAATGGTGTTTTAGACCAAATTATTATTTTTCCTGATTTTCAAACAAGAACAAGCGATAATATCTGCTATATAGACAATATTACATTTAACGCAGGAACAGCATATGAACCAACTACAGCAGCCCCAACTCCTACACAAGCATCTGCTGATGTAATCTCAATGTTTAGTAATGCTTACACTAACATAGCTGTAAATACATGGAGAACAGATTGGTCAGCAGCAACTCTTTCTGATGTTCAAGTAGCAGGAAATGATACCAAAAAATACTCTTCATTGGATTTTGTAGGAATTGAAACTGTTGGAGCAAATCTTATTGACATTTCAGACATGTTATACTTCCATGTTGATGTTTGGACTCCCAATGCAAATACTTTTAGTGTAAAATTAGTTGATATTGGTGCAGACGGTAATTTTGGTGGAGGTGATGATAAAGAACATCAAGTTACTTTAACTCCAACTAAAAATGGTTGGAATAGTTTTGATGTGCCTATGTCTGATTTTACAGGATTAACCTCTAAAGAACATATTGCGCAATTAATTTTTAGTTGTACTCCTGCCGGTCAAGGGACTTTATATTTGGACAATATTTTTTACCACAAATCGCCAATAATCGACCCTAATACTCCTCAAGAAGCTGCACCAACTCCAGTATTTGTAGGAACAGATGTGATTTCATTGTTTAGTAATGCTTACACCAATAAAACGGTTAATACTTGGCGCACAGATTGGTCTCAAGCAACTTTAACTGATTTGCAAATCAAAGGTAATGATACTAAAAAATACAGTTCTTTGGATTTCGTTGGAATTGAAGCTATTGGTGCAAATGTTATTGATGCTTCAAGTATGGATAGATTTTATTTCAATGCTTGGACGCCAAATTTAACTTCATTTAAAGTGAAACTAGTTGATTTTGGTGCTGATGGCGCATTTGGCGGAAGTGATGATAAAGAACATGAACTTACATTGACTACTCCAACCTTAAGCAGTTGGAATACTTACGACTTGCCTTTGTCTAGTTTTACTGGACTAACAACCAAAGCACACATTGCTCAATTGATATTAGTAGGAACTCCTACAGGTGCTGGTACTGTATTTATTGACAACGTATTGTTTAGAAAAGAAGCACTTTCTGTGTCTAATACTACTTTAAATACTATCAATGTTTATCCAAACCCAGCAACTGAACAAGTTACTTTGTCATCAACTAATACTATTGCTTCTGTTGAAATATTCAATAGCTTAGGTCAAAAAGTGTTAAACTTAAATTCTGATTCAAATACCGTGACTATCGATATTGCGAATCTTAACAAAGGTATTTATACTATAAAAACAAACACCGACAATGGACAATCTGTTTCTAAACTGATTGTAGAGTAGATCTTTTTTAAATTGTTGTTAAAAGCTGGATGTGATTTAATTCGCATCCAGCTTTTTTATGCTCATTAATAAAGGTAACTTGCTAATAGGAAATGAATTATATTTTTATTCTTTGTTGCCGTTGCTTTCGAAATTAATCAAAAACTCAAATAAATCTTGGTGAGTCTCTAGTTTTAATTTTTTCCTTAAACGGTACCTGCTTATTTCAACCCCTCTAACAGATATGCTAAACAGTTGGGCCATTTCTTTGCTCGATAAATTCATTCTTAAGTAGGCACAAAGCTTTAATTCTTTGGAGTTTAAATCAGGATAAGCCTTTTTTAAATTATTTAAAAAATCACTTTGTACGTTTTTTACATGATCTGTAAACTTATCCCATTCTTCATCTAATTTCTCGTCCGATTTTATTTGACGTAATATTTTTCTAATTTCACTCGCCTCCACTTGGTCTTTGTTCTGTAAAACTAGATTGTTTAAATGACTCGTTAACTTGCCTAAAAAAGCTTTCTTCTGAAGTAAATTCATCGCAGTACTTGCCAAGTCCTCACTCTTGTGCTTTATCTCCGCTTGAAGATTGTCATTGGTCAATTGCATTATCGCTTTTTCGTTCTTTTCTAGCTCAAGCTGATGTTTATAGTTTATTTGTCGCTGCTCTTCCTCAAATTTAAGTTTCGCCTCCTGCATCCTAATTTGTGCTTTTTTCTGTAGTTTTTTCTTCTGTAGTTTAAGTAATGTGTAAAACACAGAGAATGTGATTAATAGATAAAGCAAATAAGCCCAAATATTTCTATACCAAGGGGCTTTAATTTCAAAACTGTATGAGAATTGCTTAAACTCGTTGGATGGTCCATGTCTTGATTTTAAGTGAAATATGTACTTCCCCTCTTTGAGATTTGTATAGTCTTTTTCAGGGGTTGAACTCCAATTGCTCCATTTTTTATCATGACCTTCCAATAGGTAACTAAATTCAATGTTTGATTTGTGTCTCAAAAATGAGCTTGCAAATGAAAACCGGATAGAATTTGATTTATAAGGAATTGAAGTTTTTAAATTGCTGTCTTTTAGAAGATTATTGAATCCTCCGTAAAGGATAGAATCGCCACTTCCGAAGGTTTTTACTGAACTAATATAAGTTTCATAAGGGAATATTTGCTTCGAGTACTTGTTGTAATTGATGTTGTAAAAACCAATGTCTGAGCCTATTATAGTATTTTCGGAATCGTAGCTGTAAATATTTTCAAAACCACTTAACACATGATTGAATAATTCAGGTATGTATTTTACAACAGCTTGTGTTCCTTTAAAGTCCACTATGCCCAACATTTTGTCTTGGACAAACCAAATATTGCCATTCAAGTCTTCTTTTAAATACCTTATTGGGATGTTGCCTAATATACTTTGATAGTATTTAGACGGTATGATTTTGTTGCTTTTTGGGTCTATTTCATAAATGCCTTTAGTCGTAGCAATTACAATTTTGTTTTTTATTTTAAAAACATGATTGTCTAATTCTGAAGGTAATCCATCTTTTAATGAGTATTTTTTAGTGCTATTGTCTGTTATATTGATTTTATATAAACCATGATAAGGGTGTGATACCCAAATGGAATTATTTTCTACCTCCATATAACGACTTGATTCAATGAAGTTTCTGATAGAACCATCGTTTTTGAGTTCGCCCTTCTCTTTGCTAAAAAGTTGAATACCAAAATAATTTCCGCATGCTATTTTAGGAGGATTACTCCCACTTATTGGCTTGAAGGTCCAAAAGCCTAAAGATTTGAAAACAGGGCTTGCTTTGTCGTTATCAACTTTCCATAATCCATCATCTCTGCTCACAATTAGTTGATTGTCATAAGTATTGACATTCCAAGTTAAGCCATTCATTATTATTTTAGGTTTCAATGAAAGTGAACCTAAATTGTTTTTTTGTCTAACATCTATAGATTGTAAACCTGTGGACAATGCAAAATATAAATCACCATTTAAACTGATAGCGCCATGCCCACTGCCGTTGTTAAATGAGTTGGGATTTATATGGTAAATGGAGTTTCCCCAATCAATAAGTGCAATGCTGTTGTCCATTCCTATCCAAGTGCATCCATCAAAACCACTGTAAAGGCAACGGATTGTATTGCTTACTAATCCTTGTTTGGAAGAAATATTTCCCAAGATATTCCCTTTTTTATCTATTTTGTAAAGTCCTGAATTATAAGAGCCTAATAAAAAATGATTGCCATCGAGGACCTCAATAGTTGTAAAGTGGTCTTCGTTTATCAACGCATTGATTTTAAAAGGGAGTATTTGATTTTGGGTTAATAAGAACAGACCATTGCCGGTGGTACTCACCAAACTAGTGTCTTTCCCAAAGGGTTTAATATCAGTGATTTGAAATCCGTTAGGCAACAAACTTTGATTAATCAGAGGTTTCCATCTGCCATTGTTGTAGAGCAGTATTCCGCTTTTCTTGTCTTGAGTTATGAGTTTATTGTGGTGTTTTTTTAGCGAAGTCCAAGTTGTTTTCGGTTTAAAATAAGAGATACTGTTGTTAGAATATCTGAAAATAAACTGAGGTGTCATGAAAAAAACATCTTGGTCAATTATTTCGATATTCCAGACATCGGCAAATGAGCTAACAGAGGGAGGGAGCTGTTTTTTTAAAGAGGTAAAAATGAATTTCCCTGTTTTGTCAGGTTTAAAATAGCCAAATTCGTCTTGTGCACCCACATATAATCGACCATCATTGCTCATGGCAATAGATCTTACAATGGTTTTGTTAGGCACTGGATGTAATTCCCATTTTACGCCATTGTATATCAAAAGCCCTTCGTTATTGGCAATAAATAATCTGCCCATATTGTCTCTCTCAATATCCCAGTTTTGTGTGCCGGCGGAATATTCGGATTTTGTGAAAATAGAAACTTTTGCATTGTAAAGTTCCCCTTGTCCAAAACTATTGAAAGTAAAAAGTAAAAGATACAAACCCAAAAGTAACCCTTTTTGAGAGTTGCATTTTTCTTTGCTTTTGTTACGGACTTGTATTGTTTTTCTTATGTTAATAATGCAAAAATAACCAAATTTTTCAGTTTGATGTAGTAGTGTAGTAGTTTTTGTTAGTTGCAATGTTATTCAAAAGATTATTTTTGTCAAAAATTAGTTATTAATAACATCAAAATTAAATAAACTCTGTTAGTTGTAAATAAAAAGTATATGCCCAATAAGAATATAGAAATGATTAAAAAAGTGCTAATCCAATTTTTTTTGTTATTAGCCCCATTGTTAGTATTTGCACAAAGCGAAAAAGTTGAAGTAATTAAGTCGCAAAATGGATTTAAACTTTCAGTCAATGGAAAAGACTTGTTCATAAATGGAATGAATTGGGATTATTTTCCTGTAGGGACTAATTACAATTACAGTTTGTGGAATCAGTCGGATGATTTGATTAAAGCAGCTTTGGATAATGAAATGTCCTATTTGAAAAACATGGGCGTTAATGCCATTCGACAATATTCGGGAGTTCCTGCCAAATGGGTGAAATACATTTATGAAAATTATGGAATTTACACCATGCTCAACCATTCTTTTGGTCGCTATGGATTAAATATCAATGGAAATTGGGAAGCCAATACGGACTATTCCAATCCTGCTGTTAGAGAGGTTTTGCTGAAAGAAACCAAGGAAATGGTGTCGCAATACAAAGAAACGCCGGGTATTTTGTTGTTTTTGTTAGGGAATGAAAACAATTATGGTCTCTTTTGGAGAGGTGCCGAAACAGAAAATATCCCATTTGCGGATAGAAAATCGACAAAAGATGCTTACTTTATGTATAAGCTTTTTAATGATGCTGTTAAAGAATTAAAATCAATTGACAAAAATCATCCTATGGCCATTTGTAATGGTGATTTGTTGTTTTCTGATATTATTGCAAAAGAGTGTACTGATGTCGATATTTTAGGAATAAATTGCTACAGAGGTCTTACTTTTACTGACTTGTATGAGCGAGTAAAAAATGAGTTAAATGTGCCTGTCATTCTTACTGAGTTTGGTGCTGATGCATACAATACTCGTTCAAATAATGAAGACCAAGAGTTTCAAGCTCAAGTTCTATTGAGTAATTGGAAGGAAATATACAGCAATGCTGCAGGAATGGGAAAAAATAACAATAGTTTGGGTGGTTTTACTTTCCAATTCAGTGATGGATGGTGGAAAACTGGTCAAACCATCAATTTGGATGAACACGATGTTACGGCTTCTTGGTCGAACGGTGGGTATGGTAACGATTATGTTCAAGGTGAAAATAATATGAATGAAGAGTGGTTTGGTATTTGTGCAAAAAGCAAAACAAATGAACGTGGTTTGTATGAGTTATATCCAAGGGCTGCTTATTATGCGCTCCAAAATATACACAAATTCAATCCTTATGTAGGTAATTCTAATTCAATAAATGTTTATTTTAATTCCATATCAATTGTGGATGCAGCCTTAAAGGCAAGAGGAGACAAAGCCGTATTAGAATCCAAAGACAAAGGGAAGTTGTATCTAAGTAATTTACAAGCCAATTTTAATACTTATCAAACGGGAGGAAGTTTAATAACAACTCCTACCACCTCTAATCCTTTAAATGCTAATTCATTTCCCAATGTTCAAGGTTTTGACCACATGCAATCTTTCAATGTTGGAATTACAGCAAGGCCTGCTCCTAATATGAAAGCAAACGTTCAGTTTAATGTTTTAGGAAATGTAGCGACCAATCCCATAGATGAAATATTCTATGAAAACAGAGGAAGACCACTAACCGTACAAACCCCTACTGGACCTCAGCAGATTAGCTCAAATAACAGGGTGCAATTGTATAAAGCTGATTACAATTGGGATGCTAAGGATTTTAAACTAACTGGGTTTTATAGAACAGGTCATTACCATTGGGGATATGAAGGTGATTTTTTTGGATTATATCCCGAGGCTAATTATGGTCCTAACATAGATATATACAATGGGAATGCTCCTTTTGGTTTTGAAATAGAAGGTAAAAAAACTATTAAAGGGTTAAAGTTGGCTTTTGGTCCTGAATTATGGTGGGGAGCAAATCCAGCTTTCTTGTTAAAATACAGTCGAAAAATAGCAGGGTTAGATGTTACCGGTATTTTTCATGAGGATATTACTCAAAGAAATAATCTGCAAAGTTCATTTGCAGTTCCAGTGCCAAAAACCAGAAGATTAACTTTGGCTATAGGTAAGAAAATGAATCATTTTACCTTTGATTTGGGAGGAATTTGGGGTGGACAGCCGCTTAATGGAAGAACATTTCAAATGGTTTCTGAAAATGTAGTCTACGAAGATAAAATTCAAAGTACAGATAATTTTGGAGGTAAAGCAAAGCTAACCTATTCCAAAGGGGCTATTCGTTGGTATGGTCTAGCATCATACATGGGTTTAGTGGCTAACGGAGGGGTAGATCAAACCAAAACATTTACCGGTTGGGTTCTCAAGGATGTTGGAAGCGGAAATATGTACAATGCACTTACAGGTCTGACATACAACATTGGTAAGATTCAAATTGCACCCAATTTCTTATTTCAAAAACCATTAGTAGGTCCCATTGGCCCAACTTATATGGCACCCGCTCGCCCAAGAAATATTTTAGACGATCCTTTTTCTGTGAGAGGAAATAGAGAAACTGTGGGTGGTGAAATGTTGATTACGTATGATCCAACGCCTGCAACTTGGATGTATGAGTGGGATAATGACAGAATGGAAGATGCCAAATTTGCATTTAGTTCAGGATTTGTTTACAGGCATTTACCAACAGTTCAAGATGCCTCTATAGGTATTTTAGGAAATGGTCGTACCACTTTTGTTTTCCCGGGTTCTGCACCAGCGCAGGATCTTTGGGAACTAAACGCTAGAGTTGTTTCTAAAATTAATCCCGAATTTGGAATGATTGGAAATCTGTATTTTGGAAATGGCCAAGCCAATGGAAACGATACCAGAACAATCAACAGATATGGGATGGATATTAGAACTATTTATAAAAAAATGAAATTAATTACCATTGTTAAAATAGATGATTGGGGGCCTTTTGACTATCACCGAGATTTTAACCAAACTTTCCCGCTTCAACTGATAGGAGATTGGTCAATAGAAGTTGGTAAGCCTGATTGGTTCATGCTGCCAGGAACGAAACTTGGATTCAGAACAACTTACAGGACTTTAAATAAATACTCTAACAGATATTCACCAATTACAACTTTAAATAATCTAGGTCAATTTGTTCCCGACCCCAATGCACTTGGTTTCCCGAATGGTAACGAATGGGAGTTAAGAACCTACATTCAAATCAATATTAATAATTAATGAAATCACAACTCTTGCTAATATAAAATAATATGAAAATGATAAATAAGTTAAGTGTTCAAATAGGTGTTATCGCCCTATTTTTAATAGTTCAATTGGGGTGTAAACGCGAATTGTCGGAGGATGCGGTATTGCCCCAATTTAGCAACAATCCCTATGTTTTTACCGATAACTTTATAGGGTTGGGTTCTGATTTTTATTTCCCATTTGCCGATGCTAAACCAGATGTTTTTTCGGTTGACTTAAAAGAGGGTTTCGAAAGCAATGCTTCTGTAAGAATAGATGTGCCCAATGAGACTGATCCCGGAGGAGCTTATGCAGGGGCAATTTTTAGGATAGATGGTGCCGGTAGAAATTTGACGACTTATGATGCACTAACCTTTTATGTGAAAGCCTCTACTGGAACAAAATTAGGGGATGTCGGTTTTGGAATTGATTATTTGCAAGATAAAAACCAAGTGTCTATCCAAAATGTAAACGTTGGTACCAATTGGTCTAAAGTTATTATTCCGATTCCCGACCCTTCTAAATTGGTAAATGAAAGAGGTGTTTTTTGGTTTGCGGCAGGAACTCAGGAAACGAATGGCGCAGGATATGTTCTGTGGTTTGACGAAATTAAATTTGAAAAATTAGGCACTGTGGGTAAACCAACTTCTAGGATTTTAAATGGAGAAGTGAGCTCAATAAAGTCATTTGTGGGTGCGTCAATAACAGTTTCAGGTTTAAGTCATGTTTTTAATCTTACCAATGGTCAAGATGTTACAGTGATTTCTAAACCTTCTTATTATACATTTACAAGTTCTAATCCCTCAGTGGCGACTGTTAATGATTCAGGAATTGTGAAAATATTAGCCACCGGAATTGCTGAAATAACAGCCAAGGTAAATGGGGTTTTAGCAAAAGGTAAATTGATAGTTGAGTCTAAAGGGAATTTGCCCGGCGCCCCAACACCGAACAGGCCAGCAATCGATGTTAAATCTATTTTTAGTGATGCTTATGTCAATGCCACTGAGAGTAATTTCACGCCTGGTTTTGGCGGTTCTACGACAATTTTTGACCTATTGACAACCAGTAGTGGTAAGGTAGTACAATACAGTAATAATAATTATACAGGAATGATTTTTGGAAATACAGTCGATGCTTCTGCGCTTGGTTTTTTACATATCGATGCTTATGTAGAGAATGCCTCATCGGTAATAGGAATTCAAATAAGAGACATAGGGGCAAACAAAACCATTGAAACCGATGTGTTTACAGGAAATCCAATAGGGGATGACAAGGATAAAAGAATGAATTTGACTGGATTTGAAGCAGGTGTGTGGAAATCGTTTGATATACCATTGAATGCAGGAATTCTGAATCAAAAAAGTAATTTGGGTGCTATCATAATAACAGGAGGTCCCAATTTTATGTTAGACAATATCTATTTCTATAAATAATACAATTTGCAGGGAATTTTTTAAATAAATAATGAATGAATAAATCGAATAAATTAACACTTTTGGCAATTATAGCAATTTCTTTGGGAGGATGTAAGGTAGAACCTATTCAAAACTTACCTGATAGGAAGTATGAATTGGTTTGGAGTGATGAGTTTGAAGGGGATTCTGGCGTTAATCCTAATGCTTTAAAATGGACCTATGATATTGGCACAGGACAAAATGGGTGGGGAAATAATGAACTTCAATCTTATACCAACAATCCCCAAAATGTATCTATAGATGGTACAGGAAATTTGATTATTTCGGCTTTGAAAAGTAGTTCAGGAAACTACACTTCGGCAAGGATTAAAACAGAAGGTCTTTTTGCCCATCAGTTTGGAAGAATTGAAGCTCGTATTAAAACACCAACTGGTTCAGGAATATGGCCTGCATTTTGGATGTTAGGGGCAGATTTTAAGGATGTTGGCTGGCCTCAGTGTGGAGAAATTGATATTATGGAACAAAAAGGCAAATTCTCTAACATTACTTATGGTTCAATTCACGGCCCCGGATATTCTGGTGGTCAAGCCATTACTACGCCATACGGACTTAAAGATAATAGGTTTGATGCCGATTTTAATGTTTATGCGGTTGAATGGGGCGCAAATTATATTGATTTTTTTGTCAATAATTACCTTTATAAAAGAGTAACTCCCTCCGATGTTACAGGTGAGTGGGTGTTTAATAAACCATTTTTTATTATCCTAAATATTGCGGTTGGTGGAAGTTTTGTTGGTCCTCCCAATATCAATACCCCTTTCCCAAGTTCTATGTATATTGATTATGTTAGAGTTTACAAGGAAATATAATGAACAAAAAAGGATTTTAATAGAGGTTTGATTTAAACGCTTATTTGATTTTAATTGATCAAAATTCACCATCACAACTAAAATAAAACGAATAATCGGTTAGTCTTTTAACCAAAAACGAAGCAATAGTTACCATATAATGTCAGGTCAAAAACAAAATAAAGAAGCTACTTTAGTAGAGATAAAAAGATTGAAAATTGAAGGCGAAAACTTCTTTTGTATTTCAAATTATGATGAAATGCGTCCCTTTTTTATGAGTGTGGTAAGCGATTCGCACCATTGGATGTTTATTTCAAGCAATGGTGGAATTTCTGCCGGTCGCAAGAATGCTGAATATGCTTTGTTTCCCTATTATACTGCGGATAAAATTACGGAATCCTATGATATAACAGGCTCTAAATCTATTTTCCAAATTATTCAAAATGAAAAAATTCATGTTTGGGAACCTTTTTCTGAGAGGAATAATAGCTTGTTCAACGTTTCTAGAAATCTGTATAAAAATGCCATTGGGAATAAAATTATTTTCGAAGAAATTAATCACACTTTTGAACTTATATTCAGGTATGAATGGAACTCAAGTGATCAATATGGTTTTGTTCGTAAGTCTTCATTAACAAACAATGGCAATCAAGTCTTAACAGTTGCTATATTAGATGGCATACAAAATATTATGCCTGACGGTGTCGGTTCTGATTTGCAAAACTCAACCAGTATTTTAGTAGATGCATACAAACGCAATGAACTTGACATTGAATCGGGTATGGGAATTTATGCACTCAGTGCTATAATCGTTGATAAGGCGGAACCAAGCGAAGCGCTTAAAGCAAATATTGCTTGGTCTTTAGGTTTCGATAAACCCAAATACTTGCTTTCTTCCCTCCAACTTAATGCGTTCAGAAGAGGGGAGGATGTTATTCAAGAAGAGGATGTTAAGGCAGAAAAAGGGGCTTACTTTATTAACCAAAAAATAACCTTAGCCACTGGTGAAAAGAAATCATGGTTAATCGTTGCCGATGTGAACCAAAGTCAAGCAAATGTAGTCGCATTAACGAATGAAATTATTTCAAACAAGGAACTCAAAAAGCAAATTGAAAGTGATATAGAATTAGGGTCTAAACGTTTGAAGGAACTGAATGCATCTTCAGACGGCATTCAATTGTCTGATGATGTTTACAGAGATACTCGACATTTTTCTAATACTCTTTTTAACATAATGAGAGGGGGTATTTTTGATTTTAATTATCAAATAGAAAAAAAAGACCTTGTCAGTTATTTGGCAAATGCCAATAAAGAAGTTTATGAAACTCACAAGGATTTGTTGCAAAGTTTGGATGATGTTTTTAATGTTTTTCAATTGCAAGAAATATACAGCTCCATTAATGACAATAACTTCAAACGACTTTGTATAGAGTATTTGCCACTCAAGTTTAGCCGAAGACATGGCGATCCAAGCAGACCTTGGAATAAATTTTCAATCAATACTCGCAACGCGGATGACCATTCTAAGGTGTTGGATTACGAGGGGAATTGGAGAGATATTTTTCAGAATTGGGAAGCCTTATCCATCTCTTATCCTGCATTTACCAAAGGGATGATTCATAAGTTCTTGAACGCAACAACTTTCGAAGGCTATAATCCTTACAGGGTTACAAAGAGTGGATTTGATTGGGAAACGGTAGAGCCAGATAATCCTTGGTCGTATATCGGTTATTGGGGAGATCATCAGATTATCTATTTACTCAAATTGTTGGAAATGAATGAGAAATACTATCCAGGTCAATTGAGTAGCGAATTCAGTGAAAACTTATTTGTTTATGCCAATGTCCCCTATAAAATTAAAAATTATCAGGCGATTTTAAGAAATGCGAAAGATACAATTGAATTTGACAAAGAGTTGGATGAGGAGATTAGAGAAAATCGTGATTTAATTGGTTCAGATGCAGCTTTGCTTTTTGCGCAAAATGATAAAATTTACAATGTCAATTTTATTGAAAAGATATTGGCCACAATTTTATCTAAACTTTCCAATTTTATTCCTGAAGGCGGTATTTGGATGAATACCCAAAGACCAGAATGGAACGATGCCAATAATGCTTTGGTTGGAAATGGAGTTTCTATGGTAACATTGTATTACCTCAGAAGGTTCCTTGAATTCTTCGAAAAACTAATTGAACAAACAACTGAAGAACGCATAGAATTGTCGAATGAGTTAATCATTTTCTTTAAAAAAATTCATGCCACGTTCGAAGACAACTTAGCTTTGTTAAATTCAGGGATAAACGACAATCAACGTAAAGCAATTCTTGATAGCTTAGGACAAGCAGGAAGCGATTACCGTGAACATATCTATAAACATACTTTTTGGGGCGAAAAAAGAACTATTTCATACCGAAGACTTAAAAGCTTTGTTAAGGTAAGTCTTCAGTTTATTGAACATACTATTAAGGCCAATAAGCGTGAGGATAACATGTATCACTCCTACAATTTAATGACCCTGAAGAGCGAAAACGAAATTTCAATCACCTATTTAAGTGAAATGCTTGAAGGTCAAGTAGCCGTTTTAAGCTCCGGTTATTTGTCTCCTGAAAGTGCCCTTAAATTATTGGATAGTATGAAAAATAGTGCCCTTTTTAGAGAAGATCAATACAGCTATTTGCTCTATCCTAATAAGCAACTGCCAAAGTTTTTAGATAAAAATAGAATTCCTAGTGATTTAGTTAAACAATCTCAGCTACTTTCACTCATGCTTAATGACGGAAATAAATCAATTATAGAGCAAGATTTAAAAGGAGAATGTCGATTTAATGGGAATTTTAAAAATTCAAATGACTTGAGTATTGCTATTGATTTGTTAAGCCATTCAAAATATGCTTCATTTCTTCTAAGTGAAAAGAAACTACTCTTAGAAATTTTTGAATCTGTATTTAATCACAAGTCATTTACTGGTCGCTCAGGTACTTTTTATGGATACGAAGGATTAGGTTCTATTTATTGGCACATGGTTTCTAAGTTGCAATTAGCAGTCCAAGAAATGTGTATTCAAGCAATAGAAGTGCAAGAGAGTCCTGAACTTGTAGGGGGGTTGTTGAAGCATTACTACGAAATAAATGAAGGTGTTGGCGTACATAAATCGCCCTCCGTTTATGGGGCATTCCCAACCGACCCCTATTCGCATACTCCAAGTAATAAAGGGGCACAACAGCCCGGAATGACTGGTCAAGTAAAAGAAGATATTCTGAGTCGATTTGGGGAATTAGGCGTTTTTGTCTCTAAAGGTTGTTTGTATTTTAACCCTTGCTTGTTGCGAAAAAATGAATTTATAACTCAAAATCGACAATTTCATTACGTAACTGTTGACATGGAACACAAAACATTAATGCCTGAAATTGGGTCCTTGTGTTTTACGTTTTGCCAAATTCCAATTGTTTATAGATTGTCAAATGATAATTATCTTGAAATTGAAAAAAGAGATGGTACTGTTTTAAGGAATAATTCATTGCGCATAAATGAAGAAATAAGTCAGCAAATATTTAAAAGAACGGGTACAGTTTCTAAAATTACAGTTTATATCAATGGGTCTATTCTGAAGTAATAGAATGTTTAAGTTCAGTCAATTATATCGTCTTTTGTGCATACTTTCAGTTGTTCTAATTGCCTGTAATAATAACAATTCAGTAAAAGGGAATATTTGGAATAAACCCCTTAGTAAAACTGCTTTTCAGATTTTAGGAGATACGAATTACCAAGCAATTTGCTATGGTGGGTATAGAAAAAACACCCGAGATTCACAGCCTACTTTATCTCAAATAATAGAGGATATGCGGATTTTGAATGCAATGGGAATTAAATTGCTGCGAACCTATAACACCCATTACAAGGAAATAGAAACAATATTACAAGCTATCTCTCAGTTGCGTTCAGAAAATTCAAATTTTGAAATGTATGTAATGCTAGGAGTTTGGATTGAATGTGAAAATGCATGGACACAAAAAGAACCTAATCATGACAAGGAAAATGAGAAAGCTAATGCCGCAGAGATAAAAAAATCGGTAGAATTGGCCAATCAATATCCTGACATAGTAAAAATGATAGCGGTTGGAAATGAAGCAATGGTAAAGTGGGCAACTAATTACTATGTTCAACCAAGTGTGATTTATAAATGGGTGAATTATCTTCAATTGTTGAAACAAAAAAAACAGTTAGACAGGGATTTATGGATTACATCTTCAGATAATTTCGCGTCATGGGGTGGCGGCGATTCATCATATCATGTCGATGATTTAAAAAAACTTTATCAGGCCGTTGATTTTATTTCTATTCATACTTATCCAATGCACGACACCTATTATAATCCTAGTTTCTGGGGAACATTGCCAAAAGAAAATCATTTTACAAAAGAAGTTCAAATAGATTCTATGATGAAAAGAACATTGAATTATGCCAAAAGGCAATATCTTGGAGTTTATAAGTATATGAAATCCATTGGCGTAAATAAACCAATTCACATAGGAGAAACGGGTTGGTCAACGAATTCTAATGATCTATATGGAAGCAATGGCACAAAGGCATGTGATGAATACAAATCGGCTAAATATTATCAACTCATTCGTGAATGGACCAATAAAGAAAAAATGACCTGTTTTTATTTTGAAGCATTTGATGAAAATTGGAAAGATGCTAATAATACTGCCGGTTCCGAAAATCATTTTGGGTTGTTTACGGTCAATGGAAATGCCAAATATGCACTTTGGAATATGGTAGATAAAGGCGTTTTTAAGGGTTTAACAAGAGATGGAAACTTAATTGAAAAAACATACAATGGGAATAAAAAAGCATTGATGGAAATAGTAGAACTTCCCGCCAAATTAAAACAATAATAAATGAATATTTTGCCAAACATATCATTCTATAACAAGTTTTTGCTTGTCATTGCTTGTATGGCTTTTGTTCAGTGCACAAATGATAATATGAAAATTGAAGTTTATGAAACCTCCAAAAGCGGAAATGCACTAACCCTGATTTCTGATTTTAAAACAGCTGAAAAAGTAGTAAATATGTCAATTGACACAGAAGTGACCTTCCAAACTATTGTTGGGTTTGGCGGTTCATTTACCGATGCCTCAGCCTCACTGCTCAATCAATTAAGTAAAGAAAAAAGAGAAGAAATATTACAAGCCTATTTTGGGGATAATGGCGCTAAATATTCGTTAAGCAGAACACACATGGCATCCTGCGATTTTTCAATGTCTAATTACACCTATGCCAAGCTTGAAAACGATTTGGATTTGAAAGGTTTTACAATTGAAGATGATGTTGATGATTTAATCCCAATGATATTGGAGGCTAAAAAAATATCGAAAGAAGGGTTTAAAATTATTGCTTCGCCATGGACTGCACCACCTTGGATGAAAGACAATAATCACTATGTAGGAGGGAAATTATTGCCTCAATATTACGATGTGTTTGCCTTGTATTTCTCTAAGTACTTGGAGGCTTATAAAGGAAAAGGAATTGATATTTGGGGGCTTACGGCTATTAATGAACCCCATGGGAATGGAAGTAATTGGGAAAGCACCCATTTTACGCCTAAAGAAATGACAGATTTTGTTGAAAATTATTTGGGTCCCAAGCTTGAAAAAGACGGTTGGGGCGATGTTAAGGTTTTTGGTTATGACCAAAATAGAGCTGGAATAAAAGAATGGGTGGATGAGATGTTCAGAAGTGATAAATCTTCGAAATATTTTGCAGGAACAGCTTTCCATTGGTATGAGAGTACTTATGAGGTTTTTCCGGAAGCCTTGTCTTATGCGCACCATAAAGCCCCAAATAAATTACTGATAGAAACCGAAGGTTGTGTGGATTCAGAAGTGCCCAAATGGCGCAATGACCAATGGTATTGGGAAATGGAGGCAACGGATTGGGGTTGGGATTGGGCGAGTGAAAAAGACAAATACTTGCATCCTAAATATGCACCTGTCAACAGGTATGCCATAGATATTATAGGGTGTTTAAATAATTATGTGAATGGTTGGGTGGATTGGAATATGGTGTTAAACAAACAAGGTGGTCCCAATTGGTTCAAAAATTGGTGCGTTGCTCCCGTTATAGTTGATGCCGAAAAAGATGAAGTTTATTACACTCCTTTGTATTATGTAATGACACATTTTAGTAGATTTATGAGGCCCGGCGCTTTGAAAATTAAATGTGATATTGATCAAAAGTATCTTCATGTAACTGCTGTAAAAAATCCGGATGGAACTATTGCTGTTGCTGTGTTTAATCCAATCAATGAGGCTGTTACTATTAAATTAAAACTAAATAACCTATTCCAAACATGGACCATAAACCCCCATGCCATTCAAACAATACTTATTAATAATCATAAATAGTCTTATATTAACCCATCAATCATGTCAGTTTTACCATCAAATAGCAGAGAAAAAGTCCCCTTTATTCAAAAAATTTCATTTGGGTCGGGTCACTTAGTCCTCAATTTATTGCCTGGGGCATTAGGTGTATTTAGCTTCTTTCTTTTAACTGCCTTTGGTATGGATCCGTTTCTTGCAGGTTTGTTAGGTGGTTTGCCAAGGATTTATGATGCATTAACCGACCCAATTATGGGTTTTATATCGGATAATACAAAGTCTAAATGGGGAAGAAGAAGGCCTTATATATTTATTGGCGCTATCCTTAGTGGTATTTTCTATATTCTATTGTGGCAGCTAAGTCCTGAAAATTCTCAAATGTATAACTTTTGGTATTTTTTAATTTTCTCAATTGTTTTTTTAACCGGCAATACTATTTATGCAACCCCTCTTGTTGGTCTTGGTTATGAAATGACATCGGATTACAATGAAAGAACAAAATTAATGGGATTCTCCCAAACGATTGGTCAGTTGGCTTGGATGATAGTCCCTTGGTTTTGGGTGATTATTGCGGATCCTAAAATATTTGCAACCCAAGCTGAAGGGGTAAATCAATTGTCGTTTTATGTAGGTGCCGCTTGTATAGTTTTGGGTATATTGCCAGCATTCTTTTGTAAAGGGATAGACTCTCAAAACATGGAAAATAGAAAGAAAATTAGTTTTAAAACAGTTGGGTCTAACGTGAAAGACTTATTTATTTCAATGAAGCAAGTCTCCAAAAACAAGCCATTTATGAAATTGTGTGGTGCTACTTTCTTGATATTTAATGGATTTCAAATTGTAGCGGCATTTAGTGTGTTTATTATAGTGTTTTATATGTACAACGGGAGCTATGCCGCAGCTGGAACTTGGCCTGCTTGGTTTTCAACTATTTCTGCTCTCTTAACAGCTTTTTTGGTTATTCCTATTATTACTTGGATGTCAAAAAAATGGGGTAAAAAAAATGCATTTATCATTTCAACGGCTATTTCTATTGTTGGTTATATTCTTAAATGGTTTGGGTTTAATACTACATTAAATTCGCAATTCAATCAAACAGGCTTGTCTCGTAAAATGACTAATGCAGTAGGCTCATTTTTTGATTTGATAAATCCAACACTTGCCGATTTAAATATGTCTTGGTTTTCTATCAATACCTCAAATGAAATGCCTTGGTTAATCTTTTTACCCATCCCGTTTATTGCTTTTGGCTTGGGTGGATTGTTTACGTTAATGATGAGTATGACAGCAGATGTTTGTGATTTAGATGAGCTTGAAAATGGTATGCCAAGAAAAGAAGGAACCTTCGGTGCTATTTATTGGTGGATGGTTAAGTTAGGTCAAGCACTTGCTTTGGTTCTAAGCGGATTGGTGTTAAAATTAATTGGTTTTGATGGAGGTGCAGCTTCACAATCCGCCGAAACTATGTACTATTTAAGAATTGCAGATATAACGATTCCTTCGGTTACAGCAGCTATCGCAATAATTATTATGTGGAAATATAATTTAGATGAAGAGAAGTCTAAAAAAATTAAAGAAGACTTAATTGCAAGAAGAGGGGAATTGTAAATATATCTTCTCTAGTTTTTTAAAGTGATTACTTTAATTTATTCTCCAAAATCAAAAAGGGAATTCCCTCTTTTATCCACTGTTCTTCTATGCCTATTTTGGGCACAACTTCCATAATCAATGAACCCAAACAGATGTCCATGTCGCCATCATTGTCATAGTCGCCACAATCCATTAATATCCATCTCCCTTTGTTTACTTTGTCTATGGAATAGGCTTTGTAGTTTTTAACATCGTAAAAATTACCGCCTAAATTTTTGTAAAATACAAATCCTTGTTCCAATTGATGTTGCCAATCAGGGAAAAATGAGATTGCGGCAATGTCCTTGTTACCGTCATTGTCAAAGTCGTGAACAAATGCCGAGTATGCGCCATTTAAGGGAAGAAATAATCGGTTTTTAAAGACATTGTTTCCTTCGTTTTCATAAAGATAAATACCGTGATATGGTTTTAATATGGGTAAAAAATCGGCATTGTCTCCCGCGGTGTAAATAAGGTCTTTTTTGCCATCGTTGTTCAAGTCTTGGATTTGTAAGGACGACGAGCCATAAGAAGGCGGAAATTGAAGAACTCTTTCTCTTTTAAACTGACCATTTCCTTGGTTGTAATAAATGTCAATACCCTCGTCTGCTTGCGCAAATAGTGCAACAATGTCTTGTTTGCCATCGTTGTTCATGTCTTCAATGTAAGCCTTAGTTGCGCCCGGTTTGTCCCATAATACTTGTTTCTTGTATTTGCCATTGCCTAAGTTTTTAAACCACGACAAGCATCCTGTAAATTTGCCAAATTCACAAACCACTAGGTCAGGCAAACCGTCGCCATCAATGTCTGACACACTTGTATGGACAGGTCTTCTGAGTTGGTCAATAAGTATAGTAGCGCCCTCAATCCCATTTTGGGGAAGTGACATAATCATGCCTTTGGGATTGTCTGTAGGGGCAAACTGTCCCATAAAAGTAACGTATTGTTCGGTCTCTGTTTCATTAACACAAACGGCACCTTCTTCAACCTCTATAGCACGTTTGATGCTAAAATCGGGGTTCAATTCAATAAATTGCTGTTTGTTGGCATCTCCAAAGTAAATTCCTCCATTTTTTTTGAATTTGAGAAGGGTAGTGGATGGGGGCGAAAAAACGTTAGGCGGAATGATTGCGTTAAAAAAAGGATTGTTTTTTTCTAAAGCTAAAGGCGTGGTTTTTAATTCTTCGGGCGCATTTTCAATAAAATATTGCTTTATTTTTTGCCAATCTTCACTGCTGATAACAGGTTTTGATGGGTAAATATTTTTTTGAATTAAGAAAGAATCCCCCTCATTGTTTTCAAACAGAGAAAGTCTTTCTTCTTCCGATTTGTAAATGCCTAAAAAGTGACCCATTTTAGGCATTGCATGTTGTTCCCACATTGCTTTACTTAAATGTCCAGGCTGAGGAAGTTGATGACATCCTTGGCAATATCTTTCTGCTAAAGCGTAACCTTCCTCATTGTTTTTGGGAGTTGTATTGCACGACCAAATGAGTAAGTGTAAAGTAATGAATAAGATAAAATAGAGTAAAAGTCTGAACATAAATGGCAATAAGAGTTTACGCAATTTTAAGATTCAAACATCAACTTAAAGGTCACTTGATGTTAAGTTTTAGTAAAACTTAAGGGGTTGTTTTTTACTTCGATACCTCTATCAAAGCATTGCAAATATTTTCCCAAGAGAAAACGGCTTTATGAGCTTCGGCATTTTTCGAGAAGGTTTCTTCTCTTTGCTGTTCGTAAAAATCGATTAATGCAGCAGCAATTTCTTCTTCTTTTTTACTTGTAACATAACCAACTACGCCATTAGGAACTGTTTCTGCTAAGCCTCCTACATCGGTTACCAACATCGGTTTGTTGAAGTGATAAGCAATTTGTGTTACCCCACTTTGGGTCGCAGAATGGTAGGTTTGCACCACCATGTCTGAGGCGCAAAAATACTTGGATACTTCTGAGTTAGGGATAAATTCGTGATGCTTAACAATAGCTTCTTCTATGTTTAATGTTTTCATTAAATCAAAATATGGCTGACTGTCTTCGTAAAACTCTCCCGCAATAATTAACTTTACATTCTTGTCTTTCAATCCGCTTTTGGCAAAGGATTTCAATAGTAAATCGAGCCCTTTATAGGCTCTTATAAACCCAAAAAACAACAAATAATGGAAGTTGGGGTCAAGGTTTAAAGCTAATTTTGCCTCTTTTTTATCAATCATTTCCCCAAAGTTATCGTACATAGGGTGAGGGATAAATTGCGATGGTTTCTCAGGGATTAATACTTTCAAATCGTTCAAAACAGACTGACTCATGGTGATGAATCCATCCATGCTTTTTACGAAATAGTTGGTAAAAACACGGTCGTAAAAATGTTTTTCGTGTGGGTGAATATTGTCAGCAATGGCAACAACTTTGCTTGTTTTGTTCGACTTAATAATACGCGCAATAGTTCCCAAAACAGGCGCCATAAAAGGCATCCAATAACGGAAAACAACCAAGTCGGGAGCTGATTTTTTGTATTTCAATCCTACATTAATCCAATTCAATGGATTGATGGAATTCATGGCGCTGTTTATCGAAGTATTTTCAGGAGCTGGGTCGCTGGAATACTGTGTTTTGCCTGGAAATAATACAGAAGGATATTGTAATTTGAAACTCAGAATTTCACACTCATGGCCTTGGTCTTTGAATGCTTTGCACAATCTTTCATTATATGTGCTCAAACCGCCTCTGAGTGGCCATCCGGGACCAACTATTACAATTCTCATGTCTTATAAATTGGTTTTTTCTGAGATAGAATACTTGTTTCTGTCTCCGCTATTTCTACTTACTAATTCACCTAAAAAGCCAGCTAAAAATAACTGTGTGCCCAAAACCATAAACATTAGTCCAATGTAAAACAATGGAGAGCTTGTCACTAAAGCCGCTCTTTCATTGATGATAATATGAATCAGTTTGTTAACCAATAAATAAAAGGCTATTAAAAAACCAACTATAAAACTCAATAAGCCATACAAGCCAAAAAAGTGCATCGGTTTTTTGCCGAATTTACCCATAAAGAAAATACTCAATAAGTCTAGCAATCCATTTACAAATCGGTTCAACCCAAATTTAGTAGTGCCATATTTTCTGGCTCTGTGTTCTACTACTTTTTCGCCAATTTTTTCAAAACCTTCCGATTTGGCAATAACAGGAATATAACGATGCATTTCACCATATACTTCTATGTTTTTAACCACCAAATGGCTGTATGCTTTCAATCCGCAGTTGAAGTCATTCAAATGGATGCCACTCATTTTTCTGGTTGCCCAATTGAAAAGTTTGGTTGGAATCGTTTTGGTAATAGGGTCGTAACGCTTTTTTTTCCAACCAGATATGAGGTCATATCCTTCGGTTTTTATTAAGTTGTATAACTCAGGGATTTCATCGGGACTGTCTTGTAAATCGGCGTCCATCGTAATGATAACCTCGCCATTTGAGGCTTCAAAACCACTGTTTAATGCCGCAGATTTTCCAAAGTTGCGTCTGAAACGGATGCCTTTTACTGACTTGTTTTCACTGCTTAATTGTTGGATAATTTCCCAACTATTGTCAGTGCTTCCATCATCAATAAAAATGACTTCATAGGTCAATTGATGGTGGTCAACTACTTTCTTTATCCATTGATACAACTCAGGTAAAGACTCTGCTTCGTTGAGCAAAGGAATAATAATAGACAAATTAGTCATGCTTGATTTCTTTTTTAAGGATGGCTGAAAGTATCAGGTTTATAATTGTTTGGATAATTACATTTGAGAAAAATCCAATAATAACAATGCTGTTTAGGGTCATGAATTTTTTACTAATTTCTAAAGTTTTAGCAATTTGTTCATCACTCATTTTTTGTTTTTTTAAGTCTGCTATTACTTTGTCCAACTGCTCTGACATTACAACGTCATAATCTATTACGAAGTTGAAATAAATAACTGTAAAAAGAGTAACAAAAACAGAAAGAATGAGGGTGTATTTGAATCCTAAATTAAAGCTTTGTTTAAAACTCATCCATCCATCTAAAAATTGTGTTCTGTAGCTTTTGAGTAAAGATTGCATAATCATAGTTGATATGGCAATAGACAATAAGCCAATTAATAAACTAATGATTTTTCCGTTTTCTAATTCAGAGTCATTGACAAACTGATTGATTACCGTTACTATAATGTGTAAAAATAGTCCAATTAAGGCAAATTTAAAAGCATGGTTATATACTGCCTTTTTGTTAGGGTGATTTGGTGTAGTTAAATCTACAATTGTTGTGTTGTCCATTATTGTTTGTTAAAGTATATTTGATTTTTAATGCAAGTCCCTTCTATAAAGTATGAAAGTGGCTTGTTTAAGTAATAGCTGTTCCAAGACAAAGATTGATTGTTTTTGCGGTCAATGATGGTTTGCTTGTGCGGATTTATAATGACAAATGAAGCCTCTTGATTGACCTCTATACAAGGTAATTCAATGTTTAATAGGTTGCTAGGATTGTAGTTTAGCTTCTCAAAGAGTTGTTCATCACTCATTTGAGGGAAAAATCTGTTTCTGCCTTCTATCGCAATACCTAAAGCCATTTGTAAGGTAATAGCACCAAAAGAAGCATATTCAAACTCAAGTGCTTTTTTCTCGATTTCCAATGGATAATGGTCGGTGCATATTGCATTTATAGTACCGTCATAAAGGCCTTCCCACAATGCTCTAACATCATTAGCATGTCTCAGTGGTGGTGTTAGTTTTAAGTTGCTGTCAAAGTCTGAAATGGCTTCATCGGTTAAGGCTAAATTCATAACCGCCACATCGCAAGTTACTTTTATTCCTTGTAGTTTGGCTTGACGGATTAGTTCAACGGAACGTTCGGTGGATATTTTCGAAATATGAACACGGTGTTGGTGGTAGTCGGCAAGTTCTATTTCTCGCTGAACCATTAAATATTCAGCATGTTGAGGGATGCCTTTTAGTCCTAAACTTAATGCAATAGTACCTTCTGAAACATAAGCGCCTTTTGATAATTGTTTTGAAACACAAAAACTATAAATTAAACCGTTAAAGTTTTTGCTGTATAAAATAGCCTTACTCATGGTTCCACTATTTTCAATTGGATTATTGCTGTTTGAAAAGGCTATGGCACCACTTTTTTTCATGTCATACATCTCCGATAAATCATCCGATTGCATGTTTTGGGTAATAGTGCCCAATGGTAAAAAACGAACAGGGAATTTGTTGACTTGGTTCATTACAAATTCAATGTCTGACTTGGTGTTTCTTGGAGGGTTCGAGTTGGGTAATAAACAAAGATGCGAAAATCCACCTGCTAAAGCGGTTTTGTTTAATGACTCAAATGTGTCGCGATGTTCATAGCCTGGTTCAGTACTGTTGCATCTTAAATCAACAAAGGAAGAGGTGATGATACATTCCGAAAAATCATAAACTTTTTCAAATTGTTGTTCATCAATAGCCTGTCCGAAATCACTGATTTTGCCATCAATGACAGCCAAGTCGCCCGTCTGTCCGTTGAAAGGAGAGTGTATGTCGGCAACTGTAATATTTTTAAGCAGATAGCTTTGCATGTGGTTTAAAAAAACGAATTAAAAGTATTTCAATTAATAAAAATAACAAAACAAAAGTAATACACCATTTCCAAAGTTGTTGTCCCTTTTTAATATTTTTAAAATTGGAGTTGAATGATTCTACAGTTTGGTCGATATATTCTATGTTGTTGTCTTTGCAAAATGTTTCCATTTCATTGGATTCAATGGTTCTGGTGTCGCTCTCACTTCGGTCGTAATTAAAGGATAAATAAGCGCGAATGCTGTCACTGTTTTTGTTCTTTAATTGGTAATGTCCAGCTTGAGTTAGTTCGTATAAGTCGGTTAAATACAACTCATTGTCCTTGTTTAAAATCCCCGGAACAATTTGCTCTTTGGGATTTACCAATACTAAATCTTTGTCCGACTGATAGGGCAATCCCGTTGAAATAGGCTCCATTTGCCCAATTTGATGGTAAAGGCTCGATTTTAACTGATTTAACAGTCCCATTTTTATCATCAAAGGCACAAACAATGCATGGTTTTGTAAATTTGAATAGGTTGCGTTCAGAGGAACCGAAAAAACAAATAAATGTCCTTTTTTTACAGGAATATCCTGAAGGAAAATGGAACCATCTTCCAAAGAAGCTATCGTAATGCCTTGTTGTATCTGCAATGGATATTTCTTTTGTGTGATAGGATAATCGGGTTGCTTGTTTTTTTTCTCAAAAATGTCTTTGATGATAGGATGCAGCTCATCCAATTGTTTTATTTTTAAAGGGGTTTCTATTGCTTTTTCGCCAATGTTAACGCCATAAGTTGAAAGTGTGTTTTTTAAACCACCATAAGGTTCTGAAGCATGCGGATAAATAACCACATTGCCCCCGTTTTTTAGGTATTGATCTAACTCGCTTAGCAAGCCTGACATCATTTCTTTGGGTTCATTGATGACAATAAGTGAACTGCTTTTGAAATTGCTGTAGTTGATATTGCCAAAGGTGTTGTGCTGTATTGCAAAACCAGGATTGTCCTGAAAAATAGCGTCAACAAATGGGTTGATGGTTTCAGAAATACATACGATTTGATGCTGTTCTTTGATGTAAAAATTAAAAAACAGTTGGTCGTCAGTAGGAATTAAATCACCGCCAAGTTTTAGTTCGCAGGTGTGTAAACCGCTGTTTTCAAGCGTAAATTGAATGGTTGTTGTGCTTTTGTCAAACGATGAAATGTTAAAATTAGAAATTCCCTTTGGTTGCCCATTTATCATTAATTCTAAGTTTAAATCTTCATAATCATTGTCAGAATAATTGCTGATTTGGACGTTCAATAAAATAGTTTCATTTTTTTGAATAACAGGGGAGCTTAGCCAGCAAGTGTCAATAGATAGATTGTCAACAATAGGCCCATTTACTTTAATGAATTGACAAACAATACTGCTGTCCAAATGCCTTTCGGTAACATGGTTTTTGCTTTTTTGGAAGTCGGAAATTACATAACTCCTTTTGTCGCCATTTTCTTGATTTAAAAGTCTATTTTGGAGTTTAAGTAAATCGCTCAGAGGGAAACTTTGCGACTGTGGACTTATTTTGTCGAGCGCCTCTAAAGCATCTTCCTTGTTTACAAAGTGCAGTAATGCAGGGTCTTGATTGCTTGTAATAAATTGTATTCTATCAAGCTTATTGCTTTGCTCCACAATGATACGTGCTCTGTTTTTTGCAGCTTCAAACATCAAACCCTCAGCACCAGTTTGATTCATGCTAAAACTATTGTCAATAATAATGCTGATAAAACTACCACTCTCGCTCACTTTGTTCTTAATAAGTATGGGTTGCGCAAAAGCAAATATTAAGAAAGTAAGTGCTAACAAACGTGCAGACAATATCAAATAACGTCTCAGTTGACTTCCGCTTTTAGTTTCAGAACGGACTTGTTTTAGAAATTTAAGATTGGTAAATAGTATTTTTTTGTAACGTCTAAAGTTAAACAAATGAATAATAATTGGAATAGCCAATAAAAACAATGCCCACAAAAATTGAGGATATAACCACGTCATACTATATGGGCAAACTTACAAAAAAAATGTCAATGTTTTAGTCAACAAAGTTTACAGAACATTTAAGCTGTTTTTTTAAAAAACTGTTTAATGTTTTACCCCGTTTTAAAATAATTGATTAAAGATTAATAAAATCACTTAACATAAATTGGGTAGTTTTTTTGAAGTGTTTATGTCATAAAAATGTAATTTTTGTGTCATGTCATTTTTTTGGTTTTAAAAAATATTTTGCTGATAGTCAATGTTTTGTAAATTTTTTTTGTCAAATTTTAAGTTTTGTTGAAACAAAATTAAACAAACGATTGTATTTAATCGTGACAAAAATACCATTAATAAATACAAAATATGATTATTAAAAAAACCAAAAAAAACCTAATCAAAAAAACTAAACAAGTTTTTTTAATCCTTGCTGTTTTCTTTACAGCTAACCTAAGTGCACAAACCAATGTATACGACGATGTCATTGCAACGAGTGCTAATCACACCTATCTTAAAGCGGCTATTGACCAACAAAATCTTCAGTCTGCTCTCCGTGACCCCAATGCAAACCTAACCGTTTTTGCACCAACAAATGCTGCTTTTGATAATTTAGCGGCTGCCCTAAATACCGATATCCCAGGTATTTTAGCTCTTTCTAACTTAACTGACGTTTTATTGTATCACGTTTTAGGAATTACTGTTCCAAGCGATAGTATCCAAAACGGTCAAATCGTTACACCTTTGAATAATGATAACACTCTTAAGTTAACAAAAACAACAACCGGTAGTGTGTTTATTAATCACGCCCCTGTCTCTACTGCTAACTTAAATACTGACAACGGAATTGTTCATGTTTTGGACGCTGTTTTGTTGCCAAGCACAACTGTAGTGGATATCGCTTTGGGTGACCAAACCAATTTTTCTATTTTAACTAGCGCGGTTGTAAAAGCAGAATTATTACCTGCCCTAACTAACCCGTTGTCTAAACTAACCGTATTTGCCCCAACCAACACGGCTTTTGCTAATGCGCTTACTTCTTTAGGCATTTCAGCCAATGATTTATTGAATTCTCCAGCTTTAGCTGATATTTTAACTTACCACGTTTTAGGAACTTCTGTTTTAAGCGACAGTATCAAAAATGGTCAAGTTGTTACGCCTCTTAACTCTGATAATACTTTAAAACTAACTAAAACTTCAACAGGTGACGTGTTTGTCAATCAAGCAAAAGTTACTGCTGCCAACGTAGCTGCTGACAATGGTTTAGTTCACGTATTGAATGCAGTTGTATTGCCAAATGAAACTGTTGTTGACATCGCATTGGACGACCAAACTAATTTTTCTATCTTAACAACTGCAGTTGTAAAAGCGGAATTATTGCCTGTATTAACCAATCCATTTGCAAAGCTAACTGTTTTTGCGCCAACTAATACTGCATTTGTAAATGCTTTAGATGCTCTTGACCTTACAGCAGATGAACTTCTTAACTCTCCTGAATTGGCTGATATTTTAACTTACCACGTTTTGGCTACTGAAGTTGCAAGTGCAAATATCACAAACGGTCAAATAGTTACGCCTGTAAATAATGAAAATACACTTAAACTAACCAAAACTTCTAATGGAAGTGTTTATGTGAATCAAGCCATGGTAACTACAGCCAATGTTTCTGCAGAAAACGGAATTGTTCACGTATTAAATGCAGTTGTTTTGCCAGCTGAAACTGTTGTTGATATCGCTTTGGGTGACCAAACTAATTTCTCTACTTTAACTGCTGCTGTTGTAAAAGCAGAATTATTGCCTGCTTTAACGGATCCTTTTGCAACTTACACTGTTTTTGCGCCAACTAATACGGCTTTCAATAATTTAGCAACGGCTTTAAATACTGACTTAAATGGTATCTTAGCTTTGCCTAATTTAACAGATGTGTTATTGTACCACGTTCTAGGTGACGATGTTCTTTCTACTGAGTTAACCGCAGGTCCTGTAACGGCATTAAACAACAAAACCTTAACTGTAACTGTAAGCCCAAATGTTAAAATAAATGATGCAGATGTAACAACTGCTGATGTTGTTGCTGACAATGGTGTTGTTCACGTTATTAACAAAGTATTAGTGCCTGCTGCTACTAATGTTAATTCTGTAGCTATCAAACAAATCAATGTATTCCCTAATCCTGCTAATGCAACTTTGAGCATCGGTGGATTTAGTAATGATAATTTTGAAATTGTAAACATGTATGGTGCTACTGTTTTAAAAGGCACTATGAACAATGGAACTATTTCTATTGATCAATTAGCTCAAGGTACTTACTCTGTTAAAGTTTCTCAATCGGATTCTTTGTTTATTGGTAATTTTATAAAATTGTAGTTTTTTTTCTTTTGATTATCAAAGCCCAACTTCTTTAAAGTTGGGCTTTTTTTTGAACTTAGATTTTTAAAAGGCACTTTTCTTAGGTCGAAATATGTGTTTTTATTTTGAGTAAAGGTTTTATGTTAAGCGCTATGTTTCTTGTTGTTTTTGTAAAATTTTAGCACTTTTTTGTCTGTTAAATAGATAAAAAACGTAAGTTTGTAGCCATATAAAAAGTTTATTCAGATATGTCAAATACAGATTTCAGAATTGAAAAAGACACAATGGGAGAGGTTAAAGTACCATCGCATGTGTATTGGGGAGCACAAACACAACGTTCGTTAGAGAATTTTAAAATTGGTAACCAAAAAATGCCAATTGAAATAATAAGAGCTTTTGCTATTTTGAAAAAAGCCGCAGCTATTACTAATAATAAATTAGGGGTTTTGTCTCTTACTAAGTGTGATTTAATTTGCTCAGTTTGTGATGAGATATTAGAAGGTAAATTAGACGATCAGTTTCCTTTGGTAATATGGCAAACAGGAAGTGGAACTCAAAGTAATATGAACGTGAATGAGGTTATTGCCAACCGTGCACACGTTATCAATGGTGGTTCTTTGTTGGATGAAAACAAAGTGTTGCATCCTAACGATGATGTAAATAAGTCGCAAAGTAGCAATGATACTTTCCCAACTGCCATGAGCATTGCTGCCTACAAGCAAGTAATAGATTATACCATCCCGGGAATTCAATCGCTCAAAACGACCTTAAAACACAAGTCAAGAGACTTCAAAAATATCATTAAAATAGGAAGAACCCATTTTATGGACGCAACGCCTGTAACCCTAGGGCAAGAATTTTCGGGCTATGTTCAACAATTGAAAAATGGTGTTGACGCCATCAACAGAAGTTTGGTGCCTGCTAGTGAAATTGCACTGGGTGGAACAGCCGTTGGAACAGGAATTAATACACCTAAAGGTTACTCAGAATTGGTGGCCAAAACAATTGCTGAATTGTCTGGATTGCCTATTGTTTCTGCGCCAAACAAATTTGAGGCTTTAGCAGCTCACGATGCAATGGTTGAACTACATGGTTCTTTGAAAAGAGTGGCGGTAAGTTTAATGAAAATTGGAAATGACATTAGAATGTTAAGCAGTGGTCCAAGAAGTGGAATTGGTGAAATTTTAATTCCAGACAATGAACCAGGAAGTAGTATCATGCCGGGCAAGGTAAATCCAACACAATGTGAAGCATTAACAATGGTGTGTGCTCAAGTAATGGGTAACGATGTTGCAGTTACAATAGGAGGTTCAAATGGCCATTTTGAATTGAATGTTTTCAAACCGCTTATAGCATCCAATGTATTACAATCGGCACGTTTATTGGGAGAAGCAGCTTTGAGCTTTGATATAAATTGTGCCAGTGGTATAGAACCTAATTTGGCTGAAATTAAAAATAAATTAGAAAATTCATTGATGTTAGTTACCGCATTAAATACGCACATTGGGTATGAGAATGCTGCTAAAATTGCAAAAAAAGCACACAAAGAAAATACCACTTTAAGACAAGCCGCTATCGACCTTGGGTTGCTAACAAATGAACAGTTTGATGAATGGGTAAAACCTGAAAATATGATAGGTAATCCTGATGAAGTAATTTCATAATTCTAAAAAAAAATTATCAATAAAAAATCCCGCTTTGAATAAAGGCGGGATTTTTTATTTAGGTAAAGTTTCTCTTAAAAATAAAAACTTAAATTAAGCGTCGATGATGTGTTGTCTAATCCCATCCCAGAGTATGAAAGTCCATTGTTTCTAGATGATTCTGTTACAATTTGTTCTGCCTTCAAAGTTTCAGGATTAAATCTTTCCTCCACATAAGTTGCTTTTTTGCTGTTGGTTTGAATCCCTAATGAATATCCAATTTCTCCTCCAATAGATACTTTTGGTGCAATAAAATATTCAACTCCTAAAAATCCTCTTATGCCAAATGCAAAACTGCTTCCATTTTTTGATTCAATAGGTCTAGAGATTGAATAGCCATAATTGTAAGTGTTTGGTGCAGGAAAATCGATATTCATTGGATTCCCATATTCATAAGATTGTGAGGAGCGAGCTAAACCGATTATTGCTTCTGCGCCATAAAACCCTTGAAGTCTAGTAGAACCTTTTCTTTTTTCAAAACCAAAACCAATTAGGAATTGAGATGATTTGTAAATGTTTTTATCATAAACAAATTCGGGTGTAAAAAAGTTAGGATTAGTTACGTCTTTTCTTACAGTATTTGTTTGACTATAACGACTCGTATTCGCCATTAAACGACCTCTGTAAAATAAATTTTGTTTTTTAACGTATTTCACGAAAATGTTATTGCCTCCCATATTGTTAAAAATGGTGTTGTTCGGGGTATAGGTAGGATTAAAATATGGAGCATTGTTGTATGAATTGTTATTCATCATATTGCCAGCAAATTCAAGAAATGGATTAGCAGAAATGCCAAATGACCAATCTCCTGCCTGAGGAAGAACTTCAACGCCCTTTTTGTTTTTAATGCTGTTCTCCACTTGTTGCCCATTTGCATTTATTCCATACAGACCTATGACAAAACAACTTAAGGTATAAAATATTTTTTTCATTGTGTTAATTAATTAAGATTGTTGATAGTTGGCTTATTGAAAATCATAATTTCTGACAGCAATTTCACCTTTATTAACAGCAACATAAGAAGAGCCTCCTCCAAATAATGTATAAGTGTAATTGCTTGGGGTGCATCCCATCCCTGGATTGGTTTTTCTGTCTGCATTAAATTGAACTCCTCTGATGTAAAAACCTTTGCTATTGGAATAGGATTCACATGCAAATTCATATTTGCCGTTAGCGTCTACATTTAATGTAACTTGTTTGTTTCTTCCCCAATCGTCATTCCATTCTACTAGTAATTTAGTGTTTGCGGGTGCTTGTGAATATTGAGCATCTCCAACTACACATAAATCATTTCTAAATCTAACATCACCTTTAATACTCATTATGCCAACTTCTGGAGTTAGGTTACTTCTGTATTCAAAGTTTTGTGTGTAAGACTGACCTTTAAATAAATTTAAATTTATAGAACTGCCTGTCGAATTGTAAAATGTTTTGAGAGAACTAACCCCTAATTCATTTTTTTGAGTCGCATTTACAATATAGGCTGTATAAACAGTCGCATTTAATGGTTTTGAGCCAGCTTCCACATCTACAGAGTAGTTTCCTAAAGCGTCTGTCGTCGCAGAATAGGTTCTATACCCATTGGCAACACTGCCCCAATACCATACAGTATAATTGTTGATGAGGTCTTGATTGTTAATTACTACTGTTACTGTGACACCTTCCATCCCCTCACTCAATGTGCCATTATTTAAATCTAAGTCACCTGAAATATTTCCTTTAACTGTTACTTTCCCAAGTTCGGTTACAGGTGTTGTGTTTTTTGTGTCACTGTCTTTTTCACAAGATGATAATGAAAATAAGACAGGTAGGGCAATAAATGCCATTACTGATTTTAAGATTTGTTGTTTCATTTTTAAATTTTTAATTAATTGGTTAGTGCAAAACTAATTGGCCAATAATTATTAATAAATGACGATTGTCACAAAATTGGTTATTTTAAGTCATTTGTGCTTTTTTTAAAAAATAGGATGAGCGTCATAAGTTTTTTGGGTTACTCAAAACAAATATTAATTAGATGTTTTTGCATTGGATATAAATGATTAAATGACTCTTATTAAGGTTTGTTTATTTGGTCTTGTTTTTTAATATTTAACTTGCCAATTGTAATTTATTAGAGGACTCAAATAGGATAATTTTTTTATACATTTACTTGAGTATTTTCAATAAATTTGCAAGTACATGTCGAACGAACAAAATATTGAATTTAATATCAATGAGGATTTTAATAAGCAACTGGTTTATCAATTAAAGTCTAAATTTACCAAAGTGAGTTTGGGGGGTGGTGAAAAAGCTGCTGCTAAACAAAAAGCTAAAAATAAACTTTTAGCCAGAGAGCGTATTGCCTATTTGCTTGATGAAAACAGTCCTTTTGTTGAAGTAGGTGCTTTTGCAGGTGATGGTATGTATCCTGAACATGGTGGTTGCCCTAGTGGTGGTGTCGTTTGTGGGATAGGAACTGTAAGTGGCAAGCAATGTATGATTGTTGCCAATGATGCAACCGTTAAAGCAGGTGCTTGGTTCCCCATTACCGGTAAAAAAAATCTGAGAGCTCAAGAAATAGCCATGGAAAATCGTTTGCCTATCATCTATTTGGTGGACAGTGCAGGCGTGTTCTTGCCTATGCAAGATGAGATTTTTCCCGACAAGGAACATTTTGGACGCATTTTTAGAAATAATGCCATTATGAGTAGCAAAGGGATTACTCAAATTGCTGCCGTTATGGGAAGTTGTGTGGCAGGGGGCGCTTATTTGCCTATTATGAGCGATGAAGCACTTATTGTGGACAAAACAGGCTCAATATTTTTGGCAGGTAGTTACTTGGTTAAGGCAGCAATAGGTGAGGACATTGACAATGAAACATTGGGAGGTAGTATTTCTCAGTCGGAAATATCTGGAGTAATCGACGACCGATTCCCTAATGATGAAGCTTGCCTTGATAGAATAAAATTTATAATGGATAAAATTGGGGCTTTTGAAAAAGCTGGTTTCGATAGAAAAGAACCTGCTAAACCCCTTAAAGATATTAAAGATTTATATGGCATTTTACCAAAAGACAGAGCGAAACCATACAATTCTTTAGCGCTTATAGAAACTTTGGTCGATAATGGTGAGTTTGAACAGTATAAAGAAGGGTATGGTCAAACGATTCTGTGCGGCTATGCGCGTATAGAAGGTTGGGCAGTAGGTATTGTGGCCAATAACAGACAAATTGCCAAAAGTAAAAAAGGGGAAATGCAGTTTGGCGGTGTTATATACAACGACAGTGCGGACAAGGCTGCACGTTTTATTATGAACTGTAACCAAAAGAAAATACCGTTAGTGTTTCTTCAGGATGTTACTGGTTTTATGGTGGGTAGCAGAAGCGAACATTCAGGAATTATAAAAGATGGGGCCAAAATGGTAAATGCCATGAGTAACAGCACGGTTCCAAAATTTACAATTATTATTGGGAATAGCTATGGTGCAGGCAATTATGCCATGTGTGGCAAAGCTTATGACCCTCGTCTTATATATGCATGGCCAAGTGCAAGAATTGCGGTGATGGGTGGTGAACAAGCCGCCAAAGTATTGTTGCAAATAGAGAAAGCAAGTTTGGAAGCGAAAGGTGAAACCATTACGCCTGAAGCTGAAAAAGCACTGTTAGATAAAATTATGGCAAGGTATGAGGAGCAATTGTCTCCTTATTATGCAGCATCTCGTTTGTGGGTTGATGGTATAATCGATCCTATTGAAACCAGAACTGTCATAAGCCAAGGAATAGAAATGGCAAACCACGCCCCCGTTCAACCGTTTAATGTCGGGGTTATTCAAACCTAGAATGATAAATCCATAAAAAAAGCCTCACAAGTGAGGCTTTTTTTATGGAAGTCGTTGCGTTATATTGATACTATTACTTTACAGAAGCGGCTGCTTTTAAAGCTGCGTCTGCATTAATAATGCCTCCGGTTGTGCAAAGTTTTTTGTATTTTGTTTTTTTCTTTGACCCCGGAATGCTTACTTTTTGTGTAGGTTTTATAGATGAATTTTCAATAACGGCTTTTACTTGTGCCGCTGTTAAGTTAGGGTAGTACGAACGTATCAGTCCTGCCAAACCTGCAGTTACCGGACTTGCCATACTTGTGCCACTTAATGATTCATATTTGTTGTTAGGAACTGTGCTGTATATTTCCACTCCAGGTGCAAATACATTCACGGTTTTGGATCCAAAGTTTGAAAATTCAGCAGGTTGTTGGTTTCTGTCGCTTGCACCAACTTCTATCCAAGTGCTACATCTTTTACCGTCTGCATAAAAGGGGGTAGGGTAATTGGATTCTTTGTCTATATTTTTAGAGTCGTTACCTGCTGCATGTATCAATAAAACATCTTTACTCTCTGCATATTTTACAGCATCATCAACTATTGTTTTGTTAAATGAATAAGCTTTGCCGAAACTCATGTTAATTACCTTTGCACCATTGTCTACGGCGTAACGAATGGCATTTGCCACGTCTTTGTCGCGCTCATCGCCATTTGGAACAACTCTAATAACCATAATTTGAACATCTGCTACAACACCATTCATGCCTATTCCGTTGTTTCTAATAGCACCTATAATGCCACCAACATGCGAACCATGCTCGCCATCCGGTCCTTTTACTTCATTGTTGCCGTATGACTTGTTACTAGTATTGGTATAATCGTCTCCAATAATATATCTTGGGTCATATTTTAAGTTTAAATGGTATTGATAAACTGAATAAAAATAGTTGTGGATGTCTTCAAATTCTTTGAAAACTCTTGCAGGTGGAATGTTTTGTTTTGCAGTAGTGCTCAGTACAATGTTTCTACCAATCTTTGATTCGTTTTTTGTAGGCTCAAATTTTTCTAATTTTTCAACACTTACATCTGTAGTGCCTAATTCCATTTTTAAAGCATCTAAATAGGTTTTGACGTTTTTGTAGGAGTTGTAATAAGATTCTGCTTCTGCGTATTTTTTAGCATGTATTTTTTCTAATTCTTTGAATTTTGCAAATTCTGCTTTTTCACTTTTGCTAATGTCTTTTTTGGTTTTAGTGCCAAACTTTTTCTGGTAATCACGCAATAATCTAGTCAATTCTAAATTGTCGTATTCTACATCTTTTTCAGAACCGCCAATAAAATCCCAACCATTGATATCATCTACATAACCATTTAGGTCATCATCAACAGAGTTTCCTGGGATTTCTTTTTTGTTCACCCAAATATTGTTTTTCAAATCCTCATGTTGAATATCGATACCATCGTCAATAACTGCAACAATTACAGTGCTTGAATTGGCAGGTTTAGGGTTGTTTTTAATAGCATTTTCTAGGTCAATCCCCAATGTGGTGTCTTGGGTCGAAAATTTTAAATGCCAATCTTTAGGATAGACCTGTGCGCTAAGTGAGGTGCCTACTAATAAGGCGATAATAATGAGAATTCTTGTCATGTTAATATAATTGTATATAGGGGGTAAAATTAATGAATAAATAATTCATAAGGAAGTCGTGTTTGAAATCCTTGTGACTGTATGCCGCTTAATAAAGATTGGTAGTAATGGTGGAAAATGCCCAAGTCTTGAGCTATTTTTTTGTTTATCATTTCATTGCCACCTTGATTGAACAATTGTGTAATGGGGTCTTCAATTTGAGGGAAACTTACCATTTTATATGTTTTTAAATTGGCCATTTTAGCTGCAATTTTGATGGCATCATTGATGCCTCCAATACGGTCAACCAAGCCTCTTTCCATGGCGTGTTGTGCTATCCAAACATGACCTTGTGCGTATTTTTCAAGTTCAGCACTGTCTATGCCTCTGCCTTTTTCAACTATAGTCGTAAAGTCGTCGTAAATTCGGTTAACCATTTGTTGCAAATACATTCTTTCTCCGTCGCTCAATGGTTTGTCTACTCTGCCAAAGTCTGAATATTGCCCCGTTTTTACACTCTCTATAGTCAGTCCAAGCTTTTCGTTGAACAATTTTTGCATGTTAGGGAATAATCCAAATACGCCAATTGAACCTGTTAAGGAGTTGGAACTTGCTAGTATTGTATCTGCCAAACAGCTAATATAATAGCCACCACTTGCTGCCACATCTCCCATGGAAACAATAATTGGTTTTTTGCCTTTACACAATGCTATTTCTCGTGTAATAATATCACTTGCCAATGCACTACCACCGGGAGAATTTACTCTTAATACGATGGCTTTAATGTCTTTGTCTTCACGGGCTTTAATAATCACTTTGGCCAATGAGGTGCTGCCTATGGAATTGTTATTACCTTGACCATCTACAATTTCTCCTACCGCATACACCACTGCAATTTTGTCGCTCGATGTGTTTTTTTCTGACTCACCACTGTTTAAGTATGAACTGGCTTTGATATAGTGTTTGTTTTTAGAGTCTTTGCTGCCTATCGCTTTTCTTATTTTATTGTGAACGTCATCCTGATAGGTTAAGCCGTCTATTAATCCGAAATTAAACGCGTCTTTGGGAGATTGAATATTGAATTGGTCTATCGCCATTCTTAGTTGATGAGTATCTACTTGTCTTGATTCACCAATTTCAGCTATTAAGTTGTGATACAATTGATGGATATAAAATGAGATTTGTTCCCTGTTTTCTGGACTTAATTCTTCTCTAGTAAACGATTCAATAGCTCCTTTGTAAGCCCCAACTTTAACATATTGCATCTCTATTCCTAGTTTCTCAAAAGCGCCTTTGTAAAACATCACATTTGCCGATAATCCATTTAATAGGATATTCCCTGTTTTTTCTATGAAAACCGAATCAGCGATTGAGGCTAAGTAATAGTTTTTCTCATCGTAATAAGGTGCCATTGCATAAATAAACTTCCCTTTTGATTTAAAATCTTTTAAAGCGTTTCTAACCTCAGAAAGGGTAGCATAACCACTGTTGTTTAAATTCGTTTTTAGGTAAATGCCTTTGATTTTTGGGTCGTTTTTAGCTCTGTTGATTATTTCTAAAAGATTGTCTAATCCTAAGAATGATTCGCCCATTTCGGGGTTTAGTAAACTTAAAAAAGCCTGACTGCCTCGTTCTTGAATTTCATAGTCTAAATTCAGTTCCAAGACAGAGTTTGATTTAACACTTACTTTGCCTTCTGTACCCGAATTGATTAAACCTAAGAGCGTGAAAAACAAGAGAACTCCTATGAAAATAAAGGAGATAAATACCCCAAAAATAGTCGCTAATGTATATTTTAAAAAGGATTTCATTGATGTTATTCTTATAATTAATCTACAAAAATTCACTATCTTAACTACTAATTTCTTTTATTTCGATAAACATTCTATTTTAAGGATAAATTTAATTTAAATCTTTATTTTTGCTCCAATGTTATTGAATGAATTGTCCGCAGTAAGTCCAATTGATGGCCGTTACAGATCTAAAATCCAAAATTTAGCGCCCTATTTCTCTGAATTTGGCCTTATAAAATACCGTGTTCAAGTTGAAGTGGAATATCTAATTTACCTAAATGCTTCTCCCATTTCGGCCTTTAAACCTTTGTTTAGCTCAACCCAAATTGATAGCCTCCGAAATATCTACTTGAATTTTACTGAGGAAAATGCGCTTGAAATTAAAAACATTGAAAAAACAACGAACCACGATGTAAAAGCAGTTGAGTATTTTATTAAAAGTCAAATCGAATTATTAGGATTATCAGCTTTTAAAGAATGGGTACACTTTGGACTGACAAGTCAAGATATTAATAATACTGCAATCCCTCTAAGTTTAAAAGAGGCATTAGAAAATGAAATCCTACCTCAATTAAACGCCGTTGTTAATACTCTAGAAAAACATGCTGACAGTTTTAAAGACATTCCGATGTTGGCAAAAACCCACGGTCAAGCAGCAAGTCCTACCAAACTTGGGAAAGAGTTGAATGTGTTTGTAGTGCGTTTGAAAGAACAAATAAATCAACTTAATGCAATCCCTTTTTCAGCTAAATTTGGTGGCGCCACAGGGAATTTTAATGCCCATTATATCGCTTTCCCTCAAACGGATTGGCACGCATTTGGTCATTCTTTTGTAAACGAAGTGCTAGGATTACACAGAAGTTTCCCAACTACTCAAATTGAACATTATGACAATTTAGCGGCCTTGTTTGATGCTTTTAAAAGGATAGATACCATCTTGATTGACCTTTCAAGAGATGTGTGGCAATACATTTCAATGGATTACTTTAAGCAAAAATTAAAGGAAGGTGAAATTGGTAGCAGTGCCATGCCTCACAAAGTAAATCCTATCGATTTCGAAAATGCTGAAGGGAATTTAGGAATAGCAAATGCCATTTTTGAACACCTAGCAGCTAAGTTGCCTATTTCTCGTTTACAAAGGGATTTAACCGATTCTACAGTGCTTAGAAATGTCGGAGTTCCTTTTGCCCATTGTCTTATTGCTTTCAGTAGTTTGCAAAAAGGCTTGGATAAGTTAATCATCAATGAAAGTGCTATCCGTCAGGATTTGGATAATAATTGGGCTGTTGTTGCCGAAGCTATTCAAACCGTTCTTAGAAGTATTGCATACCCAAATCCATACGAAGCGCTTAAATCACTGACCAGAACCAATACGCATATCGGTGAAAAAGAAATTAAGGATTTTATTCAATCTCTCGAAATTGATGAAGCCGTAAAAGAAAGGTTAAACCAAATAACTCCGCACAATTTCACGGGTTTTTAATTATTCAAAACTCGTAATCTTAAACACGGTTCTTCTGTTTTCTGAGCGACCTGCCACTGTGTTATTGTCGCTAATAGGTTTACTATCCCCATAGCCAATAGCACTTAGTCTGGTTGGTTCTATTCCCTTGGTTATTAAATAGTCTTTTACGCTTTTTGCTCTGTTTTGAGACAATGTTTTATTCTTTAATTTATCCCCTGTATTGTCGGTATGACCGCCAATCTCAATTTTCATGAATGGGAATTTTTTGAGCAATAATACCAATTTGTCTAATTCTAATTTTGACTCTTCTTTGATGTCAAATTTATCAGTGTCAAAGAATACATTCGCCAACTTAACTTCAATGTCTTTTGCAGGTTTTTTCAAAGGTATTTCAATGTTATAGGGTTCTAAGTTTTTGGTCTCTTTTAATGAGAAATTGTCTGTGTAAAACAAGTAATTGGTTTGGTCCACATTCAACATGTAGTTTTTGTTGTTTTTTAAAATTACCAAAAACTCTCCTGTGTTTTTATTGCTGATAATTGAATTAACAAGTAATCCCGTTTCTAAATCAAATAGTTCAACTTTTGCGCCAATTTTTTCTTTCGAAATAGCATCATAGACAATGCCTTTTACAAAATTGACAGGCTCAGGTTTCATGCCATCATGAATCTCAAATTTATAAATATCTAATCCCCCTACTCCGCCGGGTCTATTTGAACTCATGTAGCCGTAACGGCCCAAACGGTCAACAATTAGTCCGATTTCTTCACCCCCAGAGTTAATTGGATACCCAATGTTTTGAGCTTCGCTAAATCTTCCGTTTTCATCTTTTTTACTCATGAATATGTCTTTATTGCCCATTCCCGGATGTCCGTCTGAGCTGAAATATAAAGTTTGATTGTCAAAAGCTATGAAAGGGGATTGTTCTTCGCCCGAAGTGTTAATGCTGCTGCCCAAATTGATGGGTGGTTGAAATCTGCCGTCTTTAAATGTAGAAGCATAAATGTCGCTACCGCCGTATCCACCGGGTCTGTTGCTAGCAAAGTAAATAGTCATTCCATCGGGACTAATACTAGGTTGCGATTCCCAATCAGGTGTGTTAATAGGAGCGTCTAAGTTGGTAGGGGAGCCCCATTTGCCATCATTGTATTTGGCGTAGTACAAATCGCAACTCCCTTTTCCCATATCCATTCCCATAGGGTCTTTTCTGTCACATGCTGTAAAAAAGATAAACTTACCATCTGCTGTTACAGAAATAGTTCCTTCGTTGTTGTATGTATTTACTGGTGGTGGCAATGGCATGGATGGCTGATAAGTGCTGTCGTTTATTGCTTTGGCAAGATAAAAGTCTTCATGAGGAAATTTTCCGCTTGTTACCAATCGAGTATAGTAAAAGTTTAAACCATCAATAGTGCTACCAGGAAAATATTCGTTTTCATAACTGTTTACACTAGGCCCCATGTTGATAGGGTTAAAAGGAACTTTATTCTGAACCAATAATTCGCATTTTTTTAAATTGGCAATCTCTTTGTTAACCGCTGCAATTCTTCTCGGGTCCAATTTTTTGGGACTTTTTAAGTATTTCTCGAACATTTCCTTTGATTCAGCATAGTTCATGTTGTTTTTATAAGCATGCCCCAATCGGAAATAATGGTAATAATTTTCAGGTTCTATGTCTATTAGCTTTTTGCAAGCATAAATAGATTGTAAATGGTCCCCTTTTTTCATTTCAAATTCTGCCTTGTATTCCCAAGCAATAATATAAGTGCTGTCTTTTTTAAGGGCTTTGTTTATTACTTCAACTGCTTTTACATAATCTTCTTCTTTATAAAATCTGTAAGCCTCTTCTGATATTTTGGCAGCAGGACTCTCTTTTTTTTCTTTTTGCGCCACCGCACATGCGCTTATAAAAAATAAACTGATTAGGGTTAATGATAGTTTGATTTGATTCATTGATTACTTTTTTAAACTTAATTTTTGTGTTTTTATTGTTCAGGCAAAATTCCTGCCGTTCTTTTTCCTAATTCTATTACAGCTACATTTTGTAGCTTGCCCTCATGGATTTCGAATTTTATCATGGTTCTCATAATGTGAAAACCATGTCTGCCCGCCGCTCCAGGATTAATGTGCAACAAGTTGTTAACTTTCGGGTCGCGCATTACTTTTAAGATGTGACTGTGCCCGCAGATAAATAAATCAGGTGGATATTTAATGAGTTGAGCCTTTATTTTGGGGTTGTATTTGCCTGGATAACCACCAATATGCGTCATCCATACTTTGATGCCTTCGCATGTAAACTGTTGGTGTAAAGGATATATTGCTCGTAATTCGTGACCATCTACATTGCCCCAAACACCTCTAATCGTTTTGCCGGTTTTCTCCATAATGTCACTTAAATCCTTGTTGGTCCAATCGCCTGCATGCCAAATTTCATCCGCTTGGTCAAAGTGTTTAATGATATCTGGCTCTATACATCCATGCGTGTCACTTAGTAATAATATCCTTTTCACTTCTCGCAAATTAATGCTTATTTTGCCACATAAAAAATGATAATTTTAATAATCTCTTTCACTGTATTAATCTCCTACCTCGCTTTTAATAATCCTGCACTATTCGAAAAATTAACCTTCTATCCCTATAAAATCAATCACAATAAGGAATGGATAAGATGGGTAGGTCACGGATTTATTCATGCCGATTATATGCACCTTATTGTTAATATGCTTACGCTTTACTTTTTTATGGATGCCTTGTCGGTTATTTTTGAACACATAGCTGGTCCATATTACATTGTTTATGGCGTACTTTTTTACTTGTCGGCTATAGTGTGTAGTAGCGTATTTGCTTACTTTAAACACAAAGAGGATTGGAATTACAGAGCAATAGGAGCCTCTGGAGCCGTTAGTGCTTTCTTGTTTAGTTTTATTGTTTTTGCACCCACAGAATCTATCTATTTATACTTCGCTATTAAAATGCCTGCTTGGTTATTTGGTATTTTATATTTGGCTTATGAGTACTACATGGGCAAAAAACAAAATGACTCCATTGGCCATGATGCACATTTTTTTGGAGCGGTTTATGGCGTTATTTTTACCATTATATCCTATCCCGATTTACTTTTAAGATGGTTTAACTAATCTTTTAGTAAATGTGAAAATGATTTTCTTAGTTTGGAAACCTTAGGGTCAATTACTGCTGTGCAATAGCTGTTTCTCTCGCGGTTTAAATTGTAATAATTTTGGTGGTAATCTTCGGCTATGTAAAAAGTGCTCAAAGGTTCTAATTGTGTTACAATAGGTTCCTCAAACACTTGCTCTGATTCCAGTTTTTTGATGTAGGCTTCTGCTATTGTTTTTTGAGTATCGTTGTGATAAAATATAGCAGAACGGTATTGTGTGCCTATGTCACCTCCCTGACGGTTCAATGTGCAAGGATTGTGTAATGTAAAAAACACAGTTAACAATGTTTGGTAATCGATAATAGTTGGATTGTAATAAATTTGAACAGCCTCTGCATGTCCCGTGTTGCCATTGCAAACCGCTTCGTAACTTGGGTTCTCAACGTGTCCACCAATGTATCCACTGATAGCGGTGTCAACGCCCTTAAGTCGAGCCATTGTGGTTTCTATACACCAAAAACAGCCGCCTGCAAGTGTCGCAATTTCTAATTCTTTGTTGTTTTTTATTTGTTCTGGTATCATGGTTTGTGTTGGTGTTTGTTGCTTGCATTGAACAAAAAATGACGAAATCACAAGTAGCAATATGGAAACTTTTTTTGTATTCAATGTGGTTATTTTTTCAGCAAATTTATAGTTAATTTTGTCAATTGTTGACCTTATTAACTAAACAAATTTTTTAATGATTGGTTTTAAGGCTTCAACTTTAAATTATTATGTCGTCACACCACATTGTTCGCGAAGGTCAAGAACCCGCTCTTATTATTGCAAATGGATTGCCCTGCTCTAATGAATTGCTTTCACAATTGTTGGAATGGAGCCCGCACATTGTAGTGTTAGATGGAGCCCTCAATAAAGTGTTGGACTTGGGCGTTAAATTCGATGTTGTGCTTGGTGATTTCGACCATCAATCAATCCAAGAAGTTCAGTCTGTATTGCCTCCCCATTCTCGTTTGTTGCATCTTCCCGACCAAAATAAAACTGATCTTGAAAAAGGAATTGAATACTTAATGAAGGAAGGTTATTCCGCCGTAAATATTGTGTGGGCAACTGGAAAAAGAAGCGATCATTTTATTAATAATATTGCCATTTTAGCCCGCTATCAAAATGAGATTACAATGACCATGTTGGACGATTATTCTAAAATTTACCCTATTTTTTCTGGATTTAAGAAGTTTTATGCAGCCAATTCTAATATCTCGCTTATCCCCCTCAACAAAGTAGAAGGATTGGTCACTAGCAATTTAGTTTGGAATTGTAACAACCTAACGATTGAATTCCCTCACCAAACCAGTAGTAGTAATAAAGTACTCAATGATGGAGTGGTTTCTGTGGAATATCATTCAGGCGTACTCCTAATGATGGAGTGTTTGGATTAGTGGATTGGTTATTACCAATTACACTTATTAATACTTTTATTTCTTTTTATTATCGCATTTTAATTCTTGTTTTTATGGAATTTCTTTGTTTTCTTGCACAATGTATAAGCAGTATTCCAAACAATGAAAATCATAGATATTAAAATAATGAATGGCCCCAATTATTGGAGCATAAGACGTCATAAGCTAATTGTAATGCGTCTTGACTTAGAGGAAATGGAAGAAAGGCCTTCAAATTTAATAGATGGATTTTCTGAAAGATTAAAACTGATGTTCCCTACTATGTATGCTCACAGATGCAGTCCAGGTGTGCCCGGTGGATTTTTTCAAAGGGTTGAAGATGGTACATGGATGGGACATATCATTGAACATATTGCGCTAGAAATTCAAACTTTAGCGGGTATGAATTGTGGTTTCGGTAGAACCAGACAAACCTCGGCACATGGGGTTTATAATGTGGTGTTTAATTATTGGGAAGCAAAAGCAAGTGTTTATGCCGCCAAAGCTGCTGTTAATATTTGTCAATCTCTAATTGACAATACTCCATACCAACTCGATGAGGATATACAAAGATTAAGAGAACTAAGAGAGGAAGAAAGATTAGGCCCAAGCACAGGAAGTGTTGTGGAAGAAGCTGTAAAAAGAAACATTCCTTTTATCAGATTAAATGGTCGTTCCCTTGTACAGTTAGGGTATGGAATTAACCAAAGAAGAATTCAAGCCACTGTTGCAAGTACCACTAGTAGTATAGCGGTGGAAATAGCCTGTGACAAGGAGGATACTAAACTGCTTTTGGAAAATGCTCAAATTCCTGTTCCAAAAGGTAAGATATGTACCAATGATGAAGAACTCGAATTGGCCGCCTCCAGAATAGGATATCCCTTGGTAACAAAACCAATTAACGGAAACCACGGTAAAGGGATTACCACCAATATTACCAATTGGGATGATTTAAAAATTGGTTTTGAAGCCGCTAAACAGTATTCAAGAAATATTATTGTTGAAAAATACATTACTGGTTACGACTTTAGGATTTTAGTAATCAATTATAAATTTGTTGCTGCTGCCAAAAGAACCCCTGCCTCTGTTACTGGTGACGGCAAACACACTATTCAAGAACTTATAGATATAGTAAATTCTGACCCAAGAAGAGGGTATGGGCACGAAAAAGTGCTGACTGCCATTAAAGTGGATCGCTTTACGGAGCAAATTTTGGAGGAAAAAGGATTTACTCTCGATACAGTTTTAGTAAACGGGTATGAACTGTTACTTAAACCAACCGCCAATATTAGCACGGGTGGAACAGCCGAAGATATTACCGACCATGTTCACCCAAGCAATGTTTTTATGTGTGAACGTATCGCCCGAATTATAGGATTAGATATTTGTGGTATTGATATAATGGCGCCCGATTTAAGTGTGCCGATTTCGGAAAATGGAGGTGCAATTCTGGAGGTAAATGCTGCCCCTGGTTTTAGAATGCACCTTGAACCAACAGACGGTTTGCCAAGAAATGTAGCTGAGCCTGTAATTGATATGCTCTATCCTCCGGGATCTTCTGCCCGAATTCCTATTATCGCTATTTCAGGTACAAATGGAAAAACAACCACAACCCGTTTGATGGCGCATGTGTGTAAACAAGTGGGGCATAAGGTTGGATTTACAACCACCGATGGGGTTTATATCCAAAATGAAATGATGATGAAAGGCGATTGTACAGGTCCTATTTCTGCCGAATTTGTGTTGAAAGACCCTACAGTGGATTTTGCAGTTCTTGAGTGCGCTAGAGGAGGGATTCTTAAAGCTGGCTTAGGGTTTCACCACTGTGACATCGGTATTGTAACAAATATCGCTGCCGACCACCTTGGCTTACAAGGCATAGATACCCTCGAGCAATTAGCAAAAGTAAAAGGCGTGGTCGCTGAAAGTGTGTTCCCCGATGGTTATACCATATTGAATGCCGACGATAATTTGGTGTATGAAATGCGTAAAAATATTGTTAGTAAATTAGCACTGTTTAGCATGGATGAAAGCAATCCAAGAATCATTGAACATTGTAAAAATGGGGGATTTGCGGCAATCTATGAAAATGGATATATTTCTATTCTTAAAGGTACTTGGAAAATAAGAGTTGAACGTGTCGTTAATATACCAGTGACCTTTGGTGGTAAAGCCGACTTTAATATTGCCAATTGTTTGCCTGTGGTATTGGCCGCATTTTTAAGAAATTTTAAAATTGAAGACATCAAATCGGCGCTTCAAACATTTATTCCTTCTCCTGCACAAACGCCCGGTAGAATGAATCTGTTTACTTTCAATCATTTTTCGGTAATGGTGGATTATGCTCACAATGCCGCAGGTCTTAATGCTATCGGAGGGTTTTTAAGTAAAATAGATGCGAATAAGAAAATTGGTATTATAGCCGGTGTAGGTGACAGAAGAAACGAAGATACTATTTCTTTGGGCGAAACTGCTGCCAAAATATTTGATGAAATTGTCATTAGGCAAGACCGTAACTTAAGAGGTAAAACAGATTCTGAAATCATAGAACTAATGGTAAAAGGAATTAAAAATGTTGATCCTGATAAAAAAATAACCATTATCCCGCTCGAAAAAGAAGCTATTTCTTTCGTTATTGAAAACGCCAAAAGAAATGACTATATCGTGATTTGTAGTGACGTAATTCCTGATGCACTCCATCAAATTATGGAACTTAAAGCCCAAGAGGATGAAAAAAACAGTGGAATTGTCTACCAATCTGAATCATGATTCAAGCGAAAGCGTACTGGAAAAATTATAACTTCTTAACTGTACTCGCTTTCTTTAGCTTCTTGTTTTTGGCTTCTTTGATAGATGACAATGCAATGGGTTACGACGTTTCTCTGTTTGTGAAATGGGCGCAAGCTATAAAAATGAACGGTATTTCACTGATTTATCAGCCCGAAAATACTGTTGATTATCTCCCCGGTTTTTTATACGTCCTTCAAATTTATACGTGGTTTGTAAACGATGTTAATGCCATTCCTCAAACAATTCACTTTGTCAAATTAGTCCCTCTGTTTTTTGAAATACTTGCGATTTTGTTAATGTGCAGTTTCTTTAAAACGAAAATTCAACAAACATTTTTCTTCTGCCTAGGAGCATTTAATGTTGCCTACTTTTATAATACTATGGCATGGTTTCAAATTGACGGTTGGGTGGCTAGTATGATATTTTTTTCTGTGTTTGCTGCCCTTAATAATCGTCTTTTTGGGTCCTTGCTTTTGTTTGTCCTTGCCGTTAATATCAAATTCCAAGCTATAATTGTTTTACCCGTTCTTGGTTTGTATTGGTTAAGTCAAATAAAAACATTCAAACAACTACTGTCTGCAATCATTATTGTTGTGGTTTCTGAACTGCTCATTTTATCTCCTTTTTTAGTCAATGGTTCTGCCTCGGTCGTTTTTCAAAATGTGTTTAATACTTATAATCTTTTCCCTTATGTGAGTTTAAATGCCCGCAATTTTTGGATGCTTATTGTGGAAAATCCTAGGTTCTTGGATGATAGTAATCTGTTGTTTTTTTTACCCTATAAAACATGGGGATTGATTCTGTTTTCTGTAAGTAGTTTATTTGTCATTATCCCACTGGTAATGGTCTTGTTTAAACAAGGAATTAAAGATAAAACCAAATCTCAAATGCTTGTTCTATCGTGTGTGTTGGCTTGTTTCTACTTTTTTTATTTTAATACTCAAATGCACGAAAGGTACATTCATTATGCCTTCCCATTTGTGATGTATTATTCATTTAGATATAAAACACTAGGCCTATACCTTGTATTCTCGATTGCTAGTTTTTTGAATCTTGAATCGTTATTGTTTAATCTTAATTATTGGGATACCAATAGTATTTTGATGTCTCAACGCTTCATAACCATCTTGTTTACCATAGCGGTTCTGTTATTTAGTATAAAATGGGTTCAATTTGTTAAATCTACACTTACTAATAAAGCGTGAAAAGGTTTGTAATAAATAAAGGTCCACTACTCTTGTTGATAGTAACTATAGCTATTGTTATTTATTTGCAATTTTACCGCTTGGGTCATTTGCCCATTATCCAGTGGGATGAGTCGAGGTTGGCGAACAATTCTGTGGAAATGTATTTGAATAAGTCTTTTTTAATTACAACTTATGACCAAAAGCCTGACCTGTGGAATACCAAACCACCCTTTATGATTTGGCTTCAAGTTGCTTCAATCTCTGTATGGGGGATGAATGAGTTTGCGGTTCGTTTTCCCTCCGCTTTGGCAGGTTTAATTGGTGTTTTATTGCTAGGATTCTGGGTTTTTAAGTTGTCAAATTCATACATTTGGGCTTCTGTTTCTATGCTGTTGTTGGTTACAACTGGCGGATATATGCAGTTGCACGGAAGCATAACTGGCGACTATGACGCTCTTTTAACTTGTATGGTTCTACTTTCTGTTTATTGTTATTGTCAGTATTATTTTATGAATCAACAAAAGGCCTATTATGGATTCATCGTTTTCTTGGCTTTGTCTGTAATGGCCAAAAGTGCTGCAGGAATAATGGTTTTCCCTCTGTTTACATTAATGCCTCTTGCCAAAAGACAATTCAATGTTTTGTTAAAACTGTTGATTGCTATGCTTGTTGCACTCATACCCTTTTTGTTGTTTTGTTTTTTAAGGGAAATGGCAAATTCTGGCTTTATCAAACAAATGCTTTTTAATGATTTTGGAGGGCGCTATACCACTGCCATGGAGGGACATAGACATGAATGGTATTATTATATTCAAAATTTAATAACAGAGCGTTACCACTATTTTGTGTTTTTGCTTGTTCCTGCTTTCGTTTATTTAGCGTTTAAACCGCACCCTGTAATGCGATTTTTAGCTTTGTTTCTGTCAGGATTTTTGCTCATAATAAGTTTGGCTACTACCAAAATTCATTGGTATGATATGCCCGTTTTGCCTATTATTACGCTTTTAATTGTTCTGTTTTTGATTCAAATTCAGACTTTGATTAAGCAAGCTTTTGTCAAACAAAGTTTTGTTGTCCTCGTTCTATTGGCAATCATACCTCTTGTTCGCGATAAGTATGAGTTTATTACACATTATAAGAATTTTCCTCTGTCGTTCGACCATTACGAGTTGAGCGAATACCTCAGAGACTACAAAGGAGAGGAGTCATTACATTATTTTTCGCTTGACTATGATCCAGAATATTTCTTTTATGCGCAAACCTTGTCAACGATTAAAAAAAAGGAGCTAAAGGGGTTTGAAAAAGGAGATAAAGTTGTTTTTAAACAGCGTTTAGAGAAAGAGTTTGAGCCTCTTTATAACTACGAAATATTGGAAGTTTACAAAGGTGTAAAATGCGTTAGAGTCTTGTCCGTAAAGTAGGAAATTCAAAAATTCACCAAACGTTAGTTGTTTATTCTAAATTGCCATCACTATTAGATTTACCCTAGACTTCAGTTTGTTAAAAAGGGTTCTTATATTTAGGGTTGTTGATGAACTCTGTGTCTGTTAAGCTTTTCAAAAAGGCAATTAAATCTTCTTTTTCTTGCTGACTTAAGTTAAGTTGAGCATCGTGAGCCGAAATATTAATATCCAAATTTGGAGAATCGAAATTCATGCCATCTGAATAAAAATCAATAACATCCTCAAGTGTTGCAAAACGTCCATCATGCATGTATGGTGCCGTTAATTCCACATTTCTTAACGAAGGAATCTTGAATTTACCTTCATCAGTAGGTTTTCCTGTTATTCTTCCTAAGCCTTTGTCTGTAAACACACTGTTTAAGCCATTATTCGCCATTGAGCCATTAAGACTTGTATTGCCAAAAAATGGGATGTTACTGTGGCAATGAAAACAGTCTGCACCACCATCTTCTACAGGTTTCATGAATAAGTTTAATCCCCTCAATTCAGAAGCGTCTATTACGTTAAGTGTGTCAGTGCGTCCAAATAATTGGTCTATTTTTGAATTAAATGAAACGATACTTACCAAAAACTGTTCAAGTGCTTTGGCGATTTCGACCGGAGAAATTTCTGAAGTGTTAAAGACTTTTTTGAATAATGGCGCATATCTTTCTGATTTTTTAAGTCGAATACTTAAGTCATAAAAGTTCATGTCCATTTCATCGTGTGCCTGAATTGGAATTAAGATTTGTTCTCTTAAAGTAAGTGCTCTTCCATCCCAAAAAAATCTATTTTGCCACATTAAATTAAATAATGGCATTGAGTTTCTTGGGCTTAATTGTCCCCTTATGCCTTTGCTAAAACGAGTGCTTTGTGCAAATGCCCTGTTTTGGAAGTGACACGAATTGCACGAAATAGTACTGTCTAATGATAACAGCGGGTCATAGAACAACAACCTTCCAAGTAAAACGCCCTCCTCTGTCAAAGGATTGTTACTCGGAAGACGCAAAGGAGGAAATCCAGCCTTAGTCTCTATGATATAAGGAGTTAATGAAGTTTCATCTAATAATTCAGGGTCTTTTTGGCAACTTTTGAATCCAATTGCCAATACCAATAAAACGATACTTAATATTATTTTTTTATCCATCACTCAAACGTATTAAACTCGAAAATGCCTGAATTGTTTTGAATAAATAAATCCATTATAGGGTCGTTGTTGCCAGAATGTGACATGTTGCCATTGTTTTTTAAACTGTATTTAATCTGATTGTCAAAGTATTTGTGTGCTTGAATTTTGAATTTCATACTCGAATTTTTGGTAATTGAATAGTCAGTTACAAAAGCATGCGTTCTTGAATATTTTGGTGTGGCTATGTGAAATGTGAAACCACCCGATTTGCCATTGTTAAGGTAATATCCCTCAATAATATTGAAAATATATCCTCCTGCCCATCCCCAATGCATTTCCGTTAATGAAGGGCTCAAAGGATGGTCTAGTGGCCACTGCGCCGGATTGCCATAGTTAACAGCGGAGTCTAATCCTACAAAAAATCTAATAGCCTTGTATTGACCCTTAGGGACATTTTTTAAAACCACACTATTGCGCCCTTCTGCGATACTTAAATAAGCATATTGATCGCTCAATTTGGTTTCAATGTTATTTTGGTCAATTAATGTGAAATTAGAAATAATGTACTTCAATTTATCAAATTGAATGGAATCATTCGAGCCAGTAATGTATTGTTTGCCAAATTCTAAAGGTGCAGCATCAAAGTAGGCATCAAAATTAATTGTAAGTTCTACTTTGTTTTCCTCGGGTAATTGAGGTGGTTCATCATCGTCGTTTTCACAACTGCTTAAAATGATGCTTAACATTAATGTTAAATAAAGGATTGGTTTTAAAGATTTCATAAGGTTATATTTTAATTATTTTTTTATTTACTATTCTATTGTCCGATGTTCTAATTCTGAGGATATAGGTCCCCTCTGCATAATTAGAAGCATCTATTTTTATTAAATCTGAATTGGTGTTCTTATTCATACCACTAAGTTCGCTTTTTATTATTGATTTGCCAATGATATCGGTCAGTTCCCATTCTGTTATTTGAACGTCAGAGGTGAAGAAGAATTCAGTTTTAAACGGATTGGGATACAATGTGAAATCCGAAGATTGGTCAAGCGGAAACTTAATGTTTGCTTTTCCCAATGTGGCAAAGAAAGGGTCAAAGCTAATGGACTTAACTTTAAATGGCACTTGGTAACTTGCACGGAAGTTTGCCTCGTTTACAGGAATTCTAAGTAAGCTGTCTTTGCCATTCCCTCGAACAAGTAAAGGGAGGTCAATGTTAAATAAATCAACACTTGAATGGCTTTGCATTTGTGAAATATCAATGTTTAATTGTTCGCCCTTTTGTATCCAAGATATATCGTAAATAGGATATCCTTCGCCATACACCCAATCATCAAAATAATCGGTTAAATCAGTGTTTGAGTTTTTTTCTAAATAGTATTTCAAATGACTTTGTCTCGAAAAGTTATAACTCAATTGAGTGTCATTAATGTATTCTTTTAAACTGTTGAAAAAGGCCTCATCGCCTATTACCCAGCGCAATTGATGAAGTATCATAGCCCCTTTTTGGTAGGTCGTTCTGTACTCAAATAATCGGTTTACATTGACAGTGTCGTAAGCATAAACAGAACCATTCGGGAAACGCATAACGTCCTCTCCGAATTTTTTTAAATTCTGATACCACTCTGTTTTACTTTCTAAAAATTCATAACAAACCAAATTTAAATAGGTCGCAAAACCTTCATTAAGCCACAATTCTTTCCAACTGCCACAAGTTACTTTGTCGCCAAACCATTGATGCGCCAACTCATGTGCTATTAAATCATAATTGAAATTAGACATAAAACTCATGGTTTGATGTTCCATGCCGCCGCCCCAAGTGAATTGTGCATGACCGTATAATTCTTTGTGAAATGGGTATGTGCCAAATAAACTGTCAAATAAACGCATCATCTTCACCGTTTCTAGTGTCTTGTTTTGATTGTCTAAAAGATTGTTATGAGGAAATGCATAATTAACAATGTCTAGATTTTGATTGATGGATGGTAAAAAAGCTGTTTGCGTGTATTTGTCGTACTTTGCCGCTGCAATGGCAACTAAATAAGTGGCAACAGGATATCTGTGTTTGAACAAAAAAGTCTGTTTATTCCCAATTGTTTTTTGTGAAATCAGTAGTCCGTTTGAAACAGCTATATAAGGTGTGTCCACAGTTAATTCTATGTCTATAGAATCTATCTTGTCTTTTAGGTTTTCAAAACAAGGCCACCAATAATGAGCGCCATAAGGTTGTGACAATGTGGCTATGTTAGGCCCACTAACGGTAACACTTCTAAAATAAGCCCTCGAACTCATGTTAGGTGCTCCTTGGTAATGGATTTTAATGGAATCCTTTTGATTGGCAGATAATGTAGTACCCAAAGGAATAATTAATTGATGTGAATTGGTGTGCGAAAAAGACATTTTCTGTCCCCTAAACAAAATGCTGTCAACCGTTAATTCTCTTCTTAAATCAAAGGTAATGCTGGAAATTGGGGTAGGACTGCTGAAATGATGATTTGCAAAGGCTGAAATAATTCTGCCATTGTTCAAATTAGGTTGTATTGATAATTGAACAAAATGAACATCCAACGGTACTGTTTGATTCCGTTTTTGGTTTAATTTGAAATTATAATAATGTTTCATTTCTTGTTTGGCAATACTTTCTAAATCAAGCTGTGAATAGCTTTTGTTAATAAGACAAACAAATAATAAAAACGTTGCAAAGTGTCGCATGTATTTAATAATAACAAAAATAATATAAAAATATCGTTTTTTTGGTAACAAATGTTGCAACTTTGCGCCCTAATGAGTCATTATCCTATAATACATTTAAAATCAGGTAAAGAAAAATCACTTCAAAGGTCTCATCCTTGGGTTTTTAGTGGTGCTTTGCATGAGGATTTTAAGCAATTTCCTGAAGGTTCTATAGTTCGAGTTCTTGATAATAAAAACAATTATTTGGCAACTGGTTATATTCAATATGGTAGTATTGCTGTTAGAGTTTTAAGTTTTTTTGATGAAATTATTGATGCTGATTTTTGGATTAAAACATTCCAAAATAGTTTCAACTTGAGAGAGTCTATTGGTTTAATTGATTCCAAAATAACCAATTGTTACCGTTTAATACATGGGGAAGGGGATGGAATTCCTGGTTTAATAGTCGATTTTTACAATGGAGTTGCGGTTATACAGTGCCATACTTCGGGCATTTACTATCAGTTGGACTTAATTCAAAATGCCATTCAAACTGTTTTAGGTTCTAGAGTTGATGCTATTTTTAATAAAAGTAAAGAAACATTGCATGGGGCTATCCCTGATATTGAAAATTCGTGCTTGTGGGGTTCTGCCGACAATAGAATTGTTCTAGAAAATAATATCAAATTTAAAGTGGATTGGACCACAGGTCAAAAAACAGGCTTCTTCCTCGACCAAAGAGATAACCGAACTTTATTGGGGAGCTATTCTAAAAATAAAAAAGTACTTAATACGTTTGCTTACACCGGAGGTTTTTCTGTGTATGCACTTATGAATGGCGCAAGTCATGTTGATTCTGTTGATGTGTCCAAAACCGCTATTGACCTACTGAAACAAAACATGGATTTAAATGCACCTGAAGCAAATAATCACAAAGCTGAAGCCAAAGATACTTTCGTGTTTTTTAAGGAACAAGAAGATTTATTTGATATTTTGGTGTTAGATCCTCCTGCATTTGCCAAAAATATAGGGGCTCGTCACAATGCCTTAATGGGATACAAAAGGTTAAATATGGAAGGGATCAAGAAGGTAAAAAAAGGAGGACTTTTGTTTACGTTTAGTTGCTCTCAAGTTGTTGATAGTTTGCAGTTTAATCAAATAATAATGTCTGCCGCTATTGAATCAAAAAGAAAAGTTAAGGTTATACACAGATTGACACAACCTGCAGACCATCCTGTTAATATATTTCATCCAGAAGGGGAGTATTTGAAAGGATTAGTTTTATATATCGATTAAGGAAATGAGTACAGAAAAACAATTTAAAATGGTGGCAAAAACAATCTTCGGTTTCGAGGAATTGGCTATGCAAGAACTTAAAGAGCTAGGTGCCGCTAATATAGAAAAAGGATTAAGAGCTGTAACTTTCGAAGGCGATATGGGCTTTATGTACAAAGCTAATTTGTCTTGTAGGACGGTTATTAAAATATTAAAACCAATTCTTGAATTCAGCGCTTTTACTGAAAAAAGTTTATATGATGGAATTAGGAAAATAGAATGGGATTCCATTTTTAATCTAAACCAAACTTTTGCCATTGATGCAACGGTGCATTCTGAATATTTTACGCATTCTTTGTTTGCATCTCAAAAAATGAAGGACGCCATTGTTGACCAATTTCGAGATAAATACAATGAAAGACCAAGTGTAAATGTAAAAAATCCTGATATTCAGTTAAATATACATATTAAGGAGCATTTAGTAACTGTTTCGTTGGATAGCTCAGGAGAATCATTGAACAAAAGAGGATACAGAATGGAAACCAATGTGGCGCCAATAAATGAAGTGCTCGCCGCAGGTTTGGTTATTATGTCTCAGTGGGATACCCATGTGCCTCTGCTCGATCCTATGTGTGGTAGTGGAACCATTTTGATAGAAGCGGCTATGATTGCCAATAATATTCCACCAAGTATTAACCGTAGTTTTTTTAACTTTATGAATTGGAACGACTTTGATAAACCTCTTTTTGAGAAGATTAAAGACAATTTAACTCAAAAAATAAAACATAATCCTGTTAAAATAATGGGTTACGACAAAGACCAATCAGTGTTAGAAAAGGCTGAGGCAACCATACAGAAAGCAGGACTTTCTAAATATATTGAACTGAAACAAATGAACTTTTTTCAATCAAAGAAAACTGTTGAAGGGCCATTGTTTATGATTTTTAATCCGCCGTATAATGAGCGTATTGATATAGAAACGGAAATATTTTACAAGTCAATTGGTGATACGTTTAAGAAAAACTACCCCGGAACAACTGCATGGTTTGTAACTGCAAATTTGGAAGGATTGAAACATGTGGGTTTGAAAGCAAGTCGAAGAATAGTTGTAGCCAATGGGCAACTTGAAGGGCGATTTGCCAAATATGAAATTTATGAGGGAACAAAGAAGTTTGTTCGCACGGAATAATAATAAACTCTTTTTTAGGGGTTTATTATAATGCGGTTACTTACTAAAGGGATGCTCTATGCTGTATTTTTCGGACAAAGTAATCAAATCGTTTGTTACGTTCGAAATAATAGGTATTCCCTCGTTTTTACGTGCTTTTTTGAATTCAATTTCAGGTTCTCCGTGTATGATGATTTCTTGATCTGAGTTTTTTCTTTCAGCATTCTTAAATCTTAAAATCCACTGATCCATTCTTTGCTTGAATTCAGTCTTGTCAATAAAGCCATCAACATCCATAGCTCCCAAAAAGTGACCAATCCCTTTGCCCGGTAAATCGGGTAGTACAGGTAAAAAAGAAACAAATGGAGGTACCCAAGGTCCAAAATTAGCACCTGATAATACGCCACTTAATATATCAACAATAGCACCAAGTCCGTAACCCTTGTGACTGCCATGGTCTTTGTCACTACCTAGCGGAAGTAAATAACCACCGCCTTTTAATGATTTGCTGTCATTGCTAGAATCGCCATTTTTGTCTTCAAGCCAACCCGTTGGTAATGCTTTTCCTTGTCTTTCCGCTATTTCTAATTTGCCATTTGCCGCAGCACTTGTAGCCATGTCTAATACAAATGCCGCTTGTTTGTCTGCTGGTATGGCATAGCAAATTGGATTGGTCCCCAACATTCTCTCTTTGCTGTAAGTGGGTGCAACAAGTGGGCTAGCGTTTGTCATTGCCATACCAATAAAGTCGTGCGACAATGCTTTCATAGCGTGGTAAGCAGCTATCCCAAAATGATTGCTATTGGAAATTGCAGCATAAGAGGATCCGTATTTTTCGGTTCTGTCTATCACCATTTCCATAGCTTTCGGTGCTACAACCAATCCTAATGCACTATCGGCATCTATTGTGAAAATGCTTTTTTTCTCACGTGTGATAGTAAAGTTTGGCTTAGGGTTGATTCGGTTACTCTCAAATAGTCTGATATAACCACTAAGTCGAGCTACACCATGTGAGTCTATGCCTCTAAGATCAGCTTCTATAAGAACATCTGCTGCGGTTTGTGCGTCTGATGTTGAACATCCTATTGCTTTAAAAATTGATTCTGTAAAAAGTCTTAAATCACTCTCTGTAACAGTTTGAAAAGTTAACATGTTATTTGGCTTGGTGTAAAAGGTCTATAATGTGAACACAATTAAGTGTCAGTTGTTTTGATTTGCAATAATTCATGAAGTGAAAACGGCAAATGTCGTCTGCAAATACAACATTAGTGATGTTCAATTCCATAATTTGATTGGCTAACTCCTCAGCAAGTTTAAATGAAAGTTCCTGATTGGAAGCAGGTAAACATGCACCTGCACCACAACAAGTTTTCTTTATTGTTGAAGTGTGCCATTCAACCTTGCCAAATAATTTCAGCCATTTTTCTTGTTGTAGTATGTCGCCATAGCAATCAAATATGTAAAAATAAGCGCCTTGTATTTTGTCACTGTTGCTTATTTTTAATTGCTCTATAAGATTGTTAAAGTCAATAACTTGTTTCGAGAAAGCAATAGCCTCATTGTGTGAAACAGTGTTGTTGAACAATTGAGTGTAATGCTTGTGAAAGGTTTCAGAGCATCTTTTGCCACAACTCATCACTGTATTGTTTTGGAGGTTTTTTAATTGAAATTCTCCTGTTTTTTTGGCGTTTTTTAAATCGCCTTTTTCAAAAAAAGGAAGTCCACAGCAAGTGTCATTCTCAATTATTTGATATTGAGAGTCAATGCTTTTGACTAATTGGATTAGTTTTTCTGAAGTTTCAGGAAAAAAAAGCCTTGTAACACACGGTATCTGTATCAATTTGGACACAATGCAATATTAACACGAAAATTAATGAGATGTTTATTTATTAAAATAACATTTTCAACAAGTTTTGAAAAACAGATGTATTCTACTTGCCTAAAATTGATAACTTTGCATAAGTTTGTAAAAATAAATTTAAACCCTCATACCACGTTTTTGAAAAATTAGTGTCTTGTCAATAAAAACAGACCTATTGTGGTACAAAATACAATACAAAATGAATATAGAAGACCTTATACAAGGCTGTATAAAAGAGGACAGGGTTTGTCAAAGAGAACTTTATAAATTGTTTGCAGGAAAAATGATGGTAGTGTGTTTGAGATACGCAAAGGATAAAATGGAAGCAGAAGATATTTTGCAAGAAGGGTTTATTAAGATTTATGATAATATATCTAAATTTAGAATGCAAGGTTCTTTTGAAGGTTGGATAAGACGAATTATGGTGAATACTGCCATCAATAAAATAAGAGCAGGAAAAAGACACTTCGAAGAGTTGGACGATAAAATGATGGAGGTTTCTAATAGTCAAGATGTTTTGGATAATTTTTCTGCAAAAGATATCTTGAATTTGATTAGTGAAATGCCTGCCGGATATAAATATGTATTTAATATGTTCGCAATTGAAGGTTTTAGCCACAAAGAAATTGCAGATAGTTTAGGAATTGAAGAAGCGAGCTCAAGAAGCCAATACGCGAAAGCAAAAAAATATTTACAACAAAAATTAATTGAATTACAAAAAGTTAAGTTATGAAAAATGATTTATTTGAAAAGCAAATTTCAGAAAAGTTGGACCAATTTCAGGTTCCTCCAAGTCGAGATTTGTTTGATGACATTATGAAAGCAAGAACACCGCAAGTTAAAAAAGCCTTTTGGTCAACTTGGCGTGCTCTTTCTGCTCTATTGATTACTGCGACAGTTTCTATTACTGTATACAAATTGTTGCCAACCCAAACTGATGAAATTGCATTTTCTGAAAAGTCGATTGTCTCTAATAAAGAAAATCAAGCAAGCGCACAGGAAAGTAAAATCACAAATTCAACTTCCGAACAAGGAAATAAGAATGAGATGCTTGGCGCAATTTCTAAAAAGCAAAGTAGAAAAAGTGTAAACAACGCATTTAAGTCAAGCCCAAATGAAACTGCTAAAGGGAATAATGCTGAAAATAATGCCTCAAACACTTTATCTGAAGGAGATGTTTTTGAAAGTTACTTTAATGCTAATTCCAAAAATCGCCCAACTATAGATTATGAAAAGCATGATGGAAACAGTCACCTTTATGCGTTTTTAACAGAAAGCCAAAAAGAGATTGACAAAGTGATGGTTAATCACATGAAAAACAAGTTGTTTGTTCGATTTGTCAACCATTTTCCAAAATTAGCTTTAAATAAAGTGGAACAACAAAAGATTGAAAGTGTCAATAGGATGACTAAAAAACCTATTTATATTGATGTGTTTCAGTTAAACTCCTTTTCAAAACCAGTTATCTCTAACAGCCAATTTCAACTTCATAACATGGGTGTTTTGGCAACCAACTCAGCTTCGTTCGGTTGGGGCATAAATGTAGAACTTCCTTTGAAGGGAAAATGGAATGTGTTTTCAGGCGTTCATAGTTTTAACTTAAATAATCAATACAAAGGGCAAATTGAATATAGTGAAAATGAAGAGAAAATTACGAAAACAACCAGATTTATCAATGATCCTATAAAAGGTGTAATTACTGTTGAATCCTTTGATACCTCCCTTGTTTCTGTTTCTAAAAGTAAAAATATAGAGTTGCAAAACTCATATAAATTAATTCAAATTCCATTGGGAATGAGCTATAATTTTGGATACAAATCATTCGAGTTTTCATTAAATGCAGCAGCTATGCTAAATTGGTCAAGAGAACAAAGTTTTCAATCCATTAATTGGCAAAATGATCAAATTAATAAGACAGAATCTTCTAATAATTTGTTTGGTTTGGGTGTTAATGCCGGAATTAAGGTTTATTATCCTTTGTCAAATCATTTTAAAGTTTTTGTGCAACCTGGAATTCAGTCATACAGTATGAATGGGGTTAAATCTTCATACTCACATAACGAGTCAGTGTTGGCGAAACAACTGCAAGTTGGAATTAGATACAGCGTGTTTTAATGCTTAAATACCTTTTCATATTGTTTTGTCCTGTGTTGAGCTTGTTTTCTCAAGATTCAATGGAAGAGATGTCATTGAACAGGATGAAAATATTCGCTAATTCTAACGGATTGTTGTTTGACAGTATAGGTTTTCAAGGGTTGTTTAATAAAAACATTGGATTTTCTAGTGGAATAGGCGTGTGGATGTGCGCAACTGACAATAATGGTGATTTAAGAGTGGCTGCTCACCAATTGGGTGGGACAAATCACGAGTTTTGGGCAGGTCCTTTGGCATTGAATGGTGGAAATGCAGCCAATTCAAATGATTGGAATTATACTTATTCTATAACATCCAAAGAAGTGGAAAGCCACCAATTGAATTATAGTAAAAATGGATACCAAATGCCCAATTCGATAAGAGCTTGGCCTGGTTCAAAAGGGAGTCCTTATTCACAGGTTTTAGCGCCATTTGTTGATTTTCAAACCAATGATCTAATCTATAAGCCTGAAGAAGGTGATTACCCTTATTTTCAAGGAGATAAGTTGTTGTATTCGATTTCAAATGATAAATATGCGAACCACGCTTATTCTAATACACAGCCATTAGGGGTAGAATTACATACTTCTGTTTATGGTTTTGATACACAAGATTCAGTTTTAGGAAATGCTATTTTGGTGAGGTATGTAGTTTACAATCGTTCGAATGTAAACTATAATAATTTTAGATTTTCAGTCGTTAATAGTTTTAAAATTGGGCAAGTTGAAAATGAATATTTGGGGACCGATGTAAAGAATAAAATATTATTTGCATATAATGATTTTAGTGATGCAACGTTTGATGGTCGACTTGTGTCTTTGAGTTGTATGGCATTAAATAATACGATAAATTCAACCATGTATTATAATAATAACAATGATATTATTAATGGAAGGCCTACGAATGCAAGTGACTTTAAAGCATTGATGAGCGGTAAGTGGAAAAATGGAAGTTCTTTAAAGTATGGAGGGAATGGAGTTGATGGTAGTTCTAATGCCCGTTTTGTTTATCCTTTTGATACTGATTCTGAAAATAACAATTTAATGTGGAGTGAGCCTTTAGTGGGGAATTTGCCTGGAAGAAGAATTGGTTTAATGAATTTTGATAGTTTGTCATTGAATGCAGGTGGATTTGTTTATTATGATCTACTTTATAATTTTGTTGATGAAAAATATGATAATATTAAACAAATAGGCGATAATTGTTTAAGAGTTAAGCAAGTATTAATAGACAATAAAACATTAAATAACAACCCGATTTTGAGTAAAAATAGACTCAATAATCAGGTTTATCCCAATCCGTTAAAAAGTGGTGGAAAATTGTATTTTGCAGAAGTGCTTGAAAATAATACAGTAATAGAAATATTGAATGCCCAAGGGCAATTGGTTTATCAAAAAAATTTGGATAACACAGATAAGTATATTATCTTACCTGACAGTTTTGTGCATGGTGTCCATTTTTTAAGAATTAAAAAATTAAACACAATTGAGTGTTACAAAATTATAATAGAATAAAATAAATAGATATGAATAGATTATACAAAATAGCATTATTGTTTTCCTGCTTGTTGATATTCAGCAATGCGAAAGCTTCTCACATGATGGGAGGAGACATTACCTATGAATGTATTTCCAATGGGAAGTATAAATTCGTTATCAAGGTATATCGCGACTGTCGTGGTATTCCCTTCAATAATCCTTCCATTAGTATGTATTGTGTTAATGGTAGTAGTACAAGTAATAATACAAATGTAAGTTACACAAGAACTGCAATTAATGATATTACGCCTAATTGTACTTCAGGGACAGCTCCATGTAATCCAGAAAACCAAACTGCAGGTGAGGGTATTGAAGAGCATATCTTTGAAGCAATTGTTGATTTTAATACCAATCCTTTTAAAGCTTTAAAAGATGCAGGTTGTTGCGAAATAAAAATTAAAGTGGAACAATGTTGTAGAAATGGTGCCATTACTACGATTTCTCCAGGTAACTTCTTTACAGATGCAATGATCAATATTTGTAATATTGATAAAACCAAAAAGAAATGTAATACTTCGCCTCAATTGTCAATTCCTCCGGTTGCTTATTTATGTTGTAACCAACCGTTTACATACAATAACGGTGTTCGTGAAGTAATAGATGGAGATAGTTTGTCTTATGAACTTTCAACCCCGTTAAGTGCAAACAATACGAATGAAAATTATACTGGTAATTTCAATGCACAAATTCCGATGACTCCATATTGTCCGCCAAATCCAGGTACAGTTAATTGCCGTCCTTTGCCTAATGCAAAACCACCAAGAGGTTTTTATTTTGATAAAGAAACAGGAGATATAGTATTCACGCCAACAAAATGTGATGAAGTTGGTGTAATCGTAATTCAAGTAAATGAGTGGAGAAAGGACTCCGCAACTAATAAATGGATACTAATTGGTTTTACAAGACGTGACATGCAACTAGTTGTTAAAACATGTCCTGATAATAACCCACCCTATTTTACGGGAACAAATAAGTACAGCGTTTGTGAAGGGGATAGAATTTGTTTTAAAATTCAATCTAAAGATGATCCATTTTTGCCTAATCAAACCAGACCTGATACTACAGTTTTGACATGGAATAATGGTATCCCAGGTGCGTCCTTTTCAATAGTAGATCCAACCGCAAGAGAAAAACAAGCTGAATTCTGTTGGACAACTAAGATTGGTGATGCCCGTCCAAATCCATACTCTTTTACAGCATCTGCAAAAGATGATGCTTGTCCAAAACCTGCACTTGCAAATAGAGGTTATAACGTTACTGTGGCGCCAAGAGCTGAAGATAAACGTAAATATGAAATTTTGGATTGCGGAAGAGTGAGATTCACTGCTACTCCAAAAGATACAGTAAATTATAATCCTAAAAATTATAGATATAAATACACCATCAGAGATTCCACAAACAGTGGTGTACCTTTCTTCCTAACTTTTAATAGATCAGATAGTTTTAAATTTAAACGTGGTGGAAAATATATTGTTGAACATGAGATTAATAACCCTCCATTCAACTGTCCAACCATTTATTCAGATACTATTATTTTGCCTCCTGTTTTAGATGTTGAATTGGCTTTTGGTAAAGATACTTTTCTTTGTGCAGGTAATTCGTTAAACATTGAACCAATAGTTGCTTATGGTTTTGCTCCCTATAAATACAGATGGGAAGTGCCTGTAGGAACACACAAGGCTGGTGACACTTTAAATAAAATAACTGTTACACCAACTCAAACCACTCGTGTTGCTCTTAGGCTTACAGATAAAAACAAATGTGTTGATTCTGATACAATTTTGATTAAATATATCAAAAACCCAATCGTAGACATTGGTCCTGATAGAAGAATTTGTACTTATGATTTTGTAACATTGGATGCTCAAAATGCTGATTCATTAATGTATGAATGGAGTACTCAAGAAAATACAAGAGAAATTACTATCAATGTCGCAGGGAAATATTCAGTAAAAGTGTTAGACAGTATCTACAAATGTTTTGATACTGATACAATGGAATTGTTTGTTAACGATACAGTGATAGCTATTTCAGGTGGAGACAGAGAAATTTGTCATCAAGATACTTTAAAAGTTTCTGCCAAACGTAAACCTTTAGGATTTACCCGTCAAATTACTTGGAGAGATATCAATTCTGGTGCAACTGTTGCAAATGATAGTGCTTTCAGATTGAAAATTACAACTCTTGCAACAAGAAAATATGAAATGTACCTTAGAGTAAACCAAGGGGGGGTTCTCTGTGAAGATTATGATACTTTTACACTTACTGTTAATCCTTTGCCAACCTTTATATTTACACCGTTACCTCCACATTGTTACCAAGATGGTGCTGTCAATTTAACGACTAGAAAAGTAGCTGTTGCTAGAGCTGGATTTGATCCTAAAATTACAGAATCAGATATCAGATATTTTCAACAACATAGAAATCCTAGCTGGATAACTGGTGGTCCTGTTGGTCAAAATACCTATGTGTGGGATTTCCCTAAGTTTGTAAGTAATGACCAAGTGCCAAAAGCTGGTATTACAGATATAGTATGTTATGAATACAGAGATGCTAAAGGCTGTTATAACAGAGAATGTAAAAATATTAAATTAAATCCAAACCCTACCGTAATATTAGATAAAGGAACTTTCTGTCAAAAAGCAGGTCCAATTGACTTAAGTAAATTGATTTTGGCCCCAATTCCATCTGCTAAAGCTGGTGGTCCAGAAAGTTTCAGATGTTTAGAAATACCTTCTGGTTCTGGTGTTGACCCTGAAGCTATTGTTTATTGGGATTACACCACAATACCGGCTACACCATATATGGATCCAGGTTTGGAAGGCGAAAACCAAAAAACAGGACAATACCAAATTGAATACTGTTTCCAAGATGCTATCTCAGGATGTAAATCTTGCGACTCTACATGGATTACAGTTGTAAGATTGCCAGAAATTGAATTCAGTGGTATTCCTAAACAATGTATCAATTTCCCATTGTTAGCTTTAGATAGTTTTGCTAAAGATAGAAATACTGGTCAACGTTTTGATAAAGGTGAATGGTCAACAGTTGAATTCAGAAATTCTCGTGATATGGGTAATCCTATCATTGCTAATGTAATTAACAATTCTGTTAAAACTAAAAAGATATTTGATCCAAGTTTAGGTGCAGGTCAGTACTTATTGAAACTTACAGATATTTCTAGTGGATGTCCTGTGGCAGATAGTGTTGAAGTAACTGTTAATGGTTTACCTATCCTTAGAATCAATATTCCTGATACTGTATGTTCAAGTAGTGCACCATTTACTCTGAACAATGAACAACCGCCAGGCCCTGTAGGGACTTGGTCAGGAATAGGTGTTGTAGGGCGTGATTTTAATCCAGGTATCAGTCCTAAAACCAAACAATACGAAGATCCTATACGCTTGAAATTTGAATATACTAATCCATTAACAGGTTGTAGCGATTCAATAGCGAAAAACATAAGAATACAAAGTCAACCTGAGGTTAGTGTAACTACCCCTAGTCCATACCAACAATGTGAAGGGCAAGTATTCAACTTAGTGGCAACCAAAGCTTGGGTTCAAAACACAACTTGGACAAGCAGTGGAGATGGAAACTTCTCAGACAACAGCACATTAAGTACAGTGTATACTCATGGCTTACAAGATACCTCATTGGTAGGGTTAAATGGTCAAGTAGTTTTAAGTATCAATACCGTAAAAGAAGGTGTTTGTCCTCCAGTAAAAGATGATATTCAGTTGATTATAGAGCCGTATCCTCAGTATTCTATGCCAGTTCATTTTGTAAAATGTGAAGCTGCTGATATTGACTTTTCTAGCACTGTTTACAAGCCAGCAGGTTCTCCTAACTTAAGATATACTTGGTATTATGGTAACGGAGATACACTAAGAAAGTCAACAATAGGAAATCCTCAAAAAAGATATGATACCGCTCAAAGAGGTTGGTATGATGTTACATTAATTGTTCACAATCAGTGGGGTGCTAATGACGACCAAGCTTGTAGCATACAAAAAGACTCTGTGGATTATGTAAGAGTATTGCCACAACCAAAAGCTGCCTTTAGCAGTGATCCAGGTTTCTTTACAACAGTTGCCTTCCCTAAATTTAAGTTCAAAAATGAAACACAATACAGATGGGGTGCAGAAAACATGAGTTATTTGTGGTCGTTTGACTTGAATGATATTGAAGATACTTCAACTCAAATAAATCCTATAAAAACTTATCCTGCAGACACAACAGTATATTGGGTAAACTTAATGGCAAGATACACTTATCCTGCAAGTGGAGATATTACTATAAGTGAAGATGTAGTGTGCGAGGATTCTATTGGAGCATTTAGAAAAATTGGACCAGACGTTACAGTGTTTGTTCCAACAGCCTTTAGCCCAGAAAGAACAGGTCCAAAAATAAACAATGTATTCAGACCAATTGTAAATGGCGAGAAATCATACAGTATAATCTTGTTTAATAGATGGGGTGAAATACTCTGGGAAAGTAAAGATAAATTTGAAAGTTGGGATGGTAAATACAAAGATGAAGATGCCCAACAAGATGTTTATATTTGGCACATAAAGGTTACTGCCTACGATGGCGAAGAATATAAATACGAAGGTACTGTTACACTGTTGAGATAGTAATAATAATGATGAATAACCAAAAGTAGTTTTGAAATAAATCAAAACTACTTTTGGTATTTATGAGAATATGAATACAAACAACCAAAATAACTTAATTAGAAACCTTATAGGTTGTTTGATATTTATTGTGTTTTCTCAATCACAATCTCTTAAAGCTTCTCATATTTTAGGGGCTGAAATTACATATAAACATATTTTTGCCTCAAAATATAAATTCTATTTAACTGTTTATAGAGACTGTAATGAATGTAAGTTTAATGGTAATGGGGGAGGTAATTCAAGTTTGAATTGCAGTGATATTTCAAGTTTAATAATAAGAGGTTCTGAAGGGACCAATTATTCCAATTTAGATTTAGGAACTATTGAGCTAATTAGAAAGGACGTTGTTGATATCACTAAAACATGTTCAACTTCTGTCTCAAGATGTATGCCGAATTCAACTATTAATTATGGGTTCGAAAAACAAGTCTTTGAAGGAGAATTTGATTTTAGTGATTTGTTAGTTCAAAATTATTGTAATTTGGATGTTTCCATTAGTATTTCTTCAAGAAACATAAAAATTAATACGTCAACTGCCGAACAAAATTTCTATAATTATACATCTATTTCATTGTGTAATAATACTAAAAATGAATCTACTGTTTTCCTAAACTCGCCTCAGTTTCTATATCCAATTAATCAGTCTCAATTTTTAAGTTTAGGAGTTTCTAATCCTGATAATGATTCTTTAGCTTTTTTTTTAAAACCAGCAAAAGTAAATAGATTGTCTAATGTTTCATATGCAAGTGGTAGAAGTTTTAATGAACCCTTCTCTTACTATTGTTTAAATGCATCAAGTTCATGTGTGCCAAATATTAATTCAACACCTACTCAAGGTTTTTATATTTCGAATTTAACCGGAGATATTGCATTTACACCTATATTAAGTAATCAAGGAGGAGTTATCGTAATTGAATGTGAAGAATGGAAAAAAGATGGAAATGGTGTTTATTTTTTAGCAGGAGTAGTTAGACGAGATATTTATGCTGAAATAATAACTGCCAATAATAATACCCCCAACATTAGTTTGTCAAATGCAAGTTTAGTTATATGTCAAGGTGAAACAAAAAGTATTGATGTTCAAGTAAGTGATTTACCCTTTAATTCAACTGTTTATGACAATGTTGAAATTGAACTTTTAGTAAATAATGTCAATGCAATAATTGAACAAATTCCTAATCAAACACCTGGAGTAAAAAGATACAGATTGATTATTGAAGGTACCCTTCTAAATATTGGTGAACATAGGTTAACCTTGAAATTTAAAGACAATCATTGTCCAATTTATGCTGAATCTTCACAAACTCTATTTTTAAATGTTAAATCTATAACTCCTTTTACAATAAGTAAAAGTGTTAAAAATTGTGGAGAGTTAACCTTGCAACCTCAGAGAAATAGTCAAATGAATTACCTTTGGACATTGAAGGATATAAATGGACAAGTTTTAAAACAAGCTAATTCAAGAAAATTAACTCACCAACTACTAAACGGAGGACAATATATAGCAGAAGTTTTAGTTCCAAGTACTAAACAAAGTTGTGAAAAATTATTAATCGATACATTTTTGATACAAGATTTTAGTTCTCCACTTTTAAATATGGGGCCAGATTTTAAAGTTTGTAAAAATACTCCTTTTGAAATAATGCCAATTTCAAACGTTGAGGTTCAAGGAGGACAATGGTTTGTGAATAATGAATTAGTAACTACAATGCCATATAAAGGAATGGCAAATTCATCACAACAAATACTTTTTAAATACAGGTTGAGTAATGGTTGTTTTGCTGAAGATGTTGTTAAAATTGAGATTCACGAACCGTTAAATTATAGCCTCAATGATATCTCACTTTGTTTAAATGAACTTAAGCCTAACAATCAAGTTGAACTGTTATTGCAAGGTAATCAGAATATTAAATCTTTTGAATTGACTGAAAATGAGATTAATGTTAATCTTAATAATCCTATTTTAAACCAATGGGACTTTAATTTAAATGAAAAAAGAGCTATTGATTTTAATTTGTTTTCTGTAATTGAAGATGCCAATTCTTGTATTTATAATGATACAATAAATGTTCAAATTATAGATACATTTAAAATTGATGTGGCTTTGCCCTCTCAAATTTGTGTGAATCAATTGCCGTTTAATTTGCCACAGTTATTAAATAGCAATTGGTATTTGTTGCCAAATGAGACAAATCCGTTAAATAAAATTTCACTTGATGATTTGAATACCAATAAAGAATTGCTTTTGAACTTAAAAGTAGAAAGCAATTTGTGTATCTCTCAAAAATATTTTGAAATTAAAGTTTTAGATACTGTTAACATTGATTTTCAAGGATCAGATAGGGTGCAATTGTGTGAAAATTTCAATCAATTTAATCTTATTGCCAATCCTTCTAACGGTTTATGGTTTGGTGACGGTGTAAACGGTTCATTATTTGAGATTGTTAATGAAAATAATAACAACAAAGAAAATGTGATTTATTACCGTTATAAGGCTCCTAATGGATGTGTTTCAGTCAAGGATTTTACAATTGAAGTGTCAAAATTGCCGTATTTGAAAATCTATCAACCTCAAGACAGTGTATGTTTTGGTGACATTCTGCAGTTTCAAGCTGAAACAAATGAAGTGTATTCTGGATATTGGTTTACAAATGGATATGGCAGATTCAATAATCCTAATGAATTATTTACCACCTATTATCCATCTAAACAGGATGTTCAGTTAGGTTTAACAAGTTTTTTATACACCATTCAAACAAATGGAGTCTGTGGTAATGTAAGTCAACAAGTTCAAGTATTTATTAAAGATGGTCCATCAGGTAGTATTCTGTCTAACTACCCAAATGAAGTTTGCGAACCAGCTCATTTGATTTTTAATTCTGATTTTAATAATATTAATCAACAAAAATGGTTTATCAATGATAGTCTCATAGAAACATTTGATTATGAATATCCTTTTGAAACAAAATTAAATGCTGGAGAATATTTTATTCGCACAAGTGTAAAAGATGGTTCTTGTTCGGCTTCGGGGATTACGGAAAAAATTGTTGTTTTGCCTCAACCTAATGTAGATTTTTATTCAAACCCTAATGGAAAAATGTCAAAAGAAATGCCAAGATTGTATGTAAAAGATCTTTCGCATTGCAAATATGGACATTCTATTTCATGGTATTATAATGATTCATTAATAAATGATCAAGATAGAGAATTCTCTTTTATAGTGAATAAAGATGTTTCTGATTTTAAAATTAAATTGATAGCAGAAAGTTTAAAAGGTGCTTGTATTGATTCTATTGTAAAAAACTATCAGTTCGTGCCAATATATCAGTTGTACATTCCTGATGCATTTACCCCTGATTCTAAAGGCCCTGATTTGAATAATGTATTTAAAGTATTTGGACCGATTATGAAAAAATACAATATTGAGATTTTTAATAGGTTTGGAGAGAAAGTATTCTACAGTAATGACATGTCTCAAGTATGGGATGGTACATACAATGGTAAACTAGCCATTCAAGGGGTCTATTTTTACAAAATTGTAACAATTGATATAGAAGGATTTAGCAGAGATTACTCAGGAACAGTAACTCTTATAAGATAATTAAAATATTTTACACTTTTATGGCAAAACCACTTGATGGTTTAGTATTTATTTAATAATTTCGCAACAATATCATTTCAACATTGTTTACTAAATAAAATAAGTCATAAAAATAATATGCCAGACACAAAAGCACAAAATTGCACCATTACTCTTGAAGGTAATACTTATGAATTTCCAGTTGTTATCGGAACCGAAGGAGAAAAAGCTATTGATATTTCTAAATTAAGAGATACAACAGGTTATGTTACCCTTGATGTAGGATATAAAAACACCGGAGCTACCAAAAGTAACATAACGTTTTTAGATGGAGAATTGGGGGTTTTAAGACACAGAGGATATTCTATTGAAGACTTAGCTGAAAAAGCGAATTTCTTAGAAGTAGCTTATTTATTGCTTAAAGGTGAACTGCCTAACAAAGATCAATTTGAAGATTTTGATAATTCAATAAGACACCATACTTTGGTAAATGAGGATTTGCAAAATATCTTCAAGACATTTCCTACAGGTTCACACCCAATGGGACAATTAATAGCGATGATTTCATCTTTGTCTGCTTATTATCCTAAAGCTTTAGACCCAAACAGAAGTCAAGAAGCGAAAAACAGAACAATGTTAAGATTGTTAGCAAAAATGCCAACCATTTGTGCAATGATTTATAAAAAAAGTATTGGACATCCTGTTGTTTACCCTAATAATAATTTAGACTATGTAAGTAATTTCCTTACAATGACTTTCAAACATGTAAGCGATCCTGAATATACGCCAGATCCTGTTGTCGTTGATGCAATGAACAAATTATTAATACTTCATGCTGATCACGAACAAAACTGTTCTGCAAGTACTGTAAGATTAGTAGGTTCATCTCAAGCCAACTTGTATGCAACAACTGCTGCAGGTGTTGCTGCATTATGGGGGCCATTGCATGGAGGTGCAAATCAAGAAGTTTTAGAAATGTTAGAAGCTATTAAAATGGATGGTGGAAATGTTCAAAAATGGGTAGATAAAGCTAAAGATAAAAATGATCCTTTCAGATTGATGGGATTCGGACATAGAGTATACAAAAACTTCGATCCTAGAGCCAAAATTATTAAAAAAGCATGTGATGATGTTTTAAATAAATTAGGAATCAATGACCCTGTATTGGAAATTGCTAAGAAGTTAGAAGAAGCTGCTTTGACTGATCCTTATTTCGTGGAGAGAAAATTATACCCTAACGTCGATTTCTATTCTGGAATAATCTACCGTTCAATAGGATTCCCTACTGAAATGTTTACTGCTTTATTCGCACTAGGAAGACTGCCAGGTTGGATCTCTCAATGGCAAGAAATGATAAATGAAAATCAGCCAATTGGTAGACCAAGACAAATTTATACAGGTCAAGCTCCAAGAGCATTCGTTAATAGAGGCGAAAGATAAAATAACATTATTTGATAACGAAAAAGCCGATTTAAAAATCGGCTTTTTTTATTCTGTTAAAATCCATAATCCTATTTGGGATTTAGGTCTTAAAAGTTTAACTTTCTCTAAAAAGTTATTAATAAGTGGAACATCTGGTAAATAAGGATCCATCAACTCAATTTGAGATAAGTGGAATATCATGTCGTCAATTTGTGAGGATGTTAACCCTTTTTTACGCAAAATCCTTTCATAGGCTAATCCCACTTGTTTGTATGCATCTATTAGTCCCGAAGGTCGGTTGTTGCGCTCTAAATGTATGAATTTTTTATAGTGCTTAATACACAAACTGTCTTTTCTTAATTTTATATAATTTAATCCTCTGTTCCAATGGGCACGAGAGGAATTACTATCGTTTTGAATCGTTATACCAAACAAAGAGTCTGCCTCTTGATACTTTTGTTGTTTGTGTTTTGAAAACCCCAATAAGGTGTATAAATTCCAGTTTTGTGGTTCTTTTGTTAGCGCTAATGAATAGTAATAATCGGCTTTTACATAGTTTCTGTCGTTCATTTCTTTGTTCCCTAAAGAAACTAAGTCAATACCGTCCTGTGCATTTAATTGTTGCGAAAAAACTAATAATAATAGTATTGTGATAACTTGTTTCATAAATTTAAAATAAATAGCCTGAGTATTGTTGTTTTTTTAAGCGTTTGTTCATTTGTCTTTGATAAAATAATTCAGTTCTAACAGGTTCTGTCCACTCCATTTGCCATATCATGTTTTGCATACGTTTTGGATGGATAGAATTAAAAGGTTTATTCTTGATAAATGGTAAATGAAAAAACAGAGACCATCGTGACTTGATGTCTATTAATACAAATTTTAATGAATCTTTGTTTTGAGGAAATATATGAATTGTATATCCTCCAATAGTTTGCTCAATGTCGTCAAAACTAGCTCTGTAAACCCCGATTAATGTTTTAAATCTCCCTAAAAAATTTGTAACACTTTGCCAATTGCTTGTGCCATCATTGAACATATTCATATTTTTATTATACCAATATTCCCTAGCACGTTTTACTTGGTATGCATCAAACATAGGACTAACTATATGGGAATGCTGACTTTGATTAAAATAATAAATGCTATCAGACTTGCCCTTTGCCCATAGTTTTAAAATCGGTATTAGTCTTGTAGGATTAGATTGACCTATTATATTTAATTGGGTATTAAAGTAAATAAATATTAATCCTAAATACTTCAATTAATACAAAATCATAATATTACCTTTTTCCTCATATCTCAATTCATTTGCACCAATAAATTCCATTCTGAAGAAGTATAGGCCTTGTTCAACAACTTTATCATTGAATTTTCCATTCCATCCATTTTTTGGATTATTTGTTTCAAACATTATTTCACCCCATCTATTGAATACTATAAATTTATATTCTAATGCATATGCAAGTCCAATTGGTTTGAAAGTCTCATTAATGTTATCATCATTTGGAGAGAAAGCCGAAGGGATGTAATAAATAACATCGGGCAATATAAATATTTTTTGAGTACTTGTGTCTTTGCAATTGTATATGTTAGAAACAACTAAACGTGTTATTTGGGTTAACGTGTCATTGTAAAATAATGTAGGATTCTGTTCTGTAGATGTTCCCATACTTGCAAAATCCCAATTCCAAACAACAGCATCTGTAGATAAGTCACGGTACCTAATATCAACCTCATTTTCCCAAGAACGAATTTTATCGTAAGTGAAATTAGCTTTTGGATTAGGATAAACCAAGGCAGCATCTGTTATAAATAAAGTATCGATACATCCTTGGTCTGTTATTGCAACAAGTCTTATATCATAAGAACCAGTGTCTCTGTACTTGTATTTGGGTTGAAATAAATTTGAAGTTCTTCCATTTCCAAAAAACCATTTCCAACTTACTATTTCACCACTGGCAATTGAAGAGTTATTTATAAACACACTTGAATCTTTTAAACATACAGGGTCAACAGTGAAGTCTAATTCCGGATTTGGTCTTATGTATACAAATCGACTTGTAGTGTCTTCACATCCTTTGTCTGATGTAACTTTATGTAATATTTGATAATCTCCACTTGAAGGATAATTATAGTTTGTTGGATTTTGAATATCAGTAGAATCTCCATTTCCATAATAAAACTTATGCTCTGAAATAAGACCTCTGCTGATTGTAGAACGATTGATTATTCTAATTGAGTTGTTTTTAAAACAACTAATTTTAGGATTTATGTCGAAATTAGCTACTGGCATTGCGTTGACATATACTTTTGTAAAGATTGAATCTAAGCAGCCAAAGTCAGATAAAACAATTAGTGAAACTCTAAAAGAATCTGATCTGAAATATGATTTAATTGGGTCAGGTAATGTTGAAGTCGTATTGTCTCCAAATTTCCAATTTGTAGAAGCTATTGAACCTGTACTTACAGTTGATGTAGATGTAAATTCAAAGCTATTATTTTTGAAACATTGTTCATTGTCATTAACTTGAATGCTAGCATCGGGCATTGGATGAACTATAAAGCTTTTTATACTTGTATCTTTACAATTGCCTAAATTAGTACTTGAAATTAAGGAGACATTGTATGTGCCAGGAGTTAGATAGCTAACTTGACCAGTTGTGCTATTAATCAAGCTGTCGCCATTGCCATAATACCATTTGTGATTCATTGATAAACCTCCAGGATTGGTGCTGATTTGATTGAACTGAAAATCATTACCCTGTAAACAGAATTTGTCTGTATTGAATTGATAATCAGCAACTGGCATTGCTAAGGTTCTTACTTGTCTTGTTATTGTGTCTAAACAGCCATTGTTTGAAGTGCTAATTAAACGAACATTGTAAAACTGTGATTGTAAATAAGTTTGTTGAACACTTGCATTATTTCCCGAAATATTACCATTCCCAAATTGCCAATTTAAAGTATATGTTCCTGATTTAATTGCAGTTGATGAATTGAAAATGAATAAATTGCCAGCTAAACATTGGGTGTTATTGTTTATCGTGAAGTTTGTTACAGCTTTGGGATGGATGGTTACCGATTTTATGATAGTATCAGTACAACCTATGTCACTGTATGAAATAAGTCTTACATTATAGGTAGTGTCTTTGTTGTATTTTTTAAATGGACTTAACGTTGTAGATGTTCCTCCATCACCAAAATTCCATGCATTACTAAAACCGCCTTCGGTGATAAAAGTGTTAGATCTAAATTCAAAATTATTGTTATTGATACATTGACCATTTGTAAGAATTATGAAGTCTGAACTAGGATGTGGGTACACTTTAACTCTTTGAAAACTAGTATCAAAACAACCATTATCTGCATATACAATGAGGGCTGTATTGAATTCATCTTCAGTGTTATAAACATGGTTTGTGTTTGCAACATTAGCCTGTGTAGTGCCATCACCGAATATCCAAAAATTACTTGTTATGTTGCCTAAGTTGAATGTAGACAAATCATTAAATGAAAATGAATTACCTCTAAAACATTGGTCTGTGTTGTTGATGTTGTATGACGCTGAAGGCATCGGTAGGATGACCACTGAATCACTAAATGTATCTCTACAATTCTGGTTAGAATTTAATACTAGTAATAATTTATATTTTCCATGAGTATTAAAAACATGTTTAATGCTATCAACTCCAAGATAATCCATCCCATCGCTTAAAAACCATTGTCGAGTATATGTTCCACTGGTAATTGATGAGTTTGAATAAGCTTTTAATTCGTGATATTTAAAGCAAATTGTATCTTGTGTTATTGAAAAAGATGGAACGGGAGTTGGTTTGACATTGACATTTGTAGTCGCAGTATCATTGCATCCTTTATTGGATGTGCTGAATATACTAACAGTATAATTACCATCAGAACTGTAACGATGGCTTACGGAATCTGTATTGCTTGCGGTTCCTAAATCTCCAAAATTCCAATTATTACTAATTGTGCCTCTTGTAATTGTGGAAGAAGATTTAAATCTAAATAAATTGTCTTTAAAACATTTAGTAACATCAATGTTTTGAATATTACTTACTGGCATAGGATTGACTAAAATAACCTGAATTGCAGTATCAGAACAGCCATCTTCACCATCATCACTTATGGTGATTAATTGAATTGTTTTGTCAATTGCCGTTGTGTAAGATTTGTGTGCAGAGTCTTGCTCATTTCTATTATCATTGTTGTCTAAAGTCCAATAATTAAGTAAAGGTAATCCATTATTAATAGTTGATTGAGATTCAAATGTGAAATAATTGCCTATTAAACATTGGTCGGTATCATTGGTTGAAATAATAGCTCTTGGATGTTCATTGACTAAACATGCTAGAATACCCGTGTCTTTACAACCATTTGAATGGTGATTGATTTGTCTAATTTGAAATGCACCATCGGAATTAAAAGAATGAGAGAAAGAATCAATATTTGTATAACTTGGTCCAGTAGTACCAACTTGCCAACTTTTGAAGGTAATAGAGCCAAGGTAAATTTCAGAAACTGATTTAATAGTAAAAAAATTACCTTTATAACATTGTATTGTGTCGTTAAATTCTGTTAATACTCTTGGGGTTTCTTTTAGGTTTACTTGTCTTGAAAATGAATCAGTGCAACCAAAGTTGCTTTTTACCGTAAGTTTAGGGTAATAATAAAAGAGGAAGTTTTTGAATTTATGATTAATTATGCTGTTTGTAGTAGTGTCTGTAACTCCATCGTTCCAACTCCAAATGAATGTATCTATAGTGCCGCTTGGAATAGTGGAGTTAGATGTAAATTGATAATTATGCCACTTGTAGCACTGGCTGTCATTCAAAAAAGTATATGATGCTGTGGGTCTTGGATATACATTTAAAGTTGCGGTTGATGTAAATGTTGAAGATGGACTGTTTGAAGTAATTCTTATTCTATATCCACTTCCCGAAGGAGATAATTTGGGGATTTCTCCTGTAATTTCAGAAATAGTTGTGTCATTTACACTCCCTAAAATAGTAGGTGTTGTAAATGATCCACTTGCATCGGACATTAAAATATTAAAAGTATTGCCTGGATTATAGTAAATACCATTTTTTGTAAATGTAATTCTGATATTTGATCCTGGACAAATATTTTTAGGCGTAAAATCAATGGTTATATTCTGCGCTTTTATAACGACTGTAGAACTAATTATGAAAAAAAAAGTAAGTAAAAGTCTATTCATTTTATTGTATTGATTCTATTTTATTGTTGTTGTATATGTTAAACCACGAAAGTATTGAATATTTTTCAAATTTCCAATATTTTCATTCCTCCCATAGTTGAGCATTATCAAAGTTCCCCGAACTCATAAGTAGTAAGACACATGGTTTTTGCGAAACGTTGCTTGTAGAATTTTTTATTTTTTTTTGAAGAACTATTATATCATTTATTGCTTCTGTATTTGGTCCAAAATTCAACTCAATTTCTTCTGAGTTAATTGGGTCTAATTTTTTATGTTCAATGACTTTAGGATTGTAATAGATATAGTTTAAGTCTCCATCTTTCATTGTGTTAAAATATTCAGGTAGGAAACTTTTATTTAAACTGCTGAATGTGTGTAATTCATAAACTGCCAATAAGAAATGTTCTGGATATTGATTTCTGACTGCATTCATGCTGGCTTTTAATTTACTTGGTGAATGAGCAAAATCCCTAATTATAACCAAGTTTTTAGTTTCTTTGATTTTTTCTAATCGTTTGGCGGTTCCTTTAAAGTCTTTTAATGATTCATAAAAATCAAATTCGCTAATTCCTAGTTTTAAGCATATTTTACATGCACCTTCAGCATTTTGGATATTGTGTTCCCCAAAAATATTTAAAGTATGCCTATCCTGCTTACTTATAATTGTTTGCCCGTTTCTTATGTGGTAATGAGGAGTGTTGTATGGGATTTTTTCTAAAGGGCTGCTTTCGCATATTTCTCGCAATGCATCATCTTGTTTGAAATAAATAATGGTACCATCTTTATTTATACTATCAACAAACAACTGGAATTGTTTTAAGTAGTTGTCAAAAGTTGGGAAAACATTTATGTGATCCCAAGAAATACCTGTAATTAGAGCGATATGAGGGTGGTATTTTAAAAATTTAGGAATTGGGTCAAGTGCTGAAGTTAAGTATTCATCTCCTTCAATTATCATTATAGGAGCATCACTAAATTTAACCATAGTTTCAAATCCTTCTAATTGAGAACCAACAAGGTAATCAAAGTTTATGTTTAATTTTTTGAGAACATGCATTACCATAGCAGTCGTGGTTGTCTTGCCATGACTACCTCCAATGACAACTCTTTTTTTATCTATAGCATGTTGGTATACGTACTCCGGAAAACTATAAATCTTAATGTTTAAAGATTGTGCTTTTATTAATTCAGGATTGTCTTTTTTTGCATGCATCCCAAGGATAATGAAATCAATAGATGAGTCAATAATGTTATCGTTCCATCCATTGTTTTGAGGAAGTAAATTGTGTTTTTTTAGCCTCGATAGCGCAGGTTCAAAAATCTCATCGTCACTTCCAGTTACTTTGTTGCCCATAAGATGTAAAGCAATAGCTATATTGTGCATTACGGCTCCTCCACATGCTATAATATGTATACGTTTCATTTGTGTTGCAAGTTGCTAAAAAAACGAGAATTAAAAAAAGAAAACGAAATAAAATGATTGGGATTTAACTATTCGTGACGTAAAGCCTCAATAGGGTCTAATTTTGATGCTTTATTCGCAGGATAATAACCCGCAAGAATTCCTACCACAAAACAAATAATTAAGGATAAAATCATCCAATTCCAAGGGATTATGAATCCGGTTTTCATAACCAATGAAACCAAATTGCCTAAAATAATTCCTAATATAATACCACCGATACCGCCAATTTGACAAATAACAGCAGCTTCTGTTAAAAATTGTTGTCTTATGATTTTTGGAGTAGCACCTAAAGCTTTTCTAGTTCCAATTTCTCTTGTTCTCTCTGTAACGCTAACCAACATAATATTCATTAATCCTATAGCCGCTCCTATTAAAGTAAATATTGCAATAAATGTTGCCGCAATTTTTAAAGTTTTTAAATTATCGGTAAGTTTTTCTGTAACCGATTCATTCTTCGAAAGACTAAAGTTGTTGGGCTCCCCAATTTTTACTTTTCTTATTTTTCTCATTAAACCTTCTGCTTCATAAAAGCCTATATCATATTGCTTTATGTCGTTTACTCCAACAGTAATAATAAAGGAGTTGTTGTTGTTTACAAATTTAGATAATGCATCACCTAAACCTAAAAAAATAATCCTGTCTTCCCCGCCCATTCCCATTGTGTTGCCTTTGCTTTTTAATACACCTATGACTGTGTATGATGCTTCGCCAATCATTATTTTTTTTCCAATAACATTTTCTTTGTTAAACAATGTCATTGCCACATCTTTACCTATTATAATGTTTTGTGATGAGTAAATGCCTTCATTTAAGTTGAAATTTCTTCCATACTTTAATGTATAAGCCCCGTTTTGAAGGTAATTCTCATCAACAGCCAAAATCCTAACATTGGGATTGGTTTTTTTCTTATCATTAGAAACCACTGCCGCACCACTAATAAAATAACTTAATGAAGTTTTTGATGCTACAGAAAATGTGTTTTTGAAAGTTACTGCCTCTGTGTATGTTATTGTTTTATATTCAGGTAAGTTGAAATCTTGACTTCTTCGTGAAACAACACCATCTCTGTTTCTTATATTAAATACATTACTTCCCATTTTTTCGAATGTCGAAGAAAGACCATTTTCAATCCCATCAACAGCTGTAAGCATGCCAACAAGTGCCGCAATCCCAATCGTTATTATTAGGCAAGTTATTACCGTTCTTAAAGTATTGGCTTTAATTGACTCTAAAGCGTTGCTTATGTTTTGTAAAGTGTTCAAAAGTGATTTCAAAATTAGTTAAGCATTTTGATTTATTTGCATAAGATCTTTAATTATTCTATCAAAAGAATAAAAAAAAGATTAAAAAATAGCGTCAAACACAATATTGTTTATTAATTTTGCATTCCTTACACATGGACCCATTATTATCAGCCGTATTAGAAATTCTAAAATTTGTTATCCCTTCCCTCGTTGTTTTAGCAATAACCTATGTTATAGTTAATAAGGTAATGGAAGATCACACAAGTCGCTTGGAATTGGAAATTAGAAAACAAAATGCAAGCACTTTAACGCCATTAAAGTTGCAAGCTTATGAAAGAATGATTTTATTTCTGGAAAGAATAAGTCCACAAAACTTAATAAACAATTACAATGATGGTACTAGTACTGCCAAAGGATTGAGGCATTTAATGGAATCATCTGTTTATCAAGAGTATAATCACAATTTATCTCAACAGATATACATAAGTAACCAAGCTTGGAAAATTATCAAAGTAGTAAAAGAAGAAGTCATTCAATTAATACATACCACTTCGGAAAGATTGGATAATGACGCAACAGGGGTTGAATTGTCAAAAGCAATCATTGATAGGATGATAGCTGAAAATAATATCCCTACTCAAAAAGCAATAGACTTTCTGAAAGCTGAGATAAATTTATATTTTTAAAAAAAAGAGGATGTCCGAAGAAAAAAAAATAGTTAACGACAGTCAAATAGAAATCCATAAGGTTTATCAAGAACCAACAGATTTGCAAGAATCTCCAGGAGAATTCCCTTTCACTCGAGGAATTAGAGAGGACATGTACAGAGGTCGATTGTGGACAATGAGGCAATATGCTGGATTTTCCACTGCGGAAGAATCTAATAAAAGATACCATTACTTATTAAAACAAGGTACAATGGGACTTTCTGTTGCTTTTGATTTGCCAACACAAATAGGGTATGATAGCAGTCACGAGTTTTCTGAAGGTGAAGTAGGGAAGGTGGGGGTTGCAATTGATTCACTTCATGACATGGAGATTTTGTTTGATGGAATCAAACTTGAGGATATCACAACAAGCATGACTATTAATTCAACAGCTTCTATTTTGTTGGCAATGTATATTGCATTAGCAAAAAAACAGGGGGCTGATTTGAAGAAAATTTCAGGAACAATTCAAAATGATATATTAAAAGAATATGCAGCCAGAGGTACATATATTTACCCACCTCAACAAAGCATGCGCTTGATAACTGATATTTTTGAATATTGTAGTAAAGAGGTGCCTAAATGGAATACTATTTCTATATCGGGTTATCATATACGAGAAGCAGGTAGTACTGCTGTTCAAGAACTTGCCTTTACCTTAGCCAATGGGATAGCGTATGTTAAAGCAGCTCAAAGTAAAGGATTGGACATAAATGTATTTGCAAAGAGACTCTCATTTTTCTTCAATGCTCACAATGACTTGTTTGAAGAGGTTGCAAAATTTAGGGCCGCTAGAAGAATGTGGGCTAAAATTACAAAAGAATTAGGCGCCACTGATCCTCAAGCTCAAATGTTACGTTTCCATACGCAAACAGGTGGGTCTACATTAACAGCTCAACAACCGCAAAATAATATAGTAAGAGTGACCTTGCAAGCTCTTTCAGCAGTTCTAGGGGGAACGCAAAGTTTGCATACCAATGGTTTTGACGAAGCATTGAGTTTGCCAACCGAAGATGCTGCCAAAATTGCTCTTAGAACTCAACAGATTATTGGGTACGAAAGTGGCGCAACTAATACTGTTGATCCATTAGGAGGGAGTTATTATGTTGAAGAATTAACAAATCAAGTAGAAGCTAAGGCTTATGAGTATATTCAAGTGATAGAGGCAATGGGTGGAAGTGTAATGGCAATTGAACAAGGATATATGCAAAATGAAATCGCAAAAAGTGCCTATTTGTACCAACAAAATATTGAATCAAGCGAAAAAATAATTGTAGGTGTTAATAAATACACTTCAGAAGATGTTAATAAGACACCCGTTTTTAGAATTGATGATAGTATTAGGCAAATACAAATTGATAAAATTAATAAGCTAAAGTCTCAAAGAAATTCAAGTGAAGTAGATTTTCTATTAAATGAACTTAAGGTTGTGGCTCAAATTGATGGTAATATTATGCCTAGCATCATTAAGGCGGTAGAAGCATATGCGACTCTTGGTGAAATATCCGATGTTCTAAGGTCGGTATTTGGTGAATATAAAGGTTGATTTTTGTTTTTATATTGAGTTTGAAAGATGAAAAATGTTTTAAATTCGGCTTATAATTTATTGTTCTTTTTTTGAAAAAAAAAACCAAAAAGGTCAAAAAAATATTTTTTTAGTAACTATTTTTTAACTTTATTTCAGAATTGAATTTAAAAGTATACATATTTTAATAAAACATTAATAATCAGCACAATATAATGAACATGAGTGGACAACAATTTAACGCAGAATCTGTTTGGGCGAATTGCCTAAAAATTATCAAAGACAACCTAACCCCCCAAAGTTATAAAACTTGGTTCGAACCGATTAAACCCGTTAAATTAGAAAACAAAGTCCTAACGATACAAGTCCCTAGTCAGTTTTTTTATGAGTGGTTAGAGGAGCATTATGTTTCTTTACTTCAAAAAACTTTAAAACAAATACTTGGAGTTGGGTCAAAGTTAGAATACAGCATCATTGTTGAAAATAGTTCAGCAAATCAAAGCCCATATACTATTAATGTGCCAACAGGTAGTGGAAAGAAAGTAGTTACTAATGAGGTTAATTTACCATTAAATGTGACTTCAAATATTAAAAATCCATTTATTATACCTGGATTAAGAAAAGTGCCTGTAGATTCTCAGTTAAATTCTAAATACACATTTGATAATTTCATTGAAGGGGAATGTAATCGCTTGGCAAGAGGTGCTGGTTGGGCGGTTGCTCATAATCCTGGAGGTACAGCTTATAATCCACTAATGATTTTTGGTGGTGTTGGATTGGGTAAAACCCATTTAGTGCATGCTATTGGTAATTTAATTAAGCAAGTTAACAAAAACAAAACGGTTATTTATGTTTCTACAGAAAGATTTGTAAACCAATTTGTTGAATCAGTAAAGGCGAATAATCAAAACGATTTCATCAATTTTTACCAAAGTTTAGATGTGCTAATTATTGATGATATTCACCATTTGTCTCAAAAAACAAGAACACAAGAAATATTTTTTACAATATTTAATCACTTACACCAATCAGGTAAGCAAATTATTTTAACAAGTGACAAAGCTCCTAAAGATATAAAGGATGTAGATGAACGTTTATTGTCTCGTTTTAAATGGGGCTTATCAGCTGATTTAACAGTGCCAGATTTTGAAACAAGAATTGCTATTTTGGAAAATAAAGCCTATGAAAGTGGTTTGTCTTTACACCGTGAAGTTGTTGAATATATCGCTCATAACATAGATAATAATGTCAGAGAAATTGAAGGTGCATTAATTTCATTGTTGGCACAAAGTTCTCTTAATAGGAAAGAAATTGACTTGGATTTAGCCAAGCAAATGATGAAAAATTTTGTAAAAAATGCTACAAGAGAAATTAGCATAGATTACATTCAAAAACTAGTGTGTGATTTCTACAATGTTTCAATTGATAGTGTAAAATCCAAAACTAGAAAAAGAGAAATTGTTCAAGCAAGACAAATTGCAATGTATTTTGCCAAAGATTTAACTAAGGCATCACTTAAAAATATAGGTACACACTTTGGAAATAGAGACCATAGTACCGTTATTCACGCTTGTCAAACTGTTAATGATTTAATTGATACTGACAAGAAATTTAGGCATGATGTTGAAGAATTAAACAAAAGAATTCGTATCAACACATATTAAAAATAGTTAAAAACAATTTGGTTTTTAATTTCATTATTACTGAATAAATTATTTCGATAATTGAATGTATTTACCTACTAAATTGTCTAAATTTAGTGGTATTTAAATACTGATTTTACGATTTATATATACTTTTGAACAATAAAGTATAAAAAAATTTGTTTAAATGATAATTAGAATTCATATTTGTAAATTGATATTCATACCAGCGAATGAAAAAAATATTACATAGTATCTCAGTATTAGCTTGTTTTTTGATAAGCGGTAACATGGCTTTTGCTCAGCAAGATCCATACACTACGCATTATGCATTTAACAGAACTTTGTACAACCCAGCGGCTGTTGGAGCAGGAAATAAGTATTGTTTTTCACTACTTTCGCATCACCAATATTTAGGATACGAAGACAGAACTCCTGAATTTCATCCTAATAAAACAACCAAGCAACCACAAGGCCCAGTAAAAAGTGTTGGTCCTAAAACTCAAATGTTTTCATTTTCAATGCCTGTTACAAAATACGGTGGATTTGGAATAGGTTTTATCAATGACAGACTTGGTTACGAAAAAAGCACACACGTTAAAATAGACGCAGCTGGTAGGTTGCCTTTGGCATCGGGTGCTACTATTTCAGTTGGTTTCGAAGCTAATATCCTTCAAAAAGGTTTAGATGGCAATCAATTATATGCATTGGCTCCTGGAGATCCTTCTGTTCCTGGAGGTGATGTAAAGGCAACTAATACTGTTTTTGGTGCTGGAGCTTATTACGTTGATCCTCAAGAATCGGCAGTGTCAACAAGAAATTTATGGGTGGGATTATCTGTTTTAAATTTAAATAGTCCAACTTATACCTATGCAGTAAATAATAACAATATTGTTTTTTCAACTCCTGAAATGCATATCCACTTAATGGGGGGTATCACATTTTTAAATTTTATGGGAAATTCTGAATTAAAATTTCATCCTTCTGCAAAGTTTAAAAGAGCAGGAATAAATCAATTAGATTTAACTGGATTGTTAGAATATCAAGAAAAACTTTGGGGTGGC